>BNJV01001349.1_pt1:0-607500 | contig 611974 bp, 865 predicted proteins | sample 8540591 | NCBI WGS metagenome assembly BNJV01 (sample SAMD00202457, study PRJDB9452) | human saliva metagenome | host: Homo sapiens | reverse complement strand
CGGGGAGGTTTGGCACCTCGATGTCGGCTCATCGCATCCTGGGGCTGTAGTCGGTCCCAAGGGTTGGGCTGTTCGCCCATTAAAGCGGTACGCGAGCTGGGTTCAGAACGTCGTGAGACAGTTCGGTCCCCTATCCGTCGTGGGCGTAGGGAAATTTGAGAGGAGCTGTCCTTAGTACGAGAGGACCGGGATGGACGTATCAATGGTGTACCAGTTGTCACGCCAGTGGCATAGCTGGGTAGCTAAATACGGAAGGGATAAGAGCTGAAAGCATCTAAGCATGAAGCCCCCCTCGAGATGAGATTTCCCACGGATATTAAGACCCCTTGAAGACGACAAGGAGAATAGGTTAGGAGTGTAAGTGTGGTAACACATGTAGCTGACTAAAAACTAATAGGTCGAGGACTTAATCAAGTGAAGTTCTGAAAAATTTGTTGACAAGAGAAGAAAAGATGATATAATATATGTATGAAGTTTTCGTCTGGTGGCGATAGCGAAGAGGACACACCTGTACCCATACCGAACACAGAAGTTAAGCTCTTTAGCGTCGAATGTAGTTGGGTTTACGCCCTGCAAGACTAGAACGTTGCCAGGCTTTTGAAGTCTTTAGCAAATGCTTTAGACTTATTATTCCACAGTAGCTCAGTTGGTAGTAGCATCTGACTGTTAATCAGAGGGTCGCAGGTTCGAGTCCTGCCTGTGGAGCCATTTTTTGGCCCGTTGGTCAAGTGGTTAAGACACCGCCCTTTCACGGCGGTAACACGGGTTCGAATCCCGTACGGGTCACCATTTGAACGGAGGTTTAGCTCAGCTGGGAGAGCACTTGCCTTACAAGCAAGGGGTCAGCGGTTCGATCCCGTTAACCTCCACCATTTTAATAGCTGGGAAGATAGCGAAGAGGCTAAACGCGGCGGACTGTAAATCCGCTCCTTAGGGTTCAGTGGTTCGAATCCACTTCTTCCCACCATTCTTTTATAACATTGGGATATAGCCAAGCGGTAAGGCAACGGACTTTGACTCCGTCATTCCCCTGGTTCGAATCCAGGTATCCCAGCCATGAGCCATTAGCTCAGTTGGTAGAGCATTTGACTTTTAATCAAAGGGTCGAAGGTTCGAGTCCTTCATGGCTCATTTATTATATAAAAGGCTGTTAAGCCTTTTATATTTTTTGGCCCGTTGGTCAAGTGGTTAAGACACCGCCCTTTCACGGCGGTAACACGGGTTCGAATCCCGTACGGGTCATCTTGACTTAAAAGCTACAATTAATTTTGTGGCTTTTTTATTATGATTAAAGTAAAAACCTGAACATATATTCTATGTTCAGGTTTTTCTATTTATTAAGTTCTTTAGCAGTAAAGCTAAGTGGAAGTACCTCCTCGAAGAAGTTATATACTTCATATGAATTATTAGCAGTACCTAGTATTAGTCTCGAAGTCATTATCAGCGAATTCAGCTATTACTTGACGACATACTCCACATGGTGGACAATAATTTTCTAGATTACCATTTGGGACCACCTACTACTGCTATTTTCTTGAAATTTTGTCACACCTTCACTTACTGCTTTAAATATAGCTGTACGCTCAGCGCAGTTAGTAGGGGAGTAACTAGCATTTTCTATATTACAACCTGTGTATATTTTTTTCCATTATCAGCTAAGATAGCAGCTCCAACTTTAAAGTTAGAATAAGGAACATAAGCAAAAATTAGTGGCTTCAATAGCGGCTTCAATTAATTTTTGTATTTATATCTTTATGAAGATGTGGATTTTTCTTCTTGTAGAATTTTCGTTACTGTATCAGCAACACCACTTTCTGAATTTGGCTTATCAGTAATATATCTTGATATTTTTTTCAACTCAGGAACAGCATTTTCCATGGCAACGCTATATTTTACTAGTTTAAGCATTGGTTCATCGTTAAGATTATCGCCTATAGCAAGTATATTATCGAGTGGTATATTGTATATCTCAGATATTTGTTTAAGAGCATGCCCTTTTGTAGCATTTTTTTATCCATAATTTCTATGTTATTTGGCCCAGATGAGGTTACAGTTATATTTGCATTATCTGCTAATAATTCTTTTGCTTTTTTTAGTTTTTTTAAGTCGTTAGAAATTCCTATAACTTTAATAGGTGGGTTATCTTTTTATTGAAGAATAATTCAATATCATCTACTTCAGTAACGTGGCCTGCTTTTAGTTTTTCATCCGCTACCTTTCGTAGATACTCGATGTTAGGTGTTTGACCTGTAGCTCTAATTAAATCAGCATAACCTTGAATATCAGTTTCTATATTGTTTGTATAAATAGTATTTTTGTATATAGTTGAAAGTTTATATCTAAGCTTTTAAGTACAGATGTAGTGTAGTATAAAATCCTTTTAGTACGATTGGAGTTATACTAATAAAGGGTACCATATTTATCATAAACTATACCACCATTAAAAACTAATGACATCACAATCTATATTTTTCATTTAATGAAGGAAGAGCCTCATAGTAAGCGCCCCTGTAGCGACTATAAATATAATATTATTTTTCTTGAGCATATTTTATTAGGTCAACATTTTCTTGAGAAATTCTATGTTCATTATCTAGCAGTGTTCCATCCATATCGCTAGCAATTAATTTTATCATATATTGTATTAGAAATGATAATAGCCATTTCTATCTCCTTTCATAATGTGTAATTAGATTATATCATAACCATAGATTTATTGTAAGAGTAATTGAAAATATTTACTTAGAGATTAATTTCTATTATAATTGTTTATTTTTATGATAATATAAAGTGTAACTAAATTATTTATAGAAAGTGATATAGTATGAAAATAAAAAGAAATTATTAAAGAAAAATAATTTAGAAGAATTATTTTTCTAGAGTGAAAAATCGGTTTTGGAAAAAGAGGGACAAAGAGTTCTTAAAGACGGAACTATATCGAAAAACTCCTCATCCCAAAAAGTTTTTTTGGACATAGACATGAACATCCATATATTCAAACTGATTTTGCAGAATCACAATTGGAATTAATTACAACACCAGAAAATAGTGAAAAAGATGTTGTGAGAATTTTGAATGCAATTCATGAAGTTGTGTTAAAAAATCTTCCAGAAGATGAATATATTTGGCCATTAAGTATGCCAAGTATTTTGCCGAACGAGGAAGATATACAAGTAGCTCAGTTTGTTAATGAATGGGATGTAAGATATAGGGAATATCTTGTAGAAAAGTATGGAAAAATACAAGCAAATGGTTTCAGGAATTCACTACAATTTTCAATTGGACGAGGGACTTATGGAAAAAGCTCTCTGAAGCAACTAGTATATCTTTAGTTGAGGTGAAAAATAGTGTTTATATGAAACTTGCCAGACAATTTCTTCGCTATCAGTGGTTGTTAGTATATTTATATGGAGCTTCTCCTATGGCAGAGTCTAAGTACTTTTCAGATAATAATAAACCAGATGGCTTTGTTCGTAGTCTAAGAACCAGTCAATATGGCTATGTAAATGAACAGGATATTGTTGTCTCGTATAATAGTTTGGAAGATTATAAAAAGATTTAACAGGATATGTAAAAAAATAAAAGAACTTATTGCTGAAAAAGAGTTTTACTCTAGTGTAAGATTCAGAGGTGAGGATACTGTAGTGAAATTTCCTGAAAAAGGTATTAAATATATCGAATTTAGGCTGTTTGACTTAAATCCTTTTGCACCATTTGGTATTTTTAGAAAAAAAGATGTAAGATTTATCCATTTATTTTTAAAAACTTTTAGTTTGGATAGAAGAAGCTGATAGAAATAATTCTCAAAAAGATAGGTTATGAATATAGTGAAAAGAACAGCGTTATCTCATCCATTGTTGCAGTCAGAATATTTAGAAGAAGGATTGTGGATTCTTAAACAAATGAAAAGAATTAGCAGAAGAACTTTGTTTACCAGAATCTGATAAGCTACTTATCGAAGAAAAAGAGAATGAGCTTAAGGATCCATCGCTGACTATTGCAGCTCAACTAATAAAAAGATATCAAGAAACTGATAGTGTTACTGTAGGTATGGAGTTAGCTAAACAATATAAAAAAAGAAGCATTAAAAGAAAAATTATTCATTAAATGCCTATGCCAATATGGAACTTTCTACACAAGCTGTAATAGAAGATGCGATAAAAAAATAGGGCTAAAAGTTCAAGTAATAGATGAGAATGATCAATTTCTTCGTATAGAGTACAAAAGATAAGGTAGAATATGTAAAAAAATGGAAACATGACAAGTAAAGATAGTTATATTTCTCCATTAATAATGGAAAAATAAAGTTGTTACCAAAAATATTAGGTGAGCAAGGTTTTTAGAGTTCCGAGAGGCTACGAAGTTTCAAGTTCGGCGGAGGCTGTACAAGTATTTAATTATGTAAAAAATAAACCAATAGTGATAAAACCTAAAAGCACAAATTTTGGGTTAGGTATTTCTATCTTTAAACATGGAACTTCATCTTTGGATGATTATTCTAACGCTATTAAATTTGCTTTAAAAGAAGATAAAGATATATTAATTGAAGAATTTATAGAAGGAACCGAGTATAGGTTTTTGTTATAGAAGGAAAAAAACTCATGCAGTTCTTTTAAGAGTTCCAGCTAATGTAAAAGGAGATGGACAACATACAATTAGAGAATTGGTTGAAATAAAAATAAAAACCCTCTTCGAGGTGATGCTAAAAAAACACCATTAAAAAATAGAATTAGGTGAGATAGAAAAAATTGCAATTAAGAGAGCAAGGTTTTTAGTTTTGAGACAGTTCTAAGAAATGGAGAGGTAGCATATCTTCGAGAAAACTCTAATATAAGTACAGGAGGAGATTCTATTGATATGACAGATGAAGTTCATCAAAGCTATAAAAGAACTCGCTGTTAAGATAACGGATGCTATGATGGCAAAAAGTTTGTGGAGTTGATTTAATAATTCCTGACATTAAAGAAGAGATAACTAGAGAAAATTATGGGGGTAATAGAAGCAAATTTTTAATCCTATGATGATGATGCATATTTATCCACATCAAGGAAAAAAAGTAGAAGATTATCATTGGATATATTAAAAAATGCTTTTTCCTGAAAAAAATTTTAAAAAAATTATAATTATCTATATCAAATAGTACTATTATATTCAGATATGAGTAGAAAAACTCATATCTGAATTTTTATATTTTGAAAAAAATGTAAATATTATTTTCTTAAGAAAAATTATGAAATATAAAGAAGTCGAATGAACAATAAAAAGTAGTTATAAGAAAAACAAAGACACAATAATATAAGGCTTTTTACGTAAAAGGAACAAGTATAAATATATTTTAAATCTAAAAAAATAACATAAGAAATCGTATTCAATGTTTCTATTTAAAAATACAAACATTTACAAACGTAGTATTAAATGATATAATCGAGTAGTATGCAAAAGGTATACACGTCATATTAAATATTTTTTTATTATTATAAAGGAGGTACTAAGATGGTAGGAATTATCATCGCAAGTCACGGTGAATTTGCAGCTGGTATTAAACAGTCTGGAACTATGATTTTTGGAGAACAAGAAAAAGTAGAATCAGTTGTATTTATGCCGAGTGAGGGACCAGAAGACTTGCAAAGAAAACTTCAAGAAGCTATTGCTAAAGTAGAATCTGAAGAAATTCTTTTCCTTGTAGATCTTTGGGGTGGAAGTCCATTCAACCAAGCGAATAAATTATTCGAAGAAGCTCCAGAGAAAAGAGCTATTGTAGCAGGGCTTAACTTACCAATGTTAATTGAAGCGTACGCAAGTCGTTTCACTATGACAACTGCACATGAAATAGCTAAGGCAATTACTACAACAGCTATCGATGGGGTGAAAGTTCGTCCAGAAGAACTTCAGCCAGAAGCAGCTGCTCCAGTAGTAGCGCAAGCTGCACCTCAAGGAACTATCCCTGAAGGAACAGTTTTAGGAGATGGGAAAATTAAATTTGTATTAGCACGTATTGATACACGTTTATTACATGGACAAGTTGCTACTAACTGGACAAAAGCAACACAGCCAAACAGAATTATTGTAGTTTCTGATACAGTATCAAAAGATGAACTACGTAAAAAAACTTATTGAGCAAGCAGCTCCTCCAGGAGTACGTGCTCACGTAATTCCATTAAATAAACTTGTAGAAGTTTATAATGATCCACGTTTTGGTGATACAAAAGCATTATTATTATTTGAAACACCACAAGATGCTCTTGCAGTTATTGAAAAAAAGGAGTAGAGATTCCTGAATTAAACGTAGGATCTATGGCACACTCTGTTGGTAAAGTTCAAATCAACAATGTATTATCAGTAGATCAAGATGACGTTGAAACATATAAAAAACTTCGTGATTTAGGTGTTAAATTTGATGTAAGAAAAGTATCTAACGACTCACCATCAGATTTATTTAAACTTATTGAAGCTAAAAGCTAGCGAAGGTTTAAAAATTATAATTATATAGGATTTAAATTAGGAGGACACAATGGATTTTAGTATTCTATCAGTCGTTTTAGTCCTTGTTGTTGCTTTCTTAGCAGGGATGGAAGGTATCTTAGACCAATTCCAATTCCACCAACCAATTATTGCATGTTCATTAGTTGGATTAGCAACAGGACATTTAACAGAATGTATTATTTTAGGTGGGGCTCTACAATTATTAGCACTTGGATGGGCTAATATTGGGGCAGCCGTTGCTCCTGACGCAGCACTTGCATCAGTAGCATCAGCTATTATTTTCGTAAAAGCAGGAGACTTCTCTTTAGAAGGACGTAATATCGCTATTGCAGCAGCTATTACACTTGCAACAGTAGGATTAGTACTTACTATGATAGTTCGTACGTTATCAGTAGTTATCGTTCACCAAGCTGACCGTGCAGCAGAAAACGGAAACTTCCGTGGAGTTGAATTCTGGCACTATGTAGCACTTGCAGCTCAAGGGTTACGTATCGCTATCCCATCAGGATTATTAATGTTTATTCCTTCAGAAGCAGTTCAAAAAGGATTAGGATCATTACCAGCATGGTTTACTGGTGGTATGACAGTTGGTGGTGGAATGGTAGTTGCAGTAGGGTTTTGCAATGGTAATCAACTTAATGGCAACTAAAGAAGTATGGCCTTTTCTTCTTCTTAGGATTTGCATTAGCACCATTAAAAGAACTTACATTAATCGCAACTGGTATCATTGGATTAGTAATTGCAATTGTATACTTAAACCTTTCAGATAACAACAAAGGTGGAGGAAGCGGAAACTCTTCATCAGGTGACCCACTAGGGGACATCTTAAATAACTATTAATAAGGAGGAACTAGAAATGTCAGAGAAAAAAATTACATTAAGTAAAAAGATCGTCGTAGCGTTATGTTACGTTCTCAGTTCCTTCAAGGTTCATGGAACTATGAGCGTATGCAAAATGGTGGTTGGGCTTATTCTTTAATCCCAGCATTGAAAAAATTATATCCAAACAAAGAAGATGCAACAGCAGCTCTAAAACGTCATAGAGTTCTTCAACACACACCCATATATTGCAGCACCAATCTTAGGGGTAACACTTGCTCTTGAAGAAGATAAAGCAAATGGAGCTGATATTGATGATTCAGCAATCCAAGGGGTTAAAGTTGGTATGATGGGACCTTTAGCAGGTATTGGGGATCCAGTATTCTGGTTCACAGTACGTCCAATTTTAGGAGCTATCGCAGCCTCACTTGCAACAGGTGGTTCTATTATTGCACCATTATTCTTCTTTATCGCATGGAACGCAATCCGTATAGGATTCTTATGGTATACACAAGAACTTGGATACAAAAAAGGAGCAGAAATTACAAGCGACCTTTCAGGTGGTATCTTACAAAAAATTACTAAAGGTGCTTCAATCCTTGGTATGTTCGTAATGGGTATTTTAGTTCAACGTTGGACTAATATTAGCTTCCCAATGGTAATCTCTAAGGTTCAATTAGCTGATGAAGCATATATTCACTTCCCAGGCGAAAAAGAACACGTTACAGGTGGAGTATTACAAGATATTGTAACAAAAAGCAGCAAGTGGTAAATTCTCATTGTCACCGGAAAAAAGTTACAACATTACAAGATAACTTAAATCAACTTATTCCTGGTTTTGCAGCGTTACTATTAACATTCGTATGTATGTGGTTATTAAAACGTAAAGTAAGCCCAGTACTTATTATCTTTGGATTATTTGCACTAGGTATTTTTAGCTCGTGTAGCAGGAATAATGTAATAATCTTTGTAAGCTGGAGCAAATGTTCCAGCTTACTTTTTAATTAAAAAAATATAGTATAATAAACTATGAGAAGCCATTAGCATAAGGAGGTGTTATAGTGGTAAAATCAATGAATACTAAAGTAATTTATACAACAAAAGGCAAATAGTATGACAGGTTCTATTGGTAATAAACATGGAGATATTATGGTCGGAGATAAGGCTTTTGAATTTTTATAATCATAGAAATCAGAAGACTATATCCAAAATTCCATGGAAGGAAATTGAGCGTGTTCGTGCGCAAATGTTTTTTTAGAGATAGGTATATAAGAGGATTTTTTTATTGATACAAAAATTCAGGGAAGTTTTTAATTTTATTGTCAAAAAATGCAGGTAAATGCCTTAAAGAGATGAGAACTTTTGTCAGGGAATGACAATATAGTACGTAATAAACCTTTGTTCTCATTGAAAAAAATTATTTAGAAGAAATAAATAAAAATTGGTTTTAAACTCATGAGAAAAATCATGGTTTAACCAATTTTTTTATTCTTCTATATTATTTGCATACAGCAGTGCTTCATTGTAGTTTAAATCACGAAGTAGAGTATCAGCTTCATGATGTGAGATTTTTCTGTATTTTTAAGTTATTAATTTTTTTCTTTTTTTGTATAGCTATTGCCTCAGTTTCAAATTTTCTACTTTCTTCTACATACGAATTAGACGGGGCATTATATAGTGTATAATCAAAGTTATCATAAATATTTTTTAAAAAATCTATAATAAGGGTATTTTCTTTTGTTTTTTTGATTTTCAATAATATTAATAGCATTATAGGTTAGGGAATCAATTATATCAGGATACTATGTCTAAACTCCTTAATTTGTTGTCTTAGCTCTACATTAGTTTTTAATCTATTTCTTAGGGTGTTTTTCAATCCTATGTTGATTAGCAGTAGAGCTTGACATATCATCGAGTTGCTAAGTTCAAAAGAACAAGAAGACGTCTGAATTTTTCCTTCTAATATACTTAGTTTTAGTGTAATGAATAATTGTTTAAAAGACAGAGTAAGTAAGAAGTTTTTAACCTCCATTTTCTTACCTCTAGAATATGCCGCAAATGGCGATTATTTTCATATTCAATTAATATTTCATTAATTTTTTTCTGTTCTTCCTTCTCAATAAGAGCAACAAGTTTTTTTACTATAATGAACTAATCTTTTTTTCATCATTACAAAAAAATAAATTTGTTGTTCTTGTAGTTTTTTTATTGCAATAGCATAGCCCATACGATCAGGTGTAGTATCTAGATTATTGTAGTATTTGGTTTGTAATTCGTCAATAACTTCACCAAGGATTTTGCTGCGAGCATTATTTAGGAAAATTTCTTCATTTTCTTCTTTTTTTATGGTGATAGGAAGGAAAAATAGTCCCAATAATCATGCTTAAAAGAACAACTCCGCTTGCAATAAATAAAATGGCGTCACGCAGTGGAAAGGGTTGGCCTGTGCTTTCCAGTGTTAATGGTATCATAAGGGCTGTGGCTAGTGTAACAGTACCATGAATACCACATAAAGAGCTTATAAGAGCATATTCAAATCTACTATAGTTTCCAACATCTAATTTTTTTCGTTTTTAAAAATTCTATTATTTTATTAGAAGTGTTGAATGTATGTGGTTGAAAACTTAAGTAAAATAGATAAACAAAGATAAATCTTGATACAATCAGTGCAATAGTTATAAGTGCTACATAAAAGTAAACCAGTTTTTAATGTCCAAGTCAGGAAATTTCACCATATTAGAGAAGATATCAGGCAATAAATATCCTAAAAATACAAATACAAAAACCATTAAGAATATAACTTACAGTGTCTTGGTTGTAATTTATTGATACTACTCCTTGATTATTAAGTGATTCTCCTTGGAATAAATATTTTTCAAAGTTAAGAAGAATACCAGTAAATACAACAGCTATAATCCCAGATAAGTGGAATTTTTTTCAGCAGCGAAATAAACTAATATAGGCAATATTACTTGAGTAATAACTAGAATTGTGGGTTCAGAATTCAAAAAATTTTTCTATTTAGTGATTTTAAAGAAATAGTAACTAGACCTAAAATAATACCAAGAAACATTCCACCAATAGCTGCTATAAAAAAATTCTTTTTGAAGCATTAGCGAAAGAAAAATGTCCCGGTAATAATTGCGGCAAGAGCAATTTTAAATGAAACAATTCCAGCAGCATCATTAGAAGTGATTCACCTTCTAAGATTGCCATAAGACCTTTTTGGTAGCTTCATACCTTTTGTAATAGATTTAACCGCAACAGCATCGGTAGGTGAAAGAATTGCAGCAAGAGCAAATGACGCTCCAAGTGAAATAGATGGAATTATAAAGTTAATAAACAATCCAACAACTAAAACAGTTGCAATAACAAGACCAACAGACATATAGACAATAGGACGTTTATAGAGCCAAAAGTTCACTACGTGATGCTTTATATGCATCGGTAAACAGTAATGGAGCAATAACAAGAGCCATAAATGCTTCAGATTCAAATTCAAAATGAAGAGGTATAGGTAAATAAGTTATAAAAAAACCAAGCATAACTTGAAAAAGAGCTGCTGGAATACGCGGAATATACCTATTAATAAATGATCCAGTAATAACTAAAACAATAAATATGGCTATAGTAAATAAAAATTTCCATAAAGAGCTCCTTTTTTTATAGTTTAAATTTTCTCATATAGTATAATATAACATTGTATAATTTTGTTAACAAAAAAAGCAATTTAAAAAGAAGATAATAAAAAATATTTTAAAAATAATTATCTTTGAAAACAAGACTGAAAAAATAAAGAAAAACAAATGAAAACGCTTAGTATCAGTAATTAAAACTTGAATATCTCTATTGAATATATTACTATAATAGTAGTAATTAAATATATAATAAAAGGAAAAAAATATAATAATGAAAGAAGTATCATTACAATCTCCCACAAGGAGACAAGGCGTTATTATGTTTGCATTGTTAATATGTGCTTATATAATATTTGCAACAAATTGGGTAGTAGGGATCAAATTTATCAAAACAAATTACAGATCGTTATTTTAATGGTGAAAAAAAGTATCCCTATAATATCGGAGATAGTGAACTATACTATAACTATAGCTCGTATTATCGCTAATTTATTAGCTGCATATATTTTAATAAAAATTACACCCGAGGAAGGCAGCGATATTTGCCTTATTCTGTTTATGTTTTTTTCATTTTTTTGCAATTTTTTTAGTCATAATTATTGGCTATATACTATTTCGAGGATGATTATGGCGCTCGGTGGATCGATGATTATGGTATTTATCAACACTTATGTTGCAAAGTTTATACCTAACGATAAAAAATATTAACAAGCGCGATTATAACAGCATCATATAATTTTGGAGCAGCGGTTGTTGCGATTTTTATTTTTTTGGTTTTTAAAGAACATTTTATAGATGATTGGCGCTACACTATGATTGGATTTAGTATTTTTAGTATTATTATATTTATAATATGGTTAGCAGTTGCAAAAGATTTTTGAACCAACGATAACTTGGAAACACCCTAACTATTTTGTTTATAAATTATTAATAGAATCAAAAGAAGTAGCAGAAGATGAAGAATTAAAAGAATACACTTATGCTGATGGTTTTAGAGATAAATTTATTTACTTCTTTTCTCTTGGGTTTGGAGGATTTCTATTTTTATATGTAATGCCTCTGGTATCATTACCAAGAGTAGTAGCAGAACATTCTCATAATGAGAATTTCAAACCAGAATTTATGATTTTAATGGTGACTGTAGGGGGATAGTAGGAACATTATCAAATATACTAATTACCAGAAAATTTGATTTCAGAAGGAAGCCATTCTTAGTTTTACATGGTGTTCTGATGATAGGATTTATGGCTATTGGGTTATATGTTGTATCAACCAATGCTATACTTTCTTACATCATGTTTGCATTATCAGGATTTGTGATGTATTCTCAGTATCCTGTTTATCTAAATTACCCTTACGAACTTCCAAAAAATTAATTCTCAAAAATTAACTATTATGTTTGGAATGTTTTTGGGCGTTTGGATATGCTATTTACACGTTATTTAATTTTTATATGGAGTTTAATTTTAAATCATTTTGGGTATGTATCATCAATTTCATTTTATTTAGTAGGAAGTGTTATTTATATAATTTTTGTATTTGCGTTTCCAGAAACTAGAATAAAAAAAGAAAATAATTTATTAGAAGAAATGAGATAGGTAATGACTTTTAAAGTAAATAGATAAGAAAAAGACCATAGAACTAAATGTTCCATGGTCTTCTCTTATCTATCATCGCCGTGCATTCCTATTTGTAGTAGTTCTTCTAGAATTTGAATTTCTATTTTGAGTAGTTGCAGAATTACTATTATTGTTACTATTATTTGTAGATCTAGTAGAGCTTGCTAATGAATCAAATATTGTAGTTAATGCAGAACGACTATCACGCTGACGAGTAGCTACAGCAGCTTGATAAACAGCATCTTTATCAGTTCCAGCATACATATAATCAGTCTCTGTATTTCTATCTTTGGCATACTCTACACCATTTTTTGTTGCTATTCCTGAAGGTTTTTCGAAAGGCGCAGGTGCTTTGTTGTCAGATGCTTTTTTCATAACATCTGCCATTATAACTTGAGTTGTTTGTGCTTGATTAGAAGAAAGTGCTTTTGCTGCAGAATCAACTACGTCTGCTCCTTGCCATACCGAAACTGTATATTCAGATGTATAACCAATCATCCAACTGTCTTTTGTTGAGTTTGTGACGTCTATTCCAAAGGTTCTTTGTGCACTTTCATCAAAGGTAGTTGAACCAGACTTACCAGCCATATCAAAGTTTGCTACTTTACCATTAGGAGAAGTACCATTGCTAGTAAGTACCCCTTTTAAGACTTTAGTCATAAGATAAGCTGTTTCTTCTGACATAGCTTTTGTAGCTTTATCTCGCATACTAGGAAGTTCTTTTCCATTTGCATTAAATACTTTAACAATAGTTGATGGCTTATTATAATAACCTTTATTACCGAAACTTGCAAAAGCTCCAGCCATTTGTAATGGAGAAACGCCATCGACATTTCCTCCAATAGCAGTGGTAGGCTCATCTTTAGTAACAGGGATTCCTATTTTTTCAGCAAAATGCTTAGCTCGTTCGTATCCTACTGTTTCAAAAGCACGAACTGCAGGAACGTTATAAGACCATGATAATGCTCTACTCATTGAAACATTACCGTGATATAATCTATCCCAGTTTTGAATAAAGAAATTAGTACCAGCAATTTGATATGGACTATCAGAAAATGTTGTTTGTGAGTCCCAACCATAATATTCTATACCAGGAGCGTAGTCAATCAAGGGTTTAATAGCCGATCCTGGTTGTACTTTTGCATCGACTGCATAATTATAACCACCAGCTTTATAGTTTTTTCCACCCCCAATAGCTTCGATAAGACCTGTTTTAGTATTAAGAACAGCTATGGCTGCTTGAGAAGCGTGAGGTTTCATTGGAGAACGTTGATTGTCTAACATGTCTTGAACATAGATTTGTAGTTCAGAATTCAAGTTTGTGTAGATTTTTAACCCAAGTGATAGTGGATCACTTACATTTTCAAAGTTTTTATTTTGTTTTAGTTCTTTTGTTATTTCGTCAATATAAGCAGCATACTTAGGATTATAAGTGTGCTGATTTGCTCTATCTTCTTTTGATTTTTTTAACTAATCCGTCAGTAATAGGAGTCTTAATATATTCATTATATTGATCTTCTGTGATTTTTATCATTATTTAACATAGCATATAAAAACTATATCACGACGATTTTTAGCTTGTTCAGGATAATCATAAGGGATTATATTGATTTGGTTGTTGAGGTATACCAGCAAGAAGAGCTAATTGAGGAACAGTAAGTTCATTAAGCTCCTTATTATAAAAAGTATTTAGAAGCAGTTTTTATACCATATTGACCGTCTGAGTAATAAATTTTTATTTAAATACATTTCTAAAAATATCATCTTTAGAATATTTATTTTCTAATTTTAATGATAAATATGCTTCTTGAATTTTTTTCTTTCCATAGTTTTTTTCTGAAGTAAGAAGAGAGTGTTTGATAACTTGTTGAGTTATTGTACTAGCTCCTCGCGCGCAGAATTAGAGCGTAAGTTTACAAGAACAGCCTTAGCTAAACGTTTTTGGGTCAATACCAATATGAGAATAAAATCGTGAATCTTCAACTGATAAAACAGCATCTTTAATTCCTTCAGGTACATCGGATACAGATACATAATCACGTTTTTTTCAGCTCCAACTGTTGCGATTAAGTTTAAGTTTTTTTATCATATATTTCTGACGATAAAGGGTCTTGAAGAGTTGCTTTTTGTAATATCAGGAATATCTTTTAGCTGGATTGCTAAAAAGCCTAGTACTACAAAAACAAAATGAAACATATCGTAAAAAAATATTGAACTTATATATTTAAATAAAGTTTTCATATTAGAAACTCACTTTCATTAGTTTTTATAACATCTAAATAATCTAATCTTATTTTTATAGTGAAATGATAGTTCGAATGCAGTATCTTCGAATTCACTAAGTTTAATCGATTTTCGGCCACCATTCTCAGCTCTTGTTAGGTAATACAAAAACTTTTTGAAGGGTAAAATAAATGTACGATTATTTTTGAAAACGAACAATTATAAATGTAATTCCACCTTGTCTTAATATTTTTATCCATATGATCAATTTGATGTTTATGGATATTGTTAGAAGAAAAATGAAGTAGTGGAATTAGTTTCTTTAACCTCGAAATCAATATATTTCCCAAAGCCACAGGCCGTTATAGTCTGTTGTAGAAGGAATTTTATAAAATGCTTTAGTAATCATAGCACTTTTTCTATTTGGATAGTTTACTTCTACTATTTGAATTGGAATAGGTTTTTATGAATAACTGCAATATTATTATTTAAGTAATATTTGTTCATGAAATTTATGTCATCCTCAAGCTCCATCCCTCGATTAGCATAGTTAGTTTTTTTGAACAAATGTATTTTTTTATTAGGATAATTAAACATATATCCCTCCAAATTTTAAGAAGTTATCTTATATATTATACTATATTATGAACTAAATTTAAAATAGTTATTATTGAAATAAATAATTTTATTTTTGAATATTAGAATAAATTTTTAAAAGAGTAGTTTTATGTAAAAACTATATTTTATGTTATAATAAAAAGTAATTTTAAAAATGAGAGGTGGTATTGTTATGAGACAATCAAGAACGTTTATTCCAACAACAGAGAAGTACCATCCTCTGCAGAGGCAATCAGTCATAAGTTGCTTATTAAGGCGGGGATGGTGAAGCAGGTATCTGCGGGGTTTACACTTACCTTCCCTTAGCTACTAAAGTAATTCAAAAATATTGAAAGAGTAATAAGAGAAGAACATGATAAAATTGGCGCGGTAGAACTGTTAATGCCATTATTGCAATCAGAAGATTATTGGAAAGAATCTGGTCGCTGGTACAAAATGGGCGATGAACTTATGCGCCTTAAAGACAGAAAAAGGGGCAGGATATGCACTTAGCCCAACAGCTGAAGAAATTATCTGTCAAACTGTAAATATATGCTAACTTCGTATAAACAGCTACCAATGAATTTATATCAAATTCAAACTAAATTCCGTGATGAAATGCGTCCGCGTTTAGGATTACTTCGAGGTAAAGAGTTTATTATGAAGGATGGATATTCATTCCATGATTCACCAGAATCTTTACGTGAAACGTATTTAGATTATTATAATGCGTATAGCAATATATTTGACCGTTTTGAACTGAAATATCGTGCAGTAAAGGCTGATTCAGGAAATATTGGAGGAAGTTATACTCATGAGTTTCAGGCTTTAGCAGAAATTGGAGAAGATACAATTGCTTATACTGAAGAGAGTGATTACGCGGCTAACATAGAAACAGCTGCGGTAGTAGAACAAAACTACACAATGCCTTCAGGATTTGAGAAGAAAGAACGTGAACTTCTTGAAACTCCAGATCAACAAACAATTGATGATATTGCAGCATACTGTGGAGTTGAAGTTAATCGTGCGATGAAAGCATTAGCTCTAAAAGCTGATGGAGAATTTTATCTAGTTCTTATGCGTGGTAATGACCAACTTAATGATATTAAATTCATGAAAGCAACTGGAACTTCTGAAGTTGAAATGGCAACTGAACAAGAAATTGAAGAAGTTATGGGAAGTGTTGTAGGTTATATGGGTCCATTTGGTATTAAAAATTGTAAAGTAATCGGAGACAATGCGATTAAATATATGTATAATCACAGTTGTGGAGCTAACAAAAAGGATACCACTACATTAATGTAAATCCTGGTGACTATGAAGTCGATGCTTATTATGATCTTCGTATGATTGAAGAAGGAGATATTGCAGAGGATTTATCAGGAAAAATTAAATTTGCTAAAGGTATTGAAGTAGGTCAAGTTTTCGAGCTTGGAAAAGGATATTCTGAAGCGATGAATATTACATATTTAGATGCAAATGGACGTGCTAATCATTTCTACATGGGATGTTATGGTATAGGTGTTAGCCGTGTAATTTCTGCAATTATCGAGCAACATAATGATGAAAAAGGTATTATTTGGCCAAAAGAAGTAGCTCCATTTCAAGTACACTTAGTTTGCGTTGATGTGAAAAACAAGAACAATTAGAACTTAGTGAAAAACTTTATGCTGAATTGACTTCAGCAGGATATACAGTTCTTTATGATGATCGTGCAGAACGTGCAGGGGTTAAATTCAACGATGCTGATTTAATTGGTATTCCACTTCAAGTTGTTGTAGGTAAAAAAGCTACTGAGGGAATTGTTGAAGTTAAGGAAAGAAAAACTTTAGAAAAAGTTGATACATCAATAACAGAAGTATTATCTAAGGTAGAACAATTTTATAAATAAAAATAATAAGGTAAAAAATACCGACTAAAAATAAGTTTAATTAAAACCTATTTTTTTAGTTGGTATTTTATAGTATAATAGGAGATGTATTTTGTAATAGAATTAAAAATAAATTTAGGAGGAATTATGAGTAAAGAACATTTTTTTCTCTGTTAGTGAAAACACTTGAATTAGAAGAAAAAAATTGGCAAATGAAAATTTTACTAATTTTTCTTTTAGACAATATTGAAAAAGATAATAAAAATAAAATGTGGACTTTTAACTTTAGTGGTAGAAGTTTGCCTTCTTCAGAAGAATTTGCATTATTTATTCAAAAATTAAGAGAAAGTTTTCAAGGAGAGTACCTTGTTAAATATTGTTTAAATATTGAGAAGAAAGTATCTATTGAGGAAATAAAAAGAGTATTGGAAAATTTGTAATATTAGAGAATTTTTTTCTGAGCTAGCTCCAGTATTATTGGAGAGTATTTTTATTCAGTAAGATTGATGTTAACGATAATATTTTATCTCTTAATATTATGGCTCCATCTATTTGGAATAATTTTATAAATGAGAAAAAATCACAGATTCTAGGTAGTTATGCTAATTTAGGAATTATTTTTAAAAGATATCAGACCAGTTTTTCAAAAGACAGATGTAGATGCTGTTCTTGAAAATCAGGAAGAGAAAAATAAACAAAGAAATAACAAAAATTAGAAGAAGCGGAAAAAGAAATTAAAAATATTAAAGAAACAGAAAAATGTATTTAAGAATGGCGGTGGCAATCGTTATGGAAAAAGAAATACGAGATGAAGATATAGTTGAAATAAAAATATAGTAGGATATGCTGGCGATACTGTAATAATGGCACAAGTATTTGGAACAGAAGAAATAGTTCATAGAAACGGCTCTACTCAATATCGATTAAAACTTACAGATTATAGTGATTCTATCCTTCTTAGATTATTTGGAAATAATCCAAATCCTAAATTTCAAAACTAAACGCCGTAATGAATTAATAGAACTTGTTAAAGGGCCTTAAAAAAAGGTCAATGGATAAAAATTCATGGAACAGTTAGCAATGATCCGTATCTTCGTGATACAATTATTGAACCAAAAAGCTATCGAAGTTGTAGCTAAAGAGGAGAAAAAAAGGATAATTATTCTGGAAAGAAAAAGAATAGAGCTAAATACTCATACAAAAATGAGTCAATTGGAAGGGATATCTACGGCGAAAGATTATTTAGCTCGTGCTCTAGCTTGGGGGCATGAGGCGATTGCTTTTACAGATACTTATGGTGTTCAAGCATATCCAGAGATTTGTTTAGGTTCGAAAGGAAAAGATATAAAACCTATTTATGGACTTAATGCATTCATAATGGATGATAGTATTACAGCAACAACTAATCCTAAAAAATTAAAACTAAGAGAGCTACTTATGTAGTGTTTGACGTTGAGACAACAGGATTATCAGCTGAACGCGATAGACTAATAGAGATTGCCGCTGTAAAAAGTAAAAAAATGGAGCAGAAATTGATAGTTTTTGAAAGTTATATTAATCCCGAACGACCAATTTCAGAATTAATTACACGACTTACGAGCATCACAGATGATGATGTACGAGATGCTCCTGTTGAAAAAGAAGTAATGACCGATTTTTATAATTGGTTGGACGAAGATGATATTCTTGTTGCCCACAATGCAAAATTTGACTTAGGATTTATAGACAAGAGTTTTGAACGCTTAGGTTTAGAAAAATAAAAAAATAATGCTAGTATTGATACACTATTTATTTCAAGAGCGGAAAATAAAGAAGCTAAACGACATGGACTTAGTAATTTGGCAAAAATGTATAAAGTACGCTTAGTTCAACACCACAGAGCGATTTACGATACTAAAAGCAACAGCTGAAATTTTTATAAAAAATGCTGAATCAACTTTATGCATTAGGTATTGAACGTCATAACGAGATTGATAACAAAATAGATTTGAAATTTGCACATACAAGATCACGAACATTCCCTTGTTCTATTTTTGGTGAAAAAAATGCCAAAGGGTTAAAAGATTTATTTAGGTTAGTTTCGTATAGTTGTACAGAATATTTATCATCAGGAAAAGCCGACAATTCCGCGCAGTCTTCTTGAACAGTATCGTCAAGATTTACTAATCGGGAGTGGTAATAGCGAAAATGAAGTTTTTCGAAGAATTATTAAATTCAAAAAGAAGACAAGGTGGAAAGTATTATAGACTTCTACGATTATATAGAAATCCAGCCTATGAATCACTATGAAAGTTTTATTACGAATGAAAGAATAGCTGATAAGACTGAATTAGAAATTATTTTGAAAAACTAATAAGTCTTTCAAAGAAAAAAAGGTAAAAATAGTAGTGGCAACGGGTGATTGTTATTATTTAGATGAATATCAACACGTTTATCGTCAAATTTTACGCCTTTCTGTTAAGAATAATCCAGGTGCGCGTGATATTAAACCGATGGCGACATTTTTAACAACAGAAGAAATGTTAGAAGAATTTTCATTTTTAGATAAAGAACTTCGTGAAGAGATTGTAATAGAAAATACTCATAAAAATATCTGATAAAATAGAATTGGTTGTGCCACTTAAAGATAAACTTTTATACTCCAAATATAAAAAGGAGCTGCTGATGAAGTTAGAAATCTAAGTTATAGTATGGCACACAAAATATACGGAGAAGAGTTACCGGAAATCGTTGAAAAAAACGTCTAGAAAAAGAGTTAACTTCAATAATAGGTAATGGATTTTCGGTTGTTTATCTTATTTCACATAAACTTGTAAAAATCTCTTGATGATGGATATTTAGTAGGATCAGGGGATCTGTTGGTTCTTCATTAGTAGCAACAATGATGGAAATTACGGAAGTGAATCCATTAGCCCCACACTACGTTTGTCCTAAGTGTAAACATAGCGAATTTTTCTTAAATGCAGAATACGCTTCAGGGATTTGACCTACCTAATAAAAATTGTCCGCATTGTGATGTTAAAATGACAAAAGATGGACAAGATATTCCATTTGAAACTTTCTTAGGATTTAATGGGGACAAAGTTCCAGATATTGATCTTAACTTCTCTGGAGAATATCAAGCAACAGCACATAATTTTACAAAAGAGATTTTTGGTGAAGATTATGTATATCGTGCAGGGAACAATTGCTACTGTTGCTGAAAAAAACTGCATATTCATTTACGCGTGACTATTATGAAAAGAATGAGATAGAAAAAAGGAATATTGACTTGGAGCGTATTGCAGCAGGATGTGAGGGAGCTAAGAGAACTACTGGTCAGCACCCAGGGGGAATCTTAGTTGTGCCTAATGATATGGATATTTTTGATTTCACACCTTATCAATATCCTGCAGATGATGAAACAAGTTCGTGGAGAACTACTCACTTTGACTTCCATTCGATTCATGATAACATTTTGAAGTTTGATATACTTGGTCACGATGATCCGACGATGATTAGAAAGCTTCAAGATTTATCAGGTATAAACCCAAAAACAATTGACGTATCAGATCCAGAAGTTATGGGAATATTTTCTGGAGTAGAGGCGTTGGGTGTTACAAGAGAACAAGTTAACTCAGCGAGTGGAACTTTTGGTATTCCAGAATTTGGAACAAACTTTGTAATTCAAATGTTAGATGATACAAAGCCAACAACGTACTCAGAGCTAGTCCAAATTTCAGGATTATCTCATGGGACGGATGTTTGGTTAGGAAATGCCCAAGAATTAATTCGTAATGGAACATGCGAGTTAAAAGATGTTATAGGATGTCGTGATGATATTATGGTTTATTTGATTCATGCAGGCTTGGAAGAAGGACTAGCTTTTACGATAATGGAAAGTGTTCGTAAAGGTAAGGGTCTTACAGAAGATTTTTGAAGCGGCAATGAAGGAAAAATGATGTGCCAGCCTGGTATATAGATTCTTGTAAAAAGATTAAATACATGTTCCCTAAAGCCCATGCGTGTGCTTATGTACTTATGGCATTACGTATTGCATGGTTTAAAGTTCATCAACCACTAACTTATTATTGTGCGTACTATAGCGTAAGGGCAAGTGATTTTGATATTATCACGGTTGTAAAAGGTGAAAAGAGCTTAAAAGCTAAAATAGAAGAAATAAAAACAACAGATAAAAATGAATTAACAGCAAAAGATAAGGATGCTTTAGTCAGCTATGAGATAGCAAATGAAATGATGGAGAAGGATTCACATTTTTCTAAAGTTGATTTAGAAAAATCAGCAAGTCATGATTATATAATGGAAGGTAATACGTTGATTCCTCCATTCTCAATAGTACCAGGACTTGGTGACAACGTCGCGAAAAAAATAGTTCAAGCTCGTTTGGAAAAACCATTTTTATCTATTGAAGACTTTTCTAAACGAGGTAGTGTATCTTCAACAGTTGTTGAGTATTTAAGAGAAATGGGGACGCTAAAAAGGATTACCAGAAAGAGCGCAATTATCATTTTTTTGATGAATTATAATAAAAATATAGTTTTATAAATTTATAATTGCATAAGAGAGTTACCGAAAGCAAAAGATTTATTTAGTAGAATTATAAATAATATTAATAAAGTATAAATATATTTTCTCTGTAACTCCACTATAAATATAAAGTAAAACTTTATTTATTTATTAATTTGTGGTACTATAATAAATGTAGAAATGTGAATAAAGATACGGAGGAAAACAACTTGAAAAAGATTGTAGTTAAAGGTGGAAAACCTTTAATAGGAGAAAGTACAAGTGTCTGGAGCAAAAATGCTGCGTTGCCAATACTGGCAGCAGGATTATTAGCAACAGAAGGTACTAGTAAATTTTATAATGTTCCAAAGCTTTTTCGATATAAAAACTATCAGTATGCTATTTGAGTCATTAGGAGTAAAAGTAGATTATAAACCAGAAGAAAATACATTAGAGATGAATGCAACAAAACCGTTGTTAACAGAGGCATCATTCGAATTTGTTAGCAAAATGAGAGCTTCATTTTTAGTGTTAGGACCAATGTTAGCACGCGAAGGAAGCGCTAAAGTTGCTATGCCAGGTGGTTGTTCAATAGGAAGTAGACCGATAGACCAACACTTGAAAGGTTTTGAAGCTTTAGGAGCGACAATTATTCAGGATGCTGGATTCGTTGAAGCGCGTGCTGAAAAAGAATTAGAAGGTTCAACAATATTCTTTGACTTCCCTAGTGTTGGGGGGACACAGAATGTTATAATGGCAAGCTGTTTAGCAAAAGGAAAAACAACTATAGTGAATGCAGCACAAGAACCTGAAATAGAAGATATGATTAATTTCCTAATAAAAATGGGAGCTAAAATTTTTGGGAAAGGAACATCTATTTTAGAAATAGAAGGTGTTGAAAAATTAGTAGGTGCTGAATACACAATTATGTCAGATAGAGTAGAAGCGGCTACTTACATGATTGCAGCAGCAGCAACTAAAGGAGACGTTTTGATAAAAGGAGCACCTTACAAAGATAATGTTGCTTTTAGTGAGCAAAATGCGCGAAATGGGTGTAAATATCGAAATAGTAGATGAAGACACTATGCGCGTAAGTAATAAATTGGATACATTAAAACCAGTTGATGTTAAAACATTACCACATCCAGGATTTTTAACAGATATGCAATCTATCATGAGTGTACTTACTTTACTTGCAAAAGGGACAAGTACTATTACAGAAACAGTTTTTTTGAAAAATAGATTTATGCATGTAGAAGAATTAAGAAGAATGAATGCGAAGATAAGAATAGAAGGACGAAGTGCTTTATTAGAAGGGCCAGCTCACCTTGAAGGAGCACCTGTAAGAGCAACGGATCTTCGCTCTGGAGCAGCTTTTAATTATCGCAGGTTTGATGGCTACAGGAACTACAAAAAGTTATTGATATTTATCATATTGATAGAGGTTATGTAGACATTGAAGAAAAAAATGAGAAACTTAGGTGCAGATATTCAAAGAATAGATGAGTAGGTATTCGTATGAGAATAGAAAATAAGTTTTTACGATATTTGCGTAATATAGGAATAATTCTATTTGTTTTTTTACATAGGAACAATATTAGGTTATGTTATTTTTGGGAAAAAGGAAGTTTAATTGATGCTATTAGTTTAAAAGTCAATAAAAACATATTAAAGATATTATATACAATTAGGAGGATATGAAGATGACAAGCAATTTATTTGTTGAACTTCAAGAAAAAAATTAGAAGGGAAAAAGGTTCGTATAGTATTTCCAGAAGCATACGATGAGCGTATTTTAGAAGCAGCGGTAAAACTTAGTGCTACTAGCTACGTGCAACCAGTACTTATCGGAAAAAAAGAAGAAGTTGAAAAAATAGCTCAACCATTATTCTTAAATGTTTCAGGTATTGAATTTATCGATCATGAAAACTATGAGAAATACGATGAAATGTTAGCTAAATTTATCGAACGTCGTGCAGGAAAAAGTAACAGAAGAAAAAGCTCACGTTCTATTAAAAGATGTTAACTATTTCGGAACAATGTTAGTATATATGGGAGAAGTTGCTGGGTTAGTGTCAGGAGCTATTCACTCAACAGGAGATACTGTTCGTCCAGCTCTTCAAATTATCAAAAACAAAACCAGGTGTAAGCCGTACAAGTGGAGCATTTATTATGTCTCGTAACGCATCAAGATTTATTTTTTTGCTGACTGTGCGATTAATACTTCATTAGATGCTCAAGCTCTTGCAGAAATCGCAGTAGAAAGTGCTAAAACAGCTAAAGCATTCAATATTAATCCAAAAGTTGCTATGTTAAGTTTCTCAACTATGGGTTCAGCTGTAACTCCGGAAACTGAAAAAAGTTGCTGAAGCAACTAAATTGGTTCGTGAAAAAGCTCCGACACTTCCAGTAGGAGGAGAATTACAATTTGATGCTGCCTTTGTACCACCAGTAGCTAAACTAAAAGCTCCTAACTCAGAAATTCAAGGGGATGCAACAGTATTTATCTTCCCAAGTTTAGAAGCAGGAAATATTGGGTACAAAATTGCTCAACGTTTAGGTGGATTTGAAGCAGTAGGACCAATCTTACAAGGATTGAACGCACCAGTTAACGATTTATCTCGTGGATGTTCAACAGAAGATGTTCTAAAACTTGCGTTAATTACAGCTACTCAATCATTAGCTGAATAAAATATAAAAATTTATTAAAAAAAGTCATCAAAAATTTCGCACTGAAATCTTGGTGATTTTTTTGTTATTTTAGATAATGGTATAAAAATAATTTTATTCTTATTTTATATGATAAAACTATATTGTGTGAAAGACTTTGTTTTTAGTCTTTATAATTGCATTTACAAGTTGTTATATGTTATTATATAATGATGTATAAATATGGAGGTAAACATGGTTGCGATAGAATCAAAAGACGATTTATATGTAATAGATTTATTAGAAGACTTTGATGAATTTTATTTAGAACTAGAACATTTTGCAGAAGAAAAATAGAGTGCCAATAATTGACAAAAATTGGAATTAGATTTTTAATTCAAATGTTGAAAAATCAAAAAGCAAAAATTTATTAGAAATAGGGACTGCTATCGGTTATACATCAATAAAACTTGCAGAAAAATTGGGTGTAATGTTACAACTATAGAACGTGATGATAAGATGTATAATGAAGCGAAAAATATAGAAAAAGAAATCTAAATGATAAAAATAACATTACTTCACGCAGATGCACTAGAACTCCAAGATGAAGTAATAAAAATGCACCGTATGATATAGTCTTTATTGATGGCGCAAAGAGTCAAAAGTAGGAAGTTTTTGAATTATATGAACCATATTTTTTTCTGATGATGTTGTTGTTATTACAGATAATGTTCTTTTTAAAGGAATGGTAGCTGATCCTAGTATTATTAGACACAGTAGAGATTTAAAACAACTTTCGAGAAAAAATAAATAATTATAATACATGGTTATTAAGTCATGAAAATTATGAAAGTGTAATTTTACCTTTTGGTGATGGAATAGCAATAACAACAAGAAAAATAAAGGAGTATTAATATATGAGGAAGTTCAATATTTTTAATTATATATTTTATTATACTATTTATATTAATTGTTGTAGCGGCAATAATAGAAAGTACTACAGAATATAGTCTAATAATACTATATTTTCCATACATTTATTATTTGACGGTAGGATTAATAATTGTCAAAGGATGGGAAATACTTTTAAGGGGAATACATGTTTTTTTCTAGTAATTCTTTAGTTTCAATATTTATTAAGTTTATTATTTTGGTAATTAGCACGGGTGTCACCCTTTTTATAAGTGTATTTATGTTGTTTTTTTGGGGGAGATGCATCATCTGAAAAATAGGTGACAAAGAGTATATAGTAGTTGAACATGGGATTTTGGCAGCAACTACAAAATATTATTATGAAAGACATAATTTATTTTTAATGAAGAAAAAGAGAGTTATTCTCATAAAATTTAATTAACGAGAGGATTTAAAATGACAGTAGAGTTAGTAGTAACTCCAAAAAGTATAGAGCATATTTATGAACTTATTAATGTTGGAGCAGATAGCTTTGTAATAGGTGAAGAAAAATATGGCTTACGTCTTGCTGGAGAATTTAAAAGAGAAGAATTAAAAAGCAATAGAAGTTATTCATCAAGCAGGGAAAAAGCGTACGTTAGCGTAAAATGCAATTTTCCATAATGAGCATCTTGATGATTTAGTAGATTATCTTCGTTACTTAGCAACACTAGAGGTGGATGCTTTAATTTTTGGAGAACCTACTATTATTACAATATTAAGAGAAGAAGGATTAGATTTCAAACTTCAATGGGATCCACACATTAGCGACAAACTCATTTTCATGTAACTATTGGGGAGAACGTGGCGCTTACAGAACATGTCTTTCAAAAAGAACTTACAATCGATGAGATTTTAGAAATTACTGGTAAAAAGTAATTACGAGATTGAGGTTCAAGTACAAGGAATGTTGTGCATGTTCCAATCTGTGAGAAAAATTAGTTGATAATTACTTCATGTATAGTAATAAAGAAAAATTATATAGAAGAATATAGTAATTCAAAATTATTTTTTTATACAGTCAAGATAGAAATGAACGTTATCCGATTTTTGAAGACTCAAATGGGACACATATTATGAGTGCAAATGATATTTGTGCGATAGAAGAGTTAGATCGTCTTATAGAGGCAGGAGTAACTGCATTTAAAATCGAAGGTGTTTTAAAAAGATGAAGAGTATATTACAGAAGTAACAACAATTTATCGTGATGCCATCTGATCTGTATTATGAAGATAAAGAAGTATATGAAGATGAAAAGCAAGATTTTTATAATGATATAGAAAAGAATTAAACCTAAATATCGTGAGGTAGATTTAGGGTTCTTCTATAAAAAACTATGTATTAAAAAGGGTAGGTTACCTATAATAAACCTAAATTTATATGACAAGGAGGATAGGTCATACTTGAATGTGACTTAAACTTATGGCGATACCAAATATATCAGAAATTATTGATGGGAAGAGAGTAATCACAAAAACCAGAATTACTTCTTCCAGCAGGAAATTTAGAAAAATTAAAAGTGGCAGTTCACTATGGGGCAGATGCAGTATTTTTAGGCGGACAGGAGTTCGGGCTTCGTAGCAATGCAGACAACTTCACAATAGAAGAAATAAAAAGAAGGCTGCGAATTTGCAGCAAAATATGGAGCAGATATTTATGTAACAGCAAATATTATAGCTCATGATGAAAATTTTTGAAGGTTTAGATGAATTTTTAATGGCGTTGCAAGATGCGGGTGTTCGAGGGATTATCGTTGCCGATCCATTTATTATCGAAAGATGTAAAACGGTTGCTCCAAATGTTGAAGTACATATTAGTACTCAGCAATCAATATCAAACTACAAAGAGGTTCGTTATTGGGAAAGTGAAGGAGTTCATCGTGTTGTTCTTGCACGTGAAACTGGATATGAAGAGATTAAAGAAATCCGTGAAAAAACTAATGTTGAAATTGAAATGTTTGTTCATGGTGCGATGTGTATAGCATATTCTGGACGTTGCACATTAAGTAACTACATGACAGCAAGGGATAGTAACCGTGGTGGTTGTTGTCAGTCATGTCGTTGGAATTACGACCTTTATGAAGAAGGCGTTGAAGAAGATACAAAACTATTTGATGAGGGCGCTAATCCTTATGCGATGAATCCTAAAGACTTAACTCTTATTGAAGCTGTTCCAGAAATTATTGAACTTGGAATTGATTCGTTAAAGGTAGAAGGTCGTATGAAATCAATTCACTATGTAGCAACTGTTGCAAGTGTTTATAGAAAATTAATCGATGATTATTGTGCTGATCCAGATAACTTTGAGATGACACCAGAATATAAATTAGAACTTTATAAATGTGCCAACCGTGATACAGCAATGTCATTTTTCTACGAAATACCGAAATATTCTGAACAAATGTTTGGCAATGAAGGTGGTAAGAAAACGAATTATGATTTTGTTGGTCAAGTATTGCACTATGATGAAGAAACGCAAATTGCAACTATCCAACAACGTAACTTTTTCAAAACTGGGCAAGAAGTGGAATTCTTTGGACCAGAGATTGATACATTTAGACAGGTTATAGGAGAGATTTATGATGAAGATGGAGAGTTACTTGATGCAGCAAGGCACCCGCTTCAAATTATTAGAACAAAAATAGATTCTAGAGTATTTAAGAGTAACATGATGAGAAAGGAAATAGGGACGTTAATGATAGCTAAAAGACCTAAAATTATTGGTATTGTCGGTGGTAGTGGTAGCGGAAAAACTACTGTTACAAAAAGAATTATCGACGAATTAACTATTGATAAAAGTAGCGTTAATCGAACAAGATTACTATTATAAAGATCAAAAGTCATATGACTATGGATGAAAGAGTTAAAAACAAACTATGATCATCCGAATGCATTTGATAATGAATTGTTATATAATCAATTACTAGAACTTATAGAAGGTAAAGCGGTAGAACTTCCAGTTTATGACTATGTTAAGCATACTCGTAGTAATGAAAAACATCAAGAACCACGTGATGTAATTATTATAGAAGGTATGTTTTGGTCTATACTCTGAAAAACTTAGAGAACTTATGGATATTAAAATTTTTGTTGATACACCAAGTGATTTGCGTATTTTACGAAGATTATTGCGTGATATTAATGAACGTGGAAGAACTGTTGAATCGGTTATTAATCAATATTTGATTTCTGTTAGGCCGATGCATGAAAAGTATATAAAAACCAACAAAGCAATACGCGGATATCATCATTCCAGATGGTGGATATAATGATATTGCGGTAGATATTTTGATAACAAAAATTAAATCCCTACTAGCAAAATAATTAAAAAACGATATAATAAAGAGTAGACTAAAAAGGAGTACAGTTATGGCTTTAGAAGAAAAATTAGAATATCAAATGACCCAAGAAGGTTATGATAAACTTGTAGAAGAATTAGAACACTATAAAAAGTAAAACGTCCAGAAGTAATTGAAAAAATTAAAGTAGCACGTAGTTTTGGGGACTTATCTGAGAACTCAGAGTACGATGCAGCAAAAAGATGAGCAAGGATTCATAGAACAAAGAATTCTTGAAATGGAACAAATGATTCGTTATGCGGTAATCATTGAATTAGATGAAAAATCTAGTGCTATTCGTCTAGGAAATACAGTTACTTATCAAGAATTGCCAAATGGAGCAACAGAAACTTATAAAATTGTTGGTAGTGCAGAAGCTAATCCATTTGAATTCAAAATTCTAATGATTCACCAGTAGCTCAAGCGCTATTAGGTAAAGAGGTAGGAGATGTTGTGAAAGTATCTCTTCCAACTGGTCCAGAGGATTCAATGGATATTAAAGTTTTAGAGGTTGAATAGTTTTATGATAGCTTTGATAGGTGCAATGCCAGAAGAAGTGGCAATCATAAAAGAAAAGATAGAAAACTTGCAAGAGAAGAAGATTGCTCATGTAAGCTTTTATGAAGGTAGATATGAAGGCCGTGATATTGTTCTTATGTTAAGTCTACCTGGAAAGGTTAATGCTGCAATTGCGACTACACTATTGTTAGATCATTACAAACCTGAATATGTAATTAATATAGGTACTTGTGGAGCATTACAAGGTGATATGGAAATCGGAGATATGATTGTTGCTACAGAAGTTCGTCATTTTGATGTTGATGCAACTGAATTTGGTTATGAATTAGGGCAAGTTCCGCAAATGCCAGCAGTATATAAGAGTGATGAACATTTAGAAAAAAATTAGCAGCTGAAATCAACTTGCCGAATCACAAAATTCATTTTGGTTTAGTTGGGACATCAGATTCTTTTATTTCTAATAAAGACTTGAAGGAAAATATTTTAACAAACTTTCCGACAATGCAGGTAGTAGAGATGGAAGCAGCAGCTATTGCTCAAACTTGTTATCAGTTCGGAACGAAATTTATTGTTTGCCGTAGTGTAAGTGACAAAGCAGAAGAAGGAACAAGAGTTACTTTTTGATGAATTTTTACAGATTGCGGCAGTAAATTCGTCGATATTAACGACGGAATTAATAAAAAACTTTAGTATTAACTATAAAGAATCAGCAAAGGAAAGTATAGGCTTTCTTTGCTGAAATGTTTTTCTAGTATAGGAGGATAATATGTATTCAAACTTATTTTTAATTTTAAGTCCTGTAAAATTACCAGAAGCTAATTTAAAAAGCTATTAGCAAAAGGTTCATATAATATGAGGAATTAGAAGAAAATTTTTGAGTATGTAAAAAAAGAATATCGAGGATATGTTAAAAAGTTTTAAAAACGATTATAATATATGTAGTATCTATTGCAATTATGTTAGGCTTAACAGTTTATTCTAATCCTAAATTAGACATAGGAGTTTTTTTGTTTTTAGTTTTAATATTTTTAATAGTATTTTTATTAATGTTTCCTATCATATATGTTCAAAAAGTTAATAAGATTAGAAAAACCTTTCTGATAGCGGTAAAAAAATGGTTACCCACAATTATATGATACTTATCAAAAAGAATTATATCAGTACATTGATTAATGGGAAAAGTAGATAGTGCAATAATTAATTATATTGAAAAACATTATAAAATGTTATGATTAGTAAGAAAAAAATATTATTTAAGGAAAAAGTAAAATGCAAAATATGAAAGATAAAAATCTTTTAATTATTTAAAGAATATAGTTCAAATAGTTTTAGGGTTATTAATATTTTATTTGATTTTTCTTATTTTAAAAAGAAATTATAAGTCTTGATTTCAAAAATACATTATTTAACTTTACAGATAGGTAATGTAAGATTCTTGTTTATACTGTTATTGGGTCTTTTAGGTATAAGTATTTTATGTTTATACGACTACTTTGTTTTAAAAGCGATTAATCTTACGAAGAATATGTCTTCATTGCGAATTTTTAAAATAAGTTTCATGACTAATACACTGAACATGGTATTAGGCTTTGGAGGGTTTATTGGAGCGGGTTTAAGATATTATATGTATAAACCATATACAAAAATGGAAAAACACTTGTGACTGCGATTGGGATGATTTTAGTTTCAATGTTATCGGGAATAAGTTTGTTATCAATTTTTGTAGTATTAAATGTCTTCCTGGTCAGGCATTATATGAAGGTAATGAAATTTTCTATTATTCATTATTATTAATGTCATTGTTTTTACCATTATATTTATTTTTAATTTAAGAAAACCTAGAATACGTACAGATAGATATTTGAGTGTAAAACTTACAATTATTTCTTTTTAGAATGGGTTTTTGCCGCAATAATTATTTTAGTTATTCTTTACTTTTTATACAGGAGATGTGTAGCAGATAAAGAACTCAAGTTATGGGTGTAATTATAGTCGCCTCAATAGTAGGGTTACTCACGATGATACCTGGAGGACTTGGAACTTTTGATACATTAGTATTAATCGGTTTAAAAAAATCTAGTCATAATCCTGAAATTATCAGTGCAACAATTATCATATATCGCTTAGCATATTATGTAGTACCATTTTCAATAGGATGTTTAATGTTCCTAAGTGAAGGACTTAAAAATATTAAAAGATAAACTAAAGAGAGGAGAAAAATTATGATTACAAATATTATTTATATTATTGTTGCTTATTTTTCTTGGGAATATAATGGGTGGCAAGTTATTAGAAAAATTTATAAAGAAGAATTTACAAATAAAGGCTCAGGAAATGTTGGATACGAGAAATGCTGGACGAGTACTAGGGTTTAGATCTTTTATTTTCGTATTAGTAGTAGATTTTTCAAAGGTTTTTTTAGTAGTTATTATGCTTAAGATTTTAAATGCTAGTGATTGGGTTATTTATAGTGCGATAATTTTAGTAATACTAGGTCATATAAAACCAGTAATATTCCGTTTCAAAGGTGGAAAAAGGAGTAGCAACATTTTTTTGGATGCATGACTGCATTGTCACTTAACTTAGTTTTAGTGTTAATTTTATGCACATTAGTAATAGGAATTATTGTTAAAAAGTTTAACTATAGGTTTTTATTCAAGTTTACCACTTATTACGTATTTGAATTATGTAGAAAAATCCTAAATTTTTAATACTAGGATTATTTATAATAACAGTTGTATTATTAAGTGTTGTAGCGATAAAAAGATATAGAAGAATCATTTGATAAATACTTTAGTGTAAAGAAAATAAAAAAATCAGTTCGTTAATGAACTGATTTTTCGTTTAATCTTAATTTTTCTTAGTAATTGGCGCGTTAGCCTCGAACGTTTATAACGAGCCAAAAGGTAGAGTATCAATAAGATAGCCACAATAAGATAAAGGAGTGGGTAATATGAAATTCTATTTGATAGCTGAGAAATATAAACAAATAACAATAAAACTAAAACAAAAAGCCAATGGGTAGTACATTCAAACTTAAGTAATGTTAAAATTCTAGTTGTTTTTATTTCAATTTCTCTTTTTCACGAAAATAAAACCAAAAACCAACTCCAATATAAGCTGGAAGCGATAAATAATAAAATAAAGGTATTAAGGTATAAGCATAAATCCCTAACATTGTAATAAATACAATATAAAAACCAAATAAATATTTACTTTTTCATAGATAAGCGCACCTCCTATAATAAATAAAAACAATAGTCAAGAAAATTGAACAAAATGTCTAAAATAATTTTTCAGTAGGTATTTTTATTTTTATCAACAATTATCTAATAATAAAATTAATGATATATTAATTAATGGATTTTTTTCCCTTATATTTTTCTTTATTTTTATTATACCATAGTTTTCAATTTTTGTTGCATCAAGTAATTTTGACAAAATTTCAATTTGGCAAAAATTTACTTTGCCTACTTTGATATTGTACGTACATAAGTCAAAATGTATAATGAATCTATAAGTTAAAGAAAAAACAAAGGAGATTTATATTTATGAACGAAAAATAAAAATGGACTAAAAGTCTTAGTTCAAAAAGTTGGTACTGCACTTTTCAGGTATGGTAATGCCAAATATTGGTGCTTTTTATCGCTTGGGGTCTTATTACAGCTTTATTTATTCCAACAGGATGGGCGCCAAATGCTAAACTTGCAGCATTAGTTGCACCAATGATCTTCTTCTTATTACCACTATTAATTTCTTATTCAGCTGGTAAAAATGTTCATGATGAACGTGGGAGGAGTGGTTGCAGCGATTGCAACTATGGGTGTAATAGTAGGGACAGTAACTATTACAGAAAAAAGGCTTAGGTGGTACACCAATGTTCCTTGGAGCAATGGTCATGGGAGCCAATAGCAGCTTACTTGATGAAAAAAATTTGACAAGGCTGTTCAACCAAAAATAAAAACTGGATTAGAGATGTTAGTTAATAACTTCTCTGCTGGTATATTAGGTTTCATTTTAGCAATTTTAGGTTATTTTGGAATTGGGCCAGTTGTTAAAGGTTATTACAAATGCGCTAAGTGCTGGAGTTGATGTTATAATTAACGCGCACTTATTACCACTTGCTAATATTTTTATTGAACCAGCAAAAATCTTATTCTTAAATAACGCAATTAACCATAGTATTTTAACACCTATCGCTACAGAACAAGCACTTAACACAGGGAAATCAGTTCTTTATTTACTAGAAGCTAACCCGGGTGTTGGACTTGGTATTTTACTTGCATCATATGTTCTTCGGAAAAGGTTCAGCAAAAAGCATCGGCACCAGGAGCTGCGATTATCCATTTTATCGGAGGGATTCACGAAATCTACTTCCCGCACATTTTAATGAAACCTTCATTAATCATTGCAGCAATGGCAGGGAGTTAGTGGTACAGCAACATTCCAATTACTAGATGCAGGACTTCGTGCGCCAGCGTCACCAGGTAGTATCATAGCTGTATTAGCTCAAACAGCAACAGGAAGTTATGTTGCGGTTGTAACTGGGGTGGTTGTTTCTACTCTAGTAACATTTGTTATTGCAAGTATTATTTTTAAAACGTGATAAAGGTGAAGGTGATTTAGAAGCTGCACAAAGCCAAGTTAGCAGTATGAAAGCCGAAGCAAAAGGACAAGAAGTTTCAGTGGGAACTGATGGAGAAACATCTTATGCAGATGTTAAGAGAATTATCTTTGCATGTGATGCAGGAATGGGAAGCTCAGCAATGGGAGCATCTATCTACGTAATAAAGTGAAAAAAGCAGGACTTGATTATGAAGTAACAAATGTAGCAATCAGAAACTTAACTGAAGAAAGTGGATTATTAATTGTAACTCAAAATGAATTAACTCCACGAGCAAAACAAATGAATGGAAAAAGCTCTACATATTTCAGTAGATAATTTCCTAAATAGTCCAAAATATGATGAAATCGTTGAGATTTGCAAAATAGGTAAAAACTATATAATATTTTGTGAATAGAAACGGTAGTGTTTATGACTTCTTCTTGAGACAAAGCGATATGCATTACTAAGAGGGGTCATAAATTTTATAATTATAAAGAAGACAATTTTTGGTATTTTTAACGAACTTGGAGGCTGTATGTTTAACGAACGCGAAAAACTTATACTACAAATTTTATTGAAAAATATTGGTGAAGCATTAAGTATAAAAAGAAATAGCCAAAGCAACATAAAAGAGAGAGAACACTATATAGAGAAATAAAAATTTAGAAGACTCACTTCAACGATTAGGAATAGAGCTGGTTAAGGAAAAGTCTAGGTATATACTAAAGGGAAATGTATCTTCATTAGATTCATCATTATTTGAGACGAATTTTGAAGATTATGCATATTCAACAGAAACAAGATTAACTTTTAATATTGTGCTTTTTAATCTTAAATGAAGACACTTCAATAAAAGATATTTCTGAAAAAATTAATGCTAGCTACAAATACAGTAGCATCAACAATAACCACAATAGAAAAAGATATTATTTGATTATAAATTAACTTTGATTAGAAAAAAGGCCAAGGGATAGAAATAGAAGGTAAGGAAGTAGACCGTAGAGTGTTGCTTATTTCATTATTGTGCAATGAAATAAGTGATGAAGGGTTCTTCACTAGATTAAATAATCGTGATATTTTATCAAGTAATCCTTTTATAAAATTCTGAATTTTGATCTTATAGTATTTTATGAAAATAAACATCTTGATGTCTTTAATTTATACACAGATTCAAGTATAGAAAAATACTTTATAAGTTTAAATGTAGTATTTCTAGAATATCTTATACAACTGAGATTAAAGAAAATTTTACAGCTCAAGAATATAATAGTATTATATCGTTATTAAATGCCTCTAAAGAGTTGTTGATTTTGATATTACAGAAGATATTATCCAATTTCTTATTAAAATATTGAAAAACTTGTCGTTTAATAGAACAACTTTCATATTTTAACGATAATACTCATATACATTAGTGTATAAAATAAAATTTATTGATAAAAATATGTATCAGAAAAATGAATGTTGATTTTAGCACAAGATACCAATCTTTCAAGTGGTCTATTGCTCATGTTGAATCAGCTATCAAAGACACCAAATGAATTTAACAGAAGAAAATGATGAATTGCTTGAGTTTGTATTGAAAAGCTACAATAAACTATATTTGATAATAAAATCAGAACTACTTGTTGTTTTTGATGAAATAAATTTTAATTCAACAGAATTAAGTTACATAGTTATTCATTTTTGCTTCTAGTTTTGAACAAATATATCGAAAAACCTCATTAGAGCACTCGTAATATGTGCTAGTGGAATAGGAAGTTCCAAAATATTAGGAAGTCAAATACGAAAATATTCCAGAAATAAAAAAATTTAGAATATACGATTCCAAGCAAAGTAACGAAGTCATTGGTGAACAATTATGATGTAGTGTTTCAACAGATTGAGTTAGAACAAAATATTGATTACTTATTAATTCCAACTATACTTAAAGAAAAAGATATAAGTTTAATTCGAGAAAAATATTAACTAGTCGAAGCTTTAGAAGAAATGATTTTTGTTAAGGTGAGGATTCATTTAATATAGATAAGTTAGGTAGTGCATGCCAAATAATTTTAGAAAATACAGAGTATATTGTAGCTGATAATACAAAAATAATAAAGAGATATTAGATAATATATTTGAAAACTCTGCATTAGTAATAAATAATAAAGAGGAAATAGTTGATAGTTTATTAGATAGACATAACAAAAAGTTCAGTTGTAATTCCTAATACCGATATAGCTCTTTCCATACATTAGATAAAGAGCTAGCAGAGCCGTTTATAATAATATGTTCACTTAATAATGTTCTGGCTATAGAAGATGCGATGGAGAGGAACAAAGGGTTGAATATTTTATAATTATGGTAAGTCCAAATGAACAAAGAGTATACAGAACTACTTGAGTCAAATAAGTATAGCTATATTGGACGATAAGATTTTTGGAGAAGCTCTAACTAGTAAGAACAAGAATTTTGTATTAACAAAAGTAGAGTTAATTTTAAAAATTATATACTCAATTATAAAAATAATGGTTATCGGTAAAAATTACTGAGTAACCATCATTTTTATAACTCTATTTTGGCAAAGATTATTTTGCTGACTTTGATATTGCTTTAGATAATTATGACAAGGTATAATAAATTTATAAAGATTAGAAAGCATAAAACTAGAAGGAGAATTTAAGATGAATTTAAAAACAAGATATTAGATTAGGCAAGAAATTGGCAATAAAGAAGAAGCAATAAGAAAAAGCTGGGAGATGCTTGGTAGAAAATGGATATGTTGATGCTGACTATATTCCAGCAATGTTAGAAAGGGAGGAAATAGTATCAACATATGGGAAATTTTATCGCTATTCCGCACAGGACAGATGAGGCTAAAAATCAATAAAAAGTACAGGAATTTCTATTATTCAAATACCAGGAGGGTTTCATTTTCTAAAGCCAGAAGATACTGAAGATAAAATGGTGTTTATCGTATTTGGTATTGCTGGAAAAGATGGAGAGCACTTGGAACTTTTTATCAAAAATTACAATTTTCTGTTCTGAACAAGAAAATGTTGATTAAAACTAGTGAATGCAAAGTTACGGAAGAAGAGTAATAACTTTATTGTCAGAAGTAGAATAATAAAAATCTAAATATAAGTTAAGAAAGGTATTATAATGAAAAATTTACATTTTGGAGCAGGGAATATAGGACGTGGTTTTATAGGGGAACTACTTAATAAATCGGGATATCATATAACATTTGTAGATATTAATAAAGATGTAGTCAATGGTTTAAAATGCCGTGATACATATACTATAAAATATTAGATGAGAATATAGAAGAAATAGAGCTAAATAATTTTTGATGCTTTAAATATAGCGGAGGAAAAAGAAGAACTTTACAAAGCTATAGGAGAGGTCGAGACTAATTACTACATCTATAGGGCCGAATGCTACCAATAATAGCAAAAAGATATTGCAGAAGGTTTGAAATTAAAAAGTTACAAATAATAACACAAAAATTATTAGATATTATTGCTTGTGAAAATATGATAGCAGGATCAGATTTTCTAAAACAAGAAAATTTATAAGCAGCTTACAGAGAAGAAGAACAAAAATTTGTAGAGGCATGTAGGTTTTTCCCAATTCAGCGGTAGATAGAATAGTTCCAGCCCAAAAACATGAGGATGTACTATTAGTAGAAGTAGAGAAGTTTTTGCAGAATGGGTTATAGAAGAAGATAAGATAAAAGTAGAAAAATAAAATATAGAAAATGTACACTACGTAAAAAGATTTAAATCCGTTTATTGAAGAAAGAAAATTATTCACAGTAAATACAGGGCATGCCACTCTTAGTTACATAGCTAACTATTTAGGTATAGAGTTGGTATCTGATGGAGCCAAGCATACAGAAGTTAGAAAAGACTTTATTGCTGTCTTAGAAGAAACTAGTGCATTGCTTGAGAAAAATGGGGATTTTCTAAAGAGAGATGACAGCGTATAGAAATAAAACTATTAAACGTTTGAGAATCCTCGTATAGTAGACAATGTTTCTAGAATTTGTCGCACACTATTAGAAATTAGGTTATAATGAAAGATTTATTAAACCTATTAGAAACTGAGGAGTTAGGATTGTCTAATTCAGCTTTATTAAAAAGCATGTTCATATATACTGACATTTAAATCAATTGAAGATGAACAATCTTTAAAGCTTGCGGAGTTAATCGTAGAAAAAGGTGTAGTTGAAACACTACGTGAGTAACAGAATTAACTGATGAAGTATTGTTAAATAAAAATAAAAAAGATAGTTACGAGAGTTAATATAAAATGAGAATCTTGAAGAAATAATTTCTTTAAGATTCTTTATTTTACTAGTGTTTTTGTTTATAAATCGAAATGTTTCCTTTAGACGAAAATCTATTGACTTTACTGTTATAACCGGTATAAAAATTAAAATATATGAAACCGAAGGGGGATATTAAAATGAATAAATGTGAATGTGAGCATCACTGCCATTGTCATGATGCTGTAGAAAAATTTGCAATGCGGTAATGCAAAGAAGGTACTTGTAAATGTCAAGATGGCTGCGTGCGGTTGTCATAATGCAAAAAGAAGACTGCGAGTGCGGTAACTGCAAAACAGGAGATTGCCATTGTAATGAGATAGATGAGCATAAGAAAGAAGAGTTGACAACAAAGTCAACTCTTCTTTCTTAATGGTAAGTATTAAATTCAGTATCTGCAAAAATAAGTAGATAATACTCCATTTAATGGTTTCTTTGAAAATCTCACTATCCTTATTTACTAAAACCTACAGCAGCAGCAGCAGCAGCAATTGACTGAGGTGAAATCATTTTTGCGATAGCTCCTCCTGTGATATTCGCAGCTACTCAATAATGGTGATCTACACCAATCTGAGAAGCGGTAATAGATTGTAAAACCTGCAAATAGTGAACCACTATTAACAACAGATCCAGTAAGAAATACTCCAATCCAACCTAGAATAGGAGAAAGTAATGGGAATATTTTTCCGGTATTTGCTAATGCTAATCCTAAAGTAGAAGACATTCCTGAGTATGTAGAAATATAAGCAAATGCTAAAACTGAACATATAGTAAGAATAGGTGACCAAAGTTCAAGGAAAGTTTCTTTTAAAACTAGTTTAATTATGCGACCACGTACTCTAAAAATTATTATAGTAAGAATAGCAGCAAGAGCTATAGCTGTAGTAGTTGACGTAAAAGGTGCAAAACTAAATATAGCTTTTATAGGTGTAGGATCCCTAGTAATGGGAGCAACTTTAGCTACAGTACCATCTATATAATAAGGAAAATTAAAGATTAAAGAATTTAAAACTCAGGTTTTGACCAATTTTTGGGGTTACCGTTTTGAATTAATTGTTTAAAGAAACTAGTATTCAAAAATAGTAACAAATAAAGTTAATAAAATAAATGGTAAAACTAGTAGTTACTTTTTAGAGAGAGTTCTTGTTTTTCTTCCAGTATATTTTGTTCTATTGATAAAATATTTTTGGACCCAGAATCTTAAGAATATAACTAATGAAAGTAAACTAATAATTGCAGAAACTACATCAACTAATTCTGGACCAACAAAATTTAAAAAAATAAACTGTGTGATAGCGAAAGATCCACCTGGAAACTAAAGATTGCAGGAAGAGTTTCTTTTTATTCCTTTAAAGTCCATCTACCATAAATACCAATAAGAAAGTTACGATAAGTGTTACTAGGCATAAAAATAATCGAAGTAGCTTTTCCCTAGAGATACTGCATCTAACTCAGTAAGACTTGCTGGAATTGTCACGGGAATACCCATTGCACCATAAGCACCACCAGCAATATTTGCAACTAAACAGATAGCAGCAGCTTGTAAAGGTTTAAAAACCTAGACCAGACTAAAAATAGCAGCAGTAATAGCAACAGGGTGCTCCAAAACCGGCTGCACCTTCTAAAAACGCATTAAAAAGAAAATGCACAAGAAGAACTTGAATTCTTTTTATCAGATGATATTGATGAAATACTTTGTTTTATAATGTCAAAACATCCAATTTTGACAGTTAGTTTATATAAAAATATTGCAGATAGAACAATGCTAGCAACAGGCCATAAACCTGAGACTACTCCTTGTTCAGCTGCACCAGCAATTTTGTCGACTGGCATTTTATAAAAGGTATAAGCTATAATAGCTGAGCTCAGAATACTTAAAGCCCCTGCTGTATAACCTTTTAATTTAAAGATAACTAATGAAATAAGAAAAATAATAATAGGAAGCACAGCGATGGCGGCAGATACCCAAATATTGCCACTTGATTGTATTGTTGACTCAAACAGTATTTAAAAACATTTTAATACTCCTTCTAAGTTTTTAGTACATAGGATTATACATCCCAAAAATATATTTATGCAATAGCTCTTGAATTCTGCAATATAAAGTTTACATATTTTTAAGAAAATTACTAATTAAAGTGCAATTTTTATAAAATACTAAAAAAATATAAAATTAAGGTTGAAAAGCTGTAAAAATACAAAAATATTGTTCTTAATAATAAAAATTAAAAAGATATATATTATTATAATTTAAAGATTAATGGAATTTATATTTATTATTCTGTATTCATAAAAAGACGATAAATACTATAAAAATTTATCGTTTAAAAATGATATTATATAGTAAATAAGCAAAAATTTATAATTCTGTATCACTACAGAGGTATTTTTATATTGATACAAATCACCAAATTTTATCTAGATAAATATTATTATTTTTATTGAGATTGGAAATTTGACTTTTTAAAAAAGAAACGTTGTATATTATAAACGTAATATATGATTAAAACATAATTTATATACATTTAATAAATATATACATAAACTTTGGAGGTTATTATGGTAAAAACATCAAAAGATTTAACTAAACAAAGAGCATTTAGAAATGTATGAACTAATGCACCTTATTAGAGATTTTGATATGGAGTTAAGTAAACTATACTCGTGGTTTAGTTCACGGTATGACTCACTATTCAGTAGGAGAGGAAGCGGCTAACGTTGGAGCTATTTATCCATTAAGAAAAGAAGACCTAATGTTTTCTAATCACCGTGGTCACGGTCAAACTATTGCTAAAGGCATAGAAATTGATCGTATGATGGCTGAAATCCTAGGGAAAGAAACAGGTCAATGCAAAGGACGTGGTGGAAGTATGCACGTTTATGACTTGGAACAAGGGAACATGGGATGTAATGGTATCGTAGGTGGTGGACATGGATTAAGTACTGGTGCTGCTCTAGCTCAAAAAATGAAAAAAACAGGAAATATTGTTATTTGCTGTATGGGTGATGGTGCTACTAACGAAGGAAGCTTCCATGAGTGCTTAAACATGGCATCTAACTGGGATTTACCACTTATTTTCTACGTAATCAATAATAAATATGGTATCTCAATGGCGCAAGAAAGATGTATGCGTGTTGAAAAGATTACTGAGCGTGCAGCTTCATATAGAATTAAAGGAATCCATGTAGAAGATGGTAAGACGTATTAGCAGTTTATGATGCAATGCAAGAAGCTATCGAACACGCTAGAAGTGGTAAAGGACCTGTTTTAGTAGAAGCAGTATCTTACAGATGGTTTGGACACTCAGCTTCTGATGCTGGTAAATATCGTAGCCGTGAAGAAGTTGCTGAATGGAAACTTAAAAGATCCTAACGTAAAAATATAAAAATTACTTATTAGAAAATGGAATTGCTACAGAAGCAGAATTAAAAAGAAATTGAAGATAGATCAATAGCAACTATCAACGAAGCAGTAGAATTTGCTAAAAGAATCACCATTTGCTGATGGTTCAATTGCATTCCAAGATAACTACGCTGACTAATATTTTAGTTTAAAATAATTTAAATAATATTTTATATAATAGGAGATAAATAGTTATGACTAAAGAAACAAAAATTATGACACTCGTGAAGCCATAAAAAGAAGCTATGACTCACGAAATGCGTGAAGATGAAAATGTATTTTTAATGGGTGAAGATGTAGGTATTTTCGGAGGGGACTTCGGTACAACAGTAGGTATGTTGGAAGAATTTGGTTCTGAACGTGTTATCGACACACCTATTAGTGAAGCTGCAATTGTGGAGCTGCGGCTGGAGCAGCATCAGTAGGTATGCGTCCAATCGTAGACGTAACATTTATGGACTTCGTAACAATTGGTATGGATGCTATCGTTAACCAAGCAGCACCAATGCGTTATATGTTAGGTGGAGAGGTTCAAGTGCCAGTTACTTATCGTTGTGCATCTGGTTCTGGAACTGGAGCGGCTGCTCAACACTGTAAAGCTTTAGAAGCATGGTTCTGTCATATTCCAGGTCTTAAAGTAGTAGCACCAGGTACAGCAGGAGATGTTTACTCAATCTTAAGAGCTGCAATCAGAGATAACAACCCAGTTATCTACATCGAGCCTAAAGCGTTATTTGGACGTAAAGGTGAGGTAGAATTAGGTAAAGTTGGTGTAATTGGAAAAGGTGATATCAAAGCTGAAGGTACTGACGTAACATTAGTATCTTGGGGAAGAATGTTAGAACGTAGTTTACAAGCTGCAGAAGAATTAAAACAAGAAGGAATCTCAGTAGAGGTAGTAGACCCAATTACATTAGTACCATTAGATACAGACTTAATAGTTAAATCTGTACAAAAACAGGAAAAATTAGTTGTATGTCACGACTCATTCAAAACTGGTGGATTTGGAGGAGAAATCGTTGCACGCATCGCAGAAAGTGATGCATTTGATTTCTTAGATAGCCCAATTTACCGTGTTGCAGGAGCCGACACTAACATTCCATCAGCTAAAAACTTAGAAAAAAATTAGTTGTACCTGATGTTGAAGACATCAAAAGCAACAATTAAAAAGCTGTAAATAAAAATAAAAATATAGTTAGCGAAGGATGTGAATAAAACATGGCAGTAGAGGTTATAATGCCAAAAGCCGGTAGTGAAATGGAAGAGGGCGAAATCGTACAATGGTTTAAAAATGAAGGAGACCATGTCGAAGCAGGAGAAGTCCTTTTAGAGATTGTAACAGACAAAAGTAAATATGGAAGTTGAAGCTGATGCTAGCGGAACATTATTAAAAATTTTAGCTCAAGCAGGAGATGTTGTACCAGTTGTTAAAACAATTGCTTGGATAGGTGAACCAGGTGAAGCTATTCCAGGTGCTAGCGAAACAGGAGAAGTTGCGCCAGCTGAAACAATAGTTGAGAAAAAAGTTGACTACACACCTGTAAAAGAAGTTGAAGTGGTAGACTATTCTGGTATTCGTGCAACACCAGCTGCAAGAGCATATGCGCGTAAAAAGGAATTGATTTATCTAAAGTTCAAGGAACAGGATCTAAAGGTCGTATCCATAAAGATGATGTATTAGAATATAAACTTAACTCTAAAGTTAAAATTTCACCACTTGCAGCTCGTATAGCGCAAATGGAAGGAATTAATGCTGAGAGTATAGTAGGAACAGGACCTAATGGTAAGGTTATGAAAGCTGATATTCTTTCAGTACTTAATGGAACTCCAAAAGCAGCTCCAGCTAAGAAAGAAGAAATTGCAGCTCCTAGCAAAAAATCTGTTAAAGAGCCAAACGAAAATCAATGGGGTGTTGTTGAAACAGTACCAATGTCACCAATGCGTAAAGTTATTTCTAAACGTATGAGTGAATCTTACTTTAGTGCACCAACGTTTGTTGTTAATGTAGAAGTTGATATGACTGAACTATTAGCATTACGTAAAAAAGTTGTTGATGCAATTATCGAAGAAACTGGTAAAAAAGCAACAGTTACAGACTTCATTTCATTAGCGGTAATTAAATCATTAATGAAACACCCATATGTAAATGCTTCATTATCAAGTGATGAAAAAGAAATGTATCTACACCACTACGTTAACTTATCAATTGCGGTAGGTATGGATAGTGGGTTAGTAGTACCAGTAATTAAAGGTGCTGATAAGATGAGTCTAAAAGAGCTTGTAGTAGCTTCTAAAGAAATTACAACAAAAAGCTCTTGCTGGTAAATTAAAAACCAGATGAAATGGCAGATTCAACATTTACAATCAGTAACTTAGGTATGTATGGAGTTAAGAGCTTCGTACCAATCATTAACCAACCAAATACAGCTATTTTAGGTGTAAGTGCTACTGTTCAAAAACCAGTAGTATTAAATGGTGAAGTGACTGTAAGACCTATCATGACATTAACATTAACAGCGGATCACCGTGTAGTTGACGGATTAGAAGGAGCTAAATTCATGAAGACTCTGAAAGAAGCTATCGAAAAATCCACTATCATTACTAATCTAATAATGATATAATATAGAAGAAAACAAGATAAAGTGTATTAAGGAGTGATTATAACATGGCAGTAGAAGTTATTATGCCAAAAGCCGGAAGTGAAATGGAAGAAGGCGAAATCGTACAATGGTTTAAGCAAGAAGGTGACGAAGTAAAAAAGAAGGTGAAGTCCTACTTGAAATCGTAACTGACAAAGTTAACATGGAAGTTGAAGCTGAAGCTAGTGGAACTTTATTAAAAATTCTTCACCCAGCTGGATCAACTGTACCTGTAGTTCAAACTATAGCATGGATTGGACAACCTGGTGAAAAAAAGTTCCTGGAGCAGATGGTGCAACTGCAGTAGCTCAAGAAGTAGTAAAAGAAGTAGCAGCAGACGTTAAAGTTCCTGAAACTAAAAAAAGAAGATGTATTGCCAAAACGTGAACGTCGTGGTGAATATGACGTAGCTGTAATTGGTGGTGGACCTGCAGGATATGTAGCAGCTATTAAAAGCAGCTCAATTAGGGTGGTAAAAGTAGCATTAGTAGAAAAATCGTGAGTTAGGTGGGACATGTCTAAATCGTGGATGTATTCCAACAAAAACATTCTTACATAATGCAGAGATTATTAACTATATTCGTTCTGCCAAAGACCGTGGTATTAAACTTGTAAATGATGCATTTACGGTTGATATGGAGCAAACTGTAGCGGTTAAAGATAAAGTATCTAAAACATTATCTGGTGGAGTAGCAGGATTACTTAAATCTTACGGGGTTAAAGTATTCAATGGTGTTGGACAACTTACAGCTGATAAAAAAGTTGTTGTTGACGAACACACTACAATTGATGCTGATAGAGTAATCTTAGCTGGTGGATCTAAAGTAAGTAGAATTAACATTCCAGGTATGGATAGTGAAAAAGTTCTTACAAGTGATGAATTTTTAGATATTAAAGAAGTTCCATCAAGATTAGCCGTAATCGGTGGTGGAGTAATTGGTTCTGAGTTAGGTCAAGCATTTGCTACATTTGGTTCTAAAGTTACTATCGTTGAAATGGCAGATAGACTAATCGCTAATATGGATAAAGATGCGTCTGTGGCATTAGAAAAACAATTTAGAAAAACAAGGTATTAACGTACTTACTTCAACTAAACTATTAGAAATCGTTGATAAAGGTCACGAAGTAGTAGTAAAAGTTGAAGGTAAAGAAGATGTAGTTGCTGATAAAGTATTACTATCTATCGGACGTGTTCCAGATAATACATGTCTAGGTGAATTAGCAGATAAATTTGAAATGGAACGTGGACGTGTTAAAGTTGACGAGTACATGGAAACATCTATTAAAGGAATCTATGCACCAGGAGATATCAATGGTACTAAGATGTTAGCTCACGCAGCATTCAAGATGGGAGAAGTTGCAGCTGAAAATGCAATGGGTCATTCTAAGAGAGTTGATCTCAAATCTACACCAGCAGCAATTTATACACACCCAGAGATTGCTATGGTTGGTTTAACTGAAGACCAAGCACGTGAAAAATATGATGTTAAAGTTGGTAGATTTAACTTTGCTGCTAACGGACGTTCATTGGCATCTAATCAAGGTGAAGGATTTGTAAAAGTAATTATGGATACTAAAGTAGAGAAATTTTAGGTATTCATATTGTGGGTCCAGTTGCTGCGGAAATCATCAACGAAGGTTCTACATTAATCCAAAACTGAAATGACTATTGATGATGTAATGGATATAATTCATGGACACCCAACATACTCAGAAGCATTATACGAAGCTATGGCTGATTGCATCGATATGTGTATCCATGCACCCTAAGAAAAACAAAATAGTATAAGTTTAAATAGAAAGAGAAAAAGCGACTAACACAATGTTAGTCGCTTTTTGTAAGGTTAAAGTTATTATAATTTATTAGAATGCTCATTTTAAATTTGGCTATTAAAAACTTTTTACGCAGTATTCCGTATTTTACTGAATCATAATAACTACCGTTATAGTACCTAACTTTGCGAAGTCTTCCCTCGAGGATTAATCCTAATTTTTCAGCAAGGCGCATCATTCCATGATTACCACTCCATGCTCGTTAGCCCTACTCGCTCCAATCTCAGGATATTTGATAAAACAGTTTTTATCCATTTTTAAAACTATTTCTCCGATTCCACGAGACCAATAAGATTCATCATAAAATAATAATACCGATTTCTAACCAACGTGTAGCAAAACATTCCCAATGACGTGTTACAATGCCAATTAATTTATTATCAATAAAAATTCCACAGCATTTGTCGCTAGATAAAATTTATGATGATTAGTTAAAAGAAAAATATCAAAATCTAAAAATTTATATTCATTAAAATATGGTGCGTTATATTTACTCCATTCTGGATTTTCAGAGTATAAATAATATATATAGTTCTTTTAAATTTTTCTTTTTATACGCTTTTTAGTTCTATCATAAAAATCTCCAATCTGTTATTATTTTATCACTAAAATAAAGAAAAGATAAAAAGATATGCCCAGAGAAGATATGAGCTGATAAAAATGACATATAATAAGGTTTATGTTAAATTTATTAGAGAAATGTTAAAGGAGAGTGTGATGGATAAGTTTAGCGAGAAAATATCAAGTATATTTCTTTGGGTAATGAATATAGGATTATTAATAATAGGTATTTTATTATCATTTGGTTTTTATTAATAGAAGCAAAAGAAATCTTTGCCGAAGGAATGAAATTTCTAGCATCGGATGGAAGTTATCAAAACTTTATCGAGGAAATTTTAGTATTCTTTTTATATTTTTGAGTTTGTAGCACTGATAGTGAAATATTTCAAAAAAATAATTATCATTTTCCATTGAGGTACTTCATTTATATCGGTATAACTGCACATAGTAAGGCTTATAATAGTTCAGCATGATAATCCATATAGTGTATTAATTTGGTCGGGAGCAATTTTATTACTAGTAATAAGTTTTAGCTATAGCTGAGAAATTTATAAAGAAAATTAATGAAAAATAGACTTTGAAGTCATTTTTGACTCAAAGTCTATTTTGTTATTTTGTAGTATATTTTCCAGTTTTATAATCAATCACTACTCCTTTTTGGAAGTTGTAGATAAAGACATTGTACTTTACACTTGCTCCGCTATCTTCTACAGACATAGCTTCCATAATAACGCCTTGAGCAACAAGATCGTTATCTTTAAATACAGGAGTAACACGATAGCGAACATGTTTTTGTTTTTAACATAATCTGCAACTTCATTTTCAAAAAGGAATCATGTTGAGATTCATAAATCTTGTTCCAGTCATTAAATTTCTATTATTATCATTTTCTCCAGCTAGTTGAAATGCAATAAGGTGGCAGCGATCATAGATATGACTGCCTCTGTTACTTGCCAACCACTAGGCCGAATATGTGCTATTTCTCCACGACGATCAGTGGGCATAAGCTCCCCAATAATTCCATTGAGCTTGTCCGACACGTCTAGACTATCTAGTGGGACTGTAATTTTTCAAAAGATGTTGTGATAAGTCCTCTTTACTAAAAATATGGATTGTTATTGTTTAAAAATCTTATATTTAGTATTATCATTTGCTTCATTTTCACTTGGAGCAGTTAGTGACTTAATGACATCTTGAGGAATAGTTGAAGTTTCTTGAAATGGCGTAGTAGAATTACCTTTATTAAAGGTATATCGACTTATGATAAGTGAGATAAGAATAATTATTAAAATTGAAATTATTGAGAATAGAGAAAACTGTTTTTCTTCTTTTAGCCATAGTATCTCCAATAATTTATTACATAAAAATATTAAATAATTTACATCCTTTATTGAAGGATGATTACCTTATAGTATAATAAAATTTATTTTTAAAAATAATTAATTCCCATTGCATCTTTTACTTCATCAAGTGTAGCAGCAGCAACTTTTTCTGCTTTTTCACTACCAGCTTTTAGCATATTATATACTTCAGCTTTTATCTTTTGCGAATTCCTCATGACGCTCTCTAATTGAGGGAGTAAATACTCTGCATAACTTCGTTAAGACGTCGTTTAAGTTTCATATCGCCAAGACCACCACGTCTGTAGTGTTCTTTTTAGTTCAGCCACCTCGTCAGTACGTGGATCAAAATATCTAAGTATGTGAAGACAACATTTTCCTTCAACTTGCCCAGGATCTTCAACACGAATGTGATTAGGATCAGTGTACATTTTCATAATTTTAGCTTTGATATTTTCTTCATTATCTCCCTAGATAGATACCATTGTTAAGACTTTTACTCATCTTACCTTGTCCGTCGATTCCTACAAGACGTGCATGATTTTTGAGGAAGTACTATTTCTGGAAGAACAAGAACTTCTTTATTATAAATTCTATTGAAGTCTCTAACAATTTCACGTGTTTGTTCAAGCATAGGTTTTTGATCTTCACCTACTGGTACGTGAGTAGCTTTAAATGCAGTTATGTCAGCTGCTTGACTAACTGGATAAGTGAAGAATCCAGCAGGTATGCTTTCTCCGAATTTTTATCATTTATTTCTTGTTTAACAGTAGGGTTACGTTGAAGTCTTGATACTGTTACTAAGTTCATATAATACATATACAATTCAGCAAGCTGTGGAATTTGTGATTGAATAAAGACAGTAGACTTAGTTGGATCAATACCAACAGCTAAATAGTCTAAAAGCAACTTCTGTAATGTTTTGAATAACTTTTTCAGGGGTTATCAGCATTATCAGTAAGAGCTTGTTGATCGGCAATCATAATAAAAATATCAGTATCTTTTTCATTTTGTAAAGCAACTCTGTTTTTTTAAAGAGCCAACATAGTGACCTAAATGAAGTTTTCCAGTTGGTCTATCACCAGTTAAAATAATTTTCGTCATAAATAGAGGAACTCCTTTAAAGTATTTTTCTAATTATCCTTTTATTATATCATAATATAAGCTAAGTTTGTTTGAAAAGTTCAATTCTTTTTATGAAAAATAAAAAGTATTTTTGTTTATGAAAAATACTTTTGTATTATAATAAATTATAAAGAAATAAGTTTTATAAACTAAGGAGAATAAAATGATATATATAGAATCAAAAGTAATGATCCACGCTACAATACAGCGTTAGAGCTTTTATGCATTTAATGAGCTTGCTAAGAAAGATGATGTTTTTATGTTATGGATAAATTCACCATGTATAGTAGTAGGTAAAAAACCAAAAATACAACAGAAGAAGTTAACCAAAGATTCTGTGATGACAATGATATAAAAAAATAGTTCGTCGTGTAAGTGGTGGAGGAGCTGTCTATCATGATTTAAATAATTTGAATTATACTATTATTTCTAATGGACGCAGCGGAGAAGAGTTTGATTTTAAATCATTTTCACAACCAGTTATAGATGCATTGGCTTCATTAGGCGTAAAAGCTGAGTTTACAGGACGTAATGACCTTGAAATAGACGGACAAAAATTCTGTGGAAAATGCACAATATGTTCGTTCAGGACGTATTATGCATCATGGATGTTTAATGTTTGATGTTGATACTTCAGTATTAGCAAATGCTTTAAAAGTATCAAAAGATAAAATTGAGTCAAAAGGTATCAAATCAGTTCGTTCAAGAGTTACAAACATTAAAAATCACTTACCTAATCAAGAAATGACAGTAGCAGATTTCGTAGTAGCACTTAAAAAAATATGAGTGAAAAAAATATGAAATGACTGACTTTTGTTGCTACTGAAGAAGATGAAAAAGCTATTTTAGCAATACAAGAAGAAAAACAACTCTTGGGATTGGGTATATGGAAAAATCCAGACTTCAATATCAAACGTAATAGAAGACTTAAAAACAGGTAAAATTGAAGCTAACATTATGGTAGAGCAAGGTGCTATTACGAGTATTAAGTTCTTTGGAATTTCTTTTGGAGTGATGGATGTTGAAGATATTGCTAAAAATTGGTAGGGATAAAAATACCAAAAAGAAGATATTCAGAAAGTACTAGAGCAAATAGATATCAATTCATACTTCTTAGGAGCAACACTAGAAGAGGTAATAGATATTCTAGTTGACTAATTATAAATATAAAAAAATTATAAAATGGGAGGAATTAACATGATAATTACAACAACACAAGATGTTCCAGGTATGGAAATAGTGGAGTATAAAGGACTTGCTACTGGGGAAGTAGTAGCTGGAATTAACTTTATAAAAGATATTGGAGCAGGTCTTCGTAATTTTTTTGGAGGACGTTCTCAAGGATATGAAGATGAAATTATTCAAGCACGACTTCTAGCATTAAAAGAATTAGAAGAGCGAGCAGAGGCTATGGGAGCGAATGCTGTTATTGGGATAAGAATTGATTTCGATGGTCTTGGAAATAACGGAAGTAACATGTTGCTTGTTACTGTAACAGGAACAGCAGTAGTTGTTAGATAAGAATTTAAAACTATATATACAAAAATTAATAGAAAAAAATAAAAATATAGTGTATAATACAAAGAAGTAAATTAAAATATGAGGGGAAAATACAATGAAAAAGTATTTAATTTTAAAAAGATTTTTCTACCTTACTATTAGCAATTGCTTTGGTGGTTTCTGCTGTATCTGTATCAGGATGTAGTAAAGACGATAATTCTAATTCAAATTCATCACAAGTAACGTATAAAGTAAGCGCAGAAGAAAAAAAGAATATTTATCAAAAACGTTTTGCGGATTTATCTAAAAATTAATAATGAAGTAGTAGCTTACGTTTATGCTCCAGGGACAAAATTAGATGAGCCTGTTGTTCAAACTAATAATAACGAAACATATTTAGATAAAAACTTTTTGAAGGAAAAATAGTTCCTTACCTAGGTACAGTATTTATGGATGCTGACAATAATAAAAAAACTTTGGTGACAGATTAACTTGGTTATTTGGTCAGCGCGTGGAAGTAAGGTTGCAGATAATCGCATGTTTAATGACGTGAATTTCTACGATAAACAAGAGTTTATGGATCAACACAGATATGTTGTGATTGAGACTCCAGAGAAAAAATATTATTATGAAGTAGCATTTTTTTAACAATCGTTCCAGAAACAACATCATTTTATCGTTTAGATTTTCGAAAAATGATGAAGATTTCCTAAAACAATTAACAAATGTTAAGAAAGACGCTAGAACTAAAAAAATGATAATGTTCAATTAAAAAGGAAATGATAAGTATCTTGTACTGTCAACTTGCCGTGAAGAAGATGAAACAATTCGTTCAAATCTATATCTTCGTCTAATCCCAGATAATGAAATGAATGATTTCTTAGCAAAACACAAAGATGATCTTAAATATGTAGCAACAAGATAATAAGAAATAGTCTATAGTTTTAAAAAAACTATAGACTATTTTTGTGTTTATTTTGGCATGCGTCTGAATTCTCTAGTTAAGAAAAAAATAATGAAACACTAAATGCACAAATATCAGTTATAGGTGTGGCATATATTATACCATCAATCCCAAAGAAATGAGATAAGATTAATAATGTGGGCAATAAAATAATCATTTGTTTAGTAAGTGCTACTGTAACACCAATTTTGGGTTTACCAATAGCAGAAAAATGTTGAACTAGAAATATGAATACCGTTGATAAAAAGTAAATAATAAGAAAAATCTCATATATCTAACAGCAAATTCAAAAATATAGTTCGTTACCATTACCGAAGGCAGCAACAATTTGTTTAGGAAATAGCTCAAATATTGCAAAGAATACTACAGAGATAATTATCGCGTATTTCATCATATAGTGCATAGTTTCACGTACACGATTGTAATCTTTTGCTCCATAGTTGAAACCAAAAAAATAGGTTGAGCTCCTTGGACGAGACCGATAATTATAGAAACAAATATTATATTAACTTTGGCTACAATTCCAGCTACTGCAATAGGTATATCATTACCGTAAATAGATTGTGAACCATAGGTATTAAGTAAGTTATTAGTTACAATTTGAATAATCATACTAAAACCTTGAAAAACAAATGATGTCATTCCTAAAGCTATAGATATTTTTTTAATAATGAAAACTTAGGTTTAAAAATCTTCCTTATGGAATTTAACACTCTTAAATCTAGGAAAAATAAAATAATAGTATTGCTGCTGATATAAATTGGCTAATAACAGTAGCCCAAGCAGAACCAGCAATTCCCCATCCAAATCCAAAAAAATAAAAAAATAGGATTTAGAATAATATTTAAAACGGCACCCCATACTATGGCGTACATAGAATACTTCGGACTATTATCAGAACGAACCATTGGGTTGGTACTAATTGACAGAAGTAAGAAAGGGATACCTAAAGAAGAAATACCAGCAAATGTTTTTGCATAGGGTAATATTTCATCAGTAGAACCAAAAGCGTACATAAGTGGTTCTAAAAATATATGAATTAAAATTGTTAAAAATAACACCTATAATAAAATAGTGATGTTACGGATGTTCCAACAACAGCTTTTAGCTTTTTTTCTGGATTTCCTCGACCAAGTTCTAGGTTGAAATTAGCGGCTGCGCCAATACCAATCATAAGACCAAGAGCAAGGCATATAGTAGTTATAGGAAAAAGCTATGTTAGTTGCTGCATTCCCCAAATAACCAACTCCTTGCCCGATAAAGATTTGATCAACAATGCTATATAATGCGTTTATTATATTTGCTGTTATTGCTGGCCAAGCAAAAGATATAAGTAATTTTTATTGGCTTAATACCAAGTGGATTTTCTATTGTAGAATTTTTTTCACAAAAGCCTCCTAGTTAGATTTCTATTTTTGGGATATATTAAAGAATTAATGTTCATATCCGCCAGTTATTTTTATATCATTTCTTTGATAAAATTCAGCAGAAGTTTCAATAATTATTTTTTTAGTGCATCTATTATCATTTCAAGTTCCATAAAAAGGGGTATTTGGTTTATTTTTAACTTGTTCTCTAATATAGGGAATATGTATAAAACCAGCAGAAATATTATTGAATTTTGTTTTTTTGATAAGTAAAGAGTTTCATACATAATGTGATTACAAACAAATGTGCCAGCAGTATTAGAAATAGCAGCTGGAATATTATTTTTGTTAACTCAGCTACAAGAGCCTTAATAGGAAGAGTAGAAAAAATAAGCAGTTTCCCCATCTTTACGGATAGGTTCATCTATAGGCGAATTATTTTTTTGTTATCTGCTATACGTGCATCATCGATATTTATAGCAACACGTTCAACTGTAATTTTATCACGTCCACCAGCCTGGCCAACACAAATAACAATATGTGGATTAAAGCTATATATATTCTCTTCAAGAATGGCTGAAGATTCTTTTAAACACAGTAGGCAAAAGTCACTTTTTTTAATTTCTATATTTTTAATTTATTAGGCAATTTATTAATTGCAAGATTAGAAGGATTGATATTTTTCTCCACCGAAGCTATCGAATCCCGTAATAAGAATACGCATATTAAAAATTCCTCGTTATTTTAGGGTGATATACTTATTATAAAGCAGTTTTCTAAAAATTTAAAATAGTGATTTTTAAAAATACTTCATAAAAAATTGGTAATTGATTTTTAAAAAGTGATATTATAATTAAACAGGGGTGATAAAATGTCAAGAGAAGAAAAAAATTAAGAACAATATTTAAGACAATAGATATGTCTGAATATAGTGATACTAAAAATATAGATAAACCAACATGTCTTATTAAGACATATAAAGACCCTCAAGATTTTTGGACTGCGGCTAATTATTCAAAGAAAAAATATGCAGATTACAAACCGTTTCAGTTTGTAGATGGTGAAGGCATAAGGTGTTCAATATATTTAAGTGGTTGTTTGTTTGCATGCAAAGAATGTTTTAACGAAAGTATTCAAAAATTTTTAATGTAGGGCAAGAGTACACAAAAAGAAGTGGAAGATAAAAATAATAGATGACTTAAGACATACATATGTTCAAGGTTTAACTATTCTTGGAGGAGAACCCTTTTTAAATACACAAGTTGCAGTTTCTTTAGCCAAAAGAGTACGAGAAGAGTTTGGATATGAAAAAGATATCTGGGTTTATAGTGGTTATACTTATGAACAACTTTTTAAACGGAAGTGAAGATAAAAAGAATTGCTATCCTTATGTGATGTTTTTGGTAGATGGACCATTTATGATTTTTTTAAAAAGACTTTAAGCTTGCGTTTTTAGAGGTAGCAGTAATCAACGAATAATAGATTTAAAAAATCAACTAGAGAAAATGTTGTTTTTGTATTTAGAATAGCAACTTTAATTTAATTAGTGAAAAGTATTTTGACAATAGATGTCTTTTTGCTAAAATAGAGTATCACCATTTAGAGATATATAATATCTCTAATATTTTTGAATGAAAGGGGTCTTGTAGTTTGAAAAAAATATTATAGAAATTTTTTTCAAAAATGATATAAGGGAGATTTTTCGAAAAAAACAAGGACGTGGATAGTTATAATTGGTCTAATTCTATTACCTTCAATGTATGCATGGCCAAATATACTTTCAGCATGGGATCCATATGGTCATACCAATAATATAAAAAGTTGCAGTAGTTACAGAAGATAGTGGTGCTGAGGTGAGCGGACAAAAAGTCAATCTAGGAGAGAATTTGGTAGAAGGGCTAAAAAAACAATAAAAACCTTGATTGGCAGTTTGTTAGCAATAAACAAGAAGCTGAAGAAGGTGTGAGAATAGGAGATTATTATGCAAGTATAGTGATTCCTAAAAATTTTAGTGAAGATCTCAACATCCGTAAGTCGAGGATTTCCTAAGAAGGCTACTATTGAGTATACTGTTAATGAAAAAAATAAATGCTATAAGTCCAAAAATAACAAATAGTGGAGCTTCAGCGATTGCGAATAATATCAGCAAATCTTTCGTAGAAATAGCCAATGGTGTTATTTTTTGAGAAGTTACATGAGGCTGGAATTAAATTTGAACAAAATTTACCTTCAATAGAGAAGATGAAGGAAGAGATTTTTAAATTAAACGATAATTTCTCAAATTACGAAAAATGTTGTATCTGAACTAATAGGCAAGACTGAACAGGGACAAAAGATTCTTAATACTATTCAACAGACTTTGCCGGATATTGATAGATTTGCTACCAATAGTATTATGTTAGCAGATAAGGCTGATATAACAATTAATAATATACAAAGTTTTTAATGAGAAATTGCTGCTCTAATTAGCAATCATTTAAAAAGTTGTAGAAGATGTTTCAGGAGAAGCAAATAGTCTTGCTCAAAAAATTCAAAAGTAAACCAGATAATGTAGAAGAAACAAAAGAAAAAAACTGAAGTTGTTAAATACTCGACTAGAAGCGGCAGAAGAAAGACTACGTGTTGTAAAAAAATATTTTTGAGTATTTAAATGAATTATCAGGAGAGAACATACTTCAAAAATCAATTAAATAAGATCAATACATTGGAAAAATGATTTAACTAAAGTTAAAGAAGTAAATAATAAAATTTATACTAATATAGATAACTATGATGAAATAGCAGATGATATTAAGAAAGATTTTGTTGATAGAACAAAAACGTATTAACGAAATATCAACAAATATAGATAACAGGTTGAATGACGATATTGCTCCGCTAGTTGCTAAAGTGTTAACTAAAGCGGATATAAATATTAATGAAATCTCTAAGCTAATTATAGGAGCTCAAAATGAACTACCAGAAGTAGAAGCAAAGATCTCAAGTACAGAGGTGAAAAATTCAAAGAGCTCATGCTAAGTTAATAACTATACAAAAAGAATTACCAGAAGCAAAAAGGAAAAATTAAAAAAAGCTAACTGAAGAGATTAAAAAGGCAGAAGCAGGAACAAATACAAATATGTTGTTTAATTTATTGAAAGTAGACTATAAACAACAAGCAGAATTTTTGCAAATCCTGTTCAGCTTAGTGAGAATAAATTGTACCATATTAAAAAAATTATGGTTCTGCAATGACTCCATTTTATACAGTGTTATCAATATGGGTTGGAGCACTACTTATGTCATCGTTATTAACTACAAAAGTGGAAGATGAAGAAGGTAAATATAAACCATGTGAGAAGTATTTTGGACGTTGGATACTATTTTTAGTAATATCATTGTTTCAAACATTGGTAATTACACTAGGAGATATGTATGTCCTTGGGACACAAGCAGTGTCGCCATATAGATTTGTTTTTATGGTTTATTAATATCGGCCTTATTTTCGTCTATCATATATACTATAGTACACCTTTTAGGAAATGTAGGAAAAAGCTATTTGTATTATATTGTTGGTAGCTTCAATTAGGAAGTTCAGGAGGAACCTTCCCAATTCAAATGACTTCGAGCTTTTTCCAAACATTATATCCTAAAGTACCATTTACTTATTCAATAGGATTGTTAAGAGAAGCGGTAGGTGGAGATATATACCAGCAGCCCAACGAGATATGAAAATATTACTAATTGGTATAGTAATAACGTTGATAAGCGGTACTATTTTTTAGTTCATTTAAAAATCTCGCTCTAAAAAATTAAGCGCTGAGCGAGAAAAATCAAAATTATTCTTGTAAAACAAAAAACTTTTAAAGTATTATAACTATGTACTTTAAGAGTTTTTTTATTATTAAAAATGGATTATATATTATAACTAATTAGATTTGGTCTATATAAGTATATGAACAACCAGTTAACAAATGAAAAAAATACATTTTTTTATGATATAATTATTAGAATATAAATCCTAATGTATAGAGGAAAAAAATTATGACAAAAACACTAGATAGAACTAAAGACATTTTTAGATACAATGCTTTTTAGGAAAAAGAAATATTAGTAAAAATAAAAACAACCAATAAAAACAAAAGTAACGGTGGTTATAGCTGCTTTTTAGAAATATAACTAGATTAAAAATCAATTTTGGAGAATATTCTTAAAACAAAGTTTTCAAGAATTTGAAATTATTGTTGTAGATGATTCATCAAGTACAGAAGTAGAAGAATTCATTTCAACTTATGATAGTAGCAGACTAAATTATATAAAGAACAACTTGGATCAAATTCATCAGCTAAAAATTGTGCTTTTAGAATTTGCCAAAAGGTGAATACGTTGTTTTTAGAAGAAAAATATTAGACTAAAACCTGATTATATTGAAAATTTATATGGTCTTGTAATTGATAAAAAGTTTAGATATAGCTATTTTAACAAGAGACAATTATAGTAATATTTTAGGTGAAGCAGTTGTAACAGGTAAAAAGTATTTAGAAGAAGAGATTAAACAATTTAAGAGTGATTTAGATTATAATTTGACATCATGTATGTTTAAGAAAAAGTTTCTTGATGTTCTATAATTTAAGATTTCAAGAAGACATGTTATCTCTTGAGAATCTATATTTTAAAATTAAAAACTTTTGATATAGCTGGGAAAGTATGTCAAAGTTCACGTGTAGGATATATAGAATTAAAAAGAAGAAAACGGTTCGTAATCAAGCGATGATTGATGCTTCAACACGAAGAATAATGTTGGCAACAGAAAAATAGAAGAATTTAAAGCAGGTAAAAAGCTATGAGAATAGTTTAAACCTTTTTATGCGGATATTTATTTTTTTGATGTATTGCGAATGCACGATGATATGGCAGGAGAGGAAAAATTGCTTGAGCTTATAAAAATCTAAAAAGAATTATTTTGAAAGCGATACTTTTTATTAGTAAAGCTATGATAAATATGTCCCCAATATTATTTGCAAATTATTTAAATAGAAAGGATAGAGGATAATATGAGAAGAATATTACATAATGTATTTTTCATATGCTTTTATCTCACTATTTGCGGTAGCATTAATTTGGGCATATGTAGCACCTTTTTGTGTATGAACGTATATTAAATCCTTTAGCACTATTATTAGGTGTACCAGTATTTTTTTATAATTTTTTTATTTATATTGTAAAAAGATATTAGCAACAGATGAACAAGGATTAAAAATATAATAGGATTATAGTTTTAGTTTACTTGGTTTTTCAGGCAATTATATTATCGATGGATACATTGAATTTTTCTGATGGAGCAGAGATTGAAAATGAAGCACACTATATGCTGAATTATGGTAAATTTTCTGGAGAGAGATATTTTTTTAGTTTATCCTAATAATATTAATCCCACTATAATTCTATATTGGCTTTATAGAATTGCTGGATACCTTCATATATCAGAAATATGGACATTACATATTTTCTGCTTTTGCAATTACTTCTGCAACGATGTATTTAACATTTAAAACAGCAGGGAAAACTATTGTCAAAACAAAAACAAACTATAATTTTAGGTTTAATGCTAGTATATATTCCATTCCAAATGTATAGTTTATTTTACTATTCTGATAGTTTGATGGTTATATTAGTAGCTCTTATTATTTATGTTTTGATTCCATCTGATGGAAGTTTTATTTTTAGAAGTAAAACATATTATAGCTGTTGCGGTAATTGTAGCTTTTGGTTGGAACTTAAGATCAAAACATAATAATTATTATCCCAGCACTAATAGTTTACTTATTATTTTTTTCAAATGGTATAAAAATTTGCTATTACTTATAGTTACATTTGGAATATCTTTTGTAATTTTTGGCAAAGGTTTTGATATGTTATGGAATCATTATGGTTTCTTCCAAGATGCTGGATATAAATTCCCAATGCTTCACTGGGTTATGATGGGAATGAGTATTCAGGGAGGAAGTTATAACTGGCAAGATTTCCAATTTACGTATTTAAGTCAGAATAAGGCTGCGGATGACTTTGGTCTATTATTCAATCGACTGACGCATCGTCCTTTCTTCTTAAATTTATTAATGTTTGTTTTAAAAATCCGTGGTAATTGGAGTGATGGTACGATAAATTATACAAATGGTACGCGTGCATTACGAGATGGAGATGGATTTTTATGGCAGTTATTCTATGGTAGTAATAATAGCTTCTTCATTTATATCTCACAGATGATATATGAGTTATTTTTATTTGGGATGGTATATTATATTTATAAGAGAAGAAAAAGAATATATAACATCGTGTTTCTTATTCCAAATTATTATTTTTGGAGTATTTATGTTCCATTTAATTTGGGAAGCTAAACCACGTTATGTTTATGCATGGATGCCAATTATTTTTATCTTAGGAGCAAAAGGTCTAATATTATTTGCTGAAAGATACGAAACAACAATTTTTGATAAATATAAGAAAAATTATATATAGCATTTGCTATAGTGTTCGCACTACAAATAGGAAGTGATAGTTTCTTACGACCATCATATTCAATGAATTTAGACTATGATTCTCGGGTTATCAATGGAATAAGTATTTATGCAACAGATAACTATCTTCGAGATGGAATTGTTCGTGTGAATAGGATACAGAAGTAGAGCAAACATTTAAAAGCTACACGCAGTTTCAACTATGTTAGAGGATATATATCATCTTATGATGAAAAAAATAATTCAAAAATATAAAGTTGAAATTATAGATAAAAAGATAATAAAGTAGTGCGTGAGCATGAGTTTATATATAGAGAATTATATTGGGAAATCCCTGCTTCAGACTTATACACTTCGTTGGTATTTTGATGACCTTCCAGCAGGAGATTATAGTGTAAGATTCTCACAAATAGAAAGTGATAACAACGGAAGTATCGTAATATCAAGTGTTCCTAACGAAATGATAGATATGTATACGGCAGGAAAGCTCTATATCAATGGAGCAGACCAAAATAGAAAAAGATTTATCACTGCAAATAGGGACATCGTTATCAAAAAAATTATGGTGGTATTAATATAAAGACAATAGGGTGAAATGATAAAAATAAAAAAATTTTAATTGTTAAAGGGGATAAAACTGTGATATAATAAACTCATACAGATAAGGAGGTATATAATTATGGTAAATATTTATGATAAAGCAAATGAATTTGAAAGAGCATTAAGGGAAAGTGACGAGTATAAAGCTTCAGTAGCGGCATCAGAAGGATTATACGCAGATGAAGAAGCTAATTCATTATATACAGAATTTGTGTCAAAACAAAAAGAATTAATGGAGAGTGCTCAAACAGGAGCACAACCAACAGAAGAAGAATTACAAGTATTTGAAGAAATTCAACAAAAAATTAATGGAGAATGCAAAATTCTTAGAATTTGTACATGCTCAACAAAAAAATTACAATTTTTAATTGAAGACTTAAATAAGATAATGTATAAACCATTAGATGAACTTTTTGAAAAAGTACGGAAATAAATAATAGTAAAAGCCTAGATAGTGTAAAAATCTATCTAGGCTTTTATTTATATACATTTAATATTTTATTTAGTCTTATTTTTTCTATATAATCTATTAATTCAATAGTAAGATCATATTTTGTAAATGGAGTTATTAAATAAATTCCATTGAAGTGTTTTAATGCGACATCAAGTAGTTTTTTACTTTCTTCTAAAGCTACTTTTTGACAAAGTGCTTTATCATCCTTTACCTTTTCTAGTTTGGCTAAAAAATCTTCTGACAATTTGATTCCTGGGACTTCATTATGTAGGAAGATAGCATTATTATAACTAGTAATAGGCATAATTCCTAAGAAGAACGGCGTATCAGGATAATCAGCGACAAACTCTGCTAATTGTACAATTTTATCTGATTCAAAAACAGGTTGAGTAATAAAGTAATCAGCACCGGACTTAATTTTTTTCTCAACTAATCGTTTTGTTTTTGATAAATCTCGAACATTTGGATTATATGCCGCAGCAACTGTAAAGTTGGTAGCTTTCTTAAGTGATGCACCATTGTATCCAAGCCCATCATTAAGTTGTTTAATAAAAGGGTATTAATTTAAGGCTAGTTACATCATATACGCTAGTAGCACCAGGAAAATCTCCTAACTTACTTGGATCACCTGTAATGGCAAGTATATTATTGATACCAAGAAGATCAAACCCCATAAGTCGAGACTGTAAGCCGATAAGGTTATGATCTCGACACGTCAAATGTAGCAAGGTAGGTGTAGTAATATGCTCTTTTAATAAAAGCAGCTGTAGCTAAATTACAAATTCTAGTACTTGCTAAAGAATTATCTGCCAAAGTTATAGCTTCAATATTTTTCTTATCTATAGCTTTTTGCCCCTCAATAAATTTATCTATATTTAGATGCTTTTGGTGGATCTAATTCGGCAATTATCGTGACTTGTTTTTTTGCTTTATCTACAATTGTAGGATTATTATTTTGCTACTCGAATAAGCTCTTCTTCTGCAGGAAGAGGAGTAATTATTTTTCTTCTTATCGGTTTTAGATTTTTAATACCTCGTTTTATCGCGCGGATATGCTCAGGGGTAGTACCACAACAACCACCAATTAATCTGACACCTTCTTCAACTAATAGCTTAGCACTTTGTTCAAAGTATGCAGAATTTTTTTCTAAAACGATATTCGTTACCATGTGTGGTTTGGGTTAATTGCAATAAACTGGCGTTAGGATAAGCTGATAAATAACTTTGAGCAAACAAAGGAACTTGTTTTAGACTCTTTATCATATGATATGGACCCAAATGGCAGTTTAGTCCAACCACGTCAGCACCTAAATTAACAAGAGTACTTAAGGCATCTGTTACTTTTTCACCATTTTGAGTAATACCTGCTTCTAATAAAGAAATATTAGTGATAATTGGTAGGTTAGTTAGCTTTCTTGCTTCAGTTAATACTGCACGAATTTCTTCTTGGTCATAATATGTTTCAAACAATAATGCATCGATTTTTATCGGTTGATAGAAGTACTTTTACTTGATCAGTGTTTCCTTGACAATAGTTTCTAGCGTTAGCTCGCATTCGCGAAGACCACGAATTGCACCGATAGTACCGAAAAACAATAGTATTTTTGCTCCCAGCAGCCTTACGTGCTATTTCAGCAGCTTTAATATTAATTTCTTCAAATTTATCTTCATAACCATAAGTTTTTTTAATTGACATTTTTGCAGCATAGGTATTTCGTTTGAATAATATCAGCCCCTGCTTCAATATAAGCTCTATGAATTTTCTCACAGAATCTGGATTAGAAAATATTATTATACTCATGACAACTTTCTAAGCCGTTACCATAGAGAGCTGTACCCATAGCTCCGTCAGCTACGAGTACATCTTTTTCTAATCTCTCTAATAAAGTTTCTCATATAAAACCCTCCTATTTAGCGGAAAGTTCATTTCTTATTTCTTTAGTTACCTCAACTAAAACTTCTAATGCTTCAATTGTTTCTTTTTCTGCACGAGTTTTTTTAATCCACAGTCAGGGATTAATCCAAAACTGTTCTTTAGATAGTTTTTGAAGAGGACGTAAGATATTAGTACGAACTTCCTCTTTAGTCGGTACACGAGGTGAGTGAATATCATAAACTCCAAGACCTATTCCTAAAGGATAAATTGCTGTTTCGAATGCAGAGATTAATTCTCCATGACTTCTACTAGTTTCGATAGAAATAACATCAGCATCTAAAGCTCGTATAGAATCGATTATTTCATCGAAAGTTAGAATAACACATATGTGTATGGATTTGTGTCTCATCTTTTACTGATGAAGTAGCTAAACGGAATGAAAATACTGCTTCTTCAAGATATTGTTCTTTTTTACTATCTCTTAGAGGTAATCCCTCACGAATAGCAGGTTCATCAACTTGATAATTGAAATTCCCTGCTTTTTCTAGAAGATCAATTTCATTTTTGAGAGCAATAGCTATTTGATTGAAAAATTTCTGCTTTAGAAATATCAGTTCTTTCAAATGACCAGTTTTAGTATCGTAACTGGTCCAGTTAACATACCTTTTACAGGACGATTAGTTAGACTTTTGAGCATAGGCAGTTTCTTTTTAACAGTTACAGCCTCAACATGTTTAACATCTCCATAAATGATTGGTGGTTTTACTCCACGAGAACCATATGATTGAACCCAACCAAATTTTAGTAGAGGCAAATCCTGCAAAACGTTGACCAAAGAACTCAACCATATCTGTACGTTCAAATTCACCATGAACTAACACGTCAATATCGAGATCTTCTTGAATTTTTTTATCCAACGTGCAATTTCATCCTCAATGAATTTTTCATACTCTTCATTAGATAATTCACCTTTTTCCATAATGCACGTTGAAGACGAACTTGTTTAGATTGAGGGAAATGATCCGATAGTAGTTGTTGGTAATAATGGTAGGTTGAATTTTTTTATTTTGAACTTCACGACGAACTTTATAATCAGATGTACGAGTCGAAAGTACATTTGTCGACTAGATTCTAATTCAAGATTTCTGAAAATCAGCTGCTTGTAACTTGTTAAAAATCATTAACATGTTTTCTCATAGGCTGCCCTCTTCTTTACCATCTAATTTATTAGCAGTAAGTTAAGTTCTACTAACTTTTGATCAGCAAAGGCTAAAACCATTTTAGTAAAGTTTCTTCTAATTCTGTTTCATTTTTTTGTTGTAACTGGAACATGCAGAAGTGAACAAGAAGGTTGGATTACTAATTCAGCAACATTTGATTTAAGCTCTTCTAATAATGCAGAACTATCTACGAAGTCATTACTCCAAACATTACGTCCATCAACAACTCCAGCAAAAACTTCTTTGTCTTTGAATAACCCAGCTTTTATATTAGCTAAATTTTCTTCTCTACCGTGAACAAAATCTAATCCAAATGCAACAGGTAAATCTACAAGTTCTTTGGCTTCAATTAGAGCTTCAAAATAAGTCTGGAAGATGAATTTAGCATTTACTTCATTATTGAAATGGTTATAAACTTTATGAGCTAGCTCTATGTAGTTTCTTCCTTCATCAGTAACAAAAATAGGCTCATCTACTTGTATGTATGATGCTCCAGCATCAACTAATTCTTTGAATACTTGTGTGTAAAGTGGAACTAATTTATCTACAGCTTTTTCAAGTTTGCCTTCGTCTAATCCACTTGATAAAGCAACATATGTAATAGGTCCTGTAATAACTGGTTTTGCTTTTATCTCCTATGATTTCTTTTGCTTCTTTATATAAGTCAAGAAGGCGAGTATTATTTAATTTAGGGGTTAATATCTTTCCATTCTGGCACGATATAGTGATAATTTGTATTAAACCATTTTTCAATGCAGATGCAACATTATCTTTGTTACCACGAGCGATATCAAAGAACAAGTCTACATCGACTTCTCTTTCTTCAAAAACGTTTTGGAATAATGTTGAATTGAACTGATAAATCTAAAAATATGATCATATAATGAAAAAATCACCAACTGGAATTAAATCTAAGCCAGCATCAAATTGTTTTTTTGATAAATTCACGACGTAACTTTCCAGCTTCCTCAAATAGTTCATTTTTGGCGAACATTACGAGCCCAATATCCTTCTATCAATTTTTCCATTCTCTTTTTCCCCTAAACGTGGGTAACCTAAACTTGAAATTCTTGTCATTAATCTTTCCTCCTGAAATTTAAAATTTTTGTATATGTTATAGAATTATAAAATAAAAACGCCCTTAAACAATAATCTAATATTGTCTAAGGACGTGCGTTTTATACGTGGTACCACCTTATTTTATGGAACAGTCTAAAATTATTTAACTCTTTCCACCTCATTAAAAATTTTAACGCTGTTTTGTGCGTAATTATCTAACTATCGCTCGATAATTAAAAACTCAAAGACCATATTCAAAAAAATTCATTAATCTCTTTTCAGCAACTGAGACTCTCTGGTGTAAATCCTTTTTCTACTCATCTTTTCATAGTTATTATATTAATTTGTATAAAATATTTTTTATTCAGTCTTAAATACGACAAAAAGGGTAGTAACACAAGGGACGAAATGACCGTGTTACCACCCAATTTTTATAATCTTAAATAAACTTTAATTTTACCTCTATGATTGTTAACGGTAATCAACCGAAACTAACTCATTACTACTCATTAGTTTAGCTCTGTGACCATTTACAATATACTCAAATCCTTTTTCACCAACCAAAAAGGTCTCTAATAATTAAGTAATATTGCTCTTCACTTCATCGCTTTTTAAAAACTGTTAAGGGAATATTAACATAAGATTTTTGTCAATACTTCTTAGTAAAAAAATTAAAACTTTTTCGGAATTGTCAGAAATCTAAGGAAGATCATATATGTTAATATATTTTAAAGATAATATTTTAATAATAACTATTTAAGAAATATTTTAACTTTTTACTAATAGTTAGTTAATATCCATAAGGTATACTGTATTCATCAAACAAAAAAAGTTTTGATAATAAAGTATTAATTAAGAGGAGAAAAAATACAAATGAAAAATAACTTTATTAAATCAGAAAAATTTTTACAAAATGGGCAATCAGAAAAAGTTAGTGTTGGTGTGGTGTCAGCTGCAATTGCTAGCGGAATTTTTTTATAGTTGTTGGTAGTGAGAAGCTCATGCAGTGATTTACAAGATAAAGCTCCTGTAGTTCAAAAATGTAGAAAAATAAACAAGTAGATGATGCAACTGAATCTAAAGTAATTGAAAACAAAGTAAATACTGTAGGAAAAGAAACAAAACAAGTTGAGAAAAGTACAGTTGAAGCAAAAAATGTTGTAAGTGCTGAGAAACAACCTGAAGTAAAATCAGAAAAAGAAGTAAGTATTGAATCAAAAGAAACTGATGTGAATAATTTAATAAAACAGGCAAAAGATGTAGCAGAATCACAAACAACTCCAGTTGAAGTAAAAAAAGCAGTAATGGAGAATACAAAAGATACAGTAGATGTACCAGCTAAATACTTAGACAAAGCAAACTTCCCAGGACCATTCACAGCAGGAGTAAACCAAGTAATTCCTTATGAATTCTTCGGTGGAGATGGAATGTTAACAAGATTAATCTTGAAATCATCAGACAAAGCACCATGGTCAGATAACGGATCAGCGAAAAATCCAGCATTATTACCATTAGAAAAACTAGGAAAAGGATTATACTTCTATGAAGTAGACCTAGAAGGAACAAAAGGAAAATCAGATAAAGAATTACTAGATTTATTAAAAGCTAATGGAACACAAAGCTACAAAGCAACAATCAAAGTATACGGTGAAAAAGACGGAAAAGCGGATCTAACAAACGTAGTGGCAACAAAAGATGTAAATGTAAATCTAAATGGCCTTACAAGTGTTAACGAAGTTAAAAAAGCAGTAATGGAGAATACAAAAGATACAGTCGATGTACCAGCTAAATACTTAGATAAAGCAAACTTCCCAGGACCATTTCACAGCAGGAGTAAACCAAGTAATTCCTTATGAATTCTTCGGTGGAGATGGAATGTTAACAAGATTAATCTTGAAATCATCAGACAAAGCACCATGGTCAGATAATGGATCAGCGAAAAAAATCCAGCATTATTACCATTAGAAAAACTAGGAAAAGGATTATACTTCTATGAAGTAGACCTAGAAGGAACAAAAGGAAAATCAGATAAAGAATTACTAGATTTATTAAAAGCTAATGGAACACAAAGCTACAAAGCAACAATCAAAGTATACGGTGAAAAAGATGGAAAAGCGGATCTAACAAACGTAGTAGCAACAAAAGAAGTGACTATAAATCTACATAAAGAAACTAAGCAAATGGATATGAAACCAGGTGAAGATATGATGCCAGAAAAATATGACTATGGATTCTCATATGAATAAAGATATTACGCAAGATAATATGACTATGAATACTCATATGAGTAATGGAATGATGAAAAAGGTATGCTACCAAAAACAAGTGCGGCACCTGAAGGAACAATGAGTTCAACAAATTCATCAAATACTGGAATACTAGGATTAATCATTGCAAGCTTCTTAGGTCTATTAGGATTCAGAAGAAAAATAATTAATAAATAAAATAAACTTGTAGATTTTTATCGAAATAGTGCTATACTTTTATTGTATAGTACTATTTTTGATAAGAGGAGTTAAATATGGTTAATAAAAATTTTTATTAGTAGATGATGAAATAGAAATAACGGAGATAAATAAACGATATTTAGAGCAAGATGGATATGATGTTGATATCGCTAATGATGGTAAAGAAGCTTTTAGAGAAATACAAGAAAAAAATAAATATTCTTTAATAATTACAGATATAATGATGCCAAATATGGATGGCTATGATTTAATCAGCGAAGTACAGTATTTAGATGAGGAACAACCATTTTTATTCATAACAGCGAAAACAACAGAGCCAGATAAAATCTACGCTTTAAGTTTGGGAGCAGATGATTATATAGTAAAACCATTTAGTCCAAGAGAATTAGTTTTAAGAGTTAAAAATATACTACGTAGAATTGAAAAAAATAGTAGTGAAAAATATTTTCAACTCTAGGTGATTTAGAAATTAACTATAGTAGTAGAATTGCTATGGTAAATGATAGACAATTAGAACTAACCGTGAAATCTTTTGAATTATTATGGCTACTGGCTAATAATCCGGATCGTGTTTTTTCTAAAACAGAATTGTATGAAAAAATTTGGCAAGATGAATATGTAGAAGATGCAAACACGCTAAATGTGCATATACACTCTTTTAAGAAGAATTTTAACGAAAATATTCGACAAAAAACACCAAGTATAAAAACTGTATGGGGTCTAGGATACAAAATGGAAAAAAACAAGTTTAAAAATGGAAAGGAAATATAGTATGAAATTAAGAGATTATATTATTGTTGGATATATTTTTATCATTTTTTTAATAACTATTATGGCTGTTTTTGGGCTTCAAATTTAATGTTAATTGAAAAAGATACATATTTTATAGTTGTGATTACAATAATTGCGGGGCTAATTGAGCTACAATTAGTATTATATTATTAAAAGGTGTATTTAAGTCATTACGTGTTCTAAAGAGACAAACGATTAGTATAAGTGAGAAAAAAATTTTGATATTAGTAATACTGTAGAAGGTCCTACTGAGTTTAGAGAATTATCGTTATCATTCAATGAAATGCAAAAACATTTAAAAGAAAGTTTTGAATCATTGGAAGAAAGTGAAAAAGAAAAATCCCTTTATGATAGCCCAATTATCACATGATATTAAAAACTCCTATAACTTCAATTCAATCAACGGCAGAAGGAATGTTAGACGGAATAATAAAAGGAGAAGAATATAAATATTATCTAGAAACAATTTGTCGTCAAACAACAAGATTGAATAAACTTGTTGAAGAATTAAATTATTTAACTTTAAGTGTAAAAGATACTAGTGAAGATGATAAAAATAAAACAATATTTTTTTAGACAAATTATTGATTGACTGTATGTCAGAGTTTAAGTTGTGAGCAGAAAAAGGAAAAATAGAGATATTTTTATTAAAAGTTATTCCTGAGAATGCTAAAATAGTAAGTAATTACAATAAAAATACAAAGAATTATCGTAAATTTGATAGGTAATGCATTTAAATATTCACCAAGTGGTACAAAAATAGAAATAGTTGCTGAAATACAAAATCAAGAATTATCTATTTCTATAATTGATGAAGGTTGTGGTATAAAAGAAGAAGAGATTGATAATATTTTTAAAAGATTATATCGTGTTGAAGCATCAAGAAATATGAAAAACTGGTGGTTATGGATTAGGTTTGGCAATAGCGAAAACAGTTAGCCTTACAAATAAATGGAGACATATTAGTAGAAAGTGAGTATGGAAAGGGTAGTAAATTTACTTTGAAAATTAATTGTTAATATACCGAGTATATAATAATGTATTTTAATTGATTTGATTTTTGGAAATAACAAGAGAAATTAGATTTTCAGGATTTTCAAAGTTTTGACAAAAATAAATTATTCAAGGTATAATTATTTACTGAGGAAAAATAAATATGGCAAATTCAAAGTATATTACACGTCTTAAGCGCTCAGAAGGGCAACTAAGAGGGATTCAAAAATGATAGAAGAAGAGAGAGAGTGTATTGATATAATAACTCAATTAAGTGCAGTTCGTTCAAGCGTTGATCGTGTATTGAGTTACTAATAACAGAGAATCTTATGGAATGTATTAATAATCCTTTAGAAAAGTCCCTTTTGAACAGAAAGAAAAAAATAGAAAAAGCTATAAAATATATAGTAAAGAGTAAATAGTTTAAAGAAATAATAAAAAGCCTTGTTCCTAACTAATCTTAGGAACAAGTTTTTTGATGATGTATTAATTTTTGTATTACAGAGAATTTCAATATAGTAAAAATTTGGTTGTTTTTATTGTTTAATATTTTATTTTTTCTCCAGGCCAATTACTCATACCACCTTCGATATTTATTATATCGAATCCTTGAGCCTCTAGAAAATCATATGCCCTAGCTGAACGTCCACCTGCTTGACATATTACATAGTATTTTTGATTTTTATCTAATTTAGTGAATTCTATACCAAGACTACTTAAAGGAAAATTTTGAGCAGAAGGTAGATGACCAGCTGTATATTCGTGATTTTCTCTTACATCAAGAATATGCAGCTCCTCTTTTTGTATTTAGTATAAAAATTTTTGCATTGAAATATTGGTTTTCCATGATTGATTCCTTTTTATATTCATAATTTTTATATATAATAAATTTTTGATACAATATAGTTTAAAAATACAATAAGTTGTAGTTGATTAATTAGCTAGATCCTTATATCATAAGTTTTAAACTATTTTACCTCGCCATGCATGCATTCCACCTTGAACATTAACAACATCGAAACCTCTTTTTAAGTTTCTTTGCGGTAAGTTTACTTTTGCTCCAGAGTGACAAATTACATATTTTTTTGTCAGCTATTGGAGTGAAGTTGCTGATTTGATTTAGTGGAATATTTTTTGCGTTTTTATATGGCCTCTTCTAAATTCACCAGGTGTTCTTACGTCAATTAATTGAATATTTTTCCTTTAATTTATTTTCTAATTCAGTAGTAGAAATACTGTCAATTTTTTTGTGAATAAAAAAACATTTTGTTTTACCTCCTATATACCCTCTATAGGGTATATTAAAACATTAATTGAAATCTTTGTCAAGGATGATGATTTATTATAAAGTAATAAGATAATAATAGTCCCTACAAAAAAATTTTTAGAGAAAGTAATAAGAGAATTAATTATACTTTTGAAAAGATTTTTGAAAAATGCCATAAAAAAGATATAAATATAATTCTTTTATGTTTTATGGATAATTAGTTTTTAAAAATAATAAAACTTACCTCAGAGTTTTGATAATAATCTAAGTTGAGGTCAGCTTTTTTTATATTTTTATTCTTCTTCAGTCTCACGAGGAAAAATCATTGATTCACTAAAGTTCAAGTTGCGAAGAGCTGTGTAAGAATCTTCTAGAGAAATATAGTTTAATTTTTCTCATAGTTAATACTCTATATTTTAAAAGTAGTGATGCTGCAGTAACTATAGACAGTACTCAACAAATTCTGAAGGAAGTTAATAATGAATATTGTAAAACATTAATTTTTAATAGTTTCAGAAGAGGTGCTATTTGTTATTTTTTTAGAGGTTAAGTAAGGGTTTCAGTACATGTCAATAGATGTCAAAAATATTGATTTTTAATTGATTTTTGATTTTTGAAACTCATTACATCGCACTACAAATTAATAAAAAAACTTTTACCTTTTTTTAGATAAATATATCAGTTGGATATTGAAGTTAAGTCCTGCTATCATTTCGATGGCAGGACTTTTTAATATTTGGTACACTAACTCTTATCTATATTTTGGTGGAGTTGAAGTTGACATCTACAAAGTTTAATGTTAGAATATATTCAAAAATATATTTGAATGAGGTGTTTTATGATTCAAAATGTTGTTACTTCAATAATCCTGTATTCTGGGACAGCCGTAGACTTACTTATTATCCTAATGTTATTTTTTGCCAAAAGAAAAAGCAGAAAAGACATCATTAACATCTATTTAGGACAATTTCTAGGCTCTGTTAGTCTAATATTGCTAAGTTTACTTTTTGCGTTTGTCTTACATTATATTCCTAGTAAAGAGATTTTAGGTTTGCTCGGTTTGATTCCAATTTTCTTAGGTCTCAAAGTTTTGCTTTTAGGAGATTCTGATGGAGAAGCTATTGCCAAAGAAGGGTTGCGCAAAGATAATAAAAACCTGATTTTTTTCTAGTCGCTATGATTACTTTTTGCAAGTTGCAGTGCCGACAATATTGGTATCTTTGTCCCATATTTTACCACCTTAAATTTAGCGAATTTGATAGTGGCTTTACTTACATTTCTAGTCATGATTTATCTCTTGGTTTTTTCTGCCCAAAAATTGGCACAAGTCCCATCTGTTGGAGAAACTTTGGAAAAATATAGCAGATGGTTTATTGCCGTTGTTTATTTAGGATTGGGGATATATATCCTGATTGAAAATAACAGTTTTGACATGCTATGGACTATGTTAGAGCTAGGAGAAAAATATTATGAAAAAGATAGTATCTGCCAAGTGAATATTATAAATCAACAAAATGTTACAACCGCAATGAATTACCTTGAAAAGGAAAAAGTCCAAAAATCACTTCGCATTTTAACAAAGTTTACCGATAATAAACAGATAAATATCATCTTTTACCTCCTTGCTGTTGAAGAACTCTGTGTCTGTGATATAGCCTGTTTACTAGATCTCAGTATGGCATCTGCATCCCACCATCTTCGTAAACCAGCCAATGGAAACATCTTGGACACTAGAAGAGAGGGGAAAAAATTATATATTATTTTATAAAAGATGAGGAAATCAGAGATTTTTTTAATCAACTAGGATAACAACTATTTTTTTACTACTTTACTATGATTATATATACGACTTATCTATGAAATTTTTGATGAAATTTACTCACAAGAAATACCTACTCGTATCATGTTGATACTGTCAATAAGTATGTGTAAACGCTCAAATAGAGTTACGGAGTATTAATCAAATAAGCTTTCGAGTGTGTCATAACGTTGGCCAAACCCTTTATGGATTCGTTGACTTTGCTTGAAATTATAATCTTCAAACAAAGTAACTAAGTAACGTTCCAGAGACTCCTCGTTAGGAAAAACCTTCTTTTCGTTTGACGTTTGATTTCTTTATTAAGAGACTCAATGAGGTTTGTCGAATAAATGCTGTGCCAAATCTGGTAGTGAAACTGATAATATGCACTATTATAACCTATTTGTACATTTTTATTTTATCAAAAACTGTACATTCTTATTTTATCATTTTCAATTAGTAAGTCTAGGATTACTAGATTATGGTTTCCATTTGTTCCGACACACTCATGATTCAATGTTGCTTAATGTAGGTACAAATTGGAAAAGAACTCCAAGTCAGAATGGGGCATAAGTCAATGTTAACTACTACGGATACTTGCAGAGTTAGCACCTCAAAGAAAGCTAGAAGTAGTCAGCATTTATTTAGATTAGATTGCTGAATTAACTTATTAACTACTCTAGCTTTCGCTCTACCTTTTGAAGGATAAATTCTCATAAACGTTGATATAACAGTATTTAAAGATTGCTGAAATAACATTAACAACCTTTACAGATATAAAATTATCGCCATATCTAAATATTAATACTTAGACATAGCGATTGATTTAATTTTTTTCATATATTGTTAGTAAAGTTACCAACTAATTACTTTTCCATCTTCTATTTTGATATCAGCATCATAAAGTTTGTTTAGAAGCTCTTCATCAAAAGAAGTTCTCAGCTTTTATCATTCTTTATAACTTTTCCATCAAGAAGAGCAATAATATTATCACTGTATGCCAGTGCTTGATTTATATCATGTAGTACCATGATAATAGTAATTCCTAAAGATTTATTAAGATCTCTAACAAGTTGCATTATAGATTTTTGATATTTTTATATCAAGGAAGGTCGTAGGTTCGTCTAATATAATAATATCAGTGCTTTGTGCTAACGCCATTGCGATGTAAACACGTTGAAGTTGACCACCAGACAATTCATCTACACGTTTATCTCTATAGGTTTTTAAATTAGTTTTTTTCAAGAGCAAATTCAATTTTTTTCAACATCACTAGCGTTAGGTTTATAAAAGAAAATATTTTTGATAAGGAAGACGAGCGAAACTAACCATATCATAAACAGTAATTTCTCTTGGAGTTTCATTCTTTTGATAAACAATCGCAAGAATACTCGCAAGTTCTTTTAATGAATATGAATTTAATTCTTTACCTTCGATTTTCACGCTTCCAGAATTATAGTTTAAATTTTTGCTAATATTTTTATAAGTGTACTCTTACCACATCCATTTTTACCAAGTAGGGTAGTAATTTTACCTTTTTTTCAATATCTACATTGAGTTTTTTTCGAAAAGAGTATTTTTATTATTATACTTAAATGTAAGGTTATTAATTTCTATTATGTTTTTCCATTAACTTACTCCTTTCTTAACTAAAAATAATAAATGCAGGTCCACCGATAATCATCATTATTAAATCAGCAGGTATTTCTATTGGCGCGAAAATAACACGACCGATTGTATCGAATAATAGTAGGATAAACGCTCCAAGTAAAGCACTAAATGGAATAGTATAGATATGATTTCTACCAATTATAATCTTAGCAATATGAGGTGTAATAAGAGCTAAAAAGACCATAACACCAGCAACAGCTGTAGACACAGAAGCAAGAGCTACCGCAACAAATGAGATTAGCAGGCGAATCATATTAATATTGATTCCTAGTGAACTAATAATATTATCATCTAAAGCGAAGATATTACATAGTTTTGCTAAGAAGAAACTGATAATTAGTAAAAATAGGAATCCAACTTAATAATAATGAAACATCATCCCAGTTTTTAGTTCCTAAACCGACAGTTTTAAATGCTGATGAAGTAGTAGAGTTCGTTTGGTTCATGTATTGCATAGAATTTAATATTCCTGTGAAGAAATAGCTAATAGCAATACCTATTAAAAATTATTTTAACATTGTTTTTTTGTTCTACCAGCTAAGTAATAAATAATTAAGAAACCAATGACACCACCGATGATAGAAAACACTGATTTAAACAGCAAAAAATTGAGGGAATAATCCTAATCCTAAGTATAAAAATAGGCTAGCTCCACTAGAAACACCTATAATACTCGGATCAACAAGTGGGTTCTTCAATACAGTTTGTAGTAATAAACCACTTACACCAAGAGCAGCACCGACTAATATAGTTATAATAATTCTTGGGAAACGAACGTCGATAATTGCATTAACATTGGCGTATTCTCTAGTAAAGATACCAACAGCTAATTGTCCGACGCTAGCTTTTATACTACCACTATTCGCTGCGAAAAAAATACGGTACTTAATAAAAGTAGAATAAGAACAGAAAAAGTGATTGTTTTTTGTTGTTAAACATCAAGAACCTCCTTATATAGTTATATGTTTAGTATAACATATGTAGTTTATAATTTAAATTATGTAAAAACCAGAGGTAGCAATGTGCTACTTCTGGTTTTTAAGTATTAGTTACTATAGAAAAATACTGTATAGACTTTCTAATCCTTTTTGGTAATCGTATGTAGCTGTCATACCAAACATTGAGCTATCTAAGTCGATAACTTTATTATTTTTTTACCGCATCAAAGTGTGACCAACTCTTATTGTTTTCAAATTCTTTCTTAAACATTTCAGTTACTGTCTCAGGCATAGCATGAGCAGTTCGTAATATAAAGTCTGGTTTATCGTTTAAAGCTGTTTCTAAGTTTAGATTTTTAAACTCTTCATTACCTTTAATGATATTTTTCACCACCAGCTAATTTTACTAGGTTACCCACATAAGATTTTTCAGTGGCAGCCATGTAACTTCCAGGTAATCCCATAAGAACTAAAACTTTTGGTTTCTTTTTTTATTTGCGATTTTTTTCATTGAACTTAGTGAAAAAAATTCATCATGTTCTTTTTTTAATTTATTGAATTTTTTTCAACTTTTACCAAATTCTTTTTGCAAAGATCTTCTGTAATAGCGTATAATCCGTTAACACTACGAATATCTACAAATTTATAAGGGATTTTTATTTTTTTCTCGAACCCTTCTTTTTATCCAGTCTTGCAAACTATCTGGAGCATATACAATAGAAGGATTAATCGACTTGATAACTTCCATATTTGGATTCATAGGAAGTCCGATTTGAACAGTGTTGTCATATCTTTTAGGGCATACGACCTAATTTCGTAGTAGGCACCCCTGCTAATTTAATATCAAGCACATTTGCGACTTGAGCTAAAAGCTACAGAATCCATTATGACACGTTTACCATTTTCCTCTTCAGATTTTTTTATCTTTATTTACACCTGTTAAATCTATCGTTTCATTAAAAAGCTTTTATCAGCTAGATTAGGATCAGTTCCAGTAGTGTTACCAGCTTTATTTTGTGATGAACAAGCAGTAAGAACTAGAATACTGGCTAATAGTAGTGTAAATAGTAGGGATAGTTTTTCTTTTCATGAATTATCTCCCTAATTATTTTTCTTTTTAAGAACAAAGAAAGCTCCGGCAGCTATTACAAGAACTCCGATACCTCCGCCAACATAGTAAGGTACGTAGTTTGTTTCTTTAATAACTTCCATATCTAAGCCTTCATTTCCATTTTTAATAGTATCAGTATTAACTTCTACGAAATATCGAACTGGTCGATTCATAGGTTCTATATACATTTGTACCATAGCTAAGAAGTTTTTCATTTGGCACTTCAAAAACGATAATCAACATAGCTATCTTTATATTGTTCAATATGAACTTTAGTTTCAGTAGCAGTAACTTGTTTGAATTCTCCATCTTTTTGAAGAACTTTAATGAAAGGACCTTGTTCTTTACTACGTTGAACCCAATTCATTAGGTGAACACGTACAGTTGCGTATAATTTTCCATCTTTTGTACGTTGAAGCATAGCTTTAGACCAACGCTTTTCACCACTAGATTTTTGATTTTTAAGAGCTTCGTTTAAGTCACCACCTGCATTAATAGGAGAGATGACACCTTGAACCATACCTTCACCTATAGCAGTGTTTTTAGTCCCACCATCAGCAGTAACACCAGTAATAGGGTTTAGATATGAACCTGTAATGTCAAGGTTATAAAGACCAGGATTTTTTGTTTTTTGATCAGCTTTGAAATAGTCTTCTAATTTTTTAGCAACAAATCCTTCAGGTGCCTTATTCTCATCTTTTTGTCTTTATTTTCTTCTTCTTTTTTTCTTATCGTTTTCTTTTTTTATCTTTATCTTTAGAATTATCCTCAGAACCCGATACTAAAGAAGCAGCTGACCAGTTAAATTTAATAATAGCATTTTGAGATGCATCACCACCCATAATTTGGTTCATGGCATCAACCGCAATTCTAACACCAACTTTATCAGGTTTAGCTTCTCCAAAGTTAAAGCTAAGAGTTCTTGGGTATGTACTAGTCCCTCCATTTAAATTAGTGTCATTATAAGAACTTGTTACTGAAGCAGCAGTTAGGCTTCCAGAAAAAAGTGGAGATGAATAAATACTTAGTGATAATACGTGACCATGCATATTACTAAAATCCATCGGTGTGAATTGAACAGAAATAGTAGAGGTGTTATTATCATGAACGTTTACAGTAGCATGTGTAGCTAGTGCATTGTTCCCCATAGAAAGACGACCACTATTTTCAGCGTGCCATAGTTCCACAGGAACGCTATATACTCTGTCAGCAGCATGTACATTTTTAACGAAAGGAACATTACTAGATGTAACTATAAACGTTAATGTAGCAATAACTGTCGTTAACAGTTTTAAAATTCGTTTCATTGTATAAACTCACTTTCTTTTTGTATTATTTAATTTTTTTAATAAGAAAGGCGGGAAGTTTTTCCCGCCTTTTTGGAGTAGATAATAGTATGCTTATTAGCGGGGTATTATCTTACTATTTTTTTCATTTTGTTTTCTTCTATAAACAATGAAGGCACTAATTAGAGTAAGAGCTCCTGCAAGAATTGATGATGATGTTTCTAATCCAGTATTAGATAGTCGTCCATTGTTTAGACGTCCACCTTTTGGAGTTAAAGGTCCAGCGCCATTACCAGCGGCACTTGGTCCAGGGTTACCATCTGTAACAACAGTTTTTCCTTGTCTTTCTGTGGCGTTAGACCAGTTTAGGCTAAGAATTGCATCTTTTTACCAGCACCCGGCATAATGCTTTCCATTGTTGGTACATGAATACTGATACAGGAATATTAGTTAATTTCTCATTTGATGTGAAGTGAGTTTGAACTTGATTCATAGCGCCACCTGTGCTGGTAACAGGATATTCAGTTCCGTTAACCCAGAAGCGTTTAATACCGTCAGTTAGTGTTCCAATTTTAATATCGTGGAAACGCACGATGTAGTGATATGTGTCACCATCTTTATAAACTGTAATACCATCTAATGCTGCATTCCCCATAGATGCATGACCTGCTTCATATGCATTTAGTAGTGAAGCAGTTACGTTATCGTAGAAAGTAACTGTACGTTCTTCACCTTGTCCTTGAGTAGTTGCAGGAGTTGTTTTTTTGGAGCAGGAGTAGTTACTACAGGTTTAGTTGTAGTAGAAGCGCTATTTGTAGGTTTAGTACCTTGATCTGCAGGTTTATCAGAAGGTTGAGTATTTTTAGGTGTTTCTGCAGGCTTAGCTGGAGTTGGTTGAGTATTCGTTACCGTATTTAATGCATTGCTTAAATCAAATTTTAAAGTCATTTTTTGAGTTCCGAAAGCTGGATTAATTGAAGCCATAACAGGAACAAACACTTCAGTATATGTTTCTAGTTTATTATTTGAATCGATTTTATTTTTTTATCTACATTATAGTTAACTGTTTTTGGATAAACAGTACGACCAGGAAATTCTTTTTTTGTAGACATCTACGAAATTGTCAGTTTCACTGGCACTATAATTCTCAACTATAGTTGAGTCTTTAAACTCGCTATCTTGAATTTCTTTTACGATTTTTCATGAGTTTTATCACCGTCATAGTATTTTAAATTTCCTAAGTAACCATTAAGTCCACCAAATGTGATAGATTTGAATGAAACATTTACAGAGTATTGACCATTTTTTTACAATTAATTTTGTTTTATCAATGTCGATTGCAGCTGCAGCCATAGAAGGGGCTACCTTCTTCATAGAATTTTAAGGCTTCAGCAGTGATATTATATTCTCCATCAGGAAGATTTTTTTACATCTTTTGATGCAACAACATTATTTTCTATAGCAAATGTAGTATTGCCTTGTATAAAGTTTTCTACCACAGCAAAAAGTAGAGATGATAGTTGCTGCGGACAGAACTTTTAATAATTTATTTGCTTTCATCTTATCTTGAATTCTCCTTATATTTCTTTATACATGACTTTTTATACAAAGGGATAAATTATCCCTTTGTATAAGAGTTTGTTTTATATTATTTGTTATTTTTTTCTACGTAATACTAAAGCAGATAGTAGTGCTAATACACCTAATCCAGCAGTTGCTGTTGCATTTAGTCCAGTTTTAGCTAATTGTTTAAGTCCTTTAGTTACAGGTTGAGAAGTATTTTGAGAAACAGTTTTTTCTACTTCACCGAAGATATTTTGTGGAGTTGCTTCAGCTTCTTCTTTTACGTTTTGTTCTTTTAGTTTCAGATTTTGTTTCTTTGTTTGTAACTTTATTATCTGGAGTATCAGGTTTTACAGGTACTGAAGTATCTTGATTAGATGCAACAGTTTTTTTACAATTGCATATAAACTGAAGTGGCTAGTGAAGAATGTAAGTTTTCCATCTTTATAAACACTAGGAACTTTTTCTAATTTGTCTCCATTTACGTAGTAAACTTCTAGTTTTTCACCTTCATTAGCTACCACAGCAACAGTAACTGTACGAGTTTCACCTTGTTTGTTAATTACAGCTCCATTATCATCAGTGAAGCGAAGATCGATTGTTTTAACAACGTTTAGATTTTCATCAGCTTTCTTAACTAGTTCTTCAACTTTTGCAACAGTTTTTTTCATTAGCTTTTTTTCTACTACGAATTTAGTTGCTTTTTACAGCAGTGTTATCGAATGAAACTTTAATTTCTTCAGTTGAACCATTTTCTACAACTTTGGCTACTAATGTATCTTTTAGAGATGCAGTTTTTTTACAATTGCTTCTAATTGTTTAGCTTCTTCTTTACTTAAAGACTTATCATTAGCAATGTCTTTTACTGCTTCATTTTTTTAACTTTTTCTAATTTTTTTCAATTTCTTTGACTTTATTTTCAAGTTTAACTGCTTTTTCAGTTTCAGTTTTTAATTCAGTTACTTTTAGCTGTAAGTTCTCTTTCAGCTGCAGTTTTTTTCTGTAGTTAATTTTTCTTTTTCAGATTCAGAAGTAGCTTTACTAATTGCTTCTTCTTTTCTTTAACTAGTTTTTTTCTAATTGAGCTTTTAGCAGCTTCTAATTTAGTTACTGTTTCTTTAGTAGTTTCAGCATCTTTTTTTAGCTTGTTCTTCAATTTTTTTTGTTTTCAGCTTGGATTTTTTTCAACAGCTTCTTTTAGAGCTTTTTTTCTTTTTCAAGTCTTTCTTTTTCGGCTTTTAGCAGCAGCTTCTTTTTCTAATCTTTCTTTTTCAAGACGATCAGCTTCAGCTTTTTGAGCTTTTTTTCTTTTCAAGTCTTTCTTTTTCGGCTTTAGCAGCAGCTTCTTTTTTTCTAATCTTTCTTTTTCAAGACGGTCAGCTTCAGCTTTTTGAGCTTTTTCTTTTTCAAGTCTTTCTTTTTCAGCTTGAACTCTAGCAGCTTCTTCTTTTCTAATCTTTCTTTTTCAGCTTGGGACTTTAGCAGCTTCTTTTTTTCTAATCTTTCTTTTTCGGCTTGAGCTTTTGTAGTTTCATCTTTGTGTAATGATGTTACTTGATCAGCTGTTAGTGGAGTAGCATTACCCCAATTGAATTTAAGTGTTGCTGCAACATTTGAATGACCTCTTAATGGTTTGCCGTCTACTGATACTGAGAATGTAATAGTTTTTTTCAGTTAATTTTTTTCAGGACTTGTGAAGTGGAATACTTTTTCATGGCTTTCACCACCAAGATCAGTTCTTTTAGCTGCAGTACCATCAACAGTTAAAGTATCTACAGTTCCTACAAGAGGCCCGATATTTAAGTCTTTAAATGTTAGATAGTAGTTGTAAGTATTATTTACTTTTTTTCAACACGAGTTTTTTTCATGTACTAATGCATCATTTGCCATTGAAGTTCTATTAGATTCATGGGCATTATTAATTATAGCTGGAACTAAGTTATTTGCAGCTTCTTCTTTTTACTTTTTTTCTGCAGTAGGGAAGTCTAAAGAAATAGTGTTTTCTGCATTTCTTTCTTCGAATCTAGGGTTAGCTCCACTCTAGTTTGAACACTGATTACAGTATCTACTTGAATTTTATCAAGAAGAGAATCAGTTAAGATTTTACCTTCTTTAAGTTTAGTTGCAGCATCAACTTCAGTAAAGTTAACTTCAGTTCCTTTATAAGTAAGTTTAGAAACTGTAAAGGGTTTATTACGTAGTAAGTAAGTAGAAGATTTTCCTTCTTTTACTTGAATTGTGTATTGATATTTATCTCCAACTTTTTTTCAACTTTTTACATCTTTAACAAACGCATCTTCGTAGATTGAACTTGAATCAGTTGTTCTACCATTTAATTCTCCTTTAACAATAGCTGGGAATGTAGTAGGAACTTTATCAGCAGCTACTTCACGATCAGGTACTGAAGGTTTAGTAGGTGTAACTTCTTTAGGTTTTTCAACTTTAGGGAAGTCTAAAGCTATTGTACTTTCAGCAGTTCTGTCTTCGAATCTAGGTTTAGCACCGCCTTTTTGTTTGAACATTGAATACAGCATCTACTTGGATTTTTGTCTAGAAGAGAATCAGTTAAGATTTTCCCTTCTTTTAGCTTAGTAGCAGCATCAACTTCAGTAAAGTTAATTTCAGTTCCTTTATAAGTAAGTTTAGAAACTGTGAATGGCTTATTACGTAATAAGAAGTTAGTAGATTTCCCTTCTTTAACTTGTATAGTATATTGATATTTATCTCCAACTTTTTCAACTTTTACATCTTTAACAAATGCATTTTTCATAGATTGAAGCAGTACCAGTTGTTCTACCATTTAATTCAGCTTTAACTGTAGTAGGGAAAGTGTTAGGAACTTTATCAGCATCAACATTGTGATCAGCAGCTGTTGGTGTAGCTGGTTTTGGTTCTTCTTTTGGCGTAGTTGGTGCAGGATTAACTGGTTTAGGTTTAGCAGGTGCAACTACATCTTCTAATTTTACAGGTCTTTCCTTATAGGCAGTAGCTGTTTCATAGTATAGTTTTAATGTAACAAAGTGTGACATTAAAGCACCGTTAGGATATGGAGCAGTACCATCTAATTGAATTTTTTCTAATAGTTTATCGGTAGTGATTGATCCTTCTTTTACTGAAGTATTACCGTTTGATGCCAAAGTAGTTAATGGAATATCTTTACCTTGATATGCAACTTTGTGTAATTCGAATGGATAGAATTCTCCACCTACATCAGCAAGACCTTTTTTGAATCTTAGAGTATATTTGTATTTATCTCCAACTTTTTCAACTTTAACATAGCTATCTAATGCAGAACCGTATAATGACTCTTCATCGTTGTTGTTAGCATTTCTTAAATGTCCTTGAACGTGGATAGGGAAGTCTTTTTTAATAGTTCCTTTGTATTCAACGTCTTTGTTAGGATTTTCGTAAGTTGCAGCTTCATAGTTATTAGCTGTTACTTTTTTTCTAGCTAAAGATGATAAATCAAATTTTAAAGTCATTTTTTTTGAGTTCCGAAAGCTGGATTAATTGAAGCCATAACAGGAACAAACACTTCAGTATATGTTTCTAGTTTATTATTTGAATCGATTTTATTTTTTTATCTACATTATAGTTAACTGTTTTTTTGGATAAACAGTACGACCAGGAAATTCTTTTTTGTAGACATCTACGAAATTGTCAGTTTCACTGGCACTATAATTCTCAACTATAGTTGAGTCTTTAAACTCGCTATCTTGAATTTCTTTACGATTTTCATGAGTTTTATCACCGTCATAGTATTTTAAATTTCCTAAGTAACCATTAAGTCCACCAAATGTGATAGATTTGAATGAAACATTTACAGAGTATTGACCATTTTTTTACAATTAATTTTGTTTTATCAATGTCGATTGCAGCTGCAGCCATAGAAGGGCGACCTTCTTCATAGAATTTTAAGGCTTCAGCAGTAATATTATATTCTCCATCTTTTAAAGCTTTAACATCTTGTGCTACAGTAGCTGGTTCTTCAGCGTTATGAGCTGGAGTAGTGCTTGTAGTAGTTGTTGCCGGCGTTGTAGCTGTTGGAGCAGCTGCTGCAGGAGTAGTTGCTGCAGCCGAATTGCTTTGCAACAACAGGTGTTTCTGCTGCAAAAGTAAAGTTATCTCGATCATATGCTTCGATTGCCGCAATTGCTGAGAATATTGCAGTCGCAGACAAAACTTTTAATAATGTTGTATTTTTCATTTAAGTAAGGTTCTCCTTTATTATAAATAGATTGATTATTTTTTTAATCTACAACATTATTATATTACAAAAAGATTAAAAAAATAAAGATAAAAAAATGATAATTAGTCTCATATAATGGCTAAAAATAGGCAAAAATTTACTACAAAAATTTCACAGTTAGTCCACAATTTAGACACAATATTAGTGTTTTTTTATTTTATAAAAATATAAAAAAATATTATTATTAAAAACTTTTTGTATTAAACCAATATCATTTATACTAAAGTTGTAAACCCTTAAACTAATTTGTTGACATTTATTTTTCTGAGCTACGATTTAAAAATAAATAGAATAAAAATCACTGGGGGAGCCTGTAGGCTGAGATAACACAGTTAGACCCTTTTGACCCTGATCTCAGATAATGCTAGCGGAGGAAATGTGAATGGATATAATTAGGATTATTCTAGAAAGAATAATCTCGTATTTGTAATATATTTTTCATAGTTCTCTTACGTTAGTAAGGGGCTTTTTATGTATCTAAAGTGATATTATTTTATACAAAAATTAAATATACTGAGGGGGATACACCCTATGAAACTTATTACTGAAATTATGGAAGAGAGGGCATTGCCGATTGTTGATAAAAATATATAATGATGGTTTTATTCAAGGCTTAGTTCATGCTAATTTATCTAAGGAAGCAGTTGTGCATTACCTAAAAGCTGATGCTCTTTATTTGGATAACTTTAGTGATATTTATGCAATGCTTTTGGCAAAAAAAGTAATGATAAAGTTGAAAAAAACTTTTTCCTAGGTCAAATTAATTTTGTATTAAATGAAGAAATCGCAGCTCATAAAAAAATTTAGCTGATTATGTAGGAGAAGATTACCATGAAATTATAAAAGGAGGAGAATGGTATCCGTCTGCAGATCATTACATTAAGCATATGTACTATAATGCATTTTGCATTCGGTATGGCAGAAACATTAAGTGCAATGGCACCGTGTCCTTGGATTTATAAGATGGTAGCTAGAAAAATTCTTGCAAATCATAACTTAGCTGAAGATCATCCTTTAAAATTCTGGGTAGAGTTTTTATGCTGATGGTCTAGTAGATGAAGTATTAACAGAGTATTATAAAATTATTAATCGTGAAGCTGAATTTATGAGTGAAGAAGGAAAGCCCGTCTTGTTAAAAAAATTTCCTAGAAAGTTGCGAACATGAACGTCGCTTCTTCAACATGGCTTATACACAAGAGCGTTGGGATTTAGAGGTGTAGATTATGACAAAAACTAAATATTGCTTTAACTATCGCTGGGACCGATCCAACGGGTGGAGCTGGTATTATGGCTGATTTAAAAAAAGTTTTCAAGCTCGTGAAGTTTACGGTATGGCTGTAGTTACTAGTGTAGTTGCTCAAAACACTTTAGGTGTTCAAATGATAAGAAACTTAGAATTAGATGTATTAGAAGCACAATTAAAAAGTGTATTTGATGATATAATGCCTAATAGTATAAAAAAACTGGAATGATAGCAAATACTGATATGATGAAATTAATTAAGAGATATTTACCAAAAGATGTTCCTTATGTTGTTGATCCAGTAATGGTTGCGACAAGTGGCGATAAATTGATAGATGATGTCGCTAGAAAACATCTAAAAAGAAGAGATACTACCACTTGCTACTATTATTACACCGAATGTACCAGAAGCAGAAGAAATAGTTGATTTTAAAATAGTAACTGAAGACGATGTAAATCGAGCAGGGAAGTTTATTATCGATGAAGTTGGATGTAAGTCTGTAGTTATAAAAGGTGGACATCTAACAGGTGAAGCGAAAGATTATTTGTTCTTGAATGATGGGACTAAGAAAGTATGGACTAGTGAAAGATTTAAAACTAATCATACACATGGAACAGGATGTACATTCTCAGCTGTTATTACCGCTGAATTAGCAAAGGGAAAAAGTATAGTTGAAGCTGTAGATATTGGGAAAAATTTATAACAGAGGCTATTAAATATACTCCTGAATTAGGGCATGGTAATGGACCGGTAAAACCATTTTGCATATAAGGATTAGAAATAAATAATTATATAAGGAGAATAAGGATGAGTAACTTAAGATTATTAAAAGAAAAAGAATCCGTTGGTTATTTGTATAACAAATGATGTAGTTAAAAAAACTTTACTGCCAATGGGCTAGTAGCATTAGGTGCTTCACCAGCTATGAGTGAATATAAAAAGATTTGGTAGATTTACTAAGATATGCAGGTGGACTTTTAATAAATATAGGGACGTTGACAGATGAAAATTGGAAGTTATATCAAGATGCATTAAAAAAATTGCAGAAGAGTATAATGTACCAGCTGTATTAGATCCAGTTGCTTGTGGAGCTGGAGAATATAGAAAAAAAGTAGCTCAAGATTTAATTACTAATTATAAATTATCTGCTATAAGAGGAAATGCAGGAGAAATAGCGGCTCTTATAGGAGGGGATGTTGCTTCTAAAGGTGTAGATAGTGCCACAGTAGAAGATATAGGAGCATTAGCTTTAAAAAGCTAATAAGGAATTAAATATACCAATAGTAGTTACGGGGTGAAATTGACGCAATAGCAGTGGATGGAAAAAGTAAAATTAATAAAAAAATGGTAGTGCTATGATGCCAAAAAGTAATAGGAACGGGTTGCTTTGTTGGGCGCAGTTGTTGCCAGCTTTGTAGGTTTGAATAATGATATGATGAAAAATCTAGAGACTGCAATGCTAGCTTTATAATATAGCAGGGAGAACTTGCGGAAAAAAACAACCACGAGCAACTCTACCAGGAACATTTAAAGAAGAATTTATCAATGCTTTATACACAGTTTCGGATAGTGATATTGAAAAATATAAAAAGGTAGAAGAATATGTTTAATAAAGAAATATTAAAAGCTATATTTTTATATGTGGAACGACAACATGTAATAATAAAAAAATTTAGAAGAAGTAGTGGAAGAAGCACTCATGGGGAATAACGAGTTTTCAATTTCGAGAAAAAGGAGACGGTGCACTTGTAGGTTTCCAAAAAGAAGAATTGGCAAGGAAAAATTCAAAAATTATGTAAACTATATCAAGTACCATTTATTATAAATGATGACATAGAACTTGCAGTAAAACTTGATGCAGATGGGGTGCATGTTGGTCAGGGAGATGGAGATGTTGAAAAAAATTAGAAAGTTACTTCCGGATAAAATAATAGGTTTATCAGTTGGAAATGAAGAGGAGCTAAGAGAATCTAAAAATAGAATTTGTAGATTATATAGGAGTTGGGCCTGTTCATAGTACTATCTCAAAAAATGATGCGGGGGGAGCTATAGGTTATAAAGGGTTAAAAATGCGTAAATTAGCTCCTGAGATACCCATAGTCGCAATAGGGGGATAAAAAAGAAGATATTAAAAAATATAGCAGCTATCGGAGTAGAAGGAGTATCTATTATTTCAGCAATTTCTTATTCAGAGAGTATAAAACAAACAGTAGAGCAGATGATTAATGAATATAAAAAAATTATGTGGAATAAGATAAGGTTATATAGTTTCTATTATAATTTGCCAAACAAGGTGTTTTCAAGTATAATTAGTGTATAAATTATTTCGCCAAGTGAGGGCTAAACTTATGAAGGATATAGTATTAATTCATGGCACATGGTGTGACGGAAATGTTTGGGGAGAGTTCAAAAAAATAAATTAGAAGAATTAGGACTGCGTGTTCATACACCCTCATTACGCTATCATGATTTGCCTTATGAAGAAGTAGAACAAAAAGTGGGACGTGTAAGTTTAGGAGAATACACAGATGACATTATAAAATTAGTAGAGAGTTTAGAAGAACCGCCTTTAGTATTAGGTCATTCCTTAGGTGGATTAATAGCACAACTTGTTGCAGAAAAAAATAAAGGTTTCCGGTCTTATCTTAATGGGAACAGCTCCTGCTGCGGGAATATTTGCTTTTTATCCTAGTATGGTAATTTGTTTTTATAAACATTTCTTACGATGGGGATTTTGGAAAAAACCTATGCCACCGTATAAACATGCATTTTGTGATTATTGCATGAATAATCAAGCATCCAAAAGACAAGGAGCTAGAGTTTGCAAAACTAGTTCCAGAATCAGGATTCACATATTTTCCAAATGGCTTTACCTTTTTTTAGACAAACAAAAAGGAGCATATGTTGATTTTTAATAAGATACATGAACCAGTGCTTGTAATCACAGGAACTGATGATCGTATGGTTAGTCCGAACATTAGCTAAAGCAACTGCAAAAAGATATAAAAAATTCTAAACTAGAAATCATACAAGGTTCAGATCATATGTACGAAGCACCGAAGTTTCGGGATGTCACAGTGAAAAAAATTATAGATACTTGGTTAGAAGAAAATTCATTAAAAATCTAATATAAAAAGAATACATAAAAATTAAAAAGCTGTTACTAAAGAATAATTAATCATAAAAATAATTGAAAATCTTTTTAACAGTTTTAATTTTATTTTCTTTTTTGTCCTCTCAGTCTACACAATTGTACTATGCAAACGATTTCCTTCGATAATAGTAAGCTAATATATTTTAAATTTTTGAAAAAAAGTGTTGACATAAAAAAATAAATGTTATTATCTACTCAAGTTCAAAAATTACCAATATTCAAATAAGTATCATATACGAACTTTTTACAGAGAGTGTGAGTAGGTGAAAACACACAATGCAGATGATATGAGAAAATGGTTTGAATGGTAAAAAAGTGAGTTTTAAAACACAAGCTTTTTCGTAGGCGTTACGTTACAAACGCACATTATTCTGGATAATTCTAGACGTATCCATTGTAGTGAAATGAGTTCGTAATTTACGAAAAAGTAAGGTGGTACCGTGAATAGTTTCGCCCTTATTCTCTTAGGAGGATAAGGGCGTTTTTATTTTACTTAAGCTCGAACAACAAATTATAATCTAAACAATAAAAAGGAGAAAATGATAATGAAAAAAACTATTATTATTAGTAACAAGCTTTGTGCTTGGATTTGTATTAATCGGATGCTCTAGTGCGTCAAAAAGAAGAGAAAAAAAGGACTTGATGTAGAAAAATTAGATCCAAAAAAATCCTGTAACTGTAAAAAGTAGGAGCATCTAATGTTCCACACGCAGTATTATTAGAACATGTTGCACCACAACTTGAAAAAAAGAAGGTATTAAACTAGATATCATTACTTATCAAGATTACTATATTCCAAATAAAAACTTTAAATGACAAAGAAATAGACATTAACTATTTCCAACACGTACCATTCTTGAAAAAAATGCTATAAAAAGAAAAATGGTTATAAAATTGAGGACGCTGGTGCAGTTCACTTAGAACCAATAGGTCTTTACTCTAAAAAAAGTTAAAAAATGTTAAAGATCTTAAAGATGGAGCAAAAGTATTAGTAAGTAATAACAAAGCTGAATGGGGAAGAGTTCTTAAACTTCTTTCAGCAGAAGGATTAGTAAAAAAATCAAAGATGGAGTAGACCCAGTTAATGCTACTTTTGATGATGTAGTAGAAAAATCCTAAAAACTTAAAAAATTCAGTTATGAAAATGATCCAGCATTAATGACTCAATTCTATCAAAATGGAGAAGGTGATTTAGTATCAATCAATGCTAACTTTGCAGTTGATGCAGGACTAAATGCGGCAACAGAACCAATTTTAGTAGAAAAAAAGCTACAGATGATAATCCTTATGGAAACATTTTTAGCAGTTCGTCAAGGTGATAAAGATAAACTAGTTGTTAAGAAAAATTTTTAGCAGCATTAAAATCAGAAGACACTCAAAAAAATTCATTAAAGAAAAAAATGGAATGGAGCAGTATTACCTGTTAAATAATGTTAGCTAGTAACACTATAAGTTCGTATAGAAAGCAAATTCCAAAAATAAATATACCCATATTTAGATATAAGTATGTTAATATCTTAAATAAACTTTAACGAGTGACTCGGAAAAAAATTGATTTGAAATCATGATTTTTCGAGTTGCTCTTTTTGTTGTTTAAAAATAAGCATATAATATAGTAGAAAAAAATAAAACGAGGTAGAATAGTATTTGAGCATGTGATAAAAATAAATATAGGGAGTTTTTAAAAAAATAGGGAGAGATACAATGGAAACTTATATTTATAATATTACTATTTTGCTGATAGGTCTTATTTTTTTGCTAGTGCAACTAAATGTCTAGTTGATAGTGAAGAAAAAAAGAAGTTTTTTTGACTAGACGTAGTCGATGTTTGACTTGTAAAAAAAGAATTGAGTTTTCTAGATTTAATTCCAATAGCAAGTTACTTATTTAAGAGGGGACGATGTAGTTACTGCAAAAAGTAGGATACCTTTTTGATATCTTTTTATATGAATTTTTCACGTTAATTATTTTTAATTTTTTTATTTTATTTTTTTAATAAGTATTTTTGTTTTTTTCTAAATTTATTTTATATTAGCATTCTAATATATCTAATATTTATAGCGATAGAAGATGTTAGATGTTTAGAAGTAGTAGATGGGTTATTTTATATTTTTGTTATTGAATATAGGATTATTAATATTTAATTTTTCATTTTTTTGATATTTTTGAATGGTCACTATTAGTTGTAATCTATCATATTTTATACTTTTATTACACGAGGAAGTCTAGGTTATGGAGACATAAAAGTTTTTTTGCGTTTTAGTACTTAATCTAAATTTTTTTGAAGGATATATTTATTTGCTTTTTACATTTTTGTATGCAGGATTTTTGCATTAGGGATACTTGTTTTTTTAAGAAAGTAAAACGAGGGACAAAAATTCCATTAGTACCATTTATAGCATTGGGTTATTTTAGCGTACTTTTAATAAGGGAGGGAATACTATGGTAAAAGGATATACGATAAAAGAATTTTGTAAAGAAGATAGACCACGCGAAAAGTTGAAAAAAATATGGCGCATTTTCTTTAAGTGATAAGGAAGTTTTTAGCTATTTTACTTAGAACAGGAACAAAAAAATAAAAAAATGTTATTGAGCTAGCTTCATCAATATTAGAAGATGTTGGGGGTATAACAAAATTACGAGAAACAACGTTTAATGAACTTGCAAAACACAAAGGAATAGGCGAGGAAAAGGCGATTCATATTTTGGCAAATATTGAGTTTGCACGTCGTATTTACTCAACTGATATACCGGATATAAAGTGTAATAGTCCAGAAGTTATCGCAAGGTTTTTGAAATCATCGTTAGAAAATTTGACACAAGAGTTTTTTTATTGTTTTAGATATAGATACTAAGGGAAAAAAATCTTAGAAAAAAAGAGAAGTGTTTAAAGGAAGCCTAGCAATGTCAGTAGTGCACCCTCGAGAAGTTTTTAAGAATGCAATAAAAAAATAGCGCAGCCAGTATCGTTTGTGTGCATAATCATCCAAGCGGCGATCCTACACCTTCAATAGAAGATTTGCTGACAACTATTAATTTAATAGAAGTTGGGGATGTAGTAGGAATAGAAATGCTAGATCATATTGTAGTGGCTAAAGAAGGCCATGTTAGTATAAGGAAGATTTTAAACTATTTTAACTTAGAGAATATTGATTATAAAAAAATAAAGAAATTACGAGGGAACAACTTCAATTTATTTTGAAAAAAATATAAGATAGTTAATAACTTTTAAATATTAAGATAATTTATAAAGTGTATAGGTGTAGCAAAAAAGATAAAAATGAATAAGAATCACCCAAAAAAATAGTCAATCTATGTAGTGTTACAATCTAATCTGAAGCAGTTAGGTAAGTTTCAAAATGGACTAAAAAACCTTATTAATATGCCTTGATGATGGTTTTTAGCTGTATTATAATAATAAATGTACGAGATAATTTAAAACTAGTTATAAAATATCTTTAAAATAATCTAAGTATTTGAAATTAATAAAATGGAAATAGAGAGTATCAGTAAAAAGAGTTTTACGTATATAGGACTAGATTTTTTTAGTAGGTGCTTTATTTTTTTAATTTATCTTATTTACGAGTATAACGTGAAATAAACAAGACAAATTAATTTATTTCACTAAAAATAAATGAAAAAGTAGACAATAAAGAAAAAGATTAAACTTTTGGGATAATATAAAGATATATTTTAAAGGGGCTAAATTAAAGCCATAATTAAAAAGTATAATCTAAATTTATATATATTCTTAAGATATAATTGAGTAGGTGATAACTAATGACTAAAAAATATATTTATTTAACAGCAATGGTAGGAGTGGTTAATTTTGCATCATATTTTTTTATAAGGGATATCAATATTTGGGCGATGGTAACTAGTCTTTTATTAGGTATATTCTTTATATATACATCATATCTTTTTGCTATTAAAAAAAGCTATAATTTATTAGCCGGAATGACTGAAGAAGAGTTGGAACGTATCCAAGAAAAATATAGAAGTTAAGATGAAGTATGATAAAGGTTTAAAAAAATAATAGGATATATAATTTTTTTATTGGAGGGATAGTAGTTTTATTTCTAGGTTTAAGTTATTTATTTAAGTAGAAAAGATAATAATTTATAAAGAAAAAAAGAGTAGAAATTCATTTGAAAAACGGAGAAGTCATATCAATTTGATATGATTTTTTTCTTTTTACTATGAGAGATTAAGGTTATCTGATATAATATATTGAGTAAATTAGGACCAAATAGATTTGTAGAATATGATTAAATCAAGGATAGAACAAATCGGTAAATGATACCCCTAAGAGGGTTTTTGCACCTCCCTAGTGATAAAAAAGGAGCTTTTGTATGATAAAATTAGTTGTTACAGAAATAACAACGTAAAGTAGAATACAAATAAACGTTATTGAAGTCTCTATTAAGGGATTTGAGAATAATTAGTTGTTGAAAAGTATAGGTCGGAATATTTTTAGGAAATGGAGAAAGTGATGGATAATATAATAGATGTAAAAGATCTAAAAAGAAGTTTTAAAACTCCGAAAAAAATGGTGAATTTAAAGCAATAAAAAGGAATAGAATTTTCAGTGAAAGAAGGAGAAATTTTTTTGGTTTGTTAGGACCTAATGGTGCAGGTAAAACAACAACGATAAAAAAATTTTTAACTACGATGCTTGCACCAAGTGAGGGGAGTGTAAAAAGTTTTAGGTTTTGATACTTTTCATGAAGCCAAAAAAAGGTTAGAGAGAATATTAATTTTGTTTTTGGTGGAGAACGTAGCCTATATTGGCGACTAAGTGCAAGAGATAACTTAGCATATTTTTGTCGATCTTTTATAAAAATTCCACGTAAAGTGCAAAAATGAACTTATTGAAAAATTTAATAAAACGTGTTGGTCTTAGTGAATTTATTGATAAAAAAAGTAGAAACCTTCTCAAAAGGTATGAAACAAAGATTACAGATTGCACGTTCATTACTCAATAATCCGAAAATAATATTTTTAGATGAACCTAGTATAGGTCTAGACCCAATAGGAGCAAAAAGAACTTCGTGAACTTATTAAAGAATTAGCCAAAGATGGTGTAACTATATTATTAACAACCCATTATATGCCTGAAGTAGAAGAACTTTGCAATAGAATTGCAATAATAAAAAAGGTGAACTTCTTGCCTTAGATGATGTGGTAGGATTACAAAATCTTGTTTTTTTACGAACGAAAAGAAGAAATAAAAAGCATTCGTGAGCAAGAGGAGAGAAATAAACAAAATCTAGAAATAACGTTGGAAGATATTTATATAGAATTGTTGGGGAGAAATAATATGAGGGCTATTTTAATGAGTGCAAGGGTTCAGATGAAGCAATCAATAGCAAGACCGATGTTTAGATTTTGTATTTTTATTAGTCCTATATTGAGTGGTATTTTTGTTAGGTATGATATATCAAAAATCGTAGTATCGAAGATTTTTATGCTTTATGCTTTTATCGGAGCTGGGATATCTACATTTTGGGGAAAGTATTTGTTTCTCATCAGCGAGTGACATGGATAGAGAAAAAATGGATGGGAACAATGCCGATGATTTTCACTTCACCGATAGGGTTCGAAAAATATTATTTTTTTGGGAAAAATATTAGGTAATACATTTTGGGGAATGTTTAGTTTTGTACTTAATATGTTAACTGTAAAAATCTTATTTAATATAAATATAGTATTTTCTAATTTTCTATATTTTATTTTAATTACACTGTTAATGATAATTTCTATGATAGCTGTCGGTTTTATGATGGCAGGTTTATTTACTCTATCAAGAAAAAAATAAGCGTACTTATGAACGTAATTGATTATCCAATAATAATGTTAACTGGAATGGTCTTTCCAATATCGATTTTTTTCCAAAATTTATTCAGTATATTTCATATTTATTAAGTCCAACATGGGCTATGGAAGGATATAAATTAGCTGTTCAAGGTGGAAGTAGTGAAGAATTATTAAGAGTAGCATTGATTTTAGTTTTTATTACTATTATTTATTTTATAATTAGTATATTTTTCATTTAAAAAAATAAAAAAACTTTGCGTAGTAAATGGAACATTGGAGGTGTTTTTAATATGGAAAAATATATCTAGATTTTTTTAGAAGAATTAGATTTTTCATATAAAATGGCTTCTGTACTTAGCGATTGGCGTACATTCTTTACTATTGATTTATTAATCCCATTAATGCAAATGATGTGTTATTCTTTGGTTGGATATTATGTTTATGGAGCAGAAAAATATTGAAAAATGGGTTGTAAGTAACGCGATAGTAACTAGTGCCTTTTCAGCAATTTATAGAGTAGGATTACAACTTGCAAGAGAGCGTGCTAGTGGAACTTTATCGTTAATGCTTGCAACAAAGACTAGTATTTCAGAAGTTTTATTATCGAGTGCGATTTCTACGATGCTTTTTAAGTTTCATTTCAGTAGTTTTTGGGGTTAGTGTTCTTAGTGTAACATTAGGATTAGTATGGACTGTTCAAAAAAATTTTTAGAATTTATTTTTGGTTTTTAATACTTGCAATTTTTCACAGCAACTTGTTTTTGGTTTTTCTTCTCGTGTTTTATACTGTTAACAACTGAAATTCATTTAGTGACTAATACAATAGATAAAGTACTTCTAATATTTACAGGAGCGAACTTCCCAGTTAGCAGCTTTCCACATCTAGTAGAGCAGTTTTGTTATATGTTGCCACTAACACGTTCGATATTATTAGTACAAAGTTTACTAAGTGGTGAAAGTGTGATAAATAACTTATATCTAGTTAGAGGAGAGGTATTTTTAGCTTCTATATTTTTAATACTAGGAATAATAATGTTAAAAAATATGGAACGTGCAGCAATAAAAAGGCGGAACGTTAGATATGCTGTAATTTGAATAAAGGAGATTTAGAGTAGGTATTCTAAATCTCTTTAACTATATAAATATTGTAAAATTCTTTTTAGTATACTTATTTTATATCATTTTTTTATTTGTAGTATAATAATTCTGTATAAAGTATAATTTTCAAAACAAGGTGTAAATAAATATGAGTCTTGAAAATTATTTAGAGAATAAATTTTAAAAAAGGTAAGCAGCTGTACATTAAATAAAAAAAGAGAGAACTAAATATACAAATGAATAATTGAGAAGTCATATCAATCTGATATGATTTTTCTTTTTACTATGAGAGATTAAGGTTATCTGATATAATATATTGAGTAAACTAGGGATAAACAGATTTGTAGAATATGATTAAATCAAGGATAGAATAAATCGTTTGGCAGTGGCAACTAATAATCTTTTCCTCACTTTGTTCGTTAAGATTAGAGTTGCTTTTTGCATACGTTGTACCTAAGTGTTTTACGATCGCTTCGCTTCTTAAAAACACAAACGTACAACGCAATGCACCCCCTAAGAGGGTTTTGCGCCCCCAAGTGATAAAAAAAGGAGCTTTTTGCATGATAAAAATTAGTTGTTACAGATATAGATGATACGTTAGTAAATAGTAAAAACGAAATTTCTAAAAATAGAGAAGTAATAGAAAAATGTAAGGAGCAAGATATAAAAGTTATTTTAGCTTCAGGAAGACCAGATTTTTGGTATGATGAAGATAGTTGAAGATTTAAAAACTAGATAGTTATGACAATTATCTACTATCATATAACGGAGCAAGAATAGCTAACCTAAAAACTGGAGAAGTTGTTTATGAAAAAAATTCTTATCACCAGAAAGAATTAAATTTTTAATAGATATAGCACTGGAAAAATGATTGTGATATTCTAACCTATCAAAATGGTGATGTGTTAACAAATCGTGATAATGAATATGCACGTGTAGAAGTAGGGTTGGTAGGAGCAAAACTTATAATTGCTGAAAATATGAAAGAGCACATAAAAGAAGGTGCGGCTAAGGTAATTATATTAAAACACCCTAGCGAAGCACAAGCTGTTAAAGAAAAACTTCAAAAAGAGTTAGGTGATGAGTATGAAGTAGCAACTTCAAAACCATTTTTTATAGAAGTTAATGACAAAGGTATTTCTAAAGGGAACTCACTAGACGCACTATGTAAAAAACTAGGCTTAACTAAAGACAATGTAATGGCTCTTGGAGATGGGCTTAATGATTTAAGTATGATAGAGTTTGCTGGTATGGGTGTTGCAGTAGATAATGCTAACTTAGTTTTTAAAAAGAAGCGGCGGACTTTATATCAAAGAGTAATGATGAAGATGGCTTTTGCTTATGCAATTGAAAAAAATTTATTTTAAATAATGAAAATTAAGATAGACGGACGATACAAAGTATCGCCCTTTCTTTTGGAAAGAGGAAAAAAATGAAAGTAACATTAATATGTGTTGGAAAAAGTAAAGGAAAAAAATTTTATCGTGATGCGATAAAAGAATATGAAAAAGCGACTAGGAGCATATATAAAATTAAATACAATAGAAATAAATGATGAGAAAGTAAAGGTGGAAAAATCCATCAGAGATTGCCATTGCTATGGACAAAGAGGGGAAAAAAATATTCTTTCGAAAAATTAAAGATAATCAATATGTTATTACGTTAGAGATTCTCGGAAAAAAATCTATCAAGTGAGGATTTTGCAGAAAAAAATTAATAATCTTATGTTATCAGGAAACAGTGATGTTGTTCTTGTAATTGGTGGGAGCTACGGCCTATCTGATGAAGTGAAAAAAACGTAGTAATTATGCACTATCTTTTAGTAAGATGACATTCCCACACCAAATGATGAGAGTAATTTTACTTGAGCAGGTGTACCGTGCATATCGCATAATAACAGGAGCTAGTTATCATAAGTAGTACTAAAAAGAGTAGAGACGTCTTTTTGGATAAAGCTTTTACTCTTTTTTTACTATTAAATTGAAATGATTTTTAGTATAATGAAAGTGAAATAAAAAGGGGTGATTTTGTGGATATATTTAAAATGACTAATAGTCAGAAAGATGATATTATTTCTAAAGAAATAATTATTGCACTTAGAAAAAAAGGTGGGAGTGATACTAAAAAGAGCGATAGTAGAGTATTTTTAGAAAAAAATTTGAAATTGTAACTGAAGAATATATTGATTTCCGTCGTATTTCTGAGAAAAACTAATAATGAGTATTCTCCGTTTAAGTTTTTTTCTTTAACTTTAGTCTAAATTACCTAGAAAGAGCAGATTTTTATAAAAAAAGATGATAAAATATATACGCTTACTAGTAAAGGAAGAGATGCAGATTTGAAATCTCTAGATTTCTCAGTTATTTATAAGATGATTAATAAAGAGATAAAACAAAAAGAACTTATCTAGTTCTGAAGATGTAATATCTGTAGATGAAAAAGAAATTGTAGAAAACCATTGGAGAGAAGAGTTAATTGAGAAATTAAAGAAATTTCCACCAGCAAAATTTGAGATGTTCGCTAGGAAGCTTGTGGCGAAGATGAATGTAGATATGGATGAAAAAAATTGGAGTTCAAGTATCTAATGATGGTGGTCTTGACGGATATGGTTATATAACAAGTGATGATTTTAGAACAGCAAGAGTAGCTATTCAAGCCAAACGTTGGGAGGGAAATGTACCTTCTCCTGAAATAGATAAGTTTAGAGGAGCCATGGATAAATATAATGCTGAGTTTGGGATATTTATAACAACTTCAAAATTTTCAAAAGCAGCAATAGAAACATCTCGCTTAGGAACCAGGACGATTACTTTAATTGATGGGGATATTATTGTTGATTTAGTAGCTAAATATGAATTATATGTTAAAACCCTGTTACTACATATGTATTAGATGACTTTTTATGATAGTTAATTATAAAGGAGGTGTTTATTATGGTAAATGGATTATTTACAATATTTTTTTCATTGTAGTGATTTTAATTTTTATACTATATCCGTATATTTTTTTCAATGATAATGTTTGATATGTTTGGAATTAAAAACTAGTCTAGCATTTATACCTTTTTATAATACATATCTTATCTATAAAGAATATAAAGGGCGAGTATGGAAGAAAAAAATTGGGGAGTTCTTTATGCAGGAACGCTTATATTCGCTTTAATGATAATAATGAGTGTAGTTATATATATTATTCTAGTTGATGATTTAATGGGAATTAATATTTATGAACTTTTTATTATCAGTAGCTGCATTGCTAGTATTAGGAATAGTTTCAATTATGACAAATGTTGTCATCCCAATAACTTTATATTATCCTATTTTTTTGAAACAAAGTTTCAGAAAATCATCTTAGCATTAACTATAGTAGTTACTGAAATAAAATTGTTAAAAAGATATATTTGAAAGTGACAGTGCATTAGTAGGAGTAATGAAGTAGATACAATAGGGGCTATATTAAATATTATGACTTTTTATTATATCAATTATTTTTATAGTAACATATCTTACAGCTGCATCTAATATGCGACATAAAGTTAAGAGTGGAGAATATATCATACAAGAAAAATTAGATTATAATTTACTGAGTAGTGATGAGATAAATACAATTTTGCAACAAAGGGACCGTAGATTAGCTGTTCTGAATAAAGATAATAAAAAGATTTATACATTCTAATGGTATTCAAAAAGGAAATCAAGTTAATGAAATAAACTATATATAGAAATAGAAAGTCTTTCAAGGTGTATTGGATCTTGAAAGACTTTTTACTAAGAGAAAGGCTTTTATAATCAATACTTATTTGGTATAATTAATGAGTTAGAAAATTTAAGAAGAGTAATTAACAGATTCAGTAATATACAGAAAAAAAGATAAAAATAAAAATTAAGTAAAAATTTTTATAAAAAGAAAAAGGAGATAGTTATGATTGAAGCATTACTTGATATGCTGAAAAAAAGAATCAATAATATTATTTTTTTATATTCCTAATGTTATTTTTTACAGCTATATTATTTGATGTTCTAGGAGTAAAAAGAGTATATTCATTAATCCCAATTTATAATGTTTATAGATTATATAAAGAATATCAAGGTCGAGTTTGGAAGAAAAATTGGGGTGTATTATATAATATAATTTTTTTATAATAGTCACTCTTTGTGTTTTTTCAAAAAGTTTTAACTATATTAATAATATCTTTTTAGGACCATTAACTATTATAGTAATACTTGTAACTAGAAGTACTTTTTTTAGTAATACAATATTTTCCGGTATTAGAAAAATAAACTTTTTAAAAGCAGTATTATTATTAAACGTACTCTTGCCTTTTTATATTATATTTATTAAATTATAGTATTGAGAATTACCAATTAATTATTAGTGTAAGTTTTATGATAGTGTGTTTTATTGGGGCATTTGATATGTGGTATAAAAATAAGGAGTAAAAATATGTACTTTATGAAAAATTAGATTATGGAAAAACTAAGTTATGATGAAATAAGAGTGGAGTTAAAGTCAAGAGGTAGAATGTTAATTCATCCTGTAGAAGATGGAAAAATTTATTATTTATAATTTAACCAAGAAATGGAAGATAAAAAAAGAAGATATAGAATAATTTTACTATTCTACAAAATTAATTAAATAATATACATTATAGTAGAAATCTTTTTAGATTAAAAATAGTGAAACTTTATAATCTAAAAAAAGATTTTTTTGTTATAGAAGATAAGATAAACTATAATATTTTTAAAAAGATTCTCTATATCAGAATATTAAGAAAGTGTTAGAAAATATAACATATATTTAGATAATAAAGTATATTCAAGTATAATAATGAAGTTAATAAATTATAAATTTAAAATTTCTAACTTTACTTTATTATATTAAGGAGACTTTATTATGAATATAATGGATTTACTTACTAGTCTAAATGACTTTTTATGTGGTCATACTTTCTAATTGGATTAGTAATTGTTACAGGTATTTATTTTTACATTTAGTACGAAATTTGTTCAATTTACTTATATAAAAGAAATGTTCAGATTAATTTCTGAAAAACCAAAAGTAGGAAAAGATGGAGAACAAAAAGGAGTATCAGCATTCCAAGCCTTTACTATTTCTGCTGCATCACGTGTGGGAACAGGTACTATAGCAGGTGTTGCTATTGCGATTGCGTTGGGTGGTCCCTGGTTCAGTATTTTGGATGTGGGTGGTTGCGCTTTTTGGAGGTGCCTCATCTTTTGCAGAATCTACGCTTGCTCAAGTGTATAAAGTACGCGATAGAAAAGGTGTTTATCGCGGGGGCCCAGCATACTATATGGAAAAAGGTCTTGGTCAAAAATGGATGGGTGTATTGTTTGCGATTGTTATTTCAATAACTTATGGTATTGCATTCAACTCAGTACAAACAAATACTATAGCTCAATCATTAGAGATTTACAATATTAATTCTAAAGTTGCAGGTATTGCACTTTTAGTGCTTACAGTTTTTGTTATTTTTTTGGTGGAGTGACAAAAGTTGTAAAAAAATTACTCAATGGTTAGTTCCTATTATGGCTGTTATTTATTTATTTATAGTTTTTCATAATTATGATTATTAATTTTGATAAAATTCCAGGAGTATTTAGACAAATTATAAAGATCTGCATTTTGGTCTTGAACAAGTTGGTGGTGGTGTAATTGGTATGGGGACTTCAATTTTACTTGGGGTAAAACGAGGAATGTTTACTAACGAAGCGGGTCTTGGTTCTACACCGAACGCAGCAGCGACAGCTGATAGTACTCATCCTGCTAAACAAGGTTTTATCCAAACACTTGGAGTATATTTTGATACTTGTTTAGTATGTACAGCGACAGCATTTTTAATTTTGTTATACCCAGGTATAGAGTATGGGAAAGGTAGCTTACAAGGTATTAGACTTACACAGGCTGCGCTTACTTCTCAAATTGGAAGTATAGGTACTGTTTTCTTAATCGTTGCGATTTTCTTGTTTGGATATAGTTCGGTTATTGGGAACTACTACTACGGAGAAACTAATATTCAATATTTGCTTCCTAAAAAATGGGCGGTAAATGTATATCGTGTTATTGTATGTATATTTGTATATATCGGAAGTGTAATGAACTTAGACTTAGTTTGGGGACTTGCTGATGTAACAATGGGCATTATGAGTTTACTTAACTTTAATCAGCTATTATCGGTCTTTCTGGTGTGGTTTATGTTGTATTAAAAGATTATGTTAAACAACATAAACAAGGGAAAGATCCAGAATTTTACTTTAGATAATTTACCAATAAAAATAAATAACGCTACAGCATGGAAAAAAATAAAAAAAGAAGATTAATCGAGAATAACCAGTCTATTAGAAATAGTAGACTGGTTTTTTTAAAAATATCTAGAGATTTATCATAGAACGATATATTCCTTGCATTCTTTTGTGAATTGTGATATTATATTAAACGTATTTTAATTATAAAATATATGCGATGAGCCGATAAGTAGAAGTTCTTGCGTACCGTAGGATACAGAAAAAGAAATCAGTGGTTGAGAGATTTCTCCTAGGCAGGACTTTGAAGTAGACGGTGAGCATTTAGAGTGAAAAGTAAGTAGCTTTTAAACGTGGTTAGAGCGTTAATCTTATTAAGTGCTAATTATAATTAGAATAAAGGTGGTACCACGGAAACTTTCGTCCTTATATCAGGATGAAGGTTATTTTTATCTAAAAATTTAATATATAAGCCACAAATAAAACTTAATAAATAAAGTGAGAAATTAAAAAAATATTTAATAATTAGGAGGAAAAGCTATGACTGAAATGTCTACAAAAATATAATCCGACCGAAGTTGAACAAAAATCGTTACAATTGGTGGTTAGAAAAAGAAGTTTTTAAAGCCGACAATAAAAAGTAATAAAAATCCATATACAATAGTAATTCCACCACCAAACGTAACTGGGAAATTACATATTGGACACGCATGGGATACAACATTACAAGATATGTTAACGCGTTACAAACGTCTTAAAAGGATTTGATGTACTTTATCTTCCAGGAATGGATCATGCGGGTATTTCGACTCAAGCGAAAGTAGAAGCAAAAATGCGTGAAGAAGGAATAAGTCGTTATGACTTAGGTCGTGAAAAATTCTTAGAGCGTGCGTGGGAATGGAAAGAAGAATATGCTGGTTATATTCGTGCACAATGGGCAAAAATTAGGATTGGGTCTTGATTATTCTCGTGAAAGATTTACCCTTTGATGAAGGATTAAACAAAGCTGTAACAAAAAAATCTTTGTAGACCATTATAATAATGGAACTATTTATCGCGGAGAAAAAAATTATTAACTGGGATCCAGTTCAAAGAACTGCGTTATCTAACATCGAAGTAATTCACAAAGACGTAGAAGGTGCATTTTATCATCTTAAATATTTCTTAGCTGACGAAAGTGGAGATTATTTAGAAGTAGCAACTCACGTCCAGAAACTCTATTCGGAGATACTGCTGTTGCGGTTCATCCTGAAGATGAGAGATATCAAAAATACATTGGTAAAAACAGTTCTTCTACCAGTGACAAATAAAGAAATTCCAGTTGTTGCAGATGAATATGTTGAAAAAGATTTTGGAAGTGGCGTTGTTAAGATTACTCCAGCGCACGATCCAAATGACTTTGAAGTAGGGGAACGTCATAACTTACCACGTATTATCGTTATGGATGAAGGTGCTGTAATGAACGAGCATGCAGATAAATATAATGGTATGGATCGTTTTGAATGTCGAAAAGCACTTATTGCAGACTTGCAAGAAAGTGGAGTTTGTTTCAAAAATCGAAAAAACATCTTCACTCAGTAGGGCATTCAGAACGTAGTGGTGCGGTTGTTGAGCCATATCTTTCTAAACAATGGTTTGTTGATATGAAACCTCTTGCTGATAAAGTTTTTAGAAAAATCAAAAAGATGAAGATGAAAAAGTTAATTTTCTATCCACCACGTTTTGAGCATACATTAAATACATGGATGGAAAATATTCAAGACTGGTGTATTTCTCGTCAATTATGGTGGGGACATCGTATTCCAGCTTGGTATCACAAAGAAACTGGTGAAGTTTATGTGGATGTAAATCCACCTAAAGATATAGAAAACTATGTCCAAGATGAAGATGTTCTTGATACTTGGTACTCTTCAGCATTATTCCCATTCTCAACATTAGGATGGCCGGATTTAGAAAGTGAAGATTTCAAACGTTACTATCCAAACAGCTGTCTAGTAACTGGATACGATATTATCTTCTTCTGGGTTGCTCGTATGGTATTCCAGGGATTAGAATTTACAGGAACTCGTCCATTTGAAGATTGTTTAATCCACGGTTTAGTTCGTGATGAACAAGGCCGTAAGATGAGTAAGTCTCTTGGTAATGGTGTAGATCCGATGGAAGTAATTGAACAATACGGAGCCGATAGCTTACGTTACTTCTAGCTACAAACTCAACACCAGGACAAGATTTACGTTACTCAACTGAAAAAAATTGAAGCAAGTTGGAACTATATCAATAAAAATCTGGAATGCTTCTCGTTTTGTAATTATGAATCTTGAAGGGTTTCGAATACAGCGATATAGATTTATCAGGAGAAAAAACACTAGCTGATAAATATATCTTAACAAAAACTTGCTAAAACTATTGAAGACTTCGAAAGATTATTCGAAAAATATGAATTTGGTGAAGCAAGCCGCATTTTTATATAATTTCGTATGGGAAGAATTCTGTTCATGGTATATTGAAATTGCTAAGATCTCATTAAATGGTGAAGATGAAGCTGCTAAGAAAAACTACTAAATCTATTTTAGTATATGTACTTGATGCTTCTCTAAAAATGTTACATCCGTTTATGCCATTCGTAACTGAAGAAATCTGGCAAACACATTCCCTCACACAGGAGATAGTATTGTAACTAGCGAATTTGTTAAAGTTGATGCAAGCTTAGTATTTGAAAAATGAAACTGAAGATATGCAATTTATCCAAGATGTAATTACAGCAGTACGTAATATCCGTAGTGAAGTTAATGCACCTATGTCACGCGAAATACCTATTAAGATTAAATACGCACAAGAAAACGTAAAAGAAGTATTATTAAGTGGTAGTGCATACTTAGAAAAATTTGCTCGTCCTAGCGAACTTATTATTGAACGTGAAGTGGAGGCAAGTGAAACTGATATTAGCCGTATTTTACCAGGTGCTGAAATCTACGTTTCATTAAGTGATTTAATCGATGTAGATAAAGAAAAAGAACGTCTAGGAAAGGAACTAGAGAAATTACAACAAGAATTAGATAGAGTAAACAAAAAACTTTCTAATGAAAAATTTGTTGGTTCTGCTCCAGAAGCCGTTGTAGCTAAAGAAAAAGAAAAACAAGTAGCATATCAAGAACAATATGATAGTGTTAAAGAACGTATTAGTGCGTTAGATAATTTAGTAATAATAAAATAAAAATCCTTAAACTATGATTTTTTTAAGTTTAAGGATTTTTTTATTTTATAGATAAGTTTATTCATCTTTATTATTTTTCTTTTCCAAAAAGGAAGATTATAATTAGGAGAATAATAGCAATACCGATATACGCTCCATAATTTTTAACTACTTCACCGGTATTAGGTAATGTATCAATAGATAATAAATTATAAATACACCTCACTATTGTTCGTTGTTTTTCTGTTTCAGAGCTTTCTTTTAAAAAGTTCAGTTTCTATTTTTCTTTAACTTCGTCTATTTTCTTTTCCGCATTCTCAGAGAAAGTTTGAATTTTTCTTTAACTTTATTTTCTTCTAATTCTTCTTTAATATCTTCCACTTTTTCTTTTTATTGAATTAACTTTTTGTTTTGCAGTTTCAACAAAATTAGAAATATTCGGTTTGATTTCTTCAGCAACTTTTTAGCAGAGCCTAGATTTTCCTTGAATTCGGCAGAATACTCACGGATATTACTAGCGTGTTCTTTTATTTCACATGCGTTGTCAGATAACTTTTTCCATAGTCAACAGCATCGTTGTAAGTTTCTGTTAGCTTATTTTTCGTACGATTAGCAACTTTAATGGCATCTTTTACATAAATAATCAGCAGCTTCAACAATTCCATTTTTTCTGCATAACGAATCATACATCTAGTATAACCGTATGAATCTTTTGCTTTTTCTTTATAAAGTTAAAATGTTCTTCTAGTTTTTTTGAGTTTTTAGTGTAATAGTTAGCTACTGCGATTCCAGAACCAATTATTAAAAGTTTTGATAATTTTGACATAATACACCCTCGTTACTTTTTATTTTATTATATCATATATAGCTTTTAAATATAAATTAAGTTTTACAAATAATAGTTAAGAAGGTACATTTTATTTAAGTTGAATAATATAAGTGTAGCATTTTATTGTCATATTATATTTTTGAAAAAGTATATATTACACATTATTTATTTTTTTATTCTTGAAATAATGTGTAATATATTATATAATTATAGGTGTAAAACGTAATAAAGGAGGAACAATGAAATTAACCGACAGACATAAAGCTATAATTGAAATAGTAAAAAGAGTTTGAACCAATTACTAGTGATGAAATTGCGGAAAAACTGTCTTTAGGCAAATCTACACTTAGAAATGATTTAGCAGTTTTAGGGATGTTAGAAGTGTTAGAAGCAAAACCTAATGTCGGATACTATTATAATTATAACTTTTCACCAGGGGAGCAAAGGGAAGAAGTAAAAAAAGGAAATCTGTTAAAGAAATAATGGGGATAGCTATAACAGCTAAAAAGTACAGCAAGTTATTCAGAAGTATTATCGAAGTTATTTATTTACGATGTAGGTACTATTTTTATAGTTAATGAAGAGAATCATTTAGTTGGTGTTACTTCTAGAAAAGATATGTTGAAACTAGCGAGAAATGCTGATGCTGATTCATTACCTATAGCACTTGCTATGACACGTGTTCCTAATGTAATTTATATTCATGAGGATGAATTAGTAAGTGATGCATTGAGAAAGATTATTTTGCATGAGATTGACTGTTTACCGGTTATTAGGAGGATGACAATGGTAATAGAATAATCGTAGGTAAAGTTTCAAAAACTACATTGATAAAATTATTACTAGAGATACTGAGGGATAATATGCTAACTGTACATATAATTTCAGATTCCATAGGGAATACTGCAAAAGATGTAGTGGATGCTGCATTAGTTCAGTTCTCATATGGACAAGTTAAATATAAAGTTCTAAAAACTCTAATGTTTGTACGAAGGAGAAAAATAGACTCTATTATGACTAATATAGCTGGGGGAGATGTAGTAGTTCAAACGTTAGTAGACAAAGAGCTTTGCAAAAATATGCAAGAGAGCTTGCAGAAAAAAGAAATATCAAAGTTATCGATTTATTAAGCGATATGTTGGATATTTTTGAAGAAAAATTAAAAGTAAAAATCAGAGAATAATCCAGGATTAATTCGAAAAATGGGAACGGAGTATTTTTAAAAAGGGTAGATGCATTAGAGTTTGCTGTAAAAATATGATGATGGTAAGGATATAAATGGGTTTAGGGAGGCAGATGTGATAATTTTGGGAGTATCGCGTACTTCAAAAACACCACTTAGTTTATATTTAGCAAATAGAAACATCAAAGTTATGAACGTTCCTATAGTTCGAGATTTAATTTTACCAGAAGAACTATATGAAGTTAAGCGTAAAAATTGTTGGACTAACGAATTCTGTTGAACAGCTTAATAAGTTAAGGGAAGAACGATTAAAAAGCTCTTGGGGTTGACCAAGGAACAGATTATACAGATGAGATGAGAATCTTTGAAGAGTTAGAATATGCACTGGAGATTATGGAAAAAAATTGGATGTCCTGTAATTGATGTTCATAATAAAGCAATAGAGGAAACAGCAGAAATAGTTATTGGAATTATGAGAGAAAGAGGACTAGAGGTTTAAACAAAATAATTAATTATTTTTAATTAACGGATATTATAGAAGTATTTAAATAAAAGATATAGTATCTTTTGATTTTAAAATACTAACAATTAAGAATTATAAAAGTTTTAAAAAAATATACAAATAATTTTTGTGGGGAAAAATACAATGACGAAGAAATATGTTTATAATTTTAGTGAAGGTAATAAAGATATGAGACTTTATTAGGAGGGAAAAGGTGCAAATCTTATGGAAATGAAGAGTTTAGGGATAAATGTACCTCCTGGATTTACTATTACAACAGAAAGCTGTAATAGTTATTATGAAAATGGGGAAAAGAATAAAGCCTGAAATTTTAAAAACAAATAAATGACCAATTAGAGACATTAGAAAAAGAAATTGGGAAAAAAACTAGGAAGTCTAGAAAATCCTTTATTGGTATCTGTACGAAGTGGTGCAGTATTCTCAATGCCGGGGATGATGGATACAATTTTGAATTTAGGATTAAATGATGAAACTACAATAGTTTTAGCGAAAAAATAACAATTATCGTTTTGCATACGATAGTTACCGTCGTTTTATTCAAATGTTTTCTGATGTTGTTATGAATGTTGAAAAAAATATAAATTTGAAGAAGTTTTAACACGCGTTAAAGAAGAAAATGGTTATACTCAAGATAGTGACATGAATGAAAAAGACTTATTCAAAGTAGTGGAAGAATTCAAAGCTATTTACAGAAAAGAAGTAGGCCGTGATTTCCCAATGAGTGTAAAAAGAACAGCTTATGCTTGCTGTTGAAGCAGTATTCAAATCTTGGAATAATAATAGAGCTAAAGTATATCGTAGATTGCATAATATCAGTGATAAATTGGGGACAGCTGTGAATATTCAAGCGATGGTATTTGGAAACATGGGAGACAACTGTGGAACTGGGGTATCATTCAGTAGAAACCCAGTAACAGGTGAGGATAAACTTTTTGGTGAATACTTGATAAACGCTCAAGGGGAAGATGTAGTAGCAGGAATCAGAACACCTAAAAATATTAGTATCTTAGAAGAAGATATGCCACATCTTTATGAAGAATTTGTTGACATCTCTAAAAAACTGGAAAGACATTATAAAGATATGCAAGATATCGAGTTCACAATTGAAGATGGGAAATTATATATACTTCAAACTCGTAATGCTAAAAAGAACACCTAATGCGGTTGTTGAAGTAGCGGTATCTTTGAGTAGAAGAAGGTATTATAAGCAAGGAAGAAGCTATTCTAAGAATAGGGACTGAGGAAATCAATAAACTTTTACACGCAACATTTGAAGAAAAAAGCTTAAAAGGTGCTAAAGAACTTACTCAAGGTCTAGCTGCATCTCCTGGAGCTGCGGTAGGTAAAAATATACTTTTTCTGCAGAAGAAGCAGTAGAGGCTGCAAAAGACAGAAGCAGTAGTATTAGTGCGTGAAGAAACTTCTCCAGAAGACATTGAAGGAATGGTTAGTTCGGAAGCGATAGTTACACTTAGAGGAGGAATGACATCACATGCTGCTGTAGTAGCACGTGGAATGGGTAAATGTTGTGTTTGTGGTTGTCAAAACATGATTATCGATTACAAAGAGAAAAACTCTAAGAATTTCTGACTTAGTTTTTACGTGAAGGTGATACAATTTCTGTAGATGGAAGTAGTGGTAAAGTTTATCTTGGTGAAGTAGAAAAGGTAGATGCAACATTTAGTTCTAGATTTAAAAATTATTAAGTTGGGCAGATGAAATTCGTCAAATGAGCGTTTTTGCAAATGCAGATAATGAAATTGATGCTAAAGTTGCTTTTGAATTTGGTGCAGAAGGTATAGGACTTTGTAGAACAGAACATATGTTCTTTGAAGAAGATAGAATTAGCTTGGTGAGAAAAATGATTTTAGCAGCTGATACAGCTGAAAGGGTAAAATTTTTAGAAAGATTGCAACCTATTCAAAGTGAAGATTTCTATAAAAATATTCAAGGCAGCTAATGGAAAATCAGTTAATATTCGTCTATTAGATCCACCTTTACATGAATTTTTACCAAAAGATGATAAAACAATAGAAATTATTGCAGAAGAGCTAAATGTAACGGTGTCTCAATTGAAGTCTAAAGTAGCTAGCATTGCAGAATTTAACCCGATGATGGGACATCGTGGGTGCCGTTTAGGTATCACATATCCAGAAATTTATCTGATGCAAGCTAAAGCAATTAGTTCAGCAGCAATAAGAGCTAAAAAAAGAAGGCGTAGATGTTAATGTTGAAATTATGATTCCGTTAGTTGGATTAGAAAAAAAGAATTGGCTGTGCTTCGAGAACAAATAGTAGAGTTAGTTGAAAAAGAAATTCATTTATACAAAACAGAATTTACTTATAAAGTTGGTACTATGATAGAAATACCACGCGCATGCTTAATTGCAGATAAGATTGCAAAAACATGCAGATTTCTTCAGTTTTGGTACAAATGACTTAACTCAACTTACTTTTGGATACTCTAGAGACGATGCAGAGAAATTTATTGATATTTATAAAAAGAAAAAAATATTCTAGAATCTGATCCTTTTGTTCATTTAGATGAAAGTGGAGTGCTAGAGTTGATGCAACTTGCGGTTCAAAAAAAGCTCGTGAGACAAAACCAGCTATTAAACTTGGAATTTGTGGAGAGCACGGAGGAGATGAAAAATCAATTCTTCTATGTTCTAAACTAGGTTTTAGGTTATGTATCTTGTTCTCCATATCGTGTAATAATTGCGCGTATAGCAGCAGCTAAAAGCAGCAATAGGGGATGTAGCTTCTTCAACAAAAATAATTAACAATAAATTAATAAACTTGGTAAAAAGCGACTTTGAATTATAATTTTCAAAAGTCGCTTTTTTTAAGTTTAATATAAGGTAAAATAAATATAATTTAATAGATAAGTGCTATTTAGTAACTAATTTTGCGATAAAGGCAGATGAGTTTAACTCATAGGTATCGTTATATTACAAATACATTAAATAATTGCAAATATTAATAATATTTAACTAAGTAAATTGATCAATATACATTAAAATTAGTTTAGTATGTTGAACTTTTTATTTTAGAAATAAAAAGTTGAAGTAAAGAAATAGGAAGTTTAAATATTAAGTAAAAGAAAGGATATGTTATGGCAGAAAATAATAACGAGCGTTTATCGAGAAGAGATAAGCATTCAACAGAGAAAAAGACAGTTATGCCAGGTGGATATATATCTAGAAAAATATAAATAGTTCAAAAACAAATGAACAACAAAGGCAAGCAATAAATGAAGAAATGATGAGAAGACGTGCTCAAAAACTTAAAAGTAGTCAACAAACATCGTCAAATTCACCTCAAGGACAACATGGTTTAGGAGGAAGAGGGGTAATCCTAACGGAAGAAGACCCCTGCCACCAGGAAGAATAAGTAAAGCCAAATTTCAATAATGGGAAAAAGGACTATGGCTGAAAAATTTTGAGATATGGTCTATATGCCGCAAGTATTGCTATCATTTCAATATTTTTTTACTATGTGTATTTTGGATTTATCAGGCACCAGCTTTTGATTCGAAAAATATTAGATAACAATAGTAGGACAGTTGTTTATGATGTAAATAATAATGAAGTAGCTAAACTTGGTAATCAAGTTGGTGAAAATTTAGAAGCATCTGATATTCCTGAAAAAATGCAGGATGCAATATTAGCAACGGAGGATAATAGATTCTTTGAACATGGAGCAGTAGACTATCGCCGATTAGTAAAAGCTGTCTTTTTCTAATCTTACGAGTGGTTTTGGTTCTCAAAGGGGATCTACAATTTCACAGCAGCTTATTAAAAAGAACGTTTCTAGATGATAATAAGAGTGTAAAACGTAAAGTTCAGGAAAGCATACTTAGCTTATAAATTAGAACAAAATTATGATAAAGAGTCTATTTTTACTATGTATGTAAATAGAATTTATTATTCAGATGGTGTTTATGGATTGAAAAACAGCAGCGAAATATTACTATGGTAAAGAATTAAGCCAATTAACATTGCCGCAAATGGCACTACTTGCTGGATTACCTCAACATCCTAATACTTATAATCCATATGATAATGCAGAAGCGGCTAAAACACGTCGTGATACAGTACTTATTTAATGCAATATCACGGGAAAAATTACTGAACAAGAAGCAACTGCTGCTAAAAACACAGATGTACTTGCAGGTATAGTGAAAAAAGAAATGAAAATGAACGTGTTATTCTTTTCTAGTGAGTTTGATAGTAAATACACTTCATATATGAATGAAATAGTTAGAGAACTTAAGAATAGTAAAGAATATAAGGATTATGAAGGAGACGTGCTAAACTTAGGACTTAAGATTTACACTAATTTCGATCCGAAAAATCCAAGATTCATTAAGTACAAGTATGAGTAGTAATTTAGTAGGTATAAAACAGGCAAGTAATGTATCGATGGTTGTTTTAAATAATGAAAATAGTGGAATTGCGGCTTTATATGGTGGGAAAAATCAGACTTTCCATGGATATAATATAGCAACGCAAGCGAAGTTACAAGCTGGATCATCAATTAAACCAATTTTGGCTTATGGACCAGCTATTGAGTACTTAAATTGGGGATCAGGGCAAACAATAGAAGATAAAAGCAATACCTGGCACTCAAATTCAAAACTGGGATAGACAATACCATGGTAATATTACGATGAATAATGCATTAACATGGTCATATAATATACCAGCGATTAAAGCATATCAGCAAGTTGGATTTGAAAGAGTTAAGCAATATGCAGCTAATGTAGGCATGGAAGTAAAAGATGATTCTATAACAACGCCGATAGGAGGAAGTAGTGATGGTTATTCACCACTTCAAATGGCTGCAGCTTATGTACCATTCAGCAATGGAGGATATTATGCGACGCCAAAAGCTATTAAAAAAGTTTATGACAGTGAAGGTACAGAGATAAAGAGTTTTAGTACTGATGACAGAAAGAGGGTTATCAAAGATTCTACGGCATATATAATGACATCAATGTTACGTAACGTAGTTAATGGGACAGCAGCTTATGCACGTATAAGTGGAGCAGATATGGCGGTTAAAACAGGAACTACAACTTTTGGCGAAGCTGAAGCACAAAAATATGGCTTTGATATAAATAACTATTCAAAAGATTCTTGGACAATAGGATACACGAGTAATTATACTTTAGCTGTATGGCAAGGGTTTGATGCTATTGATGGACCAACTAAATTTATGACACAACAAGATACAGAAAGAACACAAATGTTATATAGATTGAATATGCAAAATATAGTTCGTATTCATCCGCCTAGAGGATTTAATGTTCCGGGAAATGTTGGTTCAATAGATGGTGGTGTAAGGGTTATTTCAGATAGTGAACGCCGTCAAATAGAAGAGCAGCAAAGAAGAGCGCAAGAAGAAAGAAATCGTTCTGAGAATAATAATTCAGATAACGATGATAATGATTCTAACACGACGAACAATAGAAATAACAACTCAAATAATAGTGGAAATACCGCTTCTAATAATAGATCAAACAGAAATAACAATAATTCAAATAATGGATAAAGGATAAGAGATTAGCTCTATTATATATAATATGTGATAGAGTTAATCTTTTTAATTTTGAAAAATACTACACAAAAGTTTTTAGTGTACAATAGAAATTAGAATTTGATGATTATCTAGAAAAATACATCAAATTGTTGAATGATGCAGATATATTATAAGATGGATGTGAAGCTATGATTAGTAATAATTACAGGAATAAGTGGAGCAGGTAAGAATACAGCGTTAAGTATTTTTGAAAAGTCAAGGATATTTTTGTACAGATAATCTACCTGGACTTTTAGTTGAGGATTTTTTTACGTATAATTGAAGAAAAAAAGAGATAGACAAAAACGGCTATTAGTATAGATATTCGAAGTAAGCATCTTCATGTTGATTTAAAAGAGTTATTTAAAAAAATTCAGCATAATGAATATTTTTGACTTAAAGATTATCTTTTTAGATAGTGAAGATCAAGTTTTGGTTAATCGTTATAAAGAAACGAGAAAAATCATCCATTATCAACAGAATATAGTCTTCTCGAAGGTATAAAACAAGAGCGCCGCGCTATGGATGGAGTTAAAGGTATTGCAAACTACATTTATGATACTACTAATTTAAAGGTAAAAGATTTGCAACAAAAAAATATTGGCAGATTTTGGAATAGAAAAGAAAGATAGTTATCATATAACGATCTCTAGTTTCGGTTATAAATATGGGTTACCCATTGATGCTGATAACATAGTGGATGTTAGATTTTTAAAAAATCCATTTTATATAAATGAGCTTCGTGAAAAAACTGGACAAGATGCAGAAGTGTTCGATTATGTTTTTCAGATAGTATGACACAGGAATTTTATGAGAAATATAAAAGATTTAATAGTTTATATGATTGATAAGTATCAGTATGAAGGGCGAGATAAAGTAGCGATTGCAATAGGTTGTACTGGAGGGAAGCATCGCTCAGTAAGTATTGCTCGAAAAAAATACATGAAGATATTTCGAAATTAGGATATAAAGTTTATCTTGAACATCGAGATATAGACAAGGGTAGGTAGGAAATGAGAACAAAAAAGTAAAAGTAGTAACTATAGGTGGAGGAACAGGCTTATCTGTTCTTCTTAGAGGATTAAAGAAGTATCCTCTGGATATAACAGCAATAGTTACTGTAGCAGATGATGGGGGAAGTTCTGGAAAAATTAGAAGTGATATGAATATTCCATCTCCTGGAGATATAAGAAATGTTATAGCGGCTTTATCAGATGTTGAGCCGTACTTGGAGAAGATGTTTCAATATAGATTTGACTCTGGAGAAGTAAAAGGCCATCCAGTAGGAAACTTAATGTTAGCTGCAATGACGGATATTCATGGTGATTTTACAACAGCGGTAAAAAGTAATGAGTAAAATACTAAATGTACGTGGTAAGGTATTACCAACAACAATGATATTGCAACACTTAATGCAGTGTTGTCTACTGGAGAAATTATTCGTGGTGAGTCATCGATAACTGAAGCCGGTGGGATTATTGATCATGTTTATATAACCCTGTCTAGAGTCAGACCTAATGAGGATGTGTTAAAAGCAATTGAAGAGGCGGATTACATTATCATGGGGCCAGGTAGTCTATATACATCTATAATTCCAAATTTAGTAATTTCTAATGTATCAGAAAAAGAATACGCGAGAGTGAAGCTAAAAAAGATATATGTTTGCAACGTCATGACACAACATGGTGAAACGGATAATTATACTGTTTCAGATCATATAAAGGCTATAAATAAACATGTCGAAGAAAATATTTTCGATATAGTTATTGCTAATTCACGTGAGTTCGATTCGAAAGTTTTAGAAAAATATCACAAAGAAAAACAAGAAGCTGTTCGAATTGACTATGAAGAAATAAATAAATTGGGAATTGAATTAATAGAAAAATAGAGATGTTGGAATCGTTGAAAATAATGTGATTAGACACAATGCAGAAAAAAAGTTTCTGAATTAATTTATGATTATATTATAGACGACAAGCCAACAATGATTTATAATAAAAAGGTAAAAGTCAAACAAAGGAGAACAAAAATGCACTTAAATTTTGATTATTCGAAAGCGTTAAATTTCTTTAATGAACAAGAAGTGAAAAATATGGAGGATTATGTGAAAGTTGCACATAATCAGCTGCATAATAAAAACAGGGATCGGAAATGATTTCTTAGGGTTGGTTGGAATTACCGACTAATTATGATAAAGAGGAATTTGCACGTATTAAAGAAGCTAGTAAAAAAATTCAAAAACAATTCTGATGTGCTTGTTGTTATCGGAATAGGTGGATCTTATTTAGGAGCTCGTGCAGCTATAGAAATGTTAAATGATAGTTTTTACAACTTCTATGAAAAAGATCGCAAAACTCCTCAAGTATTTTTGTGGGTCACACAATTTCTTCAACTTATACACAAGAATTAGTGAATTACCTGAAAAACTACTGGAAAAAGATTTTTCAGTAAATGTAATTTCAAAATCAGGGACAACTACTGAACCAGCAATAGCTTTTCGTATTTTTAAAGAATTACTTGAAGAAAAAAATATGGAAAAGAAGGAGCTCATGAAAGAATTTATGCAACAACAGATAAAGCACGTGGGGCATTAAAATCACTTGCTGATGATGAAGGATATGAAACTTTTGTAGTACCTGACGATGTTGGAGGACGTTTTACAGTTCTTACAGCTGTTGGATTATTACCAATCGCGGTTAGTGGTGTTGATATTGATAAAATGATGGCAGGCGCTAAGTTAGCACAGGATGAACTTTCTGTACCAGATTTAAGCAAAAACATTGCATACCAATATGCAGTAATGCGTAACATTTTACAACAAAAAAAGGAAAAATTAATTGAAATCTTAGTTTCTTATGAGCCGTCAATGGTTTACTTTAATGAATGGTGGAAACAACTTTATGGAGAGTCTGAAGGTAAAGATGGAAAAGCATTATATCCATCAAGTGTATGCTTCTCAACAGACTTACACTCAATGGGGACAATATGTTCAAGAAGGACGTCGCATTCTTTTAGAAACAATCTTAAAAAGTTAAAACTCCAAACAAAGATATAGAACTTAAAGAAGCTGAAAAATAATCTTGATGGGCTTAACTACTTAGCAGGAAAAAACTATGGATTTTGTCAATACAAAAAGCATTTGAAGGTACATTACTTGCGCATACAGATGGAGGAGTACCTAACTTTGTAGTTGAACTTCCAGATATGAGTGAGTTTACATTCGGATACTTAGTATACTTCTTTGAAAAAGCAGTAGGTATCTCTGGATATATGCAAGGATTAAATCCATTTGACCAACCAGGAGTAGAAGCATATAAGAAAAAAATATGTTTGCACTTCTAGGAAAACCAGGATTCGAAGAATTAAAAAGCAGAATTAGAAGAAAGATTAAAATAGAAGCTAATAAATAAATTTAAAACACACCTCGAAGATTGGACTTGAGAAAAGTCTAATATTTGAGGTGTATTTAATTAATTTTTATCTTACCTTTTCGCCATTGTAACAAAGGTGAATTTATCTGGACGGTAACTTAAAAAACACCGTATTGAAGAATATTACCATTCGATAAGTAAGTAATACTTTCAACAACAGCGACCATATCATAGACTCTGAGATCCATATGTTGTTTTTCTTCATCAGTAGCATATCTGAATGAAATTTCACGACGTGAATGTGTGATATTAAGACCAAGTTCGGTTTCTAAATATTTATAAATTGAATTTTCCGCTATATCTTTATTTAAAAAGGGACTAATGAACGATCAAAATATGAAACTTCATACTCAAGTCGTTCTCCATTAATTGTTCTGCTTCGACTGACGCGATAAAAAATCATTGCTTTCATTTGCCCCAAAAGATATCCATAATTTTTCTATCACCTTGAATTATATATAGGCTTTCAAGGTTTGTTTTTATTTCGTATTTTTCCATCTATATTTAATTCTGCTGAAGTTTTAATATTTCCTAAATAATTGTTTTTTTAATACGTCCATGTCCTAGAATTAAAGAATTTTTCCTTTTTATTTTTGTATATATCCATCTAATTCTAAAAGTGATAATGCTTTTTCTTATTGTATCTTTTGAATAACCATATTCTCTTACTAAGTCATTTTCACTAGGTAATTCAGTATTACGTTTATAGAAACGTGTATCAATTTTTTTCCTTTGATATCATTATAGACTTGCTTATATTTACTCATACTCCCTAAACCTTTCTAAAAATTTCATCTTACTATTATAAATGTATAGTTATAAAAAAATCAAGAGTAATATAAATCTCTATAAAAAAATCCAACATTTACGGATATGTTAGAAGAAAAATAAAAAAGAATTACATAAATGTATTGACAAGATGAAACGCTTTTTATTATAATAATTACTGTTAAGTAGTTAAAGTAATTATTAAGTTGTAAAAATTTTATGGAGGAGACGAAAATGAGAAGACGTTCAAGTGGGGTATTGATGCATATTACGTCACTACCTGGGAAACAAGGTATTGGAACATTTGGGAAAAGCGCTTATGATTTTGTTGATTTTTTAGAAGAGACTCAACAAACATATTGGCAGCTTTTACCACTAACAACAACGAGTTATGGAGATTCTCCTTATCAAAGTTTCTCTGCAGTGGCAGGGAATTTAAATCTAATTGACTTTGACTTATTAGAAGAAGAAGGTCTTTTAGAAAAAGTAGACTATGAAGGAGTTAACTTTGGAGATAATCCAGAAAAAAAGTAGACTATGGATTATTGTTTGACGTAAGAAGACCAATTTTAGAAAAAGCGGTCGCTAATGTTGTTAAAAGCGATAAAGTTTTAGCCGAAATTGAGAAATTTGAAAAAGAAAATGCAAGTTGGTTAGTTGATTATGCTGAATATATGGCAATTAAAGAAAATTTTGGTTATCAAAGCTTCATTCATTGGGATGAGGATATAAAACGTGCTGAAATAAGTGCCCGCGAAAAATATCGTATAGAGCTACAAGATAGTATTCGTTATTACACAATAACACAGTACTTTTTCTTCAAACAATGGTTAGCTCTTAAGAATTATGCAAACTCAAAAGGAATTAAAATTATTGGAGATATGCCAATATATGTTAGTGCTGATAGTGTAGAAATGTGGACAATGCCAGAACTATTCAAGGTGAATGAAGACAACGAGCCACTTTATGTAGCTGGATGCCCTGCTGATGATTTTAGTCCTACTGGTCAACTTTGGGGGAATCCAATCTATAATTGGGAAAAACATAGAGAACAAAACTATTCTTGGTGGGTATACCGAGTTCAAGAAAGTTTTAAAATATACGATGTACTTCGTATAGATCACTTCAAAGGATTTTCTGATTACTGGCAAATAGACAGTAATGCTGGAAACAGCAGCTATAGGAACTTGGGAAGCAGGACCTGGTATTGAACTATTTGAAAAAATAAAAGCTGAATTAGGAGATTTACCAATTATTGCAGAAAATCTTGGATTTATCGATGCTAAAGCTGAAAAACTTCTAGAAAATTCTACTTATCCAGGTATGAAGATTCTTCAATTTGCGTTTCCTGGAGAAGACAACTTAGACCGTCCACATCATTATACGCAAAATAGTGTAGCATACACTGGGACACATGATAATGACGTAGTTAACGGTTGGTATGCTGAATTGGATGAAAAAGGAAAAGAGTTTGTTGATACTTATTTAAACCGTCGAGATGGTGAAAAATTACAGAAGCAATGATTCGAGGAATTTATTCATCAGTAAGTGACTATGCGATTGTAACAATGCAAGATTTACTAGATAAAAGATACTACTAGTAGAATGAACATTCCATCTACAGTTGGAGGAAACTGGGAATGGAGAATGTTAGAAGAGGACCCTAACTTCAGAACGAAAAGAGTTCTTGAAAAAAATATTACAAAACTATATGCAAGAGAGAGAGGATAATATGACTTTTTAGTAATTATGTACGAGAAAAAAACAACAAAAAAATCTAAGTGATTTGAATAATAAAGAACTTTATATTCAATTGTTGAACTATGTAAAAGAAGAAGCTGAGAAAAAAAGAATTAAACAGCGATAAGAAAAAGTTTATTATATTTCTGCAGAATTTTTAATTGGTAAATTATTATCAAATAATTTAATAAATCTTGGAATTTATGATGAAATTGAAAAAGAATTAGCAGCAGCAAATAAACGTCTAAGTGAAGTTGAAGAAGTAGAATTAGAACCATCATTAGGTAATGGAGGGTTAGGACGTTTAGCATCATGTTTTTATTGATTCTATCTCTTCTTTAGGAATTAACGGAGATGGTGTAGGATTAAATTACCACTGTGGTTTGTTTAAACAAGTATTTTCTAAAAATGAACAACATGCAGAACCAAACTTCTGGATTGAAGATAATTCTTGGTTAATAGATACTGATGTAAAAATATACAGTACCATTTAAAAAAACTTTAGTCTAACATCATCATTAAAACGAATTGATGTCCTTGGTTATAAAAAAGAGACTAAAAACTATCTAAACTTATTTGATATTGATTCAATCGATAGTTCGATTATTAACGAAGGAATTAGTTTTGATAAAAACAGATATCAAGAAAAAAATTTAACATTGTTCTTATATCCAGATGATAGTGATAGAAATGGTGAACTTTTACGTATTTATCAACAATACTTCATGGTATCAAATGCGGCACAATTAATTATTGATGAAGCTCAGTGCTAAAGGAAGTAATATTCATGATTTATATGAATACGCGTATGTTCAAATTAATGATACGCACCCAAGTATGGTAATTCCAGAACTTATTCGTCTTATGACAGAAAAATTATGGAATTGAGTTTGAAGAAGCATACTCAATCGTCCAAAAATGACAGGATATACAAACCATACTATCTTGGCTGAAGCATTAGAAAAATGGCCATTAGAATTTTTTTAGAAGAAGTAGTGCCGCATTTAGTAACAATTATTAAGAAATTAGATGCAGTAATACGTTCTAAATATGAAGGTGAAGACATTCAAATCATTGATAAATATAATCGTGTACATATGGCAAAACATGGATATTCACTTCTCAAATAGTGTAAACGGAGTTGCTTACTTACACACAGAAATTCTTAAGAACTCTGAATTAAAAACATTTCTATGAGCTATATCCAGAGAAATTCAACAACAAAACTAATGGTATCACATTTAGACGTTGGTTAGAGTTTTCTAATAGACCATTAGCAGCGTACTTAAAAGAACTAATTGGTGATGAGTATTTAACAGATGCAACTAAATTAGAAAAAACTATTAGCTTTTTGTTGATAGTAAAGAAGTAGCAGCTAAATTAGAAGAAATTAAACACGAAAAATAAACTTATTCTAAAAAGAATACTTGAAAGAAACACAAGGAATTGAGTTAGATGAAAAATAGTATTATCGATACTCAAATCAAGAGATTCCATGAATATAAACGTCAACAAATGAACGCTTTATATGTAATAAAAAAATATCTTGATATTAAAAATGGAAAATTACCAAAAACGTAAAATTACAGTATTTTTTTCGGTGGTAAAGCTGCTCCAGCATATGTCATAGCACAAGATATCATTCATTTAATTTTATGTCTATCAGAGTTAATTAATAATGATCCAGAAGTAAATAAATACTTAAATGTATACTTAGTTGAAAACTACAACGTAAGTGTTGCAGAAAAAAATTAATTCCAGCGACAGATATTTCTGAACAAATCTCACTAGCATCAAAAAGAAGCTAGTGGAACAGGTAATATGAAATTTATGCTAAATGGAGCATTAACACTTGGAACATTAGATGGCGCTAATGTAGAGATTGATGAGCTTGTTGGACGTGAGAATATCTATATTTTTCGGTAAAGAAAGTGATGAGATTATCAAACTATATGAAACTGCTGGGTATGTTTCAAAAAGATTACTACAATAAAGATGGAGTAAAAGAAGTAGTTGACTTTATTATTTCAGAAGATTTAGTAAAACTTGGAAATAAAGAAAGATTAGAAAGATTGTACAATGAACTATTAAACAAAGATTGGTTCATGACACTTATCGATTTTGAAGAGTATTATGCGAAAAAGAAGAGATGTTAGCAGATTATGAAAAATCGTGACTTATGGCTAAGAAAAAGTAATTGCTAATATAGCTAAAGCAGGATTTTTCTCATCAGACCGTACAATTACTCAGTACAATGAAGAAATTTGGAATAAATAGAAAAAAATAGTGAGGATGTAACTATGAAAACTACTAACAATAAATGTTCATAGTTGGTTAGAAGAAAATCAACTAGAAAAATTGAATATTTTAGCGAAAACTATCGTAGAAAAATATGACGTGATAGCGATGCAAGAAGTAAACCAATTGATTAGTAGTGAACTTATAGAACTAGGGATTAGAGAAGACAATTTTCGGAAAATTATTATTAGATAAAATAAATGAATATGGAGGGCAAGGATATAAATATTATTGGACTTACTCACATATTGGTTTTGATAAATTTGAAGAGGGCTTAGCAATCTTAGCTAAAGGTGACGTTGTTGCCGTAGAGGATTTTTACTGTACGGCACAACAAACCATGACCTCTATAGAATCAAGAAAAAAATTTTTAAAAAGTAGATTTGAAAAATAAATGATGAAATTGTAGAATTTTACAGTTGTCATATGAACTTGCCAACTTGTAAAGGAGAAGACATAGAACAAAATCTTTACAACTTAGTAAATTATACAGATAATACAAATCTTAAAAATTTTTATGGGAGATTTCAATACAGATTACTTTAATCAAGTAGATGAATATAAAGCTATACTTGAGCAAGGTTTATTTGATACGTATGAAATGGCTCTAAAAAAAGATAAAGGAGTTACCGTGTATAAAAAAATATCAGTGGTTGGGAAGATTCTATGTGTCAGAAGAAATTGGATTATATATTTTCTAACAAAAATTAAATGTTGAAGAAAAGTTATGTTATCTTTAATAATGAAAATTATCCAATAATTTCTGATCATAATGGCTTAGAAGTAACATTAGCAGAAAAAAATAAATAAAAGGAGGAAAATGTTATGTTACAAAAAAATTCAGCGTTTTGGAGGCGCTATGTTAATGCCATCTATTATATTCGCATTCTTCGGATTAGTAGTAGGATTAACTTCAATCTTTAAAAACCCTAACTTAGTAGGGAGCATTGCGACAGAAGGTACACTTTGGTACAATTTCTGGTTCGTAGTAGAACAAGGTGGATGGACAATCTTTAACCAAATGCCAGTAGTATTCGCTCTTGGTATTCCGATTGGTCTTGCTAAAAAGCAAATGGTCGTGCAGCACTAGAAGCATTCTTAATCTATATGGTTTTCAACTATTTTATCAATGGTTTCTTAACAGTATTCCCATTCTTTGGAGTAGATGTAACACCAGCTCTTAAAATTACCAACAGGTTTAACTAGAATTGCAGGAGTAATCACATTAGATACTTCAATTATCGGTTCTATTCTTATTGCATCAATTGCCGTTTGGGTTCATAATAAATACTTTGATAAAAACTTCCTGACTTATTAGGAATTTTCCAAGGTACAACATTTGTTATTATTATTGGTTTTCTCATTAATGATTCCTATGGCGTTTTTAACAGCTCTAGTATGGCCTAAAAGTTCAATTAGGGAATTGCTGCTTTACAAGGATTCTTAAAAGTATCAGGAGTTGCGGGAGTATTTACTTATACTTTCTTAGAAAGAATTTTAATCCCAACAGGATTACACCACTTCATCTATGGACCATTTATGTTTGGACCAGCAGTAGTAGAAAATGGAATTACAGCGTATTGGGTGCAACATATTAAAGAGTTCTCTCAAAGCACAACTCCATTAAAAGAGTTATTCCCACAAGGTGGATTCTCATTACACGGTAACTCAAAAAGTATTTGGTTTACCAGCAGCAGCTTTAGCTATGTATGTTACAGCTAAAGATAAAAAGAAAAAAGTTGTAGCAGGGTTATTAATCCCAGCAGCACTTACTGGTTTCTTAACAGGAATCACTGAACCAATTGAGTTTACATTCTTATTCGCAGCTCCAATGTTATTCGCTACTCACGCAGTATTAGAGCAGCAATGTCAGCAACTATGTATCAATTTGGCGTTGTAGGTAACTTCGGAAGTGGATTAATCGACTTCTTAGCTCTTAACTGGTTACCAATGTTCAAAAATCACTCTGGACAAATGTTTGTTCAAATTACAATAGGATTAATATTCTCAGTAATCTACTTCTTCGTATTTAGATTTATGATTCTGAAATTCAACTTAAACACACCAGGTCGTGAAGAAGATGATGCTGAAACTAAACTTTACTCTAAACAAGAATACCGTGAAAGAGGTAAAGAAGCAGCTAAAACAGAAGTTGTTGATGATGCTACAGCTTATGCGGATCAAGCAGCAATTATCTTAGAAGGTTTAGGTGGAAAAGATAACGTCGTTGATGTAACTAACTGTGTAACAAGATTACGTGTTAATGTACAAGATGGAAGCTTAGTACAAGATGATAACTTTATTAAAACAATCTGGAGCTCTTGGAGTTGCGCGTAATGGTAAGGCTATTCAAGTAATTATTGGATTCTCTGTAGGACAAGTAAAGAGAAGCATTTGAAAAATTATTAAAATAGAAAAGTAATAAGAAAACGAGTCGAAAGACTCGTTTTTCTATGTTTATTTAGAGTGAAAATCCTTAAAGCTAGACTTCTAATCTAACTTTAAGGAAATAGTGGTAAAAAAATCTTTATGAGTAAGAGTTAAAATTAAAATGCAGGAGTTGCGTGTCCTTTTAGTTTTTTTCATTAATGAAGTTTTTAATTTTTCACTAGCAAGAGCTTTTTTTAAGAGCTTTTACTGCATCAGAGTCTTTATTATCTTCACGTGCAACTAAACTTACTGCAAAAGTAGAATCTTTTTCATCTTCAACTAGAAGTCCATCTTTACCAGGTGTAAGGTTTAATTTAGCAATATAAGTAGGGTAGTTGAATACTAGGTCTTTTTTTCTTTATATGCTTCATTTTAAGTTAAGTAAACTAATAGGTGAGAATTTAAGATTTTTGGGTTTTCTTTAATATCATCTACAGTTACAGTATAACTATTTTGGATCTTTTAAGTGTGATAACTTTTACCACGATCTAATAGGCGTAAAGCACGTGCCATATTTGTTGGATCAGATGGAATAGCTACATCAGCTCCGTTTTTAAAGATCTTTAATGTCTTTAATATCTTTTGAATAGAAAGCAACAGTTGCATTGTAAATAGGTTGAACCGCAACTAAATTACCTTTGTTTTTGCGTTAAATTGCTCCATAAATGGTTTGTGTTGGAAGAAGTTTGCATCTACTTCTTTATTATTTAATGCAACGTTAGCTTGAACATTATCAGATACTTTAACTAATTCAAGGTTATATCCTTCTTTTTCAAATCGTCTTTAATCATCTCTAGCATATCTGTCATAGGTGCAGTATGAGAAGCTACTTTGATAGTAATATTTTCTTTTTAGTTTCAGTTTTGCTTGAACAAGCGGTTAATACTAATACAAGCGCTAATAAACTTGCGCAAATTGATAGTAATTTTTCATTTTTGTCTCCTTAGATTGTTTTATAAGTTTAGAGGTGTTTTGAATACTTATTTATAGGAATATATGTTTATAAAATAGTTCAATAAAATTATTTTTCTTTTTACCTGTGAATTTTTTTGGCTAATCCATAACCAATTGTTTGAATAATAAATACATATATAATAAATATAAGTACAATTAAATACATGAGATTATAATCGTATTCTTGATAGCCATACCTGAAGGCAAATTCACCTAATCCGCCAGCCCCAATAACACCCATTACAGTGGTATATGCTAACAAGCTAATGGTTGTATAGGTAAAGGATAAAATTAAATTTCCGACTGTTGCTGGTAAGAGAAAGTATCTAATAATTTGGAATTTCGTAGCTCCCATACTAATAGCTCTATCAATAATTTTTTTGAGGAACATTCAGCAATGCTTGCTCTACAAAACGAGCATATAAGCTAACTCCAACGAGTGTTAAAGGTAAAATAGCTGCAATATTACCAAATGACGTTTTAAATAAAAATCTATTGACAGGTATTAATATAAATACAAATATTAAGAAGGGGACACTGCGAAGTGCATTTAAGAAAAATGCTAAGCCCTTCATATAATGCTTTATTTTTCAGTAAATAATCTTTACTAAGTGAAAATAATAGAATACCTAGTGGCATAGAGATTACAAAAACTGTAACCATAGAAATTCCCATCATATAATTTGTTTCCCAAAAAGCTTTTACTATACCATCATAATTTTTAAGAATAAATCAATCATCCAATAAAAACTCCTTTACATACTTATAATAATTGCTGTCGTAATCATCTTTAATATCTTTGTTAGGTATAATAATATCTTTAATTGTAGAATCATCGATGATAATTACTTTATCGCAGAAGTTTTTAAAGTAAAGATAAACTGTGAGAAATCATTACTATAGAGATATCTGATGTTTCTCGTAGTTTGTTTAACAGTGTAAAAATTTCTTTTTCACTATTGGTGTCGAGTGCTGAACTAATCTCATCGCAAAGTAATACTTCAGGTTCTTGAAGAAGTGCCATAGCAATAGCTACTTTTTGCTGTTCGCCACCACTAAGACTACCACAAAGGCTGTCTTTTAGACGGGATATATTCATAAACTCAAGGGATATAATTTACCTTCTTTTTATCAACAGGGACTTTATTTAATTTGTATACCAGGCTTAAATGATAATATACACTTTTGTTATCAATAAGATTAGAATGTTGAAATATATAAGCAAGATTTTTCTAGTTTGTCTAAGAGTAGCCGGAGTCATTTCACTAAGAGATTGATTCTTATAAAGAATATCACCGCTATCATAGTTGACAATGCCATTAATCATTTTTCAAAAATAGTGCTTTTTCCAGTACCATTACGCCCAATAATTCCAATAACTTCTTTCTTATTTATATCAAAAGAGATATTTTGAAGTTTTAAACTTAGCATCTTTATATTGTTTGGATATGTTTTTAATTGAACTATCATAATAACCTCCAAGGAAGAATATACCACTTTTTGAAAAAGGAGTTCAAGAAAAAGATACTATATGTATTAATTTTTCATTCTTCATTGAATACACTTCAAAATAATTATTATATAGGTTTTATTAAAGTTGTATCATTCAAACATAGAATGCAGACTAATACAACTTACCAGAGATTTGATAAAATAATTGCAGTCGTGAAACTTTATTAAAGACTTTATTTATTTTTATGTATAGTTTATAATAAGATATGTGTTTATATAAAGTAAAAATTTAAAAATAAAGTGAAAGATATTGATATAAGATAGCTAAGGGGTTATAATATTTTATGAAAAATTGACTATAGTAGATATAGCCAAAATGGCAGGAGTAGGTTCTACTACTGTATCTAGATACTTTTAACGGTGGAAATTTAGAAACTAGAGAAAAATAAAAAATAGTAGAGGAGTATAATTACACGCCTAATACATTTGCTAAGGCCTTAAAAGGAACAGATAGTAAAATTATTGGAGTTATTGTCCCATGTTTGCATTCTTATGTAAGTTCAAATACTTTGAAATATATTGATAAAAAAATTTAAAAGAAAAATAATTATGAAACATTAATTATGAATGCGGATTTTGATGAAGAAAAAAGCAACTTGATTATATAAGAAAACTTGCTAGGATGAATGTTGATGGAATAATTTTACTTCCTACAACGATGAGCAAAAAGTTATGAGAGTACTATTAAATCGATAGACGTCCCTGTTGTCCTTTTTAGGACAAGAAGGGGAGTATACTTATAGTGTTGAATATAATGATTTTTAATGCAGCTAGAGATTTATCTAATTTTGTTTTAGCGTGTGGTCACAGAAAGATAGTTTACCTTGGTGTGGGTGAGGAAGATATTGCGGTAGGTTATTATAGAAAATTAGGATTTATGACTACCCTTGAAAATATAATCTTTCACCAGTAGATGTTCTTATAACAAATTTTGGTATGGAAGATAGTTATCGTCTAACTAATGAAAAATATAGATAAGCTAAAAGCTACGTGTTTGATATGTGCTACTGATAATTTAGCTTATGGTGCTATAAAAGCTCTTGAGGAAAAATGGATTAAATATAGGTACAGATTATTCTGTGGCAGCTTTTTGGGGATTATGCTTCATCAGCATTATTAAAGTCACCATTAACAACGATAAAAATTTGATTTAGAAGATGCAGCTAAAAAGACGGTGGAAATGCTACTTAATGTTATTAAGAAAAAGAAACTGAGATGAAAATACTAATAGGTTACGACTTGAAAACTAGAAGTAGTGTTGTAGATTTAAATAATTTATAGAAAGTAGAGAAAGAAATGACTAAAAATAAAAGCGATATTTTTTTGACATAGATGGGACATTAAGAGTTTTTAAAACAAAAACAATTCCAGAGAATACGAAAAACTTTACGAGTACTAAGAGAAAAAGGAATTAAACTATTTATAGCTACAGGACGAGCACCTTTTCATATCACATTTTTAAAAAGATTTAATAGATTTTGAGTTTGATGGTTATGTAACTATTAATGGTCAATATTGCTATTTATCTACTGAGAAGTTCTTAATAACCAAGTACTACCAAAAGAGGATATAGAAAATGTTTTACCATACTTTAAAGAAAAATAATATTGCTTGTGACTTTTGCTTTATTAGATGGAGCATTTATGAATTTGAAAAATAGTCGTGTAAAATGGCTTGAAGATAAGCTAGGAGATCATGAGCGTTTTATTGTTTTAGAAGATGCATATGAAAAAGCACTAAATGAAAAAAATTTATCAACTAAATGTCTTTGTTACTGAAGAAGAGGAGGTAGCATTCTTAGAATATATGCCAAACTCAAAGTCAGCTCGTTGGACATCAGCATTTACCGATGTTATTCCAAGTGATGGTGGAAAAGACAAAGGAATAGATGCTATAGCTAATCATTTAGACATTAAAGTAGAAGAAATCATGGCTTTTGGTGATGGTGGAAACGACATAGATATGTTGAAACATGTAGGTGTTGGTGTTGCTATGGGGAATGCAAGGGATGATGTAAAAAGAAATAGCGGACTTTGTTACAGCAGATGTTGATGATGATGGAATTACTTATGCTTTAAAATATTTTAGAGTATTAGAATAAAAATCTTTGAGGATCTTCCTCAAAGATTTTTCTATTTCTTTAAAAATTATATTATTACACATCATTAAATAGAAATTCATCAACCTCTCTTTTTGGCATGATTACTGTAAGTCTATCATTAGCTTCAAGGATAGTAGTTCCTTTAGGGACAATTTCTCCCAGAGCGTTCGATATTTGATACTAATGTATTTTTAGTCCACTGGATTTCACTAATAGCCTTTCCAATCAATGTACTATCGTTTGTTATAGTTGTTGTGATTTCCACTTCCATATCAACTTCATTATCTTTTTATTTTATTACTAGTTAGAATTCTATCTAATAAATATTCATAGACGGGTTTTGTACCAAGGATATTTGCAGTAAAATATGCAAATAAAGCAGCACAATGCGATAGGAAGAAAGTAATTTAATTTTTGAGTCATTTCAAATAATAGAATAACAGATGTAATTGGGCTACGTACGATGGCTGTTAAATAGCCGGACATAGCTAAAATAATGAATAGACCAGTATATTTGCTATCAAAAAGTTACTGAATAAAGTACCTAGTATAGCACCTTGAATTAATATCGGTAAAAATATTCCACCTGACACCAGATGTGAATGAAATAATTGAGAATAAGGTTTTTACAAAGTACAAAGTTATTAAAAATAAAATACTAAGTTTATGCTCTAATAAGAAACTAACCAAACCATGCCCACTACCTAACACGATAGGATATAAAAATAAAAAAAGAATAAAAAGATGTTAGGAACGCTACCTGTGGTCTAAATACTATATTTAAGTTCAGTTTTTCATAAAACTTATATAAACTTTTTATCGTATTATTATAAAATGTTCCAAAAAATCCCAAGTAAAGATTCCAAGGATAACAATCCAAGGATAGATACTAGGAGTTACATAATCAATATCTGGAAAAGAGAAATACAGGTTTTAAGCTGAAAAATGTATTGTCCAATAATATTAGCAACTACAGCTGCACTAAAAGCAACCTATAATATTTTTTTAGTAACATTTTTATGAACTTCTTCTATCGAAAAATAAAACACCAGCAAGAGGAGCACCAAATGCGATTGAAAGGCCAGCACTGGCTCCAGATGTAATTAGGTATTTTTCATCAACACTATTTCTTTCGCAAAAGCTTAGATACTAACTTACCGCTCATGGCACCAAGTTGAATAGATGGTCCTTCTCGTCCAAGTGATAAACCTCCAAGACTAGCGACTAAAACCACCGGTTATTTTTATAAATTAAGACTTTCAAAGATTTGAATTAAGACGACCTGTTATTTCGGCAGAAACTTCGGGATACCACTGCCGCTAGCCATAGGTTCACGTTTTAGAAGAAACTCAGAAATAAGGGCAAGAATAATCAGTATTATAAAAGAATAAATTTATAAAAAAATTCCTGATTTTGATATACTCAGCAGTGAAGTGAACTAGTTTTTCACTATAACCTATAAGAAGCCTGTAGATAGCGCCAACGACACCGGCGAAAAATACCAACTAATATACCATTAAGCAGGAGTGAAGATTCAATTTTCATATTTTTTTATTTTCAATATTATTAATATTATTGATTTTCACATTTAACTCCTTTTCTTTTTTTATTTATTGTTAATATATACCTAATTTATATTTTTACTCCTAATAGCAAAAAAATCAAAAGTAATTTTAAAATAATTTATTGTAAAAAATTAAAAGAAAAATATGATAAAATTAGAAGGTAATGGAAAAGGGGTATAACAATGAATATTTTATCAATAATTGCAATAATTTTTCTTAATTATTGTTTTGGGACTATATGCTTTTTGGTTGAAAATTGAAAAAAAGGAAAGCCAGGGACGTATTCAAGGTCATGATGTAGAGAAGAAAACTTATGAAGAGGCATTAGTTGTGGATGTACGTTGGCGTAAAAGAATATGCTAGAGGGCATGCTATAAATGCTGTTAACCTACCTATAAAGTTATTCAAAGATGGTAGTGATGTTTTAGATGACTATAAAGATAAAGATATTATTCTTTACTGTGTGGTGGATGTTACGTCACGAGCGACTGAAAAACTGTTACTAGAGCGAGGATTCACAAAACTTCATATTGGTGATGGAGTAAAACAATATGATTATGGTAAAAGCTATTTATACAAATGCTTTGCTGTCAGAATTTAAATATCGACTTACTAAGAGTAAAATAAACAATTGTTAAATTTAGGTACTGAAATCTTAAATGATGATGAGATTAAAATTTCATCAACAGACATTGATTCAGTAAAAGACAAATTAGATAAAAATGCGGATATTTTTGTTTATAGTGATACTCAGAGGAAAAGTAAACCAGTTTGTAAAAATTAGAGAAGAAGGGTATACTATTATTAATTTTAATAGAACCATTCTATACTAAGCAGTACCGAAATGCTTTTTATAATCCGAAAGATTATGATGAAAATCCAGCAGAACAACAAGCAACTTGTAGCGCTTGAGGGTAGAATTTAATAAAAACGATAAGGTTATCGTTATAGTAAAAAACTTTGAAGATATACTTTTATCTTCAAAGTTTTTATATGATTTTAAGTACTTAGTAGGGTATATTTTTTTATTGTGTGGTATAATATAAAGATAGATAAAAATTTTAAAAAGAGGATTCATACTATGAAAATTTTACATGTTCTTGCTCAATTACCAGTAAAAACGGAAGTGGGGTATATTTTACTAACGTTATAGATGGTTTGAAAAATTATGAAGTAGAACAAGCTGCAATTTATGGGACAACACCAGAATATGATTTTAATATTTTAGATACAGTGTATGAAGTGGAGTTTGAAGGTGAAGATATTGACTTTCCTATTGTGGGAATGAGTGATGTTATGCCTTATAATAATACTCTTTATAAAAAAATATGAGTGAGAATATGATGACTACATGGCAAAATGCTTTTCGAAAAAAATTATTAAAAGCTAAAGAAGAGTTTAAACCAGATGTTGTTATTACGCATCATTTATGGATATTAAGTTCAATTGTATGTGAAATTTTTACTGATGAAAAAGTTCTAGCGATTTGCCATAATACTGATTTACGTCAGGCAGAGAAAAATCCAAGTATAAAAAGAGAAGTATGTGACGAATTTAGATAAATTGGATAAAATATTAGCACTTAGCAGTAGTCAAATTGATGAGATAGTAACTGTATATAACTATTCAAAAGAAAAATATTATTAATATAGGAGCTAGCTATAATGAGAAGGTATTTTTCCACTAAATAACTATGAACCAAAAAGAAAAATTAGAAATATTATATGCAGGTAAGTTTGATGAGTCAAAAGGTTTTTATGAGCTTATAAAAAGCTTTTAGAATATTAGAGACAAAAAGTAAAAGATGTTGAGCTAGATTTAATAGGAAATTTAAAAAGAAGAAGATAAAGAACGTGTTTACAGTTTGGTAGGAGATTCAAAAAAATATTAAAATTTATAATGCAATGGATCAAGCGCATCTCGGAGAAATTATGCGTCAAAAAAGATATTTTTATTTTTGCCATCTTATTTTGAAGGGTTAGGGTCTTATAGCTGTAGAGGCTCTAGGAAGCGGGTTGCGAGTGGTTGCTACTGAAATAGAGGGGCTTATTGAGTTTTTAGGAGATAAAAATAAATAACTCAGATATTATAGAATATATTGCTATGCCGACTATTTATGATACTGATAAAGCAGTAGAAGAAGAAAAACCTGCTTTTTATTGAAAGAATAGTAGCTGCATTGGAACTTATGATAGAAAGAACAAGAAAAAGAAAGAAACTACCACAAGAATTATTAGAAGAAGTAGAAAGACATTCTTGGAAGAAAAATAGAAACTATCTATAATTTGTTATAAAAATATTAAGGTTAATTAAAGATATAAATTAAATATAAAACTAGTTTTCTTTTAGTTATAAATATTTAATTATTAGGAGAGGTAAATGGATAAAAATAATTTTTATTAGATGGGAATAGCTTGAGTTATCGTGCTTTTTATGCTATGCCTGCTCTACAAAAACAAAAAGTGGCTTATATACCAATAGTGTATATGGTTTTACTTTGATGTTAGAAAGAATGTTAGAAGATATAAAAGCCAAAGTACGCATTAGTAGCTTTTGACAAAGGGAAACAAACTTTCCGTCATAAAACTTATAAAGATTATAAAAGGTACACGAGATAAAACACCAAGTGAACTTGTTGAACAATTTGGCTATGTAAGAGAATTGCTAGACTCTTATGGAATAAAAATATGAAGAGCACTTTGATTATGAAGCTGATGACATTATAGGAAGCTATGCTAAGCTAGCAGAAAAAGCAGGTCTTGAAGTAATAATTATTTCCGGAGATAAAGACTTAACACAATTAGCTAGTGATAATATTACAATCTACTACACCAGACGAGGAGTTACTGAAGTTGATCACTATACTCCAGAATTTATCAATGAAAAATATGGTTTGAGTCCAGAACAAATCATTGATATGAAGGGCTTAATGGGAGATAAAGTGATAATATACCAGGGTAGCTGGTATGGGAGAAAAACGGCGATAAAATTGCTAGCTGAATACAAAACTGTAGAAAATGTTTTTAGATAATATTGATAATATTAGCGGGAAAAACTAAAAGAACGTTTAGCAGAAGGTAAAGAAGATGCTTTACTTAGTAAAGAACTTGCTACAATTTTTACAGAGTTCCAGTAGAAAACAAGTTAGAGGATTTAACTTTTTAGTGAGAATAGAAGCAAGAAAAAGAATTATTTGAAAAAAATTAGAGTTTGTTTCTTTCTTATTAGCTGAAAATAACGATGTAGATGTTGATGGAAAAGAAGAAAAAGAACTAGAAATAATAAATGCTGATGAAAAAAACAGAACTATCTTTTGAAAATAGTTCACTACATATTGAATGTTTTACAGAAGATTATCATAATTCAGATGTTGTTAATATAGCAGTATACAAAGATGAAAATGTCTATATTTTTAGTGAAGATAACTTCTTTTGAAAATAAATTTGTGCGTAACTATTTGGAAAGTGATGCAGAAAAAGTAGTTTATGATTACAAGAAAATCTTGTATATTGCGAAAAGAAATGGTATTTCCGACATAGCTGGTAATGTTTTTGATGTAAAAATTGCTTCATATCTTTTTAGACGTTACGGTAAAAACAGAACTTGATAAAATAGTATTTAATACCTTAGGTAATATTATAAAAAGTGAAGAAGAAATCTATGGAAAAAGGTGTAAAACGTACATTGCCAACCAATGAAATTCTTTATCCGTACTTAGCACAAGTAGTAAAAAGTATTTTTGATTTAAAAAGAAATTCAAAGTGCGAGATTAAAAGAAGAAAAATATGGATTCTCTTTATAAAAATATCGAAGTAAAAAGTAGCGCGTGTTTTGGCTAATATGGAGTATGAAGGAATACATGTTAGTAAGAGCATTAGAGGATATGAGTGATGAGTTAGATGAGCGAATAAAAATACTTGAAGCAAGTATTCATACGCTAGCGGGTTCAGAGTTTAATATTGCCTCACCAAAACAATTGGGAATAGTATTATTTGAAGATTTAGGATTACCCCTGTAAAGAAAACAAAAACAGGTTATTCTACGTCGGTGGAAGTATTAGAACAACTTCAACATAGCCATGAAATCATACCTTTAATAATGGAGTATAGAGTATTAACAAAATTGAACTCAACTTATGCCAAAGGTTTGGTTAAAGATATTACTCGTAAAGGGAAAATTCATACACGTTATGAACAAACATTAACACAAACGGGGCGATTGTCATCTGTTAATCCAAACTTGCAAAATATTCCTACGAGAATAGAAGAAGGTAAAAAAATTCGCAAAGCGTTTATTCCTGCTTCGGATGATAGAGTAATATTATCTATCGACTATTCTCAAATTGAACTATGTATTAGCCCTATGGCACAGGATAAGGGAATGATTGATGCATTTACTCATGATTTAGATATTCATACTAAGACAGCTAGTGAAGTAAATGGAGTAAGTTTAGATGAGGTAACTTCAACTATGCGTAGAGAGGCTAAAGCCGTAAACTTTGGTATAGTTTATGGAATTTCTGACTTTTGGGTTATCAAATAACTTAGGAATAACACGCAAGAGAGCTAAAGAATTTATTGACAAATATTTAGAAACATTTAGTGGTGTTAACAAATATATGACAGATATAGTTGAGTTTGCTAAGGAACATGGATATGTAGAAACTTTATATAATCGCCGTCGTGCTTTTACCAGAAATTAATGCTAAAAATAAAATAGTAGCAAGTCTCAATGCGAGGTTAGCTATGAATACGCCAATTCATAGCACTGCAGCTGATATAATAAAACTTGCTATGATAAATGCTTTTGACTATATTGAAAAACAAAAAGTTGACGCAAAATTATTACTTCAGGTACATGATGAACTTATTTTTGATGTAAATAAAGATGTGTAGATGAGTTTACTATCGAAATGGTAAAAATTATGGAAGAAGCGGTCGAACTAGATGTTAAGCTTAAAGCAGAAGCTAGTAGCGGAAGCTCGTGGTATGACACTAAATAATTACGCTATGTTAAATAATTTAACAAAAATATTTAATGGATAAAAATAAGGTATATAATAGACTCTAGGTAACTGAAAAAGTTACTTAGAGTTTTTAGTTAATGAAAAGTATAGATAGCACCTTACTTTTTCAGAAAAAAATAATGAAAAAAATATCAAAAATAATTTACAAAAATGTTTCGGAGTCTGTTATAATAAAAAGAGACAGTTATAAAAATATAATTTAAAAAGTTTAAGGAGAATTAATCTATGAATAACAATCCATTAATGAATGCAAGAGAACAAATAAAAATGCTTTGTGATATATTAGGGTTATAAAGAAGAAGCATATGAAGCACCAAAAGATCCTCAACGTTTTATAGAAATTTCTATCCCGGTAAGAATGGATAATGGTGAAGTTAAGTATTTCAAAGGTTTCCGCTCACAACACAATGATGCTATTGGCCCAACAAAAGGTGGACTTCGTTTCCATCCACAGGTTACAGGAGATGAAGTAAAAGCATTGTCAATTTGGATGACATTCAAATGTGCTGTTGCAAATCTTCCATATGGTGGAGGAAAAGGTGGAGTTATAGTAGATCCTAATGAATTATCTAAAGGAGAATTAGAAAGATTATCGCGTGGATATATTCGAGGACTATATAAATATCTTGGAGAAAAACAAGATATTCCAGCACCTGATGTAAATACAAATGGTCAAATTATGTCTTGGATGATAGATGAGTTCAATATTCTTACAGGTGAGCAAGGAATAGGGACTTTAACAGGAAAACCTTTAGAACTTGGAGGATCATTAGGTAGAAACACAAGCGACTGGGCATGGAGTTGCATTAGCTGCTAAGCTTGCTTTAGAAAAATTAGGGAAATCTGTTGAGGGAGCAAAATTTGCGGTCCAAGGATTTGGTAATGTTGGTAGTTATACGGTGAGTACTGCAATTGAATATGGTGCTACAGTAGTAGCAGCTACTGAACGTGATGATGACGGTATTCAATATGCTGTTTATCGAGCAGAAGGATTAACTTATGATGAACTTCAAGAATGCAAAGATAAAAAAGTTAGATTCCATACATTGCCAAATACTAAACGTTTAACATTAGATGAATTTTGGGCGTTAGATGTAGATGTGCTTTGTCCATGTGCATTAGAAAATGCCATTGATGAGCAAGAAGCTAAACTTATTAAAGCACCAGTCATCTCTGAAGGGGCAAATGGACCAGCAACATTAGCAGGGGATAATATGCTTCAAGAAAAAGGATTGTAGTAATTCCTGATATCCTAGCCAACAGTGGAGGAGTTACGGTTTCTTATTTCAGAATGGGTTCAAAACTTACAAGGTTATTATTGGACTGAAGAAGAAGTAGTAGAAACAAGACAGAGTTATGACAAAAGCATTTAATGATATCTGGGAAGTCAAAGAAAGATTTACTATCCGATGAGAAAAGCTGCATATGTCAATTCAATAGAGAAGATTGTTAAAAACATGGAATTAAAAGGAAAAATTAGTTAAAATAATAAGACAACCAGTCTGTAAAAATACAGACTGGTTAAATTATATTAAAAATTCTTTGATACTTAGTATTTTTACTTAATACAATAAAATTTATAGTATATTATTTATTGAGAGAAAAGTAGCTATAATATAATTAGAAAAATTATTATAATAAAACTTTTAATATTTGAAAAATTTGTTTTTATATAGTAAAATTATATATTAATACATAAAAAGAAAGAGGATAAATTAGAACCATATGATCTCAGTATCTTAATTAAAAATATTAATAATTATATTATTACTTATTGCTTCAGCAATATTTGTAATGTTTGAGTTTGCACTAGTGAAGTTAAGGCCAACACGCGTTAATGAAATGGCAGAATCAGGGAATAAGACTGCTAAAATTTTAGTAATGATGGTGAACAATTAGATCATTATTTATCAGCAACACAGCTTGGAATTACCATTGTATCTTTAGGGTTAGGGTGGTTAGGAGAATCAACATTCCATACTCTTTTCACACCAATGTTTGAACTTTTAGACCTGAATTCAACACTTACACATACAATTTCGTTGGTAGTTGCGTTTGGATTTATGACATTATTACATGTAGTATTAGGAGAATTAGTTCCTAAGACAATCGCTATACAATCGGCTGAAAAAGACGTGTTTGAGAGTTGCATGGCCAATGTACATGTTTGATAAAATTATGCGTCCCACTAGTATGGTTGTTAAATTCATTGGCAAACCTTATTGCTAAATTATTTGGATTTGAACCAGCATCTGAACATGATGAAATACATAGTGAGCAAGAACTACGTACGATTATGAAATCTTCACGAGAACATGGTCAGATAAACGATGTTGAATATAGATATGTGGAGAAAATTTTTCGAATTTGATAACAAAATTGTAAAAGAAATTATGACTCAAGGACTGAAGTCGAAGCGATTGACATGAGTGATTCTTTTAGGAAATTATTATGCGTCAATTAAAACAAGAAGAATATACAAGGTATCCAGTAATTGAAGATGGAGACAAGGATGAAATATTAGGTATTCTGAATGTAAAAATTATTGTTTACAGATAAACCGCTAGAAAAACAGAGGATTTAGAAAAGTATATAACGCCAGCTATAAAGGTTTTCGAGCATACACTCTATTTCTCAAGTATTAGCGACTATAAAACAAAGTCGAGAGCATATGATAGTCATTACAGACGAATATGGTGGGACTAGTGGAGTAGTTACATTAGAAGATATTGTAGAAGAGATTACTGGTGAAATTAGAGATGAATTTGATGATGATGAGCAAAGTTTAATTAAAAATTAAAAATGGTCATTACTTATTAGATGGTTGGGTTCCTATTCAAGATGTCAATGCGCTTTTCCATGTTCAACTACCACATGAAGAGGTAGATACGATAGGCATATATTTATTTAGAAAAATATGAGGCAAAAGTAGAAGCAACATATATATAGTTGATAAACTAACTTTTGTAGTTAGAAAAAGTAGAAGAAAAATCAAAATAAGAACTTTAGAAGTTTGGGAAACGGAAGATAGGTATTGAAAAAGACGATTGCAGATGCAATCGTCTTTTCTAATGTTTATTTAATTTCTGTATGTCATCTAAAACTTTTAGCTTCATCTTTTTGATTTTAGAGTAAACCTTTTGTTAAAAATTATCGCACTTATCGAAATCATATGTGCAGATACAGGTGCTACTAGAAATAAGAAAGCAATTGCTAATAAAAATTTAAACTCAAATATTTGAGATATCTATAGAAATAGATAAAGCCAGTTATTAAAATTAATTCAACTGCAAATGATCCTGTAACTCCAGCTGCATGTATTTTTGTTAATTCATCAGGAAGTCTTATAAATCCAATTACTGTTGCAGCCATAGCTACCACAGAAATAAGGATAAGGATAATCATTATAATATCTAAAATACTATTTAGTATCATCACTGAAAACCTCCTGCTAAGAATTTTGCTGTGACAATTGTTCCAACTAAGCAAATAATTGCAATAATTAAGATAAGGAAACATAAGAGAATGTTTTGTAATACATACTTACCAAAAACTATTAAGCTAAATAAGAGCATAGCAAGTAAATCACTCGTTTATTAGTTTATCAAAGATACTTGGTTTTTTAACAATATATACTAATAGGAAAAATATCATTGCTATACTAGCAAAAATACCTATTATAATAGTATAAGTCTAAGATTTTATCCATCTAAATCAACCTCCAGTATCGCTTTTTCAAAACTATTTTTAATTCCTTCAATTTCACCTTCAATATCATTCGTATCAAGACAATGGATAAATAGCTGTTTATTATCATGGCCTACATTAACGGTCAATGTTCCTGGTGTTAATGTAATCATATAGCAAGTAGTGTTATTTGCCAATTTTTCTTAACTGTTAAAGGATATTCAAAAATTACAGGATTAACATCCAAATCTTTTTAACATCATTTTTAATACGTTGATATCGGCTTTTTAATAATTCTATAAGAAACATTACTATTAGTTTTAGCTGTTTAGTAGAGATAAACATAATATAGTTGTTTCATAAAATTCGTAGCGAAGGTATTTCTAAAGATAAATAGAAGTACCATACCCCAAAAGAAACCCATACAGCAAAAATATTCTGAGTTATAGGTTGCTGAAAAGAACATCCATATAACTCAACAAGTATATTTATTAAAAATTGTAGTGCCATACTTATGCTCCTTTCTTAAGTACTAAATCAATGTATTGTTCAGGTTTTTAAAATCATTTGGACTGCTTGCTCAAAGAAAGAATCCAGTTGATTAGAATCATATTCCTATAATAAAAAGCAATAGCAACTCAATGATACAAGAGGTATTAATATACCTTTTGGTAAAGCTGTTAATATAAGGCTTTTATTAATATTATCATGAAAATATTAAGGAATATTTTAATTAGAGAATAAAATACTACTAAACCTGAACCTGCAACTAGAACTAGCAATAAATATATTATTATCCAGAACTAATCCACGAATAATAAGTGCTTTCTACTAAAAACCACTGAATGGTGGTACACCAGCAAGAGACAATACTATAATAAATGCATGTCTAAGAGTGGATATTTATTTATTAAGCCACATTTTTAAGAGCTTTAACTCCATAACATATATTATTAATCCAACAACTATAAAAAGAGCTGCTTTTTAGGTATATCATTCACAACATAGAATAATGCACCTTTAACACCAAAAATATTAAGAGTAGCAGTTCCACAAAACCATAACTCCAAGAGAAATAACTATATTGAAAATTACGATTTGTTTAGATTTTTAGTGATAGCTCCAGCACTGCAATAATAGAAATAGTCCCCAAGAATTAATAAATATGATTTAATAAAACTTGATCCGAATAGAATAATCCATAGTTCTAATAATAGAGTACAAACCAACCTTTTGTTAGTAGTGCAGCAAAAATTACTGATACAGCAATAGGTGGAGCTGCATATGATCTATTCATCCATGTAAATAATGGAACAATGCCCCTTCATACAGAAAAACAAAAATCATAACTGCACCAACAAGATAAATACTACGGCGGTCGTCATATTAGCAATAGTTTGAGAAATATATGCCATATTTAAACTACCAACAATCGTATATAAATAACCAATACTAATAACAAATAAACTTCCAGCAAAAACATTCATTAATACATAACTTATTGAAGATTTAAGCTGTTCTTTGTTAATACCTACTAAAAAGCAGTAAGTATGAAGCCATAAGAAGTATTTCATAGAAAACAAAAAGGTTAAATATATCTCCAGTTGTAAATGCTCCGTTAACTCCAAACCATGATTAATAAAAATCCAGGATAAAAAGAAGCTAAGTTCACGTATTTTTATCAATAGTTTTTAAATGAATAAAAATAGTGAGCTAGAAATACTACGCTAGATGTCGTCACTAGAATACTATTTAAACCATCAAGTGTTAGTGTTATACCAAATGGACTCATCCAGTACCCATTTCTAAGATTAAAAATTTTGTGTTTATTTACTAAATAAATATTGTAAATTGAAAAATCCAAAAGGTAAGGATAGTAGCCACAAAACGTTAAAAAGCGTTGCATACCTATTCTTTTTCTAAACAATATAGTAATTGCCATGAATAAAAAGAGGTATAAAAATAGGAATAACAGGTAAATTACTATGCATTTTTATTAACCTCCTTTATGTGTTCTACATCTTCTAACTCAATAACATTATCGCTACCTTTTTAGCTTATAGTTTGCGATATAAATTGAAATTAAAAGACAGGTAACTGCAAATCCGATAACAATTGCAGTAAGTATTAAAGCTGCCGGCACGGGATCAATATAGTTTTTCCCAAGTTCTACGAGATAATAGGGATATCTCCATCATACAAACCACCAGCAATTAGAATAATTAAGTTTGCAGCATGTCCAAAAAGACCGACTCCAATGATAATACGCATCATACTTTTAGAAAGCATAAGGTAAACGCCAAATCCAACTAGAATACCACATAAGATAATCATATAAAATTCCATTATTTACCATCCTTTCCAAAAGCTAAGATTACAGACATCAATACACCAACAACAATTAAATATACACCAAGGTCAAAAATTGCAGCTGTATGCAACTCCATCTCCCCATAAGTGGTACATGGATGTGTAAAGTGATGTTTGAAGAAATTTTTTTCCTGCTACTATACCACTAAAACGCAGTTCCGATTGAAAATAGTAATCCTAGTGCAGTGACATAAACATAATTAATAGGTAGCAATTTATTTACTTTATCAATTCCATAAGTGAACATTGCAAGGGCCAAAGCCATAGTACACAAAAGTCCTCCTACAGAATCCACCACCAGGGAGGAAATGGCCAAAAAATATAAACTAAGTGATAGTAAAAATATACAACCTGAGATTATAATAGATAGTGATTTTAAAAATAACATCATTAGTTTTCATCTTTAGGACCTCCTCGTTTGATAATTTTAAACATTGCATAAATAATTAGTGCTACCATTGTCATAACTGTAACTTCAAATAATGTATCAAATCCCCTGAAAGTCAACAATAATAACATTAACTATATTTCCTCCACCAGAGGCAACAACATTATCAAAATAAAACTGGCTAATTTCTGATGGATGTTTATAAGATGCAACTAAACCAATAATGATAAAGCTGATTCCACTAAGTGTAGCTATAATAGCATTAGTTAGTTTAAATGGTTGTTTTTCAACATGCTTTTGTTTGTCAGTTAATAGAATAAAGGCAACTAAGAAAATAATAGTTGAAATAGATTCTATAACAAATTGTGTCATTGCAAGGTCCGGTGCTCTGAAAGTAACATAAAGTGCAGTCATCATAAAGCCAATTCCAGATGAAAGGATAATAAGTACAAGGCGATTATATGTTTTAGCTAAAAGCAATACAACATACAGCGATGCAAATCCCGATAAAAAATATTCATAACATGTACGGTAGAAAATTTATTTATAACAATTGGTGAACCAACTGCGAAGTATCCACCAATAATAGTTATAGATAAAACACCAAAGATATAACTCATATTTCTTCTAAGTTCGTTTTGTAACAAAAGCATCATGAAGAAGTGCACTTCCTTTGTGAAGCGTATTTCCTAGACTATTGTATGTACCATGAACTGAAAAGATAGTTGGGTTATATTTATATATATTGTTAGTACTAGCGTATAATTTATAAAGAACACCAGCAACTATTATAATAAAAATAGAAGTAATTAGTTCTATTGAAAAGAAACTTCCATGATTAACGTGATTAATAACTTCATTATTCGTAACATTAACAGCAAAGTGCTGCTTTTTGTGCAGGTATTACAATATAGTCTTTTATAAAAGTATTAATAATTACAAAAAATACTAAAAATAGCAGGTGCTATAAAAATACTGTTATTTGGAAGATGAATTCTTTTTCCTTCCGAGTTTATTTTATATCAAGAGTGCCCATAAAAAGGTTTGAATGATAAAATAAATGAATAAATTGCAGTTCCTATTGTGGCAATAACTACTAAAGATTGCAATTACAATGTAAAGAATACTAGAACTAGTTAAACTATAAACAGCAGTTAAGAAGTACTCTTTTTGAATAGAATCCACTAAAGGAGGAATACCAGCCATTGAAAAATCCAGCGATAACGCTAAGTATAAAACTAATTGGCATAAATTTACGAATACCGCGTAATTTATCTATGTCACGCGTGTGGAATGTATGATCGATGATTCCAGTAATCATAAAATAATCCAGCTTTAAATGCAGCATGATTAATGATATGGAAGCAAACAGCATAAAATGCAAAGGTATAAACATAGTTATTGTCATTATATAGTCCTAAATTCGCTATACCTATCATTAAAGTCATCATACCTAGCTGACTTATAGTAGAGTAAGCTAAAATTCCTTTTAAATCTTTAAGGAAAACTAGCAGAAATTGAACCAATAATCATTGTTAGAGTTCCAACAATGATTAATATATTTCCAAAAGATAGGAGTAAATGAAAAAACTATACCTATTCTAAGAAGTAAATAAATACCTGCCTTTAACCATTGTTGCGGAATGTAAATAACTACTAATTGGAGTAGGCGCAGCCATAGCATCAGGTAACCAAATGTGGAATGGGAACTGTGCAGATTTAGTAAATGCCCCAAATAGTATTAATATCATAGCGACAAAGTATGCAGTATTAAAACCATGATTATTACTATATTCTATAATTTCACTTATATTAAAAACTTCCGGTAATTCTATGAAGGACGAATATACCTCCAAGCATTAAAAACACCACCAAAAACAGTAATAATTAATGATTTTAAAGCTCCTTTTCTTGAAGCATCATTTTCATGCCAATAGCTAATTAGTAGGAAAGAAGATACTGAAGTCATTTCCCAGAACATATACATACTTAGTAAATTGTCTGATAGGACAATCCCCAACATTGCAGACATGAAAATTAATAAAAATATATAGAACTTATGTAATTTTTCATCTGCTATACTCATGTAATAACAAGAATATAATATTACTAATGTACCAATTCCTGTAATAAGAAGAGCAAACAATAGTGATAATCCATCAAGTTTTAGGGTTTATATCTAATCCTACGTTAGAAGCAAATGCCCAAGTTTTATAGATAGTACCACCTAAATAGATATTTTTTTAATATTAAATACAAAATATCCAAATAAGATTAAAAGGTACAATTATAACAAATTTACCAGTATGAATTTTGTTAAATGTTTTTCTAAAGAATGGAACGAAAGAACATAGCAATTACTGGTAAAAAGACGGCTAATTGTAACATAAAAAACCTCTTTCTAATAAATTTTCTTCATAACACTTATTATATAACAAAATAGCTTAAAAATACCATTAAAAATTTATTTTTAGAAAAATTATTTTATATCTCAAATAAAATTATTATTTTTAGTAAACGTGAATTTGTATCAATAAATCAACAAATTTTAATATTAAATACTACTTAATAGAGTCTAAATATTATTATAAAAACGATTCCAAAATATATATATAAGGAATTTTTAAAAAGAATATAATGAAGAGTAGAGTGGTTACTGTGTATAAAATATAGATAATTATTTTTAATAACTCTTGATAACCCTTGTTTAAGAAAAGAAAAAGGTATAATAGAGTTATTAAATATTAACAGGGGGACAAATTGATGTCACATAAACAAACACCACATATTAAAACCAAATGGAGTAGAAATTGCCGAAACTATTTTATTACCTGGAGATCCGCTTAGAGCCAAGTTTATAGCTGAAACATTTTTAGAAGATGCGGTTTGTTTCAATGAAGTACGTGGAATGCTTGGATATACTGGAACATACAAAAGGTAAAAAGATTTCTGTAATGGGAACTGGGATGGGGCCAGCTAGTATAGGTATTTATTCTTATGAATTAATTCATATTTTTGGAGTTAAAAATCTAATAAGAATAGGAACTTGTGGGGGCTTTTACAACCAGAGGTTAAGTTATATGACGTAATTTTAGGAATGGGTTCATCAACTAACTCAAACTATATGCACCAATATAATATACCAGGGAATTATAGTTTAACAGCATCATTTGATTTACTATTAAAAGCATACAACAAAGCTCAAGAAATGGGACAACCGGTACATGTAGGAAATATCTTATGTAGTGAGATTTTTTTATAATGCTGATAAAGAAGCTATGAATAACTGGATAAAAATGGGTGTGCTAGCAGTTGAAATGGAAAGTACAGCATTGTATGCGAATGCAACAGCAGCAGGAGTAAATGCATTAACAATTTTAACAGTAAGTGATTCATTAGTTACTGGAGAAGAAACAACACCAGAAGAAAGACAAACAGCATTTACTAAAATGATGGAAATTGCATTAAACTTAGCGTAAAAATATGTAAAAGGAGCAGAAATTATGATTAATTATCAAGAGTTATATGAAAAATGGCTTTAATAGTCCAGCTTTTGACAGAAGAAGAAAAAGCTTCAACTAAAAAGCTGTAGAGAATGATGAAACAGAAAAAGAAGACAGATTTTATAAAGAATTAGAATTTGGAACTGCAGGACTTCGTGGTAAAGTAGGAATGGGTTCAAATAGAATGAACTCGTTTTATTATTGCACGTGCAACTAAAGCTTTAGCGCAAACTATTATCGACAATGGATTACAAGAAAAAGGTATAGCTATTGCACATGACCCACGTCTATTTTCAAAAGAATTTGCAAAATTGGCAGCATTAGTAATGGCTAGTAATGGAGTTAAAGCATATTTATTTGAAGATTTACGTCCAACTCCAGAATTATCATTTGCAGTTCGTTATTTAGGAACTGCTAGTGGGATTAATATTACTGCGAGTCATAATCCAAAAAGAGTATAATGGATATAAAGTATATTGGCAAGAAGGTTCTCAAATTAAATCTGATATAAGTGATAAAGTTCTTGAGTACATTAACTCAATGGATATTTTTCGAAGAGTATGTTACATTAACAGAAGAGGAAGCATTAGAAAAAGGATTATTAGTTTATATTGGAGAAGAAGTTGATGAGGAATTTTATAAAGAATCTCTAAACTGCACTATAAATGATGAAAATATAGATAAAAGCATTTCAGTAGTTTATACACCACTTAACGGTGCTGGGTATAAGGCTGTAACTACAGTTCTTGCACGTCGTGGTTTTGAAAATGTTCATGTCGTTGCAGAACAAAAAGATCCAGATGGAACGTTCCCAACTATTGAATATCCAAACCCAGAAGATACTGCAGCATTTGAATATAGTGAAAGATTAGCCAAAAAAAGTTAACGCAGAAATTCTTATTGCAACTGACCCTGACTGTGACCGTTTAGCGGTGGAAGCTATTCACAACGGAGAAGTGGTATCATTTAATGGTAACCAAGTTGGAGCTATTTTAGTTCAATATGTAATTGAAAACTTAGCTAAGCAAGGTAAGTTACCAGAAAATCCTGTTTTAGTAAAATCTATCGTTACTTCTAAGATGGTAGAACCGTTATGTAAAGAATACGGAGTAGAAGTAATTGATGTTCTTACAGGATTTTAAAAAAATATTTGTGCATTACCTAATGAATGGGATAATACAGGTGAGAAAAAAACTATGTTATGGGATACGAAGAAAGTATTGGATATAATGTAGGAACGTTCTTAAGAGATAAAGATGGTGTTACTATTGCTATGTTATTAGTAGAAGCAGCAGCGTTCTATAAAAAAACAAGGTAAAACATTAGTGGATGTATTAGATGCATTTTATGAAAAATACGGATATTACATGGATAAAACTATCTCAATCGTGTTAGAAGGAGCTGCAGGAGCCCAAAGAATCAAAACGTATGATGGAACAATATCGTGAAATTTTTGCACGTGAGATTGCAGGAAGCGAGGTAGTTTCAGTAACTGATTACCTAACTCAAAAAGAAAAAAACAGTAGCTACTGGAGAAGAAAAAGCTATTGATATTGAAAAACAGATGCTGTTAAATTCAGTTATGCAGATGAATCTTGGTATACATTACGTCCAAGTGGAACAGAACCAAAAGTTAAACTTTATATCTATGTAAAAAGATGAAAATAAAGAAGTAGCAGAAGAAAAATTAGTTAAATTTGAAGAAAAAGTTTTAGAATTACTTTACTCAATAGACTAATAGATATAAAAAGTAAAGTACTTATAATTGATAAGTACTTTTACTTTTTATTATTTATTATAGTATTTTAAATATTCTTTGCAAAAGCACGTGCAGTTAATTTTACCACTTTGTCTATCAGCATAAGATTCACTTACGAAATTTTGAAATCTCATCTGTGTATTCTACTTTTTGGTAATGGATTTTCAAGAATAGTCTCTTTATTAAGGGCGAAAGTAGAAAAACAAATACCTACTAAACGAGTATGTCTAGTTTCATGATTAAATGCACTTTAGTTCAGCGAAAAATTTCAACACTTCGCGTACCCAACTCTCGAAATATAACTATCAATTATAAGGGCCTCATGGCGATGAACAACATCTAAAAATTGATAAGTATCAATACTTGCAGTGAAAAATGGTAAATGAGTATATCTTCTTATAACTAATCCTTGTACATCATCTAACCAATAAAGTGTTTGGCCTCCAAATAATGTATCATGTCTATTCATATGGTTAGGGTAGATTGTGTGAAAATTTCTCTACTCTGGTATCTTTGTAATTAATAACCTCTTGCATAGGTATTCTCCTTGTTATTTATTTTAATTTTATTTCAAATAGCTTTTGCTATAATATAATAATGTGTATTAGATAATAAATTTATTATTATCAATTTGATTTTCGAAATACATGATTAATTGTATCACATAAAAGTAAAATATATTAAGAGAAAAAATATAAATTAGAAAAATTATAACCTTTACATTTTTGTAAAAAGTATATTATAATAGAATAAAGAACAAATAAATGAGGTGTAGAATAATGAAATATGAAACTATGTTAGAGAGATTTTTAGGTTATGTTAATTTCAAAGTCTAGGTCTGATGCCAATAGTAAGACTCTTCCATCAACACCAGAACAAAAAGATTTTTAAGAATGTTAAAAGGGACAATTAGAAGAACTTAAACTAAGCGATATAGTTCTTAATGAAGAAAATTGGTTTTTAACAGCTACATTACCAGCTAATACGGACAAACCTTATGATAGAATCGGTTTTATTTCTCATGTTGATACAGCTGATTTTAATGTAGAAGGAATTAGTCCACAGGTAGTAGAAAATTATGATGGAGAAGATATAATTCTTAATAAAGAAAAATATTATTATGACAACAAAAGAGTTTCCAAATCTTAAGAATTACAAAGGTTTGACATTAGTTACAACAGATGGAACAACTTTATTAGGTGCTGATGATAAAGCAGGGATTGTAGAAATTGTTGAAGCTGTAAAATATTTAAGTGAGCATCCTGAGATTGAACATGGAGACATAAGAATTGCTTTTGGACCAGATGAAGAAATTGGGAGAGGTGCTGATCATTTTTGATGCCAAAGGATTTGGTACAGAGTATGCTTACACTATGGATGGAAGTGTGCTTGGAGAACTTCAATATGAAAGTTTTAATGCTGCGCAAATTACATATAAAATCACGGGTGTGAGTGTACATCCAGGAACAGCTAAAGGAAAAATGAAAAATGCTAATATGATTGCAGCTGAGTTAGCAATGCTATTCCCTGAAAAAGAAGTACCAGAACATACAGAAGATTATGAAGGATTTTTCCTGCTTCACAATATGGAAGCTCGTATTGAATATGCTGAAATGATTTATATTATCCGTGATCATGATAAAGAGAAATTCTTAGCTCGTAAAAAATTCGCAGAAGAAGTAGCTGCAAAAATAAATGATAAGTATGGCAATGTTGTAGAGTATGAAATGTACGATCAATATTACAATATGGGAGACGTTATTAAAGAAGATAAACGTTGTGTAGATATAGCAGAACAAGCTATGAAAAATGCTGATGTTGTTCCTATAATTATTCCAATTCTGTGGAGGAACAGATGGATCAAAAATTTCATATATGGGCATTCCAACACCAAATATCTTTGTTGGTGGAGAAAAAATTTCCATGGACAATATGAATTTAGTTGTTTAGAACACATGAAAAAAAGCATCAGATGTAATTGTGAGATTGCTAAATTAGCAAAAAGTAGAAAAAGATTACACCTTGGTGTGATCGATAATTAGCAGATAAGATTGTAAAATTAAGGATAATCCTAATTAGTATCATCCTTAAATTTTACAATCTTATTTTAATGTATTAAATTGAAATGAAGAAACCCTATTAACTTGAAAGTGCTAATAGGGTTTCTATATATATTGATTTTAATTATTTATTTTCTTCGTATTTTTCTTATCGTATCCGAACCATGCAGCTTCCATAATACCTTCTAAATCTTTTAATATTGCAAGGCGAGGATTTGCTGGAGTACATTGATCTTCATATGCATCTAGAGAAAGTTGACGAAGTTCCGCTTTGAATGCTTCGTAGTCAACTCCATGATCTTTGAAACTCATAGGACAACCAACACGTTTACCAAGCTCGAATACTGCTTGTGCGTATGATTCAACAGCTTCTTCAGGAGTATCAGCTTTTAATCCTAACATACGTGCAATATCTTGGAATTTTTCAGCTGCTTGATAATGTTCATATTTTGGCCAAATAGATACTTTACCAGGACGTGTACCATTGTAACGGATAACATATGGAAGTAAAGTAGCATTTGTTTCACCGTGAATAGTATGGAATTTACCACCAATTTTGTGAGCCATAGAGTGACAAATACCTAGGAAAGCATTTGCGAATGCCATACCAGCTAAACATGAAGCGTTATGCATTTTCTCACGAGCTTCTTTATCGAATTCTTTTACTGATTTTTTTCAAGGTTATCGAATACAATTTTTATTGCCTGTAGAGCGATACCATCAGTATAATCGTTTGCTAAGATAGAAGTATATGCTTCTGTAGCGTGAGTAAGAACGTCCATTCCAGTAGCAGCTGTAGGACGAGCTGGTACAGTCATAACCATATTTGGATCAACGATAGCAACATGCGGAGTAAGTGCATAGTCTGCTAATGGATATTTTTTACCATGTTCTTTATCAGAAATAACTGCAAATGGTGTAGCTTCACTACCAGTACCTGAAGTAGTTGCTATACAGATAAACTTAGCTTTATTACCTAAATGAGGATATTTTACAGTACGTTTTCTGATATCCATGAATTTTTGAACTAACTCTTTAAAGTCTGCATCAGGTCTTTCATAGAATAACCACATAATCTTACCTGCGTCCATAGCAGAACCACCACCAAGTGCAACAATAGCATTTGGTTTAAATGCATTCATTATTTCTAAACCACGACGAACAGTTGTGATATCTAGGGTTAGGTTCAACACCAGCAAATACCTCATATTGAACTTTATTTGAACGACGGTTTAGTTGATCGATGACACGTGCTGCGAATCCAAGTTTAACCATAGATTCATCAGTTACTATCATTACCTCTCTAAACCCTCCATTTCACTTAAATATCTAATAGCATTTGGTTCAAAATATATTTTTAGGTGGAATTTTATACCATTGTAAATTGTTATTTCTTCGACCGATTAACTTTTATATTTAGAAGGTTTACAGCACTAACGTTTCCAGAAACTGAGTTTCCTCCGAAGCTACCACATCCTAATGTAAGTGATGGAATGAATGCATTATATACATCTCCAATACCACCGAATGAAGATGGAGAATTCCAGATAATACGACAAGCTCTAACCACTTTTACCGAATTCTTCAGCAACATCTGCATCTTGTGTATGAATAGCCGCACTGTGCCCTAATCCGTTAAATTCTACCATTTGACGAGATTTTTCAATACCATCTTCTGTACTAGTAGATTTAAGAACAGCTAATACTGGTGAAAGTTTTTCACGAGTTAGAGGTTCATTTTCTCCTACTTCTTTAACTTCAGCAGCTAAAATTACTGTTCCTTTTAGGAACTTCGAATCCTGCTAATTTTCAGCAATGTGTTCAGCAGATTTACCAACTACTTGTGCATTTAATTTTGCTCAGTTTCACAGTTTTTAGAGTTAGCTTTTTGCTCCAAATACTAATTCTTCAAGTTTAGCTTTTTCTTCAGCATTAACAAAGTAAACGCGATGTTCTTTTATAAGTTTGATAAACTCATCATAAATTTCTCTATCCACGATTGCAGCTTGTTCACTTGCGCAAATCATTCCATTATCAAACGCTTTACTTAAAACTATGTCATTAACTGCTTGTTTTAATTTAGCTTCTTTATGTACATAAGCTGGTACGTTACCAGGACCAACCCCAAGAGCAGGTTTACCACATGAGTAAGCAGCTTTAACCATAGCGCCACCACCAGTAGCAGAGGATAGTAGAAACGCCAGGGTGTTTTCATTAAAAGCATTAGTTCCGTCTAAAAGTAGGGTTTATCAATAAATTGGATACAGTTTTTCAGGAGCACCAGCTTTAATAGCAGCGTCTCTCACTACGCGTGCAGCTTTTTAGAACATTCATTAGCAGATGGATGGAAGCTGAAAATAATAGGGTTGCGAGTTTTTAAAGCAATAAGTGATTTGAAAACTGTAGTTGATGTAGGGTTTGTAGTAGGAACTATCCCACAGATAACTCCAACAGGCTCAGCAATCGCTACAAGACCGTCTGATTCATCTCTATCAACAATACCAACAGTTTTTAATCCACGAAGGTTGTTTTGTAACATATTCAGCTGCGTATAGATTTTTAATAGCTTTATCTTCTATATTACCGCGCCCTGTTTCTTCTACAGCGGCAATAGCTAAAGGTCCATGTTCTTCTACAGCAGCCACAGCCGCTGCTTGAACAATGGCATCAATTTTTTCTTGATCGTCTATTTTTCTAAATTCATCTAAAGCAGTTAGAGCTTTATTTACTAGTATATCTACTTCTTGTACAGCATCATTATTTACTACTTTTTCTTTTACCATAATAATTTCCTCCCAGAAAAATCATTTAATTTTTGTTATACACTAATATTTTATTGTTATATACTAAATATATTTTTATGATTAAAATTAGTTTAAAATTTAAGATATAAATTTTAGTGATTTTCTAATATTACAGAAGGGATTTAGAATTACTTTATTTCTTAAATTTATAATTGATAATTATGAAAATATTTAGTGTAATCTTTTGCAGTGGTGTCGACTACCTTGCAACTACAGTATAACATGAAATAGCATTTAAAAAGAAGTGGAATAAGAAAAATAAAAGTGAAAAATGAAAAACTGAAAAGAAAAAATTTCAGAGTTTTTTTAACAGGATAATTATATAAGTAGACACGAAAACAGTTTAAAAGTAATCCAGCAGCATAGGTGGCTAAGAATTTAACACTTTAAAAATGATTAAAATAACATTAATTCCTGTTATATAATAATATAATTGTATAACAGAGAGAAGCTGGGGAGAAAGATTTAAAAGTTAACAAATATATCTAAAAGCAAAAAAAAATATTACCTTTGTAAATGATATTCTTTATCGTTTACAAAAATGTAGTTTCAGATTTGGAAAGTGTAAAGAGTATGGATGATTAAGATAATATATTGTAAATTAGCGTTACTTTATTAAAACATAAATTACGGATAGAGATTTTAAATTTAAGATACTTTTATGAATTATAATTTATTAACGCGTAATATAACTAAATATTATAAAGTTTTAAAATTTTTAAAAAAATATAAATAAAAGCTATACAATTAAGCAGAATATATGATAAAATGATTAAGTATATATTAATGAAAAAAATTGATGAGAGGAGAATGTAGAATGACGAAAACATTTTTACGTTACAACGCTGATTTATTACCCAAGTGGTAATTTTGCATATCGGTCATGCATACACAACTGTGGCATGTGATGCATTAACTAGATATAAAAAAATTAAGCGGTTTTGATACTTATTTTTAACAGGAACTGATGAACATGGTCAAAAATTCAACAAAAAAAGCACAAGAAAAAGGTGTTAGTGAGCAGCAGTATGTTGATGATATGATAAAAAGATATAAAAAGTTATGGTCTGCAATGGATATAGATTACAGTAAATTTATTCGTACAACAGATGGATATCACGAAAGAGCAGTTGCTGAAATCTTTGAACGACTTGTAGAAAAAGGTGATATTTATCTAGGGGAATATAAAGGTTGGTATTCGATTAGTGATGAGGAGTACTTCACAGAGACACAACTTCAAGAGGTATTTCGTGATGAAGATGGGAATATGATTGGTGGTATTGCTCCAAGCGGTAATGAAGTAAAGCTTGTGAGTGAAGAATGTTACTTCTTTAAAATGAGCAAGTATGCAGACCGTTTAGTTAAGTATTACGATGAACACCCAGAGTTTATCTTACCTGAAAGTCGTAAAAAAATGAAATGTTAAACAACTTTATTAAACCTGGATTAGAGGATTTGGCGGTAACACGTACTACTTTTGATTGGGGAGTTAAAGTTAAATCAAACCCGAAACATGTTGTTTATGTTTGGATTGATGCACTTGTTAACTATATTACAGCATTAGGATATGCAACTGGAGAAAGTGAAGGGTTATTTAATAAATATTGGCCTGCTGATGTTCAAGTAGTAGGTAAAGAAATCGTTCGTTTCCACGTTATTTACTGGCCGATATTGCTTATGGCATTGGATTTACCTCTTCCTAAAAAAATATTTGCTCATGGTTGGCTATTGATGAAAGATGGTAAAATGAGTAAAGTCAAAAGGTAATGTAGTAGATCCATATATGTTAATTGAGCGTTATGGTTTGGATGCGGCTAGATACTATCTGCTTAGAGAAGTTCCATTTGGACAAGATGGTATTTTCACACCGGAAAGCTTTTATTGATAGAATAAACTCAGATCTTTCTAATGATTTAGGAAACCTGCTTAATAGAACAATTTCGATGATAAATAAATATTGTAATGGGAGTAATACCAAAAATTTGTTGAACCAACAACTGAATTTGATACTGAACTTATTGAATTATCAAAAAGAAGTTATAGATGAATATGATGGTTATATGGAAAAATATGCAATTTTTCTAAAGCATTAGAATCAGTATGGAAATTTATTTCTCGAACTAATAAATATATCGATCAAACAACACCTTGGATCTTAGCTAAAGATGAAGCTAGTAAGGGTGAATTAGATAAGGTAATGAACTACTTAGCGGAAAGTTTGAGAATTGCTACTATTTTAATAAGTCCAGCATTAACTAACGCACCAAAAAGAAATTAAAGTTCAACTAGGGACTTTCAGACGATTTTATTGACATTTGAAACTGCAAAAACTTTCGGTGTATTTGATGGAACTACTAAGGTAGTAGAAAAACCAACTCCAATATTCCCTCGTTTTGATAAGGAAGTGGAAGTTGAATATATCAAAAGAGCAAATGTCTCCCTCAAGGCACTGGCTAATTTAGAAACTGAAGATAAAAGTAGAAGAGGGATACTTATGTGGAGTTGGCGGAAGAAATAACAATAGATAAATTCTTTGAAACTTCTTTAAGAGTGGCACAAGTACTAGAATGTGAAAAAGTTAAGAAAAAGCTCAAAATTACTTAAATTCAAATTAGATTTAGGAAATCATCAAAAGACAGATTGTTTCAGGTATTGCAAAATATTATAAACCAGAAGATTTAATAGGAAAAAGTAGCGATAGTTGCTAACTTAAAACCTGTTAAACTTTGTGGGGAACTAAGTGAAGGTATGATACTTTCAGCAGAAAAAGGATGGTATTTTACGTGTTGTAGAAATTAACGTTGATATACCTAATGGGGCAGAAATAAGATAAAAAAGCTGTTCAAGTAAATTCACTTGAACAGCTTTTTGATATATCTATGTAAAAAGGAGTTGATTAATTTACTGTAATCAACTCCTTTTTACTATTATCTATTTCTTTGTGTTGTATTTTGTGTAGTACTATTTCTTTGACTATTTGAACTATTCTTATCTTCTTTATTTATGTTTTTAGAATTTGCAGATTCTCGATTAACTTCTGTTAAACGAACAGGATTAACAGGAATGAATGAACCGTCTGTGATATGGTAGATCAATCTATTATTTTTTTGATATGCCATAACCACTAATATTAAGAACAGCTCCATTACTCATTGTTACTCTTACATCGTTAATTTCTTGGTCTTTATAGACATTTTGTGATGCTAAGAATTTAATAGCAACTTGACGTGATACAAAATTAGAGAAATTATCGTTTTTCTTATCGACGCTAACGAATTTCTCATTAGCAGTAACAAATTGTCCAGCATGATCTCCTGATGAAATACGATACATCATATAACCAGCTGGTGAAACTAATTTATCAACGGTAAACTTAGTCCCAGCTTCGATAACATCTCCAGTATCTGCCCAATTTGCAGATTTAAACGTATGTAGTTTTTTATTAACTGTAATTTCACGCTTAACATCAAATGAATAAGAAACAAATGTTCCAGCTAGTTTTGCTGTTATTTCTTCGTCTTGGGCTTCTGAATCAATTCTAGCAGCATTAGCTTTTTCTTGAGCTTCTAATATTTTTTTGCTTTTTCCTCAGCTTCTTTTTTTGTTTTTCATTTCATCAGTTGTATCTACGGCAGTAGTTTGAAGATCATCGAAAACTAACGTAATGTTCTTTTAGCAGACGAAATAAACTTAAGCATAATTAAGAAACATAGAGATAATAGTATTGCTAGTATAAATGAAGTAGCTATTTTTACTTTAATATTTTTTTAGAGGTTTTTTTCTTATACCGTTATAATCTCTTTAACATCTTTTCTAAAAATATATTTAAGTGTAAATGCTTTGATTCCTACAAATGCAGCAATAAATATGTTTTCCAATTTATTTTTGTGATTTTTAACTTTAAAGACAGTTTCGTCTTCATTTACAACTTCTTTTCTAATACTATAAATTTCTTTTTGAAGCCATCTATTTTGTGTCTCGAGTTCAAGATTTTTGAATTCTTTCAATTAATTTCTTCTCAGCTGCAATATCTTTTTGGAGTATTTGCTTTTTGAGTAAGGAGGGTACTTAGACGTTTTTCCTCTAGAAGTATTTTCGTCTTTTTCAGCCTTTCTATTTTTAATTTATTTATAGAAAGTGCTTTTTCATCAATTTTATCTTCCAAAGCTATTAAAAAGAAGTTTCAAGGGCAAGAAGATTATTTTTCGTGTTCTTTCTTCTCGTTTTCTTTCTCGAGAAATTCTATTTTTTTCAAATCTTCAGCTAGTTTAAATTCTTTGTCTTTCTTTTGGAATAATTTTCTTCTTTCTTCAGCTTTGTTCTTTTTCAATACGTTCACGTTCTAGACGCTCTTCTTCACGTTTACGAGCTTTTTTTCCTCTCGATACGCTGACGTTCAAGTTCTTTTTCACGAGCGATACGTTCGCGTTCTAGAGCGCTCTTCTTCACGTTTACGAGCTTTTTTTCCTCCTCAATACGCTGACGTTCAAGTTCTTTTTCACGAGCAATACGTCTCGCGTTCTAAGCGTTCTTCCTCGCGTTTACGAGCTTTTTCTTCTTCGATACGTTGTCGTTCAAGCTCTTTTTCACGAGCAATACGTCTCACGTTCTAAACGTTCTTCTTCACGTTTGCGAGCTTTTTCTTCTTCAATGCGCTGATCGTTCGAGCTCTTTTCTCACGAGCAATACGTTCAGCTTCTAGTCGCTCTTGCTCTGCTCGTATGGGCCATATATATGTTCTTCTTCAATACGTTTTTGCTCTTTTTCGAATTTTTCTCGCACTTTCTAATCTAAAAGCACGTTCTTTTGCTTCTTTTCTTTTCTTTTAATTCTTCTTCTAAAAACAATTTCATTATCAACTTGAGTTATATTTTCATCAGCAATCTCTTGCTTCTCATTCTTAAAGTTTAAAGTTTTTACTTGTTGTTTTAGACGATTAAAAAGATATGTTGTTTTGTTTTTGCGTGTCTGTATTAGCTGAATTATCATCATTTAACTTATCTTTTCTTCTTCTTTTGTCATGCTTACTATCCTTTCATATAACTCTAATATTAACATTATACCACAAAATCATATCATAACTACATAAAAACAATTAAAAATAGAAGAAAAAACTTTGAACTCTAATTGAAATATGTTATCATTAAGGTATATGTTTTTGTGAAAAGATTTTTAATAAATTTAAATAGAGGTATTAGTAATGAAAAGACAATTAGTTTTTAAAGGTAAAGCTGTAACAATAGAAGATAAATTAAATATAGGTGATATTTTTCCCAAATTTTTACCGCTGTAAAAAGATTTGTCAGATTTTAGATTAGATGAATTTAAAGGGAATATTATTGTGATAAATACATTTCCGTCAATTGATACAGGGATATGCTGCTTTGCAAACTATAAGATTTAATAAAGTAAGTGGTTTTTAAGGGTGTTGTGGCTGTAACAGTTTCAAAAGGACTTACCGTTTGCTTTTAGGGACGTTTTTTTGTGCTGCTGAAGGAATAGAAAATGCAATAACTGTTTCGGATTATAAATATAGAGATATTGAAAAATCTTAGTGGTCTTTCTAATTAAAGAACTTGGATTACTTACTCGTGCTGTTTTTTTATTGTTGATGCAGATGGAATTATACGATATAAAGAAGTGCTAGAAGAAGTAGGAAGTGAACCTAATTATGAAGCAGCATTATTACAAATAAAAATTACAAGAGAGGTAGTAGATGACAGAGTTAAAATATATAAACAAGGAACAGAACAAAAATCTTCAAATAAAAGATTTAATAACACTAGGGCTATATACTATACTTTTTAGTTCTTTTTAATGGGTGTAGGAGTAGGTTTAGGGACGCTGTTTACTTCGGTTGTTTTTTTGGAGGAAAAGTTTATTTTGCAACATATACATCAGTTGCTGCCGCATTAGTTTGCGGAAGTGCGTATAGCTTAATCTTTAATAAAAATAAATAAAAACATGGCTATATTCATTATGACAGTTATAATTGCATTATTTATGGGGATTTCAGGACATGCGATAGTTGGATCAATAACATTATTCATAGCTGCGATACTTGCAGAATTTTTCTATAGAAAGGGAAATGAGTATTTTTCGTATTTATGCTTTTAATCTAGGAAATATCGGTATTATTTTACCAATGTTTTTCATGAAAGAAAGTTACATAAAGCACCTTCAAGGAAGAAATTATTCACAAGAAAAATAAATTTGGTGATGGGAAGTACGGATATTAATACATTTGTATTTATCGTTATCTTTACTGTGCTAGCATCATTTGTTGGAATATACTTAGGACGTAAGTTGTATTTTTAAAAACTTTAATAAAAGCAGGATTATAGTAATGATAAAATTAGACATAAGAGTTAAGATATTAATATTAGTTATAGCTAATATTCTTATGTTCAAAATGATGAGTTTAAATTTACATTTAATAGTTGCAGTAGTATTTACACTATATTTAGGGGCGACTTCTAATATTAGAAGAATGATGAATTTCTTTTTAATATATATGTTTTTTTACTATTTATGAAAATGTATTTTTTTCTCACACGATTACTGTTAAAGTAATTGATAGCTTTTTATTGCTAACAACATTAATGTATAAAACATTATATTTTTCCACTTTGTGCAGGAATAGGACTAGTTAGCAGTTCAAAAAGTATCAGAACTAATTTGTTTTTTTAAGAAAAGTTGAGACTACCTAAGAAGGTAATTATCGTCTTAGCTGTCTTATATAGATTTTTCCCCGTTTTAATGACGGATTATAAACTTATTAGGAATTCATTGACGAATGAAAGGAATTGGAGTAAGTAGAGGTACTACTTGCTCCATCCATTTTAAATTTTTTTGAGTATGTTTTTGTGCCGTACGTTATTACTAGTACAAAATATAGCAAATGAACTTTTCGGTATCGTGCTTATGTCGAGGTTTGGATAATGAAGAAATACCAACTTCATACATAAAAGTTAAAAATTTAGAACACAAGATTATATTTTAATGGTATTAGCAATTATAGGATTTAGTTATATTATGTTTATGAGGTGATAAATTGATTACATTTAAAAATTTTTAATTATAAATATATTGAATCAGAAAAAAATTAAATATAGAAAAATTTATCACTTCATATAAAAAGGGGAGTGTATTCTTTTTACAGGACCTAGTGGATGTGGTAAGACAACAATACTAAGAGTATTAAATGGTCTTGCGCCAGAATTTTTGATGGAGGATATAACGGAGAGTTAAAAAGTTGCTCATTTGAAAATAGGTGATAAGTTAAAAAGAATTTTCTAAAAATAGTAGGGAAGTGTCTTTCAAAAATCCGAAAAATCAATTTTTTTAATTTAGATTCAACAAGTGAATTAGCCTTTAGTATGGAAAAACTATGGTTATCCAAGAGAGGATATTACTAAAAGAATTAAAGAGGTAAGTGTTGAGTTTTCTGCAGAACATTTACTAGAACGTGATATTTTGGAGCTTAGTGGTGGAGAGAAACAAAAAGCTTGCCTTTATGGCTAGCATAATGTTAGATGCAGATATCTATGTACTTGATGAAATAACTAGTAACCTAGATTTAAAAAGCAATAAAACTTATATCCGAAATTATAGAAAGTCTAAAAAACAAGGTAAAAACTATTGTTGTGGCAGAACATAGAATTTATTACCTTAGAGATTTGGTTGATCGTATGTACATAATTAAAGGTGGTCAACTAATTCACGAAGTGAGTAAAGAACAGTTAGCTGATTTTGATGGTAGAGCTTGTAGGACTAGACAAATAGACTTAAAAAAAGTTGAATTAGGAGAAAAATAACTAGAGTACACAAAAGATAATTACCTTCAAATAAAGAATCTGGAATATGAGGTAAATAATAGAACTGTAAAAATAGAAAAATCATACTTTTTTCAACTTCAAAGATATATGCGGTAATAGGAGATAACGGTTGTGGGAAAAACTACCTTTGCCAATGCTTTAACAGGATTGTCTAAGATTAAAACAGGATATAACTTTAAATGGGAAAAAAACTTATCTAAAAAAAGATTTGTTAAAAAATACGTTCCAAGTTATGCAAGATGTTAACTATCAATTATTTACTAATTCAGTTGAAAAGGAAATTCTACTAGGAAGTAAAAATTTAGAATTATTTGATACAGTTGTAGATAAACTAAATATTAGAAAATTTCTAAATAGGGCATCCTAATACACTTAGTGGTGGAGAAAAACAACGTGTAGCTATAGCTTCTGTTACTTTCTAACAAAAAAATATTGATCTTTGACGAACCTACAAGCGGCTTGGACTATATTAATATGATAGAATTAAGTAAATTGATTGAAGAGATAGCTAAAGATGATGTTATAATTTTTGTAATTACTCATGATTATGAATTTTTATGCACTATAGCTGATGAAGTACTACATTTTGGTGCAGAAGGTATTAAAGAACGCATTGAAGTAGATGGTGATACAAAAGAAAAATATTAGATATAATGAGCTGATGTTATTTTTAATATCAGTTCATTAGTGTTATAGACAGATTTAATTGATAATTTGTTAATAGAGAATTAATTTTTCTCTTATTAGAAATATGAAGTTAGATAAATTACACAAGATAGCTTTGTTATTATGAAATATAAAAATAACTTTACCAAATAATTTGTCTAATGGCTGTTAACATGATAAAAATGAAATGAGTTGTATAAATATTGAAGATAGGAGGGAATATATGTCTTACGCCCTCGGATATGAAAAAGAATTAACTATGATAGAAATAACAAAAGATAGAGAATTTTTTTATCAGAGTTGTCAGCACTTATAAAGATGAATGGGATGTTAAACATAGCGAATGGTAGATTAAGTCTTAGTTTTCAAACAGAAAATGCTTCAATAGCGCGTCGTATGTATTCATTAATAAAAATTTTTCTATAATGTGCACATAAATATTTCAGTTAGAAAAAAATTGAAGTTAAAAATAACGTTTATATTTGTCGTTTGGATCAAAATGTAAAAAGAAATATTAACGGAATTATATATTTTTGGATGATAATTATACTATGAGAATTGATATAGCGGACGAATTAATAAATAGCGAGGAAAAGAAAAGAGCATATTTGCGTGGGGCATTTTTAGCTGGTGGCTCAGTAAATAATCCTCGTACGTCCAGCTATCATATGGAAATATTCTCTCACTACAAAAGAACATAATAAAAGAATTAAAATGATTTACTTAACTCATTCAATTTTGAATTCTAGAACTCTTGAAAAGAAAAAGGTTTTATAGTATATATAAAAGAATCGGAAAAAGATAGCTGAATTTATTAATCTTGTTGGAGCATATCAAGCCTTATTCCAATTTGAAGATGAGAGAATAGTCCATGATATAAACAACTCTGTTAATAGAATGCAAAAATTGTGATATGGCCAATATGAACAAAAAACAGTTAATGCATCAGCAAAAACAGGTTGAGGATATTAATGTTATAGAAGAACGCTTAGGATTAGATAATATTGATGACAAACTTCGAATAGTAGCGGAAGCTAGGTTGAAATATCCAGAATATCCTCTAAAAAGAAATTGCTGAAATGATAGAAGATGGGAAATTATCTAAATCTGGGCTTAATCATAGGTTTAGAAAAAAATAGCTAAAATAGCAAAAAGAATTAAGAGATGGTACTTACCAAGCGAAATAAAGGAGAAAGAACATGAGCAAATGGGATGAACAAATTTTAGTAGTAAATAGAAAAGATTTATTTAATGATGAAGAGAATCATTTTTTTATGGTTTTTACCAAAAGAAGATGAAAAAGGTAAAAATAGTTGATACGTTTGTGGCGTATGAAGTAAAACGCCGTGGAGATATGGAAGAAGATCCAAGCTATAAAGCAATTAATAGGATATGCGTTATTAAAAGACTCTAAAACAAAAAGAAGTTTTTAGTTTATAGACGACTAACAGGCGGAGGAGAAGCTCGACTTCATGGTAAAGCCTCAGTAGGTATAGGCGGACATATGAATGAAGAAGTAGGGAAAAACTATTTACGAAATGTTAAAAGTTAATGCAGCCCGTGAGCTTAATGAAGAAGTAGGAGTATCAGAGGAGTATGCGTTAGAAAAATCTTCATTTTATTGGTTTAATTAATGATGATAAAACAGAAGTAGGTCAAGTTCATATAGGAGTAGTTTATGAATGTGAAGTTGATAAAGATAAAGTAAGTAAAGAAGATGATACATTAGTTATAAAATGGGAAACAAGAGAAGAAGCGCAAAGAGAAGATAATTATGAAAGTTGGTCAGAATTTTTAAAACCAGTTATGTAATTCTTGGTAAATCTATAACTTGTTAAATTTTTCTAACGTAATATTGTAAGATTAGAAAGAATATTGTAATATATAAATATGAAAAATAGAACCTCGATTTGAGAAGAACTTATTATAAGCTCTATAATAATCAAATCGAAGTTTTATTTATTAAAGGAAAGATTGTGAGAAAATTTAACGAAAGAAAGGATGATTACATGTTTAATATTAAAATGGACATGATACAAACAGTAGGTCTCTGCTGTTGTTATTTTAATAATTGGTAGATTTTTAAGAACGAGAGTAAAAATATTTGAGACTTATTGTATCCCATCACCTGTAATTGGAGGATTTTTATTCGCAATACTTAATTTAGTACTAAGACAAACCAATTTAGTTATATTTGAGTTTGATAATACACTACAAAGTTTCTTTATGACGTTATTTTTACAAGTATAGGTTTTAATGCGAGTTGGAGATTACTAAAGGTTGGTGGAAGAAAAAGTAGTTTTATTCTTATTATCTGCAATTATGTTAGTAGTACTACAAAATATAGTAGCGGTTAGTATAGGGTATGCTACTGGAATTAATCCACTTATAGCATTACTTACGGGTTCAACAGCTATGACAGGAGGACATGGGACGGCAGCTATGGCACCTATTGTAGAAGAGATGGGGTATTCAGGAGCAAAAAGTGTAGCAATAGCGCAGCAACTTTTGGACTTATAGCAGGATCAAGTTTTAGGAGGCCCGCTTGCGAATAGATTAATTAGAAGGAAAAATCTAGAGTAAAAGCTGAAGAAATAGAGGAAAAACATAAAAATGATGAATTTCTATTTAATAATAGTATTAAAAACTAGATGGAGAAAAATTTTGCAAAAAGCATTTTTATAATTTTACTAGCGATGTTTATAGGAAGTTACCTATCTATTTATATAAATCAGTTCCTAAAGTTTCCAAGTTATATAGGACCAATGCTTATAGCGGCTGTATTTAGAAATATTTCGGATGCAACTACTAAAAGTTGACCTTCATTATGAAGAAATTCACGTCCTTGAAAGCGTCTCTTTAAATTTGTTTTTAGAATGGCAATGATAAGTTTACGCCTTTGGGAGTTAGCTAGTCTTGCAGGGCAATTGACATTGTTATTATTAGCTCAGGCGTTACTTGCTTATGTGTTTATTTATTTTATAACATTTAGAGTAATGGGAAGTAATTATGACTCGGCTGTGCTTTCAGCTGGACATGTAGGATTTGGACTAGGTGCGACACCAAATGGTATTGCGAATATGCAAAAGTGTAACAGATAAAATATAAATATTCTCATATTGCATTTTTGTTATGCCGATAGTAGGTGCATTGTTTATTGACTTCTTTAATGTAGCCATAATTAGTGGATTTTTATCATTTTTAGCAAGATAATAAAAATAAGAGTTTTGATAGTTAATATCAAACTCTTTTTATATTTAATTAGTCTCTTTCGATTTTTTCAAGACCACGCATATATGGACGAAGCACTTCTGGTATAGTAATAGAGCCATCTTCATTTTGATAGTTTTTCTATTATAGCTGCTAAACAACGTCCAACAGCAAGACCAGAAACCGTTTAGTGTGTGAATAAATTCAACTTTTCCAGTATCTTCACGTTTGAAGCGCATATTAGCACGACGAGCTTGGAAATCAGTACAGTTAGAACAAGAACTAATTTCTTTATATGCATCGTAACTTGGTAACCAAACTTCAATATCATAAGTTTTTGCACTTGAGAATCCAGTATCACCTGAACATAAAAGTGATAACACGGTATGGTAGGTTTAATTTTTCAGAATGTTTTCAGCGTGTTCTGTCATAATTTCTAGTTGTTCATATGAGTTTTCTGGTTTAGCAAAACGAACCATTTCTACTTTGTTAAATTGGTGAAGACGAATCAAGCCACGAGTATCACGTCCTGCACTTCCTGCCTCAGATCTAAAGCAGATACTAAATGCAGTTACTCCTTTTGGAAGCATGTCTTCACTTAAAATTTCGTTGTTGTAGTAGTTTGTTAATGGTACTTCAGCAGTAGGAATAAGTGTTAATCCTTCTGATTCTACAGTATAAACATCCTCTACAAACTTAGGAAATTGACCTGTTCCAAATAGTGCTGTTTTATTAACAAGTTGAGGAACCATGTATTCTTCATAACCATGCTCAATAACGTGAGTATCTATCATAAAGTTAATTAAAGCACGTTCTAATAAAGCTCCAGCTTTTTTTATAGAATACAAATCTACTTCCTGATATTTTAGCAGCACGTTCAAAATCTGCAATATCTAATTCTTCTACTAAATCCCAGTGAGCTTTTTGGTTTCAAAATCAAACTCACGAACTTTTCCTATACGACGAACTTCAATGTTTTCATCTTCTGTTTCTCCAAAAAGGAGTTTCATCAGATATTAAGTTAGGAATACGAATGATTTTTCGTTAATTTCTTCAGAAATTTGTTTAACTTCGATATCACGTGTTGTTATTTCATCAGATACTTTTTCATATCGTTGATAACATCAGTAGCATCTTCACGCTTACGCTTTAATACCGCAATTTCTTCACTACGTTTGTTGCGAAGAGCTTTTAAGTCTTCTACCTCAACAAGAAGACTACGACGTTTTTTTATCAAGATCGATTAGTGAATCAACAACATCAGTATCAAGATTTCTTGCTGCCAATTTTTCTTTTTACCATTTCAGGATTTGCTCTAAAATAATTTAATATCTAACTATATATTTCTCCTTTATTTATAATATTATAGAAAGAGCGGCTAGAAATAAAGTCCCTTTACGTTTAAGTTAAACGTAAGGGACGACTAGATATCGTGGTTCCACCCAAATTCAATCCATAGGATTCTTTTAAAAAATAATTTGATATAAGTTATAGTAGAATTTTTAAAATGAATTTTTAAGTATTTTCACCAACCACACCTTCTCTAAAAAAATTCTTAGATTAAAACATGTCTATAATCAAATTTATATTTACTTAGACCTATTTTACTTTATATTTGTAGTAAATGTCAAGTATTTTTAGCCATTTAATTGAGTTTTTCAAAATTAGCCAGTGCTTGTAAATATCCATCGGTTGCTGTTAAGTGCCATGCTAGACTGACTTCTCTGAAATTGTTAAGCCATGCTAAAATTTTTCTTAATTTAGCGGGATTTTTAGCTAAAAACAACTTTTTGCTTTTATTTTTCCAATTCTGTTATTTTTATTATTGACAACAGCCTCATCAATAGTTCCATTTACTTTAGGTATCTCAATATAAGGTATTTTATTTTGATTGTATAATCTCCATCCCGGACTTTTTATCGGATAGTAGTGGTGTGATCGCCATGATTAACTATCATTTGTCCGTCTTGAACTTGGATATGTTCAACTGTTGTGTTCATGCTGGCAGCCAGTGCGGTAATTTCTTTTTCAAAATCCGCTTCAGGTCATGCTCATTGGTGGAACGGTTATGCCACTAAGTACCAGTCGTTTAACAGTACCTTTATAGGTAAAGACTAATGTATTATTTTCAACTTTAATGTCAGTTTCTTTTTATTCCGCAGAATAGGGCGATATAATTTTTCTTTTTAGTTAAAGTTTCTTTATCGGTAGTGGTCGAACTGTTTTCTTTATTTTCTAAAAATTTCTTAGCTTGTTCTAATTGCTCTGCAGTTAAATCTGATTTTTAACAAAATGATTGCGATCGCCATGTTTTACAATATAGCCGTTACCTTCTTCACGAACGATATTATTGACATCAAATTCAAATTTATGTTCTCCATTTTCGTCGTGATGAGAGTTTTGTTACCCCTGATTGTCATCATTATGCAATATTTGATTATTATTAGCTAAATGTTCTTTAATATCTTTTACGTATTTCATTGTTGTTTTTTTCTAAACTAATTAATTTATTTTTACTTTTATCTACACTGTATGTAATATCAAGATCAATAAGACGTGCTTTTTGTTTTAATTCATCAGCAACTTTAGAATTTAATCATTTTTAAGTTTTAAAAATTTCTTCTTGAAGTCGCTTCATTGGTGATGTAATCGGTAGATAGTGTATAGTTATCTTTAACATCACCACCATCAACTCGAAATTATCCGCTATACCTTTAGGAATTTTTCCCCGCTAGGGACGGTTAATTCTTCTTTGATATATTGTTATGACTGATATCTAAAATATTCAAGTATTTTGTTTTCTTTAGCACTAGTGTTGATACATAATTATTTGGTATTGCTAAATATTTTAATGCAGTAAGGTTGTTCACATTTTCTAGTGTAGGTGATTTTGTTATTACTTAGTGTTAAATTAACAAGTTTGTTATGTTTATTTGTTGGAAGTTCACTGATTTCATTATCACTGGCATCAAGATTTTCAAGTGAGGTTAATTTATGTAGTTATTAATATTATCCAGTTTGTTGTTTTTAATTTCCAAACTTGTAATAGTATTGTTCTCAAAAATCTAAACGATCAATATTATTGTTATTTACTTCAACTGAATCTAAACTTTTAGCATTTTTGAGATGCGAAAGGGTGAAATTTTATTATCATTTGCTACTAAGTTTTTAATTTAGGTAGGTTAGAAACAACACTTAAATCACGAATATTACAGTTATTTACCGTTAATTGTTCCAAGTTATTATTTTTAAGTGTGGCAAGTTCTAAACCGCTGTTATTTGATAAGAATAAACGACTTAGCTCGGATTTGTTATTTAAGGCATCAAGTTTTGTAATATTATTATTTTCCAAACTCACCGCTTTTTAAGTGTGCTAAATCTTTAGAGCGGAAATATCACTAATCTTATTGTTGTCAAGATTTAATGATTCTAAGTTTTTAAGATTTTTAAGAACATCAATATTTTTTTAATATTATTTCCGGCTGCAGCTACTAATTTTAAATTAGGATAATCTTTTAAGAACGAAATGTCTTGAACATCATTTTCAGAAAAAGTCAATCCCTTCTAATGTTGGGATATTTTTAATAAATGAGTAGTCTTTAATACCTGTTCGTGACACGTATAATTGTTTTAATTTTTTAAATTTATAAATCGGTGTAATATCATCAATTGGTGTAAATCCTACACCAAGGACTTCTGATATTAGGCATAAGGTCAATCCCTTTACGTTTCAGAGGGTCTTTATTTTGTCCTATATTTAGATATTTGACAGTTTTTAACCATTCTTTCATTTTTTCCGTATCAGTTTCATGAGTAGGAAGTCGGTATCTGCAGAAGCATGTTGAATATCATGGATAATATCATCGTCGAAACCTAGTTTTTTAAGTGTATCAGCACCGGCATTGTGATGTGGGTCTTCTATCGGTTTAGAAGTATCAATATCTTTCGCTAAAATAGTATGAGTGTGGTCACCATGAGGATATACTAATGCTTTTCCTTTGTCGGTATCAATAACTTTAATAGTAGATGGATTAATATTTAACGATTTAGCTAAATAATTAATTTTTCCGTAGTGATTTATCTTCATCTGTGTCATTAGGTTTTGTATTATCTGTATTATCAATGACAATGTCTTTTAACAACGTTGTTTTGCCTTTAAATTCAATTGCATTGCCTTCATTTGTTACAACAAAATGAAATTCTTTAGCATCGGCGTTATTCTTACGTGCAAGATAATTAATTTTTAGTTACTTCTTGCTCCAGTTTTTGTATTCATCTTTTGCTCTATCTTTATATTCATTGGGGATTAAGTTTTCAAATTTACTATTAACAAGCTGGTAGTAGTAAATAAAATGTTCATGGCTACCGTGTTTTACTAAAATTCCTGAAGAAGTAGTAGTAACCTTATCATTTTCGCTCAATAAAAATCCATCGCTTGTGGTAGAATGAATTCCCGGGGAATTTTTAAAAATACCGTTAAAATCTTTCTTATCATCTTGTGATGGTGTATTAGGTTTAGGTTTATCCGGTATTTGCGTATTATTATTCGAGTGATTGTTTTTTTTGGGAATATAATGATAATGATCTCCATGTTTAACGATATAGCCGTTTTTATCTTCAGAGACAATATCTTTTGGATCAAAAGTGTAATTATCTTCTGTAGAAGGTACAGATGGTGTGGTATTATGGCTATATGACGGTGTTGAAGGTGAAGACAATAGATATTCCCATTTTGTGCCACGTAATTGGCTATAAGGAATAAAGTGCTGGTGATTACCATGACGGACAATAAAACCTAAATTATTTCTCCCTATAATATCGCGTTCTCCTTTAAAAATGTAACCATCATTTGTTGGGGTAGTAATACCGGCGGTAGATGATGTTAATACTGTATTTCTTCCATATTTTTAGCCTGCGTTAATTGTTGTGAGGTTAAGTCACTTTTTTTAATGTAGTGGAAATGATCACCATGGCGAACTACATAGCCATCAGCAGTTTCACTGACAATATCTTTCGGATTAAAAGTATAGTTATCTTCTTTTTCATCTCCAGAATGATGGTGATGATGAGAATGAGCTGTCATTTCTCTTGCAGTTTTCTCATCTACGATATTACTTTGGGTAACTCCTTCTTTTTGGATAGTAATAATATTTTCCATTGACTTTTATAATATAACCTTGAGCTACTTCGTATTGGATATCTTCGTCTTTTAATTTATAGTTTTTATCATTATAAACAAGTTTGTCTAAAAATTTAGCGTTATACGGAACAAGACCTTTTTCATAATGGCTATGATCACCATGTAGAGTTACATAACCATCTTCTGTAATTTCTGTAACAACTATATCACTTACCTTTATCAGCGTAAGCGATGTTTTTAGATTGTTTACTTTGAACAAGGCTAGAGGAAGTAGAATCAGTATTTTTCCCAAATTCATAACCAGCGTAGCCAATTCCAGCAAGTGCAAGAATACTGCAGGGAATTATAAGTGCAGTTTTTCTATTTTTTTATTCATACAAAAGTTCTCCTTAATTTCTATTTTTCAAAATAATTACGATTTATTCTAACATAATATTTGGGTTTGTAAATAGAAATAATTACGATTTGAAAAATATTAATTTGAAATTTTTCAAGTAAAATATAGCATAATTAATATACTTTTTAAAAATTGCCTATACAAAAATAAAAATTACTAATAAAAAACATTGAACTTAAGTTATTTGAGAATAAAAATATGTTTTTCACTATGTGATATGATATAATAATTCATATATTTAAAAGAAAGTGAGATTTGCTATGACAAATTTTGATTTTAAAAAAATTAGTTGATGCTGATTATTTATTAAAAACTCGTGATAATGACAAATGTTGTTGTAATTGATGCACGTGGTGGTATGCTTGAAGAAGGTTCTTTGATGTATGATAAAGCTACTGTGGTTGATTGGACTGATATAAGTCTATTAGGCGAGTTTGGAGAGAAGAACTTGGGAAAACTTCTATCAAAAGATAATTACCGAGAAATTTTTTTAATATTCTAGGTATAAAAAGAAAGATACAGAAGTACTTGTTTATGGTTTTACCATGCCGAAATCAAGGATTTGGTGATGAAGCTCGATGTTGTGTATACTTTTAATTATGCAGGATTTTGATAATGTAAAAATCATTGATGGTGGATTTGATAAAGTAGAACAACTAGGACTTAATAAAAACTATAAGCCAGAAAATGATAGAATAAATGTTTCAAGCGTAGTTCGTGAAGAGAGCTCAAGATAATAAAAAAAGCTATTTTTCACCGATGAGTTATTATCTTTAGTAAATAGTGCAGATGTTCAGATTATTGACACTAGATTAGAAGCAGAATATAACGGGTCGAGTTATCTATGGTGAAAAATAAAGCAGGGACACATTCCAGGTGCTATTTCTGTTCCGTTTAATTCATTAGTAGACGAAGATGGATTTATAAAATCAAGAGCAGTGTTAGAAGAATATTTTGTAAGCAAAGGGACTTGATAAAAAGCAAACTCAAATTACGTACTGTACTACAGGGAGTACGTGCTTCTTATGTTGCAGTGATTTTAGAAGAGCTAGGGTTATAAAGTAAGAAACTATGAACCTTCATTTTGCTAGATATGCTAATGTTGGAGAAGTTGAGTAAGATAGAGAAAATTTAAAGGAGATATATTAAAAAATGACAGGTATGACAGGATATTTGTTTTGGGGATTCTTAATAGTTTATGGATTTATTATGTTCCTATTATCCCCAAAGAAAGTTACTGAAGCAGGATTTTTTTAGAGGAGATAGTAATAAAGGTGAACGACCAACTGAGATGATGCTTATGTTAAGTATCTTTATAAGTTGGATTTTTGCGAAATCAGTTACTAATGCTGCAAACTTAGGTGCTCAGTATGGTTTTGTTGGTGGTTTAGCATATGCTACATATTGGCTATGTATTCCAATAGCAGGTTTTGCAATTTATCGTTTAAGAAGAAAGTATCAAGCAACAGGGTTAGTTAGTTTTTAAACTCTAACTACGGAAAAAGCAGCTTCGGTTGCATTTTCAGCAGCAATTCTTATTCGTTTATTTAATGAAGTTTGGAGTAATACTTCTGTTGTTGGTGGATACTATGGAAAAATCAGGAAGTCGTGAGTTTATTATCTCGGCTATCCTATTTACAGTAATTACATTAGGGTATACAGTGTTAGGTGGACTTCGTAGCTCGATCGTTACAGATGTAATTCAAGCGATTATTTTTGTATTCTTTGTTGGTTGGGTAATAACTTTAATTTTGCCTCAAACATAATATTAGTGAATTTGTTACATCTGGTTCTTGGACAATGCAAGCGGGAGTAGATATGTTGCTTGTAACAATACTTCAATTATTTAGTTATCCATTCCATGATCCGGTACTTACAGATAGAGGATTTATAGCAGAAGAAAAAACAATGCTACGTGCTTTTATCGTATCAGGAATCTTTAGGATTTATTTCTATCTTAATATTTCAGTTTTATCGGTATTCATGCAAAACTTATCGGTATGGAAGTCAGTAGTAACGTTCCAGCTGCTTTAGGTAAAAACGTTAGGAGTTGCTGGATACTTTTGCGATGATTGTTGTCATGATTTCAGCAGCAGGGATCTACCCTTGACTCTACATTTGCGAGTCTTGGGAAAATTAACAGGTAAAGATTTACCAGAAATGGCAGGTAAACCATTAAAAAATCCAAAACTAGTAGCAATTATCTTTATGGTAGCATTTGCGTTTATAGGTAATTTACCAATGATTATGGGAACTGATATTCTTAAAGCAACTACTATTAGTGGTACAATGGTTATAGGATTAGCACCTATATTTTCTACTTCACGGTTTTGTTAAACCGACAAAAAGTAGGATTCCATCTAAGTTTTTGGATTGGAATTATTCTTGGGAGTATTATTAACAGTTAAGATGATACCAGTATCTTGGGCAATAGGTAGTGGTAAGAGTGCCTTACTTCTAGGGGTAAACTTCTATGGATTAATTTCTATGCACTCTAGGATATGTTATACCAGGATTATTCGCTAAAAAGGAAATAGTTATGACTAAAGGAGAAACTGCTCACTTGATTATATGTTAGACGAGGATTGGGCGAAGAATACTTTAAGAATAGACAAAGATGTACTTTATATAGTAGGTGGATTATACGGTAATAACTTTTGCATTAGAGTTTGATTAATAGAAAAGCTGAAAAAGAAAGATGCTCAAATCATTTTTAATGGAGATATGCATTGGTTTGATATAAATAAAGATGACTTTTTGACTGTAGAAAATAACTCTATTGAGGGATTAAAGCTATTAGGAAATGTTGAGTATGAACTAATAAATTCAAAAGATAATCTTGGCTGTGGATGCAATTATCCTGAAGATGTAAGTGAGGGAATTGTTGAAAGATCTAATACTATTCACCAAATGATGAAAGATAACCTAGAAAAATGATGATATTTTTAGAAGAAATACAACTTCGTGATAAGACGCTGTCTGTTGAGTTTTTAAACAAAAAAATTGCCATTACCCATGGTGATGAGAAAAGTATGTCGGGCTGGCAGTGTTCACATAGTTCTTTGCAGAAAAAAGAGCGCCAAGATGAATTGAATACTTGGTTAGATGATAATAAAGTAGATATACTCGCAACAACGCATACTTGCTTGCCAGCATTATACAATAATGATAAACATATTGTTGTGAATAACGGAGCGGCAGGTATGGCTAATGTAAAAGATTCTACTTATGGATTAATAACAAGGATTGCCAAGACACCATCAGAAGATGCGATTGTTTCAGAAAAAAATAGATAATATTTATGTAGAGTTGGTGAAAATAGACTTTTCTATTGAGAAATTTTTAGAATGGTTTGAGAGTGTTTGGGATGATAATTCACCAGCTAGCATTTCGTATAAAAAAACGTATTATACATGGTACATCACTTGAAATTAGTAATATAAAAGTATAAGATAAAGGTATGTTTAATGAATAATAAAAGATATGTTCTTAAACATATCTTTTTCTATTTATGGAGGTAGTAATGTTAAGAAAAGCAACAAGGGATGATAAAAGAGTTTTAGATGGATTAGGGGAGTTTTGTTGAATCGCTAGAGCTTGATATATTAAAAGAAGTATCACAAGAGAAAATTTTATGAAATTTTTAACATATATTTTTCGAATCAACAGAAGATAGATTTAGTTATAAATACTGTACGGTATATGAAGAAAGACGATGAAATTTCTAGGTTTTTTTCTTTTGGGATATAATTATGAAAAAAATTAGAAGAAATGCGTAGTTTTTGGTTTGATAAAGTAGTTACTATGTTTGAACTTAAAAAGTGATACTGTAATCTTTGATTACGATGAAATGTTGCCTGGGGAACACTATCTAGATACACTTTACGTTTTTGAAGAAAAATCGAGGACAAGGAATAGGTAATAAATTATTGTCTAAATTTACGATAGAAGAGCATCCTTTAAAAAGTTTAAATGTTGCTCAGAGTAATCATGGAGCAAGAAGACTCTATGAAAGTTATGGTTTTAAAAAGAATGTGAAATATTTATTGGGCATGAAAATTATGACCATTTGGTTATAAGAAAAATAAAGTATTTTTATTTAATATAAAGAGCCAGCAAATATCTTAAAATTTTTATGTTTAGCATAATTAAGCTATGTTATAATAGAAAAAGAAGTGAAATACATTTTTAAAAATTTTAAAGTTATAGGAAAAAGGGAGATTAATATGGCAGAATTACTAAGAAAAGACCAAAAAGTAGAAAAATACTTGGGATTTAGAATCTATATATGCAACTAAAGAAGATTTTTGGAGAGAATTTAAAGAAGTAGAAGAGTTCCTTCCAGAAATTAAAAAGTTATCAAGGAAAAAGTTAAAGAAGGTGCTAGAGCATTACTAGATGTGTTAAAAAACATCAGAAAAAATGGGAACAAAAAAATTAGAACAGTTATTTATCTATGCTCATTGTAAAAATGATCAAGATAGTACGGACGCTGAGTTTAAAGAATTATATTCTAAAACTTATGGATTATATTCTAATTATGTTGCAGAATGGTCATTTTTCACACCAGAATTATTAGCTGTTGATGAAAAGCCCTAATTAACGGTTATTTAAAAAGAATTAGAAGAACTTAGAGAATATAGGTTTTTCCTAGAAAAAAATTAATAAAAAAACGTCCACATACATTAGATCCAGAACAAGAAAGAATAATTGCGATGGCAGGTGAAGCATTACATGCTAGTGATGAAACTTTTGGAGCGTTAAATAATACAGATGTAGTGTTTGAAGATGTAGAAGATAAAGATGGAAATAAACATACATTAACACACGGAACATATGGAACATATATGGAAAACCCAGATAGGGTGCTTAGAAAAAAATACATTTTTCTCTTTATATAGCTATTTTTGAAAGACATATCAATACATTAGCGTCTACATTAGCAGGAAATCTAAAAAGCTAAAAAAATTCTATGCTGATACTCATAAGTATCCTCAACAAGAAATCATGCTTTATCATCAAATTTAATCCCTGAGGAAGTATATGATAATCTAGTAGAAACAGTTAATAAAAAAATACCAGTTCTTCATAAATATTATAAACTTCATAAAAATAAAAGGTCTTGATGAGTTAAGACTTTATGATAGAGCTGTATCTGTTGTTGAAGGGGAACCGATTAAGTTTACATTTGAAGAAGCTCGAGACATAGTTTTAGAAGCTGTTAAACCTATGGGTGAAGATTATGTCAATAGTATGAGAAAAAGCATTTACAGAACGTTGGATTGATATTTATCCAAATAAAGGAAAACGTTCTGGTGCATACTCAACAGGTGCATACACTACTAAGCCATTTATTTTTATTGAATTTTGATGGTACATTAAATGATGTTTATACGTTAATTCACGAACTTGGACACTCAATGCATTCTTATTATACACGCAAAAATCAACCTAGCAGTTTATGGAAGTTATTCTATCTTTGTTGCAGAAGTTGCATCTACATGTAATGAAGCATTATTAACAGAGTATCTTTATAACAAATTTGAAAAAGAAGGTAATAAAGAGGGAAATGTTAAGAGTTCTTAATGAGGCACTACATGGTTTTGTCGGAACCGTTTATCGACAAACACAATTTGCTGAGTTTGAGCACTTAATGAATCAACATGTCCAAAACGGTGGAGCAATTACCGCAGAATTTTTAAATACAGAATACTTTTAATTTAGTAAAAAAATATTATGGTGACGCTTTTGAATATGATGAAGAAATTAAGTATGAATGGGCAAGAGTTCCTCATTTCTATTATAATTACTATGTATACCAATATGCAACAGGATATTCAGCAGCACAAGCATTATCACGTTTGATTTTAGCGGATAGCAAAAACGCAAAAATCTATATTGATGAGTTTTTATCAAAAGGAAACTCAGACTATCCGATTAATGTTTTTAAGAAATGCAGGAGTAGATATGTCCAAACCAGAGGCAATTGAGCTTGCACTAAATGATTTTTGAAGTGAAAAATCGAAAAAAATTTGAAAAGTTATATTTTTTTCTAAGTAATTAGAACGTAATTAGAAAAAGAAGCGATTATATTAAATCGCTTCTTTTTTAATGTAACTAAAACTAACTCTATTTGATTGTTTATTCTAATTGGAAAAGAACTATTTCAAGGCCTTGAGAAACGACAAGTTTTGTGTTTTCTTTTTCATACACACCATGTATGTATTTAGGGAAGAAGCCTTGACTTGGAGAAAAAACTCCACCAACAAAAAGGAATCTGCCATTGACCACCATGTGCATGTCCAGAAAAAGACTAAGTTATATTTTTTTCTTTAACATAGAAGTCAAATTTTTCCGGTCTATGTGATAGTAAAATGTTGAATTCATTTTTATCAGATAATTTACTAAGAATATCTTGGAAATTTTCACGATGATTAAGTTCATCTTTTTGCTTTAAAAATAATTATAATCTTCAATTCCAATAAGATTTATTTTATCATTAGTTTTATAGATACTTCTAACTTCGTTATGAAGATAAGAGATATTTAGTCTTTCAAACATATTTTTAGTTTCTTCAAATTCTTTTGGTAGGCGTAGTTCGTGATTACCTGTAACAAAAATAACATGGAGCAACAGCCGATAATTGGCTTAGGATATTATAAACAATATCCATATCATTTCTATAGCTGTCTAAAAATATCACCAGTAATAACGATAATATCCGGAGAAAATTTACATAATTTTTCCAAAAAGAATAAGTCACTTATACCAACTTTATCACAGTGAATATCACTAACTTGTGCTATTTTGAAATTATGAAATTCTTCTGTAAATTTTTAAATTCTAGATTATAGTTTGTTACTTTTTAATTGTTTATTATTTTTTTATTAAAGCACCTGCAGCTACTATAGGAACAAGTGCAAGAAGTTTATAATTCATTTTTCTCACCTTTACTATATAGTCTAATAAACTGATAAAAAAATATTATAACATATAGCTTAAATTATGTTAAAAATAAAAAGGTGAGTAATTTAATTAAGAGGACTATAACTTATGATTAAGATTGAGAAAATGGATGATTTCACAAAAAGAAAAAAATATCCTCCAACACCTGCACAGTGGCAAGCTATAGCGTTAACAGGAGCAGATGTGTTAGTTGCAGCAGCAGGAAGTGGTAAGACAGAGGTTTTTATCAGAAAGAATAGCTCGCAAAGTAGCTTTAGATAGATGGGATATTGACAAACTATTAGTGCTTACATTTACAACCAGCGGCAGCTAAAAAAATATGCTTGTGCGTGTTGAAAACAAAATTACTGAGCGTTTATTAGCTTCTGGTTTGGAAAGAAGATAGGTTATTTCTTCGAAAAACAAAGTATGCTCATGAATGATGCGTACGTTAGTACTATTGATAGTTTTTGTCTAAATATTTTAAGAAAAGTTTTATTATTTAGTAGAAGAAGAAATTGCAGGATCGAAGAAATATTTATCTCCTAATTTTAACATTTTTGCCTAATAGCAAAAAAATATGCTTATTAATTCAGCTAATGAAGTTTTAGAACGCTTTGCACGAGAAAATAAGATTATCACTGATGAGTTATTTACTATTTTTGGTGACAAGAAAAAAATATTATAGATTCACTAATCGATACATATTATAAAATGCTAACTATACCAAATTTTTGAACAATATTTGCAAGATGACTTTCTTGAAAAAAATAACAATATTTTTGTTGCATGATTTTCTACTTAATAACGAGATTGTAATTGATGACTTTAGTGAATTAGTAGAACTAACTACAAAAAGAATCTTTAAATACTGCAAGAAAGTTTGCAATTCATGTAAAAATTTTCTTGTTAAAAAAAGATAATGGAAACATTGTAGAAAGATATCTTAGCAAAAAAGTCTACTTGACGATAATAAAAAAAGAAAAAAATTAGAAAATACTTTATAGAAAAATGATGTAAATATTTCTACAAGTATACTTGAGCAAAGAGCAATGTTTAGACAATATTATTAATTCTTTGGATAATGAATTAAAATAAAAATGATAATGTATATGACGCAACATTATTAAATAATATATTTAATGATTTAAATAATTACTACAGTATGTTCCAAAACAGCTAAAAAAATTAGATACTTTTTTTCAACAGCCTATCAAACAACTCTATTAGAATTACACAATGAGTTTTTAAAAAGAAAAAGAGAACTTAACTTTTTAGATTTTTCAGATTTGAACCATCTTGCAATAAAGGCATTAACTAAAAATAGAAAAATGGGAAAAATAGTGCTTAGCGAAGCGGCAGAGTATTATCGAAATCATTTTTTTAGAAATTTATGTTGACGAATATCAAGATAATAATAATCTTCAAGAATATATCCTTAACTTAATAAAAGGAGAAAAACATCAAATTCTTTAGAGTAGGGGATGTGAAGCAAGCTATCTATGGTTTTAGGGGATCTAATCCAGACCTTTTTGAAGAAAAAAATATAATAGTTATAAACAACTGGATATAAAAATTATGATGCTAATATAGACTACGCTATTTCTGATGAAGCGGAAGGTGTTTGTGTAGTGTTAAAAGAAAATTTCCGAAGCGATGAAAAATATTTTTAAAAAAAGTAGCAACTATGTATTTAATCGTCTAATGGGAGGCAAAAAAATGCTGGAGTAAGTTATGATGAACAAAGTGCACTTTATTATCCAAGTGTTAAAGAAAAGCAAGTAAATGTAATACCAACACAACTGATAAAATGGTAAAATAAATTATTTTTACAAAAAGAAAAGTTAGTTGATAAAAAGAGTATAGAGTGCAATCAATAGAAAAATATAGCTTATGAGATATTAAATGGAGTAAAAACGGGAAAAAAACTATAGTGACTATGCCATCTTAGTTCGTAATAGTACAAAAAATGATGACCTATAAACAAATTTTTTTCTAAATATAATATACCATTATTTTTTTAAAAGAAAAAGTAGGGTTTACGACATCAAATTGTTTTTAATATATTGTATAATTTGTTTTAGATTTTTTTAGATAATACAACGCGTGATGCAAGTCTAATTGCTTTTGTTGCATAGTGAGATTTTTGATTACAGCAACGACGAATTATTAAATCTATCGTTAAATAATGGTAAAAACATTATTTGAAAAACTAGCACTAAAGCAATTCTGTTAAAAAGCAAAAAAATACGGTAAACTTTGTTGAATAAGTGGCTGGATTTTAGTTTAAACAATTCGTTTATCGGATATTTTAGAAAGAATTGTATCAGATATTGATTTTTGTAAACTATTTAGTAACAATCGATATTAATGATGATGAAGTAGATTATTATGAGAATTTTATAGATCTTGTGCAAGAGTATGAAAAATACAGACAATAAGTTAAGTGGTTTTGTACAATATTTGAAAAAAATATAAAAGATGATGAAGTTTTTGAAACAAAGAAAAAGAACACCAAATAATAGTGTAACATTGATCTACGATTCATATTTCTAAAGGGTTAGAATATAAAGAAGTTTTTGTTGCTGATCTTGATACTTCTTTTTAATAAAAAAAGGTTACAGTGGGGAAGTATTATTTACTGAGAATTTTGGCTTTTAGTATTAATATTGATAACTTTATTCAAAAGTACAATATTTTTACTTCAGGATAAGGATTATTTTGAGAGTTTATATAAACTTAATAGTATTTTAATAAAATTGCGAGAAAGAGAAGAAGAAGTTCGTAATTTATATGTAGCCTTAACACGTGCAGAAAAGATACTTTATTTAGTTAGTCCCAATGGTATAGAACTTCAAAAATGAAAAAGCTGCGGATAAAAAGTATATATCAAGCATTATTGGAAGAGGATAATTTTGAAAAAAATATTAAATAATGTTTTAAGTAATTATGGAGAATTCCTTTTTGAAAATGAAAGAGAAGCTAACATTACAGAGTATTCTCTTACAGAAGAAAAAGATGAACAAAAATATGTTGATATAGATTTTGATTTGAGTGATTTTTATAAGAAGTTTAAAAGTAAAAACATCAAGAGTTAGATAATAGTGAAAAGTCTATTGAAGTTCAAAAATAAAATTTTTCCCAGCTAAGACATCTTATAGTTCATTGAAAAAAATAAATAATAATTATGAAAGCCATGATTCTAAAACAAAAAGAAACAAATTATCTAAAATTATCTACTTTTAAATAAGACATCAGCAAATAAAGCTATTTTAAAAGGGAAATGTAATTCATAAGCTTTTTGAAAAGAATTATTAATGATATTCGTAATAATATCAAAAATTGAAGATGTTAATAGTTATTTAGACGGTCTAATAAAAACAGGAAATCTATTAACCGACATTAAGGAAAAAAAGAATCTTGACAGAAGATGATTATAATCTTATAGATAATGATATTGATAATGAGAGAATTTCTAACTTTATAACTAATGACTTTATGGATAAAATAAAAGTTGCTCAAAATTGTCAAGCAGAAGTAACATTTACGACTATGCAAAAAAGCAAGTGAGTTATATAACGATAGTATGAGTGAATCTGAAGTTATCCTACAAGGGATAGTGGATTTATTAGTTAGAGAAGATGAAAAATAATGCCTTTATTGTAGACTATAAAAACTGATAATGTTGTAGGAAAAAGATGCTGAGAAAATCTTAATAGAACGACATAAAGAACAGTTGAAAATATATAAAGACGCAGTTGAGGATTATTATAATTTAAAAAAATGTTAAAACTTATATTTATTCTTATACATTATCAAAAACTAATAGAGGTAGAATAAAGAGTTATATGTTAAACAATAAGTGCCTATTTATATTAAGTACAAAGGAAATTTAATAGTGGGATATTAATTTTGTAGATAAATGAATATGCTAACATTGTTACTCTTTACTAAATATGATATAATAGTTGTTAAAAATGAAGAGGATTTAATCGGAGGTGAAATGGTGAAATATATAGTATGTAATAGTGAAACAGCGGTTCTAAATAGAATGTATGATGAATTTGAAAAAGAATTTAGAGGATGGAGCGGTAATAAGTTTACCAGAGCATATAATCAATACCCAGTTTACTAATAGAATGATTGATGATAATAAAATGGGTAAATATAGTTATAAACATGTTATTATGTTAGGACAAAGGGAATTTGCAGACATAGACATAGAAGAAAGCTTTGGTTTATATCGTTTTGCGCGACTTGAATTATTGAAAGAAAACTAGATGTAGATATGAAAAATGTATATTATTCAGAGTGTCTAGATAGTGAAAATAGTACAGAAGATTTGGAGAAATATAAAGAAGTATTAGAAGAAAATCCTATAGATGTTGCAATTGTTTTTTTCTAGGTGCAGATGGTGGGATACTAGATTATCGATATGCAACAGAAGACAATAAAGATATTCACTTGGTAGAATTTTCTGATGAAGAAAGAGACCAACTACGTGCTTCTGGTATGGAAATTAAAGGCAATAAGTTAGTTAGTATAGGATATGAAAAATCTTATGGCGGCTAGACATTTATTTGTTGTAGTTTTAGGTGCAGATAAAAGAAAGTATATAGCTGAACTTTTTGAAAATGAAGATACAGAAAATAAAACAATTTTATCTATACTAAATGAGCACAAAAAAATCTAATTATTTTTTTACAGATAAAGAAGCAAGTTATAAATCAGAAGAGGAAGTTAATCGTTTAATAAAAACATAGACAAAGACAGCAGGAAGCAAAACTTCGTGCAGAAAAAAAGAACAAGAAGAGGCTGCGAAAAACGAGGAAAAAGCAGAGGATAGGTAGTAGTTATGAATGATTATCAGAGGATTATAAATTATAATTTTAGTGATGTAGTTCTTGATGACAAGTTAGTAGTAAAATTCAAAAATAGAAAAAGACATTTAGCGAATCACAATTTATTGGTCTGTTTTCTTGTAAAAGAGGAGAAAGGTTCATTATAAGAACACCGGATACGAAGACAGCTATAATTGGTATAGGGTATGAAACAACATGGTTTTTTTAGATTCTAATGATTTCTTAACAAGTTTTGATAATAATAGTATTCTGTCTGGGTTTGAGGAATTAAAGGCCCAGACAAGTATTTTTAGAAATTGACGAACATGATGAGGAATATTTTTGGAATATATGGTGGAATTTCTGATGGAAACAATAGAAACAGTCAGGAATGGATAGATTTTTAGTGATACCACGTTTGTTGTACCTGGGATATTAGCGGTATTTTAAAGAAGAGTATGTTTATATTACGTTGTTCTTTAATATGAGAAGAAAAAAAGATTTTACAAGATTATGGCATGAACGAGTAGAATTTTTTTAGAAAAAACTAGATGAGTATAAAGAACAACCAAAATGAACCACATATATCTGTTGTAAGAGATATATATCCTGAAACTTGGCAAGAAAAACATAAGAGCCGCTCTTCTTCAGATAGAAAAAGAAGAGTTAAAAAAAGAATAGTATTGTCACGAAAAAAATTTAATTTTTATTGGAAAAATAATACATCACTAGGGGCAATCACAAAAATATTTATTAGGAAAAAAATAGATATTTTATCGCATTTGAATCGAAAAAAAGTTTATTTATAACTACAAACCCACTTGTTTCATTAGATTATACAAATATGGAACTAAAAGCACAGTTATATTTTAAACAAGAGAATTTATTTAATAATAATTTCTCAATTTTTGTTTGATGAAGAAGAGATAATAAGAGATTATAGAGACAGTTTTACAGAGAATTTTGAGACTCATTTTGATGTTGTTGCTGACAAAGTTCTTATGGGTAAAAAGATTAGATGTCTATTCTGTTTTAAAAAGCTAAGATTGAAGATAATCAAAAAGCAATTAAAGCGTTAAGTCTATTGTATCCTATTCCACTTATCAAAGGATATCCAGAGGATGTTGCAAGAGAGTTTTTTTGAAAAGAATAATAGAATAGGCTACGGATTCTGGTATTCTCCATTTGGGTATATTACTAACAATATGGATGCGAAATTTTATACTTGTGGAAGTATGATGGTTGCACAGAAAAATATGATTACATTATTTACAAGTATTTTTGTTATCGAAGGATGACACATACGATAAAGTTGTAGAAAAAAATCCAATCAGACAGTAAAATCTAATTTAGAGTTGTTTGATCACTAGGAGGAAGTATGAAGTTGAGTACAATGCAAAAGGGTGCGCTATTAACAATATTAGGAGCCACTTGCTGGGGGCTTTCTGGCGTATTAGGGGAGTATTTATTAAATATTTCTAAGTTGGACTCTAAGTGGGTTATTTTCGACAAGATTATTTTATTCTGGACTGATATTAGTGCTAATTTTACTTTTTAAAAAAATAAAGATTCGCTGTTGAAGGTTTTTAGTGATAAAAAGATATTTTTAAGCCTTATGAATTTTTTTCCTTTCTGGGTTTATTAATATGTCAAGGAACATATTTTTTTAGCAATAAAAATATACTAATGCAGGAATGGCAACAGTAATTCAATTTACTGGTCCAGTGATGATAATGGTCTACTATTGTTTTGTTAATAAAAAGATTACCTATGCCACGCGAGGTTGTCGCAATACTTGCTTCACTTTTTGGGGTTGTTTTAATGGCAACACATTTAGATTTTAGTAAATTAAATATTTCAACACTTGGATTATTTTGGGGAATATTTTCTGCTGTAGGTTTGCAAGTTATAATATTTCTTCAATACGTTTAACTACTAAATATGGAGTGATGCCTATTATGGCATGGGGACTCTTAATAGCAGGGGTAGTCGTATATGTGGGGACAGGAAGTTTCTATATTCCAGAAAACTTTAGCTTTTTAGATTTTTTTATGTATGAGTGGAGTTATTTTTAATAGGAACTATAGCTTCGTTTAGTTTGTATCTTGAAGGGGTAAGACTAATAGGAGCGGTAATGGGGAGTATTATCGGATGCTTTGAACCGATAGCAGCAATTGTGTTTTCATTTTTACTATTAGGAACAACATTTGGAGCGTTAGATTTATTAGGTGCCATAGCTATTTTATCGGCAGTAGTTGTACTAACTAGAAGATAATAAAATGTATTTAGGGGTAAACATTAACAGTGTTACCCCTCATATAATGTGAAAGTATAAAAAGAAAGGATAAATAATGAGTAATCAAAAATTCGATGAAATGTATAAGGGGAATAATACAAAGGAATTAACAGCACTGGCAAAAAGAGTTGGGAGTACCTCGTTATTATACCCTTAATAAAAAAGAGTTAGTTTTAGCAATTTTAGAAAAGCAATCAGAAAGTGAAGAACATTACTATGCATCTGGGATATTAGATGACATTCATACCGAAAATGGCTTTGGCTTTTTGAGAACAGTTGACTATAAAAAGGGTGAAACAGATATTTATATTTCAGCATCACAAATCCGTCGTTTTGAACTAAAAAGGTGATGAAATTACGGGTAAAGTAAGAAAAACCTCGTGATGGAGAACGTTATGCTGGACTTCTTCAAGTTGATTTAGTTAATGGTGTGGATGCAGAAGTAGCAAAAGGTCGTTCTCATTTTCAGGCTTTGACACCAATATATCCAAATCAAAAAATAGTTTTGGAAACTACAAAGGAAAAGTTATCAACGCGTTTTGTTGATTTAGTAGCTCCTATAGGGTTTGGACAACGTGGATTAATAGTTGCGCCACCTAAGGTTGGGAAAACAACACTATTAAAAGATATAGCAAACGCAATTAGAAAAAAATTATCCAGATAAAAAAACTAATAATTTTACTTATTGATGAAAGACCAGAAGAAGTTACTGATATGGAGCGTTCTGTAAAAGGGTGCTGATGTTGTAAGTTCAACCTTTGACGAAACTAGTGAAAAATCATATAAAAAAATGGCAGAATTGGTCATTGAACATGCGAAACGTCGTGTAGAGTTAGGACAAGATGTTATTATTCTTATGGATAGCATTACTCGCCTTGCTCGTGCTTATAATATAGTAGAGCCAAGTAGTGGTAAAGTTTTGAGTGGAGGTGTAGATCCATCAAGTCTTCATAAACCAAAAAGCATTTTTTTGGAGCAGCACGTAATGTAGAAGGTGGAGGAAGCCTAACAATAATAGCCACAGCACTAATAAATACTGGATCTCGTATGGATGATTTAATTTTTGAGGAGTTTAAAGGTACTGGTAATATGGAAATAGTACTATCCCCAGAATTAGCTTCTAGAAGAATTTATCCGGCTATTGATTTCCTTAAGAGCTCAACACGTAAAGAAGAGTTATTGTTGACAGAAGATGAGGTGAAAATTCTTTGGCAAAGCTGCCGTAAGTTAGAAGATGTCAGTGAACCTACAATAGGCGTCTTAAATCATTTACGAAAAATATAATAGTAATGAAGAATATATATCAGAAATGAAAAAAATTTATACGAGAATAATAGGGACAATTAATATAAAAATTATTATGTATAGTTTAAATATGGAGAATTATTAGACAGGAATAATTTGCTGTGCTATAATCTAGTGTATATTTAATTCAGGAGGAAAAATTTTGGATACGATTAAATTTTTAATTGATTTTTGTATTGCATATAGATAAACATCTAGGGTGAACTTATGATTCAACATGGTCCATGGTGGATGTATGGGATAATATTTTTAATAATATTTATAGAAACTGGTTTAGTATTTATGCCATTTTTACCAGGAGACTCGCTTCTATTTGCTAGTGGGGCGCTATGGGCCGCAACAGGAAATAATATTTTCTTGTTATTACTATTATGTATAAGCGCCGCAGTAATTGGAGATAATTGTAACTATTTTATTGGAAGAAACTTTTTCGGAGTATTTGAAAAGGTAAATCTTGGTTTAAAAAAAGTTTGTGTCTGATGAAAATATTCAGGATGCTGAGAATTTTGTTGCTAGACACGGAGGAAAAATCAATATTTTTTAGCGAGATTTTTTTCCCGATTATTCGTACAATTGTTCCATTTATCGTAGGGGCAGGGAAAATGAATTATAATAAATTTAGAATTATCGATTTCTTCGGGGGTTTATGCTGGTGTACTTTATTTATTACAGTAGGATATCTATTTGGTAATATCGAGTTTGTTAAGAAAAATTTCTCATTAGTAGTAATTGCAATAATTTTTAATTAGTTTGATTCCATTATTAGTTGGGATTATTAAATCTAAGAAGAAAGTTTAAAATATAGACGATCTACACATTGTGGTAGGTCGTTTTTAGTTGCTTATGATATGGGGAAAAAGTTATAATTAGTTTATCGATATTTATATATTATAGGAGAATATAATGAATTTAGGAATTATTGGAGCAGGAATGATAGTAAAAGATTTTTATCTTTTGTTCATGAATTACCAGAAATAAATTTAGAAGCAATAGTAGCTAGAAATCTAGAAAATTTGAAGAGATTAAGTGATGAATACGAAATAAAGAATATTTATACTAATATTGAAGAATGTTTAGCGAATACTGCTATTGATACAATTTATGTTGCAGTTCCAAATAATCTCCACTACAGCGTAGCCAAGAAAAGTTTAGAAGCAGGAAAAAAATGTTATTTGTGAAAAAAACCATTTACTTTAAAATTATGAAGAAGCTGAGGAATTGTTTAGTTTAGCTGATAGTAAAAATTTAATTTTAATAGAAGCGATAACGAATCAGTATCAAGAAAATTATAAAGAAATAAAAAAATAATATTTCTAAAATAGGAAATATTCGTCTAATTGAGTGTAATTATTCACAATTATCTTCATGCTATGCTGCTTTCAAGGAAGGTATAATAGCACCTGTTTTCGATAAGAAACAGGGCGGCGGTGTTTTTAGAGACTTAAACATTTATAATATACATTTCGTAGTTGGTATTTTTGGTGAGCCTCAAAGTTTAGCATATTATCCTAATATAGTTCGAGATGTGGATACTTCTGGAGTATTAATATTAGAGTATGAGAATTTTAAGGGTGTATGTATTGCGGCTAAAGATACATTTAATAATAGCTATGTTAATATTCAAGGTGATGAAGGAATAATTAAAGTTGATGGACCTTCTAGTGAAGTATCAAATTATAGAATTTTGACGGAAGATAGTTTAATTGAAGGAAACAAGAATATTAAGATACACAGAATGTTTTCAGAATTTAAAAATTTATTGATGTTATTGATAATAAAGATTTTTGATTTTTATATAAGGCAAAAAAATCATAGTCTCGCGGTTATGAAAAATTCTAGATGAAGCAAGAAAAGTATTATGAAAAAGAATAAATATAGAAAAATATAGGTTATCTGACGACATACTTATAAACTTTTGGTTTTCCAATTTGAAGATAATATACTAGTCTTCAAAAGAAATATTTTAAAAAGGTGCTTTTAGAATGGAAATAAGATTAGTCAGTACAGATTTTTGAAAATAGAGGTTTATGATTTAGATTTTAATGAAGTATATTCATTATTTAGTGTTGATAGTGCTAGTGGAGAAATAGTAACAGCAATTAGAGAAGAAGTAAAAGATGTATTGGAAAAATTCTTTGTTTAGAAAGTGTCATATATGAAGATGTATTGCATTATGTAAAAGATCAATATAATAGTACTATAGTAAAAACCATTTAAAAACGAATCCAGATATAAAAGCATTAGTTACCCCAAAAGGTAAGTGGTATGCTCTGTTTTTAGATGTAGAATATAATAAACTGCAAAAAGATAGTCTTGTAGATTCGAAGGTTAAAAATTATTAATTTAAAACATATATCTAGTAAAATTTCTGCTATTACAGATAATAGAAATATTTTTTTCCGGCATATCATATGAATAAAAACCATTGGATAAGTGTTGTTTTAGATAATAATATAGATACAGAATATGTAAAAAGAATTAATTGAGATAAGTTATAATTTGGTAAACAATAAATAAAAACCCTAACCTAAGTTATTTTAGGTTAGATTTTTTTATATTAGTATAACGGCAAGTATAAGTAATATTACTTGTATAACTACAGTAGCATAAACAAATGGGAGAAAAATTTCCCCAAGGACCCTGAGATATAATATAAAATATAAGGGTTACTATCATTAATATTCTAGAATTAGCGTTTTTAAATGAACAAATAATATTTAAAAATAACTGCTAATAAAAAAGCAAAAAGATGTGGTAGCATAAAAGGCAAGTAACATACCTAAACCAGAATGAGCATCTGTATTATTTAGCGAAAATATAAAAAAATATGATAAAAGTGCCATATAAGCTAGTGATATAATTAGAGAAGTTCTAGAAAGAATTAGTGATGTTTCCCTTTTTATTCATATTAAATCCATCCTTTCTCAGTTGCTTTTTAACAGCTTCAGTTCTATTTTTACAATCTAGTTTAGTTAGAATATTAGAGATATAATTTCTTGTTGTACCTTCTGATAAAAATAATTCTGCTGCTATCTCTTTATTAGATAATCCATGTTTAACTTTTTAGTAACAAAGTTTCTTGTTTAGATAGTGGATTATGATTCATAAAGATATTCTCCATAAGTTCTGGTGAATATTCTTTATGCCCGGCTAAAAATATTTTCAATTGTGTTCATAAGTTCTTCTATCGAACGGTCTTTTTAATACGTATGCATCAACATTACTTTTAATCGCTCGTTCAAAATAACCAATTCTTTTAAACGTAGTAACTATAACAACTTTTTGTATCAATATTTTTTTCTCTTATAAATTCTAATGTATCTAAACCAGTGGCTTCTGGCATTTCTATATCCAAGATAGCGACATCGATACTATGTTTTAATATTAAATCCATTGCAATTTTACCGTTTTCAGCTTGAAGACTTCATCAACTTTTTCTTCCATCAAAAGGAGCTTAGCCATTGCATCTCTTAACATGCTTTTGGTCTTCAGCGATAAGTAATTTCATAAATACGACTCCTTATCAATTTTTATTATTGTAATTTTTATAGTAGTGGGCTTTTTAGAAGAAATAATGTTTACTTTACCATTAACAGCTTTTTAAACGTTCTTTTATTGATTTTAATTCTTCACCATTTATTTTTTTCAAAACCACAACCATTATCAGAGAAAAAGTAAAGAATATTGTTCTTTATCTTCATTAATAATTATATCACATTCTGTAGCATTACTATGCTTGATAACATTATTAGCCAATTCTTTTAATATCATAGTAAGAGTCCATTCTTGTACAGTAGTAGGCTTACTAAAGATATTGTTTTTAACATTTATTTGTATATTACTCATTGTCATAATATCTTGAATTATATGCTAGTTCTTCATCAACGCTACGCTGTTTTAATTTATTAATTATTGCACGAGTATTATTCATAGATTCTTTACTGATTTTACTGATTTCACTAAGCTCTTGTTTTGCAGCTTCAATATTATTTTTCTAAATATTTTTAGCTAGTTCCGCTTTTAATTTTTAACATAACAAAGGTGTGGCCAATGCTATCATGAAGATCTTGAGCCGATTCGATTGCGTTCATTTTTCGGCAAGTAGAATATTTATATGTTCATTACGTTTATTACGTTCTTCTTTTAATAGTTCTTTTTTTCATAGTTTCGTTTTTGTAAAGAAAATACGAGGCTAAACAAAGAAAAATAGAAGAAAAAACATAATAACCTTATCTGCTATATTGAAAGATGCTAATGATATATGAATCATTAAGTAGTTTATAGTCCCTAAAAAAACTAATAGTTCTATATGTAGTATAATTATCATGAAAACGCCAGATTAGCAGGCTACTTAAGTAAAAAGAATATAGCATATTCATAGGATGGATAGTAATTGTCATATAAATCACATAAAATACTAGATAACTCCATTGGGCAAAGATTATATATTTATTTTTCGTATATAGAATAACTATATAATCTATTACTGCAATAATTGTAAAATACAAAACATAAAAATGGATAAGTTCCAGTTATAGTATATATGAATGGAAAAATAAAAATACTAGTGATATATAAAAATGTGAAGTTTTCTTTTAACATTATTGCTAATATTTTTCATGTCTAACTCCTTTTTGGTAAATTCTATTATAATAATATCATAAAGATAAAGGTGTGTGAATAAATAATCACACACCTTTAGTTTATTTAATTTCGATTTTACGCTTGATAATTAAAGTAAGAATAGTAAAACCAATTCCGTATGCTAATAAAATGCCAAGTGAAGTGAAAGAAAAATACTTGTTCTTTAAATATTTATTAACAAATTCTAATAAGTGATATGTTGGAGTTACTTTTAGAAATATTTTGTAGCCATTCAGGGAAAAGATAAGTAGGCCACCATAATCCTCCAAGCATAGCCAGACCTAGATATAAGATATTAGCAAAAAGGCTTAATTTTTTTCAACTGATTTAATCAGACTTAGTAATACCCCAATTCCTAAAAAATGTTATACAACCAACAACCATTAAAAACACCAGCCATAATCCATTCACGAGCACTCATATTAACATCTCGTAAGAAATGACCAACAACGAATACTACAACTACAGCTATAATAAAAGTAAAAAAATAATACGAATAAAACGTGCAATATAGTACTCAGATAATTTTATCGGTGAATTATTTATTAGATGTAGATAGTTATTTGTTTTCATCTTCACGAATTGACAATGGTAGTGAAAAATAATGCAAAAGCTAATGCTACTAAATGCAGTCATAGAAATTAACATATCTTTTTATAACACGTGTTTGTATTTCAGCATTATCAAATTGTTGCATTCCAGAGAATAGAACAAAGAAGATAACAGGAAAAACCTAATCCCATAGCAAAATTCGAAAGTGCTCTTTTTGTAAATATAAATTCCATTTTTAATAATGTAGTAAGATTTTTCATGTTTTTTTACCCCTTAGTTTTCTTTCGTTGTAGCAAAAACGCTATCTAGTAGAGTTCTGTTTTGAATCTCTAAATCTTTTAATGTACAACCGGCTGCTTGTAATAATGTCCAAATTTCTTCTGGTTTTTGTAAGGAAGTTGAAGCTATCATGTTTTACTTCCCAAATTATAGACATTTTCATTATCTTTTAATACTTCAAGATATTGGAGAGGTAAAAGTAAAGAATTTCTCTACTTCTTCAGCGCGCATAGCATGAGGAGTTGTATCACGAATTAACTCGCCTTTATGTAAAAACCAATATTCTATCTGCGGTATGCTCTACTTCTTCTATGTAGTGAGAAGAATAAATAATAGTTAATCCATTGTTTTTAATTTGTTAACTATTTCCCAAAAACGAATACGAGTAGAAGTATCCATACCAGCTGTTGGTTCGTCTAGGAAAAAATAATTTTTGGCTTCCCTATTAAAGTAAGTGCAAAAGAAAGTAATCTTCTTTGACCCACCAGATAATTTTTGAAGCTAGTGTATCTTTTTGTTTATCATCAAATCTAAGTATGTTGTCAATTTCTTGATTAGTTAAGTGATCTGTATAAAAGCTTTTGAACAAAACTTATTAGTTCATTGACTTTCAATCTTTCTGGAACAGCATTTTCTTGCGATAAAAACATTAACATAGTTTTTAATGTTCGATCAGTTGGTTTCAAATCATTAACTTTTATATTTCCTGAAGTTATGAAACTTAGCACCAAGAAGACAATTCATAAGAGTAGTTTTACCAGCTCCATTAGGCCCGATAAGAGCTACACACTCGCCTTCTGATATATCAAATGAAACATCTTTTTAAAAATATATTTATCCTTTATGACTTTACTTATATTTTTGCAGTAATAATTTTTTTACTTATCATATTAACCACCTCTTTTGTTGTTACTTATATTATATCGAGAAATAAATAATTTATTTAGTAAGCTCTGTCATATAGGAATATGACAAATGTCATAAATAAAAACCGATGACTTTAGATAGTCACCAGTTTGCGATTTATTTTAAGTCTTCTATATTTAAATAATTAGTACGGGGTTTATTTATTAGAGAAAAAATAATTTTTTTCTGAAACCTTTGAGACAGGTAAGGATAGACATTTTTGAAAAAATGAAATATTTAGTGCTGAAAAAAATTTTTATTGGTAAAACATTCAAGTAAGATGTCGGTCTACTAGTTCCATACATTAGCCCAGGACGGACTATAAGATAATTTAATGATGAAGACTTAACGAATTCTTCAGCTTGCTTTTTACTATTGAAGTAATCTTTAAATCCACCATTTGCAGAGATGTAAACTAGTTTGCTAATGTTGAACTTGGAACAAAGTTTAATAGACTTTTGCTACACTTTTGAGTGTTTAGTTTTTGTACATATTTTTGTTCTTTATAGTACCTACTAAATGAATAACGACATCGAACTTTTCTTCTATATTAATTTTCTTTCTATATTAAAGATATCTGCTTGAATCCAGTTAATATGATTTAATTCTTTTTGTTTTTTTATTTTATGTCTAGATAAATAACTAATGTTTATGTTATTTTTAGGGCTTCTTTAAGTAAAAGATTCACCTAAAAAGCTATTTCCCCAATAAGAAGAATATTCATATTTCACCTCATATATTAACTATAATTGAGTTTATTTGTGTAAAAATAATATCATAAATGAAATTTTAAAGTAAATATATTTAAACAAATTATGAAAAATGATATAATAAAGGCAATTTATAAAGGAAGGAGAAATTTTATGAAAAATAGGTTTAGTTTTAGAAGGTGGCGCAATGCGTGGATTATTTACCGCTGGGGTGCTCGATATCTTTTTAGATAATAATGTAGAAGTAACAGATGTAGTAGGGGTTTCAGCAGGAACATTATTTGGAGTTAATTACGTCTCGAAACAAAGAGGGGCGCGCTTTATGTTATAATTTGAAATATATAAATGATAAACGCTATATGAATGTAAAAGAGCTGGGTAAGAACAGGAAATTTAATAAATAAAGATTTTACATATTATAAATTGCCATTTCAACTTGATGTTTTTTTGATAATAAAACTTTTAAAGAATCACCTATAAACTTTTTGCAACGGTGACTAATATAGAAACAGGAGAAGCAGAATTTATAAAAATAGAAGATGCTTATAAGCAAATGGAAACTTTACGTGCTACTTCTACGTTACCATTTATCTCAGAGATAATAGAAGTAGGAGATAAGAAATATTTAGATGGTGGTATTTCGAATAGTATCCCCGTTGATTTTTGAAAAGCAAGATTTTGACAAGGTAATAGTTATTTTAACACGCCCAATAACATATAGAAAAGAAAAAAACAACGGGTATTCAATACAAAAATGTTTTATAAAAAAATACCCAAAATTAGTAGAAAAACTAGAGAATAGATACAAAGAATATAATGATACAGTTGATAAAATAGTTGAATTGGAGAAAGAAGGAAAAACTGTTTGTAATTAGGCTGAGTGAAAATATTACAATCAAGCGTCTAGAAAAAGACGTAGAAAAGTTACAAAAAGTTTATGATTTAGGGTTGAAAGATGGGAACAATATTATAGAAGATTTAAAAACAATATTTAGAGAAGTAGTAAGGATGATAAATATGGATATAGAACATAATAAAAATAAACGCAGATAATTATAAAAAGAAAGATATAGAAGAATTAAGAAAACTATTATCACCAATAGAATATTCTGTAACTATGGAAGACGGAACAGAAAAGTCCTTATACAGGAAAAATACTGGGATAGTTTTGAAGAGGGAATATATGTAGATATAACGACAGGAGAACCATTATTCTCGTCAAAAGATAAGTTTAAATCTAATTGTGGCTGGCCGAGCTTTTGCCAAGCCAATAGAAAAAGAGGTAACGCAATACTACAAGGATACCTCTCATCTTATGGAAAGAATTGAGGTAAGAAGTAGAGTGGGTGATTCTCATTTGGGGCATGTTTTTTTCCAGATGGTCCAGAAGAATTAGGTGGATTAAGATATTGTATAAATAGCGCTGCATTAAAAATTTATAAAAAGAGGATATGGAAAAAGAAGGATATGGTTATTTATTAAATATTTTTTTAAATAATACTATATAAATAGTAAAACAGGAGATAATTGACAATTACTATCAATTATCTTCTGTTTCAAAACTAGTTTTAGTGTCAAAAATTTAATGTAATATAATAAAATGTGTTATATACGATATCATAAAAATAATAACAGTATGATAACAGTTTTATTTATTTATTAAAAAAATACTTAAAAATCAAAACAGTTGATGTAAGAGTTTTCATCTTTACTTGCAAAAAGAATTTTGCAATAATTCCAACTAATATTTTACTATATATAGGCTAATTTATTTTTAAATAAATATAAAGTGTATTAGTACTGATGTTCACAAAATGTACACATTTCAACATAGAATAGTGTTGTAACAAAAAATAGTGTTAAGGTACACTAAAAAGTGTAACAAATAGTTTAATTAATAAATTTATTTTTTCACACTATATTATAAAAAAATTTAAGGAGTGACATAAATATGACAACAGTTGCAGAAAAAGCATTCGTTGGTGGAAAAATGGCAAACAGAAGTGGATTTAGTAGATTTTATCAAATCTAACTACACAGAGTACAGAGGGATTCTTCGTTCTTAGCTGGACCTACTGAAAACACTAAAGTTTTAGTAGAAAAATTCAATGAGTTAATGCGTCAAGAACGTTTAGCTGGTGGAACATTAGATATGGATACTAGTATTCCTTCAACTATTCTTTCACACGGAGTAGGATACATCGATAAAGATCGTGAAAAAATCGTTGGATTACAAACTGACAAACCATTAAAACGTGCTTTAATGACTTTTGGTGGTATTAACATGGCTGTAAACAGCTGTAAAGCATACGGATATGAAGTAGATGAAGAAGTTATCAAAATCTTCACTGACTACCGTAAAACTCACAACCAAGGTGTATTCGATGCATATACTCCAGAAATGCGTTTAGTAAGAAAATCTGGTGTTATCACTGGACTTCCTGATGCATATGGTCGTGGACGTATCATCGGTGACTACCGTCGTGTAGCTTTTATATGGGGTGGATCAACTATTGCTTGGAAAAAGAAGATTTAAGCTAAAATCGGAGCTGACGGAGTTATGACTGAACACGTTATTCGTGATCGTGAAGAAGTTAGCGAACAAATCCGTGCTTTAGGTGAATTAAAAGAAATGGCTAAAATCTACGGATTCGACATTTCAGAACCAGCTACAAACGCTAAAGAAGCTGTACAATGGTTATACTTCGGATACTTAGCAGCTATCAAACAACAAAATGGTGCTGCGATGTCTATCGGTAACATTGCTACATTCTTAGATATCTATATCGAAAGAGATTTACAAGATGGAACAATTAATGAGTCTGAAGCTCAAGAATTAATCGACCACTTAGTTCTAAAACTACGTTGCGTTAAATTCGCTCGTACTCCAGACTACAACCAATTATTCTCAGGAGACCCAATCTGGGCTACATTAATCGTTGGTGAAATGTTAGATTCAGAAAGATCATTAGTTACAAAAACTGACTTCCGTTTCATCCACACATTAGACAACATGGGTAACTCTCCAGAGCCAAACTTAACAATCCTTTGGTCTTCTAAATTACCAACAGGATTCAAAGAGTACTGTGCAGAATCTTCAATCAACCACAGTGCAATTCAATACGAAAGTGATGAATTATTAGCAGACTTCTTAGGAACTTGTGACAAATCTATCGCTTGTTGTGTAAGTGGTATGACTACTGGTAAAGATATGCAATTCTTCGGAGCTCGTGCTAACTTAGCTAAAGCTTTACTATACACAATCAACGGTGGACGTGATGAATTATCAGGTGTTCAAGTTGGACCAAAAAACTGAGCCAATCCGTGGCGTATTAAATTATGATGAAGTATGGGCTAAATTCGATGTATTCATGGAATGGTTATGCAAACTATACATCAATACACTAAATGTAATCCACTACATGCATGATAAATACTCATATGAAAGTTTAGAAATGGCATTACACGATACTAAAGTTAGAAGATTTATGGCAACAGGTATCGCTGGATTCTCAGTAGCAGTTGACAGCTTATCAGCTATTAAATATGCTAAAGTTACACCAATCGAAGATGAAACTGGATTAGCAGTAGATTACAAAATTGAAGGTGAATTCCCAACATTTGGTAACAACGATGACCGCGCAGACGAAATCGCTGTTGAGTTACTAAAAGTGTTCATGACTAAACTTAAAAAACATGAAACTTACCGTGCAGATGAAACTACAACTTCTATCTTAACTATTACTTCTAACGTAGTATACGGTAAGAAAAACTGGTAACACTCAGATGGACGTCGCGCAGGAGAACCATTCTCTCCAGGTGCTAACCCAATGAACGGACGTGACCAAAGTGGAGCATTAGCTTGCTTAAGCTCAGTAGCTAAATTACCATACGAATACAGCCGTGATGGAATCAGCTTAACTGCAGCATTCACACCAAGCTCATTAGGTAAAACTAAACAAGACCAAATCAAAAACTTAACAGCAATGATGGATGGATACTTCAAACAAGGTGGATACCACTTAAATACTAACGTATTTAACAAAGAAACTTTACTTAAAGTTATCGAATCTCCAGAAGATTATCCAAACTTCACAATTCGTGTATCAGGATACGCTGTACGTCTAATCAGTTTAACTCCAGAACAACAACGTGACGTATTAAGCCGTACAATGCACCAATTCATGTAATATATAATTAAACAAAAAGGAGGGGCTTTTAGTCCCCACTTTTTTTATTGTAAAATATTGTAAAAGTATTTACACAAAGTTATAGAATACGTTATAATAAGTATATAGAAAACAGTAAAGGAGGGGGCAAATTATGAAACTATCTAATTTAGCACCTGTTGAGGATACAAATGAACTAACTGCAAATGTTCACTCTGTAGAATCATTTGGTAACGTAGATGGACCAGGAATAAGATATGTAGTTTTCTTCAAGGGTGTATGTTAAGATGCAAATATTGTCACAATCCTGATACTTGGAAGATGCATAATCCTGATGCTAAAAGTCGTTACAGTAAGTCAATTAACTAAGGAAATAGTTAAGTATAGAAATTTCTTTGAAGCTAGCGAAGGTGGAGGAGTTACAGTAAGTGGGGGAGAATCTCTTCTACAATTAGATTTTGTTCTTGAATTATTTAGACAATTAAAAAGCACTAGATATTAATACTTGTGTTGATACAGTGGTGGTTTCTATGTGAAATACTCCTACTATGAACGAAAAAGATATTAGAGTTAATCTCATTAACAGATTTATTCTTAATGGATTTAAAAACATATCGACGATAAGCAACACATTAAACTTACAAAAAGAACAAATAAAAAATATTCTACAATTTGCAAGATTTTTAAGCGATAATGGAGCAAAAATGTGGATAAGACATGTTCTTGTTCCAAAATGGACGGATGATGACTATTATTTACAAAAACTTCGTGAGTTTATTGATACACTTGATGGAGTTGAGAGAGTTGAAGTTTTACCATATCATGATATGGCTAAAATTCAAATATAAAGAATTAGGACTTGAATACGAATTAAATGATATCAATCCACCAACAAAAGATAGAATAAAAAAATGCTATAAAAATATTAGGTGCACGAGACGATGTTAATTAAAATATAAGCCCAAATGACAGTTTTTCATTTATCATTTGGGCTTGTTTTTAGAAATATTATGCTGTTAAGCTCAGATTATATTCTGAATTTAACAGCATAGTTATTTGTTTAGCAATTACTATTTAGTTCCTTCTAACATAGATTTTAGATATGCTTTCTACATCTTTATTACTTGATTTAACATTGTATTCTTCAAATAATTTTTAAGTGCTTTACTTACTACAGTAGAATCTTTTAACAGCTTCTTCTGCTGCTTTTTCAGCAAGTGTTGCTTTCATTTCATCGAAAGTAGCGTCTTTTTCATCTAATACTTTAATGATGTGGTATCCGAATGAAGTTTTTACAACGTCAGATACTTTTATCTTTAGTAAGTGCATATGCAGCTTTCTTTAAAACTCTTTAACGAATGAATTATCTCTTTAGAAGACCAACCTAGATCTCCACCATTAGAAGCATTAGCAGTATCATTAGAGTTTTCTTTTGCTAGAGTAGCAAAAATCTTCTCCATCCTTAATTTTTATGTAGTTCTTCAGCTTTTTTCTTAGCATCTTCATCACTTAATCCATTAGGATTAGAGTTACTTTTTAACACTTATAAGAATGTGCGCTAAATGGTATTGGTGCTTATTTTTCGTAGTTTTCTTTTAATTTATCTTCGTTAGTTCCAGTATAGTCATTTTATTAAAAAGAGTTTGAGCAGCTTTTAACTTTAAGTCCGTCTTTATATTTATCTAAAGTAAACCTTGTTGTTTTAAAAAGTTGTTCAAATTTTTCTTTGCCACCATATTGTGTTTGAGCTTTTTGAAGTTGCTCTTCAATAGCTTTTTCATCAATTTTTCCTTTATATTTATCTAAAAGAACTTTTTGAATCATCATACTAGTAGCTGTTTTAGAAAGTTGGCTAGCCCTATGCTTTCTACGATATCCTTTCTGTTACATCTCCTGCTTTACTAGAGATATATTTTGTACCTCCAGAGCATCCTGCTAATCCTATAACCGATACACTAAGCGCTACAGGTAAAAATAGCTTTTTAAACTTGTTCATTAATTATTATCCTCCTAATTGTAACTATGTATAAATATACCATATTTTTTATTATAAAAACAACTAAAGAATAGGCGAAATAAGTCGTGCAAAAAGCTTCTTTAATTCTAATTATTAAAACTACGTTGCTGATATTTAGAATAAGATACTAAAGTTGACTTTTTGACATCTTCTAAAAAAATATTTTTCTAAATGCTTTTGTAGTTTTGTAATCATACATAAAGGCATTTAACTCGAAATTCAATTTAAAAGCTTCTATAGTCAAAAATTTGCACTACCCTAAACTTGTAACTTCATCATCAATAATAATCATTTTTGTATGGATAAAACCATTCTCGTATATATATGCTTTTCGCCCCTAGAGAAGCAAGTTCTCCAATAAATGAATAAGTAGCCCAATATACAAACATATGGTCAGGTTTATTAGGTACCATTATTCTAACATCAATCCCTGAAAGGATAGCCATCTTTAAAGCATCCATGACACTTTCATCGGGGATAAAGTATGGGGATTGAATATAGATATATTTCTTTGCACGAGAAATCATATGTAAATAACCATACTTTATTTTTCAAGTTTACTATCAGGGTCCACTAGCAAACCATCTGAATTGAAGGTAATTATCAACAGGGATAGCAGTGTGCTCTTCCTCTAGTTTGATTTGTTCAGTTTTTAGAAGATTGAGAGTTCCAATCGTCAATAAAACGAAATTCTAAAGAAACAACTGCTTCTCCTTCGATACGAAGATGTGTATCACGCCAATAACCAAATTTTTTATCTAACCCTAGGTATTCATCACCAACATTAAAACCTCCGGTATAAGCAATCTCTCCATCAATAACCACTATCTTTCTATGATTCCTGTAGTTCATACGAAAATTTATAAGTGGTAGCTTAGATTTGAAAAAAACTTTTTATTTTTTTGCATTGTTTTTTTGTTAATTTTTCCTAGTGAGGAGATACTTAATTTCTGAGCCTATGTCATCATACAAGATATATACTTTTTACACCTTCTTTAAGTTTTTGTTCAAGTAAATTAAATAATTGTTTTCCGATACCATCTTTTTAAGAATATAGTATTGAATATAGATATAATCTTTTGCTTTTTATATCTTCGAATAATAATTCAAATTTTTCTTTTCCATCTGTAATAATTTTTGATTTTTATAGATAAGAAAGCTTTATCTGTTTCTGTAATTTAACTCTATTAAATTTCTATACTTATAAATAATTTGTTCTTCCTTTGAAATTTCGTATGGAGTAGCTTGTTTTAATAAACTTTCTTGATACGAAATTTTTTTCTTCATCAGAAAAAGGGAAGATTTTTCTCTATAAATAGGTCTTCCTAGCATTAAATAAAGGATAAAAACCTAAATAAGGTATTAAGAATAAAACTAAAAATCCAAGCCCAAGAAGAACGGGTAGTTTGATATTCTAAAAACTATAGAGAATGCTAGTAATGTATTTATAATTAGAAATATTGTTAACAAGATATCAACATCTAAACGAATATCGCTAAATAATGTTGTCATATAATCTAAAAATATATGTAAAAATTTATATTGAAAAATATTTAAATTTGTATAATTCATAATATAACACTCCTAGTTAAATACTACCTTAAAACACATAAAAAGTCCAGATAATAATTATATAGATAATATAAAAAGATTATATAATTGTTAAAAATATATATCAAAAATTATAAAAAGATACATTGAAAAATAAGGAGATATTAAAAAAACTTTTAGTAATTTTGTATTATGAGTTGAATTTTTTTGCCGATTTATATTATAATGGAATAGAGAAGAAAAAGGAGAATATCATGCCTAATAATATTTTAGAAGAATTAAAAACTAAATTTGAAGATTTTGCGAGTGAACTAGAAAATATTGAACCTGAAAAAGGTTGATTTAACTCAAATTGACAGATTAATTGCTTTAGTAGAAGAATTAGATAACGAAATTAAAACTATAAAATAAAAAAATTATAAGCTGAGGTAGGAGTAGTTTACTTCTCTTCAGCTTATCTTTATGAAGAGGTTAAAATGAAAAAGAAAAAAATAGTGGTAAAAAATTAAATGTTCTTTTAACGATTAAAAAATTGGTATTAATGGTGAAGGAATAGGTTATTACAAAAAAAGAAAATTACATTTGTAAAAGGTGCTCTTCCAGATGAGGTAATTGTCTGTGAAATTATCGAAGAAACGCCAAAAATACATTATAGGAAAAATTAGTTAAAGTAAAAAGAGTCGAGTCCATATAGAGTAGCGGTAAAAAAAGAATATGCAGAAAGTGGAGCATATGGGTTAGCTCATGTTAGTTACGAAAAACAACTAGAGTATAAACGTAATATTTTATTAGATGCTTTTGATAAGTATTATAAATTACCAAAACCAGATAAATTGGTTCTAAAAAACTTTAGCATCGCCTATAATAGAACATTATCGTAATAAAAATCAGTTTCCTCTTGCTGTTCGTAATGGCCGTGTAATTGCGGGCTTGTATAAAGAAGGAAGTAATGATCTTGTAGAAATAAAATGAGGATGTTGCACTACATGAAAATGGTAATAAGATTACTAATCTTGCTAAAAAAATGTTTAGGAAAATATAAAGTAGAAATTTCTACAAATAAAAAGACTTATGGCGTAAAAATATATTTCAACTGCACTTCATTTTATAATGGAGATGTTCAGCTAACATTTGTAGCTAATACGGATAAAAATTAAAAATTTAGATAAAGTTGTTAATGAGATTAAACGTGAAGCTATAGTTAAGAGTATAGTGCTGAATGTAACGAATGATAACGATCATCTAGTAATGGGTAGTGAAAAACATAACTTTATATGGTTCGGATTATATTGTTGAAAAAAATTGGTGATACTAAATATGAATTATCAGCTAAATCATTTTTTTCCAACTTAATCCAGGAGCGACAAAAACTTTATGATAAAGTTGTAGAATTTGCTGATTTGAGAGAAACGAATATAGTTCTTGATGCTTTTTGCGGTGTGGGGACAATTGGCCAATATGTGAGTCGTAAATGTCATGAAGTATATGGTGTAGATATAGTAGAAGATGCTATAAAAGATGCAAATAATAATGTTAAGTTAAATAATTTAACTAATTGTATATATGTAGCAGGTGATGCTAACAAAATTGTACCTCGTTGGAAGAAAAAAGGAATTAATTTTGATGTTGCAATAGTTGATCCGCCAAGAACAGGTTTAGGTCATTTAGCAAAGAATTTATTAGATGTAGATGCGAAGAAAATAGTTTATGTTAGTTGTAACCCATCAACATTGGCTAGAGATTTAAAAGTACTTACTAGAAAATACAAAATTAGACGTATTCAACCAATAGATATGTTCCCTGGAACAGCGGCTGTAGAGGCGGTAGTGGAGTTAATTAGAAAGTAATATCTAGGCTTAGTGGGAGGGGGAAACCAATGAAAAAGATAAAGATGTCAGTGTTAGGAATAGGTCCAGTTTATGTATTGAGTTGCTTAATTGCAACAGTTTTATCAATATATCTATCTGAAAAAGGGAGTCTTAATTCAGGAAAAATTAGCAACTTCAGATTAATTTTGATATGTTTAGGGTCTACTTTCTATTTTATTAGGTGTGATATTATGGATACAAGCTGTATTTTCACAAAAAATGGTAAAGGCAATAAAAGATAATATTCTTTTTGACTAAAGGAGTCTATGCTGTTGTAAGGAATCCGATATATTCTGCATTTTTCTTTGTTTTTACTGGGATGTTATTGATAGAAGCCAATCTTTGGTTACTTATACTTCAATAGTATTTTGGCTTTATATGACTATTCTTTTAAAAACTTACATAAGAAAAGTGGCTAAAAAGAGGCTTTTTGGACAAGAGTATATTGAATATTGCGCTAGAGTAAACAGAGTCTTTCCATGGTTTCCTAAAAATAATGTTGTTATAGAGGAGAAATATTTTTGGATAAAAAGTTTGAACAATTAAAAAAAGATATAATGTCAGATATTGATAATAAGAAATATTCAGATAAAGGGAATTGAACCGCTTTTTGCACCTAGACCTGCTAAAAATATTGATAATAGGTCAAGCACCAGGACTAAAAAGCACAGGAGAGTAAAAATATTCTTTAATGATAAAAAGTGGTGTAAAATTAAGAGAGTGGATGGGAATTGATAATGAAATATTTTATAATTCCGGGTTAATTGAGTAGTTCCTATGGATTTTTTTATTATCCTGAAAAAGGAAAAAGTGGAGATTTGCCACCGAGAAAAAAATTTTGCATCTAGATGGCATGCTAAAGTATTAGAGTTAATGCCGGATGTTGAAACTTATTATTTTAGTAGGAAAATATGCTCAAGATTACTACTTAAAAGATGGGAAGGGAAAAAACTTAACAGAAACAGTTAAGAACTATAAAAATATTTACCAACGTATTTTCCAATAGTTCATCCATCACCACTAAATTTCCGATGGCATAATAATAATCCTTGGTTTCTTGAAGAAGTAGTACCAGAGTTACAAGAAAGAATAGAAAAAGATTTTAAATTAAAGAATAGAAGTTACTTAAGAAAAAATTAAGTAACTTCTATTTTTTATAAACAGGTTAAATCGTATGTAGTTTTCTTCTCCGTAATAAACTAGAATAGCTTCTATTAAATTTTTTTATTTTATTTAAGTTATCAGTTTCTAAAATAATTTCTGCTTTTCCGGAGATAACATTAAAGGAAGTACCGCTGATAACAGAAATTATCTCTATATTTTTTTATATTTTGTACTTTTTCTAACAAATTCACTGGTAATAATGGTTGTATCAATCGCTTCATTAGGCTCTGCTCCATGGCCACCTTTTTCCAAAAATAGAGAGTTTGTACTTTTCCATATTATTGCTCCTCCTTAAGATTTTTTTAATAACTTTATCAGCATTTAATGCTAAGTTGAGAAATATTGAAGCAGTATGCGTCATAACTTTTTCTTCGAAATCAAATTTTGGGTGATGATGAGGATATTTAGCAAAAAGTATTATTACCAGCACCGATTAAAAAGAATGCCCCTGGAATATTTTTCTAGATAATATGCAAAATCTTCACCAATCATTAGTGGCTCGATTTCTTTAAGTTTTATTTCTGGAAGGATAGCAGACGCTGCTGTTATAATTTCTTTAACGGCATTTTTATGATTTATAAGTGGCGGATAACCACCATAGTAGATAAATTCTATAGTTGCGTTTTCATATTCCTTTTTCTAATGATAAACAAAGTTTTTAGTTTAGATATCACCATTTTATGAAGTTCTTTATTAAAATGACGTATTGTACCAGTAATACTAGCATTATTTTTGGTACTTTCTAATTTTCCAAGGGTAATTACTAGAGTTTCTCGTGGTTTTGCAAAGCGCGAAACTATTTGTTGTGTTTGTGATATAAAAATCTGCAGCAATTAAATTTGAATTTTTATTAGAAGTAATTTTTATTTCGAATCTATCAGCAGCTGCACAAAGCTCACTATAGCCATAACCTCAAAGTTCCTAGCGGAAGCGGAGTCCAAAGATGAGCACCAAAGATTGCATCAACATTTTCTAAACAACCGGCATCAATCATTGGTTTAGCACCACCAGGAGCTTGTTCTTCACCATATTGGAAAATTGCGACAATATCATGAGGAAGTTTATCGATGTTTTCCATTAAAAACTTTGCAAGTAGCAAGTAAAGATACTGTGTGGCCATCTATGACCGCAGGCATGCATGGTATTTTGAATTTTAGATTTGTAGTCAACGTCTTTTTCATCGTTGATAGGGAGCGCGTCAAAGTCAGCTCTGAAAGCAAGAGTTTTACTTGAGTCTTTTTCCTTTGATTCGTGCTACAACACCATTAAGACCAATATTTGTTTTAATATCTTTAATACCTAATTCTCTTAAATAATTTTTCAATAAATTTTGCTGTATTCTTTTTCATGAAATGATACTTCTGGATTCATATGCATATATCGACGTAATTTTATCATCTCAGGAAAGTAATTTTTAATTTCTTCTTTAATAAGTAGCGAAAGCATAATTTTCTCCGTTCAATTAAGTTATTGTATAAAGTAATTATACCATTGTTTTGTACTTTTTATTAAGTCAAAGTTGGTAGGTAAATATTTGACAAATATAACTAATATAGTATATACTATTAATAATTTAAAGTAATATATCTTTAATGTGATCCAGAGAGGTCAGCGAAGATTAATTTGTTGTAATGAATATACCAAGTTTAAACATGCTGTCCTGCTCAATAGAGTAGGTTATTTTTGAGGTGAAGTATGAAAAAAACGAGTTCTTTTTGATGAAGTTATGATTTCTAGAATGATAACAAGAATAGCTAATGAAATTATCGAACAAAAATAAATTAGAAGAGATAGTTTTAGTTGGTGTTAAAACTAGAGGTATCCACATAGCTAAAAAGATTAAAGAAAAAAATCGGTGAATTAGAAAAATATTAATATACCTGTTGAGGTATTAGATATTAAATTTTATCGTGATGATTTAGAAAAAAGAAGCGATGAACCTGAAATTAATACATCTAAGTTTAAACTTGACTTAACAAATAAAGTTGTCATTATAGTTGATGACGTATTGTACACTGGAAGAACTGTACGTGCTGCGATTGATGCGATTATGGATGTTAGTCGTCCAAAAGCTATTAGATTAGCGATATTGATTGATCGTGGGCATAGAGAATTACCAATACGTGCAGATCATATTGGGAAAAATATACCTACTTCACGTAGTGAAAATGTAAAAGTTTATCTAAAAGAAGTAGATGAAAATGATGAGATATTACTAATATAAATAAAAATCTTTTTAAGCTAGTCCAGAGAGGCTAACAAGGGATTAAATTTAGAGTATATACTTTATGAGTATAGCTGTGCTTTTGTTGTAGCTATTTTTTTCAAAAAAATATAATAATTTAGATTTAATAATTGATGATAAGTCATACCTTGTAGCCTTGCTGCAAGGTATTTTTTTATAAAAATTATGGAGGAATAACTATGAAAAACATAGTAAAAAAATGTCTGATTTAACGAATGAGGAAGTTTTTAGTTTAATAGAACGTGGTTTAGAATTAAAAAAATGGTAAACAAGTATCTCCACGAGAAGACTTATACGTATCAAACTTATTTTTTTGAAAAATTCAACTAGAACAAAAACATAGTTTTGAAGTAGCTGAACATAAACATAGATTAAATGTAATAAATTTTGATGCATCTACATCTTCTGTAAATAAAGGTGAAACACTTTTATGATACTTGTAAAAACTTTAGAAATGATAGGTTGTAACATACTAGTTATTCGCCATAGTCAAGATGCTTATTACAATGAATTAACTAACCTAAATATACCGATTATTAGTGGAGGAGATGGTAGCGGAGAACATCCTAGCCAATGCTTATTAGATTTAATGACGATGTATGAACAATTTGGAACATTTGAAAATCTTAATATTATAATCGCAGGTGATATAAAAAAATTCACGAGTTGCGAGAAGTAACTATAACATGCTTACAAGATTAGGGTGCTAAAGTCAGATTTGTCTGCCCAGATATCTTTAAAGATGAAACTTTAGGAGAGGTGGTTGACTTTTGACGAAGTTATAGGAGAAGTAGATGTTTGTATGTTGCTACGTGTTCAACATGAAAGACACGATTCAAAAAAATGGGGCTTATCTAAAAGAAGAGTATCACAAAAAAACTTTGGTTTAACACAAGAAAGATATGATAAATTAAAAGAAAAAAAGCTATAGTGATGCACCCAGCTCCAGTAAACAGAGATATGGAGATTGCTTCTCATTTAGTAGAAGCTCCAAAATCTGTAATTTTTGAACAGATGAAAAAAATGGAATGTTTATGAGACAAGCAATGATAGAAAAAAATAATAAAAGATAATAATTTATAATCAAAGGAGAACAAAATGTTACTTTTTAAAAAAATGGAAAAAAATTTTTAGAAAAATGGTGTTTTTAGTAAATAAAGATATTTTTAGTAAAAGATGAAAAAAATAGTAAAAATTGCTGAGGAAATAGAAAAATTCAGAAGCAAAAAGTACTAGATTTAGAAGGGAAATTTGTTTCTCCTGGATTTATAGATGTTCACGTTCACTGGAGAGAACCAGGATTTGAGTATAAAGAAAAATATTTATCATGCTTCTAGAGCAGCAGCACGTGGTGGATTTACTACAGCAATGCCAATGCCTAACTTAGATCCAGTACCAGATAACTATGAGAATTTAAAAATTACAATTAGATATAATTGAAAAAGATTCAGTGATTCGTGCAATTCCTTTTGGAGCAATCACAAAAGGAGAACTTGGAAAAGATTATGCTGAGTTTGAAGAATTAGCTGACCATGTATTTGCTTTTAGTGATGATGGTCGTGGAGTACAAGATGCAAATATGATGTTTGAGTCAATGATGGTAGCTGCAAAACTAAATAAAGCGATTGTTGCACACTGTGAAGATAACTCACTAATACGTGGAGGATGTATGCACTGTGGTCGCAGAAGTCGTGAACTAGATTTACCAGGTATCCCATCGGTTTGTGAATCAGTACAAATTGCTAGAGATGTCCTATTAGCAGAAGCAGCTGGATGCCATTACCATGTTTGTCACGTATCTACTAAAAGAATCAGTACGTATAGTAAGAGAAGCTAAAAGCAGCAGGAATCAAAAGTTACTTGTGAAGTTTGTCCGCATCACTTAATAAGTGATGAAATGGACATTCCTGAAGATAACGGAATGTGGAAAAATGAATCCGCCTCTACGTGCAAGAGAAGATAGAAATGCTTTTAATTGCAGGATTACTTGATGGAACAATTGATGTTATCGCAACAGACCACGCTCCACACGCAACTCATGAAAAAAAGATTTATCAATGAGAAAAGCAGCTTTTTGGTATTGTTGGTAGTGAAACAGCATTTAGTCAACTTTATACAAAAATTTGTAAAAACTGGAGTATTCTCATTAGACTTACTAGTGAAACTAATGACTGAAAAAAAGTTGCAGATACGTTCGACCTTCCATATGGAAGATTAGAAGAAAATGGATATGCAGATTTAGTAGTAATTGATTTAGAAAAAAATCACTAAAAAAATTGATCCAGAAAAAAATTCTTATCAAAAGGTAGAAATACTCCTTATGTAGGAGAAGAAATCTATGGTATACCAGTTTTAACATTAAGTGAAGGTAAAAGTAGCTTATAAAGATTCAGAAGTATTTGATATATAAGAAAAAAATTTTTTAATATAATAAACAAAGAAAGTGAGAAAAGCTATGTACAGTTATGATAGACAGCTAATTTTAGAAGATGGAACGGTTTATAAAGGTTATGGTTTTGGAGCTAATACACCAATGACAGGAGAAGTAGTTTTCAATACTGGTATGACAGGATATCAAGAAACATTGTCAGATCCATCATATAATGGTCAAATAGTTACATTTACTTATCCATTAATAGGAAACTACGGAATAAATAGAGATGACTTTGAAACAATCAATCCGAGTATTAAAGGATTAGTAGTAAGAGAAGTATGTCACAAGCCATCAAACTTTAGAACTGAGTATAGTTTAGATGAAGTACTAAAAGAATTAAATATTCCAGGTATTTCAGGTATAGATACGCGTAGTCTAACTAGAAAAATTAGAGAACACGGTACAGTAAAAGGGATAATAACAGACCTTTGTATGGATCCAGAAGAAGAGTTAGAAAAATTAAGAAATACAACATTACCAACTAACCAAATAGAACAAGTTTCTACACAAAAAGCTTTCTTATCATCAGGAAGCGGATATAGAGTAGTTCTAGTAGATTTAGGTATGAAATCAGGAATATTAAGAGAATTAAATGAAAGAAACTGTGATATCGTAGTAGTTCCTCATAATGTAACAGCGGCAGAAATTTTCCGACTAAATCCAGATGGAATTATGTTAAGTAATGGACCAGGGGACCCAGTGGATGTTCCAGAAACAATTGAAATGCTTAAAGAAGTAATACCGAAAAATTCCAATTTTTTTGGTATTTGTATGGGACACCAACTTATTTCTTTTAGCGTCAGGTGCAAAAAAACTTATAAATTAAAAATTTGGACACCGCGGAGCTAACCACCCAGTTAAAAAAATCTATTAACAGGAAAAGTTGATATAACATCACAAAACCATGGTTATAGTGTTGATATAGAATCGTTAAAAGATACAGACTTAGAACTTACTCATTTATCAGTAAATGATAAAACTTGTGAAGGTGTAAGACATAAAAAATATCCAGTCTTCACAGTTCAATATCACCCAGAAGCATCACCAGGGCCACATGATCCTAACTATCTATTTGACCAATTTATAGATAATATGAAAGCTTTCAAAGAAAGTAAGAAAAAAATAATAGTAAATAGATAAGTATAAAAAGTTTAGTAGTAAGATAATAAGGAGAATAACAATGCCAAAACGTAATGATATAAAAACTATTTTAGTAATTGGTTCTGGACCAATTACAATAGGTCAAGCTGCAGAATTTGACTACGCTGGAACACAAGCATGTCTTTCATTAAGAGAAGAAGGATATGAAGTAATATTAGTAAACTCAAATCCAGCGACTATTATGACTGATAAAAGAAATTGCAGATAAAGTTTATATGGAGCCTCTTACTTTAGAGTTCGTTAGTAAAAGTTATCCGCAAAAGAAAGACCAGATGCACTATTACCGACATTAGGGAGGACAAGTAGGGCTTAACCTTGCTGTAGAACTTCACAAAAGCGGTGTATTAGACAGATATGGGGTAGAACTATTAGGAACTAAATTAAGTTCAATTGAACAAGCAGAAGACAGAGAATTATTTAGAAATCTTATGAATGAACTTAATGAACCAGTACCTGAATCTGATATTATTACAACAGTTGAAGAAGCTTATGAGTTTTGTTCGTGAAATAGGGTATCCGGTAATTGTTCGTCCAGCATTTACAATGGGAGGAACAGGTGGAGGAATCTGTTATAACGATAAAGACTTAGAAGAGATCGTAAGTAGTGGATTACACTATTCACCAGTAACACAATGTTTATTAGAAAAATCAATCGCAGGATTTAAAGAAATTGAATATGAAGTAATGCGTGACTCAAATGATACAGCTATCGTTGTATGTAATATGGAAAATATTGACCCAGTTGGTATTCATACAGGGGACTCAGTAGTAGTAGCTCCGTCACAAACATTAACTGACAGAGAATACCACATGCTACGTGATGTATCTTTAAAAATTATTCGTGCACTAAAAATCGAAGGTGGATGTAACGTGCAACTTGCACTTGATCCAGAATCATTTAAATACTACATTATCGAAGTAAATCCAAGGGTTTCTCGTTCATCGGCTCTAGCTTCAAAAGCTACAGGTTACCCAATAGCGAAAAATAGCGGCAAAAAAATTGCGGTAGGATTAACACTAGATGAAATTATAAACCCAGTTACTAAAAAAATTTTTATGCTTGCTTTCGAGCCAACATTAGACTATGTAGTAAGTAAAATTCCAAGATTTCCATTTGATAAATTTGAGAATGCTGACAGAAAAATTAGGAACTCAAATGAAAGCGACTGGTGAAGTTATGGCGATGGGGTAGAACTTATGAAGAAAGTTTACTAAAAAGCTATTCGTTCTCTAGAATATGGTGTGCATCACTTAGGGTTACCAAACGGTGATGATTTCACATTAGAAGAAATATTAGATAAAGTAAAAACAAGCTGGAGATGAGAGATTATTCTTTATCGGTGAAGCTTTAAGACGTGGACAAAGCACACAAGATATTCATGATATAACTAAAATTGATATGTTCTTCTTAGAAAAAATGCAAAACATTATTGATATTGAGCATGAATTAAAAGAAAATGTAGGAAATACTGATTTATTGGAATACGCTAAAAAAATATGGCTTCTCTGACAAAGTAATTGCACATAGATGGAATACTACAGAAGAAGAAATCTATAAACTTCGTCAAGAAAATAATATTGTACCAGTATTCAAAATGGTAGATACATGTGCTGCAGAGTTTGTTTCTGAAACACCATACTTCTACTCAAGTTATGAACAAGAACAAGAGTCGATTGTTAGTGATAAGAAAAAAATCATTGTCCTTGGATCAGGACCAATAAGAATTGGACAGGGGGTAGAGTTCGACTACGCAACAGTTCATGCGGTAATGGCTATTAAAGATGCTGGTTATGAAGCTATTATAGTAAATAATAACCCAGAAACAGTATCAACAGACTTCACTATTTCTGATAAACTTTACTTCGAACCACTTACTCAAGAAGACGTAATGGCAATTATAAACCACGAAAATCCAATCGGAGTAGTTGTTCAATTCGGTGGTCAAACTGCAATTAACTTGGCAGATAAATTAGAAAAATATGGAGTGAAAATTCTAGGTACTGCATTAGAAGAAATTGATAATGCGGAAGATAGAGATAAATTTGAAGAATTACTTCATAAATTAGATATTCCTCAACCATTAGGAAAAAAACTGCATTCGATGTTGAAACTGCGGTTCAAAACGCTAAAGAAATCGGATATCCAGTATTAGTTAGACCATCATACGTACTTGGTGGACGTGCGATGGAAATAGTTTACGAAGAATCAGAATTACGCCGTTATATGAAAACAGCGGTTAAACTTACTCCAGAGCACCCAGTATTAACAGACCGTTACTTAGTTGGTAGAGAAATAGAGGTTGATGCAATTAGTGATGGAGAAACAGTAATTATTCCAGGTATTATGGAACATATTGAAAGAGCTGGGGTACATTCAGGGGACTCAATCGCAGTATATCCTCCTCAAACACTGACAGAAAGTGAAAAAGAAAAAAATTAATTGAATATACAATAAAAACTAGCAAAAAGGATTAAATATTGTTGGATTACTAAACATTCAATATGTAATTAGTAAAGGAGAAGTATTCGTACTTGAGGTAAACCCACGAAGCTCACGTACAGTACCATTCTTAAGTAAAATTACAGGAGTTCCTATGGCGAAACTTGCTGCAGGAGCAATAATTGGAGAGACACTAAAATCAAAAGGATATGAAACAGGCCTTCTACCAGAAAGCAAAAATGTTTATACGAAAGTTCCAGTATTCAGTTTCCAAAAACTTAAAGATGTAGATACTACATTAGGACCTGAGATGAAATCAACAGGAGAAGTAATGGGAAGTGATGTTACACTAGAAAAAAATCTCTATATAAAGGATTACTAGCAGCTGGAATCAAAGTAAGCGACCAAGGTAATATCTTATTTACTATAAGTGATGATGATAAAGAGGAAGCTCTAAATATAGCTAAACGATTCTCTGATATCGGATATAATCTACTTGCAACAGAAGGAACAGCTAAATTCTTAGAAAATAATGGATTAAGAGTAACTGCTGTTGGAAAAATTAACCAAAGCGACTATAGTGTGTTAGATGCAATCTATAAAGGAGATGTTGATGTAGTAATTAATACAACATCAAAAAGATAAAGATGTTACAAAAAGATGGATTCAAAAATTCGTCGAGTGGCAAGTGAACAAGAGATTGTATGTTTAACATCATTAGACACTGCAGATGCATTATTAAAAAGTATTAGAATCAATTTCATTCCACATTCTACCACTTTAGGAGTCAAGTATGGATTACGTAAAAAAATTTTTAAAGTATGGAAAGATAATAAATTTAACTTTTTTTATATAGAACATGATAAAACCATTTGAAATTGGTGAAAAAGATGAATGGAATATATGAGAAAGCATATATGAATGGTTATAACTGGGAAGCATTTCTAAATTATTATTTAGAGAAAAAAATTCTCCTGAAGTATTAGAAGGTGTAGAGATGGATCCAGAAGCGGGAATCCTTACAGCATATTATGATAATACTTTTAGGAAATGAAGAGAAGGCAGAAAAAGTTAAAAAAAATATGATTATTGATCTAATTGAAAATGAAGAAAAAGTTATACAAAGTATTAAAAGATGAAGGTTCAAAAAAATAAATTGGGATTAATACTTTAAAAAAAGTAAAGATAGAAAAAGGTTAGAAGTTGTCAGTAATTAATAAAACTACTGAGATTAAGGTTAGTAAAAAAATACATAGGGAGGAATCTTAAAAAAATTGATGTTAACAATTATATTTTTTTAAGTGACTCCCTTTTTAGAAAAAAAGGAGTGGGTTGATGGATACTTATTTAACGACAGTAGTAAGTAACGAACAAATTGCGGATAAAATTTTTAGAATAGAATTGCAAGGTGATATAGTTAAAGAAATGAATACACCTGGGCAATTCGTCAATATAAAGGTAAGTAATAGTTATGAATTTTTTTATTAAGAAGACCTATTTCAATTTGTGAAATTAATAAAGAAAAAAATACTTTTGTTATGGTCTATAGAGCAGATGGTGCTGGAACAAAGAAAAATTTCACAATTGAAAAAAAGGGTGAAGAAGTGGACGTCTTAGGTCCACTAGGAAAAAGGTTATGATGTTTATACACTAAAAGGAAGGTCAAACTGCATTACTAGTTGGTGGAGGAATAGGAGTGCCACCATTATATGAATTAGCTAAGCAGTTTAAAAATGAAGGAATTAAAACAATACATATTTTTAGGTTTTAATAATAAAAAAAGATGTATTTTTATGAAGATAAGTTCTCTGAATTAGGGACAACATATGTAGCAACAGCAGATGGTACATATGGAGAAAAAGGGATTTGTAACAGATGTTATAAAAAAATATGATATTGCATATGATAAATATTTTAGTTGTGGACCATTCGCAATGCTTAAAAGCATTAACAACAATGGATGAAGAAAAAAATAGGATATATTTCTTTAGAAGAAAGAATGGCTTGCGGTGTTGGAGCTTGTTATGCATGTGTCTGTGAAAAACAAGATGGAAGTATTTCACGTGTTTGTTATGATGGACCGGTATATGAATCAACAGAAATAGCATTATAGGAGGAAATATGAGCGAAAGATTACGAGTAAAATTACCCGGATTAGATTTGAAAAAAATCCAATAATGCCAGCATCAGGTTGTTTCGCATTTGGCTTAGAATATGCTAATTTTTTTATGATTTAAGTCAACTTGGAGCGATAATGATAAAAAGCTGCAACAAAAAGAACCTCGATTTGGAAATCCTACACCACGTGTTGCTGAAACATCTAGCGGTATGTTAAATGCAATAGGATTACAAAATCCTGGAGTACATGAAATAATGGAAACAAAATTAAAAGAATTGGAAAAATATGATGTTCCAATAATTGCTAATGTAGCTGGAAGTGAAATAGATGACTATGTTTATGTAGCTGAGCATATTAGTAAAGCGCCAAATGTTTGTGCTTTAGAACTGAATATATCTTGTCCAAATGTAAAACATGGTGGTATTCAATTTGGTATAGATCCAGAGACAGCAAAAAATCTTACAAAAAAAGTTAAGGAAGTATCTAGTGTACCAGTATATGTAAAACTATCTCCTAATGTAACAGACATAGTTTCTATGGCTAAAGCAGTAGAAGAAGGTGGAGCTGATGGTATTACTATGATAAATACATTAGTAGGTGTTAGACTAGATAGAAAAACTGGGAAACCAATAATAGCAAATGTAACAGGAGGTTTATCAGGACCTGCAGTAAAACCAGTTGCTATTAGAATGGTATATCAAGTATCTCAAGCTGTAAACATTCCTATTATAGGAATGGGTGGAGTAATGGATGAGTGGGATGTTATTGACTTTATCTCAGCAGGTGCAAGCGCAGTAGCTGTAGGTACTGCAAACTTTGCTGATCCATATGCTTGCCCAAAAATTATAAACAAACTTGAAAGTGCTCTTGATGAACTAGGAGTCGAGCATATACTTGATATTAAAGGACGAGCTTACAAATAATAAAAACTATATTAAAGGAGACAAATTGATGAAAAAAAGACGTAATTATTGCATTAGATTTTCCAACATTAGAGGACACATTAAATTTCTTAGATAAGTTTGATGATGAAAAACTATTCGTTAAAGTTGGTATGGAATTATATCTACAAAATGGTCCAGTAGTTCTTGAAAAAATAAAAGAATTAGGACATAAAGTATTTTTAGACTTAAAACTACATGATATTCCAAATACAGTCTACGGAGCTACAAAAGGGTTAGCTCAGTTCAAAGTAGATATTCTAACTGTGCATGGTGCAGGAGGATATGAAATGTTAGCTGCAGCTAAAAGAGGAATGGTAGAAGGTGGAAGCCCTGATACAAATGTAATAGCAATAACTCAGCTCACATCAACATCTGAAGAAGCGATGAAAGAAGAACAATTAGTAGCGGCTTCATTAGAAGAGAGTGTAATAAATTACGCAAAAACTTGCTAAAAAAAGGCGGGACTTGATGGAGTTGTTTCATCAGTTTGGGAAGCTAGAATCATTAGAAAAAACTGTGGTGAAGACTTCTTAAAAGTAACTCCTGGTATACGTCTAGATACTGATGAAGTAGGGGATCAAAAACGTGTTGCGACACCAACCGTTGCAGCAAGTGAAGGTAGTACACATATAGTAGTAGGCCGTTCAATTACGAAAGCTAAAAACCCAAGAGAAGTTTATAATCTAATTAAAGAACAATTTACTAAGTAATAAAAATATAGAAGCTAAGGAGAATTAAAATGACTTTTAGAAAGAAAAAAATAGCTAAAAACTTACTAGAAATAGAAGCAGTTGCCTTAAGACCAAAATGATTATTTCACATGGACTTCAGGAATTAAATCACCTATTTACTGTGATAATAGAATAACAATGTCTTATCCAAAAATCAGAAGAGAAATCGCTGCTGGATTAAGTGAAGTAATCAAAAAGAACTTTCCAGAAGTAGAAGTAGTAGCGGGAACAGCAACAGCAGGTATACCTCATGCTGCATGGGTAAGTGAAGTACTAGATTTACCTATGATTTATGTTAGAGACTCAGCAAAAAAACACGGGAAAACTAACCAAATTGAAGGAAGATTACTAGAAGGACAAAAAGTTGTTATAATTGAAGACTTAATTTCTACAGGATTATCTTCATTAAAAGTTGCTAAAGCACTAGAAGAAGCAGGGGCAGTAGTACTTGGGGTGGTAGCAATCTTTAGTTATGAACTTAAAAAAGCTCAAGATGCTTTTGCAGCGGACAAAGTAGAATACCACACATTAACAAACTATAACTTCTTAATAGAAGAAGCAGTTGCTAGTAATTACATTAAACAAGAAGATGTAGAAAAACTTCTTGAATGGAGAAATAACTTATAACATACTAAAAAGCACGTAAGGTTTATATTACGTGTTTTTTTATATTCATAAAAATAATGACTATCACTTTCACATATGATATAATTAAATAATATTATAAGGTAGTGAGGTATAGAAAATGGATAATATTATTGATGTAACAGTTCCAGTAGCTGAAGTTGTTGACAAACACCCAGAAGTTTTAGATATTTTAGTAGATTTAGGATTTAAACCATTAGCTAATCCAATAATGAGAAATACTCTAGGAAGAAAGACTTCATTAAAAATGGGTTCTAAGTTAGCTGGTATAAAAATAGAAGATATAGTAGCTACATTAGAAGCTAATGGATATGAAGTAGTAGGATTAAACTAATGACAAAAACAAGAATAGAAGTATTAAAAGATATTTTATTAAGATTACATAATGGAGCAAGTGCAGACTCTGTACAAGATGAATTCAACGAACATTTTACAGGTGTATCAGCTATAGAAATAAGTTTAATGGAACATGAACTTATGAATTCTGATTCAGGTGTAACATTTGAAGATGTTATGAAATTATGTAATGTTCATGCGAACCTATTTAAAGGCGCTATTAAAACAGTAGAAGTAGAAGATAGTGAACACCCAGGTCACCCTGTGCAAGTATTTAAACAAGAAAATCTAGCGCTAAGAGCGGCTATTATTCGAGTAAGACGTATATTAGATAACTATAAAAAAGTTGAAAATACGCCATCTCAAGAAGCCGTGCTAAAAGGTCTTGGGCGCCAGTTAGCTCTGTTAGGACAGTTTGATATTCATTATAAGAGAAAAGAAGAGTTAATGTTCCCTATTATGGAGCGTTATGGTCATGATGCACCACCAAAAGTAATGTGGGGTGTGGATGATGAGATAAGAGACTTATTTAGTGATGCTCTACATGAAGCTCATAGACTACCTAATAGTGATATAGAAGTAGTTAAAGAAAAATTTGAAAAATTTGTTAAAGAATTTGAGGAAATGATTTTTAAAGAAGAATCAATTTTATTGATGATTTTATTAGAAACATTTAATCAAGATGACTGGCTAACTATCGCAAAAGAAAGTGATGCTTATGGATATGCAATTATTACACCAACTGAAGAATGGGTTCCTAAGAGAGAGGATTTTGAAGAACCTGTAGAAGAAATTTGCCAAACAGAAATAACTGAAGAAGGTGTAATGCAAAAAGTTATTACAACACCAGAAGGTGAGATAACTATTTCATTTAAACCAAATAAAAAAGAAGAAAAAGTAGTAGATAGAACTACTCCTCAGAAATTTGGTAAAGGATACTTATCTGTAGATCAAGCAGATTTAATATTAAATCATCTACCAATGGAAATCACTTTTGTTAATAAGGATGATATATTCCAATATTATAATGATCATTGTCCAGAACAAGATATGATATTTAAACGTACACCTAGTCAAGTAGGGAGAAATGTAGAACTTTGTCATCCACCAAAATACTTAGAAAAAGTAAAAATAATAATGCAAAATTTACGTGATGGTAAAAAAGACAAGTATGAAATGTGGTTCAAATCAGAATCTCGTGGGAAATTTGTTCATATAGTTTATGCTGCAGTTAGAAATGAGCAAGGTGAATTCGAAGGAGTTCTAGAATATGTTCAAGATATTCAACCATATCGTGATATAGACACAGATTTGAATAGAGACTTATAAGAAAAGAGCAACGTTAAAAAATTACTTAACGTTGCTTTTTAATTTAAAATATTTTGTCGAAAACTTGTTTTTTTGCTTTCATGCTAGTTAGAGTAATAGCAACTATAATTAATATCGCATAAATTACTCCCAAAAATATGAGATATGTTTGGATACTCTAACAACAAGAAAAATAGTAGCAGTATTTAATATTATTAGTCCAATAATACAAAAAGAATGCAATTATCCCAAGTAATATCTGACTCATTCCTCGAGTACTAAGTTCAAGTATATTATTCCAGTTTAAATAGAGTTTATTAAAAATCTCTAGTAAAACTATAAAATGCTATAGCTATACCGGTAATGATATATGAAAAAAATAGTAATAATAAATAATTCAATTGATATTCCAGCCAATATTAGCATTATCATGAACATAATAACACCTAAAAGAAATTTGAAGGAATGTACTTACAATAAATTTTGTTTTTTTATGTATTTTTTTAAAAATCCATCGGTAAAGATTTCAAGTGATAGTAATCTTGTTTTTTTCAAGAGAGATTGCAACACCTGTAAAACTGATAGGATTAAACATCATAAGTAAAGCCATTGAAAAATCCAAAAACAAATTGCAAAAAGGATAGAATTCTATTCCAAGTTGGATTCCACCTTCACGTCTTATTTGTATTATAGCTCCGGCAAAAAAATTATAATAGATAATAGATAACTAGAGAAAATATTAGCAAGAAGTGTACCATGACTAAATAGATTAAAATTACGTTTGATTAATTTTTGCATTTAGAGAGGTGTATTTAGAACTCCTTTCTTTGTGTTCTTTTTGTTTTGAACTTAAAGTTGTTTTATGAACACCAGCTATTCTATGAATATCATTTAAATATTTTTTTAGCCACTAAGGTATTTACTAAAAATAACTATAACAATAGTAATGATAATCAAGATAAGTAAATTCATATAAGATTCTTTTTGTTAGTATATCAAAGAAAAAGTCTCCTCTATATTTTTGTTTGCAGTAACATTAAATCATTAGAAACAAGTTCTTTAGATAAGATAACATACCCTGCTCCTAATAGTAATCCGAAGATTATAATAATACCATTAATTTTATTTTTTTATTTTTTTCAAAAATTAGGTATGTATGTAATTGTGGATAAAAAGTAATGTTAGTCCTCCAGAAATAATAATAATTATGCATAATGAGTAAATAAGTGAAATTATAATCTGGATTAATGAAAATTCTGTATTAACTGCTATAATAAAGTTAATTACAATCACAGGGATAAATAATCCAGATAGTTGGAAAAAGTAATACTAAAAAAATTTTTCCAATAAATAATTCTTTTTCACTAACGGGTAACGGTAGTAAAGAATGGGTATCTTTACTTTCATAAAAACATATTTAAAAAAATGTTGTTGATAGTGTTAAAGCAGTCATTATAATTAAAAAAATAATAATATGTATTTATAAGAAGGACCTTCTAGAACACTGCTAAACATTGAATTACCGAATAATATATAGAAGACGACTATATTAAGTATATTTAAAAGTAATAGATTATTAAATATTTTCTTTCTAATATCAGCAGTTCCCTTATATTTTTTTCTATATTTTGCTGTTTGCATAGGATTAATATACATTAAGTTAGTAAAAAATAAATTTTTTATGATATTCCAGCGCATATTAAACACCACCTAGATTATATCGATTAGAACTTTTGATTAGGTTAAGATAAATTTCTTCGAGTGAGTTTCCTTCGTGTTGTGCTCTTAACTCATCAAGTGTTCCGACAAAAATAAGTTTACCATGGCTAAGAATACCAATTCTATCACATAGATGTTCTGCAACTTCTAAGACATGTGTAGAAAATAATACGCTATGACCTTGTTTTGTATGTTCTTTCATAAGATTTTTCAAATCAAAGGATGCTTGTGGATCAAGTCCAGTCATTGGTTCATCCATTATCCAAAAGCGAGGGTTAGATAAAAGGGCAGCTATAAGAAAAACTTTTTGACGCATACCATGAGAAAATGAATTTATTTCTTGATGTTCAACACCTATCATGTTAAATAACTTAGAGTATTCGTATATACGCTCTTCTGTTGTTTTTTCATCAAGTTCATAAAGGTTGGCAATTAGAGACCAATATTCATATGGGGATAACGTTAAAAATATGTCAGGGCTATCAGGGACATAACCTATTTGCTTTTTTTACATTCTAGTCGATTATCACGTAAGTTCATATTATCAAAGAAAATATCTCCGCTACTAACTTCAATTATACTAGTTAAAGCCTTTATAGCTGTAGATTTTCCAGCTCCGTTGTGCCCTATTAGCCCAAATATTTCACCATCGTTAATAGCAAGATTAAGATTGTCTAATGCCAATTTAGAGTCGTATTGCTTTGAGACATTTTTGAATTCTATCATAAATGTATTTCCTCCTACTAAAATTAAGTATTTTAATTATAACAGTTATAAAGACTAAAAAGATAGTATTTATAAGAATAACAAGCTTGTATTTTTTTAAATTGATTTTTTTATAGAAGAAGGGGAAATAAATAGATAATTACATTCTAGATACACCTGGAAATGTGAGTTTGAAACTTAAAGTTTGATACACCTGGTAATGTGTAAAAAAATAAAAAGCTTGAAATATAAAGGATAAAAACATCTTAAAAAAATTCAAAAAAATACTTGACAATGAAAAAAACAAAAAGTGTTATTATTTTTAAAAAGTGAGTGTTTAGGCACTCTGTGTAAAGCCGCTATGGCTTAAAATTTATTTTAAAAATATGAACCACCTGGATGAGTGATTCATAAAACTATCGAGGAAAGGAGGAAACCATAGAAATGCCAACTATTAACCAATTAGTTCGTAAACCTCGTAAATCAAAAAGTATCAAAATCAGATTCACCAGCTCTTAACAAAGGGTATAACTCTAAGAGAAAGAAAGAAACTAACATTTCTTCTCCACAAAAAAGAGGAGTTTGTACTCGTGTTGGGACTATGACACCTAAAAAACCTAACTCAGCTTTACGTAAATATGCACGTGTTCGTTTATCAAACCAAATCGAAGTAACAGCATATATCCCAGGTATCGGACACAACCTACAAGAACACAGTGTTGTACTTATTCGTGGAGGACGTGTAAAAAGACTTACCAGGGGTACGTTACCACATTATTCGTGGAGCTTTAGATACTGCAGGAGTTAACGACCGTAAACAAGGACGTTCTCTATACGGTGCTAAAAAACCAAAAGAGAAAAAATAATAAATAGAAAATAATTTGATAAAAGAATTTCGTGAAAGGAGGCAACATTATGCCACGTAAAGGTCCAGTTGCAAAACGTGATGTTTTGCCAGATCCAATTTATAACTCAAAATTAGTTACAAAATTGATTAACAAATTAATGCTAGATGGAAAACGCGGTACAGCTCAAAAAATCCTATATTCTTCATTTGATATCATCAAAGAAAAATCAGGACGTGATGCTATGGAAGTTTTCGAAGAAGCATTAAACAACATTATGCCTGTACTTGAAGTACGTGCTCGTCGTGTTGGTGGTTCTAACTACCAAGTACCAGTTGAAGTACGTGCAGAAAGAAGAATTACATTAGGTCTTCGTTGGTTAGTTAACTACTCTCGTTTAAGAGGAGAAAAAACTATGGAACAACGTTTAGCTAATGAAATTTTAGACGCAGCAAATAACACTGGTTCAGCTGTTAAGAAACGTGAAGATACTCACAAAATGGCTGAAGCTAACAAAGCATTTGCTCACTATCGTTGGTAATTATAAGGTGAATATCAAGCTATTTTATAGCTTGAGTTTTTTTCACTATAGAAGACAAATTACTCAAAAACTTTAAAAAATATGAAAGGAGAAAATTGACTCATGGCTAGAGCATTTTCTTTAAAAGATACTCGTAATATCGGTATCATGGCTCACATCGACGCAGGTAAAACTACTGCAACAGAGCGTATTTTGTTCTACACTGGGAAAAATCCACAAAAATCGGAGATACTCACGATGGTAACTCTCAAAATGGACTGGATGGAACAAGAACAAGAACGTGGTATCACTATCACATCTGCTGCAACAACTGCTGAGTGGAAAAAACACAGAATCAACATCATCGATACACCAGGACACGTAGACTTCACTGTTGAGGTTGAACGTTCTCTTCGTGTACTTGATGGATCAGTTGCTGTACTTGATGCACAATCAGGTGTTGAACCTCAAACAGAAACTGTTTGGCGTCAAGCAACTACATATGGAGTTCCTCGTATCGTATTCGTTAACAAAATGGATAAAACAGGAGCAGACTTCCTATACTCTGTAGGAACAATCCATGACAGATTACAAGCAAACGCACACCCAATCCAACTTCCAATCGGAGCTGAAGATCAATTCGAAGGTGTTATTGACCTTGTTGAAATGAAAGCTATCTACAACGAAGGAAGCGTAGGGGAAAAATCTTGTAGAAAAAAAGAAATTCCAGCGGAATTACAAGATCAAGCAGAAGAATACCGTGAAAAAAATTAATCGAAGCTGTTGCAGAATTCGATGAAGAATTCATGGAAAAATACTTAGGTGGAGAAGAAATTACAGTAGACGAGCTTAAAGCTGCTATCCGTAAAGCTACTTTATCAGTAGAATTCTTCCCAGTAGTATGTGGATCTGCATTCAAATATAAAGGGGTACAACCAATGCTAGATGCTGTAGTAGAATACCTACCATCTCCATTAGACGTACCAGCAATTAAAGGTATTGACCCATCAACTGATGAGGAAGTAGAAAGACATTCTTCAGACGAAGAACCATTCTCAGCATTAGCTTTCAAAGTTATGACTGACCCATTCGTAGGGAAACTTACTTTCTTCCGTGTATACTCAGGTATACTTTCATCTGGATCATACGTTAAAAACTCAACTAAAGGTAAACGTGAACGTGTAGGACGTATCCTACAAATGCACGCTAACACTCGTAACGAAATCTCTGAAGTATATGCTGGGGATATCGCTGCAGCTGTTGGTCTTAAAGATACTACAACTGGGGACACACTTTGTGATGAGAAAAACGAAGTTATCTTAGAATCAATGGAATTCCCAGAACCAGTTATCCAACTTTCAGTTGAACCAAAATCAAAAGCTGACCAAGATAAAATGGCTACAGCATTACAAAAACTACAAGAAGAAGACCCAACATTCCGTGCCGGAACAGACGAAGAAACTGGACAAGTTATCATCGCTGGTATGGGTGAGCTTCACTTAGACATTATCGTTGACCGTATGCGTCGTGAATTCAAAGTTGAATGTACAGTAGGTGCTCCAATGGTATCTTACCGTGAAACATTCAAACAACCAGCTCAAGTACAAGGTAAATTCACTCGTCAATCTGGTGGACGTGGACAATACGGGGACGTATGGATTGAGTTCACTCCAAACGAACCAGGTGCTGGATTTGAGTTCGAAAATGCTATCGTTGGTGGGGTAGTTCCTCGTGAATACATCCCAGCAGTAGAAGCAGGACTTAAAGATTCTATGGCAAACGGTGTATTAGCTGGATACGAACTAATTGACGTTAAAGCTAAATTATTCGATGGATCATACCACGATGTCGATTCATCTGAAATGGCGTTCAAAGTTGCTGCATCATTAGCTCTTAAAGAAGCTGCTAAAAAATGTAACCCAGTAATCTTAGAACCAATCATGAAAGTTGAAGTAGTTATGCCTGAAGAATATCTAGGAGATATTATGGGTGATATCACTTCACGTCGTGGACGTGTTGAAGGTATGGAAGCTCGTGGTAACGCACAAGTAGTAAGTGCTCAAGTACCACTATCTGAAATGTTCGGATATGCAACTTCTCTACGTTCTTCAACTCAAGGACGTGGTACTTACTCAATGGTATTCGACCACTACGAAGAAGTACCAAAAATCAATTTCTGAAGAAATTATCAAAAAAATAAAGGATAATTAAAAAAATTATTCTTTATAGTTGCAATTTTTTTGTTGTAACATTATAAAAATATAGTTATCATAGATTGCTATGTGACTGATTTTAAAAAATAAATTTTATTAATTTGAAGGAGACATTTTTAAAATGGCAAAAGAAAAATTCGACCGTAGTAAAACACATGCGAACATCGGAACAATTGGTCACGTTGACCACGGTAAAACAACTTTAACAGCAGCTATCGCTACTGTATTAGCTAAAACTTATGGTGGAGAAGCTAAAGACTACGCTTCAATCGATAACGCACCAGAAGAAAGAGAACGTGGTATCACAATCAACACTTCTCACATCGAGTATGAAACACCAACTCGTCACTACGCACACGTAGACTGCCCAGGACACGCTGACTATGTTAAAAACATGATCACTGGTGCTGCGCAAATGGACGGAGCTATCTTAGTAATCGCTGCTACAGATGGACCAATGGCTCAAACTCGTGAGCACATCTTATTATCTCGTAACGTTGGAGTACCAAAAATTGTTGTATTCTTAAACAAATGTGACATGGTTGATGACGAAGAGTTATTAGAATTAGTAGAAATGGAAGTTCGTGAACTATTATCTGAATACGGATTTGAAGGAGACGATCTACCAGTAATCAAAGGTTCTGCTCTTAAAGCTCTTGAAGGTGACGCTGATGCTGAAAAAGCTATCATCGAACTTATGGAAACAGTTGACGAGTACATCCCAACTCCAGAACGTGATAACGCTAAACCATTCATGATGCCAGTTGAGGACGTATTCTCAATCACTGGACGTGGTACAGTTGCTACAGGACGTGTTGAACGTGGACAAGTTAAAGTTGGAGACGTAGTAGAAATCGTTGGATTAACTGAAGAACCAGCTTCAACTACTGTAACAGGTGTTGAAATGTTCCGTAAATTATTAGATTACGCTGAAGCAGGAGATAACATCGGTGCATTATTACGTGGTGTTGCTCGTGAAGATATCGAACGTGGACAAGTTTTTAGCAGCTCCTAAAAACAATCACTCCACACACTCAATTCGTAGCTGACGTGTATGTATTATCTAAAGAAGAAGGTGGACGTCACACTCCATTCTTCACAAACTACCGTCCTCAATTCTACTTCCGTACTACTGACGTAACTGGTGTAGTTACTTTACCAGAAGGTACTGAAATGGTAATGCCTGGGGATAACGTATCAATCAACGTAGAACTTATTTCTCCAATCGCGATCGAAGAAGGAACTCGTTTCTCAATTCGTGAAGGTGGACGTACTGTAGGTTCAGGTGTTGTAACTTCAATCGTTAAATAATTTTAATTGATTAAAATAAAAACAAGGTGATTTTTCACCTTGTTTTTTTATGCTTTAAAAAAATGTAATTATTGGTTGTATATTTAATAAAAATATGGCAATTGTGTTATTTTGAATAATCTATTGCACAAAAATTATCACGGGTGTATAATAAAAGTGTAAATGGTATTAATAGGGGAGGATGATACTATGGAGGCGATATATTCAATAATAGCTACCGCTGTGTATATAGCTATTATAGCATTACTCACTCCGAGTTTTTTTCTAGGGAAAGGGAGTAAAAATTTTTAAATCGAGGTTAAGAAATTAGCCCCGATTTATAATTTATAAAAAAATTAAAAAAAGTTGTTGACAAGTAGTAAAAGATATAATATAATAAATAACGTAGCAAATAAATATAACAAATGCGGGTGTAGTTTAGTGGTAAAACCTCAGTCTTCCAAACTGATGTTGTGAGTTCGATTCTCATCACCCGCTCCATTTTTTTATATAAAGGATTTTTCCACAGTAGCTCAGTTGGTAGTAGCATCTGACTGTTAATCAGAGGGTCGTAGGTTCGAGTCCTACCTGTGGAGTAAAAGTACGGCTGTGTATGCAGCCGTATATTTTTGTAAAAAAAGCTATAAATAAGTATTATCAAAAGCTGATTTTATGGTATAATTAATCATGATATGTCTATAGAAACAGTATGGTAATACTAATAAAAAAAGAAGAAATATAAAGAAAATTATAATAGGAGATTAATATGTTTTTAGATGAGGTAAAAATATACGTCAGATCTGGTGACGGTGGTAATGGACTTGTAGCCTTTAGGCGTGAGAAGTACGTACCAAAAGGTGGACCAGCTGGAGGAGACGGTGGACGTGGAGCTAATGTTGTCTTTATAGTAGATGAAGGACTTAGAACATTCATGGACTACCGTTATCAAAAGAAATTCGTTGCACCAAATGGTGAGAACGGAATGAGTAAAGGAATGCATGGTAGAAAATCAAAAGATTTATACTTAAAAGTACCACCTGGAACTGTTATTCGTGATACAGATACTGGTGAAGTACTAGCTGACTTAGTAGAACATGAACAAGAAGTAATAGTAGCTCGTGGAGGACGAGGAGGACGTGGAAACTGTCGTTTCGCAACACCTTCAAACCCAGCACCAGAAATAGCTGAAAATGGTGAACCAGGAGAAGAAAGAAACTTAACACTTGAGCTTAAACTAATGGCTGATGTTGGGTTAGTTGGATTCCCATCAGTAGGTAAATCAACATTACTATCAATAACTTCAAAAGCAAAACCAAAAATTGCTGATTATCACTTTACTACATTAGCACCGAACTTAGGTGTAGTAGAAACAAAAGATCACCGTAGTTTTGTAATGGCAGATTTACCAGGACTTATTGAAGGAGCAAGCCAAGGTGTAGGATTAGGACACCAATTTTTACGTCATATTGAAAGAACTAAAGTAATTGTTCACGTAATTGATATGTCAGCAACAGACGGTCGTGATCCTTATGAAGATTATAAAGTTATTAACGCAGAGCTAGGTGAATATAATATGCGTTTACTAGAACGTCCACAAATAGTAGTAGCTAATAAGATGGATATTCCAGTAGCTAGTGAAAACCTAGTAGAATTTAAAAAACGTTTAGCTGAAGACGGAGAAGATGTTGATATCGTAGAAATTTCAGCATTTACGAGAAATAATATAGATAACTTATTATATAAAATTAGTGATATTTTAGATAACACAGATCCTAATATGCTTTACGAATTAGATACTGAAGAAGAAAGCATGGAAAACCGAGTTATTTATAAACATAAACCAAAAGATGAAACATTTAAAATTACTCGTGATGATACAGGAGCATATGTTGTTAGTGGACCTGGTATCGAACGTGCATTCTTAATGACTGACTTTAACCGTGATGCATCTGTAAGACGTTTCGCTCAACAAATGCGTTCTATGGGAGTAGACGATGCTTTACGTGAACGCGGATGTAAAAATGGAGATACAGTTAAAATACTTAAAGGTGAGTTTGAATTTGTAGAGTAGGAGAAATACAATAATGGATAATGAAAAAAAGTATATTACATAATTAGAGAAGATGTGCTTCCTGAAGCTGTAAAGAAGACTATAATTATGAAAAAAAGCTTTTAGAAGAAAAATCCAAAATTATCAATTTTGGAGGCATCAAAAAAAGATTTGATTTAAGTAGAAGTGCTTTTTTTATAAGTATAAAGATACTATTTTTTTCCGATTCAAGAATTACAAAGACAATCTATATTATCACTTTCAATAGATGTTGATGATATACCAGGAATTTTTAGGAAGAGTGCTTTCAGTAGTAAATGAAGAAAAAAATGTAGTGTACTTACAATTCACCAAACAGTACCGATTAATTCTCGTGCTACTATCATTATCTCACTAGAAATTGATCCTGTTCACACAAATATAGAAAAAAACTAACTAAGAGAATACAAAAATCTTGAATTTGTCAATAAAAATTAAAGTTATTGGTGTTAGTATGTAAAAAAATATAATAAAGTATATAAAAAAATAGGAGAACTGGAGAGGAATGTAGTTTCCTAGTCAGTTCTCTTTTTTTCGTTATAAAAGGAGAATATATGCAGAAAAAAATGAAATATTCACTGGAAAAAGTTATTGATTATACCCATGATGGTTTAGGAATTGTTAAAATCGATAATTTTCCAATCTTCATTGAAGATGTAATAGAAGGTGAAGAAGTAGAATTTAAAATTATTAAATTAAAAAAAGAATCTTGGTTATGGTAAAGTACTTAAGATTATTGAAAAAAATCAAGTAATAGAGTAGAAGGTATTCCAAAAAAACTTCAGGCGCTAATTTAGTACATATGAGCTATGAAGAGCAGCTAAGATTTAAGACGAAAAAAAGTTCAAAATGTTATGAATAAAACATTAGGACAAAAATAGTGTTGAAGTATTAGAAACACTAGGAATGAAAGATGGATATCATTATAGAAATAAATCTGTTATTCCAGTTCAAAAAAAGTAGATAATGAAGTAAAAAAATGGGCTACTACAAACCACGTAGCCACGACGTAGTTAATATAGAGAAGTGTTTTATTCAATATGATGAACACAATAAACTTATGAACTATACTAGAGATTTAATTGCTGAAATGAATCTTTTCTATTTATGATGAAAAAAACACATAAAGGTGCGATTCGTCATATAATGTTTAGAACGAATTCTAATAAAAACAGAAATAATGGTAGGGATAGTCGTAAATGAAAAAAATTTCCAGGTCTTGATGAGTTTGTTAAGAAGATAACTGAATTTGATTCAAGAATAGTAAGTGTCATGCTTAATATTAATAATAAGAAAAACTAATGTAATTTTTGGGGATAAAACTGAAAACTTATATGGAAAAAGATTATATAACTGATACTTTAGGAGGAATAGAATTTAAGATTTCTTTACGCTCATTCTATCAAGTTAATCCAATTCAAACAGAAGTACTATACAGTAAAGCACTAGAATTAGCAAAGTTAAGCCAAGATGACACTATAATAGATGCATACTGCGGAATAGGTACGATAAGTTTATTTGCAGCACAAAAAGTGAAAAAAGTTTACGGTATAGAGATAGTAGAAGCAGCAGTATTAGATGCCCGTGAAAATGCGAAAAATAATAATATAACTAATGCAGAATTTTTACTAGGTAAAAGCGAAGATGTCATTAAGGATCTAATTTCAAAAGATGTTCAAATCGATGCAGTAATAGTCGATCCACCACGTAAAGGATGCGAAGAAAGCTTCTTAAGAGACTTAGCTTCAATGGGAATAGAAAAGATAGTTTATGTTAGCTGTAATCCAGCAACTCTAGCACGTGATATGGAAATCATGAGAGGTCTAGGTAATAAACTAGGTGCAGTGCAACCTGTAGATATGTTCCCAGGAACGTATCATGTTGAGGCGGTAAGTTTGCTAGTCAAGGAGTAAAACGACGAAGATTAGCATTTACTTCCGCCCATGCGATAGCTGTCCGTGATTGACAAGTGCTAGCACGCAGACAGAACGGAGATAGCGAACCGCTGAGTGTGTCGCTCTGCTCGTAAAAGCTTAGAAACCTTTGAACGAAAGGGATAATGAAAAGCCTTGATTGCAAGGCTTTTTTTGCTTTATGGTGGGTAAGTATCAGAGTGAGAAAAATTTTTTTGGAATGAGTGGAAGTGATAGCTAGAAATTATCAGTTTCTATTTCCATTTACCCTGTGGGTACGTGTTTGTTTCCATTGACAAGGAGTTTGTGGGAATAGAAATGTACCCACCTTGTTTGAATCAAGTGAAGTGTAGTTGAAGGAAATCTGTTGAAAGCAATACTTCATTTTACCGAATAAGTAATAATTTAGGCAACTTCAAATCGATTAAAAAAAACTATTTTAAAGGTTAAGAGTAGACAAAAAAATTGTCCACTCTTTTTTTGCAAACTCAATTTATCAATAAATGAAATGAGGGAATGTAAAAATGAAATATTTTGAGGTTGAGTTAGAAAAATCCTGATGAATTTTTAAAACTACAAACAGAAGATTTTGTGAAAGCTAATCGCTTGCTACTAAGGAAGATAATCCAGAGCGTTACAGTCTATGAAGAAAACTTCGTCATATCCTTTAAATCTGGCATCGAATTGGAAGTATGAGTCTCATTCCATAACTTTTATATTGAACATATCATCTTGTTGTGTTATACTATAAATTGATATAAACAAAGATGTAGGAGGAACCGAAACTATGACAGCCTCAATGCGTTTAAGATAAGCTGGCAATAAAAAAAGCAGAATCTATACCCGATGATAGGCTTTTTTGTTGTGCTTATTTATACGATATTGAGCATTCATTAGTTACGGTGAGGATATTAGTTGTTTAACTATACCTTTATTTAACTATGTCTTTAATATGAATGTTTCCAAATTGTATGTATGCAGACCAAAAAAGCCACATTGTGGGGTTTGGCCTGCATTTTTAATACCTAGAATGCTATTCAAAATAGAAATTCAAGCAAAAATAATATGCAGGAGATAATATAAATGGAAAAATACAACAATTGGAAACGAAAATTTTATGCAATATGGGCAGGGCAAGCAGTATCATTAATCACTAGTGCCATCCTGCAAATGGCGATTATTTTTTACCTTACAGAAAAAACAGGATCTGCGATGGTCTTGTCTATGGCTTCATTAGTAGGTTTTTTACCCTATGCGATTTTGGGACCTGCCATTGGTGTGCTAGTGGATCGTCATGATAGGAAGAAGATAATGATTGGTGCCGATTTAATTATCGCAGCAGCTGGTGCAGTGCTTGCTATTGTTGCATTCTGTATGGAGCTACCTGTCTGGATGATTATGATAGTATTGTTTATCCGTAGCATTGGAACAGCTTTTCATACCCCAGCACTCAATGCGGTTACACCACTTTTAGTACCAGAAGAACAGCTAACGAAATGCGCAGGCTATAGTCAGTCTTTGCAGTCTATAAGCTATATTGTTAGTCCGGCAGTTGCAGCACTCTTATACTCCGTTTGGGATTTAAATGCTATTATTGCCATCGACGTATTGGGTGCTGTGATTGCATCTATTACAGTAACAATTGTACGTATACCTAAGCTGGGTAATCAAGTGCAAAGTTTAGAACCAAATTTCATAAGGGAGATGAAAAGAAGGAGTTGTGGTTCTGAGACAAAAACAAAAGGATTGTTTGCCTTATTACTCTTAGGAACACTATATACTTTTGTTTATATGCCAATCAATGCACTATTTCCTTTAATAAGCATGGAACACTTTAATGGAACGCCTGTGCATATTTCTATTACGGAAATTTCCTTTGCATTTGGGATGCTAGCAGGAGGCTTATTATTAGGAAGATTAGGGGGCTTCGAAAAGCATGTATTACTAATAACAAGTTCATTTTTTATAATGGGGACCAGTTTAGCCGTTTCGGGAATACTTCCTCCAAATGGATTTGTAATATTCGTAGTTTGCTGTGCAATAATGGGGCTTTCGGTGCCATTTTATAGCGGTGTGCAAACAGCTCTTTTTCAGGAGAAAATTAAGCCTGAATATTTAGGACGTGTATTTTCTTTGATCGGAAGTATCATGTCACTTGCTATGCCAATTGGGTTAATTCTTTCTGGATTCTTTGCTGATAAAATCGGTGTAAATCATTGGTTTTTACTATCAGGTATTTTAATTATTGGCATTGCTATAGTTTGCCAAATGATAACTGAGGTTAGAAAATTAGATTTAAAATAAACAATATTGGAGGAATATTTATGTATCTTATTTTCATGTAACTCTTCCTGCTAAAAATCGCAGGGTTTTTCCCTGCATACAAAGCAAATGAAAGCATGCGATTATAGACAGGAGGAAATGTTATGGAATTAATATTAAAAGCAAAAGACATTCGTGTGGAATTCAAAGGACGCGATGTTTTAGATATAAATGAATTAGAAGTATATGATTATGACCGTATTGGTTTAGTAGGAGCAAATGGTGCTGGAAAAAAAGCACTTTACTCAGGGTACTTTTTAGGAGAATTAACTCCCCAGGATGTAAAAATGAATCGTCTGGGTGAACTTGCCTATATTCCCCAGTTGGACGAAGTAACTCTGCAGGAGGAAAAAAAGATTTTTGCACTTGTAGGCAAGCTAGGGTGTTGAGCAATTAAATATACAGACTATGAGCGGTGGTGAAGAAACAAGGCTTAAAAATAGCACAGGCCTTATCGGCACAGGTTCATGGTATTTTAGCGGATGAACCTACGAGCCATTTTAGACCGTGAAGGAATTGATTTTTCTAATAGGACAGCTAAAAATATTTTTACAGGTGCACTGTTAGTTATTAGCCATGACCGCTATTTTCTTGATGAAATAGTAGATAAAATATGGGAACTGAAAGATGGCAAAATCACTGAGTATTGGGGAAACTATTCTGATTATCTTCGTCAGAAAGAGGAAGAACGTAAGAGCCAAGCTGCAGAATACGAACAATTTATTGCGGAACGTGCCCGATTGGAAAGGGCTGCGGAGGAAAAAAGCGAAAAACAGGCTCGTAAAATAGAACAGAAGGCAAAAGGTTCTTCAAAGAAAAAAAGTACTGAAGACGGAGGGCGTTTAGCTCATCAAAAATCAATAGGAAGTAAGGAAAAAAAGATGTATAATGCTGCTAAAACCCTAGAGCACAGGATTGCGGCCTTAGGAAAAGTAGAAGCTCCGGAAGGCATTCGCAGAATTCGTTTCAGGCAAAGTAAAGCATTGGAGCTCCATAATCCATACCCTATAGTCGGTGCAGAAATTAATAAAGTATTTGGGGATAAGGCTCTGTTTGAAAATGCATCTTTTTCAAATTCCGTTAGGAGCAAAAAGTGGCGTTAACTGGTGGTAATGGAATCGGAAAAAAACAACTTTAATCCAAATGATCTTAAACCATGAAGAAGGAATTTCTATTTCGCCTAAGGCAAAAAAATAGGTTACTTTGCACAGAATGGTTACAAGTACAACAGTAATCAGAATGTTATGGAGTTTATGCAGAAGGATTGTGACTACAATATATCAGAAATTCGTTCAGTGCTAGCATCTATGGGGTTCAAACAGAACGATATTGGAAAAAAAGTTTATCTGTTTTTAAGCGGTGGAGAAATTATAAAATTGTTGCTTGCTAAAATGCTCATGGGTAGATATAACATCCTAATAATGGATGAACCCAGTAACTTCCTTGACATACCAAGTTTAGAGGCTTTGGAAATACTAATGAAGGAGTACACCGGAACTATCGTGTTTATCACCCACGATAAACGATTACTCGAAAATGTAGCAGATGTAGTTTATGAAATTAGAGATAAGAAAAATAAATCTGAAACATTAAATTTAAAGGTAGTCGCTGGTCAGTATAGTCTGTTCTGGTTGGCGACTCCATTGTTAAAGAGTATAAAGACTTTAGATTTTATGAATATTAAAAATAGGAACAGTCAATTGAACTGCTCCTATTTTTCTGCTAAATATATTGTAGTTTTCTTATATGTATAATGATAGATTAGCGGATTCTCATCTACGGTACTTACTTCAAATATGAAGAAGTGATCGCGGTTATCTCTGGACTTTTCCTTATTGAGGACAAAGTAATTCTTACGTGAAGTCGCCATTGTTTTTAGGATATCATCAGTTAGGAAGGTCAATGGAATATTCATGTTAGAGTAGCGGTAGAAGTCACGTTCAAAATCTTGGTAGCTCTCGCTATAATAGTCCATTTGTAGGTGATTACGCTGAAACTCAAGCTGATTCATAGAGCACCTCCTCGACAAGTTCAATACTAATAATGTCTTTTAATTTCAAATTGATGTGACCTGTTGTAGTTTTTATCAAAATGAAATCTTTGGTCAGACTTGGTATTGTTCCAGTGTAGGAAACACGCTTGTTTTTTTCAATCACTTGAATGCGTGTGCGTAGCTGCCCGGCGTATACTTGACTGAGGAGTAATAATTTCTTCTCTAGTGATAAGTCAGACATGTACGTTACTTTGTTTGTATCATCAGAGAGTGCTGATGCATGTTCAGATAGGAAAAAGCCCATCCATTTTTGCATCTTTGTATCCTGGTACTCTCTTGCTGATTGAAATGGTAAATATGAACGGTCAATCATATCAAATCCTTTCTATGCAGAGGCAAGGGTATTTTTATCAAATTGAATCGTAAAACCTTGAATTCCCCCACCTGTGTAACATTCTTTAAAGCGATTGATTACCTCAGTATAGATTATCACAGATGAGCTTGTTGGCTTAATGCTAAATGTAAATTCCAATGGTAATCGGTTTTCAGATTTAGCATGTACTAGTCGTATCGATATTTCAGTTGTTTTGAGTTTTCTCTGACGAAGTTTTGAAGTTGCTGTTTCAACGATTCCATGTAAAAATCTTTCAAGCATTTCAATATCATTACATCCTTTGCTACGGATTTCTGAAAATTGTACTGTATTTTTTTCTTGTTTCATTTTAATCCCTCCAATCCACCCGCGGAATGACCACCGATAAGTTTACTGCGTTCAATATTTCTGGAACCTTCAGTTAGGACGGTTCCTTTTTGTATGGCTAAAAAACCAAACTGTTCTCTGACAACATCAATAGCTGTCTGAAGTCTATTATCTTTTTCAATTTGTTCTACATCATCAAAGAGTGATAGTAGAGTATAGCTTTCATCTACGAAGCCACTATAAGATACACCAATTTGTCTCACTGCACCAGAGGTGTATTTTTTCGGAATAATACAAGTACATGACTCACCATTGTTTTGGGGAGATTTGCGGGTTCAATTTTATTCTGAGCATTTATAGATTTTTTCATCTCAGTCCTAGAATAGCCAATATGAATAGAAACGACAGTAGTCAATACTAGGGCTACTGTTCCGTTCCACAGTATCATTTAAAAATCATTTTCACACCCTTTCGTCTATTAGTATAGAAGAAAGCTCTTAGCACATGTGGAGGCGGTAACACTTTTGTCCAAACTTGATGTCGATAAGCACATAAGTGTTGAAATTGAGCTGGATGAGATGGATTTGACAAGTGCGGAGAGTAAAGCAACATATGCTCAAATCAAAGAATATGTTTGGAATAAATTTCAATTAAAAGTTTCAACATTATATATTGCACAGATAAAAAGGAAATGTGGAATAGAATTACGAGAACATTACAACAAGTCAAAAAAGGAGAAACAAATTATTCCACAGTGTACACCTGAAAAAGAAGAAGCCATCATGGATGCTTTGAGACACTTCAAAATGATTTAATAGAAAAGAATGACAGCATATGACTTTCTGCATTTATTACATTCCTACTTGGTACTGGAACGGCGTTGTTGTATATCATTATGGTGTTCTGCTTATTTTGGGCGTTAGCTTCTTTTATTGCAAGTTTAAGAGTAAGTTAACATATTTTTAGAAGTGTAAGTTGAATGATTGGTAAAATAGCAGGTATATATCTCTAAGTGTTATAATATATTATTAAGATGAAATATATTAGTTATTTAAAGATAAGAGAAACGAACGGGCAGGGGGAAATTAAAACAAAAATTATATTAAAAAGAACACGCTAATTATGAAACTGGGATTTGTTATAAATCCCAGTTTAATTTTTGACTTTTACATGATTTATACATGTGATATTATCAAAAAAATGTTGTTTATAAGGTTATTGATAAGGAGTTGACCACATGAGTGATGTAATAAGCTGTTAGATGAAGCTATTAAAGAAACCGAAAAACTTGTACGAAGGAGAAGTCTTTATTTTTTTAAGGAATTGTTTAAAGGATATGTATAGAACAGGATACCGAGAAAGGACTGTACTAATGTCTTAGTAGATGTTTTTTTGAGATATTTTTAAATAATATAAAAAAACACTTGAATAAATGCTCATATAACTATTGACACAAGAGAAAAATAATAATATAATAAATATACAACGTATGAATGCTTGTCCAAGTAATCAGATGAAATGATTTAAAAAAGAGGTGATAATATGACTAAAAAAATTTAATTCAATTGAAAGATGTGACTGCAATGCAATTCATGAGGATATTGTAAATCAAGTTAGAGATAAAATGCCTCAAGAAGAAAGCCTTTATGATCTAGCAGAATTATTTAAAGTATTTGGAGATTCAACACGAATCAGGATATTATGGGCTTTTACATGAAGCTGAAATGTGTGTTTGTGATATCGCTGTATTACTTAACATGACACAATCAGCAATTTCCCATCAGCTGAGAATCTTAAAAACAAGCTAATTTAGTGAAAAAAACAGAAAAGAAGGCAAAAGTAGTATATTATTCATTAGTTGATGATCATGTAAGAGAAATATTTGACCAAGGTCTAATTCATATCAACGAGAAGTAGTAATGCGGTAGAATAGAATATTTTTTTGAAGATATTTGGGCATATATTTAAGTCTTCATTTCAAATGAGCAATGCTTCAAGAAAATTTGAAAAAAAGACTTGTAGTATTCAAAAATAAAAATTACAAATAATATTTAGGAGGATTTAATAATGAAAAAGAAATTTATACTTGAAGGTTTAGATTGTGCAAATTGCGCGGCAAAAATGGAAAAGGCTATTAATGAGCTTGATGGAGTGAAAGAAGCTACTGTTAACTTTATGACCACAAAACTCGTTATTGATGGTGAGGATGAAAAAATGCCAACAATAATAGCAGAGGCCGAAAAAATAGTTAAAAAAATCGAACCCGATACAACTATGAAAAAGGCCTAAAGGAGGCTATTTAGTATGACAAAACGACTATGGCGAATAATTATTGGTGCAGCCGTGTTAGCTACAGCAGTATTGCTTAGTTTAAATAACGAATGGTTACAGATTGCTCTCTTTATAATAAGTTACATTATTGTAGGTGGAGATGTTGTAAAAAGAGCTGTAAAAAATATTTTTAAAGGTCAAGTTTTCGATGAAAATTTTTTAATGAGTATTGCAACAATTGGTGCATTTTTTATTGGTGAGTATCCTGAAGGTGTTGCAGTTATGCTGTTTTATCAAGTTGGAGAACTGTTTCAAAGCTATGCAGTTGGCAAGTCGAGAAAGTCAATTGCAAGCCTTATGGATATTCGACCAGATTATGCAAATGTTAAAAAAGGTGATGAACTTGTCAAAGTTGACCCAGATGAAGTACAAATTGGAGATATTATTGTAATTAAAGCAGGAGAAAAAATTCCTCTTGATGGCAAGGTAATTGAGGGAAGTTCAATGATTGATACATCGGCACTAACAGGCGAATCTGTTCCTCGTGAAGTAGAAGTTGGAAGTGATATCCTAAGTGGGTGCATCAACATTAATGGGGTTATTACAGCAGAGATTACCAAGGAATTTGGAGAATCTACTGTAAGTAAAATTCTTGATTTAGTTGAAAATGCAAGTAGTAAAAAATCCAATTCAGAACAATTTATTACGAAGTTTGCGAGATATTATACACCGGTTGTGGTTATAATTGCAGTTTTTCTAGCTATTATACCACCTCTTGTTATAGACGGGGCGACTTTTAGTGATTGGATATATAGAGCACTAGCATTCCTTGTGGTATCCTGTCCGTGTGCTTTAGTTATTTCAATTCCTTTGAGTTTCTTCGGTGGAATAGGTGGAGCCTCAAAAAAAGGTGTTTTAGTCAAGGGTAGTAATTATTTAGAGGCATTAGCAGAAACTGAAATTGTTGTTTTTGATAAAACTGGAACACTAACGAAAGGTGTATTTAATGTACAGGAAATTCATCCAGAAGGAGTTTCCAAAGAAGAGCTACTAGAATTAACTGCACATGCGGAAAGCTATTCCAATCATCCGATTTCACTTTCACTGAAACGTGCATATAGCAAAGAAATAGACAATGGACGTATTTCAGATGTAGAAGAGATATCAGGTCATGGTGTTATTGCAACAGTAGATGGCAAAAAGGTTATGGCAGGAAATATCAAACTTATGAAAATGATGGATATCCCTTATTTCAAGGGAGAGCTGATCGGTACTATTGTACATGTTGCTGTTAATAACAAATATATAGGTTACATTGTAATTGCCGATGAGGTAAAGGAAGATTCAGCACAAGCAATCAAGGAACTTAAGGCAGCTAATATTAAACAAACAGTTATGTTGACAGGTGATAATAAAAAGTATTGGTTCAAAAAGTTGCTAAAGAGCTTGGTCTTGATAAGGTTTATGCAGAACTGTTGCCAGCAGACAAAGTTGAAAAACTAGAAGAATTATTTTCGCAAAAATCTAAAAAAGGTAAACTTGCCTTTGTTGGTGACGGAATCAATGATGCACCTGTATTAGCTCGTGCAGACATTGGAATAGCAATGGGTGGTTTAGGTTCTGATGCGGCCATTGAAGCTGCTGATGTTGTAATTATGACTGATGAACCATCGAAAAATTGCTACTACAATGAAGATTTCTAAAAAGACACTAAAAAAATTGCACATCAAAAACATAGTATTTGCAATTGGAATAAAAAAATAATTGTTCTTATTTTTGAGTGCTTTTTGGAATAACTACTATGTGGGCAGCTATATTTGCAGATGTAGGTGTAACTATCATCGCAGTATTAAATGCTTTTAGAGCTTTGAATGTAAAGAATCTATAAACTATTTTTCCTATTCACCCCTTGAATGATACCGATAATTGACGATACAATCAAGGGGTATTTTTTAATTTAAAAACTATAAATGAAAAATTGGTTGGGATTTACCTTGAATTAAATGGTTTTAAAGATATGGAGGTTATGTAATTGAAAGTTATTGATGAATGTTGCTGTGAATGTATCACACAAAATTTAAATAGAACAAAGGAGAGTTGCCCTGTCTGTAATAATGAAGGAGTAACAGTTAGTAGGATAACCGTTGAACACTTGGTGACAGATGATTATCGTAATGCCGTTGATGGAGATCAATATAAGATATGCATGAATGAGGACTGCGACGTTATTTACTATAACTTAGATAAAGAAATAAAATTCTTAAAAGACCAAGTTAGGGTTCCTATCTGGTTTAAGAAAGATGCAGATCCTAAGTATGCTTGTTATTGCAGCAAAGTCACAGAAGATCAGGTAATTGAAGTAGTTGTAAAGCATGGTGCGAAAACCGTTAAAGAAGTAAATGCCATAACTGGAGCAATGAAAAATTCGCTTTGTAAGAAAAACAATCCTTTGGGGGTATGTTGTCATAAGATTATTCAGGAAGCCATTGATAAGGGATTAACCATGAAATGATTTGAGTTGATATGTTCTCACGAACAGACAAAACCGTTGATATCTTCCCACAAACGAGAGCCAATGTTGGATATGTTTCCAACTACGAGTGTGGATATGTTCCCCTTAACCATAGGGGTTGAGGCGATAACACTTCTTGAACGAACTAATTAGAGAAGTAGAAGAATATTTTATACTCTAGGATAGAACTCGTAGATAGAGGAGAGAAACCTTAGCCACTGTACTTGATCATGAACTTGTCACATAGTTTTCTAAAGAGTTTATAGAATTATATAATGGGATTTATTTTTAAACGAAGACAAATTGAAATTTTTGGAGGTGAAGGGTATGGCTTCAAGGAAAGAATATTTAGATTTTTATTTTTAGAACAACTATCTGATTTGGAAGAAATATCATATAAGTCAATGATGGGTGAATATATAATTTATTATCGTGGAAAAATTGTTGGTGGAATTTATGATGATAGGTTTTTAGTGAAGCCTGTTAAATCTGCAATAGCATACATGCCAAATGCAAAGTACGAGTTACCATATGATGGAGCAAAGGAAATGTTATTGGTAGATGATGTTGATAACAAAGAATATTTAACCGGCTTATTTAATTCAATGTATGATGAGTTACCTGCACCAAAACCAAAGAAAAAGAAATAATAAAATCTCAGTTTATCAAGGTAATACCATTTAACGATAACCTTATGCTATAGTTAAATGGTTTAGTGGTTATAGTCCCAGATATAGACAGGTTCACTTGATATACTTAGTGTTCACTCGTTTCATGTTGAAGAGGTAGTTTTAATGACAAGGGTGTAGACCGAAGCTATTAATTACGAATGCTTTATGCTATAGCTGTCGTAGAGGAGTAGTGATACGGTAACAGTGAACCGCTGAATATGTGACGTTGCTTGTGAAAGGTAATTAACAGAAGAAAATTATAAAAGAAAATAATATAATATTTTGTAAAGGGAGGGATTAATTGTGCCAAGACCAATGACAAAAAGTGATTTGATGGCTGCTGCTAAGGAAAACTATGAAAAGTTAAACTTACTTATTTCAAAGATGACGAGTGAAGAGTTAAATACACCTTTTGATTTTTCAAAAGATAAAAAGAAAAAAGAAGCTCATTGGAGAAGAGATAAAAATTTAAGAGATATCTTAATTCATCTCTATGAATGGCATAAACTTGTTTTGAATTGGGTACGTTCCAATCAAAAGGGAGAAGAGAAATCATTTATTCCTGAACCATATAACTGGAGAACTTACGGCGATATGAATGTAGAATTTTGGAAAAAAAGCATCAGAATACGTCTCTGGAAGAAGCGACAAAAGCTTTACAAAAAAATCTCATAAAGATGTTTTGAAACTAGCCGAAAACTTTACAAATGAAGAATTATTTTCAAAAAAAGTTTATAAATGGGTTGGTGGGAGTACATTGGGATCTTATTTTGTCAGTGCTACTTCTAGCCATTATGATTGGGCTATAAAAAAAATAAAGGCCCATCAAAAAAATTGCAAGTAAGCTCATAAATGGAAAAAAATACAAGGAAGTAAAGATAAATTAACGTAAACTTCCTTTTTGATTGCTAATCTAACGACAAAAAAGTAAATTTTGTTCTCTACTTTGATGAGAATCTTTCTTTTGGATTTGTCGACGCGAGCATTATTTCGATAGATTAATAAATACTTTATCTATATTGTATTGACTCGAAAAAGTTAGATAGGAGATATCTAACTTTTTGGGTCATCGTTTTTTTAATTTAGCATATTTATAATGATTTACAATATTATATAATTAAATATCATGTGAGATTATATAATCAAATTTAATTTCAAAAAAATATACTGATAGAATAGTGAAAAATGATAAAAATAAGAATATACAGTTTTGACAAAAATAAAGTGGTGTAAGGTAGTATACTTGTTCTGTATTTTTTTATGATTTATGAACTCCAAGTAATATAGTATAATAGAATAAAGAAAGTTGATTAAGAGTGAAATATATAATTGAAGTTGTGGAGGTGAGTGTGTGATAGAAATTAGACCTGGTTTTAAAGATATAATATCATTTGAGGAATTTAACAAGTACTATTGGTATCGAGAAGAACTTTCACAAATATGTAAGTCTCTTTGGACTAGAGTATAGATGTACAAAGAAAGAATTGAACTATATTATTGAACAATATTTCAAGGGGAATAGAATAGAAAAAGTCTACAAGGAAAGTAAACAAAAAAACATGCCGAAGTAATATCTTTAAATACACCATTGCTAGAATGTGGTTTTTTTCTTTTAACCAAAAAAATTTAGAGATTATTTTTTTCAGCTGTAACAGGAGTTAGTCCGTTTAAATTTAATGCTGATATGGCAACGGCATGGAGAAAAGTAAAAAGGGATAACGATAAAAAAATTTTACAATCCAAGATATGATTAAAAATATATTATGGAGAATCAGATTACGCCAAGTATGATAATTCAGCTTGTCAGTGGAATCAATTTCTAAAAAGACTTTTGTGCAGATGAATCTAGCAATAATTATTCCAACAAGTTAAAAAGTTGCAGCTATCCTTTGGAAAAGAAGTTAGAGACTCTAAGAGTGAAAAAAATTATTCAAAAACAACTGCTTAATGAATATAAATATAAAGTAGAGGAGTATCGTAAATAAACATCTGTCTGATACTTTTTAACGGTAGTATCTACATGTTTTATATGATTAATTTATTCATGGAATCTTGTTATAGTAGGGAGAAGAAAGGGGGAAATGATGATGAAAATTTTAGCATTCAATCATATTTCGTTAAGAAAAAAAGAATGATTGAATTTCTATTTGATTATCTTTTAATTTTAACTTATTTAGTTCTTCTGTTTCTATGTGCAATATCTTATTACTACATTTTTTTTAATGGCATTCCAAGGCAAACAGAAATTCAAGCACAGAGCCTTACATTTTTTATCACTGTTCTACCAATCATGCTTTATTTCACATTTTTGGATTATGAAAAAAATGGGAGTTTTGGGAAGTCTAAAGCTGGACTTCACCTGATCTACCAAAAAAAAACAGTGAATGCTAGCTTAATTAGAAACACCATCAAATTTTTACCATGGCAATTAGGTCATATGGGTACCATTCATGGTGTCTATAGTAATTTTGACTTGTTATCTATTATCTTATCCTTTTTAGCCACTCTATTCGCAGTTTCGTTGATGGTGATGACGATTTTTAGGAAAGATAAAAGGCATCTGGGGGACCTGCTAGCACAAACACAGGTACAGCCAATAGGTGACTAGGATTAAGGTTGTTAAACTTCTTCTTATGAATCTTACCAAATATAGTGGATTAATGAAAAGTTATATACTGGAGAGAACCATTTTGGTTCTCTTTTTTAATATTCAAAGCTATATATTTGTTAAACAGTTATTAAGAAATAATCACTAAAGTTTAGAAATTAATAATTTCTACGTATATGTAGACAAGATATATAATTTTTTTAAAAAAATAGTAAACAATATGATAATATTACCCAAAAGATTAAAAAAATGCTCTACAATAATTTTAATGACAATATATTATAGGTAACTTTTTAACAAGTTAATAATGAAGTGTTATTATACCTTATAAAAAAAGTTTAGCATAATTATTTTTAGAAATATAGTAGTCGAGTCAGGTACTTTTTTTCAGTTATACTAGTTCAATTTTTTTATTTCGCATATAAATAGCTATTGGTGTGATAAGTAGATATATAAGAATCAAGATTATAAAAAAATCCTATACCGGCATCTAAAAAAATACATAAATAATGTTAAAAACCAAAAATGCATAAAAAAATAGAATAAATCAAATTATTATATTTTTTTCCAAAATAATATTCATTAACACGGTAATTGACGTAATTACAACAATATTAGCAATAATGTATGGAACAGCACGCCAGTCTGTAAATTTTGAATCTACAATCCATAGAAGTGTGTGCCAAAAAAACACCAAACTAGACCTTGATAAATAGAGGATTTTAAAAAAATTATATTTTTTTTGTTAAATTCTTCCCTCATATAGCCACGCCATCCTAATTCTTCACCTGTTGGCCCTGATGTGAATGATAAGAAAATACTAAGTGGTAATGATATCGTACCTAGATTGATATAGGAAAACATTGTTTTTTGTGTCATAAGTGAGTATATGAAAAGCGATAATATACTAATTCCAAATGTAATAAAAAATGAACAAAGAAGTGGTAATAACGATACTTTAGCAGAAAAAAACATCGTTTAATAAAAAAACTGTTCTATTTTCATCTGGTCTGAAATATTTCCATCCAATTAAAAGTAGATATGAAGGAGACCATGCGATAATATTTCGAACAATCCACAAAACGACAGGAGGTGCATGAAATAATAAACTTACGGGTCCTGCGACAAAAATGATAAGCATCCATACAAGAATATACGAACTAATGATGTATCTTTTTAAATAATTTAAATTCATTTGATTACCTTCTTTCTTCTTTTTGTATAAATAACAAGCTCACTCTTAATACCATTTAGTTTAATTATATTATCAGAATTTGGAAAATCGAAACTTTCAGTCTTCTGCCCATTTTTCTCATAATAAATACTTGTTCCAATTCCTTTCGAAATAGCTGTAAATTTACTGTTTATAGGTACACGAATTCTTGATGTAGCTGAAATCTGATTGATATCAATTTCACCGTTTAATGAGTTACATAATACTTCCATATCTAGGTTACAGTTTATTTTTTTAACTTACCAGAAATATCCTCTAAAAATAATATGAGGTGTCTTAATATCAAGTTCAATATCTTCGCAATCTAGAGAGTGAATCTCCATAGATTCTGTGCTAATCTCACATTCAATGTGACTAATATAGGAAACTGGGATTTGTACAAAGATACTAACACTTTTCTTAGCTGCTGCTTCTGTCATTCCATTAAAAACGTTTTATATCTATATCAATTCTCTTTCTACTATCATCAATCTTCACTTTAAAAATCATTTTGGAGTGTAGAAAGATCGTTAGATACTAGACGGATTCGTATTTTTTTTCTCCTTGGTATCCTGATAATACAAATTTTTTTAGCTCCTCCCTAATTTCATATCATAGCTCTTTTACTTTATCGATATCATACTCTGTGATACTCTCAAATAGATATTCAGAAGTATTAGGGGCAGCTATTTCATTAGATAGTAGTTCATCAATAGAAATATTAAATAAGTTTGAGATTGATAAAATATTTTCAATATCTGGAATTCCAGCATCTGTTTCCCATTTAGTTACTGCTTGTCTTGAAACACCGATTTTTTTCCGCTAGTAGCTCTTGGGATATTCCCATTTGTTTACGTATAGATTTTAATTTTTCTGCAAATGTCATTTTTATGACCTCCTATGTATTTTATGATGTAATTTGTCATAAAGTAGTGATATGACTGGTTTTTAGTATAAAATGAATAATTATCATAGTACAAGCAATTAAAGATTACATTCTAATTTTTTTCTGCTACTTTACGTAGCATTTATAGTTTTTAAGCTTATTCTCAGCTTTTTTTAGTTATTTTATCATATTTTCGTTTTGTAATGTAGGTATATTTTGTTAACACATGTAAATTTTTGAAATTTGAAGTAAAAAAATTGTAAGTATAAAAAAATGTTCATTTTATAGTATAATTTTATACATAAGCCTATCCTTTTCGTTCTATAATATGCATATTTACTGGTACCACATGTTGAAGCAGTAACACTTTTTGAACAAGTTGATTAATTAGAAAAGTAGAAGAAGATTTTATGAATGTCACGAACTTTTCTAAAGAGTTTATGGAATTATATAATGAGATTTATTTTTAAACAAAGACAAATTTGATTTGTAAAAAGTGAGGAAAATGTAATGGCAACATATTCAACTTAAATCGAAATAATATAAAATTATGAGGAGATTATAAGATGAACAATTATATAAAAATTAAATGAAGATAGATGGAATAATGTAAAAAATGACTATACTGAGCCATTGACACATGAAGAATTAGAAGAAGCTAGAAATAATCCAATTTCTGTTGCATTAACTGTTGGGAAAAAAGTTCCAAAAGAATGGTTTGAAAAAGCAAATGGAAAAAAGATATTAGGTTTAGCTTGTGGTGGTGGACAGCAGGGACCGGTTTTTGCTGTAAAAGGTTATGATGTAACTATAATGGATTTTTCTAAATCACAATTGCAAAGAGATGATATGGTTGCTAAAAGAGAAGGATTAAAAATCAACACAGTTCAAGCCGATATGACAAAACCATTTCCATTTGAAAATGAAACTTTTGATATTATTTTTAATCCAGTTTCAAATGTTTATGTAGAAGATTTAGAGAACATATATAAAGAAGCCTCTCGAGTATTGAAAAAAGGTGGATTGTTAATGGTCGGATTTATGAATCCTTGGATATACATGTATGATGCTGACATTGTATGGGACAAACCTGATGAGGAATTACTTTTAAAATTTTCAATACCGTTTAATTCAAGAGAGCTTGAAGAGAAAGGCAAGATAACCATAAATCCAGAATATGGATATGAATTTAGCCATACCTTAGAAACGCAGATTAGAGGACAACTAAAAAATGGTCTCGCTATGATAGATTTTTATGAATCGTGTGACAAAAGACACAGATTATCACGTTATGGAAATGACTATATAGCTACACTATGTGTTAAACTATAATGTTTTAGAACATACTTTAGGAGACTAGATTAAATGTAGATGTATTTGTATTTGTATGATGTGAGGAATATTTCTAAGTGTAGCCAGCTGACTGCGTATCGACTCGTAATAGAGATTTTATGCATTTGTGACTAACTATTATTCAATCAAAGTTGATAAAGGCATACTTAGAAAAACTCTTCAACCAAGGATATCTTTCAAAAAGTGAAATTAGAGCAATTGATTTATCCTGTCTAAAAAGACTTTTGCGTAGATGAATCTAGCAATAATTATTCTAACAAGTTAAAAGTTGTAGCTATCCTTCGGAAAGAAGTTAGAGACTCGAGGAAAGAAAAAAATTATTCAAAAACAACTTCTGAACGAATATAAATATAAAGTAGAGGAGTTTGAGTATGAAATTTCATGAATTTGGTGATAAGAATTCACCTAATATTATTTTAATACATGGAGGAGGAAATTCATGGTGGAATTATCTTCGGCAAGCACGTATACTTTCAGAAGAATACCATGTAATTTTACCAACTCTTGATGGACATGGTGAAGAATCTCAGGTAGATTATGTTTCTACTGAAAATTCCGCATTAGAAATTCTAGATTATATTAAAAAAAGAATTGTAACGGAAAGTTGTTTGCTATTGGAGGAGTTTCACTTGGTGGTCAAATTGTTATGGAAATACTATCACAAGATAGTGAAATAGTTGAGAAAGCAATAATAGATGGAAGTATTTGTATCCCTCAACCAAAGTTAGCTAGAATAAGTATTTTACTTGTATCTTTATTTGGTAAACTGATGTTCAGTAAATTTGCTTGTAAAATTCAACTAAGTTTAATGGATAAAATGTATCCAAAAAAATAGCATATCCTGATGAACTAAAAAGATATTATATGGAGGATATGCCAAGGACACCTGTTAAAACGCTAATAACCATATATAAAACATATATGGGACATTATAAGTTAAAAAGTACGATTTCTAGAAGTGAGGCAAAGGTTCTTTATATTTATGGTGAAAAAAAGAATTGAACTGTGTTAAAGAATCGGCAAGATTATTTCAAAAAGGTTCATCCAAATACTATTTTTGTATGAAGCAAAGGATTATAATCATGGATATTTATCAACATACTTACCTCAGGAGTGGGTGGAGTTGGTTTATCCATTTTTTTAAAGAACAATAACTAAAAACTACCTGTGGTATGAAATTGAAAAAGGTATCGGTAAAATTTTTAGTAATTTACAGCTTTTTTTAAGAAATATAAAAAGGTAAGTACCATTAAGATTAGAATTTATGGAGGAAAGTTTATTGAAATATGTACTTTTTATTACGTGGTATAAAATGTAGGTGGTAAGAATAAGGTATCAATGAGTGAACTAAAAAGAACAATTGTTAAGCATAGGTTTTGAAAAATGTTAGTTCATATATTAACAGTGGAAATTTATTCTTTAGTAGTTTAGAAAAATCATGAAAGTTGTATCACAAAGATAAAAAAATTTATTAGAAACTAATTATGATTTTTACGATACCTTTTTGCGCTAATCACAAAAAGAAGAATATTTAGAAGAAAAAGCTGACTTACCAGATTGGTGGAAGGAAGATATGGCAAGAAAAAGACGTTCTATTCTTTTCGTGTAACTTTTGATAAATCAAGTATTCTTGACTTTATATATAAATCTACATTTCACAATGAAGTAGTGTATGTAGGAAAAACATGCAGTATTTTTGGGGTAAATATGATGAGTCAGAATATTTAAAAAAACTACGTATCATAAAAAAATTAATAAAGCAAGATTTCTATAAAAAAATAACAATTAGGAATTCAAATACATTTGAAAAAAATAGCTAAGATTTTAGAAGAAAAAAATAGAAGTATTTTTAATTGAAAGAGGTGAATGTTTGATGGAAGGAATGTTGAAGTTATATTCTCCTATTAATGAATTAAAAACAAATTGGAGAGAATATTTGGATCGTTGATGGAAGTGAAATACATATGAGTTTTAAACTCTTCAAAGTTCCCTTTACAACAAGGATGACAATAGTTAAACTAGATAACAACAAATTATGGATCCATTCACCAATAGCTTTTAATAAGGAATTAAACGATAAAAATAAAAAGAACTAGGAGATATCGAGCATATAATTGCTCCTAATAAATACCATTATAGTTATGTATTAGATTGGTATAATCATTATCCAGATGCAAAAAGTTTGGTTAGCAAAAAGGAGTAAGTACTAAACTTAAAAATTGATGAAAGAGAAAAATTTTGTATCGCTAGATAATATTTCAAAAAAACTTCTTGGTCAGAGGAAATATACTTTTACTCCATTTAGAGGAAGTATAGCTATGGAAGAGATGGTATTCTTTCATAAAAAAAGAGCTCAACCTTAATATTAACGGACTTAATAGAAAGTATAGAAGTAAACAAATTACCGTTATTATATAAACTTGTATTTAAGTTTGGAGACAATAAGTATCCTAAGTTTCGAACATCAAGAGATTTACGATCATCATTTATCTTTAAAAAAACAAGCTAAAGATAGCTATTCTAAGATTGAAAGTTGAAACCCGATAAAAATTATTTTCTCTCATGGAAAGATAATTTTAGAAAATGGTACAGAAAAAAATTTAAAAAGAAGCATTTTATTGGTTGAGAAAAATAGTGTGCTTTATGAGAAAAATAATAGTATAAGATTTAGAGAATAAATGAAAGGGAGTGATTAGGTATGACTATAGTAATAAAAAAAGAGTGCTTGCATCAACTTTAAAAAGAAATGGCAGAAAAGAAATCATTATCTAAAAAAATAACAATTAATGATTTAACTCAAGCTTGTGATGTTAGTCGTCAAACGTTTTATAATAATTTTAAAGACATCTATGATTTAGTAGAGTGGATATATCTTAAAGAGGTAGTGACTCCAATTGAAAGAGGTAAAATCTATGATAAATGGCAAGATGCTCTAACATCAATTTTCCAATATATCTCAGAAAATCATGTTTTTGTTTTAAATACCTATCGCTCTTTTGGAAAAAGGATTTTTAGAAAAAGTACTAAGACAGGAGATTGAACTATTTCTAAGTAATCAGGTATTCAAAAAAATCGAAGTAACAAAAGAAGAAGCTAAACAAGTAGAGTTTTCTTATTCTTTTTATACATATGCTTTGGTTGGAGTAGGGTTAGATTGGATAGAAAAGCAAATGCCAGAAAGTGTTGAAGAACTAGTTGAAAGAATTGAAAGAGTTATGCTGGGTGAGATAATCTCTCTTCTTTAAATAAAGTTTAAGCTCTTTTACAATTAATTGAATTTGTAAAATAGTTAGGCAAAAAGTCAAAAAAATTGTAAATTGTATTATAGATATGGAAGGTGTATATTAATAGTGATATTAATATGCACTTTTTTAGGAGGAGTTTTTATGTATTATTCAAACGGAAATTATGAAGCATTTGCTAAACCAAAAAAACCAGCAGGAGTAGATAAGAAATCAGCCTATTTAGTAGGTTCTGGACTAGCTTCTCTTGCGGCAGCAGCCTTTTTAGTTCGTGATGGACAAATGAAAGGGGAAAGAATCCATATTCTTGAAGAACTACCTATCGCAGGAGGTAGCTTAGATGGTATTATGAATCCAACTCGTGGATTTATTATTCGTGGTGGACGTGAAATGGAAGATCACTTTGAATGTCTTTGGGATCTTTTCAGATCTATTCCATCATTAGAGGTAGAGGATGCATCTGTATTAGATGAGTTCTACTGGCTAAATAAAGAAGATCCTAACTATTCAAAATGCCGTGTCATTGAAAACCGTGGACAACAAATTCCTGATGATGGACTTTTTGCATTATCTGATAAATCTAGTCAAGAATTAGTAAAATTATATTTGACTTCTGAATCAGAACTTCAAGGTATGAAAATAACAGATTTCTTTAGTAGTGAATTTTTTTGAGTCTAATTTTTGGACTTATTGGGCAACTATGTTTGCTTTTTGAAAAAATGGCACTCAGTTGCTGAAATGCGTAGATATATGTTGAGATTTATTCATCATATTAAAGGACTACCTGATTTATCTGCACTTAAATTCACTAAATATAATCAATATGAATCATTAGTTTTACCATTAGTTAAATATTTAGAAAGTCATGGTGTAACTTTTGAATACAATACTGTAGTTAAAGATATTAAAGTTGAAAAACAAGGAAAAGATTTAGTAGCTAAACATTTAATCTTAGAAGTAAACGGAGAGCCTGTTGTTAGAGAATTAACAGAAGATGATCTAGTATTTGTTACAAACGGTAGTATCACAGCATCTACAACATATGGTAACAATGATACTTCAGCTCCTGTCAGCAAAGAACTTGGTGGTGCTTGGCAACTTTGGAAAAACTTAGCTAAACAAGATGAACGTTTTGGACGTCCAGAAGTATTTTGTGAAAATCTTCCTGATCAAAGCTGGTTTGTCTCAGCTACAACGACTGTAACAGATAAACGAATCGCAGAGTATATAGAAAAAATTTGTAAACGTGATCCTTATGCAGGTAAAGTAGTAACTGGTGGTATAGTAACTGCACGAGACTCAAATTGGATGATGAGCTTTACGCTTAACCGTCAACCACACTTTAAATCACAATCGAAAGATGAATTAGTAGTTTGGATTTACGGATTATATTCAAATATTTCAGGTAACTATATTAAAAAACCAATAGAAGCTTGTACAGGTATTGAAATCGCAGAAGAATGGCTTTATCATATTGGTGTTCCTGAACAATTTATTCACGAATTTGCAAGCAAAGGTTGTAGCACAGTTCCATGTTATATGCCTTATATAACAAGTTACTTTATGCCAAGACATGATGGTGATAGACCATTAGTTATTCCAGAAGGCTCTAAAAACTTAGCATTTATAGGTAACTTCTCTGAAACACCACGCGACACTGTCTTTACTACAGAATATTCTGTTCGTACAGCTATGGAAGCAGTATACACATTACTAGATGTTGATAGAGGTGTACCTGAAGTATTTAATTCTGCATATGATTTACGTGTAATGACTAAATCAACTAATCGCCTAATGGATGGTAAAAAACTTGAAGAAGTTAAACTACCTTTATTTGCCAAAGCAATTAGTAAACGTGTATTGAAAAAAATCAAAGGAACATATATTGAAGAAATCCTAAAAGATGCAGGATTGATTTAGATATAATTTCTCTAGGTTATAGTTATAAAAAAATACAAAATAGATATTAAAGACGATAGTGAAGGCTATCGTCTTTTTTAGTGGGAAGCTGACTATTGTTTACTAGTTTTGGATAGAAAAAAAGAAAGGTTGGTATGATATTATAAAAGATATACTGGATAATAAAAGAGGTTTTGATATGACAAAAAAATTTTAATAGCTAGTTTTTTTAATGGGGTGAGTATATATGGAAGACTATATTAAAAGTTTAGAAAAAGAATTATCTTTTTTTGAACATGGCTTTTAAGGAGGAAGAAAAAAAGGGCTCTAGTTGATTATAAAATCTAATGATAAAAAAATTATATTAAGAGATTAGCATTAGCCTCATTTAAATCAGATGTTTATCAGGTAAGGATGTATGGTGTATTTCTTTTTGGATATTTATCAGAAGATAGTGATATACAAACATATATGAAAGACGAGGTTTCAAAGGACAGTAATTGGAGAGTGCAAGAAGTATTAGCAAAGGCTTTTGATGAATTTTGTAAGAAAAATAGGGTATGAAAAAGTCACTTCCAGTTATCGATGAATGGTTGAGTAACGAAAAATCCAAATACAAGAAGAGCAGTAGTAGAGGGTTTAAGAATTTGGACAAGTAGAACATACTTTAAAGAAAATCCAAATGAAGCTATTAGACGAATTGCTAACTTGAAAGATGACTCTAGTGAATATGTAAGGAAATCTGTAGGTAATGCTTTGAGGGATATAAGTAAAAAAATTCCCAGATTTAATTAAAAATTGAATTAGAAAAATTGGAATTTGGAGAGTAAAGAAATCAATCAAGTATATAAGTTAGCTAGTAAATTTATAGGTAATAGGGATTAGTTTATTATCATGTAGTGAATTATATTTGTAAAATATTAATTATGAATCTTTATAACCAACAGAGATTAATGGTATTAAAAAGACAAAAATAGAATGGAGAGGTAAATAATATGAGCTTTTTCAACACTATGGCCAATATTACTATTATTTGTAGTTTGTATATTGCTTATAATAGTTAAGATAGTAAGAATGATAAGAATATCGAGGGATAAAACTAAGCGTTATAAAGGTGATTATATACTCTTGGGTTTGGTTATTGGTATGTCTATAGGTACCTTTAATAGGTACTTTATATGATAGTAAATCAGGTATGGGTGCATCTATAGGAATGTCTTTAGGAACGATGATTGGAATGACTATAGGAATGTTAATTCATAAGAAATAGGAATATAAATATCAATAAAAAAAGCAGAGAAATAATATAATTTCTCTGCATTTGTTTTTTTATAACTTAGCTTGATAACATTTTTTTCAAGAAATCCATTTCTTGCTTTTTTTCTTCTGTATCATCACTTTCATCGAAACCATCAAACGGTGCTTTTGGGTCATGAACTTTAGGTTTTCTTTTTAATGTATTACAAACTTCATCTATATGAGCAAAGGCAAAATTAAAAGTCATCTGTCCAACCAGTATGCCCAGTAATAATTTTTAAGTTAAGATTTCTTTTCTTAGTATTTCTTCTAATCTTTTTAATGATTTACATTGTAACTTTCTATCTTCAGCGAGAGTATTTAAAAAAATGCATACCCACCGTCTGCTCCAAACCAAATGGTATCACCTGTGAATAAATATGTATCATCAATCAAATAGACTAGATGTCCCCATGTATGTCCTGGAACGAGAAAGGCTTCTACCTTAATATTTTTTTAATATAGAATACTTCTTTATCATCAATTAAAGTTTTTTTTCATTTGTTATATTTACTTGAGGTAGTTTATATAAACCCCAATAAACTTTACGTCGTTTTCTTCCTTCTAAATATTCATTTTCAACTTTTCCAATATATTTTTTTGATTCTTTAAATAAATTATCACTATCTATTTCAATAGCACCAACATGATCGGTATCTTGGTGTGTTATAAGTATTTCATTTATACATTTTGGATTAATATCCAGCCAATTCATTTTTTTCTGCCAGTCTATCGTAGTTATATCCAGCATCAATCATGATTGTATAACCATCTTTTGTATAAAAGTAAATATTTGCGACATATTCCCTAATACAGCTTACTTTTTTCATCTATATAACCTGTATTTAATGGCTTTAAATATCTCTTTTCCCCTAAAACATAAATGACATAAATTTTTTTGTTGATTTTTTTGAATCTTTTTTTTGACATAATACGTCACCTTTAATTTCTTTCCCTACAGTATAGTAGATCTGATATTATCAATTACCTTAGTGATAATTGAACTCCCTTTTTAAAAATTTCCTAATTGTTTAAATGTATATTAAATATCTCTATTTACTTTTTATTATATCACGTTTATACTTTCAATATAAATAACCCATTATATGATTTTTATGTGTTATAATAGATTTAAATGTTTTTGAGGAAAGAGAAAAGTTTTGGAAGGTAAAATGTTAGTTAATAAGTATTTATAGGAGAAAGTTTATGAGCAAAAAAACAACTTACTGTAGATGAGAAAAAAATTAGATTTAGATTTAATGATTATAGGAATTGTTACATTCTTAGTTTTTTTGGGATATTTGCATTATATGCAAAAACAAATTAACGGTTTTATTTCTAATGGAAATATTAATGTTGTTTTAAGACTATTGTTAAAATGCTGGGATACAATTTGGAGTTGCTGGACTAGGAATAGTTATTGTTATGTTTTTTTAGAAAAGAAAGTTTTTTTCTAGTTATGGATTAAAGATGGATAATATTGTTAAATCAATACTAGGAACTATTGTTAGTTTTCTACCAGTAATTATTTATATTTTTTTGCTTCAGGAAGTTTTTAAAGGTTATCATCCATTACATATTTCAATCACTAAAGATGTTATTGTTAGTGGATTTCAATAAATATACTAGGTATGTGTTTAATTTTAATAGTTTGGGGATTTTTTTGAAGGTTTTAACTATGCTGTTATAGCAGATAAAAATCAATAAGCGCTATCCAACAAAGAGTACTTGGTTAAACTATGGAGCGATTACTTGTGCATTTATTTGTCTGTTATTTCATCCCATAAAAAAACAGACTTTTTGGGGAATTATAGAATTAATTACAACATTTATTGCTATATATGGAATGTTGATAGTTAAAACTAAAAACTAATAATGCTTGGGGATGTGTCTTTGCATTTATATTTATTTGGAATGCATTGTAATCACTAGATAAAAAAAGAGTAGGAGAGTATAATGTATTTATTAAAAAAAGAAACCTATATTAAACTGTTTTTATAATTTTTACTATTTGCTTAATTGCGAGAATAATAGAATACTTCGTAATTAGAACAGATGAATCAATTTTTATCTGAAAAATTTTCTACATAAGGTATTTGGAATAATTTTATTATGGACAATACTTTATTATGCCAAGTTAAAATGGAGAGATATTGGTTTTAGTACTAAAGATGTATTTTCTGGTATTACAAAAGGTCTGTTATTTGGGTTTATATGCTGTGTTTTTTTGCATATGCAATAGAAGGTCTTATCTTATACAATATGAACCATAGTTTTTAAATTATCGTTTTATGCAACTGGATTTTCTTTAAATAATGACATGAATCAGCAAACAGGTATAGTTTTTTTATTTTTTTCTATGTATTATTTTTTTAATATAATCAATGTTTGGATGGAAGAAGGAATTTTTTTCGTGGTCTATTTACAAAGATATTAGAAGATATTTCTTACAATACGTCATTATTTTTTTAATAGCATTTCTATTTGGAATTTGGCATTTAGTTATGCCTTTTAGAGATTATTTAGAAGGAAAAATCATCAATATCAAACCTTTTAGTAATGGGAATTGGATATGTGGTTTTTAGCCGGTATGATGAGTATAAAGTGGTCTTTATTGTATAGAATGATAGGATCATTATGGATGGGATTAGGAGATCATCTATTTAATAATGTTATTTCAAATTTACTTCATGTTGTTTCTAATAATGAGGTTGATAATATGCAGATAGTTAGAATACTAATATGGCAAATCTTATCATTTGTTATTGTCTTAGTTATTTATAAAAAAATGGGAAAGAGAGAAATTAATTAGTAATTAAACTATATGTTAGTGAATTATAATATAAAGTTAGGAGGTAAGGATGAATTCATATAGAAGTAACGCGCTAAAGTTATATTTACTAGGTACTATAGGTCAAATAACACTCGTGTGTCTTGTGGTTTTCTTTTTACGTCAAAGTGGAACTACCGTAGACTACACAACAACTATTGGTATTATAGCGTTTATAGCTGGAGGGATATCATCAGCTCAATGGGGAACTATCGTAGCTATAAAATATAAGAAGACAGACTTTAAAAAAGTCATATCAGATTTCTTTAGAGTGAAGCAAAGTTATAAAAAAATTATCTTTTTAGCAATATTCTTCCTTTCTCTAAATTTTTTTATATGTTCTATTTGGAGGGAATGTAACCATAACACTTTTGGTATATTCCAATAATAATGTTTGTTAAACATATAGCCTTTGGAGGTTTAGAAGAAATAGGCTGGAGATATTTATTTCAACCATTATTACAAGAACGACTAAGTTATTTTTACTTCTACAGTATTAACATTTATAGCTTGGGGAACTTGGCATTTTCTATTCTTTTTATATAGACGGTTCCTTATCAAAGGTAAGCGTAATTCCATTTTTTTAGTAGGATTATTAACTAATAGTTTTTTTTATTATCGGCACTTTATAATAAAACAAATAGCCTTTTGGATATGTGCAATGACCCATTCCCTAATTAATGTTTGTTCACAGATATTTGAAGGTGGGAATACATATGTATCATATCTTTGTAAAGTAGTAGTTATTGTATTAGCGATAATACTGTCAAATAAAGCTATAGAAAGAAATAATAGAATAAAATAATATATTCCACGAATCAAGATAGTTTGGTTCGTGGAATTATTTTGAATCTAATATACTCTTTATCGTAATTCTATTTCCTTATTGTTCATATAAAGTAAATAGTTTATAATATTATTATTAGAATTTAATAATTTACAGTAATTATTTGTATTTGAATAACTTAAAATTAAGGAGAATAGTGTGGTTAATTTATATTATGCATTAATAGCAATTAGCGTATTGTTATTATTATTTTGTATAAGAACGATTGTGAAAAATTATAATAAATAAAGCGATTTGTGAATTACCTAGTAGTGAGGAAGAAACTACTTTTTACAATAAGCGAATACGGAAAAATATTCTATATGGTTAAAGGTAAATTACTCTATTAGGTTAATAAGTACGATTTTTTTGGTAAAACAAAAAAACTAGAGATTTAGGAATAAGTGTAATGAATCGATATACTGGAGAAAAATTACTTCTAAATGAAAGTAATCTTCAAACAACGGTATCAGGCCTAAGAAGTCACAGAGAAGAGCGATATTCATTTGAGGCTCCGGCAGGAGAGTATATTATCTCTTATGGATGTGATGAAAGAGTCCGAGAACCACTTGATATATCTATTCAAGTACGTAAATATAACTCACCGTTTAAAAATGGTTTTTAGCGATATTTGGGATTATACTTAGTTTACTCATAATAATCATTATGTTTATTATGCTGCTTAGATACTTTGGTTAAAAATTAAAGGCCTATAATATATGAGTTTAAATAAGTATATAGAAAATATTGAGTGTATATTTATCTTAATATCTTAAGGAGATGAAGGTAGTAATGAATCAAAAAAACAAAAAAACTTTTTTTATAGGTGGATTAGGTAGTAACTTTTATCACGCTAAAGATTTCATTGAAGAGCTTGATGAAAAAGTAGCATTTCTAAATCTGTATATAGAAAAATTTTAAAAAAATAAACAAGCTTTTAATAAGTTGGTTTGAAAATGAAATAAAAAGATTTAGAAGAGGTTTATTTAATTGGACATTCATTAGGTGGCGATTTAGCACGTTATCTAACGTCACAGTTTTTCACAAGTAACTAAACTTGTTTTTATTAGATGGAGGTTATTTAAATCTAGACGAAATTATGCCTTTAGAAGATGAGTTAGCAGATACAAAAGGTTATTTTTAGACAACAAGTTTTTTTCTAACATAGAAGAAGTCATAGCTAGCGAAAAAAATCTCAGTCTAGTTATTGGTCAAAAAAATCTAGAAGAAGCGGTAAGAAATTCATATCGATATAATAGTAAAACAAAAAGAATTTGAGTTGAATTTAGATTTGCAGAAGATACTTAATTTACTCAGATTAAGACGAAGTATAAAAACCTTTTGAGACAAATCCAGAATCAAAAAAATGTATTATTTATCACACCAGTTTATAAAGAAGAACCTGAGTGGAGAAAAGAAGCACTTAGTCAACTACCATCAAATTTTTAAAGTTACAATGTTAGAAAAACTGTGGGCATGAACTTTATACGCAGAAACCTAGAGAAATAGCTAAAATTATTAATGATTGGATTAATAAAAAGTAAGATAGAAAAATAACGTTAATATCAATAGTAATAAATTTAGGTAGTAAATCACTAAGGTGATAGAGTCTTTCAAATTAATTAAAAAGGCTTTTTTTATTGATATTAATAATAAGTAAAGAAAAATTATTTTTTTTAAGGAAATTGAAGCAATAATAAATATCTTTTTATAGTTCAATAATTTGACTTTTAAATCTTATATTATATATGCTATGTATTAGCAATTTATGGACACAAATATAAATAATAAAAATTTTTAGGGGGAAAAAAATGTTTTTAGCTATTAATGAAATAAAAAGATGCTAAGCTCAGGTATAGTCTTATTGTAGGCTTACTTACACTAGTTTCTTATTTGATGTTTTTTTCTTATCTGGATTGGCTTTTTGGATTGATTGATCAGAATAGATCTTCTATTGATCATTGGAAGGCAGATACAGTATTACTTTCTTCAGAGGCTAATAGAACTTTAGCTTTATCAAATCTTAAATTATCGGATAAATCATCGTTATCTGCGGATAATGTTGAGCCATTTAGTCAAATGGTTACAGTTGCTAAGACTGAAAAAGAATTCAAATGATGATGTTAAACAAAAAAATTAGTATTTTTTTGGAGTGAATAGTGGGAGTTTCTTGATTCCACCGATAATAGAAGGAAGAAGTTTTGAAGCAGAAAATGAAGTAGTGATTGAAAAAGAGTTTATCTGAAAAAAAGAAGGCTTTTGCTATTGGAGATACTATTAAAAACAGCTAATTCTGATACTGAATTAAAAAAATAGTAGGTTATACAGAAAAAAATCTAGATTTAATGCAGTTCCAGTTATATATATAAATATTAATGATTTTCAAACTTTAAAAATACGGAGCTAATAAAGCTACTGATAATCCTATGATTAATGCCTTTGTAGTAAAAAGATGAATTAAAAAGATTATGATAGTTCAGTATTCCAAAAAAAGTAAGTGTAGATGACTTTATTAATGAACTACCAGGGTATAGTGCTCAGAAATTAACTTTTGGATTTATGATAGGATTCTTAATAGTTATTTCAGCTATAATTATAGGAATCTTTATGTATGTACTTACTATTCAGAAGACACCTATTTTTTTGGAATTATGAAAGCTCAAGGTATTTCAAATAAAAACTATAGGGTCAGCTGTCTTATCTCAAACATTTATACTTTCACTTGTTGGAAGTATTTTTGGGGCTGTTAGGGTACATGGTTAACTTCACTAATTTTACCACCAGCAGTACCATTTTTTTAGGAAATGGACTATATTACAGTATTATTTTCGTTAGTTTAATTGTTTTTTTCTTTAGTAGGAACTCTATTCTCAGTTTTAGCTATTAGAAAAAAATTGACCCATTAAAAAGCAATAGGATAGGTGTTATATGAATGTATTAGAATTTAAAAAAATGTTACTAAGTCATACCAAGATGGAAATAATGAAATAGAAGCATTAAAAAGAAACAAATTTTAAAAATAGAAGAGGGGCAATTTATTGCGATAATTGGTCCATCAGGTTCTGGAAAAATCAACTTTCTTAACCTTGGCTGGAGGATTGCAAACTCCGTCTAAAGGACAAATAATTATTAATGGAAAAGATTATACAAACTTATCAGAAAAAGAACGAGCTAAGTTACGATTTAATGATATTGGTTTTGTTCTACAAGCATCTAATTTAGTACCGTTCTTAACTGCCAAACAACAGTTAGAATTAGTTGATAGAATAAATAAGAAAAAAATAAACAAACAATTCAAGATAAAACATTCGTTGTTTAAAGAACTAGGAATTGAACATTTAGAAAAATAAATTACCAAAAAGATTTATCTGGTGGAGAAAGACAACGCCTAGCTATAGCCAGAGCTCTTTACAATGATCCAGCAATTATCTTAGCTGATGAACCTACAGCAAGTCTTGATTCAGATAGAGCGTTTGAAGTAGTGGAATTACTGTCTAAGGAATGTAGAGAAAAGAATAAATCTATTATTATGGTAACTCATGATAATAGAATGATTGAAAAAAATGTGATCATGTTTATCGAATGAAAGATGGTATTTTAACAAAAGAAAGATAAAATATAAAAATGTCTAAGTAAAATAACTTAGGCATTTTTTTTAATTGCTTATAAGTATTAGTTAGAATATAATTAAACTAATAATAAAAATCATTATAAGTATTAGGAGATGAATATTATGCTTTTACTAGGTGTAGAGAAAGAAAATGGATGGTTATTTGCAGAATATAGATTAACTTATAGAGTAGGTTGGGAACATATTTGCAAAGGTGTTAAATTAGCTTACGATTATTATGATAATGTAGAAGTTCTTGTTGATGATAAAATAGTAAATATAAACTCTAAAGAACAAGTTATGGAATTAGAAGAAGCTGGAAAGATGACGATACGTGGTATTTCTAAAATAATAGGTGTGCCATTGATGATAACTTTCTATAATCAACTCCAAGTAGTTAGATGCTCAGTAGGTTGTGTTACAGAGGAATTTCAAGTAGCTGATTATGAAAAATTTAATAAGTCATTGGCTCAATATATGGATAGTCTAGAGATAGCTATGTTTAGATAAGAAAGACTTTTTATTTTTGAAAGTCTTTTTTTATTATATATTCTTTAGATAAATAATTGTATATTGAATATAAATATGATAACATTGTTGTATGCTAGAGTAGTATAAAGTACTCTCATTATCCCTAATTATGGGATTATATATTATAATTTATAGCTTAAATAATATTGAAAGGAAGAAAATGAAAAAAATTTAAAAATTTGATGGAACGCAGTTAAAATATATAGCTATAATTGCTATGACGATAGACCATTTAGCATGGTTATTATATCCAGGGTTAGTAAAAAGAACCGATACCAGTACTTATGCATATAGTAGGGCGCTTGACAGCACCAATTATGTGGTATTTTTATCGCAGAAGGATGTTATTATACTAAAAGATATTAAAAAAATATTTCTTGAGACTTATGAGTTTTGCTGTTGTCAGCCACTTTGCATTTTTGTTTTGGTTTAGGTATACCGTTTAATATTATGACAGGAAGTATATTTAATAAAAACAAGTGTCTTATTCCCATTAGCGATGGCAGTATTATTAATTGCTATCTTTAGAAGTGAAAAAGATAAGCAATACATTAAAAAAATTTTAGCAATTGTTGTTTTCTGTTTATTAACATTTGTAGCCGATTGGTCTTCAATCGCTCTTATGATGCCATTCTTTTTTTATAATCATAGAGGTAATAAAAAAACAACAAATGCTTGACTATGCTATCTGGATAAGTGTTTATGCAGCTGTTTATATTATCTTTATAGATGTATTCTATGGAGTATTACAGTTTGCAACTTTATTCTCATTACCACTATTAATGAGATATGATGGTACTAGAGGTAAGCATATTGGTTCTAAATGGTTCTTCTACTATTATTATCCAATACATTTGGCAATTATAGGTATTTTTAGAATCATCTTATATGGAAATATTCCATTGGTATTTTAAAAATTTATAATATTTGAGAAAGAAGTACTTTTAGAAGGTGCTTCTTTTTTTATAATTTTTAGATTATAAAGATATATGTTATAATTGCATTAATAATATAATATAATAGTTGATTTTTGGAGGTAACTCTATGAAGAAAAAAATTTTTTTAAAGATATCAGCAGCAATTCTGTTATCGATTAGTTTAGTTGGATGTGGTGCTAAACAGTCAACAGAAAAATAAACAGACAGAACAAAAAAAGCTGAGACTGTAGAAGGACCTGGAAAAAGATTTTTGACTGGGATGCTAAAGTTGCACCAGTTGGGAAAAAAACGTACTTATACTGATGAAAAACTCTGGAAAAAGTTTTTACTGCAGATCTTACTAAATTAGAAACAGCACAGAGTAAATTAGAAGAAAAGCGTAAATCTATTACAGATAAAAAAAGTTCAAGAAGCACTTAAAGTAGTTGATGCATTTTATATAAATCAACAAAAATATTGATGTTGTTGTCAAAGCTGCAGGTTTTAATAATCAAAAAAAGAAATGTATAAAAAAACTTTGGGAAGATTATAGCAAGCAATTAGGAGTACCTGATAATGAAACTAATTTTAAATTTCAGGATGTTAATTATAACATGAAGGAATATGCTGCTATGTATTTTAAAAATTAATAGTAATGCTTATGGGAAAGCGGGAGCATATGATTTAGAAGACTATAAAGTTGAAGGTAATACTGTCTATTTATCTATAAAAAGCACCAGCAGTTGATACATATCAATATGTTGTACAAGCTTCTAATAAATCAAACTACAGCTCATATTTTGCCTCACTAGTTGGGATAACTAGTACAAGTGATAATAAGTTTGAGAGCATGTATGCAAAAAAACTATTTTCTATTTAGGTGCTGTCGATTTTTAGAGGTGATGGCTATGTGGATTTACAAGGTATGGATTATCTTGCAAGAACTAAACAATATCTTGCTATTCAAGTAGACGATTCTGGTAAAGTCACAATAGATAATGATAATTTATCGAATTTATTACGTATTAATATGTCTGCATCAAATAAAAAAATGCTGCAAAATTTGGAGCTGTTGATAATATAGAGAAACACTGTGTTAAGATATTTCTTAATACAGTGTTTTATAGATAAAAGATGTAGTAAAAAGTTTGAAAAAAATATAATACAATACTAATAAGTTAAAAAAATGTTTAAGAAAGGTGAATATGGATATAAAAAAAGAAAAAAGTTCTTTGTCAAAAAGCAATGGGCAAAAAATAAATATTTAGTTTTAAGCTATTCAAGTAAAAATATATTTAGAAATTAGAACATACTTAAAAACAAGAAGAGGTATCTTTAGAAAAAGTAAATAAGCTTTATAAAAACAAGCTATTAATTTACCAGAGGATAAAGGTCAAGTTACTAACGCCTTACATCATGTCTGGGGATATTTTAAAAAGTTTGCTACAAAAGAAGAAAAAGATAATTTTTTTGAAATGATTGAAGATTATCATATAAATAAAATTACAAAAGAAGATTTGATAGAAGAAGTGAAAAAAACTATTGGAAAAAAATATCCAAATAAGTATTTAGAGGAGTCTACTTTTTATCAATGGAGGAAAAAGATGAGACTTTGGCATGAAGAACTAATATCAAAACTACCTAGACAACAGCTTTTAGGACAACATAGAGAATGTTGTGCCTTAGGTGGAAATGGATGGGGAAAGAGGCATGCAACTGTTAATTATGTATTTGAGTATGAACCATATTTATTGTTTAAATACCATGAATTAATTATGCAAGAAATGGAAAAATAGAGGATATAATGTCAGTAAAGAATGGTTTGATAAAAAAACTATCGAGGAAAAAAATTTGTAGCCCCCATAAAAAAATTTAAAAAGAAGTAAATATAAAATCACCTATATATAGAGAACATAATAAGGAATATTATAAAGATTGCATTGAAAAATTTAGCTCAAAAAAAGATATTTTTTTCTTTAGGATGACAAAAGGGATAGAAATAATTTTTATAAAGAATTATTTCTATTTTTTTTATAAGGTTAAAAAAATATTGACAGAAACTAGAAATAAGAGTAGTATAAAGATAGTTAAAAAGTACTTGCTTGCGCAAGCAATAAAGGTGGTGCGATATGAACAAAGATGAATTAGTTAGTAAATGGCTATCTTTTCATAGTGCAATGAAATATATTAGTAATGAGTTGGAGGAAGCTTTTAAGTAAAGGAGAGCATCCTATTACTTTTAAATGAATATTATAGTTTGCATTATTTAAATGAAACGGAAGGAAATATTCTTAGAATGACAGATTTAAGTGAGAAGATTTCACTTAGTTTGAGTGCTACATCTAGAATGTTAGCAAAATTTGAGAATACTTGTGGAGTTATTGAGAGATTTTCTTCAGCTGAAGATAAAAGGGGAGTATGTATAAGATTAACTCCGTCCGGGAAGGAATACTTAGAACGTGCTACTAATACTGTGGCTGAAATTTTAGAAAAAAACTGTGATAAAATTTAAAAATCAAAGTTAATAGTTTTGATTTTTTTATTTTTGAGAATTTGCTTATTTATACACGCAAACAATTTATAAAAAAATAATAGAGGTAGGTTGAATAATATGAAATTATCAGTATTGAATTTAGCACCACTTAGAAGTGGAGAGAACTTTAAAGATGCAATTGATGCGATGGTAAGACTAGCGCAAAAAACTGAACAATTAGGATACGAAAGATATTGGGTAGCTGAACACCACAATACAAAAAGTGTAGCTAGTAGTGCAACACAATTATTAATACAACATACTTTAGCTAATACAAAAAATATAAGAGTTGGGTCAGGTGGTGTTATGCTTCCAAACCATAGTCCATATATAGTTGCTGAACAATATGGTACTTTAGAAACATTATATCCAGGTCGAGTAGATTTAGGATTAGGTCGTGCACCTGGTACAGATTATAATACTGCTAGAGCTATAAGAAGAAATACAAATAGAGAGCTAGATTTCAAAAAAGAAATACTTGAACTTTCTGGCTACTTTAAAGATACTAGACCAGTTCATGCATATCCAGCAGCAGGATTAGATGTACCATTTTATATTCTTGGATCTAGTACAGATAGTGCATATTTAGCTGCAGAATTAGGATTGCCATACTCATTTGCATCGCACTTTGCCCCAGCTATGATGGAAAATGCGGTAGCTATTTATAGACATTATTTTAAACCATCTGATGTATTAAAAGAACCTTATGTAATTTTAGGAGCTAATGCGGTCGTTGCTGATACAGATGAAGAAGCTGAGGTATTATCAACTACACAAATTCAGTCATTTTTAAATATAATAACTAGCAATCCTCAAGGAATGGTTCCACCAGTACAATCAGAAGAAGCTGTTTGGAAAAACTATATTGCGACTACGAAGGTTCCACATTTTGGACCAATAGCATTTGAACATGATGAAATAGTTGATCATGAAAAATCTGTAGTTAAACAAATGACTAAAGTTTCGTTTATTGGTAGTAAAGAAACAGTAAAAAGACAAATTGCAGATTTAAAACGTAGAGTTGATTTTGATGAACTTATGATTAATTCATATATTTATGATGAAGAAGCTCAACATCATTCATATGAATTATTAAAAGAAGCTGTAGATGAACTAGAAAACGAATAAGGAGTGTTTAATGTTTATTTATAAAACAAAGAAGTTTATTTTTAAACAATGGTAGTGAATGTAAACTAGTATTACCTGATAAAAAAAGTATGCTGAGGATATTTATAAAATAATAGAAATAGAAAGAAATAGACTATGGAAATATTTACCATGGGTAATGGATATGAAATCAGTTCAGGATGAGGAACAATTCCTTGAGTATAGTATAGATAAGATTCATAAAGAAGAAATGATGATGTTTATTATCCTAGTAGATGAAAATGTAGCAGGAATGATTGATCTTCATAATATAAATAGAAGTGCAAAAAAAGGGCTGAAGTTGGCTATTGGCTAAGTGAAAAAAATTTGAAGGTTATGGTATAATGACACAAGCTGTTGAAAAAAATAGAAGAGTATTCTTTTAAAGAATTAAAACTACATAAATTACAAATTAGGGTACATCCTGAAAAAATCAAAAAAAGTGCAAGTATTCCTCAGCGTCTAGGATACTTTTAAAGAAGCTACACTAGTAGAACATGAAATTTTAAATGGCGAATATATAGATTTAGATATATTTGCTAAACTAAATAAATAAGTATTAAAAAGTAAAGAATTGAATTTTTAACGATTCTTTACTTTTTTTACATACTAACTGATAATAATTATTATTTACAATTATAAATAAGAGTGATAAAAATTAATGTAAGGGTTTTTAAATTATTGTTAAAGTACTAATTTAACTGGGAGTTTATAAAAAAATAAGGAGGAAATTATGTTAACAGTATATAAAAAAATATTATCTTATGTTCCTAAAGAACGATATTTGGCATATATAGGGATTTTTATTATCTATGTTGTCAGTAGTATTCAAAGTATGGGGATACTATTATTTAAGTAAGTTTTTAATTGAAATAATAGTTTATAACAATATAGAGAATGCCAAGTATTATGGATTTTGTATAGTTGGTTTACTAATTATTGGTATTACATTATATGGGATTGCTGGATTAGTAACACATGTATTAGGATTTAGATTGGAAACAAATCTTAGAAAATACGGAATTGAGGGATTATCAAAAGCGAGCTTTAGTTTTTTTGACACTCATCCTTCAGGAAAAACAAGAAAAATAATAGATGATAACGCAACGGATACACATATGATTGTAGCACATTTAATACCTGATAATGCTGGAGCTATATTAATGCCAATTCTATTATTAGTACTTGGATTTTTTGTTAGTTTGAAAGTAGGTATTATATTAATTATACTTAGCATTGTTGGGGGAATATCACTTTCAATGATGACTGGTGAAAAAGAATTTATGAAGATTTATCAAGAATCTTTAGAAACTTTAAGTAGTGAAACAGTAGAGTATGTTAGAGGAATTCAAGTTATTAAAAATTTTTTTGGTATTAGTGTTGAATCATTTAAAAGCCTTAAATACAGCTATTAAAAAAATTATTCTAAATATTCTTTAGAATATGCTATGTCTTGTAAACGAGGTTTTGTTGGATTTCAATGGTTCTTTTTTTAGCTTTATAGCTATGGTGATTCCAATTCTTTTACTGTTTTACAATATTGAAGATCCAAAAAAATGTTGGCTGTTGAATTGATTATGGTACTATTTTTTTAAGCGGAGCACTGTTTGTTTCATTAATGGCAATAATGTACGTATCGATGTATGCATTTATGGGACAATCTGTTGTTGAAAAAAACTAGAGAGTATTTTTTTGAAGAAATGAATAGTAATAAATTAACATTTGGTACTAATAATGAGTTTGAAAAATTATAATATTACATTTGAAAAATGTTAGCTTTGGGTATACTGATAAAAAAATTATAAATGATTTGAGTTTTAGTTTAGAAGAAAATAAAAGCTATGCTCTAGTAGGATCATCTGGAAGTGGTAAATCTACTATTGCAAAACTAATTTCTGGTTTTTATAAGGTAGATGGTGGAGTTATCAAAATTGGAGATAAAAGTATAAGTTCATACACTGAAGAGGCTTTGATTAATAATATTGCGTTTGTTTTTCAAAATGTGAAACTATTTAAAACCTCAATCTATGATAATGTTAAAATTGGTAAAGCTGATGCATCGTATGAAGAGGTTATGACTGCTATGAGTTTAGCGGGCTGTGATAGTATTCTTGATAAATTTGATGAAAGGGAACAAACTCAAATAGGTACTAAGGGAGTATATCTATCAGGTGGTGAAAAACAACGTATTGCAATTGCCCGTGCAATATTAAAAGATGCAAAAATTATTATAATGGATGAAGCTAGTGCAGCAGTTGATCCAGAAAATGAATATGAATTGCAACGTGCATTTTCAAATTTAATAAAAGATAAAACAGTTATTATGATTGCTCATAGATTACCTAGTATTAGAAATGTAGATGAGATATTAGTAATGGATAATGGGGAAATTATAGAACGTGGAAGTGATAGGGAGTTGATGGCTTTAGATGGTGAGTATAAAAAACTCCAAAGTTTATATAGTAAAGCAAATGAGTGGAGGGTTAATTATGAAAAAAATAAAAATTAAAAAAATTGGTTTGCTTTAACAAATCAAGGAGCGAGTGATTTAATTAGAGCCAGTATTTTATCATTTCTAGTATATTTTTTTCAAATATGTTTCCTGCTATGTTACTTATGATATTAGTAGATGAACTTTTTATTAGGGAATGTTAAAAAGTAAATATCTATATATAGTAATATCAATAGTGGTATTGATTGTTATATATGTACTTTTGGCTAAAGAATATGATGCATTATATAGTGCAACCTATAAAGAAAGTGCTAATTTAAGAATAGATATAGCTACAACATTAAGTAAACTTCCTCTTGCATATTTTTCAAAACACAACTTATCAGATATAAGTCAAACTGTTATGAAAGATGTTGAAGCAATAGAACATGCAATGAGTCATGCAATGGCAAAAAAATTATAGGATTTATACTTTTCTTCCCTATTATGTCTATACTTATGTTAGTTGGGAATATATATTTAGGTTTATCAATAATGATACCTGTAGTTCTAAGTTATTCTCTAATACTAGTTTCTAAAAAGAATTCAATTAAAAAAACAATATGAAAATTTTTGAGCAACTTCGTCATAATTCTGAAAGCTTCCAAGAAGCGATTGAACTTCAACAAGATATTAAAAAGCTTTTGGTTTAGGTAATAAGATAAGAGAAAAAAATTGAATAAAGATATGGATAAAAGTGAAAAAAATTAAAACTTAAAGTAGAAATGGTACTATTTATACCTTTATTTTTTTATCATGGGTTGTTGCTCAAGGAACTTTAGTAGTCGTAATAATAGTTGGAACAGTACTTTATGCGAGTGGAAGTATTAATATATTGTACTTAATTGGTTATATATTCGTTGCTATGAAAATGAAAGATATAGTTGATGGATTAGCTGCGAATACTTCAGAATTATTTTACCTAGATGCTCGTATCAAACGAATCAAAGAATTGAGAGAAACTCAAATTCAAAAAAAGGTAAAGAGATTAAATTGGATAATTTTGGTATTGAATTAAAAAATGTAAAATTTGGTTATGATAAAGATAGTCCAGTATTGAAAGATGTCAGTTTTACAGCTAATCAAAATGAAGTTACAGCACTAGTAGGTGTTTCAGGATGTGGTAAAACTAGTATTTTAAAATTAATATCTAGATTATATGATTATGATGATGGACAGATAATTATAGATGGACATGATATAAAAGAAATTTCTACTTATACACTATATAAATATGTTTCAATTGTCTTCCAAGATGTTGTATTATTCAATACATCTATTATGGAAAAATATAAGAATAGGACGTAGTAGTGCTACTGATGAAGAAGTTATGGTAGCTGCGAAGATGGCTTGTTGTGATTTTATAGATGATTTAGAAAATGGGTACAATACAATAGTTGGTGAAAATGGAGCAACCTTATCTGGAGGAGAAAGACAAAGATTATCAATAGCTAGAGCATTTTTGAAAGATTCTCCTATAGTTATTTTAGATGAGATATCTGCAGCATTAGATGTAGAAAATGAGAAAAAAATTCAGGATAGTTTAAATAATCTTATAAAAAAATAAAAACAGTAATTGTTATTTCTCATAGACTTAAATCAATAGAAAATGTCGATAAAATTATTGTCTTAGATAATGGAATAGTTGAGTGCCAAGGAACACATAGTTACTTGTTAGAACATTCTAAGGTATATGGAAAAACTAATTGAGAGATCAAAAAGCAGTAGAGAACTTTAAGTATTAAATAAGATAAAATATAATTTACTGAAAAAAATATTGATATGGTATTTCTTTTTAACAATGGTTATTAATTATATTTTATGATAAACTATATTTAGTAAACTTAGGAGGTTTGAAGAATGTTAAAAACTAATTTTTTTAGATGTAGAATTATCTAATCCGATAATGAATGCATCTGGTGTACACTGTATGACAATTGAGGAATTAGATGAATTAGCTAACAGTGATGCAGGAGCTTTTGTAACAAAAACAGCAACTCATGATTATAGAGAGGGAAATCCTGAACCTAGATATTATGATACTGCCTTAGGAAGTATTAATTCTATGGGATTACCAAATAATGGTTTAGATTACTACTTAGATTATGTAATTAAACGACAAAAAGAAGGAGCTAAATTGCAATTTTTATCAGTAACTGGTATGAGTTATGAGGAAAATATTTCGTTACTGAAAAAAATTCAAGAAAGCGAGTATGAGGGAGTTACAGAATTTAATTTATCATGTCCAAACGTACCAGGGAAACCACAAATCGCTTATGATTTTGAATTAACTGAGAAATTATTAAGTGAGGTATTTACATTCTTTACAAAACCATTAGGTGTTAAATTACCTCCATATTTTGATATTGCCCACTTTGATGAAATGGCTAAAATATTAAACAAGTTTCCTTTAACTTATGTTAATAGTGTAAATAGTGTAGGAAATGGATTATACATTGATATTGATAAAGAACAAGTAGTAATAAAACCTAAAGGTGGTTTTGGAGGACTTGGTGGTGAATATATTAAACCTACAGCTTTAGCAAATGTTCGTGCATTTAGAGAACGCCTAAATCCTAGTATAAAAATTATTGGAACAGGTGGAGTAATAAATGGTAGAGATGTATTTGAGCATATTTTATGTGGAGCAGATCTAGTTCAAGTAGGGACAACATTACATAAAGAAGGTGTAGCGGCATTTTCTAGATTGGCTGAAGAACTTCAAGAAGTAATGAAAGAAAAGGGATATAAAAGTTTAAATGACTTTAGAGGTAAATTAAAAGTTATAGAGTAAAACCAAAAAAAGACTAGTGAAATTTTATCACTAGTCTTTTTAATCTTAAAAATATAATTATCCGTTTTTCAATCGTATATAAATGAGAAATTTATAAAAAAATATTTGGAAAAATGATAAATAACCCTTGCAAAAAAATAAAAAAAGTTGCTATTATAAATAGAAAAATCACGCACATATAATAGCAAGAATATGGCTTTGCAAGTTTCTACCATCTAACCGTAAATTATGATGACTATGGGCATTCTTTTTTTAATAATGTTATTATTTATATTTAAAAATATAGAATGACTGTATGAAGAAAGTGCCTATAATATTTTTTTATAGGTAGTTTTTTTATTTTTAGAGACTTTTCCATATTATTGATGATTGTGCAAACAATAATAAAAGGAGACATTATTTTGAAAACATTTATTTTAAGCTTACAGCACGTACTGGCGATGTATGCAGGTGCAGTTATCGTACCAATACTTGTTGCTCAGGGGTTAGGGCTTACAGGAGAGCAAACTACGTATTTAGTATCAGTTGATATTTTTATGTGTGGTGTTGCAACATTTTTACAAGTATATAGAGGTAAATTTACAGGTATTGGATTGCCTGTTGTACTAGGATGTACATTTACAGCAGTTGCTCCCAATGATAACAATTGGTAAAACAGCTGGTCTAGCTACAATGTATGGGTCTATTTTTATTTCTGGTGTAGTAGTTGTGTTAATAGCACCTGTATTTGCAAAAGTAGCTAAATTATTCCCTCCTGTAGTTACAGGAAGTGTTGTTACTATTATTGGGATAACATTAGTTCCAGTTGCAATGAAATATATTGCAGGTGGAGAGGGTGCTTCAGATTTTGGGAATCCTAAATATATACTACTTGCTTGTATTACATTAGCAATAATCTTAGTAATTTATAGATTTACAACTGGATTTATTCAATCTATTGCAATATTAATAGGTATAGTAGTTGGTACAATTATTGCTAGCTTTATGGGTATGGTAAGTTTGGATGAAGTAATAAAAGCTGGTTGGTTCCAACATCCAACACCATTTAAATTCTCAGGATTTGAGTTTCATGGAAGTTCGATCTTAACTTTCGTGATTGTGGGTATTGTTAGTATGATTGAATCAACAGGTGTATATTATGCCCTAGGAAATATCTGTGATAAACCAATTAAAGAAAATGATTTAAGAAGAGGATACTTAGCAGAAGGGTTAGCAGTAATGATTGGTTCAACAGTTAATGCTTTCCCGTATACTACATATTCACAAAACGTTGGTTTAGTTCAAATTTCTGGAGTAAAAAGTAAAAAAGTTATGTATGTAATGGTATTATTATTACTAGTATTTGGATCGATTCCTAAAGTTGGAGCATTAGCAACAATCGTTCCTCAACCAGTCTTAGGTGGAGCTATGATAAGTATGTTTGGTATGGTTCTTGCATACGGTGTTAAAATGTTAGGCAATACAGATTTTGCTAAACAAGAGAATCTAATGATTATTGCTTGTTCAGTAGGGTTAGGATTAGGTGTTACAACAGTACCTTCAGCATTCGCTCAACTACCATCATATATTCGTACATTTACTGATAGTGGTATTGTATTAGGAACTGTAGTAGCAATTATTATGAACCTAATTTTCAACAGAAAATCTAAACGAAATCAAAAATAATATTATTTAAAACCGCAGACTTAGTGTTTGTGGTTTCTTTATTTACACAGATTCTTTAAGTGATATTGTTATAGGTAAATATATAGTATTTTAGTGTACAAAAATAAATAATATATAGTATAATTTATTTAAAGGTCAATTTTAGTCAATAAAGGAGGGTGACCTTATGAATAACAATATGACTGATATACTGGAGCAGTATATAAAGGAATTATTTGAAAAAGCGTCAGAAAATCAAATAGTAATAAAAAGAAGTAATGTTGCACAAAAAAATTTGATTGTGTTCCTTCTCAATTGAACTATGTTATAAAAACTCGTTTTACTCCAGAACATGGATTTATTATTGAAAGTAAGCGAGGAGGTGGAGGGTTTATTAGAATAACAAAAATAACTCTTCACAATGGTACTGACTATATAGATTATTTGATAGATAATATCGAAGGAGAAACAATAGAAGTTGAAGAAGCAGTAAGAATAGTAAAAAAATACTCTTAGATAAAGGATATATCGATAAATTTGATTATAATCATTTTGCTGATAGTGTTGATACTGTAGTTGCTACGTACAATCAATTTTTTTAGAACATGTTAATGATGATGTTGCCGAACAAATGCAAAATAGTACTAAGGTGCATCTTAAAAGATATGACTATTAAGTTTTTTTAGAAAATATAAAATATAATAAGAGAGGATAAAGTTATGTACATAAGATTTAATGAAACGGCACTTATGGTTTTAACTACAGCAAAAAGAAGAAGCTAATGACTTTGGTGTAAAAAGCTGTTGGAACAGAACATTTATTATTAGCAATGCTAAGTATGAAAAAAATACTCTTTCTTGTAGAACATTAAATAAACATGGAATTTATTATGATGATTTCAGAAAGAGTGTTGCGGAATTTTATGAGGATGAACTTGAAGGAACGGAATTCCATAAAAATGTTCTAATGAAGATAGATTACACTAATGGAGCAGTTAGAACTATAGAGAAAAGTCAACAATTTGCTGATGATACTTCTAGCTTTGTAGTAACTAGTGAACACTTACTTTTATCTTTATTAAATGAACAAAATAGTACAGTACATAGATTATTAACTGAGAAATTCAATATAAATACAAGTGTAATAATTACTGAACTTTTTGAATTATTAAAAACAAAGTCAAGGATTGTTCTCTAAACTATTTGATGGATTTAAAAAAATTAGAGGCTTTTTGATGATAGTTCAGAAAAAAACAAAAACATTAAATTCATTAGCTAAAAGATTTAACAAGAGACGCATTAAATAATAAACTAGATCCAGTTTTAGCACGTGATAAAGAAATTACACGTATGATTGAAATTTTAAATAGACGTACTAAAAATAACCCAGTTCTTATTGGGGAACCTGGTGTTGGTAAAACTGCTATCGTAGAAGGATTAGCAGAAAGAATAGTTTCTCAAAATGTTCCGAGTAACCTACTAGGTAAAAGAGTAATGGTACTTGATATGGGGACATTACTTGCGGGTACTAAATACCGTGGTGAGTTTGAAGAGAGATTAAAAAATATTATCTCAGAAATTGAAGAAGCTGGAGATATTATTCTATTTATTGATGAAATTCATACTATTATAGGAGCAGGTGGTACAGAAGGAAGTGCTGATGCATCTAATATCTTAAAACCTGCATTATCTCGTGGTTTAATTCAATGTATAGGGGCAACAACTACAGAAGAATATAGAAAATATTTCGAAAAAGATGCTGCCTTAGAGCGTCGTTTCCAACCGATTAAAGTTGAAGAGCCGGATACAGATAACTCTATAGAAATCTTAAAAGGATTACGTCACAAATATGAAGATCACCATAATGTAGAAATCTTAGACGAGGCTATTGATGCAGCTGTAAAACTAAGTACAACATATATTACAGATAGATGCTTACCAGATAAAGCTATCGACTTAATAGATGAGGCATGTTCAAAAGTAAAACTTAGATTCTATAAATCTCCGGATAAATTAAAAGAGTATGAAGAAGAACTAAGTCGCTTAAATAAAGAAAAAGATAGAGCTGTAATGAACCAAGAATTTGAAGTTGCGGCACAAAAACGTGATGAAGTTAACCAAATTTTAAATAAAATTGAACAATTCAAAATTTCTTGGCAAGATAGCTTAAGTAAAGATAAAATTAAGATTACAGCAGATAATGTTGCAGAAGTATTAGCTGCTTGGACTGGAGTTCCGGTAACTAAATTAACTGAAACAGAAAGTGAAAGATTACTTAAATTAGAAGAAATCTTACACGAGCGTGTAATTGGTCAAGATGATGCTGTAGTGAGCCTTGCTAAAGCAGTAAGACGTGCTAGAAGCGGATTTAAAGCTCAAAATAGACCTATCGGAAGTTTTATCTTCTTAGGACCTACAGGGGTAGGTAAAACTGAGCTAGCTAAGAGCTTATCAGAAGCGTTATTCAGTTCTGAAGATAATATGATAAGAATAGATATGAGTGAATATATGGAGCCACATTCTATTAGTAGATTAGTAGGAGCGCCTCCAGGTTACGTAGGATATGAAGAAGCTGGTCAGCTTTCTGAACAAGTTCGTCAAAAACCATATTCAGTAGTGTTATTTGATGAAATTGAAAAAGCTCATCCATCTATATTTAATATTCTATTACAAGTATTAGATGATGGACGCCTAACAGATGCTTCAGGTCGTACAGTAGACTTCAAAAATACTATCATTATCATGACTTCAAATGTTGGAGTTAGTGAATTAAAAGAACAAAAATTTGTTGGATTTGGTGGTAGTGAATCTATTAAAAATGATTACAAAAATGTTCAAAATACTATGATGGAAGCACTGAAAAAACAATATAGACCAGAGTTCTTAAACAGAATTGATGATATAATTGTATTTAAAAACTTTAGAAAAAAAGAAGAACTAGAGAAAAATTGCTCAATTATTAATTAATGGTCTATCTAAACGTTTAGAAGATAGAGATATCAATATTAAATTAAGTAAGAAAGCTATGGCTAAAAATCGTTGAAGATGGAAGTATTAGAGAATATGGTGCTCGTCCATTAAAACGTAGTATTCAAAAAAATATAGAAGATTTACTTAGTGAAGAATTACTAAGAAACCCAGATTTAACTGGTACTATAAATATTGATTATAAAAATGATAAATTTGTAGTGAAAAAAACTAAGAGGTAATCATGGCGAAAGTTAATGTAAAATATGAATGTAATGCATGTGGTTATCAAAGTTTAAAATACATGGGAAGATGTCCAAATTGTAAAAAATGGGCTTCGATGGAAGAAGTTTTAGAAGCAAAAAAAGCAACTAAACATACTAGTTTTGAAGCAACAACAAATGATGCAGAACGTGTAGAGGCAGGTAAATTAAAAGCTGTCTCTACACAAGATGTACCTAGAACACTTACAGATAGTAGTGAGCTAAATAGAGTTTTAGGTGGAGGAGTAGTAGGTGGATCATTAGTGCTCCTTGGTGGAGATCCTGGTATTGGGAAATCTACACTTCTATTACAAATTTCGGCATATTTAGCAAAAGAACACGATGTGCTATATGTTACAGGGGAAGAGTCTGTAAGACAAGTTAAAATAAGAGCAGATAGATTAAAGAATAATACTGATGAGCTTTATGTTTATGCACAAACTGATTTAAATTTAATCTATCAAGTAGTTAAAAAAATAAAACCAAAGTTTTTAGTTATTGACTCTATACAGACTATCTATAATCCTAATTTAGAAAATTCTCCTGGTAGTATTACTCAAGTAAGAGAATGTACGCAACAACTTATGAAAATAGCGAAAAGCTTAAATATTGCTATTTTTATAGTAGGTCATGTTACAAAAGAAGGTACAATAGCTGGACCTCGTATGTTAGAACATATGGTAGATACTGTTCTATACTTTGAAGGAGAAAATCAACATAGTTATAGAATATTAAGAGCGGTAAAAAACCGTTTTGGTTCTACTAATGAAATAGGTATTTTCGAAATGAAAACTAGTGGATTAGAGGACCTAGCTAATCCATCACAAATGTTTCTAGAAGAACGAAGTAAAAATCTTGCAGGTGCTACTATTATAAGTACAATGGAAGGAAGTCGACCATTATTAGTTGAGATACAATCTCTAACTACACCGACAGCTTTTAATAATCCTCGTAGAATATCTACAGGATTAGAGTACAATAAATTAATTTTGCTTATGGCTGTTTTAGAAAAAAAAGCAGGATATTTATTACAACAACAAGATGTATATGTTAAAGTATCTGGTGGGGTGAAAATAGATGATCCCGCAGTTGATTTAGGTGTTGTTGTTGCAGTAGCATCAAGTTTTAAAGATGTAGCGGTTGATATGAATGATTGCTTTATTGGAGAAGTAGGTCTAACTGGGGAAGTAAGAAGAGTTAGTCGTATAGAACAAAGAATAAATGAAGCGAAAAAACATGGATTTAAAAGGGTTATTGTTCCAGTTGGGAATATGAAAAATTCAGAATTCCCATCAGGCATAGAAATAATACCTGTAAAAGATATAAGAGAGTGTCTAGATATAGCATTTGGCAATGTATTTTAAATTAAATATAGAACTAGTGTAGAACACTCTATACTAGTTCTATTCTGTTTTATTAAATAAAATGTAACATTTGTAATAAAAAAATATAATAATTATTTTTTTAAAAAAATTATATTAATTTTTTTAAGCTAATGTAGTAGAATAAGAGATAGAATATGTTAGATTTATTAGAAATTTAGAATATTATCTAATTTTTCTAGCAAATTTAAAAAAATATTTTACAAAAAAATAATATAAAAAAAGGAGTGATTATATGTTGAAAAAAAGCATTAATGATAATTTCATTATTTCTTGGTATAACAGCAGGATCATTGACAACTAGTGCACTAGTTAATAACAATGTTTTTTTCCTTCTATGAATCCAACGGTCTTAAGAATAACTGTTACTGTTGCAATGGCAATACTATTTGTATTAATGTCTTTATTATTTTCTGATAAATTTGTAACAAGATTAAAAAAAGCATAGAAGATCGTTTAACCAAGATGCTAATTCAAAAAAATAGTTTTTACAACTATTGGTTTAATACTAGGTCTTCTACTAGCATCACTATTATCATCAGGAGTTGATATAGTAGTAGGAGCTGGAATTATGGGAAGAGTTATTTCTGCTGTAATTTATTTTATCTTTGGTTATTTAGGACTAGTTTTAGGATATAGAAGAGAAGGAGAGTTCCTTAACTCCTTAGCTACCGTTAAATTTGGAACTAAAAATAAAGAAAAGGATACTAAATCTAAAAATAAAAAAACAACTGAGGTAATTGCTAAAATTATAGACACAAGCGCACTTATAGATTCACGTATTCATGATGTTGCTCAAACAGGCTTTTTAGAAGGGAAAATTATTGTCCCAGAGTTTGTGTTAAAAGAATTGCAACTTATCGCAGATTCAGAAGATCCTTTAAAACGTGCCAAAGGTAGATTAGGACTTGACTGTGTTGAAGACTTACAAAAGATGAAAGAAATTAATCTTGAGATTGACAATAAATATAATTATAATGAACACAAAGGCGTTGATAATTTGCTTATTGACTATGCTTTACAATATAAATGTGCGATTATTACAACAGACTACAATCTAAACAAACTTGCAACACTTCAATCAATTAAAGTTCTTAATGTTAATGATTTAAGTAATGCAGTTAAACCAATTTTAACAACTGGAGAGAGATTAAAAGTTCAAGTATTAAGAGAAGGTAAAGAAAATAATCAAGGTGTTGCTTATACTGAAGACGGAACTATGATAGTTGTTGAAAATGGAAAACGATATGTAGGGAAAAATATTGAAGTCGAAGTGCAGAGTGTTCTTCAAACTTCATCTGGTAGAATTATCTTTACAAAAATAGTTTAATAAGGTTTGCTTTTTCTAAAAAAATATGATATTATAAGTTGTATTATATTAATGAATTAGTATTTTAGGAGGAGAGTATGCACACTTTTTTTAATGGCAACAGCAATAATGAGCAGTATTTTTGCTAATAATCGTAGTATTACTACAAGACAGTAAATCTGGTGGTCTATCTGGATTAACTGGTGGAGCAGAAGAATTGTTCGGTAAACAAAAAAAGTAAGAGGTGCTGAATTAGTTTTTACAAAGAATTACTATAGTTTTAGGACTAATATTTTTTTTATATCACTAGTGTGTCTTACTTGGTTAAAAATTATAGATTAAAGTAATAAACCTAAAATGTACTTTCATTTTAGGTTTATTTTTTTAGTAAAAAAATATTGTATTAACAAATACTAAATCCATATAATTTTTGAACTGAAATTATAAATTCTAGTATTTGTAATTATAAGAAAAATTTAATTAGTAATAAAGGAGGGTTAAATGTTAGAAAAAAATCATAAATTTATTTAAACAGTATAAAGTATTAAGTATAGAAGATTTAAAAGAAAAAAATTAGAAGTAGAGTCTGCAAAAGATTTTTGTTGAACTAGTTAAATATGTTGGAAAGTTAGAGCAAAAAAATCAACAATAATACAGTTACCGAATGAAAAAAATTTCTTTATGTAAAAGAAGAATTAGAAATAGAAGGAATAATTAGAATACATCAGAAAGGATTTGCTTTTTGTTTATTCGGAGAATTTAGGGATAGAAGTATATGTTCCTAAAGGATTCACTCAAAGTGCTATGAGCGGAGATAAAGTACTAGTAAAAAGTAGATAGTGTTTATAGTGATAATAGAAATATAGAAGGAATAGTTCAAAAAAAGTTATAGAAAGAAACACTAAGTATACGGTAGGAACACTAACTAACGCTAAGTATTTTTTTCTTTCGTCAAAAGTGATGATAAAAAAATATTAGTAAATATATTAAAATTACTAATGCTAAGAATTTTAATTTAGTTGATGGTAGTAAGGTATTAGTAGAAATAACTGATTATTCTAAAGTTAGTTTCGAAGATCATAAAGGTATTATTTTAAAAATCTCTAGGTCATAAAGATGATCCAGGAGTAGATATATTATCTGTTATTTATAAACATGGAATTCCTAGTGAATTTCCAGAGGACGTAGAAGAACAAACTAAAAATATAAGTGATAAAATAGAAATAGAAGATAAATATCGTGATTGTACAAAAGAGATGATTGTAACAATAGATGGAGATGATGCTAAAGACTTAGATGATGCAATATCAGTTGTTAAAACAAAAAAAGGATATAGATTAAAAGTGTTTATTGCTGATGTTAGCCGCTATGTCGTTGAGGATAGCCCATTAGATATAGAAGCTTCTAAGCGAGGATGTAGTGTTTATTTAGCTGATAGAGTAGTCCCTATGTTACCTAGAAAGCTCTCAAACAATATTTGTTCATTAAACCCACATGTATTAAGATATACAATTTGTTGTGATATTGATTTTACGGATAAAGGAATACCTGAGAGTTATGATATTTATCCAGCAATAATAGAATCAAAAGGTAGACTAACATACAAAAAAGTTAATGAAGTTTACGAAGATAATAAAGAAACTATTGAAGAATATAAACCATATGTTCCAATGTTAAGAACAGCCTTGGAATTATCTAAAAAAATTAGATTAAACCGTGAAAAACGAGGAGCAATAGATTTTGACAAACCTGAGTCAAGAATTATTGTAGATGAAAAAGGCGAAGTACTAGATGTTGTATTACGTGAACGTGGTGTAGCAGAAAGATTAATAGAAGACTTTATGCTTAGTGCAAATGAAGTAATTGGTGAACATTTCTATTGGATGCAAGTACCATTTGTCTACAGGATTCACGAAGAACCTAAAGTTCAGAAGTTAAAACAATTCTTTGATATTTCCGCAAGCTTTGGTTACAGAGTAAAAGGTAGTATAGAAGAAGTTGAACCATACATGTTATCAAATATGTTAAGGAAGTTTAAAGGTGAAGTAATAGAGCCTATGTTATCAACTATACTGCTTAGAACGATGAATCAGGCAAGATATTCAACAACAAATATTGGTCACTTTGCCTTAGCAACTAAGTATTATACGCATTTTACATCACCGATAAGACGTTATCCTGATTTACTAGTTCATAGGATGATTAGGAAGTATTTGTTTGAAGGGGATATTAAAGAATCTACTTTAGAACATTATGCGACTAAACTTCCTGAGTTAGCTGAAAGTTCATCAGAATATGAAAAGCGTGCAGTTGATTGTGAACGCGAAGTAGATAAGATGAAAAAATGTGAGTATATGATGAAGTATCAAGAACAAACATTTAGAGGTGTTGTTTCTAGTGTAACAAACTTTGGCGTATTCATAACATTAGAAAATAATATAGAAGGTTTAGTGCACATAAAAGCTATGAATGATGACTATTATACATATGATGAGAAGAATATGTTATTAATAGGTAGACGAAATAAAAAAATATATCGTCTTGGCGATGAAGCAATAGTTAAAGTTGCTAATGTAGACTTAGAAAATTATGAAATAGACTTTAAAATTTTAAAACATAAATCTTTAATAAAAAATAGAAAATAGAGGAAGATATATATGAATAAAGAGAGTAGAGTTATAGCACAAAATAAAAAAGCTAGTCATGATTATTTCATTGAAGATACTTATGAAGCTGGATTAGTGCTAACAGGTACTGAGATAAAATCGATTCGTCGAGGTAGAGTAAATCTTAAAGACTCATATTGTCAAACTAGACGAGGAGAAATGTTTGTTTACAATATGCATATTTCTCACTTTGAAGAAGGTAATAGATTTAATCACGAACCACTACGTGTTAGAAAGCTATTACTGAAGAAAAAACAAATTGCTATTTTAACTAATGCTCAAAACGAAGCTGGAATTAGTATTATACCCTTAAAACTATATATAAAAAATGGTTATGCAAAACTTTTAATAGGTGTTGCAAAAGGGAAGAAAAATTATGATAAACGCCACGTACTAAAACAAAAAGAAGCTAATAAGGAAATTAATAGAGCATTAAAAGATAAGCAGAGATATTAAATAACAATTTTTTTATTGTATAGGCATAGAGGAAAGTATATTACCAATTATCCGTGGTAATGTACTTTTTCTTTTTGGGATAATAGTAAAAAAATAATTTTAGTCAAAAAAATAAGAAAAAAATGTCTATATTTAAAAAAATAGAAACTTATAACTGTTTCATAAATATACTGTAATACATTTCAAAAAAATAGTAGGTATTAAATATTGATTTAATAATATTTATGAAAAATCGGATAAAAAAACTTTATAAAAAAACGCTTTACTTTTTTTTATGAAAGCGTGCTACAATATTAAATGTCATTAAGAAAATCAATACTAAAAATTATTGTAAATTACATTATTTCGTTTGAAATTTTCAAAAAAATAATACAGTTATTTTTTTCTGTATTATAACTGATAAGGGGATTTTTCGAGAAATTTTTTTATACAGAATATTAGGTTATTTTATAATAATATTTGGTATGGAATATAAGTTTTTATTTCACGTATATATATTAATGATTTTCTTGCAAAAAAACAAAAATATATTTTTTTAAAAAGGAGTAGTGTATTTATGGAAAAAAATTCACTCAATTATTACAGCCAGTGGCTGATAATCTTTATATTTCTGCACTTGTTGCATTAATACCTATTATTTTCTATCTTGTTGCACTAGCAGGATTTAAAGTAAAAGGTTGGCTAACAGGGTTGCTTACACTTATAGTTGCTATTGTAGTAGCTGTTGTATTCTTCAAAATGCCATTCCAATTCGCAGCAATGTCTACAATTCACGGTATGGTTTACGGATTACTTCCAATTTCTTGGATTATTTTAACATCTGTATTTTTATACAAAATGACAGTTAAAAGTGGTCACTTTGCAATTATTCGTGATAGTATTACATCACTAACAGATGACAGACGTATCCAAGCGTTAATTATCGCTTTCTCATTCGGAGCATTCTTAGAAGGGGCTGCAGGATTTGGAGCACCAGTTGCTATTACAGCAGCACTTTTAGTAGGTTTAGGATTTAAACCTTTATACGCAGCAGGTATCTGTATGGTAGCTAACACTGCACCAGTTGCTTTCGGAGCAGTTGGAGCACCAGTAACAGCTTTAGACGGATTAGCTACATATGCTAACGGAACACCAATCGCAGCAACTGAAATTGCGGCTATGATTGGACGTCAATTACCATTAGTTTCTATCTTTATTCCATTCTACTTAGTATTAATAATGGCTGGATTCAAGAAAACTATGGAAGTTTGGCCAGCATTATTAGTATCTGGTGGTTCATTCGCGATTGCTCAATTCTTAAGTTCTAACTATATGGGAGAACAATTACCTGACATTCTTTCTTCATTAGTATCATTAATTTCTATCGTTATTTTACTTCAATTCTGGAAACCTAAAACAACTTGGAGATTTGAAGGTGAAGATGAAGATCAAAAAGATAAACAAAATGTACCAGCTCATTCATTAAAAGATATCTTTGTTGCATGGTCTCCATTCCTAGTATTAACAATCATTATCTTTGTATGGACATTAAAACCAGTTAAAGCATACTTTAAAACAATTGCTCTTAACCCTAAAGTTCCACTTATCCACAACAACATAATCAACTCTATTTCTCATAAAGAAATTGCAGCTGTATTTAAATTAGACCTTATTGGTTCTATCGGAACTGGTATTCTTGTAGCAGCTTTACTATCTAAGTTCATTATCAAACTTAGCTGGAAAGATACATTCAAAACTTTTGTTGAAACATTCTCAGAAGTTAAACTAGCATTATTAACAATCTGTTTCGTAGTAGGATTTGCATACATCATGAACGCTTCAGGTATGTCAAATACTCTAGGATCTGCTTTAGCAGCAACAGGAAAAGCATTCTTAGTATTATCACCGGCTCTTGGTTGGATCGGAGTATTCATTACAGGATCAGATACGTCAGCTAACTTACTATTCGGTAAACTTCAACAAGTTACAGCTAACGGAGTTGGAATGGATCCATTAGTTGCAGTAGCAGCCAACGCATCTGGAGGGGTTGTAGGTAAGATGATTTCTCCACAATCTATCGCAGTTGCAGCAGCAGCGGTTGGATTAGTTGGTAAAGAATCTGACTTACTTAAATTTACAGTTAAACACAGTTTCTTCTTACTAATTATAGTGTGTATTATAGTTTATCTACAAGCAAGTGGAATACTAGGATGGATGATTCCTCATCACCCATAAAAAAATAAATTGTAAAATTAATAAAGAAGATTGAGATTTTCTCAATCTTCTTTTTCTTTACCCAATTATTTTTTTATAATAAAAAAACTTTATAAAAAAATATTAGAAAAAGCTAGTATATTTATTTACAAGACGATAATTTAGTGGTATTATTGAACAGTTAGATTAATTATTTAGATGTATAATTATTATAATGAAAATACATTATATAATTTGTTTTATAAGTGAATTACACAAGGAGAAAAAAATGTCAGTACAATTAAGAGATGATATTAGAAATATAGCTATTATTGCTCACGTTGACCACGGTAAAACTACTTTGGTTGATGAATTATTAAAACAATCAGGAATTTTCCGTTCTAATGAACATGTTGAAGAAAGAGCGATGGATTCTAATGATTTAGAGAGAGAACGTGGTATTACTATTTTAGCAAAAAATACTGCAATTGATTATAAAGGAAAAAGAATAAATATACTTGATACACCGGGACACGCTGACTTTGGTGGAGAAGTTGAACGTATTATGAAAATGGTTGATGGAGTTCTTTTAGTAGTCGATGCTTATGAAGGAACAATGCCTCAAACTAGATTCGTACTTAAAAAAGCTTTAGAACAAAACTTAAAACCAATAGTTGTTGTTAACAAAATAGATAAAGATTCTGCTCGTCCAGAAGAAGTAGTAGATGAAGTAATCGACCTATTTATCGAATTAGGTGCTAATGATGATCAACTGGAATTCCCTGTAGTTTATGCATCAGCTATTAATGGAACAGCTTCATTAGAAAGTGATCCAAGCTTACAAGATGAAAACATGCAATGTCTATACGATACTATTATTGATTACGTGCCTGCACCTGTTGATAATAGAGAAGAACCACTACAATTCCAAGTAGCATTATTAGACTATAATGACTATGTTGGACGTATTGGTATTGGACGTGTATTCCGTGGAAGTATGAAAGTTGGGGAATCAGTTTCTCTAATGAAACTTGACGGAACTGTTAAAAACTTCCGTGTAACTAAAATCTTCGGTTACTTTGGATTAAAACGTGAAGAAATTAATGAAGCACATGCTGGTGATATCGTAGCGGTAAGTGGTATGGATGACATCAACGTAGGTGAAACAGTATGTCCTTCAGATCATCAGGAAGCTCTACCAGTATTACATATTGATGAGCCAACACTTCAAATGACATTCTTAGTAAACAATTCACCATTTGCAGGTAAAGAAGGTAAATTTGTAACTGCTCGTAAACTTGAAGATAGATTAATGCAACAGTTAGAAACTGACGTATCTTTACGTGTAGAACCAAACACAAGTGATTCATGGGTTGTTAGTGGACGTGGAGAACTTCACCTTTCAATCTTAATTGAGAATTTAAGACGTGAAGGATTTGAACTTCAAGTATCTAAACCTGAAGTTATTATCCGTAATATTGATGGAGTTGACTGTGAGCCTGTTGAACGTGTTCAAGTAGACGTTCCAGACGAAAGTGTAGGAGCAGTAATTGAATCATTAGGACAACGTAAAGGTGATATGATTGATATGCAAGCTGATGGTAATGGACAAACTCGTCTTATCTTTAATGTACCAGCTCGTGGATTAATCGGATATAGTACTGAATTTATGTCTATGACTAAAGGTTATGGAATTATTAACCATACTTTTGACTCTTATCAACCAATGCAAAAAGGTAAAGTTGGTGGAAGACGTAATGGTGTATTAGTTGCATTAGAAAATGGACAATCAACTGCATACTCAATCTCAAGTTTAGAAGATCGTGGAACAGTATTTATTGAACCAGGAACTGATGTTTATGGTGGTATGATTGTTGGGGAAAATAACCGTGAAAATGACTTAACAGTAAATATTACAAAAGCTAAAGCGCAAACAAACGTACGTTCTTCAACAAAAGATCAAACTGTAACACTTAAAAAAGCTCGTATTATGACGTTAGAGGAAAGCTTAGAGTACTTAAACGATGATGAGTACTTAGAAGTAACTCCAGAATCTATTCGTCTACGTAAAAAAGAATTAGACAAAGCAGCACGTGAAAAAGCAGCACGTAAAGCTAAATATTCAGAAGAATAAAATTTAAAAGCTCAGTTAATTTTAACTGAGCTTTTTTTATAAGAAATAAAAAAATAAAATATTTTTTTAAAAAACTAAAGGTAAATTCTAATAATATAACAAATTTACTTTTAAATATTTTTAAATTAAACTCTATATTTTAAAAATATAAAAAAATATATGTATTTTTATAATTTGTAGACTTTATATTGCAGTGATGTTATAATTATTATATAAAAATTATTTCAAAAAAAGGGAGGCTTTAAAATGGCTAAAACATATGATGTTGTTATTAAATCAACAGGAATGGGAAGTGGAGAACAAGTTCTAATTGATAACCTTATGAAAGGATTTATTCATACTCTTACTCAAAAAGAACACGTACCTCAACATATAATTTTCTATGGAGAAGGGGTAAAATTAACAACTAAAGGTTCAGAGTCGCTAGAAGATTTAGCAGAATTAGAATCACGTGGTGTTAAAGTACTTTCTTGCGGTATCTGTGTAGATTATTATGATTTAACTGATTACCTAAAAGTAGGTGGAATTACAACAATGTCAGAAGTTGTTGATATACTATCAAATAGTGAATTAGTAGTAGAACCATAATAATTTCTAGGGGTTAGTAAATAAGAATTATTAACCCCTTAATACTTATATTAGGAGGTAGAGTTATGAAAGGAAAATTTAAACCTTTTTCTACCACATTAATTGGAAGTTTACCAAGGTCTAAAGAATTATTATCGCTAAAGGAAAGCAGTAATAATTATGATAAATTTAAATCACTTTATAGTGAAAAATTGTTAGAAGAGACACAAAAAAAGTGGTAGAGTTACAAAAGGATTGCGGAATTGATGTATTAGTTAGTGGAGAATTAAATAGGGATAACTATATGAGCTATGTTGCAGAAATGGTTGATGGAATTAAGTTATTAAGTATGAATGACTTAAAAGAAATTACTACTAATCTTGAAAGCTTTAATAAAAGTTTAGAAGAAATGGATGCAGCAGATAATACTATGAATAGTCCAATTTGTTATTCTAAAATAGATACTACACGTAGACTAAATGAATTAGAAGTACATAATTTTCAAAAGTTTATTGATAGAGATTATAAGGTCACTTTACCAAGTCCATATTTGCTAACTAGGTCAATGTGGCTAAGAGAAATTACAGGTAAAGTCTATGAAGGAAGAAAAGAGCTAGGACATGATGTAGTAGAGTTACTGAAAAATGAAATAAGACATCTTGTTGAGGAAGGTGTAAAAATAATTCAAATAGATGAACCTATATTGTCAGAAGTTGTTTTTACAAATGAAAAAGCTGATAATTCTTTCTACTGAGGTGCTTTATCAGAGAAAGTCAAGGTTGACAAAGAATTAAAATTTGCTAGAGAGTTGCTGGAGCCAGTGTTGGAAGAAATAAGAAAGCATGATGAGGTATTAAGCATCATGCATGTATGTAGAGGAAACTGGACTACTGATGAGAGTGTTTTATTACAAGGAGCATACGATAAATTAGGTAAGTTTTTTGATGCACTTGATTTAGATATGTTAGCTCTCGAATTTTCTACACCTAGGGCAGGAGAAGTGGAAAAACTGTTTTCTAATAACTTTTTAGATACAAGAGTTATGTTAGGATTTGGTTGCGTTAATCCTAGAAGTGAAGTAATAGAAACTCCAGAAGAAATAGTTGCTAGAGTAGAAGAAGTACTTCAATTTTTACCACCAGAAAGAATTTGGTTAAATCCAGACTGTGGATTTGCAACATTTGCTAAGAGACCACTTAATCCTTATCCAATAATTCAAAAAAAATTAGAGAATATGGTTGCAGCATCAAAAATACTTAGAGAAAAGTATTGTAAATAAAAAAATAGTGGATTAATACTAAATAATATTAATCCACTATTTATTATTGTTTAGAAGATTTAATTTCTAAATTTCCATTTTTTTAAAAGAAATTTCATCGCCTTCTTTAATTTTATCATACTGTTCTTTTGTAACAGTAGCATATTTAGTCTCACCATTTTTAGTTTTTACTTCTATCATATAAACAGGAACTTTACTAGCTTTAATATTCTCAGCCAGTTCTTTTTGTTCGTTAGAAGCATTAGCAAAGCTATGAGTAGATAAACTATTGAATAATAATCCCCATAGCATACCATTTACAATACTACTTCTAGTGAAGAATCCACTTGTACGGTAGTTATTGTTTAGATAATTCATATATTTTTTCTTATAATCTTCGTTGTTATAACTGTTGTAGTTTGAGTTATAGCGTGACCCACTGCTAAAGTGTCTTGTACGAGTCGTGCTAGAACTAGATGAACTAGAAGAGCTAGAATCTGATGATTTGCTACTTGAAGATTTCGGTTTTGAACTAGATTTACTGCTGCTAGGTTTCGAGCTTCTAGATGATGAATGAGATGAAGAACGTGATTTTGCTACTGCAAAGTCAAGATTTGCTGCACCAACAGTAGTAAATATTAATGAAGTTGATAAAAATATACCTATTATTTTTTTCAATGTTTTCTTTTTCATACAATATCCTCCTAGTACTTTATAAATTAATTTTTATTATTTTCATTAGTACTATTTTCACTGTTAGTGTTGTTATCACCATTTGTGTTCTTATTCTCGTTATTAGTATTTTTGTTATCCTTATTAGTACTATTATTGTTATTATTATTAGAGTTATTTTTCAGTACTACGTTTAGCTACAACAGTACCTTCAATATCTTCTTGTGAATTATTTTCGTTTTTTTCACAATATTTTCTATATTAGTTTTGTCCTCATCACCTTGATTGTTGTTAGTTTTTATTTTTGGTAGTAATTATATCCAAAAATAAAGAACGTAGCTAATTGCAGTAAGTGACAAAAAGATTTTTTTAAGAATCTACCCATATTAGAAACCACCGCCTAAAACATATCCTTTAAGGTTTAATACATTTTTCAATCTATCATATTCAGAAGCAGGTATTTCAAGTTCATCACCATTTACCTGTAAGATTGTTGCATAGTCAGCATTAAGATCTTTCCAAACATCAATTACATTATTTAAATTTATTAAAACCACGGTTACCATCTATTAAGACAATTTCAAACCAATTCATAAAAAGTACCTCCTTATATAAATATTTATAATTATATCATATTTTGAAAAAAATCATTTTGCAATAAAAAGTTAATTAATATGTGAATACATATAGTGTAAATTTTGATATAATATATAGGCGAACAATAAATTTATTGGAGGTGATAAGAGTGAAATTTATTCATACAGCAGACTGGCATATTGGAAGAAAGTTACAAGGCGTGGATCTTCTTTTAGATCAACAATTTGTCTTAGAAAAATTTAATTGCTGATATAAAAAAAGATAATATAGATTTCATTATTATTGCTGGGGATTTATATGATAGAAGTGTACCTAGTAAAGAGGCTACTATTTTATTACAAGAATTACTAGTAGAAATAAATATAGAAAAATAAAATACCTATTTTTTTGCGATTAGTGGAAATCATGATAGTAGGGAAAAGATTGGCAGTGGGTGAAGCATGGTTTAGTAAACATGATTTTTTTATCTACATACTGAATTAAAACAAGCGTTTAATAAAATTGAATATAAAGATGCTGACATATATTTATTACCATATTTTGAACCATATGAAGCAAGAGCATATTTTGGTGATGATAGTTTAACAACACATAATAGTGCTACTAAAAGAGTTATTGATGAAATATATAAAAATTTAGATGAAACAAGGGTAAATATTCTTGTGGCTCACACATTTGTTGCTGGAGGATTAGAGACTGATTCTGAAAGAGAAATATCGGTAGGAACAGTAGAAAATGTAGCAGTAGAGATTTTTGAAAAATTTGATTATGTTGCACTTGGTCACTTACATAATCCAAATGCTTTAAATAATGAGAAAATTAAATACAGTGGTAGCCCCTTAGCATATTCATTTTCAGAAGCAAAAAATACTAAAGGTTATAGATTAGTTGATATTTCAAAAGACAGTCTAAATGAAGAATTTATAGAATTAAAAACAAAAAAAGAAAAAAATGCATAATGTAGTAGCTGATTATAACGACATATTCTCAAAAAGAATTTCAGGAAAAAAATATAACTATAAAGAAGATTTCTTTAGTATGGAACTTGGAGGCTTAGAAGGTGTAACTGATCCGATGCCAAGAATAAAAGAATATTATCCTAATACTTTGCAACTCAAGTCAAAAAAACAAGAAAAAGAAAAATAATGATAAAAAAATATGATAAAAAAAGAAATTCTTACAAAATCTCCATTAGAACTTATTGAAGGTTTTTTTATAAAGATGAAATTGGTGAAAAAAACTTTCAAAAAAACAACGAAATACTTTAGTTAGTATAGTTAAGGAGGTGGAAGCAGATGAAACCAATTAGGTTAGAATTAAAAGAATTTGGCCCATATAAACATGAGATAGTTGAATGGGATAAAATTATTAATGAACCTATATTTTTTTAATAACAGGGAAAAACAGGATCTGGAAAAATCAACCTTATTTGATGCATTTGTTTATGCCTTATATAACAAAAACTACTAGTGGAAAAGATATAGCTAGTTTAAGAACAAAAAAACAGCTGACGATAAAACAAGAACAACAGTTATATTTGATTTTTGAATTAAAAAAACAAACTATATAGGGTAGAAAAGAACACTAGCTTACACTAGAAAAAGGAAATAAAAAAATCAAACTTCAGGGAAAGTAGCCCTAATAGAAATAGTAGATAATAACGAGAATGTACTTGCAACAAAAAGAACAAGATGTAAAAAGAAAAGATAGAACAAATAATAGGATTAGATGATAAACAGTTTTTGCCAATTAATAATTTTACCACAAGGTAAGTTTAAAAGATTTTCTACTATCTAAATCTAGTGAGAAAAAGGAAACACTTCGTTCGTTATTTAATACATTCTTTTTATCAAAAATTTATCGATAAACTTTCGGCTTATGCAAAAGAACAGGATAATGACTATAAACTTAAAGAACGTGAATTGATTACGAAGTTTGATCAATTTATATTCGATGAAAAAAATTGGATAAATTCGAATTTTTTTAAAAAGAAGAAAAATTTTGAAAATGTAAATATTCAAATAAATAACCAAGGAAATATAATTTCTGAAAAAAAGAAAAATGTGCTTACTAATTTAAATAAAGAACTAGAAAAATTTAAGAGAAGAACATGCGAAAAATAACTAAATTAAATGATAAGTTTGTTGAGTTTGATGAATTAAAGGAAAAAAATATGAAGAGATAATTAAAGAAGAAAAATAATATAATAGAAATACAAAAATATTATAAAAAAACTAGAAGAGCTAGAAAAAAATATAGATAGAATTTCTGAATATAATAAACTGATAACGAAAGAAAATGAACTTGTTAAGAAGAAAGAAGATCTGGAAAAAGATTTTTAAAGACTATAGTAATAAACGAGATAGTAACGTAAAAACTAGGAGAGCAACTAGAAGTAGAGAAAAAAAGAAATAGAAGTAATTAAAAAAATAAATTAGCTGAAGTTAAATATTTCTATGATAATATTTCTGCATTTGAACTTGCATTCAAAGAAAAAAAGAATGCGAAACTAAGCTTAAAGAGTTTGACAAAAAAATAAATTAGAGTTATCTAAGTATAAAGAAAAACATACTTAAATTGGAACAAAGTAACAAACAAGAACTTGAGAAGAGTGAAAGTTTGAAAACTAATATAAGTAAAATTGATTTATCTATTGTAAAAAAAGAAGTAGAAGTTGAAAAAAATTAGAAGAATATAAAAAAATGACAAGTCATCACTAGAAAAAAATAAAGTAGAGTTAGAAGCTAAAATAGATAAGCTAAAACCTACTACGACAAAAAAACAAAGTGACCTAAAAAAATAAAGTTGAAGAGTTAGAGAAAAAAATAAAGAAAAAGAAATCTTAAATACTTTTTTTAGAAAAAAATTGCATGATGGTGATAATTGTCCATTATGTCAACAAAAAAATTATTCATGTTCCTGAAGTAATAGATGTAAAACATGAAGAAGACACTTTAATCAATAAAGAGTATGAAGATACTAATAAAGAAATTATTAGATTAGAAACTATTATTTCAAATGAACAAGATGATTATAAAAAATACAACTTCAATTGAATGAGCAAGAAAAAAGTAATCAATTTTGATTCGAAATCAGAATTAGAAAGTATTAAAAAAAGAAAAAAAGATGAAAATGAAAAAAACTATTAAGAGTTAGTCAAAAAGCTATTGAAGAAAACCAAATTCAGCTGGATAAACTTAATAGTAAAGTTATAGAACTTGAGAAGATTATTGAGAGTGAAGGTGACTTAAAAAGAAGAACTTGCATTAGCAAATTCCAAAAATAGAGGAATACAACAGAAAAGTCCAACAGGATATAATAGACTTTAAAAGAATATTATAAGGGGCAAGAACAACAAGTAACTGAATTTAATAATAATTTTTGAGAAGTATACTGAAGAAAAAAATCACAACTTCAATTAAAAAGAAAAAGAGCTAGAAATTGATATTAAAAAAATAATAAAGAGCACATAATTTCTATAAATTCTGATTTAGAAGAGTTACTAGATAAATTTAATAATTCTAAACTTAAAGAATATTATAGTGATTTTAAAGAAGTGCATGAAGCATTAGAAGATCTAAAAAGATTTAAAAAGATTATAAGGAAAAAAAGTTGATGCATATAATCTAACTAAAAAAATCTTTAACTAATAATATTAAAAAAATTAGAAAAAGAATTATCAAAAAGAAGTTAGCCTAATTTAGAAGAAATTAAAGAGAGAGTACAATTACAAGAAGAAAAAAAGTAAGCGACTTTGGTAAACAATTAGCAGTTCTAAAAAAATAAATATAATACAAATAAAGAACTTTATTCTAAGTTATACAATGAATTCAAAGTTTGGGAAAGTAATATTAAAGAAGTAAGAGAAATTATTACTTTAAGTAATGTATTATCTGGAAAAAAACTGAAAGTAAGAAATCATTAGAGACTTATGTTCAAGGGTATTACTTAGATTTAATACTAGAAGCGGGCTCTAAGAGATTATTACAGATGTCAAATGATAGATATAGATTTGAGCGTAGAATAGAAAAAAAGCTAAAGGCGGTGGATTACAAGGTTTAGATATAGAAATATACGATGTATATTTAAATAGTAATAGAATTGTTAATTCATTATCCGGAGGAGAATTATTTTTTTAGCTTCACTATCACTTGCTTTAGGATTAGCAGAAGTTATCCAAAATGAAAGTGGTGGAATATCTCTAGAAACTATATTTATTGATGAAGGTTTTGGTTCATTAGATAGTGAAACATTAGATACAGCAATAACTACATTGATAGATTTACAATCATATGGTAGAAATATAGGAATTATCTCTCATGTAAGTGAATTAAAAAGATAGAATAAGATCTAAAGTTGAAGTTTATTCAGAAAAATAACTATGCAAAAAGTTAGAATAACTGGTGTATAATAAAGTAGAATAAAAAGTTTTTTTGAAGTTTGTGATATTTTACTTATCGCAAACTTCAAAAACTAAATTGATATGTTATAAGATGGAGGAAATAATGAAGTTAGAATTAATAATATCTCCTAGCGGTTTTGGGAAGACCCACTTTTATAGTTAATGATATCGAAAAAAATAGATTCAATAGTAAAAAATTATAGTTTTAACCCCGGAACAAAAACAGTTTTTAATTTTGAAAAAAATACTTTGTGAAAAAAATTTGGTGGTACATTTGATATAGATGTTATGAACTTCTCAAGTTTATCTAGAAAAATTTAGCGGTATGCTAGGTGTAGATTACTTCAAAAGTATAGGGGAAGATATTAAACCTTTTTATTTTTTTATAAAGCTGCTAAAAAAATTTGGAAAAATAGAAATAATTTCCTTGTGAAAAGAATTTTTACAAGATAGTTCTTTTATAGAAGTAGTATCAGATATTCTTCGTGAGTTAAAGGAATATCAAGTTAGTGTAAATGTTCTAGAAGAGTTTTTTTAGAAAAATAATATTTCTCTAGATAATGCAAGAAGAGAAAAAAATTAACTGCAATACTAGAAATATATACAGAGTATACAAGACTATCTAAAGAAGATAGTATATTTGATAAGCAAGATTATATAAATGAATTGTTATTGTATAGTGAATATCTTGATTTAAGTGAGTATATATTTTATATAGATGCATATTATAATTTCACAGCGCAAGAATATAGCTATATTGAAAAGCTAATTTTAAAATCAAAAAAAGTAGTACTAAGTGTTGTTAGTGACGCCAATAGATATTTTAATTTTGATTTAACACAAATTGCAGCTGGTTATGATTTAGATAAATTAGAATATAATAGGTTTTTACTTAGCTGATCTTTATAAATACGAAAAAAATATAAATTAGATGTATTTAGAAAAATCTCATGAAATGGTAGCTAGCATCAATGAAGTTCTAAGAAGAAATAGTAAAATTGATTTCTCAGTAATAGCTATAATAAATAATGGGGAAACTTATACTATTAATTTGGAAATCTCAGAAAATAAAGTAGTAAATTATAATATACTTAACGAACATAGTAACAGATTTAAGGGCAAATCAATATTAACTTTAGCGGATAAGTATTATAAAGCTTTTAAATCAGCAAATGAAGTAGATAATAGTGTTGAAATTATTCGTTCTAAAAAAATAAAGAGTTGGAAGTTAAGACTATTTCTCGTGAAATCTTGAGATTAAAAAAATACCAAGAAGTAAATAATGAAGATATCGCAATTTTATATAGAGATAGTATTTATGAAAAACTACGAATATATATTTAGAGACTATGGATTAGAAATACATCTTGATAGAGATATTGATGTGAGTAATCATAGACTAATTAAATTTTTTTGGATCAAGCTTTTAAATATTGAAAGTTTTAATTTTAGAGATGGAATTTTAAATATTATTAAAACAAATTTAACTAATTTTTGAGTATTTGTATAAACTAAGTGTTCTGTCATATGTATTGTTTGGTGATAATAAAATTACTGAAAAAAAGATTTCTATAAAAAAATTATAAGAGCCTAGAAAAGGAAGAACTAATTAGTAAATTAGCACTTGAAGAAAATTTAATTAACCACTATTTTTAAAGAATATACTTTTAATGAAATTTTTAAATAGTGTAAAAAAACAATTACTACAGCCGATTTAGAAAAATATCTTGGAAGAAAGATTAGTAGTTAATAAAGAAGATTTAAATAAAGAATACTTTACAAAAGGTAGCTCTTTATATTCAACAAAAACAGCTAGAAATATTAAGAGATTTATTAATTAATCTTTATGAAAAAGATAGAGGCGATTTCTAAAAAGTAAAAAAATCTTCAAATAAAAAGATATATTAGGAGGATTGAAGATCTCTTTGATTATTGTAATATCAGAATGTATTTAGATAAAGAAGACGGGGAATATGACGATATTGAAGAGCTAAAAGTTGATAGTATTGATCGACAAGTATATAAGAAAAACATTAGAACTTTTGAATAATATCTTAGAAAGATTTGGTTCAGAAAAATATTACATACAACAAGTTTGTAGAGTTATTAATAATAGGATTGAAATCAATTAAATATCGTTCGATTCCCGAAATAAGCGACTCTATAATAATGTCTACTATGGATTTAGCCAAGGTGGAAAAATAAAAAAATATGTTTTTGTAATTGGATTTAATAAAGATGTTTTACCAGCTACAAAGCAAGATGGATTATTAGATGATAATGATAAAGAACAATTTATTGATAATAGCATATTCTTATCCCCAACAACAGGGAGTGCTCTTATAGATGAAGAATTTGTAGCTTATATTGCTTTTAACTAGAGCAACAACGAAGACCTATATTTCATATAGTTTATTAGATAAAAAGCTTTTAAGGAGAGTTTTCCTTCACCATATTTAGCAGTTGTGAAAAAAATCTTCTTAGTGGAATAGAAGAAAAAGAATACAGATAGAAATTTTTAGAGTTTAATTTATCATATTATGATTATTATTTAGATAATATAGATAAAATACTGACAATTAAAGAATTTAACTATTTATTTTTCTAAATTATATCGACGATTCATGGATATTAAAGATAGTGGAACAGAAGAGGTAGAAAAAGCTATCAAAAAGTATTAGCTAAGTTTTTAGAAAAATTATGTTTCTATAAGAAAAGTTAATGCTAATTTGGATTATGTGGTTCATGGTGAATTAACTGATAAAATTTATATAGATAAAGATGATATAGTAATAAACTATTTAGAGAAAGTAATTAAGGATTATAAATTTGAATTATCGGAAAAATAATATTCAAGATTTCTTATCAATTAAAAAAATAATAATTTTTTTCTAAGTTTAGTATTTCTAAAGTTTCAGATTATGAGAAAAAAATCCATATTTATTTTTTTGTGAAAAAGAATACTAGGTATTAAGGAAGAGACAAAGGTGGAAATAGATAGCTTATTAATGGGTAGATTTTTTTCCACGCTGTTATGTCAGATGACAGAGTTGTAAACTTCATTGTAAGAAGTGGTAGTAAGATTGATATAGATATTGTCAGTGATGAAGATATTGTATCTAGATTTAATATAAGACAAGTAGTAAAATGAAGTAATATATAATAACACTAGTAATGACATAATAGATGTCTTAAATATAATTAGTATGCTTAATACTCACGACTATATATTACAAAAATATGATAAATAGATTGATTATAGCTATTTCTGTTGAAATAAAAATATTATGCAATAACTAAATTTACTCCGACATTTTTTTAGAAAAAGAGTTTTTTTGTTAGAAATACATAATGATGTTATTAGATGTCGTGAATTGGGAAAGTAATAAAAGTAGTAGAGAAGAGTTTAAGTAAAAAAATATAACATTCCACCTATTAACTTTGTTGGTTTTTATTGATAGAGTAGATGTCTTAGAAAAAAATATATCGGTTATTGATTATAAGAGTAGTAAAACAGATTTCTCTTTAGAAAGTTTGGAATTAGGTTATATTTCTCAAATTTTAACTTATTCTTTAGCATGTGAAATGTTATTTAATAAAAAAAGTGAAGATATATTAGGAATATTTTATCGAGAAATCGCAAAAATTAGGAAAAAAACTATAAAAGATTACCGTCTTCGTGGACTAGGTAATAGTGATTTAATATTACAAAGTGAGTTTTCTGAAGCAACTAGTGAAGTTATGTTTTTAAGAACAACTAAAAAAAGGGACAGCTATTCATGGTGCTGATGTAACTAAAGCATATACTAGTAAAGAATTAGATACTTTAGTAGAAAAAAACTTACATAATGTATTAACTTTACTTGAAGAAATATATAACTTTGATTTTTTTCATTAGAAAAAAATATGAAATAGTAAATAACGAATATTATGCAGAAAAAAACAAACTCTTTTTTTAATTATGCGTCAGGAACAGATACGCGACTTACACCAAAGGTTAAAGTTGAATCTAAAGGTAAAGAGTTGAGACAAAAAAATATTAGGTAAATAGTTCTAAATAAAAGCTACTAGATTTTTCAATATAGTAGCTTTTATTTTTTTGTTTAATAGTATAAAGTAAAGAAAAATATTTAACTGAAAAATTTTCAGAAAAATTAATTAAAAAAATAACATACTATTACTTGCTTTTTTTAAAAAAATATTATTGTAGAATTGATATTAATAAATTATAAAAATAAAAAAAGGACATTATTAATGAAAAAAACATTCGTATTTTTTTATTTAGAAATGAAGGAACATCATCTAAAAGTTCCTTATACTGGGAAAAATAGAAGAATTAGAGTTTTATTACCTAAAGGATATGCAGAAGATTTAGATAGAAGTTACCCAGTTGTCTATATGAACGATGGACAAAATGTTTTTTATAGTGGTGAATCTTTTAGTGGACATTCATGGAAGGTTATACCGGCTATTAAGAGAAATCCTGATATGCCGCGTATGATTATTGTCGGAATAGATAACGATAATGATGGCCGAATGAATGAATATGCACCGTGGAAGTTTTCAAATGCACCATTACTGTCATTTGGGCTAACATTAGGTGGTTTGGGTAGTGAATATGCAGATTTCTTTATTAAGGTAGTTAAGCCTTTTATTGATAAAACATATCGTACTAAACCTGAAAGAGAGTACACTGCTATGATAGGAAGTTCATTAGGTGCAAATATAGCACAATATATTGGACTAGAACATAAAGATAAAGTTGGAGCTTTAGGAATTTTTTCATCAGCTAACTGGCTTAATAAGGTAGAATTTGATAGATATATCGCAAAACATAAGTTAGAAAATCAAAAAGTATATATAGAAGTTGGTACTAATGAAGGTGATGATACTGATAGAGAATTGACGTATGGAAATATAAAACAGTCATATATTAGTACCACGTTGGATTATTACCGTCAACTTATAGAAGCGGGATTGTCTACAAAAGATATCAAATTAAATGTAGTAGCCGATGGTGAACATAGTGAAGAATGTTGGGCAAAATATTTACCAGAGTGCCTAAGATTTATTAGTGAAGATTGGTAAAAATATAATTAAGAATAGGAGAATAGAATTTGAATATAGAACATTTAAGCCACTATAGTGGTAATTTAGGAAGAGAAATGGCATTAAATAGGTATGGGCATGCAGGGTTACCAATAGTAGTATTCCCTTCATCAGGAGGAACGCATAACGAGTACTATGATTTTGGTATGATTGATGCTTGTGCAGAATTTATTAATCAAGGTAAGGTTCAGTTTTTCACATTATCTAGTGTAGATAGTGAATCATGGTTATGTGATTGGAAAGCTGGTCACGATAGAGCCTTAGCTCACACACAATATGAAAAATATGTTATAGAAGAAGCTATCCCATTTATTAAACATAAAACAGGTTGGTTTGGACCAATGATGGCTACAGGATGTAGTATGGGAGGTTATCATTCATTTAATATCTTCTTACAACATCCAGATGTATTTGGAAAAGTAATAGCACTTAGTGGTGTTTATGATGCAAGATTCTTTGTAGGTGAATATGGAAATGACGAATTAATTTTCCGTAACTCACCAAGTGATAATATTTGGATGCAAAATGATGGTTGGTTTATTGATCACTATCGTGCTGCAGACATTATTGTATGTACTGGACTAGGACCTTGGGAACAAGATGGATTACCATCATTCTATAGTCTGAAAAAAGCATTTGAAGAAAAAAATATTCCTGCATGGTTTGATGTATGGGGTGAAGATGTTGCCCACGATTGGCCATGGTGGAGAATTCAAATGCCATACTTTTTAGAAAAGTTAAATCTATAATCTATAATTTACAATACTAAGAAAGAAAAGAGGACACAGTTATGAACTATATAGTTATATCACCATATTATCCACATAATTTTCAAAAATTTTCAATTGAGTTGAAAAATCAAGGGTTCAATGTACTTGGTATAGGAGAGGAACCATATGATCAACTTGATGATAGATTAAAAGATGCTTTAACAGAGTATTTTAGAGTTAACAGTTTAGATGATGTTGAGGAAGTAAAAAGAGCAGTAGCATTTTTATTCCACAAACATGGACCAATTGATAGAATCGAATCACAAAATGAGCACTGGATGGAATTAGATGCTGCTTTACGTACACAGTTTAATGTTTATGGTCTAAAAGAACGTGATTTGAAGAAAACTAAACACAAATCTGAGATGAAAAAATACTTTGAAAAAGCAGGGGTACCTGTTGTACCTGGTTTCTTAGTGAAAAAAGAAAAAGATATAGACAAAGGTGTTAAGAAATTAAAATTACCTTTAATCGCTAAACCTGATAATGGAGTAGGAGCGGCAGCTACATTTAAACTACAAGATAAAAAAGATGTAGAAAATTTCAAAAAAGAATGGGATGGAAAAACAGCTTATTTCTTAGAACCATTTGTTAGTGCTTCTGATATTGTAACATTTGATGGTATTGTTGATGCTAAAGGAAATATTGTTTTTTCAACTAGTATTGTATACTACTATACTCCACTAGAATTATTAAATAATAATTCAATTGATTGGGTTTATTATATTGATAAAGAGTTAGATCCTAAATTAGTAGAGTACGGTGAAAAAGCAGTAAAAGCATTTGGTATGAAAGAAAGATTCTTCCACCTTGAATTTTTCAAAACTGAAGATGATTATATAGCGATTGAATATAATAACCGTCCAGCAGGGGCTTTTGCTATTGACGTTTATAATTATGCTCATTCTTATGACTTCTTTAAATTATATGCTGAAGTAGTAAAAGGAACTAATGGTGAATTAAACCTTGATTCTAAATATGGACTAGCTTCTACAAGACGAGATTACAAAGATTATTTATATTCAGAAGATGATATTAGAAATAAATATCAAGACAAACTTAAAGCTGTTCTTAGAATGCCAGAAGCGTTCGCTGAATTACAAGGTGACACAATGTTTGTTCTAGTTGCAGATACTCTAGAAGAAATGAACGAAATGAAAGAATACGTTGAAAAATTACGATAATACAATATAGATATGATACACTTTTATTCTGTTTTTCGCGGAATAAAAAGTGTATTTTCTATTTGAATAAAAAAAGAAAAAAAGTGGTAGAATTAAAAAAATATAAAAACGATTTCAAGGAGAACATTATGAATATATCTAGGGAACATCTAGAACTTTTATCAGAAAAATTTTAGAAATATAGATGAAACAACGAAAGAAATAATTAATTTAGAAGCAATTCTATCATTACCAAAGGGAACAGAACATTTTTTTAAGTGATATTCATGGTGAATATGAAGCTTTTGATCACATACTACGAAATGGATCTGGTGTAATAAAAAGAAAAGTTGAAGGAGGTATTTGGGAATAGACTTCCTAAAAAAAGAGCTTAACTTGCTGGCTACTATAATATATTATCCAGAAGAAAAAAATTAAATCTTTTAAAAAAAGAATTTTCAACTGCAGAATATAAAGAATACCAAAAAGATTCTATTATTAAGACTTTTTAGAGGTAACGCAAGTAGCAGCAAGAAAAATATACGCGTTCTAAAGTAAGAAAGTTATTACCAAAAGACTTTGATTATATTATTGAAGAGTTATTGTACAAAAATGCAAACTCGTGATAAAGAAGATTATTATGAAAAAAATCTTAGAAAAATATTATTGAATTAGGTGCGGGAGATAAGTTTATTATAGAGTTATCTTTAAGTATTCATAAACTTATTATAGATCATCTACATATTGTGGGAGATGTGTATGATAGAGGACCTTTACCTGATAAAATAATGGATAGATTGCTTAATTATCACTCATTAGATATTCAATGGGGAAATCACGATATGTTATGGATAGGAGCATATTTAGGGTGATAGAATATCTATGGCAAATGTTATTCGTATTTGCGCAAGATATGATAATTTAGATATTGTTGAAGATAGATATGGTATTTCTTTAAGAGGATTATTAAATCTAAGTGAAAAATATTATAAAGAGGATCCTTGTAAGGAATTTTTACCAAAAACTTTCTAAAGACGACGAATTAAAAATATAGTGAACATGAGATTTTACAAATTGCTAGAATGCATAAAGCTATGGCTATAATTCAGTTTAAATTAGAAAAAAACAAGTAATTGATAAAAAAATCCAGAGTTTAATTTACAAACTAGAGCTTTTATTAGATAAAAATTGATTTTGATAAAAAAACGGTTGTTATACGTGGTAAAGTACATCCAATGAAATCATGTGATTTTCCAACAATCGATAGAAAAAAATCCATTTAAGTTAACGAAAGATGAAGAAAAAAAGTAGTAAATAAATTAAGGGAATCATTTGTAACAAGTGAAAAAAATTAAAAAAACATATCGAACTATTTATTAATAAAGGTGCAATGTATAGTTGTTATAATGGTAATCTTCTAATTCACGGTTGTATGCCGGTAGATAGTGAAGGTAATTTCCAAAAAAATTCACATATGAAAATAAACAATATGAGGGTAAAGCTTTTATTAGACTTTTTTTGATAGAAAAAAATTCGTAGTATTTTTTTATAGTGAAGAAAGAGAAGATAATGGATTATTCTTCTACCTATGGCAAGGTGAATTTTCACCGTTATTTGGGAAACGTGATATGACTACTTTTTGAAAGATACTTTATTGAAGATAAAGCAACTCATGAAGAAGTAAAAAATGCATATTACAAATTACGAGATAATGAAGAATTTTGTGTAAAAACTATTAAAAAGAATTTGGACTAAAAGAAGACGGACATATAATTAATGGTCATACTCCAGTCAAGGAAACAAAAGGTGAAGATCCAATAAAAGCCAATGGCCGTACGATTGTTATTGATGGTGGAATGTCAAGAGCGTACCATAAAACAACAGGTCATGGAGGATATACATTAACATATAATTCTTATGGATTACAAATAATGAGCCATGATATTTTTCCAAAGTAAGAAAAAAAGCACTTAAAGACGAAACTGATATTGTATCAACACGTAGAGTTGTAGATAAATTAACAAGAAAAAAAGTAGCTGATACAGATAATGGTGTAAAAAAATTAAAAAAACAAATAGATTTACTTAAATTATTGTTAGACGAATACAGAAAAAGGTACGATAGTAGAACGATATTAGTATGTTATGAAAAAAGGATTGGGATATTTATCTTAATCCTTTTTATTTTATCAGATTCAAATTTCGAATTAATTTTAATATATCAAATTATTGTTAATAAAGGTATGAAAACCCACACAATATAAAATAATAAAAAAATTCAGTACTAAAGTTATTGACAATATAAAAAAAGTGTATTATACTGAAAAACAGTAAATTTAATAAATACCTCACAAAATAGGTGAGGTAGAGGTTGCGATTTTTAATAGTAGGGTAATGGAGAGTATAGGGCTTAATGATGTTACCTGAAAGGAAACGTCGCCGAAACAGTATTAATCCTATGTTAATATTGTTGGGACTATATTGAATAAGTATAGGACTGTCATAGTCGTAAGGCTATGTTGCGCTACTAATATCTTGTTTTGGATGAGTATGTCAGAGTATGACTCACTGTACAAAATATGGTAGATGTTATGCTTTTTTATTTTTTTCGAGGAGGTTTTTATTATGACAAATAATAGCAATAACAATGCAAATGAAGTAAAAAGAAATTTAAGATCGCGTCATATTAGTATGATAGCGATTGGTGGATGTATCGGTAGTGGATTATTCATGACCAGTGGTCAAGCAATTCATAGTGCAGGACCAGGAGGAGCAATTGTTGCTTATCTATGTATAGGACTTATGGTATATTTCTTAATGACATCTCTTGGGGAGATGGCAACATATCTTCCAACGTCAGGTTCATTTAGTACATATGCATCTAGATATGTGGATCCGTCACTTGGATTTGCTCTTGGATGGAACTATTGGTTTAACTGGGTAATTACAGTAGCTGCGGACGTAGAATTATCTGCACTAGCTATTAGTTACTGGGAGCCAATGCGTGTTTTACCACACTGGGCTTGGAGTTTATTATTCTTAGTTATTATTATCGGATTAAACGCACTTAGTGTTAAAGTTTATGGTGAGAGTGAATATTGGTTTGCTCTTATCAAAGTAGTAGTTGTTATAATTTTCCTAATTGTTGGATGCTTAACTATCTTTGGTATCCTAGGTGGAGAATATATTGGATTTAAAAACTTAACAGTTGGAGATGCACCATTCATCGGTGAAGATACTTCATTATCAAGTCAAATACTTGCGACTTTAGGAGTATTCTTAATCGCTGGATATTCATTCCAAGGTACTGAATTAATTGGTATTACTGCTGGGGAAAGCGAAGAACCAGAAAAAAGCATTCCAAAAGCTGTTAAACAAGTTTTCTGGAGAATTTTAATTTTCTACGTACTTGCTATCTTAGTAATTGGGTTATTAATTCCTTACACTTCTCCAGATTTATTAGGAGCTGAAAGTGCCGAAGAAATTGCTAAATCACCATTTACAATAGTATTTAAAAATGCTGGATTTGCTTTAGCAGCTAGTGTTATGAATGCAGTAATCTTAACTTCAATATTATCAGCTGGTAACTCTGGTTTATATGCTTCAACAAGAATGCTATACGCTATGAGTAAAGAGAAATTAGCATATCCAATCTTTGGACGTGTAACAAAATATGGAACACCTGTTGTTTCATTAATAGCGACTTCAGTAGTAGTATTTTTAATCTTCTTAATTCAGCTAACAAGTGCTAATGCATATACTTATATAGTTGCAGCAAGTGGATTAACTGGATTTATCGCATGGTTAGGTATCGCACTAAGCCACTACAGATTTAGAAGAGCTTATGTAGCACAAGGTAAAGATTTAAACGATCTTAAATATCGTGCTAAATGGTTCCCAGTAGGCCCAATTATTGCGTTAGTGTTATGTATTATTGTAATTATCGGTCAAGATACAGAACTTATAACTAAAGGTATAGTAAATTGGAGTGGAGTATTAACTACTTACATGGGAGTACCAATATTCTTATTCTTCTACCTATATCACAAAATTAGATATAAAACAAAATTAATCCCATTAGATAAAGTTGATTTATCTCAAGATGTGGATGTAAAATAATATAAAAAAATCCTAGTTCATTATTGAGCTAGGATTTTTTTTATGAATTGATATTTCATATTAATAAATTATATAAAAATACAAGAAATTTTCTGTATTTTTGTGGTATTATAAAGGGTAGAGTAAAATTTATAAAAAGGAGGAATTTCTGTGAATCTTGAATATCCATATAATTATCAAAATGTAGAAGATATGGCTAGTAAATATTTACCAGAAGAACAGATTAAGATTATAAAAGAATCTTATGAGTTGGCAAAAGATGCACATGAAGGACAATTTAGAAAATCTGGGGAACCATACATATTACATCCAATTCAAGTTGCAGGAATTTTAACTGAGCTTAAATTAGATTATGCCACTATTTGTGCAGGTTTTCTACATGATGTAGTAGAAGATACAAAATATACACTTGAAGATATAAAAGAGAGATTTGGCGATGATATTGCTGTGATTGTAGATGGTGTTACAAAGTTAGATAAAGTAAAATTCCGTTCTAAAAAACAATCGCAAGCAGAAAATCATAGAAAATTATTTGTTTCAATTGCGAAAGACTTACGTGTTATATTCGTAAAATTAGCCGATAGACTTCATAATATGAGAACTATGAAGTATATGAGAGAAGAAAAACAAAGAGAAATAGCTAGTGAAACTTTAGAAATATATGCACCGCTAGCACACAGACTTGGGATTAGTTCTGTAAAATGGGAGTTAGAAGATACTTCGCTTAGATATTTACATCCAGCACAATATTTTTCTATTGTTGGTATGATGAAACAAAAACGAAGTGCTCGTGAAGAAAGTATAAAAGAAGCTTGTGAAAGTATTACTGCATTATTAGGTGAAAATAATATTAAAGCACAGGTTAATGGTAGACCAAAACATATTTATAGTATTTATAAAAAAATGGTTAAGCAAAATAAAACTTTTGACCAAATATATGATTTACTAGCTGTACGTGTTCTTGTAGACTCTGTTGCTGATTGTTACGCAACATTAGGGCTTGTAAATAATTTATGGGTTCCAATTCCAGGTCGTATAAAAGACTATATTGCAATGCCAAAACCTAATATGTATCAATCATTACATACAACAGTTATTGCACCAGATGGGCAAACTTTAGAAGTTCAAATAAGAACATACGAGATGCATGAAATTGCAGAAAAAGGTATCGCAGCACACTGGGCATATAAAGAAGGTAAAAAAGTAAATAAAGATAATAATTTTTTTATGAAAAACTTAACTGGTTCCAAAAAATTGCAGAAAATGATGAAACTGAAGCAACCGCAGAAAGTTTCATGGAATCTCTTAAAGTAGATTTATTAAGTGATAAAATCTATGTATTTACACCAAATAGTGATATTATAGAATTACCTAAAGGTTCATGCATAGTCGATTTTGCTTATGCTATTCACTCAGAAGTTGGTAATAAAATGATAGGGGCTACTGTAAATGATAAGATAGAAGCTTTTGATTATAAGTTATCAACTGGTGAAATTTGTGATATAAGAACTAGTAAAAAAATTCTACAGGACCAAAAACGTTCATGGCTAGATATAGCACGCTCATCACAAACTAAATCGAAAAATCAAAGCATTTTTTTCAAAAAAAGCAGCTAGAGAAGAAAACTTAATTAAAGGTGAAATTCTCTTAAAAGATGAGATAAAAGCTAATAACTTTGATATTGATGAAGTTTTGACTGAAGAAAATATCGAAATAGCATTAAATAGATATAAATTTGCCACTCTAGAGGAGCTATATGTTTCAATCGGTTATGGTGGAATTTCAGCAAACAAAGTATTTGCTCGTCTAACAGAAAAAATAAGAAAAGAAAAACAAACACAAGAAAAACTTGAAAAACTAGTTAATGCTGAAGAAGAGAAAAAAATAGTCACAGAAACTGGTGTCTATGTTAAAGGTGTTGATAATATTCTTGTAAGATTATCAAAATGTTGTCAACCAATTCCTGGTGATGATATAGTAGGATTTATTACAAAAGGTAGAGGAGTTACTGTACACAGAAGTAATTGTCCTAACTTAAGTGAGGAAGATAAAGCAAGACTATTAGATGTTGAATGGGTACAAAGCTTGAATGCTAGAAGATATAGCGTTACATTGCAATTACATGCATTTGACAGAGAATTACTTCTTCAAAATATACTGTTAACACTTAGTGAAAGTAGAGTAGAAATTAAAAAATTACATTCAGAAGCTAAGTCAGATAAAACTAGTGTGACTACGATAGGTATATATGTTAAAAATGTCAGTGAATGTGACTTTATGATTAAAAAATTACGTCAAATTCCTGATGTATATAGTGTAGAAAGAATAGTGAAATAGGTGAAGTATGAAAGTAGTATTACAAAAAGTAAAAAAAGCAAGTGTTAGTGTAGATAACAAAATAGTTGGCGAAATAGATAAAGGGTATTGCCTTCTTGTTGGAGTACATAAAGATTCTACAAGCGAAGATGCTAAATACTTGGCAAAGAAAATTGCTGAAGCAAGACTGTTTGAAGATGAAAATGATAAATTAAACCTAGGATTAAAAGATGTAGGTGGTAGTATATTATCAGTTTCTCAATTTACATTATATGCTGATACTAAAAAAGGTAAAAGACCTAGTTTTACTAGTGCAGCTCGACCAGAAGATGCAAACAGGTTATACGAAGAATTTAATGAACACCTTAGAGAAGAAGGTATTAAAGTAGAAACTGGAATATTCCAAACTATGATGGAAGTAAACATAGTTAATGATGGACCAGTTACAATAATTTATGAAAAAATATCAGTGAGAAAATAGAAATGAATATGAGAATAAAGAGAAAAAGAAGTGATAATACGATTTTATGGCTTATCTCAACTATGTTAGTATTATTCGTTTTAGCAGGTGGTATGTACTATATTAATTCTAAGATTAATCCATCTGCAAATGCTGACGACCAAATGACGATCTCTAAAGAAGTAGAGGTTAGGACAGGACCAGACGATTCATACCCAGTTTTGAAAAAAGTTCCTGCAGGGGATGTAATAGAAGTATTAAGTAAAACTGATTCATGGTATGAAATTGAAACGAGTGATAACTATATTGGTTGGGTTCCAGGATGGAGTATTTTAGGTAGTGGTCAAAAAAATCCAGAAGACCAAAATAAAGAAAAACTATCATCATATGCAATAGTTCTAAATCCTGTAATGAAGCAAAATGAAACACCGGATTATAAAGGTGTCTATCCTAAAACTTACAACCTTAGAATTGCTAAAGAGTTGAAACAAAAACTAGAAGCGGATGGGATAAAGGTATTTTTAACAAGAGATAATGATGAAAATATCCCTTCACAAGATTCTATAAAAAAACTTGTTGCTGATAATAAAGCAGAGATGTTAGTTGATCTTGATGTTGTTAATACAGATACTAAAGGTACCTTTGGTGCTAAAGTATACTATAGTACTACAGAGTCAGCGATTATAGCTAAAAGTATCGAAAAACATCTTTCTAATAATTACATATCAAAAGTATCTGCTTCAGAAAAACAAGGAAACTTTAGTCAATTGAGTGATAAGCTTCCACAAGTTAGAGTAGTATCAGGTAATATACATGATAAAGTAGATGTTGATATACTAAATGATAGTGTGGCTCAAAAACAATATATTTCTGCATTAAAAGAAGGAATAGAAGGTTACCTATATTATCAAATTAATATTGATAACTATAATGCAAAACGTAAAGAACAGTTATTAAACTTACCTCAAAAAGGATTAACAATTCCTATGTATTATATGAAGCAAGATGCTTATAAAAATATAAGTTATGGTACAGATGGTAAGAAAACAATAGAAGAAAATGGTGATGCAATAGTATCATTAGCTATGATTTCTAACTATCTTGGACTAGAAGGGGCAAGTGTTGAGGACATTGCATCTTGGGCAGGAAGTAAGTATTATATTAAAAACCAAGGTACTCAACCAACAATTGTTTCTGCTTTTGCTAAAAAATACAATGTAAAAGCTGATGAGATTGATACAGATAATACTGTTCAAAATATTGAAAAAGCCTTAAAAGAAAATAAACCAGTACTAATAAGACTAAAATCTGGATTGTTTGGAGATAAAGTAACTTATAAAGTAATACGTGGTTACGAGGATGAGAAATTCTATATTAATGATCCAAATGACGATGATGTTAAGTTAACTAGTTACAATGGTTTCACAGAAAAATGATGTTAAAAAAATAATATTGCACAAGCTTGGGCAATAAGTAAATAATATGAAGAACTTTAAAGTGGTATTGTACTACTTTAAAGTTCTTTTTTTAATTAGCAATAAAAATAGTAAACAACCTTCCTTAATAATTGAAATTATAATTAAAAAAATCGGTACAATTATTAAGAATAGAATAGAATAGAATATAATATAATTTAATTTAATTTTTGATAAAAATTATAATCTATAGGATAATATACAAAAAAAGCAATATATAAAAAGAAACTAATTTTCATTAGTTAAAGTTGAAGAAGATTTGAAAAATTAAGTATAAAAAAACTAGAGAAATAGTAGGTGATAGTATGAAAAAAGCTAAACACATATTGTGTAACTTTAATAGTAATAGTGACTAAAGTAGCTGGTTATTATACTTATCATAAAGTAATTATAAAAAAAGTGTTTTTGAGGAGATGTATAATTCGTATTTTAACGTATTACCACTTAGAGCTATAGATAATATGGGACAGATAAAAACCTATCCGCAGAGATGATCAAGGCTTCGATGTAAAAAAATTTTACTATAAAGAACAAGTTAATGGAAGTAATATAGAATTTTCTTTAATAAACTTTGATGATGAAAAAGAAAATATTTATAATTAGCTAATCATTAATTGGAGAAGGAGTATATTTAGATATAAACTATATATATGATATGAATACACACAAATTGAAAAAAACAGTGTAACTTTCCGTGGAGAAAATGTTCCTTTAACAAATGATAAACCTAAACAAAGAAGAGAACTTCTAGAAAAAAATACAACATCTCAAAAAGAATATCTACAAGAAAAAAATCAGACAAACTATTGGATACGGTATTGACAGATTGGAAAAGATATAGTGGTAGCTCACATTCAAAAAGATAATATAGGAAGACTAACAATAGAGAAAGATGAATTTTTAAGTTAATATATAGCAAGAATAAAAAGATAAGGGTGGTAATTTATTTACTACCTCTATTTTTTTTAAAAAAAGAAAAGAAAGAATATATATAATATTTATTAAAAAAATATAAAAAAATATTATTGACATTCACTAATATTTGAATATAATAGTTCACATAGTTAACTAAAAAAAGTTAATGTTGTGAACTATTTTTTTGTTGGAGGTGAGAAAATGAATGCTGAAGGTATAACGTATTTAGATGCGATTGATAAGTTAGAGGAACTTAGATTAATAATGAAAAGGGTACATAAAAAAAGTGATGTTCCGTTTAGAAAAAAACTGGATTTCAAGCTATGATGCTGCTTTCAGAAAAAAATAAAGTAACTATGCAAGAACTTGGTGAAGAATTGTGTGTAACTAAACCTAGAGTAACTGCTTTAGTTACAGAGTTAGTAAATAATGATTTTATTGAACAAACTGTAGATAAGAAAGATAAACGTAAAAAAATTTCTAACATTGTCACCTAAAAGGAATTGATTATATAGAAGAACATCGTAAAAAACATGAAGAATGGATTGGAAAATTATGGAACAAGCTAGATAATAAAGAAAAAGAAGCATTTAACATAACTCTAACTAAAATGAATCAAATATTGAAAGAAGAAGTAGAGGAAAAAGGGGGAAGAATAGAGTGAAATTACTAAAGTATTTAAAAAAACTTTAAAAATAGCGATACTTTGCCTAGTAGTAATTTTAGGTGTACGTGTTGTTGCAGAATTAGCACTACCAACTTATACCAGTAATATAGTAGATACAGGTATTCAACAAAGTGGTATTGAAGATGCGGTGCCTAGTAAAATAAGTGAGAAATCACTAAATACTTTGGAACTGTTTATGTCAGAAGATGAAATAAAACAAGTTACAGAAAATTATACAAAAGATGGTGATAAATATATTTTAAATAATGTTTCTGATGAAACTCGTATGAAATTAAATAACATCTTTAAAGAAACAATGACAGTAGTCCTAGGAGCGAAATCAAATAATACTGATTTAGATCAAGTTGCCCAAGGTGTACAGGCTGGTGTTGTTTCAAAAGATACATTAACAGAGCAAAGAAAAAAAGCTATTAGTGATTTAGGAAATTCAGCTGATATGATGACCAAACAGGGTGGAATAAGGTTTGTAAAAGAAGAATATAAACAAATTGGAATTAATACTAATGAGATTCGAAGTAATTATCTAAAAGAAGTAGGATTCATGATGATAATCGTTACATTAATTTCAGGTATTGCCAGTGTTATTTCAAACTTTATTGCGAGTCGTGTATCAGCAAAAGTTGCATACAATTTACGTGAAAAACTTTATAATAAAGTACTATCATTTTCTAAGGAAGATATTGATAAGTTTTCAACAGCTTCATTAATAACTCGTAGTACAAATGATATTCAACAGATACAAAATGCCTTGAATATGTTTTTATTTATCGCTTTCTTTGCACCAATGATGGCGATGTGGGGTATTTATAAAGTTACTCAAACAGATACAGGTATGACGTGGATAATAGCTGTAGGTGTTGGTGTTTTAGCACTTGTTCTTGCGATAATTACATTCCTAGTAATGCCTAAGTTTAAAATAATGCAAAAATTAATTGATAAAGTTAACTTAGTGACACGTGAATTACTTACAGGTATTTCAGTTATTCGAGTATTTGGTCGTGAAAAACATGAAGAAAAAAGATTTGATAAAGAAAATGTAATATTAAGAGATAACCAACTGTTTGTTAATAGAACAATGTCTGCCCTAATGCCAATGATTATGCTTATAATGAATGGTATTGCATTACTAATTATTTGGGTTGGTGGAAAAAATATCGATGCTGGTAGTATTCAAGTAGGAGATATGATGGCATTTATTACTTATACTATGCAAATAGTTATGTCATTCTTATTCTTTACATTCTTAATGATGCAACTTCCACGTGCAGAGGTTGCTGCAGGGCGTATTAACGAAGTATTAGAAGCACCTGTTACTGTTGTAGATGGAAAAGATTTACAAGATGACAAAATTAAAGATGTTAAAGGAACATTAAAATTTGAAAATGTTAGCTTTACATTTGATGGAGCTGATAGTCCAGTATTAAGTAATATTAGTTTTGAAGCTGAAGCTGGAAAAACTACTGCAATTATCGGAAGTACAGGTAGTGGTAAATCAACACTGCTTCATTTAATTCCAAGATACTTTGATGCAACTGAGGGGCAAATAACAATAGATGGAACTAATATTAAAGATATTAGTTTGAGTAAATTAAGAGATATGCTAGGTTTTGTACCGCAAAAAGGTGTGTTATTTAGTGGAACTATTGCATCAAATATCAAATTTGGTGATGAAAATATAAGTGATGAAGATATGTATAAAGCTGCAGAAATAGCTCAAGCTTTGGAGTTTATAGAAGGAAAAGAAGATAAGTTTGATAGTGAGATATCACAAGGTGGATCTAATGTATCTGGTGGACAAAAACAACGTCTATCAATAGCAAGAGCTTTAGCTAAAAATCCTAAGATTCTTCTTTTTGATGATAGTTTCTCAGCACTTGACTATAAAACAGATTTCAAATTAAGAAAAACATTAAGAGAAAAAATGCAAGATACTACAACTATTATTGTAGCTCAACGTATTGCAACTATTCTTAATGCAGATAAGATTATAGTAATGAATGAAGGAGAAGTAGTAGGAATTGGTAAGCACCAAGAATTATTAAAAAAACTTGTCCAACATATTTAGAAATTGCAGAAAGCCAATTAAGTGAAGAAGAATTAGCAAAAGGAGGTAAACATAATGAGTAAACAAAAAAAGCGATAAAAAAATCAGATAATTTTGGAAAAAAACTCTTAAAAAGAATAATTAAACTATTATTTAAAAAAATATACAGTTTCATCAACTCTTGTTGTTGTGTTTGCCTTTAGTTAGTACAGTATTCGGTATTGTTGGACCTAAAATAATGGGACGTGCTACTACTGAACTTTTTTTGAAGGTTTAGTAGCTAAAATCAATAATACTGGAAGTATTAACTTTGAAAAAAATTGCAGGAATATTATTAACAGTATTAGGTCTATATTTATTATCAGCTTTGTTTATGTTTATTGAAGGTTGGTTAATGAGTAATATTTCTCAAAATTTAACATATGATATAAGAAAAGATATTAGTAAAAAGATAAATACTTTACCGGTGGGATATTTTTGAACAACGTACAGTTGGTGAAACTTTATCAAGAGTAACTAATGATGTAGATACTCTTGGTCAGTCGCTAAACCAAAGTTTTACTCAAGTAATATCTAATACCACAATGGTATTAGGTGTGTTAGTAATGATGTTTACTATTAGCCCTCTAATGACATTAATAGCTATTGTACTTTTACCAATATCAGGTATATTATTAGGAGTATTAACAAAAGCTAGTCAGAAGTATTTTACAGGTCAACAAAAATCATTATCTGATGTTAATGGTCAAGTTGAGGAAAGTTATGCTGGTCAAAATATAATTGCTGCTTTCAATCATAAAGATAAAAGTATTAAAGAATTTAACGCTAAAAATGGTGAGTTATATGCAACATCTTGGAAAGCAAACTTTTTCTCTGGATTAATGTTCCCTGTAATAAACTTTGTAGGTAACTTAGGTTATGTTGGTATAGTATTTTCAGGTGGATTATTAGTTGCTAAAGGAACTATTGGAGTAGGGGATATTCAAGCATTTATCCAATATATCCGTAACTTTACTCAACCTATTGGTCAAATAGCTCAATCTATGACAGAGATTCAAAAAATGGCAGCAGCTGGAGAAAGAGTATTTGAATTCTTAGATGCAAAAGATGAAGAAGTAGTAGAAACTACTGAAGTTATTGAAAATAAAGAAGGTAATGTAATATTTGATCATGTAAGATTTGGATATGTAGAAGATCAAATTATTATTAAAAACTTTACTAGTGATGTTAAAAAAGGTGAGATGGTTGCTATTGTTGGACCAACTGGTGCAGGTAAAACAACAATGGTTAAACTTCTTATGAGATTCTACGAGCTTAATGGTGGTAGTATTTCAATAGATGGTAAAGATATTTCTAAATTAAGTAAAGAAGAATTACGTTCATACTTTACAATGGTTCTTCAAGATACTTGGTTATTTAAAGGAACTATAATGGAAAATCTAAGATACGGTAGATTAGATGCAACAGACGAAGAGGTAATCGAAGCTGCTAAAGCTGCACATATTCATCATTTTATTAAAACATTACCTGGTGGTTATGATATGGAGCTTAATGAAGATGCTTCAAACATTTCTCAGGGTCAAAAACAATTGTTAACAATTGCTCGTGCTATTTTAGCAGATAAACCAATTTTAATCTTGGATGAAGCAACTTCAAGTGTTGATACACGTACAGAGGTACTAATCCAAAAAGCTATGAATAAGCTAATGGAAGGTCGTACAACATTCGTAATAGCCCACCGTTTATCAACAATTAGAAATGCAGATAAAATTCTTGTTCTAAAAGATGGAGATATTATTGAACAAGGTAACCATGATGAATTACTAGAACAAAAAGGTTTCTATTCAGAACTTTATCAAAGCCAATTTGCAGAATAATTAAGAGAACTATGGATATAAATTTATCCATAGTTTTTTTTATTTTAATGTGATAAGTGAGTTGATAAGCGAAGTCTTTTGAAAAAAATTAACCTAGTATTTAGAAAAACGTCGGAAGAAATACAAAAACTTATTTTAAATAGTAACAATTTAGTGGTATAATAAGAGAATAATTTTTATTATAGATTGTTGGAGGTATTTATGGCTTTTTTTAAATTATAATAAAGATGAAAAAGTTAGAATTTAATTATAAGAGAGCATGTGGGCTATGGCTAATTGTAGTAGCATTGGTTATCTCAGTAGCTACCTTAATAGGAGGAAAACAAATAATAAATATGCAAGTGTTTAGTATTGGATATGTTATTAGTTTTTTTCTCAATCAATATGAATAAAAAAAGTATTGAATAGATTATCGAGTGGTTCTTCAAATGAATTTCAAAAATAAAGTAGCCTCATATGCTATTATCTTATTATTTATTTTAATGTTTTTTTACTAGGTGGTCCTTTTTGCAACTGAAAATTGGAGATTAATTTGGTTAGGGGCATTAATGGCAACTGCACTCCACTTCTTTCCATATTATTTTGTACATGGAAAATCAATGATATATTTAGGTCTTATTTGTGCCATTAATATTTTTTTGCAGGATATTTTTTTACTAATATTCCATTAGAGGTAATAGCATACATTGACTCATTGATTAAACTAGTATTTGGAATATATTTACTATTTTTTTCAAAACCATCGAAACAAAAAAATAATATACATTGTATAGTGAACTGCTTCATGATTACTAGGGAGATATGAAGGATTAACAAAATAATAGAGGTATTGTTTTTTTGGTTTCTATTCAGAATTGTATCAAAAGCAAATTTGCAGAATAATTAAAGAGAACTATGGATATAAAATTTATCCATAGTTTTTTTCTTTTGACAGAATATCTCGAATTCGATATAATAATATCTAGAAACTGAGATATTTGATTAATGGTAGGAGTGTTATTATGAGTAATGAACTAAAAAGCTGTAATAGGAATAATGAGAACAAGTAATATACTTGTAGACGATTTAAAAAAGAACTTTAAAAACAATATCCAATTAATTCAACAGAGTTTTTCAGTGTTAGAATTTCTTTATAGTAAAGGGGAAAAAGAATATTCAAGAAATTAGGGATAGAATCCTACTTGCTAGTGGAAGTGCAACTTACGTTGTAGATAACCTTGAAAAAAAGGTTATGTAGTACGAAAAGTATGTGATAGTGATAAGAGAGTTACATTTATTAAGTTAACAAAAAAAGGAGAGGACTTAATGACTGAAATCTTTCCAATTCATAAAGAAAAATACAAAAAGAAATATTCTCAGAACTTACGGATGAAGAAATCAAGACTCTAAAGAACATATTATTAAAAAAATAAAAAGGTAAATTAATAAGAGAGATAAAACTCTCTTTAAAAAAATCATAATATATCTCAAATTTGAGATTAAATTAAGATTATTTAGGAGGAAAAATAATGATAGAATTAGGAATTAGTACATTTGGAGAAACAACAGAAATTGAAGGAACTGGAGTAGCTCCAAAACATGATCAACGTATACGCGATATGATAGAAGAAATGAAACTAGCTGATGAAGTAGGGGTAGATATGTATGCTATTGGAGAGCATCATAGAGAAGACTTTGCAGTTTCAGCTCCAGAGATATTGCTTGCTGCAGGTGCATCCGTAACTAAAAATATAAAATTAAGTTCAGCAGTAACAGTACTATCATCTTCAGATCCAGTTAGAGTATATCAACAATATGCAACAATCGATGCAATATCAAATGGTCGAAGCGAAATAATGGTTGGTCGAGGTTCATTTACAGAGTCATTTCCTTTATTTGGATATGATTTAGCTGATTATGAAGAGTTATTTGATGAAAAATTAGAAATGCTTGATAAAATTAAGAATAATGAGAAGTTAACTTGGCAAGGAAAACATACTCAATCAGTAGATAATAAAGGAGTATATCCTCGAGCTATTCAAAAAGATTTTCCAATTTGGGTTGCCACTGGCGGTAATGTGGAGTCTACAGTAAAAATTGCTCAAAAAGGTTTTCCTATAGCTTACGCCATTATAGGTGGTGAGTATAGAAGATTTAAAGGGTTAATAGATTACTATAAAGCTGTTGGACTTAATGCAGGTTATAGTGAAGATAAACTAAAAGTTGCGTCACACTCTTGGGGATTTATTGCTGATACTGATGAAGAAGCTATAAATAAATATTTCCATCCAACAAAACAAGTAGTAGATGCAATATCAAAAGATAGACCGTTTTGGAGACCACTTACATTTGAACAATATTTAAATAGTGTAGGGCCAGAAGGGAGCATGTTAGTAGGTAGTCCTGAAACTGTAGCAAATAAACTTATCGATATGATAGAAACATTGAACTTAGATAGATTCTTATTACATCTTCCGTTAGGATCAATGCCACACGAAGATATTATGAAATCTATAAAACTATTTGGTGAAGAAGTAGCACCAAAAGTTAGAGCACATTTTAATAAAAGTAAATAATAATGATTATTTAAATAAAATATGAAAAATCCTCTGGAACTATGCTATAATAAATAACATATTATTTAGATGAGGAGATGATATAATGAATAATACTAAATATTTTTTTCATTAATCGTAGGGATTATTTTCTTAGTCCTTGGAATATATATATTGGTAAATCCTGTAGGAAATATGATTACTTTGAGTGTATTATTTTCTATTGTTATGTTATTAGCTGGTATTTCAGAAATAGTTGGATATTTTAACTCAAATAGAAGAGAACTTTGGTACTTACTAAATGGTGTGATTACTGTAATTTTGGCAATTTGGTTATTAAGTGCAGATGATGTAAGTAAGGCTACTTTAATTCCAAATTTATTAGCTCTATGGATTTTTTGTTCTGGTATAGCTAGATTAATTGATGGACTTGCTTTGAAAAAAACACTACAAAGAGAAACTAATCTAACAAAAAGATTAGTAACATTTGGTATTACTGGAATAGTATTAGGTATAATCTTATGGATTGTTCCTGGAATAGTTGCAACTTTACTAACAATACTAATAGCAGCTATTTTTCATTTTCCAAGGAATACTGTTTATCAGTACATATATGGTTATAAAATAAATTTAATTAATAAGTATGAAATATCTATAAATGTATTTCATGCTTATTTTTTTTATGGTAGAATAAGGTGTACAGTAATTAAGGAGAAAAAACAATGATTTTAGAAAAGTATAAGTATATATTATTTGATTTAGACGATACATTATTAGATTTTTGAAAAAGCAGAACATATAGCATTTAATAAACTTTTTAGAAGATTGTGATATTCAATTTAATGAAGAGCTATTTAATAAGTATAAAAGAAATTAATAAAGGTTTATGGAGAAGGTTTGAACTAGGTGAAATGTCTAATAAAGAAGTTACAAAGCTACGATTTGAACAATTTTTTTAATCTATTAGGAAAAAAAGTTGATGGAAGAGAGTATGACGTAAATTTTCGTAGTTATTTAGCAATGGGAAATCAATTATTTGATGGAGTTATAGAATTATTGGAAAAAAACTATCTAAAAACACATATTCTTTGTATAGCTTCAAATGGTGTAGGAGTGACACAACACACTCGTCTAAAAAAATAATGATTTGAATAAGTACTTTAAACATATTTTTTTATTTCAGAAGAAGTAGGATATCAAAAACCAGATGTTGAATTCTTTAATGCAATATTTGAAAAAGTTAGGGAATATAAATAAAAAAAGAAATAATAATTGTTGGTGATAACTTAATGTCTGATATACTAGGGGGAATAAATAGTGGAATAGATACTTGCTGGATAAATCCTAAAGGGCTACCTATTGATAATAATATTAAGCCTACATATGTTGTGAAAAAAAGTAACAGACTTAGTTTAATAAAAAGAGACTTCTTAAAATATATTAAGAAGTCTCTATATTTTTTTAATGATTATTGTATTTAATATTTTTCTAATGCGACAAAAACAATGTTCAATATCATATTTTTTTCTTTTTAGTAGTGTTTTCACATTTTCTACTATCGTATAATCTTTTGTAACGTGATACTCATCTAATAGTATGTGCATTGCTGCATTTGTTTCATTAGTATCTGTGTGCCAAATATGAAATTCATGTATATTTTTTTAATTCCTTCAATCGCTTCTATTTCTTTTATAGATTTCTGCAGTATTAAGTGTTGTAGCTTCCATTAAGATAATGAATGAAGACTTAGTAATTTTATAGCCACCTCTAAATAGGATAATACTTATAAAAAAATACTCATAATAACATCTACTATTTGATAATTTGTAAAAATATATTATAGTTGATGATATTATAATACCGATTGAACTAATTAAATCTCCTAGAAAAATGCCATAAAGCACTTTGTATATTTAGATTATCTTCTTCTTTTAAGCTTTTAGTTAAAAATAATAGTAATAATAATATTGAAAAATAAGTCCTATAGTTGCTATTAAAAAAACATTGATTTGAAATCTATATCTCTAGGATTTAAAAAATCTCATAAACCCTTCAATTATTAAGTAAATTGAGATACCTAATAATATTAACCCGTTAATAAAAAGCAGCAATGATTTCTAGTCTAACATAGCCAAATGTATATTTTTTTGATTAGGTTTTTTTGAACTAAAAAAATAAGAGCAATTAAACTAAAAACCAAGAGCAATAACATCAGAGAACATATGGAATGAATCTCCTAATAGTGCTAATGAATTAGAAAGCACACCTCCGATATACTCTATTAAAGCAAAACTTAGTGTTAAAAAAATAGAGTAATATAAAGTATTTTTTTGAATATGCTTGAATTTTTATAATGTTGTTTATGGTGAAAAATCTGCTTTTAATCAATTTTTATTAAATACCTCCTTTATATTGACTTACTAATTATATGTTACATAAAAATATATTTACAAAAACATATGCACTGATAGTAATTCTTATTATTTTATTAGGTTTTTACTATAGGCTTATTATTGATTTTTAACTAGCTATTTGATAAAATTAATATAAAAAAATATAAGAAAACTTAAAGGTGGAGATAATAATGAGAATTTTGTGTATAGGAGATAGCAATACATGGGGGGCAACTCCAGGTGAAGACAGTTTAAGATTGGAGAGACGTTGGACAAAAGTTCTTCAAGAATTACGTCCAAATGATGAAATTATTGAAGAAGGATTGAGTGGAAGAACAATTACCGCAAAAGACACTATTGTACCTGTTCGTTGTGGAGTAGATACACTTCCATTATTAATGTTAAGTCATGTTCCAGTGGATTTAGTAATAATTATGCTAGGAACAAATGATTTGAAAAAACAATTTAATCCAAGTGCAAAACATTTGGCAAGAGGAATTGAAGAGTTTATAAAATATATTAGAAACCCTCACTTAGTAGAGAACTATAAAACTCCTAAAATTCTTGTAGTATCACCAGTTCACCTTCGTGATGAAATTTTAGAAAGACAAAATTCATTTGGTGAATATGATGAAAACAGCTTAAGACAATCTAGATTCTTAGCTCAAACTTATAAAGAAGTAACAGATAAATATGGGGTTGATTTCTTAAATGCTTCAAGAGTAGCAGAAACTTCAGTGGTCGATTGCATCCATATAGATGAAAAAAATCATGAATTGCTTGGACGTTATATTTCTAGTAAAATTTCAGAAATTCTAGATTATCAAGAAGCAAGATAATAAAAAAAGAAGGCTAGTTTTAAACTAGTCTTCTATTTTGTATAAATCATATTTTCTACGTCCAACAATTAATGAAATAATTGCAATGATTACATATAGTATTAAATGACTATATCCAAGTGAAAAGTTCGCTAGATATATACCAAATATAATACAATAAGAACCTAAAATAAAATCATTACCTGATTGTTTATTAATTCCTATATCAACAGTAAGAATTTTTCTTATTGAAGATGTATAGTAACGCTATTACCACTATATCTAAAAAGTAATGTTTTTAATTGCGAAACCAAAGTATAAAAAAGTTTCCAATAATAATAGCTATTACAGATATAATAATCATTACATGAGTGTTAGCAACTAAATGTGAGAAGTTGATATCTTTCACATGTAAGCTTCTAGAAATAAAGCTTGGTAGTAATTGACTCACAATAAGAGCTAGGAAAATAAACCAAAAAGCCCATTTTGTAAATACAAAACCTAATGCCAACGCAGCTGCTCTACCTAAAAGAATATAACAGAAAGGCTCTGTTAATTTTTTAATCATAAGATCTTCATTTTTTGTAGCAAAGTATTCAACAATATGTTGAATAGCTAATAGTACCGCTAAAATTGTTAAAAGTCCTAATAAGAACTTTAATTTAAGTGGTCTATATACAAAAAAAGCCAGCTAGTGGAATTATCTGTAACCAAACAAATATAAGATTGACTAAACTATCTCGACCGTATCTATTTATATGCATTAATTGTATATTCCAACTATTGAACAAAAATCATAAAGACTAGAGCAGTGTGAATGAAATTCACAAAAGAAAATTTACTGCTGAAATAAAAAGAACATTGTCTTACAAATAACCATTGCAAATATACAGCTATAAATAACGATGGAAATATTTAATCTATTATTTTTTTAAATTAATCATAAATTATCTCCTATCTTTTAAACTATAAATACATATTATCATAAATTAAAAAAATAAAATAAATAAATATGTATATGTAAATAGATAAAATATGAGATGCATATAAATGCATCTCTATATTTAATTATATTTTGTTATTTTTTTAAATTTTTTTGTGTTTCTGTGTAGAAAAAGTAATCCAACTAATGTAAGTGCTACACCACTTATTGCTAATACAAACTGAGTAATAATAGCAGCGAATACTATATAAGCACCACCAATAATAGCGATTAATGGAACTACTGGATATAAAGGTACTTTATATGGTCTTTGTAAGTTTGGCTCTTTCTTTCTAAGAACAAATACTGCAAAGAATGTTAAGATGAAGAAGATCCAGATAGTGAATAATAAGAAGTCAGTTAATGTATCGAATTCTCCAGTAAACATCATTGCGATTGAAAGAACTAATGTAGCAATAGCAGATACATAAGGAACGTGGAAGCTATTTAATTTCATCCAAGCATTTTTAAATGGTATTTGATCTTTTGCTGCCATTGCATAAGGAACACGCATAGCAGTCATTGTAAATCCGTTCATTGTACCATAAACACTTATCATGATACCTATAGTAACAATTTTTCCACCATTAGGTCCAAATAATTTTCTAGCAACATCATTTGGAACATTTCCGTTACCAGCTATTTGTTCCATAGGCATTGTCATAAGATAAGCTACGTTTATTAGCAAGTAAACAGCTGTGATGAATAAAAGACCGTATAAGATTGCTCTTGGTAAATCACGTTTAGGATCTTTCATTTCTCCAGCAATTGTACCAACATTAATCCATCCATCATAACCGTACATTGCAGCTAACATAGCTGTACCTAAAGCCGCTAACGCAGAACCACTAGCAGTAGAAGTACTTCCAGATGAAGGGAATAGTTCAATTGTAGTCGGATTTGGTTGAATTAATCCGAAAAGAATAATTGCTATAATAGGTATTAATTTACAAATTGTAGCAAATGTTTGAATACGACCACTTGCCTTACTACCAAGTAAGTTTAAACCAGTTACTGTTGCTGCACCACAAGCCCCAACTAGAATAGAATATTTTTTATCAATTTGGAAAAGGTTAGTGAATTGTGTTGCGAAGATTGCAGCAGCAGCGGCAATACTAGCTGGATAATAAATAACAGCTTGTGCCCATCCAAGTAAGAATGAGGCTGTTTTTCCATATGCTCTTTCTACCCAAACTATCATACCACCAGTTTCTGGGATTGCAGCAGCTAATTCAGCTGTTGTTAAACCTGCACAAATACTAATAACACCTGCTAATATCCAAGCTAATAAACCTAGACTTACATTACCAGTTGTTTTATAAATTACTGCAGCTTTAAAAAATACACCCGAACCAATTACTACCCCTACGACAGTAGAGAAGGACCCAAAAAAGCCGATTTCTTTTTTTAAACCATGCATAATAATAACTCCTTTAATATAATAATAAGTATATAAAAACTTTTTTGAGAATATAATAGTGTAAAGTATAATTACCTTTACACTATTATATACAACTCTGAAAAATGTTTTCTTGCATTCTTATTATATATTATTTTAACTGAATTAACAATAGTTTTCAGTAAAAAAATGTTAAATTTTTCTAACGTAGATTTGACAAAAATATATTAAAAAAATTCAAATGTAATTATTTTCTAATTTTTATAGAATCATAAAAAAATAGTGTAAATCTACTGGTGATATACTATTTTTAAATTTAAGCTAACAGAAAAAAATTTTTTTAAAAAAACTAAATAAAGATTTAACAAAAAAACTGATAAATATGATATAATATTGTGTATGTGAAAAATACTAGATAAAACTAGAGAGGAAAACAACATGACAGAAGAAATTAAAGTAAATGATGTACAAGAACTTAATGATCAGATGCTTGTTCGTCGTGAAAAAATGGAATCTATGCGTGAGCACGGACTAGATCCATTTGGTACAAAATTTGAAAGAACACATCTTTCCAATGAATTAGTAGAAGAATTCGATAAATTTAGTAAAGAGGAATTAGAAGAGAAATCTGTAACTGTTACAATTGCAGGACGTATAATGACAAAACGTGGAAAAGGAAAAGCAGGTTTTGCTCATGTTCAAGATTTAGGTGGACAAATTCAAATTTACGTTCGTCAAGATAGAGTGGGAGATTCATATGAATATTTTAAAACTCTTGACTTAGGAGATATAGTAGGTGTTACTGGAGTTCTGTTTAAAACAAATGTAGGAGAATTATCAGTAAAAGCAGATAAATTTGAAATTTTAACAAAAGCATTAAGACCACTTCCAGATAAGTTCCATGGACTTAAAGATGTAGAAGAAAGATACAGAAGAAGATATGTTGATTTAATTATGAATGAAGATAGTAAAGAAACATTTATTCTTCGTTCAAAAATTATTCAAATAATGCGTAGTTATCTAAATGAACGTGGATATTTAGAAGTAGAAACTCCAATGATGCATACTATTGCTGGTGGAGCTGCTGCACGTCCATTCGTAACTCACCACAATGCGTTAGATATGGAATTATTTATGCGTATCGCTCTTGAATTACCATTAAAACGTTTAATAGTTGGTGGTTTAGAAAAAGTTTATGAAATTGGTCGTGCTTTCCGTAACGAAGGTGTATCAACACGACACAATCCAGAGTTCACTATGATTGAGCTATATGAAGCATATGCTGATTATAATGATATTATGGACTTAACTGAATCTATGATTGCTTATATTTGTAATGAGATTCATGGAACAACAAAAATCATGTACGGTGAAGATGAAATTGATTTAACACCAAAATGGGCTCGTATCCATATGGTAGACGCAATTAAAGATGTAACTGGTGTTGATTTTTGGCAAGAAATGACAGATGAACAAGCTCATGCTTTAGCGAAAGAACACAATGTTCCTGTAAGAAAAGATATGAAAGTTGGACATATTATTAATGAATTCTTTGAAGTATTTGTAGAAGAAACATTAGTTCAACCTACATTTATTTATGGACATCCAGTAGAAGTTTCACCATTAGCAAAAACTAATGCTGAAGATAAGAGATTTACTGATCGTTTTGAGTTATTTATCGTTAGACGTGAACATGCTAATGCATTCAGTGAGTTAAATGACCCAATTGATCAAAAAGAACGTTTCTTAGCTCAAATGGATGAGAAAGATGCAGGAAATGAAGAAGTTTACGAAATGGATGAAGATTTCGTAGAAGCTCTTGAATATGGTATGCCACCTACAGGTGGATTAGGAATAGGAATTGATAGATTAGTAATGTTACTTACTAATTCAGCTTCAATTCGTGACGTGTTGCTGTTCCCATACATGAAGCATAAATAAAATATTAGAAAAAACTCCCTAATTATTAGGAAGCTTTGATAAATTAATTAAAAGGGAGAAGTTTCTCCCTTTTTCTATGGAAAAATAAAGTGATGTAAGGAGTACATAATGGCAAGTTTTTTTGATAAATTAAAAGAAAAATTTTCGGCTAAAGAAGAGTTAAACACTGAATTAATCTCCCTTGATGAATATGAGGAGTTTGTCGAAAGTCAGTTTGTAACAGAGAAATTTAAAAAAAGGTCTTAAAAAAATCACGTGATAATTTTTTTCAAATGCACTTAATAACTTAATTAGTTCATATAGAGAAATTAATGAGGAATTTTTTTGAGGATTTAGAAGAACTACTTATTCAGTCAGATGTAAGTTATAATACGGTATTGGAGTTGGTTGATTATTTAAAAGAAGAATCTCAACGTCAAAACTTAAAAGAACCTAGTGAACTTCAAGATATGATTATTGATAAATTAGTAGAAGTATATATGGAGGGAACTGTTAAATCTGAATTAAATTATGCACCTGATAAAGAGTTATCAATATTCTTATTTGTTGGAGTAAATGGGGTAGGTAAAACAACTTCAATAGGTAAGTTAGCTCATAACTTAAAGAAAGAAGGAAAAAAAGTTCTTATAGCTGCTGGTGATACATTTAGAGCTGGTGCTATTGATCAATTAGATGTTTGGGCAAAAAGAAGTGGTGCTGATATTGTAAAATCACATGAAGGTGCAGATTCTGCTGCAATTATTTTTGACGCAATACAATCAGCAAAAGCTAAAGGATATGATGTATTATTATGTGATACAGCAGGTCGATTACAAAATAAAGATCATTTAATGAAAGAGCTTGAAAAAATAGTTCGAGTAATAAAAAGAGAAGTTCCAGAAGGTCCACACGAAGTATTATTAACGATTGATGCTACAACAGGACAGAATGGTATTCTTCAGGCAAAAACATTTAAAGAAGTTAGTGATGTTACTGGAGTAATATTAACTAAGCTTGATGGTACTGCAAAGGGTGGTATAGTTATAGCAATTAAGAAAGAATTAGATATCCCAGTAAAACTTGTAGGATTAGGTGAAAATATTGATGATTTAGAAGTGTTTGATCCTGAACAATACATCTATGGATTATTCTATAAAGAAAAAAATCTGAAGAAGAAAAAAATAGTGAAGAAGAAAAATAACGAATAATAATAGTAAAGTCGTAGATTTATCTGCGACTTTTTGTAAAGATATTTTCATATTAATATGTAATAATTTAAGAAAAAAATAATTGAAAAAAAGCGTAATAAAAAGTATATAATAGTAATATCAAGAAGGTATATATAAATGGAGGATTAAAATGGGATTTTTATCAAAATTATTTGGAAATAAAGAAGAAAAAGTAGAGGAGTTAGTACTTAAAGCTTATATGAAAGGAAAAGTAGTTGATATTACTGAAGTACCAGACCCAGTATTCGCTCAAAAAATGATGGGAGATGGATTTGCTATTATTCCTGAAGAAGGAACACTAGTATCACCTGTAGCTGGAGAAATCATTCAAGTATTCCCAACTAAACACGCATTTGGTATTAAATCAGGAGATATTGAATTACTTATTCACGTTGGATTAGAAACTGTAGCAATGAAAGGTGAAGGTTTCGATGTAAAAGTATCTGCAGGGGATAAAATTGAAGTAGGTCAAACATTACTAACTTATGATTTAGAATTAGTAAAAGAAAAAAAGCTAAGGATATTATTACTCCTTGTGTTGTTACAAATATGGATGCAATAGAAAGTATCAATGTTTTAAAAACTTAATGAAAATGTAGACTTTTCACAAGAGTAGTAATTTAAAACTTAAATAGACTTTCGTCTATTTAAGTTTTAAATATTAGTATGAAATTATGAATGACAAGAAATTTTGGAAGATAATTTATCTTTATATTACAAAAGTATAGGTACAGTATTTTATACTATAGACCTGAAAAAAAGATGTTTGGCTTATTAATGAAGATAATGAAATAATAAGATTTATTTATAGCGAATACTTTAGATCAACTGAAATAGATAGTGTTATATCAAATATAATTAGAAATGATGAACGTTTGAAAAAAATGTTTAGACTTAATAGTTTAAAAAAATAAAAAGTTCTATGTGTTTCTCCAGAATTTGACGATATAGTACTTGACTATAAAAAAATATAGAATATCGAGTAAATTGTTTATTGAAAGATTTTTTTATAATGATAAAAAAACAAGAAAAATTTTTGTTCAAGAAAAAAAGATTTACAATTTATTGATGAAACTCCTGATACTGAAAGATATAAAACTAGAGTTATAGAGTTATATAAAAAGAAATACAGTAAATAGGAGTGTATTTAATTTAAAAATACAATATTTTTAACTGGAATATATTTACTATTCTTTATATTACATTATTTTTTTACTTTACGTAACTCATGGTGAAAAAAATCAATTTATAAATATTTAGAATATAGATATCAAAAATATCATAAGTGGACAATTTTATAGAGTTTTTTTACAAGTGCATTTGTAATAGATGATATAAAAAGCCTTGGATTGATTGTCCTTATAACTGCGGTATGTTCAGTCTTATTGAACAAGTCATTAAATTTATTAAATTCAATAATTACAATTTTAGTAGTATCACTAATACTTAATTTATTCTTAATAATTGGATTCTCTGTTGATGTTAATATAGCAGTAGTTTCTTATTTTTGGAGCATTGGGCTCTTTATTTATTAGTCAACTAAGTGAGAAAAAAATGACAATAAGAAGTTTATGTATATTAGTGCTATATCAATAGTATACATAGCCTGTATGGTTGTACTGTTTAGAATATCACTAGTTTTAAGTCTTTTAGCATTTATAATAGGAGTATTTATACAACTAGCGTTAATGAAAAAACGTAATCTCTACATAATATTAGCAAGTGCTTTAGGTATTTCCATTTTAGGGCTTGGTTTAAATTTAGCTGGCGTAAATACAAAGAATGCAATAAATAATTATAGATTAGGAAGAATAGAAAAGAGATTACAAAATACTTATTCAGATGAGCAAATTTTTCAGTTTAGAAAAAAAGAACTTGATTCAAAAAACAGATCAGCATTGACTTACTATGAATTAGCTATGATAAAAATGTCTCAATCATCTGTTCAAGATGCTAAGAAAGTATTTAATGAAGGAAAAGATTTTGATAATACTTTTGCACCATTTTATTACAATCTAAGTCTTATAGAACGTCAAGGTGGTAATTATAATAGTGCTAAAGAGTATGCTCAAAAAAAGCTTACGAACTAAATAAAATAGATAAATATAAAAAAATTTAGTAGATGAGTTAAGTAAATATTAAGGGTGAGAATTATGCAAACTTTTTATGATTTACAACAATTTTTTTAAAAATCTTTTGGTATATTAATATACATGAAAGATAGAAAAACATACGTTAAGTATGGTAGAATATGAAGTAAGAGAATTAAGACGACTAGAATTAATTTCTAAAGAAGAGTTTCTAAGAGCTATGGCAATAATTAAACATGAAATTAATCTGGAACTAGTAGAAGGGTAGGAGATAAGAATGGAAAAACAGTCTTATATTTTTGAAAGTTCGAAAAAGAATAGAAGAAGATGTTATGAAAAATTGAAGAAATGATTTTAGCATGTTTATCAGTTAAAGGTGATAAAAAAATGCCCATTATATCAAGATGTAATTGATACGCAAATATATGGTTTATCTAAGGAGATAAATTTGGCAGTAGAAATTGGATGTATGACTAATGAAGCAGGAAAAGAAATCCTTGCAGAGTTAGAAGAAAAAGCAAGTTTAATCTATTCTACTGATTTACAGAGTAAAGTGAACTAATAATGGTATATAGAAAAAGCATTAAAAATCAGTAAAAACACGAAAAAAAGACATACTAAGTTAGATATTACCAATACACTTGTGTTATTAGTTTTACTAACATTAAGTTGTATAATGGTTTATAGTGCTAGTATGATAGGAAATAAGTATGGGATTTTTACATCTTCAGTTCCAGTAGAAACTACTTATTTTTTAAAACGACAAGCAATATGGGCTGTATTATCGTTTATAACATTTATATTTATCTCTGTTGCAATTCCATTTGAAGTTTTTTTAGAGATAAAAAAACATTCTACAATATGGATTTTTTTGCAATGGTTATATTATTAGTTATTCCATTTGCATCTTCATCAATTAATGGTGCTAGATCATGGATAAGGCTAGGAGCTCTTAGTTTCCAGCCATCTACATTGGCACAATTATTTATTATAATATACATGGCGTTCATATTAGAAACCAGAAAAGATAAACTTAGAAAAGTTTGTACAAGTAATGAATTAATAAATATTTTCTGGATTCCGTTATTTTTAATAGCGATAATTTTTTTCCAGAATGATACAGGGATGATGTTAATCACGTTATCAGTTGTAGGAATTATGACATTATGTTCTAATATGCATTTTAAAAATATAAAAAGATTGCTAACTTTAGCAGTTATGGCAATAGTTATTGTTGTTGCTTTACTTTTTGTAAAAAGTGCGTTTTCTAGCGGTTCTTCATATAGAACAAATCGTATAAAAGTATTCTTGAATCCATTCTCAGAAGATTTAAGTGCAGCAGCTGACCAAGTTATAAACTCTTATATTGCTTTTGGTAATGGTGGATTATTTGGTAGAGGTTTAGGAAACTCGATACAAAAATTAGGATACTTACCAGAGGCGCATACAGACTTTATCTTAGCTATTATAGCTGAGGAGCTAGGTCTTGTAGGAGTATTATTCGTAATAGGGCTTTTAACAGCGCTAATATGTCGAGTTATTATTGCCGGAACTAAATCGCGCAATACGTTTGCTGCTATGTATTGTATAGGATTTGCTAGCTTATTAGTTGTTCAATCAGTAGTAAATATTGGTGGGGTTACAGCATCTATACCAATGACAGGGGTTCCTTTACCATTTGTAAGTAATGGGGGAAGTTCGATGTTTATATTGAGTATAGGATTAGGTATAGCAACTAATGTATTAGCTCATGTAAAATATATAAGAGGAAATAAATAAAAGATTTTAGAGAGGTATTCTTCATTTATTGAGGATATCTCTTTTTATTATCATAAAAGACATAAAAATATTAATAAAAATTCAACTGTTAACTTGCTAAGTTTTGATATTCAAGCTATAATATTAAAGGTAACTTTTTAAAGGAGATTATAAATGAAATTAGAAGAATTTGACTTTTATTTACCTGAGGAACTTATAGCTCAAACACCTTTGTTAAAAAAAGAGATACTAGTAAGTTGCTTACGATAAATAGAAAAGAAAATACATATGAACATAAAGTATTCTCTGATATTATTGATTATTTTAATCCAGGAGATACTTTAGTTTTAAATAATACTAGAGTTATGCCAGCGCGTTTATATGGGCAAAAAAAAGACACAGGAGCTGCTATTGAAGTACTGCTCTTAAAAAATAAAGAACATAATATGTGGGAATGCTTAGTAAAACCTGCTAAAAGAATAAAAGTAGGAAGTATTGTATCATTTGGTGACGGTATAATGGAGGCTGAATGTGTTAAAGTACTTGATGATGGTTTTAGATATTTTGAATTTAAGTATGAAGGAATTTTTCAAGAACGTTTAGATGAATTAGGAACAATGCCCTTACCACCATATATTAAAGAAAGACTAACTGATAAAGAACGTTATCAAACAGTTTATTCAAAAGAAGTAGGGAGTTCTGCTGCACCAACAGCCGGATTACATTTTACAAATGAATTATTAGATAAAATAAAACAAAAAGGTGTTAATATAGTTTATCTTACTCTTCATGTTGGATTAGGTACATTTAGACCAGTTTCTGTTGAAAATATAGAAGATCATGATATGCATTCTGAATATTATACACTTGATGAAGAAGCTGCGAATGTTATAAATGAAACTAAGAAGAATGGCGGAAGAGTATTTTCTGTAGGTACAACTTCTACAAGAACATTAGAGACAATTGCAAGAGATAATGATGGGGAAATAGTTCCTGCATCAGGTTGGACAAATATTTTTATTTATCCAGGTTTTGAATTTAAATGTGTAGATGGTTTAATAACAAACTTCCATCTGCCAAAATCATCACTAATAATGTTAGTAAGTGCTTTTTATAATAGAGAAAAAGTACTAGAACTATATAAAATTGCAGTAGAAAATAAATATAGATTCTTCAGTTTTGGAGATGCAATGATAATTATTTAGTAATAGAAAGGAAAAAATTTTATATGAGAGATGTAAAAGAAAATGCAGTATGGTATGAACATATAAAGACTTGTAAGCAATCAGGTGCAAGATTAGGAATTGTTCATACGCCGCATGGTAGCTTTGAGACGCCAGTATTTATGCCTGTTGGGACTCAAGCCACTGTTAAAACAATGTCACCAGAAGAGGTAAAAGCTATGGGGGCAGATATAATTTTATCAAATACTTACCATTTATGGTTACGTCCAGGAGAAAAGATAGTAGAAAAAGCAGGTGGATTACATAAATTTATGAATTGGAATGGAAGCATCCTAACTGATTCTGGAGGATTCCAAGTATTCTCTTTAAGTGATTTCAGAAAAATTGAAGAAGAGGGTGTGCATTTTAAAAACCACCTTTCTGGAGAAAAATTATTTTTATCTCCAGAAAAAGCAATGCATATTCAAAATTCATTAGGTTCAGATATTATGATGGCATTTGATGAGTGTCCTGATTTTAATCATGATTATAAATATATTCGTCAATCTGTAGAAAGAACTAGTCGTTGGGCCGAAAGATGTTTAGAGGCTCATAAAAATCCAAAAACACAAAGTATTTTTGGGATAGTTCAAGGAGCAGGATACAATGATTTACGTGAACAAAGTGCTAAAGATTTAGTGAGTATGGACTTTCCAGGTTACGCCATAGGTGGGTTATCTGTTGGAGAACCGAAGCATGAAATGTATAGAGTTTTAGAGCATGTAACGCCATTACTACCAGCAAACAAAGCCAGATATTTAATGGGAGTAGGTTCACCTGATGCCTTATTCGAAGGGGTATTAAGAGGTATTGATATGTTTGACTGTGTATTACCTACTCGTATAGCACGTAACGGAACATGTATGACATCAGAAGGACGTGTTGTAATTAAAAATGCTAAATACGCAGAAGACTTTACTCCATTAGACCCTGAGTGTTCTTGTTATTGTTGTAAAAATTATACAAGAGCATATCTTCGTCATCTATTTAAGGCTGATGAAGTATTTGGAGCTCGTTTAGCAACAACTCATAATATTCATTTCTTAATCAATATGATGAAAAATATACGTCAAGCAATAATGGAAGATAGATTATTAGATTATAAAGAAGAATTCTTTTGAAAAAAATATGGATTAAACAAAGAAAAATCCTAAAAAAATTTCTAATAAATTATTTAAAACGGTTTATTTTTTTTAGCTAGTATATAGTAGAATTAATATTATAGAATTATAGGAGGTAGAATATGCAAGCACAATACATTAATATATTAATGATAGTATTTCTTTTTGGATTCATGTACTTCATGATTATTAGACCACAATCTAAAAAGAAATAAAGAATTAAAACTTCTTCAAGACTCTTTAAAAGAAGGAGATAGAATAGTAACTTTTTGCAGGGATTTATGGTGATATCGTAGAAGTAGGAACTGTAACTGTAAAAAGTAAGAATAGCACCAAAAAGTAGAAATCGAATTAGATAGAAACGCAATTCGTAGCTTAGCGACTAACATTAAAAAAGGCAGATTGAAAAATTTCAATCTGCTTTTTTTAAATTTTTTAAAAAAATTAGAGAGTTTTTTTATAAATCCATTAGAAGAGAATTATTTTAGAATTTTAATATAAAAAAATTAAATTAAAAATTAAGTTTTAAGTAAATTTACAGTCTATTAGAGATAAATAAAGTATTTTTATATATATTGAATAAAAAGTTTTTTTGAAAAAAACATATCATCTTCTTCTTTATAATGAAAAATATATTTTAAAAAAATTAGTTTGTAAAATATTGTGTATTTATGTATAATAAGAAAAAGTTATTTATAAAAATGTAAAAAAATATTATATGTATAAATAACTATTTGTTGAAATTGAATAAAAAAATAGAAGATAAAAAAATCAAGGAGAAATATATGTTCAAAAAAAGATAGAATTATGAAATACTCAATTAAAAAAATTTACAGTAGGAATTGCCTCTGTAGCTATTGGGTCTATACTTTTCTTAGGATCTAATGCGCAAGCCAGCGATAAAGTAGAGGAAAAATAAAACAGAAGTAGCTACTACAGTAAACAATGCTCAGCCAACGACTGCTGCTGTCTCTACAAATAAAGTAGAAACTAATAAACAACAAAAATACTAACGAAAAATAGTTTAACTACAAATTCTAATAATACAGTAGAGAAAAAAAGTAGAAGCAGCTCAACCAGCTAGCACAAATAATAAAGTAGAAGTAACTCAAAAAGAGACTCCATCAAACAAAGAAGTGGAATCTAATAAAAAAGAAAGTACAACAGCATCTGGACTAAATGTATTAGATAAACGTACTACAGATAGTAGTAATATTAAAGAATTACTAACTAATATCATTAAGAAAAATGAAGAAGAGAATGCTAAACAAGCTACAAATAAGGTAGAAGTAGAAGCTGAGAATGTTGAAAAAGGTGTTCAAATTATTTCTAAATTAACGCCTGAATATGCAGAGGCAATCTCTAAAGGATATATTGGCTTAGAAGGTGGAAAGTATGATAATTTACTTTACAAAAAAATGCTGTTTTAAATCCTGACGCAGACGATGATGGAGATGGTATTTTAAATAAAGATGAATTATATATTTATAAAAAAAGATGGTAAAAACATATTTAGGATATAATGTTCACCCAAAACTTGCTGATACTGATGGAGATGGTATTGCAGATAATGAAGATAAAGATAAACTACTTTGGAATGTATCAGCTCGTGATATGGCAATGTTTATGAGTTTAGTTTATGAAAATGATAATAATATAGAAAATATATTAACAAAAGATCTTCCTGAAGGAGCATTAAAATCTAATCTACATAAAATGATGAATAATGAATTAGCTCCATTCTGGTCTCTTAAGAAAACATATCACCAAGACAATGGATTAGATGCTGCATTATTCGAAACAAAAAATAATCTTCCATTTTTAAATGGAGAAAAAATTCAAGTTTTAGCTATAGCTGGAACTAACGTAACTCAAGCTGGTGACCTAAAAGCGGATGCTGCATTAGTATTAGGAAATGAATCAAACGAAAGTATTGCAACATTAGACTTATTAAATTCTTTAAGAAACGATAAAAGTATAACTAATCTATATATTACTGGACATTCATTAGGTGGATATCTGACTTTACGTGCAACTGCTGAAGCAAGACAAAAGAATTTTGAAGCATATAGAGGAAGCTATACGTTTAATGCTCCAAGAATCTACACTGGATTATTTAATTTCTTTGGTGGAGGAGCAATGGGTAAAGCTAGTGATTTAACTGATAAAATGACATTAAATCATGAAATAACAAACTACGTTACTAATAACGATAATGTAGTTCCTAAATTTTTACAAACTAAGCATAATATAAACATTGGAAATAGCTTTGGAGCACACGCAAATAGTTCTTACTTTGAAAAACGAATGGATAACCATAAAGACTTTAACTTCGGGAAACGTCAAGGAATGAGTGGAGTTGGTTATATTGATCCATTACAGAAAAAACTAAAATTAGTATCAGCAGAGAAGGGTACTCTAAGTGCTACATTCTTACCTACGTTAGTTGATAATAAACCACTATCAGTAATGTATGGAAATAGTCTTGCTGATAATGATATTTTAAAACGAGTTGATACTTCAAAACTTCCAGTTAATGTTAAATTATCAATTGTATCTAAAGATGATTTATTATCTGGGTTAGGTTCAAAACAAGCGGTAGTGAAAGTATTATATCTAGATGATAATACTACAAATAATATAACTGTACCTATTTTTAGTAAATGAAGCAAATAAATTACAGTTAACATCTGTAGTAAATGCAGCAACAAAAATTAGTTAATGCATCAGTAGATTTAAATGGAAAAAAATGAAGCTTCAGTTAAATCTTATACACAAAATAAAGAAGAAATCTTAAAAAGTTCTAAATGAAGCAAATAGCTTGTTAGAAAAACAAGTTAGCATTCCAAAAATACAGTAAATGAAATTACTAATAAATTAGCTAATCTTGGAATTAATTTAATTGATAGTAGATTGGTCTTAGGAGATACAGTAACTACTGTTCCAACTGATAATAACGAAACAAACTCTACTGTAAAAGAAGAAGTAACTAAACCAGTAGAAGGAAACAAGCAAGATCAACAAAATTCACACGAAGGAACAACAAAGCCTGTGGAAGATAAAAAAACTGAACAAACAAATACTCAAGATGAAAAAGCAAAACAAGCTGAAGAAAGAAGAAAAAAAAGATATAAAAAACGTGTTAAAAGATCTGAATTAGCTGAAACAAAAGTCAGTGATAGTAATAAATTATCAGATGTTCTAGCAACAATATTAATTAGAAGAGGATATGGAGATTTACTATAAGATATAGTAAGTATTATGAAGGAAATATAACTATTGAAGAGGTCGTATTGTAAGGAAATTAAGAAAGTACCTTACATAAAAGAAATTATAAAATTTCGATTTTCAAAAAAAGAAATAATTTATGTAAATATGAAAAATAAAAACCTCTGATAGTACGGAGAAGTTTATAAAGTTAAAAAAATAACACCTAGTATATATGAACTAGGTGTTATTTTTATATTATTTACTAAATACATTCTTCCATTCACAGCGTTTATCAAGGAATTTTTTCGCTTCTTTTTTCGCTCCTTCTAACGAGTGAGAAGCTGCCCATCCACATTGAACTTCATTACATGCTGGAACTTCTGTTGCAACTAGAACATCTTCTAGAGTTTTTGCAAGAGCTTCTTCAACACTTTCATAACTATCATTATTAATTACAGATAAATAAAATCCTGTTTGACATCCCATTGGACCGAAGTCAAGAACATTCTCAAGGTGATTTCTAATAAGTTCAGCAATTAGGTGTTCAAGCGAGTGAAGACTAGGCATTTCTAAGTGCTCCTTATTAGGTTGGCAAAATCTAATATCGTATTTATAAATTTTATCCCCATTTTCTCCTGAATATACACCAACTAATCTAATATATGGTGCAACAACTTTTGTATGATCTAAGTTAAAAGCTTTCTACATTCATTTTTTTCAGTCATTGATATACCTCAATTCTTTAAATTAAATTATTTATTCATATTATACTATATTTAATTGAAATATAAAAGAAGAAGAAAATATTTCTATCGAACTATTACACTGTGATTATAGGCGGAAAAGTAAATTAAATTTTTAGAGATTTTCTGTAATAGCAAAAAAGCAATAAAGAAAACAAAATTAACTTTATTGCTTTTTAAAAAAATATTATCTAAACTCTTTTCTATTTTTTTAGAAACTAATGTATTAACACGTGATTTTGCAGTAGGCAAGTATTCTTCACCTTGTTTTAATAAATCGCAAATAATATTTGTAATTTCTACAAAATCTTCTTCAATATATCCTTTAGTAGTCATGGCAGCAGCACCAAGTCGAAGACCACTAGTTTTCATTGGAGGTAAAGTGTCAAAAGGAATTCCGTTTTTATTACATGTAATTTGCGCTTTACTTAGTATGTTACTGGCATCATGTCCAGTAACATTATATGTAGTATAAGTATCAATAAGGCATAGATGATTATCCGTTCCATTACTTATTACAGGAATATTATTTTCTTTAAATGTTTTTACCATAGCTTGCATATTTTTTAATACTTGTTCTTGGTAAATTTTAAATTCAGGTTTTAGAGCTTCACCAAAACAAATAGCTTTTGCAGCTACAATATGTTCTAGTGGACCACCTTGAGCACCGGGGAAAATCATTTTATTGATTTTAGTAGCGATTATCTCATTGTTAGTTAGGATAATACCTCCACGCGGACCTCTTAGAGTTTTATGAGTCGTTGATGTCACCACATCAGCATAAGGTAGGGGATTTGGATGATATCCTGCAGCAACTAATCCAGCAATATGTGCCATATCAACCATTAGATATGCATCAACTTCATCTGCAATTTCTCTAAATTTAGCAAAATCGATAATTCTAGAATAAGCACTAGCTCCAGCTATAATCATTTTAGGTTTATATTCTTTAGCAAGTCGTAAAACTTCATTGTAGTCTATAGTGTGCGTATCTTTTGTTACACCGTATGAAACAGCGTTAAAAAGCTTTCCAGAGAAGTTAACTTTACTTCCATGTGTCAAGTGTCCGCCGGCATCCATACTCATACCTAATACAGTATCACCAGGCGTAAGTAGAGCCATATATACAGCAATATTTGCACTAGAACCAGAGTGTGCTTGGACGTTAACAAATTTTGCATCAAATAGTTCTTTTAATCTATCGATAGCAATACTTTCTATTTCATCAACTACTTCACAACCATCATAATATCTTTTTCCAGGATACCCTTCAGCGTATTTATTTGTTAAAATACTTCCAGAAGCTTTTAATATATCTTCAGAAACGAAGTTTTCACTGGCAATAAGTTCTATATTTGTGTCTTGTCTATGTTTTTTTCTTTTTTTAATAAGTTCAAAAAAAATTTTATCCATAAAACCCACTCCTTAAATTATAATTTCGAGAAAAAAAGTAAAGTTTGATTTAATAATTCTCATTTTGTATATAATATCATAGATATAATATTAAAACAAAAATAAAAAGATAAATTTATAATATAGTGAAGTTATAAAAAAATAAGAAAAAAATTTTTTTACATATTTATTGACACTTTTAGTGTACATAGTAGATATTTACAACGTTTTTATGCTATAATTATTAACGGAATACACATGTATTACTATCGAACCAAATTTTAAGGAGAAAATTTAATATGCTTGTAGATAAACCATTAAAGCTGTTTTCATTAAATGCTAATATCCCGTTAGCTAAAGAAGTAGCAAAATCATTAGGTGTAGAACTTAGCAAATGTAGTGTTAAAAAGTTTAGTGATGGCGAAGTTTCTATTAATATAGAGGAAAGTGTTCGTGGATGCGAAGTTTTCGTAATTCAATCAACTAGTGATCCAGTTAATGATAATTTAATGACTTTATTAATTATGATTGATGCATTAAGACGTGCATCTGTAGATACAATTAACGTAGTTATCCCTTACTATGGATATGCTCGTCAAGATAGAAAAGCAAGAAGCCGTGAGCCAATTACTGCTAAACTAATTGCTAACTTATTACAAGTTGCAGGTGCAGATAGAATAATTGCACTTGATCTTCACGCACTTCAAATTCAAGGATTCTTTGATATACCAGTAGATCATTTAATGGCAGCACCTATTATTGCGAACTACTTTAAAAACAAAATTCCTGATATGGAAGATGTAGTAGTTGTTTCACCAGACCATGGTGGTGTTACACGTGCGAGAAAATTAGCAGATGCGTTAAATACGCCAATCGCTATTATCGATAAGAGAAGACCAAAACCAAATGTAGCCGAAGTAATGAATATTGTTGGTAACATTGAAGGGAAAACTTGTATTCTTATCGACGACATAATCGACACAGCAGGAACAATAACTCTTGGAGCAAAAGCTCTTAAAGATAGAGGAGCAAAAGAAGTTTACGCTAGTTGCTCACATGCTGTATTAAGTGGACAAGCATTAGAAAGAATTGAAAATTCTCCAATTAAAGAATTAGTTTACGCTAATACTATTCATATCCCAGAGGAGAAAAAATTAGACAAAATGGTTCCATTATGCGTAGGAGATCTAATAGCTAAAGCTATCTATAGAATTCACCACAATGAGCCAGTAAGTGTTCTATTTGAGTAATACTTAAAATTAATATATTATATAAGAAGGCAGCGAGGTCGTTGCCTTCTGTTTATATTCGATAGTAAAGGAAAAGAGGAATTAAATGAAACTAATAGTAGGGTTAGGTAATCCCGGTAAGCAATATGAGAATACTAGACACAACATAGGTTTTATGATTCTTGATGAATTAGCAAAATCATGGGGTGTAAGTTTTGATAAAAATAAGTTTAATGCTGAGTATGCTATGACACACTATAATGGAGAAAAATATATATTAGTTAAACCAACTACATATATGAACCTATCTGGTGAAGCATTAAGAAAGTTTTACGATTATTTTGAAATTGATATTGAAGATATTTTAGTTATATATGATGATTTAGATACAAAAACTGCCAACTTCAAATTAAAAGCAAAAGGAAGCAGTGGAGGCCATAATGGTATTAAGAGTATAATTAGTCATCTTGGAACAGAAAAATTCAATCGTTTAAAAATTGGAATAGATAGACCAACACCACCGATGAAAGTGGTTGACTATGTACTTGGTCGCTTTTCGAAAGATGAAATGGTTGAAATTGAAAAAATATACTCAAAGAGTATTAATTGTATCGAAGACTTCTCAAAGATGAACTTCGTGGAATTAATGAATAAATATAATTAATAAAAACAATGCAGCGAGTAAACTAATACTATCTTAGTAGAGGTTTGTTCCTGCTATTTGTCGTTGGAAAGAGGAGGTATCATGTTAAAAAGAAACTCTATTAAATATAGTTGATTTAAATTTTGATAAAAAAATTAAATAATATAGGAGTTTTTTTGGGCAAAAATATTACTACACGTGCTTTAGAAATCTATAATGAATTTAAAAAAATAATAAAATCACTACAGTATTCACACAAAAATAAGGCAGAAGCAGAAGAATTATTTTCTATTATATGCGAATTTGAAGAAGAGACATATATATATCCTGAAATAGATATATTAAAACGATATACTACAAAAAAAGTAATGATTTAATGCAAAAATTCAATAAAAGTTTTAGAGAATATTGTAACTAAAAACACCTAGTATTATAATTATTCCAATTGAAGCTATTTATAGAACTGTAAAAAAATCCTAAAGACTTTAAAGATAATAGTTTTGAGATTAATTTAGATACGGAAATTAGTTTTAATAATTTACAAAAAGAAACTTGTAAATATGGGATATAAAAAAAGGTTGAAAGTGTTGATGTAGTAGGTGAGTTTTCTAAACGAGGAAGTATTGTTGATATTTTCAGCCCGTTAAGTGAAAAAAACCTGTAAGGTTAGACTTTTTGATGATGAGCTTGACAGTATAAGACTATTTGATGAAAGTACACAGAAGTCATTAAAAAAAGTAGATAAGATAGAAATATATCCTATAAGTGACTTTTTTTCTTAACAAGTGAAGAAAAAAGATGTAGTTGTAGGAAAAATTACAAGAAAAAGCTTAATGATAAAAAAACTGAAAGAATTAGAAAAATTATCAAGATATTAATCAGTATCTAAAGGAAAAGATTGAATTATATCATGCTACAGGTGACTTTTAGTAGTCTAGAGAGTTTTTTTCTAATTTAATATATAAAACACCATTTAGTATAATTGATTATCTTGATGAGAATACAATTATTTTCTTTGATAATTATCATAAAAATATTGGAAAAAAATAGAAGCGCTTCGAGAATATTTCTTAACTAATTTGCAGGAAATTAATAGAAATTATATATTCCAAGAAGTAATTGATAGCCACGCTTTTGAAAAAAACTTCAAAAATATAAATACAGTTAAGTTCTATTTATCAACGTTAAAAATTAAATGAGAAGATAATTGAGAAAAAAACTATAATCTTGATATTAGAGATTTAGCATATTATTCTAGTGAAGAGTTTTTTTAGCAAAAAGAAATAAGAGAAAAAAATTAAATGAAAAATTATAAGGTACTTATTTCTTTAAATACTCAAAAACAAAAAAAGATTATGTAGAGAAAAATACTTTTTGATAATTATTTTTTTATGATGATATTTACTATGGTATAAAAAGAAGGAAAAAAATATTTATTGATATCAACAAGTTCCGTTTAAAAAGGTTTTGAAGATAAAAAAATAAAAATATTTTTTTATTAACTCCTAGAGAACTATTTACAAAAAGAAGAGAAAAAAACGTCGTTTAAATTTTTAAATATACTAACTCTGAAAAAAATAAGAAATTATCAGGAATTAAATGTAGGTGACTATATTGTTCACGTTAGCCATGGTATTGGTTTATATGAAGGTATTGAAAAATGTAGAAGTAGGCGGAGTATATAAAGACTTTTTAAAAAAATAGTTTATGACGGTGGAGATATTATTTATGTGGATATAAATAATATGAACTATATACAGAAATATACAGCCTCTACAGATAACAGAAAACCTGCTTTAAATAAGCTAGGTACTAAAAAATGGCAACAGGTTAAAAATAAAGTTCGACGAGAAATTGAAGATATTTCAGAAGATTTAATTAAGTTATATATAAAAAGAGAACTTAGTTCAGGATATGCATATAGTCAAGATGGAAGTATGCAGTATGAATTTGAAGCGGACTTTTCATTTGTCCCAACAGATGATCAATTGAAAGCTACAGAAGAGATTAAACGAGATATGGAAAAAGAGCGTCCAATGGATCGTTTATTATGTGGTGATGTAGGTTTTGGTAAAACGGAAGTGGCTATGCGTGTTGCCTTTAAAGCAGTTATGGATGGTAAGCAAGTTGCTGTGCTTGTACCAACTACTCTTTTAGCTGAGCAACATTATGATAATTTTGTTAATCGTTTTGAAAATTTCCCTATTAACATAGAGGTCGTTAGTAGATTTAATACAGCTAAGGATATTACCAATATATGCAAGCGACTAAAAGAAGGTAAAATCGATATTATGATTGGAACTCATAAACTTTTAAATGATAAGTTTGTGTACAATGATTTAGGTTTACTAATAATTGATGAGGAACAGCGTTTTGGTGTTAAACATAAGGAAAAAATTAAACATCTAAAAAATACAGTAGATGTATTAACTTTAAGTGCAACACCAATTCCAAGAACATTGCATATGAGTTTAATAGGAATTAGAGATTTATCGGTAATAGAAACACCACCGAAAGAGCGTCAGCCTATTCAAACATTTGTGACTTCACAAAATAATATGGTAATAAAAGAAGCAGTTATGAATGAAGTATCTCGTGGAGGTCAAGTATTTTACGTATACAATAAAGTCGAAAGTATAGATGAAAAGTATCTAGAACTAAAAAAACTTTTACCAGATGTAAATATTGCTTATGCTCATGGAAGAATGACACAACGTGAGCTAGAAAATATTATGACTGATGTAATTGACAGAAATATGATGTGTTGATAACAACAACAATTATAGAAACAGGAATAGATATATCTAATGTTAATACACTTATTGTTGAGGATGCAGATAAATTTGGCCTTAGTCAGCTTTATCAACTAAGAGGTCGTGTAGGTCGTAGTAGTCGAGAAGCATATGCTTATTTAATGTATAAACCATTTAAATCACTAACTGAGAATTCAGAAAAAAGACTCTCAGCTATAAAAAACTTCACTACTTTGGGAAGTGGATTTAAGATTGCTATGCAAGATTTATCAATTCGTGGTGCTGGCGATGTATTAGGAGGAAGACAGCATGGATTTATTGATTCAGTTGGATACACTCTGTACTCACAGATGTTGGAACAAGAAATACAAGCTAAAAAAGGTGTTTTAGAACCTATACTAGAAAAAGATAAAACTCAAGATATATCATACTACGAAAATATTATTAAAGAAGTGGCTCCAAAACTAACTAAAGACGTTTTTGAAGTAGAAGAAGAAACTTTAGAAATTAAGTTAAATGTTGATGCATTTATTCCAAAAGACTATATCAGTAGTGATGCGGATAAAATTGACTTTTTATAAGAGATTCAATAACGCTACAACTGATGAGGAAATAGATATTATTGTAGAAGATTTAATTGATAGATTTTTCTGATTTTGGCCAAGAAGTTAATAATTTAATAGATATTTGTTATTTAAAAAGTTATGGCTAAAAAGTACTTCTGTAGAGAGTATTAAAGAATTAGCTAATAAGGTAATAGTTAGTTTTGACAAAAAAATATACTGTCTAGATTAAAAGGTAAAGAACTATTTTCTGCATTAACACCGCATAAAGATGTTAGAATAGTTGCGAAAGATGGATTCTACTTAGAAATAGATAAAAAAGAAAAATATAGTATTAGAAGAATCCGTGATATGATCGCTATTGTAAATGAAAATATGGAGGAAGTTGATGAATAAAGTGAGATGTTCATGGGCAAAAGGTGAATTAGATATAGCATATCACGATACAGAGTGGGGAAGAAAAAAACTCATGATGAAAGAGAATTGTTTGAGTATCTAATTTTAGAAGCGATGCAAGCTGGTTTAAGCTGGTCATTAATTTTAAAGAAAAGAGAAAACTTTAAAAGAGCCTTTGATAATTTTGATTATAATATTTGTGCTAATTATAGTGATGAATACTTAGAATTATTACGTAGTGATGAAGGTATTATAAGAAATAAATTAAAAAAATATGGTGTAAGAAAAAAACGCTATAGCTTTTATAAAAAAATACAAGAAGAATTTGGATCGTTCGATAAATATATATGGAATTTTACAAACTATAAAAACTATAAATTCAAATCATAAAACTTCTTCAGATGTCCCAAGCAAAAACTGAGTTGTCAGATGCTATTAGTAAAGATATGAAAAAAAGCGAGGATTTACCTTTGTAGGTAGCACAATTATTTATAGCTATATGCAAGCAATTGGTATGATAAATGATCATACTGTAGATTGTTTTTTTGTCATAAAGAATGTTGTGAATAATTAGAATACTATAAATACTTTTACTTTATAACGAATAACGTCTATAATATAAAGGATATTTAATTTAATGATTGGATTTTTTTCAAATGAATAAGAGAACTATTAAAATTGAAAAAGATTATTAATATAAATGAGTATGTTAATACTTTTAAGAATGAAATAAAGAAAAATACAAGAAATACCTAAAATGCCTACTTGTGAATTTACCCATATTGGTGCTACCAGCAAAGAAGGTTTATATGGTGAAAAAAATATTAGATATTCTTGTCGTTGTAGAGAATTTACATGAAATAACAACGTTTGATGAAAAAAAGACTTAACAATATTAAGTATCATAGAATTGCTCATAATGGAATTAAAGGTATAATAAAGTATGCAAGATTAACAGATTATTTTTTTCTATGAGTTATGATGTGGTATTGTATATTGTTCAAAGAGGGACAGATATTCATCAAGATTTTTTTGAGATTCAAGGAAGTATTTAATAACGAAAAATTTAATAAAAGAATACAATAAATTTAAAAAGTGAAAAACTGTGAGAGTTCTTATAAGGAGTATTCACTTAATAAATTAGAATTTATAAAACAAAAATGATAAAGAGGATTGAGAAAGATGTCTAAAGTAGAAGCTATAAAAAAATATTTTAAAAATAGTGATGTTTTTAGAGAATGAAGCTCTAAAAACAATATAGTTATACAAAAAAACAGGAGGAAATGCTGATATACTAGTAAGAGTAAAAATCAGAAGAAGATTTCCAAAAATATTATTAAGTATAGTAATGATAACAATATAAATTTAACGATATTAGGTAATGGTTCTAACGTTTTAATTTCAGATAATGGTATTAGAGGAATTGTAGTAATTACAAGTGAATTAAACAATATTACTTTATCTGAAGATAATATACTAACTTGTTATGCAGGAACAACTTTAGAAGAATTAGCTGATTTTTGTATAGAAAATAGTTTAACAAATCTTGAATTTTCATGTGGTATACCTGGAAGTGTAGGTGGAGCAATATTTATGAATGCTGGTGCCTATGGTGGGGAAATGAAAGATGTTGTTCAAAAAGTAGAAGTATTTACTAGAAATGGCGAAAAAGAAAAACTTATACTAATGAGGAAATGCAATTTTCATATCGTCATTCAGTAATACAAGAAACAAAAGAAATTATCTCAAAAGTTTACTTTAAAATGGATAAAGGTAATAAAGAAGAAATAGTTGCTAAAGTAGAAGACTTAAATAAACAACGTTCAGATAAACAACCTTTAGAGTATCCTTCATGTGGTTCAGTGTTCAAAAGACCAGAAGGTTACTTTGCTGGTAAATTAATTCAAGATGCTGGATTACAAGGCTTAACAGTAGGTGGAGCACAAGTTTCTAAAAAACATGCTGGATTCATGGTTAATGTTAACAATGCAACTTGTGAAGATTATAAAAAAATTTAATTAAAAAAAGTTCAAGAAAAAAAGTACTAGAAAAACTCAGGTGTCGAGCTTGAATGTGAAGTTAAAAATTCTAGGAGAATAATAAAAAAAGTTAGTTACATAAGCGTAACTAACTTTTTTGTTACTTAGAATTGTCTACAAATTTTTTATATTGAGCAAGGTTTTGTTCGTTTTTATTATTTGTTTTTGGAGTATAGAATGATCTTCCCACTAGATTATCAGGTAAATATTGTTGTTTTATATAACCACTTGGATGACTGTGAGGGTACTTATACCCAACACCTCTATTAAGTTTATCAGCACCATAGTAATGACTATCACGAAGGTGATCAGGAATAACAAATTTAGGATTTGTTTTTATTTCACTAAGTGCAGAATCTATAGCCGTGATTGCAGTATTAGATTTTATTGAAAGAGCTAACTGAATTACTGCATTGGCTAATGGGATGCGTGCTTCAGGTAGTCCGAGCATTTTTGCAGATTCAATAGCTGCATGTACAAAAGGACCAATATTAGGATTAGCTAGTCCAATATCTTCATAAGCAATTACACTCATACGACGATATATAGTATCTAAATCACCGCTATCAATAAGAAGTGCTAAGTAATAAAGGGATGCATCAACATCACTTCCTCTAATTGATTTTTGAAAAGCACTAATGATATCGTAAAAAGCATCGCCATCTTTATCATAGTTTTTAAAGTTTCCTAAAGATAGGCTTAAAAGTTTTTCTTTAGTTATATGTTCACCTTCATTAGAAAGATTGTATAAAATTTCAAATGTATTAAGTGAAAATCTTAGGTCTCCAGATGAATTTAATGCTATAGTTTTAAGTGCATCATTATCGATAGTTAGATTTTTTTAGGGAATATTTCATTATTCTTTGATATTTTTTTTAAGATATTCATAAATATCATTTTCTGATACTTGTTTTTAATTCAAATATTATTAATCTTGATCTAATTGCAGGATTAACAGTATGATAGGGATTATTCGTTGTACACCCTATAACATATATATTATCGTATTCTATTTCAGGTAGTAGAATATCTTGCATAGGTTTTTGTAAGTCTATGAAATTCATCTAGTAATAAAATAACTTTTTTTGAATCTTTTTAGACTCCTCGATTACAGTAGTAAGATCTTTTTAGTACAATTTACTGCATTTAGTATTTTAAACTTATAATCTAGTTCATTCGCAAGTGCATTTGCAATTGATGTTTTTTTCCAGTGCCAGGAGGTCCGTATAAAAATAAAAAGAAAAACATTTTTTTTGCTCGTTACTATTTTCGTTAATACTTTATTTTCTCCTATAAGATGATGTTGACCTATAATATCATCTATTTTTTTAGGACGTAGTCTATTAATAAGAGTTTCCATATAACCTCCAACTTAAAAATTTATTCAGTACATAGATTATAACATATTTATGTTATACTTGGGAATTAAGATTATATATTCAAGTAAATATGTAAAATACTGTGAATTAAGCATAATAGTAACTCTTAGAATTAATTGTAAAATTTTACATAATGATGAAAATGTGATAAACTAAATAAATAATAAATTAAGGGGATGTTTAGGATTCGACAGGGATACTAGTCTTCTTAGTGGCATGTAGGAGGGTTGGCTCCTTTAACAACACATCAGTTAAATATAACTGGCGAAAATACAAATTACGCTTTAGCAGCTTAATAAGCTAAAGGCTGATTACTTTGTTTGACTGTGACAAAGCTAATCGGTTCATTAATTAGCAGTCTACGATTTTTCTCTTCCGTTTGTAGAGAAAAATAAGAGATTAATCAAACTCGTTTTTCATTGCCTGTTTATCGGCTTAAGTGGAAAATTAAATTTAATAGGTAAACTAAACATGTAGAAGCTAAGGGGAGGTATTTTTGGACGCGGGTTCAAATCCCGCCATCTCCATATCAATGCTAGAGTATTAATACTCTAGTATTTTTTTATAAATAGTATTAAAAAAAGTGTATTGTAATTGTTTGCATATATATATATATATATAGTATAATAAGGGTGTAAAAAGAATAATTATTTTGGGAGGAGATAATTATGATGAAATTAATGTCAATATTTAAATTCGGGGATTTAGATAATCAAGATGAAGTCTATAAAGGTGGTGTTCCCTCAATTCTTGTAGCGATAGGAAGACACTTATGGTTAAGTGTAACTAATATCGTTAAAGCAATAGGTTATACTTTATATTTAGCAACTTGGTTAATCTATGCAATGTTTGTATTAGTAGGAATAGGACTTTTAGGTTACTATATTTATCAAGTAGCATTAGCACTATTTTGGTAATACATAATATAATAAAAAAATAGCTGTAATAGAGTCTACAAATACTCTTTTACAGCTGTTTTTTTATAAAGAAGGCCAGTTTGTAAATAATTATTAATTATGCTATAATATACCTATAATCAAAAGGAAGTAAAAAAATGCTAATTAAATTTTCAGAAAATCTATATTATACAAAACAGCGTTATATGTATCTAGAACCTGCAATAGGTTATGTAAAAGGTAAATATTTTTCTGTTATGCTTGATGCAGGAAATGGACCTGAACAAGTTAAACAATTTCTTGATGAATTAAAAGAAAATGAATTACCATTACCTAGCTATATAATACTTACTCATCATCACTGGGATCATAGTTTTGGAGCAGGATATTTGGATATTCCAATTATATCAACGCAACGAGCAAGAGATGCCCTTGTTGAATTTTCTAATTTAAAATGGGATGATGAAAGTTTATACAAAAGAGTTGAAGAAGGTTCTGAAATTAAATATAGTGCGGATGTACTAAAAAAGGTTTATGAAAATCATGATATCAAAATAAGAATTCCTGATATGCCTAAAGTAGGTGATATTACTTTGAATTTAGGTGGGATAAGGTTGAATTGCATAGCTAGTGACAATTCACATTCTGATGATGCATTTTTAATTTATATTGCTGAGGAGAAAGTATTATTTTTAGGAGATAGCCATGCTAAAAATTATTATACTAAACCTATGAGCTATGATAAAGTTAAGCTTCGTGATTATATCGATAAGATAACGCAAATTGATTTTGAGTATGCTATCCCAGGTCATGGGAATATTTTTACAAGAGATGAATTGCTAACTTATTTAGAAAAAGAATATGCAAAAATGAGGTGATAAAATGACTGATTTATATTTATATCTCGATTGGATTCTTTTATTAATATTGTCGCTGGCATTTTGTCAACAGTTATTTTCTAAGAAATTTGGTTTCTTTGGAATAACGTCAATAATCAGTTTAGCGATATATATTGCCTTACATTCTTACAAAACAGGGATAAGTATTTTTGTATTCTTGCTATTTGTTGGTGGAGTATCTCTTATAGCACTAGAGATGTTTATACCTGGAGGTATAGTAGGAACTGTAGGGGTGATTACCTTAGTCTATGCAATCATATATGTAAATGAATCAACATATAATATTGCATTCATAATTATAATTTCATTTATGCTTTCAGTGGCTTTATTTTTATTCAATAGAAAAGTGCTAAATAAAAAATTAAACTTTTTAAATCAATTAGTTTTAAATGATGCAATTTCTACTGAAGATGGCTATGTCGCTAGTGAAAGTAGAAGTGATCTGGTAGGCAGTACTATGATGTCTTATACTGACCTAAGACCAGCCGGTGTAGCTGTATTAAATGAAGAAAAGTTTGATGTTGTTACTGACGGAGATTTTATAGAAAAAGGTAATAAAATTGAGGTTGTACGTGTCGAAGGTATGCGTATAGTAGTTAGAAAAATATAATTAAGGAGGAAATGATATGCCAGAATTAGTATTCTCAGGTATTACATTGGTTGTAGTATTAATACTTATTTCAGTATTCTTTACATTCTTCCCACTTGGATTATGGATTAGTGCTATCGCTGCTGGTGTAAAAGTTAGTATTTTTACATTAGTGGGTATGCGTTTAAGACGTGTTATTCCAAGTAGAGTTATTAATCCAATGATTAAAGCTCATAAAGCTGGATTAGATGTAAGTATCAACCAATTAGAAAGTCACTATTTAGCAGGAGGGAACGTAGACAGAGTTATTAACGCTCTTATTGCAGCTCATCGTGCTAATATAGTAAGTTTAACTTTTGAACGTTGTGCAGCTATCGACCTTGCAGGTCGTGATGTTCTTCAAGCAGTTCAAATGAGTGTAAATCCAAAAGTTATTGAAACTCCATACATTGCTGGGGTTGCAATCAACGGTATCGAAGTTAAAGCTAAAGCAAGAATCACAGTTCGTGCTAATATTGAACGTTTAGTTGGGGGAGCTGGAGAAGAGACAGTTATTGCCCGTGTAGGTGAAGGGATTGTTTCTACAATCGGTTCTTCTGAATCACATACAGTAGTTTTGGAAAACCCAGATAGAATTTCTAAAACAATTTTAGATAAAGGATTAGATGCAGGTACTGCATTTGAAATCTTATCGATTGATATTCTTGATGTAGATATCGGCCAAAACATTGGTGCAAATCTACAAACTGAACAAGCAATTGCCGATAAAAATATTGCACAAGCTAAAGCTGAGCAACGTCGTGCAATGGCTGTAGCTGCTGAACAAGAGATGAAAGCAAGAATCCAAGAAATGCGTGCTAAAGTAGTAGAAGCAGAGGCTGAATTACCACTTGCTATGGCAAAAGCATTCCAAGACGGAAATCTTGGTGTTATGGATTATATGAACTATAAAAACTTAGAAGCAGATACAGGAATGAGAGATTCAATTAAACGTATGTCTCAACCAGAAGCAGGAGAAAACAAATAATTAGATAAAAGGAGGATGTGAAATGTCATTTCTTATTTTCGCAGCACCAATAATATTTATCATAATTTTTGTTATCTTCATAGCAGTATTTTCTTCTGATAGCAAAAAAATATAGAAGAAATCTAGATAATAATAAACAGATGCAACTAGATGAAGCCTCGAGAAAAATGCTTTGAAGGCAGTTGAAAAAAATTAGAAGAAATAAAAATGAATCTAATTATTCTAATGGAACTTCTTCTACAGCAAGTTCTACGGTTAGAACATCAGTTCAAACTGTTTCTGAACAAAAATAATCAATCTACTTTAAATACATACCAAGAATATTATAATAAATATTATAATAGAGGTACTAGTAAGTTTAGACAACAACGTAATTTTCAAAATATAAATAATAGTGCAGCAGGAGATACTCCAACTTTAGTTTTCTCAAAAAGAAAAATTTAGTGAGAGGTTTAATTGCTAAAGAATATTTAAATAAAAAAATATGGTGGTAGAAAATAATGAGTACTTCAGCCATAATATTTATAATAATAACTGTAGCATCTTTTTATTAGACAATAAGAAAAAGAAAAAAATCAGAAAAAGATCCAGCTAAAAACTATTAAAAAAACACCAAAGGTCAAGTTAGGGCCGATTAAAAAGCAAAAATCAAAAAGCAAGTTACTGAAACTGTGCATACTTATCAAGGACCACAGGCGAAAAAACAAAAATTATGTAAGACAGACAACTAGGAAAAATAGTAGATAGAGAACAAGAAATATACTCTAACTCGAAAAATAGTAGATAAAGATAAAAATTGTTAATGATATAATTTTTTTCAGAAATATTATCGAAACCAAAAAGTAAGAGATAAATAATAGGAGGTATAAGATGAAAAAAAGACTTTTAACTATATAAGTTATTGCATTTATTCATTTATACCTCTTTATTTTGCTTTTACTAGGTTATACTTTAGTAAGGCAAGATAATGAGGATGTAATTTTTAGTTCTTATATTAATACTAAGTTCTATTTTTTTCTTTGATAGCTTTAAGCAATACACGTCCAACTAATATTTTTTTGTATGTTCAAAAGAAGAAGTAGTAAAAAAACAAAAAGGTATAGATTATATTTATTTAGTTTTAATGATAATATTAACTTTTCTAATTATTAATGAAAAGATAATATTTATATACAAAGTAGCGTTCTTATTAATAATATTTTTTTAATTTTATATAAAACTTCATTTAAATATAAAAAGTTATACTTTAATAATATTAGGCTATCAAATGTATACAATTCGTGATAAAAATAGTATATAGCAAAAAAACTGAAAGCGAATTATATAAGATATTAAAAAAGTAAAAAAATATCTTCAGATTATTGAGATAAACGATAATATATATATAGAAAACGAAAAAAATATACAATTACTAACTTTTATTGTAAAGATTTTTTTAAACTAAGTATATTTATAATAAAAAAAGTAATTAATATCATAATTTTTAAGGAGAATATAGCATGAGAGCTGTCGATATAATTGAAAAGAAGAAGAAAAATCAGGAATTGTCTAAGGAAGAAATAGACTTTCTTTTAGAAGGATACTTAAAAGGAGAAATTCCTGATTATCAAATGAGTTCATTTTTAATGGCTGTATATTTTAATAATATGACTAAAGAAGAGTTGACGTATTTCACCTTAAAAATGAGAGATTCTGGAGATACAATTTTCTTCGATAATTTAGATTATTATCTTGTTGATAAACACTCAACAGGAGGAGTAGGAGATAAAGTTACCGTTGTTCTTGGACCGATTTTATCAGCAGTAGGTATGGCAACAACTAAATTATCAGGGAAAGGTTTAGGACATACAGGAGGAACGATAGATAAGTTTGAATCTATAGAAAACTTCAGATTTAGTGTAACAAAAGAAGAATTAGTAGAGATTGCTAACAAAACAGGTGTAGGTTTAATGGGATATAGTGATAATATAGTACCATTAGATAAAAAGATATATGCACTTCGTGATGTTACTGCAACAGTAGATAGTATTCCTTTAATAGCAAGTAGTATTATGAGTAAAAAACTAGCTATTCAATCAAATCTTATTATTTTAGATGTTAAGGTTGGAGACGGTGCTTTTATGAAAACTATCGAAGATGCTAGAGAATTATCTAGGAGGATGGTTGAGATTGGTAATAGCGTAGGTAGAAAAACTATAGCAGTACTAACTAATATGGAAGAACCATTAGGTTATAGTATTGGAAATGCCAACGAAATAATCGAAGGGATAGAGGCCTTAAAAGGGAACTGGTCGAACGACTTAAAAGAAGTAGTTTATGAAATTGTCTATCTAGCTTTAAAACATAAAGGTGAAGTAGAAACGTTTGAACAAGCTAGTAAAATAATTGATAATGTAATAGCTAATGGAAAAGCTTTAGAACTACTTAAAGAATTTATTGAATTAAGCGGTGGTAATGGTGAAGTTGTAAATGATTATAGCCTATTACCTACACCAAAATCAGTTTTAGAAGTTTATTCAAATGAGGAAGGTTATATTACAAAGATAAAGGCTGAAGAGATTGGTAAAGCGGCTATGGTTATAGGGGCAGGTCGAGCTACAAAAGAAGATGGAGTGGATCACGCAGTAGGTTTATTACTCAAGAAAAAAGTAGGGGATAAAGTACAAGTAGGTGATTTAATAGCTGAAATACATTACAATGATTCAAAAAATATAGAATCTAGTAAAAATATGATTTTAGATGCGTTTGTAGTTGGTAAGAATAAAGTAGAAAACATTAAAAATATTTTAGAAATAATAGAATAGAGGTATAAAATGGGATTAAATAAATATATTGATCACACTGTATTAAAAAGCAACAGCTAATAAAGAAGATATTAGAAAAATTATGTGAAGAAGCAAGAGAATATAATTTTTATAGCGTATGTGTTAATGGATGTTATGTAAATGATGCTAAAAATTACTTAGAAGGAACAGATGTGAAAGTAGCTGCTGTAGTTGGTTTTCCGCTAGGTGCTATGACTACTACATCAAAAGTATTCGAAGCTAAAGAAGCAATAGAAAATGGAGCTAGTGAAATTGATATGGTAATCAATATTGCTAAATTAAAAGATCAAGAATATGATTATGTAAGAGAAGAAATTCGTCAAATTAAAGAGGTAATTGGTGAAAATGTTCTTAAAGTAATTATTGAAACTTGTTATCTGACTGATGAAGAAAAAGTTAAAGCTTGTGAATTAGCTTTAGCTGCAAAGGCTGATTTTGTAAAAACTTCAACTGGTTTTGGAACAGGCGGTGCAACGTTTGAAGATGTTAAGCTAATGAAAGAAACTGTTGGTAATAATGCAAAAGTAAAAGCAAGTGGTGGAGTAAAAGATAAAGAGACTGCTGAAAAATATATAGAACTTGGTGCTGACAGATTAGGTACAAGCTCAGGTATTGCAATAATGGAATAGATAAAAATTAAATGGAGGTATAAAATTTTATACCTCTTTTTTTATTTTGTTTAAATAAAAAAACAGAAATTATTTTTTTAAATTATTATTTAGAAACTTATTTAATTATTAATAAAAAAAGTAAGATTTAAAAATATAAGTGTTATAAAAAGAATATTAAAAAAATAATATGTTTACAAATATTGATATGATAATATAAATTCAAAAATAAAAATGTGAAAAAAAGTTAAAAATATACATTTATTTTAAAAAAATAGAAATATATTATCTAGACATTTATAGTAGATATAGTAAGAACATTGTTGATTATCGCAAGAAAGCATCATAAAATTGTACTTGAAAAAAGAAAAATATTCTGATATAGTGAAATACAAAGTTAACTAATGTATAGTTATAAAATCGAATTAAAGGAGATTTCTGGTATGAAAAAAGGAATGACAATATTTGCATTAACAACAATATTATGTGGTGCAGCAGCTATTACAGAAAATCATAATCAAGCATTTGCTAGAAGTGGATCGCACTCAAGCGGACATAGTGCAAGCTCTGGAAGAAGTTCACACTCAAGCGGACATAGTGCAAGCTCTGGAAGAAGTTCACATTCAAGTGGACATAGTGCAAGTTCGGGAAGAAGCTCACATTCAAGCGGATATAGTGCAAACTCAGGAAGGAGCTCACACTCAAGTGTACATAGTGCAAGCTCTGGAAGAAGTTCACATTCAAGTGCACACAGTTCAAACTCAGGGAAAAACTCACACTCAAAAGGACATAGTGCAACAGTAGGAAAAAGTACAAGTTCAAAAGGACATAGTGCAACAGCAGGAAAAAATTCAAGTTCGAAAGGGCATAATGCAACTACAGGAAGAAGTTCAAATACAAAAGGACATGGTGCTGTTGTAAGCAATAAATCTAATTCAAAAGGAAAAAATACAAAAGGTAATAGAAATTCAAAACCTAGTAATGTAGCAACTAAAGGTAGAGGTGCAAATACAAAGACAGCTGTTAACAATAAAAAAATAATAAATTAAATACAGCTAAAAAAATAATAATAAAAAAAGTCAAATGCTTTAAATAATAAGGCAAATGTTAAAGGTAAAGCAACAAATCATAAAAAAATCAGTCATTAACTTCTAAAAAAAGGAAATAATAGTAAAAACAAGTAAAGTTACTAAAAAAATAATAAAAAGAACCCAAAGTAAAAACTAATTTGGTATCGAAAACGAAATCAAAAATAAAAAAAGGTACAGCCGTAAATCCTAAAAAAAGAAAAACTAACTTATCACCAAAAAGTAGCTGCTAAAAAAAGTATAAAAACAAAAAGAAGAAATTAGCAGATTATCAACTTGGTCTATATTAAAAATATGTATACCAACATAGAAATGGTAGTAAGATTAACGAATTACATGGATGTTACTGCGGACCATTTTTTGGGGATACTAAAAAAGGTCCAAAACCAGTAGATATACTAGACAGATTATGTAGACAACATGATATTGGCTATGAGAAAAAAGGATATTTTAATAGACAAGTTAATAATGAATTCATAGCAGGAGTAAACAAATATGCATCTAAAATGAAACCAGCAGAAAGAGAAAAAGCTTATTATTTTGCTGAAGGTTTTAAACGTATGAATAACACTCCTTTACAGGAAGTAGCAAAAGCATTTAATCTAGCAAGCAAACCATTTACTGCTGTAGCAAATTTCATCTCAAATGGAGCTAAAGCGATTGGTAACCTATTTAATGGTAATAGAACTTCTACAATAAATAAAACTAGTAATAATTTTGATAGAGGAGGAAGCGATGGTAAAAAAATCTATATCCATGGCTAAAAAAACCAAGAGTAGCTCGTTAATTTCTTTTGGTAATTTATAAATAAAAAAAGTCTTTGATTCAAAAAAAATAGAATCAAAGACTTTTTATATATTCAATAACATATATAATCTAAGTATTTATAATATTTTTATACAGCATATACAAGAATAATTTTAATAGATAAATATCAGTATTTATAGTATAATAGAGAATGGTTTATTATGACATGAAATAAGGGAATTTTGACCATGTCATTGATTTGTAGATAATAGAAATTTTTTTAATAAAAAAAGTTATTAAAAAAAGTGTAAAAAGTAATTTAAAGGAGATTATTAATGTTACCAAAGTCATTTGAACAATATAAATTTAATGAATTTGTAAATAATGCAATAGTAGACTTAGGATTCTCTAATCCTACAAAAATTCAAGAGAGAGTATTTTCTCCTGTTTTAAAAGGTAAGAATATTGTAGCTAAATCACAAACAGGAAGTGGGAAAAGTCATTCTTTCTTATTACCAATATTTAGTAAATTAGATTTAAGTAAAAAGAAAACCCAAAGTATTATATTAGCGCCGACTAGAGAATTATCTCGTCAACTTTATGATATGGCTCTACAAATAGCTGAATTTAGTGAAGAAGATATAAAAATAACGCTATGTATTGGTGGGCAAGATTTAAATCGTGATATTGAAAGAGTATCAAACGCACCGCATATTATTATTGGTACACCAACTCGTGTTTTAGAATTAGATAGAGCTAGTGCCTTATCAATAAAAGAAGTAGAATCTTTAGTAATTGATGAATGTGATATGATGATTGATCTTGGATTCATGGAAGATGTAGATAAGATTTCAAAAAGAGCGGCAGAAAATTGTCAATTCTTAGTATTCTCAGCAACAATCCCTACTCAAATGAGTCATTTCTTAAAAAAATATTTAAAAAATGCACAATATATAGAAATTGACAATGCAAAATTTGGAAAAAAATAGAATATATATTAATTCCAGAAAAAAAGTTCAACTAGATTAGAAAAAAATTATATGAGATAACTACAGTTATTAATCCGTATTTAGCACTTATATTTGCTAACAAAAAAACAGAAGTTGAGGAAATTAGTAGTTATTTAATTTCTCAAGGACTAAATGTAGGTGTACTTCATGGTGATTTAACTCCACGTGAGAGAAAACAAATGCAACGTAGAATTAATAATTTAGATTTTACTTATGTTGTTGCTAGTGATCTAATGAGTCGTGGAATTGATATTGAAGGTGTTAGTCATGTTATTAACTTCAATATACCTAATGACCTAGATTTCTTTGTTCACCGTGCTGGAAGAACTGGGCGTGCTGGGTTAAGTGGAGATTGTATCACTATATACAATAATAAAGATGAAGAAAAACTACAAGCACTTGAAAGTCGCGGTATAGAATTTAATCACCAAGATATTCGTAACGGAGAGTTTATTGAAGTAAAAGATAGAAATAAACGTCAAAGTAGAAAGAAAGTTGTAGCTGATCACAACTTAACTGAAAAAAATTAAAAATCTAAAGTTAGAGTGTCTAAAAAAGTTAAACCAGGATATAAGAAAAAAATATAAATATAAAATGGATAAACTTAAACAAAAAGAAAGAAGAAAATTTGCTAAGCGAACTAATAGAGCAAATAGAGGTAAATAATGAAAAATTTAAAAATTGGTTCTCATGTGTCAATGTCAGGGAAAGAGATGATGCTAGGATCTGTAAAAGAAGCAGCTAGCTACAATAGTGATACATTTATGATTTATACTGGAGCTCCTCAAAATACTCGTAGAAAACCAATCGAAGAATTGAGAATAGATGAGGCTCATAAGCTAATGGCTGAAAATAACATAAGTGATATAGTGGTTCATGCACCATATATTATTAATTTAGCTAACACTATTAAACCAGAGATTTATCAACTAGCTGTAGATTTCTTACGTTTAGAAATAGAAAGAACAGAAAAAATTGGAGCAAAAAATATAGTGCTTCACCCAGGTTCACACGTTAAAGCGGGAGCAGATGTTGGGATAGCTAGTATAGTTAAAGGTTTAAATGAAGTACTAACAAAAGATATGAAACCTAATATAGCTCTTGAAGTTATGGCAGGAAAAGGTAGTGAATGTGGTAGAACTTTTGATGAAATAGCAAAAATTATAGATGGTGTAAATCTAAATGAAAAATTAACTGTTACATTTGATACTTGTCATGTATTTGAAGGTGGGTATGACATCGTAAATGATTTAGACGGAGTATTAACAGAATTCGATAAAATAGTTGGTTTAGATAGAATACAAGTCTTACATATTAACGATAGTAAAAATACTCTAGGTGCTCATAAAGATCGCCATGAAAATATTGGTTATGGTGGAATCGGCTTTGATGCGATTAACCGTATAGTACATCTTAAAGAATTTGCTAATTTACCTAAAATTTTAGAAACACCATGGTATGGTGAAAAAAAAGATATAGCTCCATATAAAGATGAAATAGCTATGCTAAGAAAAAGGGGAATTTGTAGATTTTAAAAAACTAATAATCTAGGAGGCTGCTTATGAAATTAGTTGAAGAAAAAAAGTTGATAAAATAATGAAACTTTTTAAAAAGAAAAAAAGGTTATAAATATACCGATAAAAGAAAATCGATGGTAGAACTACTTGTGACTGAAGATAGATATATAAATGCTAGATATGTATCAGAAACACTTAATAAAGTTTATCCAGGATTAAGTTTTGATACAATCTATAGAAATCTAAGTACCTATGAAGAGTTAGGTATTTTAGAGACAACCGAGATTAAGGGAGAAAAATATTTCAAAATAGGGTGTTTGGAAACTGATCATCACCACCATCATCATATTTGTTTGAAGTGTGGAAAAGCAAAAATTATACATGTTAATGTATGTGGTAATTTGGAAATAGAAGAGCTTAAAGGGTATAGAATAGATGGTCATAAGTTTGAAGTTTATGGACTATGTCCAGATTGCCTAAGAAAAGAGGAAACTAAATAATGTTTGATGGAATTTTGCCAATATTTAAAGAACGAGGTATGACTAGTCATGATGTTGTTTTTAAGGCAAGAAAGATACTTCAAATGAAAAAAATTGGTCATTCCGGAACACTTGATCCCGAGGTTGATGGAGTATTGTTACTTCTTTTAGGTGGAGCAACTAAGGTAAGTGATTATACCATGGATTTAGGCAAAAGTTATCGAGCAGAAGTGTGTTTAGGCATAAAGACAACAACAGAAGATTTAACAGGAGAAATCCTTGAAGAGAGAACAGTAGAAGGTATTGATATATCTGAGATAAAGGATATTTTAAAAACTATGGTTGGTGAAATAGAACAAACACCTCCGATTTATTCAGCTGTTAAAGTAAATGGTAGAAAACTATATGAATATGCACGACGTGGACAGTTTGATGTAGAGATACCTTCGAGGAAAGTTAATATTTATAATATAGAGTTTATAGATAATAGTGAGTATTACAAGGATGGTAAATTCTATTTTACGATCGATATAAATTGTGGAAAAGGTACTTATGTTAGAACGATAGCAACTAGTATAGGAGAAAAGCTAAATATTCCAAGTACTATGAGTAAGCTAACACGAACAAGTAGTGGTAAAATAACAATAGATCATTGCTTGAAACTTGCTGATGTAGAAAAATGCCTTGAAGAAAATACTTTAGAAGATAAAATACTAAAGAAAGAATATGCATTAGAAGAATATCAGTTTGTGGAGATTCCATTATTTAGGGCAAAAGCAGGTTATGAATGGACTTTAGATTTAGAAAAAAATCAATTTCAGATTATGATTTTTTTCGAATGGAATAGTTTTTACTTATAATAATGAAGCAATAGCAATATATTATTTAAAAAGATAAGGATGATGAATTGTTGTCAGTAAAAAAACAACATTTCCTAAAAATATTAGAGTAGCAGGTAAGAGAAAACGATGAGAATTTTTTTAATATTTCTAAAAATAAATGAAATAGAAAAAAAGATAGCAAGAAAAGAATAGCTGCCTTTAGGATTTTTTTGATGGCTTACATACAGCGCATCAAGAAATAATTAAAGGTGCAATCGATAAATCACAGAATGATGCTTTATCAATAGTTATTACATTCGATAAAAAGTCCAAAAGAGTACTTTGGAAAAAACTACAGAAGAAGCAATAACACCAATAAAGAAAAAAATCTGAGTTATTAGAAGAGTTAGGTGTAGATGAAGTTTATTATTTGGAGTTTAATGAAAAATTACAAACATTATCTGCAGAAGATTTTATTAATAATATCTTAAAAAAATTAAATGTAGAAAAGGTATTCTGTGGTTATGACTACAGATTTGGTAATAAAGGAATAGGGACACCACAATTGATAAAAAGATAGTGGAATAGAAGTTGATATTCTTGAAAAAAAGAGTTAAATGATGGTAAAATTTTCAACAACTGCTTTAAAAAAAGCAGTTCAAGAAGGGAACTTCACAGAATATTATAATCTTTCAAACAGACATTATTCAATCACTGGTATAGTAGTAAAAGGAAGACAATTAGGAAGAACTATTAATTTTCCGACTGCTAATTTAAAAATTAGATGAAAAATATTTATTGCCTGATACAAACGGAGTTTATATAACTAAAACGAAAGTGAAAGGGAAAAGTATATAAATCAATCACTAATATTGGGTACAATCCTACAGTATCAGATGGGAAAGATAAGAAGTTTATAGAAACACATATTCTAGACTTCGATGAAGATATTTATGATGAAAAAGATAGAAGTGTTTTTTTCTATGAATTTTTACGAAAAAGAGCAAAAAAATTTGAGAGTTTTAATCACTTAAAAGAGCAATTACAAAAAAAGATAAAAAAAGAAATGTGAAGAGAAAGATATATAATTTTTTTAGGAAAAAAATATAATATTAGCTCTGTTTTCCTTGAATTATTCTTAAAAAAATAGTGTAAAAATAACTAATGTTCCTTATTCGTGGTATAGAAACACTCCAGATTCTTCACTAGGATTAAGGTCACAAAATAAAATTATATGGAGGAAATTACAATGGCAGCAATTAGTCAAGAAAGAAAACAAGAAATTATCGCTAAATTCCGTACTCATGAATCAGATACTGGTTCTCCAGAAGTACAAATCGCAGTATTAACTGCAGAAATCGATGCTTTAACTGAGCACTTAAACACTCACAAAAAAAGATCACGCAGGTCGTCGTGGATTACTTAAAAAAGTTTTCCGTCGTCGTCACTTACTAGACTATTTAATTAAAAAAGATATCCAAAGATACCGTGAATTAATTAAAGCTCTAGGATTAAGAAGATAATTTTTAAAAACATTACAGGAAAGCCTATTGAAAGATATCGGCTTTCTTTTTTGACATAAATAACAATAAAGAACAGAAAAACAGGGTTAATTCAGATAAAGTAATAGAAGAATAATATAGAAAAGTAAAGTAAGCAATGGTTATTATTAAATCTAGTAATTTATAAAAAAATAGCATAGTAGTCATAAACTACTACGCTATTATAGGTCTAGCTTTTTTTAGGTAAGAGAATTTTTATTTTTGTATTTTTGTATATAAGTTCATAATAATTATACTTAGTATCATTATTAAGTATAGTATAATAAAGGTCTCTATATGGTCTTTGTTTATACTTATCTTTAAAGTGTTCTTTATATAAGAAAAAGTATAGGATAGGAAAAAAATTGTTAGAGGTATTATGTCATAATATTTTTCTATTCATAAGAAAGACCTCCTTTATGAAATAAATATTGAATATAGACTGTAACTTTTTATTAATTTATATGTATATTTCTATCTAAAAATATATCATGAAAGATTAATTAAATCAATAAAGAAATATATTTATCGGAATCAATGAAAAAAATTAGTTGTGAAGGAGTGGAAATAAAACCATTCGTGTGGTTTAGTATCCACCCTAATTTTTAGAAAAGGTATTGACATACTAATAAAAATATTGTTATACTAGTAAAGTACTTTTGCAAGTAGCATTTATATAATGTCTCAGTAGCTCAGCAGGATAGAGCAACGGCCTTCTAAGCCGTCGGTCAGGGGTTCGAATCCCTTCTGGGACGTCATAAGGAGTAGAAATTTATTTCTACTCTTTTTGTTTTAAATAATTTTATATTATCTAAATAATAAGAGATATTTTTTTATCTGAAATATTAGTTTATATATATTTTTATAAAAAGTAAAAATGAAATTTAACTTTATAAAAAAAGATGAGTGTAAACTAAATTACACTCATCTTAACTTCAGTTACTTTTTCACTTCAGGAATTTTTTTTCTAATATATTTTTTTCAATAGCGAACTTCATAGTAATATGCGATAATTCACAATGCGCACATTCCCCTTTAAATCTTAATTTTAAAAATTCCATCTTTGAAATTTACAAATTCTATATCCCCGCCATCCATAATTAACTTAGGTCTAATTTTTTTCTAGTTCTATCTTAATTTTCGAAATTGTCTCATAATATTCTTTACTCAAAAATTTCCACACTCGCTATAGATATTATACCTGTAAATTTCTTAAAAATCAACTTTCACAAAAAAAGTTTATAAATAATTTATTAAAAATGTAAGCATTCTACTATTAATTTAAAAAGAAAAACAGTTATAATAAAATAAGAAAATAAATATATAAACGAGGGAAATATTTTATGGCAAATACAAATGAACAACTAATCTTAATTACAGATGTAGCTGTTGGAAAATTCCAAGAAATGCTTTTTGATGCTGATAAAAAGGATAGTTACTTAAAAATATCTATTGCATTAGAGGGAACAGAAATGCATTATGCTATTGATATTAAAGATGAATTAGAAGAAGGTGACAAAGTATATAACTTTGGTGACCTTAAAGTTCTTGTAAACGAAGAAGATGAACTTTTATTAAAAGGTCTTGAAATAGACTATGTACAAGATGAATTTGGTAGTGAGTTTACGCTACATAATCCAAATATGATAGAAATGTATGATGAAGAAGATGGTGGCTGCTGTGGTGGCGGTTGCTGTTGTAGATAATTTCATTAATTAAAAATAACAAATAAAGGAGAATGATTACGATGAAAAATGTAGTAATTTTAGGCGCAGGTTATGCTGGGCTAACAACATTAAAAGGTCTTAAAAAGGCAGTAAAAGCAGGAGAGGTTAAAGTAACTTTAGTTAATAAAAATTCTTATCACTATGATACAGTAAACTTACATGAAGTATCAGCAGGTAATATTCCAGCAAAAGATATCTGTATTGATATTAAAGATGTAGTAGTACCTGGTGTAGAATTTGTTCAAGACGAAGTAATTAAAATTGATACTGAGAAAAAATTAGTATTAACTAAAAAACATGAACTTGATTATGATATATTGGTAATTGGTTTAGGATTCCAACCTGAAACATTTGGAATTGAAGGAATGGCTGAAAATGCATTACCAATCGCTGACGTATTAGCAGCTGAAAAAATTGCTACTACTTTAGAAGATAACTTCAGAAAATATGCAACTAGCGAAGAAAAAGATGTTAAAGATATTTCTGTTATCGTAGGTGGAACAGGATTAGCTGGTATAGAATTCCTTGGTGAATTAGTACACCGTAAAAAAGAATTATGTAATAAATATGGAATTGATGAAAAATTAGTTAAAATCTATGGATTAGATGCAGCTCCAACATTATTACCAATGTTTGATAAAGAGTACAGTGATTACGCAAGAAAATACTTAGAAGATAATGGAATTGAAATTATCTTAGGTGCCGGTATTAAAGGTGCAACTAAAGATAGCTTCACTATCGAAGTAGATGGAGAAAGAAAAGAATTAAGAGCTAGTACTTTAGTATGGACTGCAGGGGTACGTGGTAACAAACTTATGGATGAAACTTTCCCAGAATTATCAAAACGTGGTCGCCTAGTTACAACACAACAATTAACTGTACCAGGTCACGATGATATTTATATCGTTGGAGACTGTGCAGCATTTATCGAAACAGGACAAGAAAGACCATACCCAACAACAGCTCAAATTGCAAACCAAATGGGTGCTTATGTAGGAGCTAGAATTAGTGGAAAAGAAAGTGGAGACTTCAAATATGTTAACCGTGGTGTAGTTTGTTCACTAGGATCAAAAGATGGTATCGCTAATGTAATGGGTGGTAAGAAAGCTAAAGGATTCAAAGCTGCTAAACTTAAAAAAATAATTGAAGCTAAAGCAATTTATGAATTAACAGACTTCTTAACTGCATTAAAAAATCAACGAGTGCTTTAATATTTACATAACTTATAAGAGACTTAGGATAACTAAGTCTCTTCTTTTTATATAATCTATATAAAAAAATATTATTCGATACTTTGGTTAAATGTAACTAGTGATATTATATTTCTAGGTATTTGAAACTAGAAAAATAAAAAGAAAAAAATTAGTTGCTTTTTATTTCTTAAGATTTCTAGCGCGTGTAATTGAAAAAAATATGTAATTATGGTAAGATATAGGGTAGAGAAAAATATAATTAAAATTAGTTATGAGGAAATATTATGATTTATAAAATAGCAAATACAGCAGAAGAATATGAACAAATTTTTTTAAATTGAATTATGAAACATTTGTTAACGAAATTCCTCAGCACGAAAAAAATGAAACTAAAAAAATTAAAAAGATAAATTTCACGAAAAAAATACTTATATAATAGCTAAAAAAAGAAGGTGAAGTGGTCGGGATGATGGCTTTATCAGATCAACGACCATTTTCATTAGATTTAAAAACTTAATGATATTGACAAATACTATAAAGGTAGTTATAAAAAAAGCCGATAGAAATTAGATTATTGTCTATAAAGCATAAATATAGACAAACTAAAGTTTTTTTACGGAATTAATTCAAAGAACATTTAACTACATTATTCAAAAATGCATACGATATAGCCTTTATTTCAGGGACTACTCGTCAAGAAAAATTATATAAACATATTGGTTTTACTAGATTCCATGAAAATGTAGGTACAAAAGATGCTGAATATATTCCAATGTATCTTGACTTGAATTCTGATAATAAGGTTCTTAATAGATTAGCACGTGCAAAAAGAATTAACTTTTTACCTGGACCTGTAGATTTAGCAGATGGTGTTAAAGAAAAATTAACTAAACAGCTTTATTCACACAGAAGTAATGAATTTGTTAGTTTAACTAAAGATACATTATCAAAATTAGAAAGAATACTTGATGTTAAAACTGCTACAATATTACATGGTTCAGCTACATTAGCAAATGAAGCAATAATGGCTCAGCTAAAAGGAAGAGGCCTTAACAATGGGTTAGTTCTTTCAAATGGTGAATTTGGAAATAGGTTAGTAAAAGAAACAAAAAGACATAACTTGAATGTTGATAATTATCAAGTTGGCTTTGGGGAAAGTTTTGATTTAGAGCTATTAGATAAAAAATTATCTGAAGGAAATTATGATTTTGTTTATTTAGTTCATAATGAAACTAGTGTTGGAATTTTAAATGATTTAGATTCAATTACTAAAATTGTTAAAAGTAAAGGTATAGTATTAGCTGTTGATGCCGTATCATCAGTTGGTGCAGTCAAATATAGTTATAGAGATGTCGACTATGTTGCTTGTTCATCAGGTAAAGCATTTTGCTCTGTAGCAGGATTAGCTATAGTTGGTTCTAATTGTGAACTAGTTCCATTAGAGCATACACCTCTATATCTTGATTTACATTATGCTAATAAAATGACATCAATACCTTTTACTCAACCATCTATTTTAATGGAAGCTCTAAACACTGCATTAGATGCTTTTAAAACAGATGAAAGATACGAAAATATTTATGGTAAATATACATATATGAAAGAAGGGCTAAAAGCTCTTAATTTACCAATAATGAAAATTAAGGAAAAAGAAGTTTCTCCTGTAATAATAACAGTTGAGCTTCCAGAGAATATTTCCTCACTTAATGTAGGAGCATCTTTAGCTATAAATAACATATTTATTCACTATAAGAGCTCATATTTAGTAGAAAGAAATATTATTCAATTTTCTTTCATTAACATTAATACAACAAAAAGAAGAAATTGATTACACATTAAATATATTAAAAAAAATGATAGGAGATAACTAATGCCAGTATTTAAAGTATTTTATCAAGAAAATGCAAAAGAAATTCCAGTAAGGGAGAATACACAAGTAGTGTATGTTGAAGCAGATGGAGTTCCAGCAGTTAGAAAATATCTAGATGATAGAAACTATAATGTTGAACTAGTTCAAGAGTTAAGTGAAGCGTACTTAGAATTTGAAAAACAATCTGAGGACTTTAAAGTGGAGAAAGTTAATGGATAAGATCATTAAAAAAAATGAAGTAGGTGTTGCTGCTATCGGTGGACTTGGTGAAATCGGTAAAAATACCTATGCAATTCAATATAGGGATGAAATAGTTATTATCGATGCAGGGGTTAAATTCCCAGGTGATAATATATTAGGAATCGACTACGTTATTCCTGATTATTCATATATTGAGAAAAATATAGATAAGATAAAAGCGTTGATAATAACACACGGTCACGAAGATCACATTGGAGGGTTACCATTCTTATTAAGAAAAGTAAGTCTTCCAATTTATGGTGGTCCTCTGGCTATTGGTTTGATTAGATCAAAATTAGAAGAGCATAACTTATTAGGAAGAGCAGAATTAAACGTTATTGATGAAGATACTGTTTTAGAATATAAATATCTTAAAGTATCATTCCATAATACAACGCACTCTATACCAGATTCATATGGTGTAATAGTTGGTACTCCACAAGGTAATATTGTTCATACAGGAGATTTTAAATTTGACTTTACTCCAGTTGGACAAGGTACAAACTTACATAAGATGGCGGCTATAGGAGATAAAGGAGTATTATGTCTTCTTTCTGACTCAACAAACTCTGAAAGATCAGAGTTTACTCAAAGTGAAAAAGAAGTAGGTAAAACTATTTCAAATATTCTTCGTAAAGAAAAACACAGAGTAATATTTGCTACATTCGCATCTAACGTTTATCGTGTTAAACAAGTTGTTGAAGCTTGTATCGAACATGGAAGAAAAATAGTTGTATTTGGTCGTTCAATGGAAAAAGCTATTAAAATAGGAACTGAGCTTGGATATATTAAAGCTCCAAAAGATACTTTTGTTAATAGTAAATACTTGAATCAAGTAGATCCAAATAAATTACTTATTTTATGTACAGGAACCCAAGGTGAAGAACTAGCTGCTCTTAGTAGAATAGCAAATGGTACACACAAAAAAATAACTATAATGCCAACTGATACAGTAATCTTCGCAAGTTCTGCAATACCAGGTAATACATTATCTATTAATAAAAATATAGATTTATTATCAAAACTTGGTGCAAATGTTATTACATCAAGTGTAAATAATGTACATACTTCAGGTCACGGTTCTAAAGAAGAACAAAAATTAATGTTTAGATTAATAAAACCTAAATACTTTATGCCAATTCACGGTGAGTATAGAATGCAAGTTATTCATGCACAAACTGCGGCAGAGTGTGATATTCCATTAGAAAATTCATTTATTATGGAAAATGGTGAAGTTCTAGCTTTAACTAGTGATAGTGCAAGAATAGCAGGTAAATTCGATGCTTCAGACGTCTATGTAGATGGCTTAGGTATCGGTGATATCGGAAGTGTAGTAATTAAAGATAGAAAAGAACTTTCTGAAGAAGGTGTTGTAGTAGTTTCTGTAGCTATTGATTTTGCTAATAGAAAGTTATTAAATAATCCTGATGTTATTAGCCGTGGATTCGTAAATATAAACGAATCAATGGAACTATTTGCTGAATGTAAAGCAATTATAAAAACAGCAGTTTTAGATGCTTTAAAAGAGGAAAACACTGGAGTTTATCATATGAGACAATGTATTGTGGAATCTTTAGGTGAATTTCTAGAAAATGAAATAGGCAGAAAACCTGTGATATTACCAACAATATTGGAGGTATAATTATGAAATATAGAAGCGTTTTTGATATTATAGGACCAGTAATGGTTGGTCCTTCTAGTTCTCATACGGCTGGAGCTGTTAGAATAGGGTTATTTACAAGATATATCTTTGGTATGGAACCCGAAAAGATAAAGATTACCTTATATGGATCATTTAAAGAAACGTATAAGGGACACGGAACAGATATTGCACTTATTGGGGGATTATTAGGTTATGATACTTCTGATAAAAGAATTAGAACTAGTATGGAAGATGCTAAAGAAAAAGGCATAGATTTTGAATTTATTGAAAGTGAAATAGAACATATTCATCCTAACACTGCAATGATTGAGGTAGAAACTGGTCGCCATAGTCTTGATTTAGTAGGAAAATCAATAGGTGGTGGGAAAATGGTAATATTTGAATTATTAGGATTCGATGTAAATATTTCCGGAGATTTCCCTAGTTATTTTATTTTTTTATAATTTCAATGAAAAAAATAAAGAAGATTTATCAAAAAAATATTGATGAAATTTTTGGTGAGAAAAAAAGTAAGTGTTAATTATTCAAGTTCTATTTTAGAAGGAGTAAACTTAGCAGTTATTGAAGCTTTTAGACGAACTTGATAAAGAAACGTTAAATAAATTTGATAAACTAGAATATATTAATGAAATAAAATTTGCAAATAGATTGTAGATAGGGAGGAACTAGGATATGTTTACTAGTTTAGAGGATATTGTAGAAAAATCGAAAAGAGAGAAAAAACCAGTTTCTGAATTAATGATTGAACAGGAAATAGAACTCAATGGAGTTAGCCGCGCTGCAGTAGAAAAGTTAATGAAAAGAAATTTAACTGTAATGATGCAAGCTGTAGAAGAAGGATTAGCAGGAGTTAGTTCTAAAACTGGTCTAACAGGTGGAGATGCTAAAAAACTAAAGGAGTATATTGATAGTGGTAACTCTATAACAGGAGCCGACTTCTTAACAGGTGTTGCTGCAGCAATAGCTACAAATGAAGTAAATGCTTCACTTGGATTAATTTGTGCAACTCCTACTGCTGGATCAGCAGGGGTATTACCAGGATGTGTTCATGCATTAAAACAAAAATTTGATATTGATGAAGAAACTCAACTACGAATGCTATTTACCGCAGGTGCATTTGGATTTGTAGTTGCTAATAATGCCTCGTGTGCAGGAGCAGAAGGTGGTTGCCAAGCTGAAATAGGTTCAGCAAGTGCAATGGCGGCAGCCGCAATTGTCGAAGCTCGTGGAGGAGATGCAGAAATGTCTGCTCATGCTTTCTCAATTGCTATGAAAAATATGTTAGGTCTAGTATGTGACCCAGTAGCAGGATTAGTAGAAGTACCATGTGTTAAGAGGAATGCAGCAGGTGCATCAATAGCGCTAATGGCTGCGGACATGGCTTTAGCAGGAATTAAGAGTCGTATTCCTGCGGATGAAGTACTAGAATCAATGTATAGAATAGGTTTAGAAATGTCAACTACTCTTAAAGAAACAGCTAAAGGTGGTCTGGCAATTACAAAAACTGGAGAGAAATATAGGAGTTTATTATTCGGTAATGATTAATATATTAGAAAAATCAGTAGGAACTATAAAAGGCGTGGGAGCTAAATATTTGAAGACATTAAACGAATTAGATATTTATACTATTCGTGATGTTCTATATAATATTCCTTATAGAGTGTCTAGTTCTACTGATTTTTTTCTTCATCTGTTAAAGATAATGAGAAAGTAGTAACAACTGGTAAAGTAGAAACTAGAGTAAGCACTCAGTTTTATGGGAATAGGAGAAGTAGATCTTTTTTTCTCATTAGCAACACCATCAGGAAGTGTTAAAAATTGTATATTTTAATCAAATGTATTTAAAGAAAAAAATATTATTGAGGGAAGAGAAATAGTAGTTAAAGGTACATATAATTCAGCTAATAATACTATAACAGCTTCTAGTATATCCTTTAACACTGATGAAAAAAACAGATTTCAGGTGATAAAATAGAAGTTTTTTTATCATTTAAAAACAAGGGATAACTCAAAAAAAGATTTGCTAAGTTAGTAGATGAAGCTTTTAATATGCTTGATCATGAAAAATGTGATATTAGATTTAGTTCCTGAAAATTTTAAAGGGATTTGGAAATTAGATAGAATTCTTCATACATTACATTTTCCTAAAAACGCTGAAGAGTTTGATAAAGCAAGAAAGATGTTTGCTTTTCATGAATTATTTGATTATCAGTTAAAAACTTCAATTACAAAAATATAAATAGCAGAGTAGAAGATAATAGGTATGCTATTTCAATATCTAACCAGGATATCAAAGAGTTTAAAGAAAGCTTACCATTTAGTCTAACTTCAGCACAAAATAGAGTTATAGATGAGATAGTTGATGATTTAGAGCAACCATATAAGATGGATCGTCTTTTACAAGGTGATGTAGGTAGTGGTAAGACTGCTGTTGCAGCAGCAACCTTATATGGTGCAATAAAATCAGGTTATCAAACAGCAATAATGGCCCCTACAGAAATATTAGCTAACCAACACTTTGAGACATTTTTTGAGTTCTTTAAAGATTTAAATATTTCTGTTGCACTACTGACTAGTAGTACACCTAAGAAAGAAAGAAATATTATCTTAAGTCTGCTTGAATCAGGAGAGATAGAATTAATTGTTGGAACTCATTCACTTATTCAAGAAGATGTTAAATTCAGTAATTTAAAATATGTAATAACTGATGAACAACATCGTTTTGGGGTAAAGCAAAGACAGATTCTTAGTAATAAAGGAGAAGCAGTTAACTCATTAATGATGACGGCAACCCCTATACCTAGAAGTCTGGCAATTACATTAATAACGGATATTAAAGTTTCTACAATAGATGAATTACCTGCAGGGCGCAAGAAGGTAAAAACATATAAAGCAAATAATAAAAGTTTTTATAAAGTATTAGATAATATTAGAATGGAACTAGATAATGGACGTCAAGGATATGTAGTTTGTCCTTTGATAGAAGAATCTGAAAAAATGGATCTTCAAAATGTTGAAGAAACTTATGGAAATATTAGAGAATATTTACCGGATGAGTACAAAATTTCAGTACTTCATGGTAAAATGTCTAATAAGGAGAAGGATGAAATTGTTGAGAAGTTTTTAAAAAAAGAAATACATATATTAATATCAACTACAGTCATTGAAGTGGGTGTTAATGTAGCTAATGCAACATTTATGATTATCGTGGATGCTCATAGATTTGGATTAGCAACTTTACATCAACTTAGAGGGAGAGTAGGTAGAAGTAATTACCAGTCATATTGTATATTAGTAACTGATTCTAAGAGTGAAAGAATTGATATAATGTGTTTAGAAAATGACGGTTTTAAAATAGCGGAGTTTGATTTAAAACAGCGAGGTCCTGGTGATTTCTTTGGTACAAAACAAAGTGGAGTACCAAGTTTTAAAGTAGCAGACCTAATTAATGATGTTGATCTTATGTATTTAGCTAAAAAATTAGCTTTAAAAATTATTGAAGTTACAGATAATAAACAGCGTTTATTACAATACGTTGGGTTAAATGAAACTATAATTTAAGGAGGATATAGATGAATAAAAAAAGCTAAAAAAATTGGCTAATAAATATTTTGATAGTAGTATTATTAGCAACATCAGTTGTATTAATATTTAAAAAAATCAAATTAGAGAATATTTTACAAATGATGTAAATGATAAAAATTATAACAGCTTATCGTAATAATCAAGGTGAAGTAGATGTACCTTGGTGGAAAAAATGTTTACAGATAATGATTCAAAAAAATTAAACTAACAGATTCTATGTTAGGAGTTCTAAAAAAATCGATGATATCGATATACAAGAACCAATATTCCAAGATGTTACGGAAATTAATTTAATTAATGGTGTAGCAACAGCACAAGAACCATCAACATTAGACGCTCAAAATGTTGTAATAGCAGGACATAGTGTTCAAGGGGTAGGAATAAGGTTTAATAATTTAAATAAAAATAAAAATGGGTACAAAAAGTGCAAATTATATCAAAAAGATAAACTACGAACTTATGAAGTCAGTAGAATATATGATGTAATGCCAACACAAGTAGAAATTTTTAGATCAACATGAAGGTAAAGATAAAATACTAACAATGTTTACTTGTGATAACTATAATCCTCAAACAGGAGAGTGGGATAGCCGCTTTGTAGTGGAAGCAAAACTAATAGGAGAGGAAAGTGCATAGAATTATGAAAATAGGAATAGATATACTAGGAGTAGACGCTCCTGAAAAAATAATAAATTTTATTAATACTTACAAAGATAATGAAGTAGAATTATATGTATATGGTATGGAAAAAGAACTATCAAAGGTTACTAAGACAGAAAATGTTGTAAAAAATCTTTGTACAGAACAAGTTTTTATGGAAGACGATTCAGCTCGTGTGCATAGAAAGAAAAAAGATGCTTCAATGATTAGATTATTAGAAGATCTTAAAAATGATGTAATTGATGTAGCCATTTCTGGTGGTAGTACTGGAGCATTTATGGCGAGCTCAATATTTATGCTAGGACGTATAGAAGGTGTATCAAAACCTGGATTAGCATCGTTACTTCCAACTCGTTCAGAGCATAAATTCTTACTAACTGATTTAGGTGCCAATGTTGAAGCTAGACCGGAAGATATACTAAACTATGCTAAACTTGGTCAATTATATATGAAATATATATATAATATAGAAACTCCAAGTGTAGCATTATTAAATGTTGGTGTAGAAGAAACAAAAGGTAATAAAGTATATAAAGAAGCACATCAACTTTTAAAATCGAATATATTTAATTTCAACGGTAATATTGAATCAAGAAATATACTTGAACACACTAATGATATAGTTGTATCAGAAGGATTTGCAGGTAATATAATGCTTAAAACTATAGAAGGTGTAGCTGGTTCACTAGGAAAAATGATTAAAGGTATTTTTATGCAAAACCTTAAAACAAAAATTGGTGGCTTATTAGTGAAGTCAGGAATTAATGCTTTTAGGAAAAAATTTGATTATAGCGAATATGGCGGAGCATTTTTACTAGGGATTAAAAAACCAAGTATAAAAGTACACGGTTCTTCAGATGAAAATGCACTTTATTATGCAGTTCAACAAGCAAAACAAATACACAAAACTAAACTTTATGATATAATGATAGAAACAATGGAAAAAGGAGAACAAAAAAATAATGGCTATTTTAGAAGAAGTAAAAAGAAATTATAACAAAAATATATTAAAATTGATCCAGAAAGAATAACTTTAGAATCAAGATTAAATGAAGATTTAGATGCGGATTCTATTGATATTGCTGATGTAGTAATGGATATCGAAGAAAAAAATACGGATTTGAATTTTCAGATGAAGATGCTGAGAGCATCGTAGCAATCAAAGACTTAGTAAAAGTTATTGAAGATAGAAAATAATAAATAAGAATCTCGAGGAAAAGTTCTCCTCGAGATTTTTTAATATAAGAAATACTAAGCTAAATAATTTTAACTTAGTATTTCTTTAATTTGTAATTAATTAGCATAACCTATACTAACAAGTTTCGCCGCCTCAAGAAGAACCAGCTCCTGCTGTACATCCGTAACAATGAATACCAGTAACTATTCTCCTTACTCCAGTATGTTCATTTGCAAGCTCACTAACATGTTTTACTTTACCAGAAACTGGAAGTTTTTCTATCATATTAAAGTCGCAATCATAAAGAGTTCCATCTGGACCAACAGATATCATGTTTCTGCACATTAAACCAGGCAGAGTAGCTGGATTATATGCTTTATATAGCTTATTCATATAGCCTTCATAAAGATCCTCTCTATGAAGAAACTCAGAAAAACGACCAATTGGATTATTAGTAATTGCAAATAAGTTATTAAAGACAACTTCAAAATTATCATAAAGTTTCTTTTTATATGTTTTTTCTAATGCTTCTTGTTTTGGTGGTAAATAAGCTCCATTTGGATTATAAACTAAGTTAAGAACAAGATCATCTTCTTTACCATAACCAAGCTCATTTAGTCTTCTAAGTACTTCTATAGACTTTGGGAAAACACCTTTTCCACGTTGTTTAGCAACAACTTTTTCATTATAATAGGGTAGAGAAGCTACTACTTGAACTTTTAAATCACGGTAAAGCTCAGGTATATCACGATACGCAGGAACAGCCAGAATAATTAAGTTAGTTCTAACAATGATAGTTTCAGCATATTGAGAAATTTCTTTTAAAAACCATCTAAAGTTAGGATTCATTTCTGGGGCTCCACCGGTAATATCCATAGTCTTATACTTACCAACTTTGAAAGCTTCAATAATTTGCTCAAACGTTTCTTTAACCATATTATTTTTTCTATGTGGTCCACCATCGACGTGACAGTGACTACAAGTAATATTACATAAGCTCCCTACGTTGATTTGCATAACTTCTGGATATTCTTCAGTAAGTAGATATTGTTTTTCTTCTACTTGATCAAAAAATTTAGGAATATTAAGTTCTGTCATAATACATCCTAGTTAGAAAGTTTATCAGATAATTCTTTACTTTGAAGACCGTGTACTAAAGTAATACCTGCTTTCATTGCAGCTGCAACATGGATTGCTTCTGCTATTTGATCTTGGTCGCATCCTTCTTCTAAACATGTACTTGTATATGCATCTATGCAGTAAGGACAAGCTTCAGAGTGAGCTACAGCTAAAGCAATTAGAGCTTTTTCGCGAGTAGTAAGCTCTCCTTCTGCCATTACATTACCATAATAATTCATAAAGTTTTTCCAATATTCAGGAGCATCTTCACCAAATTTTCCTTCACCAAATTCTACTAAATGTTTCTTTTTAAAATAATCAGCCATAATATTTCTCTCCTTTATTAAACTGTATTAAAACTATTATAAATTAGTTTCTGTAAATAATCAATAAAAGAGTGTTTAGAAAAAATAACAATTTACTAAAAAAATAGTAAATTGTTATTTTAGCGTATGACTTTATATAACTTAGCTAATTCTTCAACAGGAACTCCTTGACGATACATTCTTTGGAATTTCTGCATTTGCCACATTGTTGATAATGGTTTTCCTTTATAACGTCTAGTAGATGCGGTAATAGGTGAATCAATTACAGTAATTTTATATGATTTTGCACTTAAATCTTCAGATATTCTATAGTCCTCCATTAAAGGCATATCCTTGTATCCACCAATTTCTTCGAAGACCTCTCTTTTTATAAAAATAGCTTGATCTCCAAATGCAAGATTCGTAATACTAGCACGCATATTTGAGACTAAGGCATTCATTCTCATCTTTATACTATTTGGATAAAATCTAATCTTTAAACAACCAACAGGAGTAGGGCAGTTCAGTATTTTTTTAATAACATCCTTTTGCAGGACGCTATCGGCATGAACAAACCATAATATATCTCCTTTAGAAATTTTGGCTCCATAGTTCATTTGATTACCTCGACCTTTTTTATCAGAAATATGATAAGAGTAGCCAAAATACGAAAGCTCATCTAAAATTTCATGAGTTTTATCACTAGAACCACCATCAATAAATAAGACTTCGTGCTTATCTATATCATGAAGACAGTATAAATTGTATATAAAATCACGAATTGTTTTTTTCTTCATTATAAATAGGTACAATAATAGAAATCATAAAATTACTCCTAAAAAAATAAGTTATCTCTATTATAGCATTTTGATTTATAATTATAAAAATAAAACATAGGAAAAGATATTTAATATATTATTATAAGATTACTTGACTGCACACTGTGTCTATTGTATAATAACAGTAGATACAAAAAGAGGTGAAGTTAATGGAAATTAAAAATTTCTAATATATCATCAATACCTATCTATCAGCAAATAGCAAATAGTATAAAAAAATAAAAATTTTATCAAAAGAATATATTTCTAATACACAGTTGCCATCTATTAGATCTTTGGCTAAAGAATTAGAAGTAGGCATAATTACAGTAAAAAAAGCTTACGAAGTACTATTACAGGAGAATCTTGTTTATTCAAAAAGGGGCTGTAGGATACTTTGTAAATGAAGTAAATACTGAAGAAATTTTTATTAATAAAAAAAGAGAATATATTGTTGAATTTAAACAAATGATAGAAAAAAAGCGACTGATGATGGTTTAACAAAAAGGGGATATAAATGAGATATTAAAAAAATAGTATTGGGGGAGAAAGACTATGAGAATCAAAAGTAAATAAATTACTGGTAGATAAAGATAATTTTAAACTAGGACCAATAAATTATACATTTGATGAAGGTTATGTATATGCCATAACAGGGAATAGCGCTTGTGGTAAAAACATTATTTTTTTACAAAGTATTTTAGGAAGTATAGATATTGAAAAACAAATGGTACTATATGATGAATTTAATTTTTTTATGATAACGAAGTAGAGATAAAAATCTAGTTTCTCATATATAGCAGATAAACCATTATTTTCTGATAAACTAAGTGTAGAAACTATATTAAATAAGATTTCGAAGTTAGATTCTAGATTTGATATAAGTTCTTGCTATGAATATATAAAGAAATACAATATATATAAACATAAAAAAATATATGAGCTATCACAAGGTGAAAGAAAAAAATTTTTACTATTTGGTATTGGTATTACTACACACTCTAATATTTTAGTTTTAGATAATCCATTAGCTGGAGTAGGCTTAATAGCTAAAAAGAGATGCTATCAATGATAAGAGAATATATGGATGAGAATAAAAATTACTATAATAGTAACTGAAGAACCAAATGTAATTAAAAAAATTTAGCAGATTACGTAATTGTACTAAATAATGGTCAAGTTGAAATAAGTGAAGATGTAGTAAACTTACAAACTAGATATGAAAAATAAAAAAATGTCGAAGAAATATTGGTTTCTATATTAAAAAGGAGAGGGAAAAACATGAATAATGGACAATATAAAACTAAATGGGGAGCCTTATTAAATATTATTTCAAATAGAAATTATTCAACACCACAAATTTATAAGATATTCTATTTTGGATACTATTTTTTTACAATATTAATAGCTCTTGCAGTACTTTTCAATAAAAAAATTATGTAGTAGTGTCAATATTATCAGCTATAGTATTTGTTTTAAATGGAAGGAAATATGAAGATAAAGAATGGCTTATAACAGAATACTTACCGATTTCATTTAAAGAAAGAGTAAGACAAGTATACTTGACAACATATATATTTTTACTTCCAGCCGTAATGTTAGATTATGCTTTTTCGATATATTTATTATCAAGCAAATATAATTGAATATATATATGTATTACTTACAGTAATAATAATCTCAAATTTAGCAATTATTCAAATGATTTTAACTAGACGTTCATTTTGGAATTTTATAGCATTAGATGTACTAATATATGCATTAGCAGTAAAAAAATTATATCAATAGTTTTTAAATGGTTTATACTTAACAACTTTTTGATAATACAAAATTTAATCTATTGAAGATAATTATGTTAATAATGCTAGCAATAATATTTCAAGTATCTAGTACAAAAATTAATAATTGATTCTAGAAGAAAAAGAAGAAATAAGTATAGTTTATCAAACAATATTCATTATTGCAATAACACTAGCGACTGCATTACAATTTTATCAAGGTATGTATTGGGTTAAATAATGAAAAGTAGAGTAAGGTATTGTAAAAAATATCTTATTCTACTTTTATTTTTAGAAAAGTTTTAAGCAAAGAAAAAAAGAGTACTTCCGAAGAAATACTCTTTTAATTTAAATTCTTATTTGAATTCTGCTGTGTTAACACGAACTCCAGGTCCCATAGTTGTAGTTACAGCTACAGATTTGAAGTAAGTTCCTTTAGCAGCAGCTGGTTTAGCTTTTGCTAAAGCGTCTTGAACAGCGTTGAAGTTTTCTACTAAATCTTCAGTAGAGAATGAAACTTTACCGATTGGAGTGTGAACAACACCAGCTTTTTCAGCACGGTATTCAACTTTACCAGCTTTAATTTCATTTACTGCTTTAGTAACGTCCATAGTTACTGTTCCAGTTTTAGGGTTTGGCATTAAACCTTTAGGTCCTAATACACGACCGATTTTACCAACTTCTCCCATCATGTCTGGAGTAGCTACGATTACGTCAAAATCAAACCAACCTTGTTGGATTTTAGTGATGTATTCACCTTGTCCTACGTAGTCAGCTCCTGCTGCTTCAGCTTCTGCTGCTTTATCACCTTTAGCGAAAACTAAAACTTTAGCAGTTTTACCAGTTCCTTTTGGAAGAACTACTGCTCCACGTACTTGTTGGTCATTTTTACGAGTGTCAACTCCTAAACGGAATGCAACTTCTACAGTTGCGTCAAAATTTACTGTGCTTGTTTTTTTAGCTAATTCGATTGCTTCTACTACAGAGTATAGACTAGAAGAATCTACTAATTTAGCTGCTTCAAGATATTTTTTACCTTTTTTTGCCATTATAATTATCCTCCTATTCTCCTATTAAGATACCCATACTTCTTGCAGTACCTTCAATCATACGCATAGCTGCTTCTAGAGAAGCTGCGTTTAAGTCAGCCATTTTTAGTTCAGCGATTTCTTGAACTTGTGCTTTTGATACTGTAGCAACTTTGTCACGGTTAGGTACCGCAGATGCTTTATCAATTTTAGCTGCTTTTTTAAGTAATACTGGTGCAGGTGGTGTTTTAGTAATGAATGTAAATGAACGGTCCTCATATACTGAAATCACTACTGGAATGATTAATCCTGCTTGGTCTTGTGTACGAGCATTGAATTCTTTACAGAATCCCATGATGTTTACACCAGCTTGACCTAACGCTGGACCAACTGGTGGAGCTGGGTTAGCTTTACCTGCTGGTACTTGTAATTTAACAACTTTTACTATTTTTTTAGCCACGATAAAACCTCCTATTTATTTTTCGTGATGTGGTCATTTGAGCGTATTAAAATTTTCGCTCTCCCACTCAAACATGTTTTGTATTTTTACATACTTGATTATGATAACATACCAATAACTAGATTGCAAGTATTTTAATAAATAAATTCAAAAAAATTATTAATATGTATTTGTTCATAATATATCTTTTTAAAAACCAATGTCAACTATAATGAAATAGAGGATATTATTAACAAATTTTTAATAATATAAAATAGTACAAATTTTTTTATAAAAAAATTGTAAAAATTAAAAGTTTCGTTAGGGCAAGACTGCTATTGACTTTTTACCGCTAGTGGTGTAGAATTATATTTATGATATAGTGCTTATTTTACTAATGTTTATATTAGTTTTTATGTAACTTATCATAAAGAAATTACTTAATAGAGAAAGAGGTTGCAAGATGATTTATGGAATAATCAGTGTTGCAGCTTTGCTTGTTGGACTTTTTATTTGGATATATTATTTCAAAAAAATTCAATTCAAAAAATTAGAGCTATCTAAACAAGATGCAGATCATATTATTGGGGAAGCAAGAAAAAGAAGCGAGATATATAGTTGATAAAGAGACTAGCATCGCTAAAAAAAGAGGCGGAAGAAATAATTAATATTGCAAATAAAGAAGCAGAATTTAAAAAAAGCAAGATATTCAAAGACAAGAAGATAGAATTCTTCAAAAAGAATCTTCATTAGAACGTCAAACGGAACTTTTAAATAAAAAAGATGAATTACTAAGTTCTAGAGAGATGAAATTAGAAGAAAAATCACAATTACTTGATGAACGAAGTAATGAAGTGAATCAGCTAAAAATTCAACAAGAAACGGAGTTGCAAAGAATTGCAAACTTAACCGAACAACAAGCTCGTGAAGAGATTATGGCCTCAGTAGAAACTGATATGGCTAAAGATATGGCAATATATATAAGAAATAAAGAATTAGAAGCGAAAAACGTTGCAGATAAAAGAGCAAAAGAACTTATTGTTCAATCATTACAACGTTTTGCAACAGATGTAGTAAGTGAAACTACTGTTTCTGTTGTTGATCTTCCTAGTGATGATATGAAAGGTCGTATTATCGGTCGTGAAGGAAGAAATATTCGTACACTAGAAACTCTAACAGGTGTAGACTTAATTATTGATGATACACCAGAAGCAGTTATTCTTTCTGGATATGATCCAATAAGAAGAGAAATAGCAAAAACTGCTATTAAATCACTTATTGATGATGGACGTATTCATCCATCTAAAATTGAAGAAGCTGTTGATAAAGCACGTAGAAATATAGATCAGGTTATTAGAGATGCTGGTGAACAAGCCACATTTGATTTAGGGATTCATAATATGCATCCTGATTTAGTGAAAATAGTAGGTAAATTGAAATATAGAACAAGTTATGGTCAAAACGGACTACAACACTCTATGGAAGTTGCTTATATTTCAGGGCTTATAGCCGCTGAATTAGACCTTGATGTAGCTTTAGCTCGTAGAGCAGGGTTATTACATGATATAGGTAAAGCACTAGACCATGAAGTAGAAGGATCACATGTTGAAATTGGTGTAGCACTAGCACTTAAATATAAAGAAAATGCTACAGTAGTTAATGCAATAGCTTCCCACCATGGTGATACTGAACCTACTAACCCTATTTCTGTTATTGTTGCCACAGCAGATGCTCTTTCTGCGTCACGTCCTGGTGCAAGAAGAGAATCATTGGAAAATTACATTAAACGTCTACAGAAACTAGAAGAAATCGCAAATGAACACAAAGGTGTTGAAAAAACATTTGCAATTCAAGCTGGTCGTGAAATCAGGGTAATAGTAAATCCTGAGGAAGTAGATGATACAAAAACTTATAAAATTGCCAAAGAAGTTAAAAATAAAATCGAAGAAACGATGCAATACCCAGGTAACATTAAAGTCAATGTTATTCGTGAGGTAAGAGCAGTTAAGTTCGCAAGATAAAATAAGAGAGTGATTGACTACAAAGTTGATCACTCTTTATTTTTATTTTAATATTAATGTAAATAGTAATATAAATAATTAACCTATAAAATTTTTTTATATTTCAGTATTACTGAAATCAGTGAGGATTTATAGGTTATGTGAAGATTTCTTATTATAAAACAGATTGAAAAAAGCTATTTAATGATGTATAATATCAGTAACACAACTATAAGGAGAGAAATTATTATGGCAAATATGACAAAAGCATATCTTGAGCCACAAGAACTTTATGAATATACTAGTAAAAAAGGAGTAGCAAAAGCTACAGCTAATTTAAGGTATATGCTAAGCTTAGGCTTTTTAGGTGGAGCATTTATATCAGTAGGATATCTTGCTTACATTAGGGTAGCGGGTACTATGCCTCATGAATGGGGTGGAATGGGAACTCTATTAGGAGCAGCGATATTCCCAATTGGACTTATTTGTATATTAGTTGGTGGTGGAGAGCTTATTACTAGTAATATGATGGCTGTTACGTTAGCGGTATTTGATAAAAAACTAAAACCAGCGTTATTATTGAAAAACTTAGTAATTATAACATTAGCTAACTTAGTAGGAGCATTATTCGTTGCATACTGTTTAGGACATTTAACAGGACTTACAGAAGGGGTTGTCTTTGAAAAAACAGTTCACACTGCAGAAGCTAAAGTTAATGCTACTTTTTCTGAAATGATTTTTTCAGGAATAGGATGTAACTGGCTAGTAGGTATGGGAGCATGGTTAGCGTTTTGTGCAAAAGATGTGAGCGGGAAAATATTAGGAACATGGTTCCCAATTATGACATTTGTTGCTATTGGATTCCAGCACGTTGTTGCAAATATGTTTGTAATTCCAGCGGCTATGTTTGGTGGAGCTAATATAACATTTGCCCAATTTCTAAATAATATGGTAGGAGTATTTTTAGGGAATTATCTAGGTGGTGCTCTTTTAGTAGCAGGACTATATACACTTGCTTATAAAAAGAAAGATTAATAAATAATATAATAAATAATCGTGAGTATTAGACTAGTACTTACGATTATTTTTTTATTAATGGCTTAAGCCAGTTGAGGAGGCGAAGTCTCCGAAACAAAAACCACCCGCTATGCGGGTGCGAGATAAAAGTTAAACATTGAAAAAATCATCCTTTCTTGATAAAATAAGAGTAGTTCAAGCTCTAAAATAAAGAAAGGATGATTTTATAATGGCCAATAAACATAATAGTTTATCGCATACAAAGTGGTTGTGTAAATATCATATTGTATTTACCCCTAAGTATAGACGAAAAAAATTGAATTTAATCAATATAAACGAGATATAGTAAATATAATACAAAAGATTGTGTAAATATAAAGGAATAGAAATAATAGAAGGGCACATAATGCCAGATCATATACATTTGCTTTTTGTCAATTCCACCAAAATATAGTGTTTCAAGTATAATGGGATACTTGAAAGGAAAAAGTTCATTGATGATATTTGATATGCATTCAAACTTGAAATACAAGTATGGGAATAGAAAGTTTTGGGCAGAAGGATATTATGTAAGTACAGTAGGACTGAATAAAAAGTACGATAAGGAAATACATCAGGGGAACAAGAATCGCATGATATTGCGATGGATAAGTTGACAACAAAAAGAATATATAAATCCATTCGGGAATAAGAAAAAAATAAATAGACCCGTTTAACGGGTAGCGGGCGTCAAAAATACAATAGGGGCTTGAACGAATGTGAAAGCCAGCGCCTTGAGGTGCGTGTTAGTAACAAAGGGTTATACCCACTAGAGAAAAACCACCCCTTTTCAGGGGTGGTCATTATTTGTTGAAATTAATAATAATAAAAAAATAATAAATTTATTTAAAGTTATAAATTTTTTTGTGAAAAAAATAAGAAGAATCAATGATAATAATAAATCAAAATTAGATTTATTATTGAAAAAAAGAAGTTGTTATAGTATAATTTTTTTCTAGTAATAATTTAATAAAAAAATTAAGGAGAATTAACTATGTCAAACACTGTAGAATCTAAAGCGTATTTAGAACCTTCAGAAATCTATGAACTTGCGTGTCAAAAAGGTGTAGTAAAAGCAAAAGCAAATCTAAAATATATGCTAAGTTTAGGTTTTTTAGGGGGAGCATTTATTGGAGTAGGATTTTTAGCTCTGCTTCGTGTTTCTGGATCAATGCCTAAAGAATTTGGAGGGTTAGCATCTTTACTTGGAGCATCTGTCTTTCCAATAGGTCTTATATGTATTTTAGTAGGTGGCGGTGAACTAGTTACTGGAAATATGATGGCTGTAACTGTTGCATATTTTAATAAGAAAGTAAGTTTAAAATTGTTAGCCAAAAACTTATTTATAATAACTTTAGCAAACTTAGTCGGTTCATTGTTCGTTGCTTATTTCTTAGGTCATCTTACTGGTCTGACAGGAGGAACTATTGCAGCAAAGACAATTGCAGCAGGTGAATCTAAAATATACTTATCATTTTGGCAAGTATTGTTCTCTGCAGTAGGGTGTAACTGGTTAGTAGGTATGGCAGTATGGTTAAACTTTTGCGCAAAAGATGTAGGTGGTAAAATGTTTGGTGTATGGTTCCCAATTATGACATTCGTTGCTATTGGATTCCAACACTTAGTTGCGAATATGTTTGCAATACCAGCTGCTATGCTAGAAGGTGCTAACATATCCGTATTACAATTTATTGAGAATATGGGAATTGTATTCTTAGGTAATTTTATTGGTGCAGTAACTTTAGTTGCAGGTCTTTACACACTTGCTTATAAAAAGAAAGATTAATTAAAAAAGCTTGAAGTATTGTACTTCAAGCTTTTCTCTTTAGTATTTATTAGTCTTCTACTTTTACAACCCAACCAAATTTATCTTCAACTTTACCAAGTTGGATACCAGTTAGTAAGTTGTAAAGTTTTTGAGTCCATTCACCTGGTTTATCATCTTTAATGATCTCTAATTTTTTAGTACCATCGAATAATTCTCCTACAGGTGCAATTACAGCTGCAGTACCACATAAGAATACTTCTTCAAGTTTTCCATTATCGTAAGCTTCGTATACTTCTTCTAATGGAAGTTTTCTTTCTTCTACTTTTTCACCTAGTGATTTAAGTAATTCAATTACAGAAGCACGAGTAATACCTGGTAAGATAGAACCATTTAACTCAGGAGTAACGAATGTTCCATCAATTTTGAAGAAGATATTCATTGCTCCACCTTCTTCAATATATTTTTGTTCAACTCCATCTAACCATAGAGATTGAGAATATCCAAGTGCCTGAGCTTTTTTCTGACCTTTAAGAGATCCAGCGTAGTTACCAGCAGTTTTAGCAAATCCAAATCCACCACGAACAGCACGAACATATTCATGCTCTACATAGATTTTATTTGGTTGTAATCCAGCTTTAAAGTAACTTCCAGAAGGAGATAGGATAATAAAGAATTTAACAACGTTATTTGGGTGAACCCCTAATGCTTCTTCAGCACCATATAAAAATGGTCTTACATATAATGAAGTACCTTCTGATTTAGGAATCCAGTCTTTATCGATAGAAATTAATTTTTTAAGTGCAGCAAGTGCAAATTCTTCATCTAATTCAGGTAAAGCAATACGATCTGCTGATTTATTTAAACGTTTGAAGTTTTGTTCAGGTCTAAATAAAACTGCTTCTCCATTAGCATTGTATGCTTTCATACCTTCAAAAATACTTTGTGCATAGTGGAACACGTTAAGTGAAGGTGCTACTTCAATAGGACCATAAGGAACAATACGAGGATCATACCATCCTTTTTCGCTAGTCCAATCCATAACAAACATATGGTCTGTAAATACTGTACCAAAACCTAATTTATCGTCTGGTGTTTTTTCTTTGGGTGTTGATGTAAGTTCAACTCTGATATCGTTAACTGTTAATTTACTCATTTTAAAATCTCCTTCGAATAATCTAATAGTTTTATATTTTTTTACTATACAGTACATTATAATATTAATAAAAAGTTTTTTTCAATACTTTTAGTTAAATTTTCTGAAATTTTATATCAAAAAAATCGGAATACTTCTTTGTATAATGTCTTGAAATAGTGAAATTAAGTACAATTAGGGTAAGTTCGTAGAAATAGTATTTTTAATTTAATATAAAAATATGTTACAATTATAAAAAGAAAATTTATATAGGAAGAAGGCATTAAGTATGGAAATTAAGAAATCACTAGAAAATAAATTTAATACATCTTTAGCAAATTTAACAGGATCACCAATTCGTGAATTCGATAGATTTGCTTCTAGCATAGATGGTATTATAAAACTTACATTAGGGGAACCTGATTTTGATACTGCTGAAGAAATTAAAGAGGCTGCAAAACGTGCATTAGACAATAATAGAACTCACTATTCAGTAAATAATGGGATTGAACCACTGCGTAGTGCATGGGCAAAAAATTTAAAAGATAGATATAATTTAGATTATTCAGCTGATGAGATAATTGTTACTATTGGAGCATCAGCCGCTATTGAACACTCTATATCTGCAGTAACTAATGAAGGTGATAAAATTTTAATAGTTACTCCATACTTTTCTGCATATGAAGGGGTAGGGATATTAAATAAATGTAATATTGAATTTATTGATACAGTAGATAGTGGGTTCAAATTACAACCAGATGTCCTTGAAAAAGCTTTAGAAAATAATAAAGATACAAAAGCAATTTTAATAAATTATCCAAATAATCCAAGTGGTGTATCATACACTAGAGATGAAGTGAAAGCTATTGCTGATGTATTAGCTAAATATGATATTTTTGTAATTAGTGATGAAATCTATGGAGATATTACATATAATTATAAGCATACTTCATTAGCTGAATTTATACCGGAACAAACTATCCTAATAAGTGGATTATCAAAATCACATGCTATGACAGGGTGGAGAGTAGGATTTATCGCTGCACCACAAGCAATGATTAGAAAAATTGGAGTATTCCACTTGTTTACAGTTTCTGGAGCTGCTACATTTATTCAAGATGCTGCTGTAACTGCATTATCGGATGAAAATGTAGACAAGTATAATAATTATATGATTGAAACATATAGAGAAAGAAAAGATTATATGGTACCTAGATTAAGAGAATTAGGTTTTGAAATACCAGAGATTGACGGGGCATTTTATATCTTTGCCAAAATCCCTGCAAAATATCAACATCTAGGAGCTATGGAATTTTGTAAATTATTAGCTAAAGAAGCACGCGTAGGAGTTATTCCAGGTACTGCTTTTGGTAAAGCTTATGACAATTATTTTAGAATTAGTTATGCAACAAGCATAGAAAATATAAAAGAAGCTGTAGAAAGAATATCGCAGTTTATAAATAAATAGAAAGGTTATTTTATGAGAGGAAAAATTCATAACTGTAGAGGGTTCTGACGGTTCAGGGAAAAACGACTTTTATAAACTTCTTAACACAATATTTAAAGGATAAAGGATATAAAGTTATAACTACACGTGAACCAGGAGGAACAGAATTTAGTGAAAAAAAGTAAGAGAGTTACTTTTTGATAAAACTTATGAAATAGATGCTAAAACTGAAAGTTTATTATTTTGTGTAAGTCGAAGAGATCATATAATAAAAAAAATTATTCCTTATGTTGAAGATGGTTATATTGTAATTTGTGATAGATTTGTTGATAGTTCAATTGCATATCAATCTTATGGAAGAGGATTAAGTAAACAAGATATTATTGATATTAATAAATACGCTACAGATGGATTAGAACCAGATTTAACACTATATTTTAAAGTCGATGTAGAAGTTGGTTTAAGTCGAACAAAAGGTAGAGATGAAAATAATAGAATGGACCAAGAAGATTTAAGTTTCTATAAGAGTGTGAAACACGGTTATGACGAACTTTCTGAAGAATATAGTAATCGAATAAAAGTAGTTGATGCTAATCAAACATATGAAAATGTAGAAAAAGATGCACTTGAAATAGTGGAAGGATTTTTAAAAAATGAACTTTAGTAAAGATAGTATTGCGATAAAATCTTTAACAAATGCATTAAAAACAAATAAACTATCCCATGCTTACCTAATGGTAGGCGAGGATAGTTTATATTGTGATGAATTCATTTTGCAATTTGTTAAATCTATTTTTTTGTTTAGAAAAATAATGATAAAGAATTCTACAACTGTGGAGAATGTAAAAGCTTGTCAAAGTATAGAGCATAATAACTATGTTGATTTTTTTATATTATAGAAAGTGAGACTTCTATAAAAAAAGAAGAGATTCAAAACTTAAAATCAGAACTTAGCGTTAAATCTTTCTATGGTAGAAAGATTTATTGGATAAAAGATATTGAAAAAGATGACAGAACAAGCTTCAAATAGCTTGCTAAAAATTTTTAGAAGAGCCAGAAGATGATATTATAGCTATTCTAAGTTGTAAAAAAATATTAGTGCTGTACTGCCAACAATAATATCACGTTGCCAACAAGTTAAATTAATAGGTAGTAGTGAAGAAATTACCGAGGAAATTGATGAGAATTTATTAGAATATCATAATGAATTTTTTTAAAAAGATTTTCTAGAAAAACCGCATCTTGCCAATATATATTTATTAGAAAAAAACTAAAGACTAAAGAAGATATATTATCATACTTTTACATTACTAAATAAAAAAATTACTCTAAGTTACTTATCTAAAGATAAAGTCAAAGATGTAAAAAAATATTAGTTCGGTACAAGAAAAAGTATTACTTGCGATAAATGATATTAAAGGTAATGTTTCGGCAGTTCTTGTGTTGGAAAAAAATTCCTCTTTTCTGTTGTATTAGATAATAATAGTTTAGAATTTTTTTAAAAGAGGGTTAATATGAATGAAGATTTAAGAATAGATACAGTATCAAAAAAATTATAAAAATACTTCAAAAAAATATCACTATAGTATGTCAACAGACTCATTTTTTTATTACCATATTTTTGCAAATGTGCCACTTAGTCCTAAGAAGAATATAATAGAATTATGTAGCGGAAATGGTGGAATCTCTATTATATTACGTGAAAGAAGTGGAGCTCAAATTAGTATGTTGGAGATACAAGAAGACTTAGTTGAATTAACTAAAAAAAGCCTAGAGTTAAATGATATCACTGATAATATTGATGTAAAATGTGGAGATATAAAAAGAAGTGAAAAAACTATTATAAGCCTTCATCATATGATTATGTAATATGTAATCCACCATATTTTCCAGTAGAAAAATATGCCAAATCAGCGCGAAAAAAATAATCATAATATTTCACGTCATGAAATATTATGTAATCTTAGTGATGTTATTAAATCTATTAAGTACTTATTAAAACAAAATGGAAAATTCTCTTTAGTTCATAGAACCTATCGTATATCTGATATAATATCAGAATGTGAAAAAAATGGACTTGCAATAAAGAGAATACGCTTTGTATATAGTAATAAAGCTAGTGAGAATAGTAAGATTGTTTTAGTAGAAGGAAGTATTTCAAAAGTAAGTGATATTAAAGTAGAACAGCCATTTTATATTTATAATGAAGATGGTAGTTATACTAAAGAGATGGAAAGGGTATATGGAATTGACTAATAGTTATATGTATGTTGTAAGATGTATCGATAATACACTTTATACAGGGTATACAACAGACTTAGTAAGAAGAATTAAAGCGCACAATAATAAAAAAGGTGCTAAGTATACTCGAGTACGAGTACCTGTATCGCTGGTTTATTATGAAGAATTTACATCAAAAAGTGAAGCGACGAAAGCAGAGAGTGCATTTAAAAAGTTCACTCGTCTGCAAAAAGAGCAATATATAAAAGAAAAAAATTAAAAGATGACAAAATAGATAAAAGTTAAAGAATTAAATAAAAAAATAAAGGAGAAAAAAAGTAATGTTATATTTAGTAGCTACTCCTATAGGAAACTTAGAGGATATTACATTAAGAGCATTAAAAAAATATTAAAAAAATGCTGATATAATAGCTTGTGAAGATACTAGAAATACACAAAAAGTTATTAAATCATTATGAAATAACTGGAAAAAATTAATTAGTTATCATGAACATAATGAAGATAAGATGAGTGATAAAAATAATTGAATATCTACAGGATAATCTAGAAGTAGCACTTGTTACTGATGCAGGAATGCCATGTATTTCTGATCCAGGATATACACTAGTAAGAAAGATAAAAGAACAAGGATTATCAGTAACAGCATTACCAGGTGCAAATGCAGGATTAACAGCATTGGTATCAAGTGGAATCGAATCATATAACTATGCTTTTTTTATGGATTTTTACCAAGAAAAATCAAAAGATTTAAAAACAAAAAGCTAGAATTTATTTTAAAAAGAAAAAAACTACTAGTATTATTTATGAATCTCCACATAGAATTAAAAAAATCTAGTAACAGAAATAACAAAAAAATTGAACCAACACGTGAAATTTCTGTAGCTCGTGAAATAACAAAAAAATGTTTGAGCAAATAGAAACACAATCAGCTGAAAAAAATATTAGCTAGACTAGGTGAGGATATTAAAGAAAAAAAGGTGAATTTGTTGTTATAATCTCACCAAACAAAGTAGAAGAAGATAAAGAAATAAATCTAGAAGACATAGTAGAGATTATTTATAATAAAGTGCAAAATGGTGAAAAAAATCTGAGGCGATAAAAAAATACTGCAAAAAGAATTTGGAATAAATAAAAAAAGAGGTTTATAGTTTATATCATGAAAAAGTATGACTAGTTTATTTATTGTAAATGCACTTATTATAATATTTTTTTAATTCTTTTCACTATGGTATAAAAATTTCACTTATACCATTATTTATCTTATTACCAGTTAATATTTTACTAATATATAAAAAAAGTACTGCTCTTGATAAAAAAATGAACAAAAAAGAAAAAAATAATGCTTCATAAAGTAAAAAAATTCATTATCAGTTATTATGGGTTACTCAGAAGCTCATTCAGATGAATTAATAACTAAAGAAGAATTTGACAAACATGTAAATGAAGAAATCGAAGAAATAGTAAATATAATAAAAGATGAGATATACAAGTAAGTATAACTCATCTTTTTGTATTATTTAATTAGTAGAACTTCTTTCTATTTTTTTCTACGTTTTTTTCCATGTTTTTAGCTGAGAAAAAAATACAATTAGTGGAACTAATTCTAACCTTCCTAATAACATAGAAAACGACAAAATAACTTTTGTAAAAATCTGGTATAGTAGAAAAAGTTACTCATAGGTCCAAAGTGGTTGAATGCTGGACCAGCATTACTTATTGAAGTTACGGTTAATGATATTGCATCTTCAAAAATCATTTATTTGGAATGTAACTAAGAATAATATTATTACAAAGACAAAAACCAAATAAAAAGTAAGTAGTTTGCTAAAGGAGTAGTATCCTTGATAACTTTCCCATCGATTTTTTTAACATAATAATTTTTTTCTAGGGTTAAGAGCCTTACTAATTGATTTTTTTAGCATTCTTTATAAAGAATATTAACCTTGGTATTTTTTTATACCACCTGCGGTACCTCCTGTACAACCACCAACAATCATAAGAATAAGTATTATCATTTTAGAAAAATACAGGCCAAATATTAAAGTCATTATATGTAAATCCAGTTGTTGAAACAACTGAAGCTACTGTAAAGAATACATCTAGTAAGCTATGATTTGGTGTGTCGTAAGAACGATAAATATCTAAAAAAACATGATTATTGATAGAATAGAAATCATTCCAAAAAAACCAACGTAGTTCTTCACTTTTTAGAATTTTTAAAATATTTTTTTAAATATTAAAAAAAGTATATTAAGCTAAGATTCATAGAGAAAAATCAACATAAATGTTGCAACTACAATAGTAATATATTTACTATTGTAGTAGGCTATTCCAGCATTTCTTACTGAAAAACCACCAGTTCCGGCTGTAGAGAATGCAATATTTATACTATCAAAAATTCCAATTCCTCCAAATAGTAGAAAAACAAACAGAATAATAGTAAGTAATATATATATAGTATATAAATATATTGCAGTTTGTTTTATTGATGATACTACTTTACCAAAATATGGTCCTGGAACTTCTGCCTTAGCTATATGGATAGTATGTGGCGATCTAGGAAGAATAGCAACCGCAAAGACAATAACCCCCATACCACCTATAAAGTGAGTGAAACTTCTCCATAATAATAAACTTTTTTCTATAGATTCTATATCTGTAAGAATAGTAGAACCAGTTGTTGTAAAACCACTAACAGTTTCAAATAAACTGTCTATGTAACTTGGTATTTCACCAGATATGTAAAAAGGAAGGGCACCAAGTAATGAGAATACTATCCAAGTTAGCGTGACTATTACGTAACCTTCTCTTTTATAAAAATCACGATCGCCATCTTTATCAGTAAAGAAATTAATTATGCAGTATGCTGAAAATGAAATAATAATAGTAATTATAAATGCAGATGTTATGTGTCGTGATTCTTTATAAATTAGTGAACATAAAGTAGGTAATAGTAGTAGACCAGATAAAAGTTTTAACATTTTACCTAGGACATAAAAAATCATTTTATAATTCATAATTACCCCCTAAGAATATCATCGATATGTTCAATTTTTTTGTTTGTAACTAACTACAACGACGTTATCTCCAAGTTTAATTTCATCATTACCATTTGGGAATATTTGTTTATTATTTCTAACAATAAAAAGCAATAAGCATATTTGAATGAATATTCATATCTTTAAGTTTGGTACCAAGCACCTTAAGATTATTTTGCGAAACTTTAAATTCAATAACTTCTGCTTGATTATTCGCAATACGATAGAAGTTTTCAATTTCAGAATCCTTACTACATTGTAGAGATTTACTGTATTTCGCAATAATATTACCCACTATTTCTTTTGGAGTAATATATGAATATTGCCCGATGTCTTCAGCTATTTGTTTAAGAGAAGCACGGTTTACCTTAGCTACTGTTTTCTTAATTCCAAGTTTATCCGCATAAAGGTTAATAATTATATTTTCTTCATCAAGACCAGTAAGTGAAATACAACTATCAAATGTTTGAATACCTTCTTCGATAAGAGTATCACGATCACTACCGTCAGCCCAAATAACATCTATTTCTGGATAAGCTTCACTAAGTTCAATAGCCTTATCTTTGTTTATTTCTATTACTTTAGTGTAAATATTAGCTTTAATAAAGAACTCGATAAGATAGTGAGCGATTTTACCTGCTCCAATAATTAAAGAAGATGTTATTTTCTTCTCAAGATTATCTTTATTTCCTAATAATTTATAGAATCTTTTTAAATCTTTATTAGCCGCAGTTATATGTACCTTATCTCCGACTTCGAAAACATAATCTCCTCGAGGCACAAAAACTTTCCCATGACTTTCAACTAGACAAACTAGAGAAGGGAAGTCTATTATTTTTTTACTATCGATTAAAGAAACACCTTTTAATATGCTATTTTGATGAATGACAACTTCTAGAATATTAAATTTATTAGCAGAAAAACTCTCTACTTTTGTAGCTGTAGGATACTTAAGCATATAAACAATCTGTTTAGCAGCTTCAAATTCTGGATTAACCATTAAATCAATCCCAAGCGAATTTTTAATGAATTCTTTCGTTTTAGAATATTCCGGATTTCTTATACGAGCTACTGTATGTTTTGCACCCATTTGCTTTGCTGCAATACAAGAAATCATATTAATTTCATCGCTAGTAGTAACAGAGATAAACATATCAGCTTCTCCAGCACTTGCTTCAACAAGATTATCATAGTTTGCTCCATTACCTAAAAGTCCATTTATATCATAAGTTTCTACGAGTTTTTCTACTCTTTGTTCATTAGTATCGATTAATGTTACTTCTTCAAATGTGTTAGAAAAATCGGCACATAATAATTCTCCAACTTTTCCTCCACCAACAATTACTACTTTCACAAAAAAAAACTCCTTTTTTATAGATATGAATATTATAGAATTATTATGAGATAAAGTCAACGTATAGGAAAAATAATCAAAAATAAAAGGTAGAAAAATTAACTTTTTTTAACAACAAAAATAATTAGTTATAACTATAGAAAAAAATAGGCTTCTTGTGATATAATTATAAAAGGGAAATTTTATCGCTTTTTCCATCTTGTAGTTAATAATTTTTTTGGTTTAAAGGAGGAGTAAAGTGGCAAAAAAATTTCTAAACAAGATATAGATTATATTTTTTTGAGAATATAGATATAGTCAGTTTAGTTAGTGAGTATATAAAACTGGAAAAACGTGGACAAAACTATTTAGGTTTGTGTCCTTTTCATAATGAAAAAACTCCATCTTTTACTGTATCTCCTGACAAAAAGATTGCCCACTGTTTCGGATGCGGAAAGGGTGGAAATATATTTCAATTTGTATCATTAATAGAAAATATAACATACAATCAAGCTATTGTTAAATTAGGCACAAGGTTAGGACTTAACTTAGAGTCAAATGATAATAAAGAAGTAAGTTATGATTTAAACAATAAACTAGATTCTATGTATTATGGTCACTTATTATTAGCTGACTATTATAATTATATTTTATTAAATACAAAAGAAGCGCAAGGGGCTTTAAACTATTTAATAGATAGAGGCCTGTCAATAGAAACAATTAAGCATTTTAATATTGGATACGCACCTAGAGATAATAATATTGCATTAAACTTTTTTAAGTCTAATAATTTAAATCTAGATGCAATGGTTGAAGCGGGACTACTAGGAAAAAACGATAATAATGATCACTACGATGTTTTTAAAGATAGAATTATGTTTCCAATTAAAAACAATCAAAATCAAGTTGTAGCATTTTCGGGAAGAACGATGTCACAGGATAAGCAAGTAGCTAAATACTACAACACCCACGAAACTAAAATATTTGAAAAAAGAACTGTATTATACAACTTTTCAGATGCTCGTGCTTTTATCGCAAAAGAGAGAGAAATTATTCTCTGTGAAGGATATATGGACGTAATAAAAGCTCATCAAAATGGAGTAAAAAATGTAGTTGCTTTAATGGGAACAAATATTGATAATAACAAATTAGTTGAAGTGTTAAATTTAGTTGATAAAGTAACACTTAGTCTTGATAATGATAAAGCAGGAACAGAAGCACAAATAGATATTGGGAATAGAATTATCCAAAAAAATTGATAATGTGTATAAGCTAAAGTTTACTGGTGCTAAAGACTTAGATGAATTTTTTTAACTGAAAAAAACATCAAAAAAATAGTGAGTTTGATACACAAAGTTACGTAGCTAATAATAAAGACCATTTTATAAAGTTTAAAAATAGATTATTGTAACAATGAATCAAAAATCAAATATCGAACAAAAAAATAAAATTTAAAAAATGAAATATTAAAAAAATATTGCATTTATCGGTGATGAGTCACTAAAATATATACTTCTTACATATCTTTCAGAAGAGTTTGATATAGATAGACAAGTTTTTAACTAGAGAATTAAACAAGTTCCCAACTCGTAAGTTAAGAACTACTCAAGAGTGGACTGCACCGGAAAAAAACCACTTAATTTATTTAAAAACTACAAATTATGACAAAAAAATTATGTAGGTTATTTAAATACTTTTTGTGAGCCGTGCAGCATTTATTGATAATTTTACAGAGCTAGAACAATGTAAGTTTGATCAAGAAGTATTTGAAAGACTAATAGATTATTTAATTATATATTATAATAATAACTTAGATTTCAGAATTCATAATTTTATTCACAGTATAGAAAAATACAGAAGACGAAGAAGTTGTCAGACTAGCAACATATATAGATGAAACAGACTTTTTAATTGAAGATGAACCACCTAAAGAAGTCATTAGAGATTATATAGATTATTTTTAAAAAAACGTGAGATTTCATTGGAAAAAAATTAAAAAGAAATGTTGAAGATTGCTATTCAAGAAATGGACGTAAAAGCCCAAAAAAACAACTATTAGAACAATTAAAGGAATATAAGAAATAAGGAGAAACGAATGGCTAATAAAAAGGTAAAAGATTTTGAAACTATAAAAAAAGAATTTATAGAAAAAGGTAAAAAAACAAGGTGAGCTTACTCAAGAGGAAATACTAGATGCTTTATCAAAATTAGACGTTTCTTCTGAAGCAGTAGACGATTTTTACGAAGAGTTAAATCGTGAAGATATCATTCTTATAAATGCTAACCAAGTTGAAGAAGAAGAGGAAGAATTAGACTTAGAAGACCTATCTGTACCAGCTGGTATTCGTACTAATGACCCTGTAAGAATGTACCTTAAAGAAATTGGTAAAGTACCACTTTTATCAAAAGAAAAAGAATTGGAACTATCTAAAATCATAGAAAATGGTACTGAAGAAGAAAAAGAACAAGCTAAAAAAGATTTAGCAGAAGCAAACTTACGTCTTGTTGTAAGTATCGCCAAAAGATATGTTGGTCGTGGAATGTTATTCCTAGACTTAATCCAAGAAGGTAATATGGGATTAATTAAAGCCGTAGAAAAGTTCGACTACGAAAAAGGATTTAAATTTAGTACATATGCTACATGGTGGATTCGTCAAGCAATAACGCGTGCTATTGCGGACCAAGCTAGAACTATTCGTATTCCAGTACACATGGTAGAAACTATTAACCGTCTTATCCGTGTTCAAAGACAATTACTTCAAGATTTAGGTCGTGAACCTAAACCAGAAGAAATTGCTAAGAAAATGAATATGACACCAGATAAAGTAAGAGAAATTCTAAAAATTGCTCAAGAACCAGTCTCATTAGAAACACCAATTGGTGAAGAAGATGATTCACACTTAGGAGATTTTATCGAAGATAAAGAAGCACAATCTCCAGTAGAACATGCAGCAAATGAGTTATTAAAAGAACAACTAGAAGAAATTTTAGAAACTCTAACAGACCGTGAAGAAAATGTGTTAAAATTACGTTTTGGTCTTAAAGATGGAAAAACTCATACTTTAGAAGAAGTAGGTAGTGCATTTGGAGTTACTCGTGAGAGAATACGTCAAATCGAAGCAAAAGCAATAAGAAAACTGAAACACCCATCTAAGCTTAATAAGCTAAAAGGGTTTATGGAATAAGTTTTTAAAGAGAAAGAGATGGTTAATAAACCATCTCTTTTTAGTATTTATAAAGATATGACAATAAAAAAACCAGTATCAGATTGATACTGGTAAAAATAAATTACTTTTTTTAGTTTTAAGATTTTTCTTTCCAATCTTGAAGACCATTTTTTTAACATGTAAATGTTAGTATAACCATTTTTTTCTTAAGAGTTAATGCAGCTCTAGGAGCTAATGTTCCGTTTTTATCACAAAGATAAATTGGTTGGTCTTTTTCTTAATGAAGAGTAAAGGAAGTTGAATTGAGAACTAGGCATATTTCTAGCTCCATTAATATGTGCATATTTGAAATCTTCTTTTTCTCTAACATCAATTAATTGAACTTTTTCTAAGATTTTTTTTCTAAATTCTTCATATGGCAGTTTAATAACAGCATTTCTAATTCTGAAATAATTAAATAATCCAACTGCCCCAAAAAAATAGCTAGTATTATTAAACTTGATACTAAAAAAATGATGACATGGTATACTCCTTTGCTAATATTGTTTATAATAACAGAATTATACCATAATTTGTAATTTTATTCAATATTGATTATAATATGATAGAAGAAATCTTTACTTATAACATTTACATAATAATCTAATAAGAAAGTTGAGAAAAAAATGATAACATCAGTAACTAATAAAAAAATAAAAAGAGATTCATAAATTAAAAAGAAAAATAGAAATATAAAAAAATACCAAAAAGTATTTAATAGAGGGAGTACATCTAGTAGAAGAAGCATTAAAAATCAGAATTAGTAGAAGAGATCATAGTATCAGAGAACTTTACTAACTCAAAAAGTATTTGATAACTTCTATGGAGAAGTAACTATAGTATCAGAAAAATGTCTTTAAATCACTTACTGACACAGTAACTACACAAGGAGTAATAGCTGTATGTAAGATAAAAAAATAAGCAACTAGATATTTCTAAATATAGTAGAGTACTAATAATAGATCAGGTCCAAGATCCAGGTAACTTAGGAACAATAATTAGAACAGCTGATGCATTTTCTTTTGATTGTATAATTCTTGGTAAAGGTACAACTAGTATTTATGGACAAAAAGTTATACGTAGTACGCAAGGAAGTAACTTCCATATAGATTGCTTTGATAATATAGATATATTAGATGTTATACCAAAAATGGAAGACTTCGATTTATACGCTACTTCGTTAAAAGGTGATAGATATTTAGAACAAATAGATAGTGTAGGGGAGAAAGTAGCTGTTATTTTTGGTAATGAAGGTTCTGGAGTATCAGAAGAAATACTTGATAAAGTAAATAATTTACTCAAAATAAATATGACAGGTCAAGCAGAAAGTTTAAATGTGGCAGTAGCAGCAGGTATAGTAATGCATTATATTGCAACTAAATGTGAATAAAAAATTTACTAATTTCTCTAAGTATGTTATCATTGTAGTTGTGAGAAAAATATTAAGAGAGGTGAAGAATAATGATAAAAACAATAGCAGTAGATAAAAGAGGAGATATTCTAACTGATGTAAGCCTGCAAAGGCTAAAAGATCAGGATATAGCGTGGTTCTGGGTCGACTTTGACCAACCAACACGTAGCGAAATTAATCTACTATCAACATTCTTCAAGTTCCACGAACTTTTAATTGAAGACTGTTTAACACTTTTACAAAGACCTAAAATAGAAATTTCTAGACAACAAATATTCTTAGTGTCACATGTATTAAAAAATCTTGATGATGACTATGAAACTATTAATATGTTTGTTGGAAAAAATTATATTGTAACATTCCACCTCTCTCACATAAGATATGTTAACAAAATTGTCCCAAAAATTTTACAACGTGGATCACAATATTCACCCCTTCACGTTATGCATATGCTAGTTTCAGAAATAGTAGAAGGATATATTCCAATCATTTCTAAAATCGAAAATCGTCTTGATGAGATTGAAGAATCTGACTTCTATAAATCAGGAAGTAATATTATGGATGAGGTTTTCGAGTTAAGAGGAGATCTATTAAAACTAAGACGTGGACTACGTCCAATGCGAGAAGTAATACATAGATTTTTAGTTTCAAGACGTGTAGAAATGACTGATAACGATAGAAAATATTTCCATGATATTTATGATGACTTAGTTCAACAGACTGAGGTTATTGAAGCTAATAGAGAATTAGCCAGTGATATCAGGGAGAACTTTATGACTTATAACTCGTTAAAATCTAATAATATTATGATGACTCTAACGGTTATATCTACTATTTTCCTTCCATTAACCTTCATAGTTGGACTATATGGAATGAACTTTAAAAATATGCCTGAATTAGAATGGCAATACGGATATTTCTTAATCTGTGCAATAATGCTTCTAATTGCAATAGGCATGCTGTGGGTATTTAAGAAAAAAGGATGGCTGGATATGTTTAAATAACATATCTACAAAAAGGAAGATATATGAATATATTCAAACTAACAGTGCTATTTATAATGATACTTCTTTCAAATTTCGCTTTTATTAAAAGTAGATTTCGGAAAAAAATATTCAAAAAAATAGTACAAAAAGAAATAAAGATTTTTTTGTAAGCATACTGTCCCTTACTTTTGGGATATGTTAGCTATATGACAATTATAACAATTTATGAATTGTCACTGAATCTATTTAAGTAAAAGTAGAGAGGAGTACATATGTCAGAAAAAAATAAAAAAAGAATTAGAAAAGAATAAAAAAAGCTTAAGGAGTTAGAAGATTCTAGAGAAGATAAGTTTTTTTAGAGTTCATTGGTGGAAAAATTAATTTTATATATACTAACCATTATTATTTTACTAGGTATCGCTATATATTTATATACTGAAATATCATATATATTTACACCGATAAATGCAATAGTTTCTAGTATTATTGCACCTGTTATCCTAGCTTATGTATTTTACTATATATTAAATCCATTAGTTAATTTATTTTTCGAAAAAAATTACCTAGATTTGCTAGTAGCTTACTTGCTATGCTTGTAGGGTTTGTTATTATACTAGTAGTTATTATAGGGATGGTACCTATTATTGTAGAACAAACGCAAACATTAATTATTTCAATACCAAAGTATATAGAGACGGTTAGAGATTATTTAGATACATATTCAGATAATGCATATATGCAAGTGGTTATAGAGTATATAAATAATAATTTAAATACTTCAAAAATGAGTTCTGAAGCTGTAACTATTGCAACATCAGTTGCCCAGGGAGTTGCTTCATCATTATCAGCTACAGCGACTATATTAATGACAATGCCTTTTGTATTATTCTTCTTACTAAAAGATGCATCTAATTTTAAAGAATATTTAGTTAGTTTATTACCAAAAAAATTAAAAAAACCAGTTGCTGATACTATTGATGAAATAGATAATAAAGTCGGCTCTTATATTCAAGGGCAAATGTTAGTATCGCTTTGTATAGGAGTAATGCTATATATTGGTTATACTATTATAGGGCTACACTACGGATTCTCATTAGCTACGATTGCAGCATTCTTAAGTATAGTACCTTATATAGGGCCAATTATAGCTATAACACCAGCAATGTTAGTTGCTGCATCAACAAGTTGGATAATGGTTGTAAAAATGCTTGTAGTTTGGGGGATAGTTCAATTCCTAGAAGCAAATATTATTTCTCCAAATATTATGGGTAAAAGCATGGATATGCACCCACTTACAGTTATTTTTGTAATTTTAATTGGTGTTAATCTAGCAGGTGTAGTTGGAGCAATCTTAGGTATTCCAGTATACTCAATGTTAAAAGTACTAGGAACAAAAATCCAAGAAGCTGTAACAGAAAGATATAATAAATATTATGATTAAAAGAAAAAACCTTAGAACAAAGAGTTCTAAGGTTTTTTTGTTCACGAACAGTTTAGTGAACAAAAGAAAAAAACTGATACTCTAAATATACCATTATTAAATAATAAATACAAATAATAATCTAAATTTATTATAAAAATAATTGTAAAAAAATAAAAATAGGAATATGAAATTTTGAATTATACAAAATGAAAAAAACTCTATAAAAATTTTTATAGTAAAAATTGTGTAAAAAAATAAAAAAATAACTTAAAAAGTTAAAAATAACTTTAAAAATTATGATTTTTTTATAGTATAAAAAAAGCTGTATATTAGTTTAAAAAAACTGCTCTAAATATGATATAATTACATAGTTAAATATAAAACGCTGCTAATCATTGAATTAACAGCGTTTATTTTTATTTTATTTTACTTATAGGGAAAAAAATAGGAAAGCTTTTTCTAATTTATTCTGTAAATCGACTTTCATATTGGCAGTAACATGTGTATATATACTAAGAGTTATACTGGTGTCTGAATGTCCTAACCTTTCAGATATAACCTTGATTGGTACTCCGGCCTCAATAAGTAACGCTACATGAGTATGTCTAAACATATGAGATGTTATATTTTTGTAAGGTTAAATGGTTAATTATTGTGTTGTAATGAACCTGGAAATATAAATTCATCACTTGAAATAAAAGTCGTGAATGATACTTAACACATAATCTGATACTTCTATAGTTCTGATACTAGTTAAAGTTTTTTGGAGCTGATAATTTTTCCGTTCTGTAATTTAGTTTTTATTAACGGATATTGTTTTTATTATTAAAAATCAACATCTTTAGGAGTTAGTGCTAATACTTCTCAATTCTTAATCCCGTGTAGCTGAACTATAGCTACATTTCTTACAGTGTTGTTTTTCTATTTTTGCTAAAAATATTAGGGATCTCATCTTTTTCTAGATATTTTATTTTTTTGTAGTTTTTCAGCTTTTTTTCTTCTTTAGTCAATTTAAATTCTAAAGTAACATCAAAAGCTTTTTACATAGTATTTTTTTAATAAACTTAAACAGGTTGTTAAATAACCTCACTATGAACTTAATGGCCTCCGGAGAGTAATAGCTCCTGTATTCAATTATCATCTTCTCATATTTGATTTTTAGTAATGTTTTCTAGCATTTTCATTATCATCTAATTTTTTTGTAAGTAAGATTTATAAATTAAATATGAATGATGAGTTAACGTAGCTTTTTTGAATTCCAGGAATTTTTTTCTTTATAAAATCCTAATGGTTTGCTAACAACTTCAGGATTTAATAGTTTCTCATCTTTTCTTGTAATTCATCATAGGCCTCTTTCTCAGTAGCTCTAGTTTTATTATTTTTTTACTACTGATACACGACGTGTTTTCCCGTCGAGATCCTTATACGATTGAATATACCTGTATTTTTCCATTGTGAGTGACTTCTTTATACATAAAAATACACATCCTTTCTTGCTTTTGATAAGATGCGTATGATATACTATTAATAGATTGTATGTGTATATCATACACATTCTATAAACTCTCTTACTTTGGCCGGTGGGGGAGTTTTTTTGTATAATCTTATTTTTATTATGCTCCTAATTGAGCTTTTTAATTTTTCTTATCTTCAAAATTGATGATATTTATGTTGTATTCGTTCAATGCATCTTGGTATTCATCTTTCAATTCTTTATATCCATCAGAACTTATAATGATTGATAAGCTTTCATCTCTACCATAACTTTTTGTACGATTTTTCTGTTGTATCTAACCAACTAGAAAGTATAAAATGTAGTTTGTCTTTTGTGATTTTATTATGAACTTGAACTAATTTGTATTTTCCTTTTGACATCGCTAAAAAAATTAAATTTATGCTCTAATCTAGATTTACCAGCTATAGATAGGTCAGGGAATACATTATATTCTGTGTTTCCATCGAAATAACTTCTTACATCTTCTAGAAAATGAGTTTGGACTGTTTGTGGGTGTAACAGCGATAAATCATAAACGTTAAGAAGCACTTGTGTCATATCGTGTATTGCTTGTCCTAGATTATGTTTTTTTAGTTTTTTATTATTTCATCACCTATTAATTCTAATCCGTTATAGTTCAAGATAGATTTTAATAAATGGTGACGTTTATTTTTGTTAAATCAATCCCGTTTAGCTGCAAATCCCAAAGAGTAAAACCATCATCAGTAAGAATATAATATTTGCCATCATATTTTATTGTAAAAAGAAATACCGTCTCCGTAGGTGTTGACAAAAGGTGTAATTACCTCTTGACTGTCGCCTTCCAATAGATTAACATGTGTATTCTCTTTTATGTATTCTATATAGGAATCTTTTATATTTTTTTGCTATCCATTGTAAGAACACCTCCTTTTACTTTATTATATAAGATTTCTTTGTATTTGTATAGAAAGATTATCGTTTTTGTCAGTATTTGAGAATTTTAATATAGAGTCTAATATTATTATAAAATCATCAGTGTTTTTAATGTTTTCATAAGGTAAAGAAAAGCTTTGTAATGAGTGTATCCGTCATTTTTATCTATATACTCTTGTTCAGAAAAATATATTTATTCTATTACCACGTACTATTTCACCATCAGCATTTTTATGAAAGTTGTTATTTATATTAATTCTGAATAGTGTATGATTATAACGAACCTCCCTAAAGTTAAATACTTTACTTCTTAATGAATACTTATAAGATAAAATAAATTTTTTTCACCTGTTGTGGATTGAATTTTTATATCACCACTTGTATGTTCATCTTCTTTTTATTGTTTTATTATGTTTTTTTCAAATATAACCTTTTAAAAATACTCAAAAGCTTCTGAGCTTCTTTATCTGTTAGATATAATTCCATTTTACCCTCCCTTTAAAAACTTCCTTCTTAACTCAACAACTCGTCCAACGATCACTACTGGTTTTGTAGTAACTTCTTCGTTTGAAAAAAATACATAGGCGAGTATTCTGAATTATTAGATATTAGCATTATTCCATTATCAAGCTTTTCAAACTTCTTGCATGTGGCATCATCTCCATTTACTAGGGCGATAACTACATCACCATTGTTAGCTGTTGATTGTTGCTTTACGATAACAGTATCTCCATCGTTTATATCTGGTTTCATACTATCACCTTTGATTCTAAGTCCAAAAAATTCACCTTGATTCTGCCATGATTGAGGTATCTCCTCGTAGTCTAATATATCCTCAACAGCTGAAATAGGTATTCCTGCAGCGACTGTTCCTAATACTGGGATTTTTATTGCTTGGGGTGTTTCTTTGTCATCATCTTCCCACCCCATAAGGTAAGATTCAGTTACGTTTAAAACACGTGCTAGTTCTGTTATCTTAGATAGGGGGATGTCGACTAATCCTTTTTCATATTTATTGATAGAGCTTTTCGTGAACCCCTATTCTTTTTGCTAATTCTCTTTTTGTTAATTTCAAACTTTCTCTTGTTGATTTTTATTCTTGCAGGTGTTATCATATCATTCTACTCCTGTGTCATTAAATATTTCTACAGTTATTATAACATTCAATTGAATTAAAAATAAAGTATTTTTTTAATAAAAATTAAAAACTTGAATTTAAGTATTGACAAATAAAAATAATGTGATATGATATAAGTATGAATTAAATTCAAGTTAATATCTTAGGAAAGGAGGTAAATATGAACTTCGATAAATTAAAAAATAAGATATTTGAAAAAAAAGGAAAAACATATAAAGACTGTGCTAATGTATTAGAATAAGTACAGTAGCATTCTCTAACAAGATAAACGGACGTTATGAGTTTAAAGTAACGGAAGTTATAAAAACTAGCTGAATTTTTTTATCTTTAACATCTGAAGAAAGTCAATCGATTTTTTTAACAAATAACTTGAATATAATTCAAATAATATATTAAAAAAAGACTACTTCAAGATAGAAGAAAGGAGGGATGGGGATGGAGATAAAAACTGAAACTATTGTAGATGGAAATAATGAACTTGTAGATGTTAAATACACAGAAGCTAATACTCGTGATAAATTTTCTTAAAGAAGAAGAACCAATTAGAAATGAGATTATTAATGTTTTAGCTAAACATAATCTTCCATATTGGAAAGCTAGAAAAATTTTTAGAAAGAACTACAGATTTTCTAGTTAAAGAATCTGTAGTACAGGAGATTAAATAAGGAGGAAACAATGGAGAAACTAATATTAATTGCAGGTGTGATATTTATTGCGAAAAAATAATAGACCACGCAAACGAGCGTAAGTATATTAAGGTTGACTCTAATCTTCTTGGTGCAACCATTTATGATACTCTTCAAGCGAAAAAGAAAGGAGTAATAATGAGTAAAGAATTTATTACATATATTATTTTCGAGTTAAGTTACTTAGGTTTATTGTTTTATATATTTTATAGTACGGACAATTTATTATTTTTAAAACAGTTTTTGTGGAGTAGAAGGAGGAGTGGTGATGAAAAAAATAAAAACAAAAATAGCACTAACATTAGCAACTGTCGGATTAGTCTCTAAAGTAGTGCTAAGTACCAAACACTATCTAACGGTTTATGAAGAGAACAGTAAATTATATGCTGAATCTTGGTTACAGTTAAATGTGTTTGATAGAAGTTATTGTTTTTCAAAAAAATAAAAAAAGGAAATTATTTCTTAATCCATTTATTTCCTGATTTTTTTGAGTAGGTGGCAAACGATCGCCTTGATCTATGCGAACAGTTCTACCTTTGTGGACAGCACCACCTCGAGGTCCTACTTCTTTGTAAGTTCCTGCAGGCTTGTTGTCTGTTCCAGGTTTTATTAGTTCTTTAGCCATATAATTCACCTCCTTTCTAAGATATTAAGTATTTCATAGAAAAAGGTTTAGTAGTAGAATTTGATTTCCGGAAATACTCAAATTAATTATATCAATATAGTGAAAGAAGGTCAAACATTTATGAAAGAGTTTTTACAACATATTAAAAGAACGTTTAGAAGAAAAAGAACATGTCAGTGTATAAGCTGTCAAAAGAGACAGGAATATTTCAGCAAACATTATACGCTTTTAATTAATGGTAAAACATTGAACCCTAGACTAGACCATGCGGTTAAAATTGCTAAGGTATTAGACATTGACTTAAACAAATTGAAAGAAGGTGATTAAGATGCAAGAACCATACAATGCTTACCTGGATAAAATAGAAAATCCAGACCATTGGGTTAAACGAATCATATTACGTAAAATTTTTAGAAATGGACAAATCAAAAAGATAAGTTCAATAAATTTATTAATGAAATAGAAGGACTTGATGATTCATATTTTTTTATATACAAGGAACTTTAAAAACGAATAAAACTTTTTAATAAAGTAAGAATTTATAACTATATAAATCAAAAATAGAGAGGAGGAACGACAAAAATGCTCAAAAAGAAAAAAATAAAGAAAGATAAATTAAACGTGATTTATTGGACAATCGCTGTGATTAGCATGTGTTTTCTTAACATTGACAAATATCGATTGGCAATTGATAGGCGGAATAGCAACCGGATCAATAGCGATGATTCAATTCTTATTTGATAAAGATTTTTGCTAAAAAAATATTTTAATTAGGAGGAATGTATGAACAAGTTTAAAAAAATTATTATATAGAAGAGGATTTGAATTAATAGATGACTTAAACGGAGAGTTACCTGTTAAATCTACAGTCCATAGTGCAGGTGTTGATTTTATAGCTAGTCAAGATATTGTGATTCCTGCATTTAGATTTAAAGGCGAAGCAACACTAGTGCCAACTGGATTAAAAAGCATTTATGCCAAAGAATGAATGTTTATTAATATTTTGCAAGAAGTAGCTTGCCGGTCAATCGTGGACTAGTAATGAGTAACGGTGTAGGAGTTGTAGATTCAGATTACTATAACAACCCAAAAAAACGAAGGTCATATATTATTGGAGTTCAATAACTTAACAAATAATCATTTAACAATAAAAAAAGGCGAAAGAATTGGACAAGGTATTTTTATAAAGTGCCTAAAGTAAGTTATGGAGTTAGATTAAAAGGAGAAAAAGCGTGGTGGAGGATTTGGAAGTACAAATAAAGAATAATTTTAGTGAAAAACAAAAAGGAAATGCTCAAACATCTAAATGATTATGGTGTTAAGGTAGAACCTTATGTTAAAGAGAAATTTCCTACAGGATTTGAAAGTTATGAATTATTTGAAGTACTAGCAGAATATTTCTCTCACACAGCTAAACTATTAAAGCAAAAAGTATTTAGAAGAGGAGTGTTAGCTAATGAATATTCCTAATTTCAGAGCATACGTAGATAAAAAAATGTATAAAATTATTGGTTGGTACGGTGATTATATCACATTAGGAAGAAAGTACGAAAGTAGATATATTCAATCAATCAACGTTAAGAAAAATGATGTAATCATAATGTATGGAAGTGATTTAAAAGACAAAAAAAGGAAATGAAATATTTAGTGGGGATATTGTTAAAAACACTGATAAAGATATTGGAATAGTGAGGTATAAAGACGGTTCTTTTGAAGTAGATTTTAAGCAGTATATCCCAGCTCAATTAGGGTTGATAAATGATGATTTAGAGGTAATTGGAGATATCCATAGAAATAAAAAAATTACTAGATAAGATTATTAATAATAATAAAAAAAGTTATTTGTTTAAATAACGTAGAAAAAAAGGATTAATAAAAAGGGAAAAAGAACGTCTAAATAGACGTTCAATGATTTAACTATATTATATCGTAAATGGAGTTAAATTGCAAGAAAGGAGTGTAAAAATGAATATATGGCTTATGGACGAACAGCCTGTAGTAGTAGATAGAGGACTAGCAAGAATTATAGGTTTCTCAGAAGCTGTTGTTATTACTCAACTTCATCAATGGATCGAATATAACAAGAAGCATAAGAAAAAAACTATAAAGATGGTTACTACTGGACATACGGTTCAATGAAACAATGGCATGAAGAATATTTTTGATATATTAGGTTCTGTTAAAACACTCAGAAGAGTTTTTTTAAAAACACTAGCAGAAAAAAAGGTTATTTAATAGTAAGTAATTACAATAAATTAAAAATTTGATAAAACATGTTGGTATAGAGTAAATTACGAAAAAAATTTAATTCACTTAAAAAGGAATATCGAGATGGACAATTTGACCACACTGAAAAAGACAATTTGACCATATCAGAAGTGGACAATTTGACCATATCAGAAGTGGACAATTTGACCACACCTATACCAAATAATAAAAAAATATAATAAAAAAATAATAATATATCATCTCATTCATCAAATAATAATATTATATATAGCGAGCAAATGCTTGATAATGATGAGCGAGTGATTGAAGAGGCTAAAAAGAATATTAGTTCTCGGAAGAAGTACAACACACAGTACTTCAAAGATAGCTTTTGGGTATTCCCTGAGTCAGCATGAATAAAAAAAGGAGTTAGACAAGTGGATTAAATACGCTGTTGATATTTGTTTAATGTCTCCTGATACAAGACTTCACATAGGAAAACAGAATGTAAAAAGCTAGTGAGGTAGTAAAGAGATTAACAGAGTTGAGGTATGAACATATTAATTATATTTTTTTCTAGATTAAGTCAAGTTAAGTATCCTACAAAACCATCAGAACTACATGTTAGCAGTCCTGTTTAATGCTAAAGATCAATACGAGAGTAGTATTTCAACATTTACAGGAGGAAAGGCAAATAATATTCCTGGTAAATATATTGTACCTGTTCCAGATTATTTAAAAGATAGGATATCAGGTAAGAGTAAAACAAAGGATGAAAAGAGTGATTACTGATGAAGATGAAGAAGCATACAAGGAAATGATGAGTGAACTAACAAAAGGAAAAGAACGCAATGATGTTTAGTGATAATTTCTAACAGGAGGTTATCGATTTGGAATTTGTAGAACCACTTAGGACACAAGAAGAACTAGATGCAATGAATTATTATTTTAAAAAGCAGAAGCGAGCGTGATTACTTACTTTACTACATGGGAATAAATGTAGCTTTTAGAATTAGTGATTTGTTAGGATTAAAGGTTGGGGATGTAAGAAATAGAGATAAGATAAGAAGACGTGAAATGAAGACTGGAAAGTTAAGAGAAATGGTTGTATTACCTAAATTAAAGCGTGTATTAGATGAATATTGCACGGATAAAGAAGATGAAGAATATTTATTTAAATCTACACGATATAAGAACTCTAACAGACCAATCACAAGAACGCAAGCTTACAGGATACTCAAGACTGGAGCTAAAGAGTGCGGGATAAAAAAATATAGGTACACATAGTTTTAGAAAAACATTTGGTTATCATTTTTACAAAGAAAGTAAGGATGTAGTAACACTTATGAAATTATTCAATCATCATGATCCTAGTATTACATTAAGATACATTGGAATAGAACGTGATGAGATGAGTAAAGCTGTTAAAAAAATGGGGTGGATTGTAAATCTCATTTTAAAAAAATAAAAATCTATTATGTTACCAGTAAGGGAAACATTACATGGGTAAAAATACAATATATTTAAAAATACTGATAACAGTAAGGTTTGAAGATATTAACTAGATGTAACACTTTATAAGATATGATACATACTTATATTATAAATTAATCACTCACTCATTCAAAAATATAAATTAAGGAGAAGAATTAATGATTAATAACGTAGTTTTAGTAGGAAGACTAACAAGAGATTTAGAATTAAGATACACTACATCAAATAAAGCAGCTGTTAATTTTACATTAGCGGTCAATAGAAATTTTAAAAAAATGAAAGAGGAGAATTTCCAGCAGATTTTATAGGTTGTACTGCTTATGGGAAACAAGCGGAGAATATGGCACGATTTCTAAACAAAGGAAGTTTGATTGGTGTAGAGGGAAGAATTTCTACAAGGAATTATCAAGGAAAAAGACGGAAAGACAGTATATATTACAGAAGTGATTGCAGATAAAGTCAACTTCTTAGAGAGTAAAAAAACAAGGGAATAACAACCAACAAGTATATCCAGAGACAAGCAATGTTACAGATTTCTATGATTTCAACAGCGAGTACAATCCATTTATGGAGCAATAACTAATATGATTTCTTGGAAAGGATAGAATAAAAAAATGGGAAAAAGAAAAATCATTAGAAATAATTTCAGTATAACAAAGCCTGGACAGAAGAAACTGACAAAGCGAGAAGCAATAGATTTAACCATAAATGAAATAGAAGAGAGCTACACTAAAAGATTAAATACAGAAGTTAATTTAAAAAGTAGCAGATTTCATTGGTGACTTTTGTTTAGCGTTAGCATGGAGCTTAAGAAATAATCATAATTATGGTGCTAAAAGAATTGAACGTACTATTAGAGAATTATTTGAAGTAGTAAGTGATGCAAAAATGAAAGAAGCTGGACAGATACTATTTGATATGAGTGAGATAAAAAGAACAACTTTTAGTTGAAACTGGATTAGACATAGAACCTGTAATAGTAGAAGAAGTTAACAAACATTTAACAAGGGTAAAGGAGTTTAAGGAAAAATGAATAAAGTCGTAACTATTAAAGAAATGATTGAAACTATTAAAGAAAAAAATGAACTGGAGCGAAGCTATTTTAGCGATCGAGTTAGGAGTAGATTCACAGAATTTATTAGCTTGGAAAAAGAGGAAGAACGCCACGATCTAAAAAAACTATAAGAGATTAAAAGAAATATATGAAAGTTTAAGTGAAGATGATACCAAAGATGAATTATCATTGAAGTTTAAACAAACAGAAAAATAATATATTAGAAGCACTTTCTGATGTGGATAAAAAAATTTATTAGAATTACAAAAAAACGCTTAATGAAGAGCGTTGGAGTGTAGCATTTACAGAAGCAAATATTAAAGCATGGGTAAATAAAAAAAGAAACATTTAGAAAAACAAATTAAAAAGTAATAAGAGAAGAATGGGGAGAAAACAATGTATAAAAAAAGTCAATGTTTAAAAAAATGCTAAAAAGAGTAGATGTTATAGAAACCACAGAAGATAAAAATAGAAAGCTACATAGAAGCATATAAAAGAGGAGAAATAGTTGACCTACCTCCACTAGAAGAGAACGAGGAAATAAAAAGAAATCAGTATTACTGGCGGAACAGCTATTATTTACGTTGATGACGTAGGAGGAGAATATGGCAAGAAATAAATTAATACATCTAAACAATCATTTGTTTGAAGCATTAGAAAGAATTAATGATGAAAAACTTAAAAAGGAGAAAGTTTACAAGAAGAAATAGCTAGAGCTAAGACTATTACAACTATAGGGAATACGATTATAAATAATGCAGGCTTAGCATTAGAAGCAGAGAAATATAAAAATGACTTTGGTAAAGGAGTTTCCTTGCCATTAATGATTGAAAAATGCGAAATAGTGGAAGTTTTAAAAAAAGGACATATTCCCTGGAATAAAGGCGTAACTGGGTACATGGGAGCTAACAGAACAAGCTTTTAAAAAAAGGACATACACTCAGCACTGTTTTAGAGAATTGTATTCTGAAAGAACAAGTGTAGATGGAATAGTTGAAATAAAAAGTAGAAAGAAATAAATGGATATCCAAACATAGATATGTATGGGAACAACATCATAATAGAAAAAGTCCCGAAAGGTAAGGTAGTGATATTTCTAGATGGTAATAAAACTAATTTTTGAGATAGATAATTTAAAAACTAATATCTAGAGGAGCATTATTAATCTTAAATAGAAAAATATAGACACATACTAAAAAGATAAAGAATTAATGAGATCATGTGTTGATTTAAGCGAATTAATATACGCAATAGGTAAGAGAAAGAAAACAGAAGAGGATGAAAACTAATGTAGATAAGCTAATGAGAGAGAAAGAAATAACTAACAAGGAGTTAGCAACATTAACAGGATTACATGTTAAAAACAATACGTGAAGTACGTAAGGGATTAACAGCAACAAGATATAGTACATTAAGAAAAAAATATAAAGTATTAAAGGAGATTTAAAACAATGATTAAAAAGAGTAATAAAAAAATTGAAACAACAAAAGAAATGGTAGCAAATGATATTAATGAATTAATTACAGGAAGTGACATAGATCAAGAGACATTAGGGGATAATGAATATGTAGTAGATGTTCAAGTTTTAAAATGTGAATGAAACATTAATAGCATTAGTTAAGATAGGAGAAAGATAGTGAAGTGGAATAAATTAGAGGTAAAAGCCGTTACCTATAGAGGAACAAACAGAACATAGTTATAAAACTATGTGGGAAGGCCCTGTGCCTGAAATTGATGAAGAAGTGTTAGTAACTGTTCCATCATGCAGAGGAGGGTTTGTTGATACATATACTGATACATGGATGGAATTTGATAACGGAGTAGGGTTTGAATATACTGATGATAATATTATTTACTGGATGAAAATGCCAAAAATATAACGGAGAATTAGAAAATTAAGAGGTGTTAGTATGATAGAAGTACAAGGTAAAGAAAAACAAAGATCATATAGAACTAGACATGTTGGAACTTGCGGTAGCTTTTGAGCTTATTATATCAAGATTCTTATGCAAGAGATGTACCTGATTTTTTTAGAAGACTTACAGAAAGAAAAAAATAATAGTTAAGATAGGAGAGAAATAATGGATATTAAAGAATTAGGGCTTGAGGTAAAAAGAAAGCCGAATAGAAGGAATATTAAGAGAAATAAAAAGAAGAGATAGCAAAAAAAGATATAAGATTTATAAAATTATCAGATATTCACGGAAGAGACATTTATATCAATACTAATGAGATTATATCGATTCAAGAAGATAGTGAAGATATAGATAAAGGAACTATAACAAATATTACGGCAAGATGGGGGATGTTATTAGTATTAGCAACACCTGAAGAAGTAATAGATGCTATTAAAAAAAGCAGCAGTATAGAAAATTGAAAAAGGAGAAAGATAATGAACGATAGAAAAAGAAATTCAAGAGGTGTTGTGTTAATGGGTGAATATCCAAAATTTATAGAATTGCACGGAAAGTATGGTTATGATTTACAACTTAAAAATTATATTTACAAATAGAGAAACGCTTGATGAATTGGTGGATGAAGAAACAATAAGAGACTTAATGGAACTTTACGAGTATACAAAAGATAAAGAATTCTTATTTGTAAGTTTTAAAATTAAAAGGTATTGAAATCAATGTTAAGGATATAGATAAACTTTATTGTACAGAATGTTAAAAAAAGAAAGGTTGGAGAGAATGGGTAGAGTATATACAGTGGATGATGCAAAAATTCTTTTTAGAGAATTATAAGAATATACAAATGGAATGTAATGATTTTCTTTTTAAATGCTTATCAACCAGGAGATAAAAAAATGAAGTTAGCGCCCAAAAAAACTGGAAGGGAAAAACGAAAGAAATATAATAAAAAAATTAGATAACAAGGTATATCAAGAGAATAAAAGAATAATTAAGTGTATAGATAAGTTCTTAAAATCACTTAGTCCTGAAAGTTATAGAATAATATACGCCAAGTATTTCACGAGAATGAGAAACTACGATATTGCTAACAAATATCATATGGATATTTCTACAGTTAAAAAGGAAAGTAAGAAAAGTCTGTTGAAGGATTGGTAAAACTTTTAAATAATTTTTTTAAAAAAAGTTGAGCCCAATGAGCCATTTTTATGTGATAAAAATGGTAGTGTGAGAAGTTTAACGGAGGAGTTAAGGTACGGTTGATATTTTTTTCTTTTTAAAAATTTTTTTAGTTAATACGAATTTCTTTTTAATTGCTGGTTATAAAAAAAGAAATTAATGTGGAACACGCAAAAAAAGTGTTATTGAATTCCTCCGTTAAAACTTACTTAATAAACAAATTAAAAAGCACTTTGATCGGTGCTTTTTTTATTTTGTATAAATATTAAAATACCCCCTCCTCATAAAAATTTAAAGGGGACTTATAAAAATAGGGGGTAGGCAAGGAGAATAATGTGAGACTTGACAAGACCGGTACCCACCGTACCGCATTCGATAAAAAAACAAACAGAGGCTGCTAAAGACTCAAAAACTGTTGTGGAATCTGTGGTAAACATGTGGATAAGTCTATTAAATACCCCGACCCTTTAAGTCCTGTTATCGACCATATAATCCCCTGTCGCAAAGGGTGGTCATCCCTCAGACATAGAAAACTTACAGTTAGCACACTTCTATTGTAATAGACAGAAGTCAGATAAACTGTTTAGTAAAAGAAAAAAGAAGTTAAAGAAGATGTGATAGGTAACAGAAACTTACCAAAACTGTTAGATTGGATGAATTACAAGGAAAAAAATAACAAAAAAATGCTTAAAAAAACAGCAAAAAAACGTAAAAAAAGCTAAAAATTAGCAAAAAAATAAGGAAAAAAATGAACAAAAAGCCTAATTTATCAAGGTTTTTAAAAAAATTAAAAATTGAAACATTGATTTAAAAAAAGGTTTATGGGGGTGAGACCCTCCCCACGGTTTCGGCTGACCTTCACGCCGTCACTGTACATTTTTTCTCGTGCGAAAATAACGATTAAAAGAAAGGAGTGATTTTATTGGAATATAAAGGAATAAATTACCTACGTAAAAAAAGCTTGCATTGACTGATTGTAGAGTAGATTTAAGATATAGACAGTATGCAATGAAATTTAATGATGAACAATTTGGAATAACTATTCCACCTCAATTGAGAAATCAATATAGGTCTGTTTTTGGGTTGGTGTACAAAGGCTGTTGATAGCCTTGCTGATAGATTGGTATTCCGTGAGTTTGAAAATGATGATTTTAAAGTTAATGATATATTCAAGCAAAATAATCCGGATATATTTTTCGATAGCGTTATACTATCCTCGCTTATAGCATCTTGCAGTTTTGTGTATATCTCAAAAGTTGGAGAGGATACTCCTCGATTGCAAGTAATCGAAGCTAGTAATGCTACTGGGATATTAGATCCTATAACAGGACTATTAACTGAAGGATACGCAATTCTAAAAAAAGATGAAAATGGTAATGCACTGTTAGAAGCTTACTTCACAGATAAAGAAACTGTGATTAATGACAAGAGAACAGATCAATCAACAGTAATAACGAATACTGCTGGTATTCCGTTATTAGTGCCTGTTATTCATGCTCCAGATAGTGTAAGACCTTTTGGTAGGTCAAGAATAACAAGGTCAGGAATGTATTATCAAAAATTAGCTAAAAGGACGTTAGAAAGGGCGGATATTACAGCAGAGTTTTATTCATTCCCTCAGAAATATGTGTTAGGAATGGATGTTGATGCTGAGCCACTCGAAACATGGAAAGCAACTGTTTCTAGTATGCTACAAATCACAGTTAACGAAAATGGAGATAAACCTGCAGTAGGACAATTCACTACTCCGTCAATGTCACCATTTACTGAGCAACTAAGAACTGCTGCTGCTTTATTTGCTGGAGAAACAGGACTTACTCTTGATGATTTAGGTTTTGTGTCTGATAATCCATCTTCAGTTGAAGCTATTAAAGCTAGTCATGAAAATTTAAGACTTGCCGGAAGAAAAGCACAACGCTCTCTAGGTAGCGGACTTTTAAATGTTGCTTACGTTGCTTGTTGTTTAAGGGATGATTTTAAATACAACAGAGGTAGATTCATTGACACTAAACCTAAGTGGGAACCGTTATTCGAAGCTGATGCTAATATGCTTACTTTAATTGGTGATGGTGTAATTAAGCTTAATCAAGCATTGCCAGGATATATTAATTCTAATGTGATTAGAGATTTAACTGGTATTAAAGGTGATATGAACGCTACTCCGAAAAATTGAGGAAGTAGAACAAAAAAACTACTAACTCAGAGGATAAGAAAAAAATAATAGAGTAATTTCTACATATGAGATTACTTCACTTTTAAGTAACTATCAAAAAGGAGTACTTTCTAAAGAAAAATGCTATTTTACTTCTTACATCTACGGGAATGAGTAAACAAGAAGCAGAGGTAATGTTAAATAAAACTGAAATCTTGGAGAAAGTAAATGAGTAACGATCTATTAGGACGTATTACTCAAACGTTCGAGAAACGCTTAAAAAAATGTAAGTATTAAAGCTACCTCCCTATGAGGATGTAAATGATTATGCAGTGGCTTTTAGGAGAAATCCTAACCACTGCTTTTAATATTCATATTACTGAAAAATCCTGGAGAGATTATTGAACAAATTCTTAATGATAGATTAAAAAGAAAATCATAGATTAATAACCGATTTTGGTAAAATGGTTCAAGATATTTTGAATAAACAAGGCAAAATTGGTTTAGAAACACAAATCCCTCAAATAAATCAAAAGTAGAATAGATGGATTAGTAAGCAGGTTAAAAAGAAGATGATTTCGAACAGTCAAAAATGGTTGTTAGGTTCTCCTATAGTCAACTTTAGTCAGTCTGTAGTAGATGATATGGTGAGAAAAAAATGCTGAATTTCATTATAAATCGGGCATGAGTCCTAAAAATCATTAGAAAAAGAAACTGGTAAGTGTTGTAAATGGTGTAAAAAAATTTAGTAGGTACATATAGATATCCTGATGTACCTAAAGATGTATATAGACGACATCAAAACTGCCGTTGTACCGTTGAATATATTCCCTAAAAAAAGGTGTTAGACAAGATGTTCACACTAAAAAAATAAAAATATGAATCAAAAAGAAGGTAGTAAAGAATTACCTTATACAAGTATCAAAGCAGAATGGTTGAAAAAAATTATAAAGAACCCTAAAGTTATAGAAGCTAGGTATTGGGAGAATAATGGGACTAAGTATTTTGTTGATGGAAAAAAATGTTGTCTTAGATTACTCAGTAAAAGAAAAAGAAATTGCTGAACTGATAGCAAAATAAATTTGGATTAGAAGTACAGTTAAATCCTAAATTTCATAATCCTAAAAAAATATTTCATGTCCAGATTATTTACTAAATGGAATCGCTTATGATTTAAAAAGAAATAACTAGTACAGGGAAAAAATAATATAGACACGGCCATAAAAAAAGTGGGAAAAACAAGCTAGTAGTTTTGTGTTGGACTATACAAAAATCGGGTTTATCCTGAGAAGATATAGATAAAAAGATTGAATAGATTATAAAAAAATCCACATAGAACCTGGGTTAAAAAAATATAGTATTAATAAAAGATAATAACATAGAAGATGTTATTAAAAAAATAAAAAAAGAGATGTCGACCCCTCCAAAAAAATTGTGGGGGAGGAGGATAAACATCTCTTTTATTTACCTTTTATTATAATATAAAAAAATAAAAAAAGTCAATAAATTGCCCTACCGTATGGCATTAAACTAGGTGGATTGGAAAGGAGCGACTAAATGGGTAAATTTGGTAGACAAACTCCTACTCAATCGGTGATTTTAGACTATAACGAAAGTCGCTATCAAGAAGCTGTAAATCTATATAAAAAGAACTAAGTTAGATGTGTATGATTGGCAGTTAAATCTATTAAAAGCAATCATGGCAACAGATGAAGAAGGATTGTGGACACATCAGAAATTTGGCTATTCGTTACCACGTCGTAACGGGAAGACAGAGATTGTGTATATTCTTGAAATTTGGGCGTTGCATCAAGGTATCAACATTTTACATACAGCGCACCGAATTAGTACCTCTCATTCATCTTTTGAAAAGGTTAAAAAATACCTTGAAAAGATGGGATATGTAGATGGTGAGGATTTTAATTCTATTCGTGCTAAAGGTCAAGAAAGAATTGAGCTATATTCCACTGGTGGAGTGGTGCAATTTAGAACCAGGACTAAAAATGGTGGTCTTGGTGAAGGTTTCGACTTAATGATAATTGACGAAGCACAGGAATATACGATTGAACAAGAATCTGCTTTGAAATATACAGTTACAGATAGTAAAAACCCTATGACAGTAATGTGTGGAACACCTCCTACACCAGTGTCAATAGGGACTGTATTTACTAAATATCGTGAATCTTGCTTATTCGGAAAGAGTAAATACTCTGGATGGGCGGAATGGTCTGTTGAGGCTGAAAAAGAAATAAACGATATTGATGCTTGGTACAATTCTAATCCTTCATTAGGTTATCATTTAACTGAAAGGAAAATTGAAGCTGAGCTTGGTGAAGATAAGCTGGATCACAATGTTCAACGTCTTGAGTTTTTGGGCCATCGTTCTCTCAAAAAGTCTGTAATTAGTGAGAGGGAATGGGACGGACTTAAAATAAACGGAAAACTTAATTTTAAAGGTAAGTTATTCGTTGGTATTAAATACGGGAATGACGGAACTAACGTAAGTATGAGTATTGCAGTTAGAACTAATGATGAACGTATTTTCATTGAAACTATTGATTGTCAAAGTTTAAGAAATGGTAATATGTGGTTGATTAATTTCTTAAAAAAACGCTGACGTAGCGAACATCGTTGTTGATGGCGCGGGTGGTCAGAAATTGTTAGAAGAGGAGTTAAAAAGATTATAAGATAAAGAACATTATATTACCAACTGTTAAAGAAATAATCACAGCTAACTCAGTTTTCGAACAAGGTATATTTCAAAAAGACTATTTGCCATAACGGTCAACCGTCACTAAGGAAAGTAGCTACAAATTGCGAAAAACGTAGTATTGGTACTAATGGCGGTTTCGGATATAAGTCACAGTTTGATGATATGGATATTTCGTTATTGGATAGTGCATTACTTGCACATTGGGCTTGTCACTCGATTAAGCCTAAGAAAAAACAAAGGATAAGCTATTAATTAGCTTAAATTACCGAACGGACGGGTAATCCGGATAAAGGAGAATAAAAAAATGACAGAATTTAAAGTAATTGAAACTCAAGAACAATTAGATGCAATTATAAAATCACGATTAGACCGTGAGAAAGCTAAGTACTCTGATTACGATGCTTTAGCAGAAAAGATAAAAAATTTAGAGACGGAAAATACAAACTTGAAACAGGCTATCACTGATAAAGAAACAAGTGAAAGCACAACAGCTAGCAAAATTGCTGACCTTGAAAAAGATGTGACTGCTTGGAAAAATAAATCACTTAAGCAACAAATAGCTATGAAAAACGGTCTACCGTTTGACTTAGCTGACAGACTGCAAGGTGATACTGAAGAAAGTTTGAACGAGGATGCAGAACGTCTTGCATCATTAGTAAGTGTTAAAAATTATACACAGCCATTAGCTGATAAAGAACCTAATTTTTGAAGCAAAAAGGTACAGATGCTGCATGGCGTGATGTTGTTAAAAATTTAAGATAAAAAAAGGAGAATAAAAAAATGACAGAATCAACAGCAATGAAACAAGGGACTTTATTTAGTCCAGAATTAGTAACAGAAATTATGAGTAAGGTGCAAGGACGTTCAACTCTTGCAAAAATTAGCAAATCAACAACCTATTCCATTTAATGGAACAGAACAATTTATTTTCAATTTAGAAGGTAATGCACAAATCGTTGGAGAAGGTGGACTTAAAGGAGCAGGAAAAGCAGTAATCACTTCTAAAGTAATTAAACCTTTAAAATTCGTGTATCAAGCACGTATTACAGATGAATTTAAATACGCTTCTGATGAGAAGAAGTTAAACTTTTTAAAAACATTACGCAGATGGTTTCGCTAAGAAAAATAGCTGAAGCATTTGATATCGCAGCTATCCACGGTTTAGAACCCAAATCTTTAGAAGATGCAAGTTTCAAAGCTACTAACTCATTTGATGGCTTAGTAACAGGAAATGTTGTGACTTACAGTGCTGCAACGGTTGATAGCAATATCGATGATGCAGTTCAAACTATTGTTGCCACTGACAACGAAGTTACAGGTATTGTAATGTCACCGGCTGCAGGACAAGCAATGTCTAAAGTTAAAGTCAATAACGTTGTACAATATCCAGAATTTAGATTCGGACAACGACCAGATAATTTCTTTGGTATGGATTTAGATATTAACAAAACTTTAACTGCTCAAAACGGAAAAAGGTAAGAAAAACCACGCTATTGTTGGTGACTTCCAAAACAGATTTAAATGGGGATACGCCGAAAACATTCCTATGGAAATTATCGAATACGGGGATCCAGATGGAGCTGGTAGAGACTTAAAAAGCATACAATGAAATTCTTTTACGTACTGAAGCTTTTATCGGATGGGGAATTCTTGACGAAAAAAAGCATTCGCTCGTGTAGAAGAAGCATAGGAGGTAACTTATGTACGTTTATAAACATAAAGAAACTGAAGTAGAGATAGTAACAGAGAGTGAACTTTCAGGAGATTGGGAGCTTGTAAAAGAAGTTACGAAATCTACTAAAAAAACTAAGTCAGAAGAGGAATCTGACGAAGAATAGAGGTGTAATATGAATGCACTTGAACCGTTTGCTAGTGTTGATGATTTAGAAATTTTATGGAGAAAAGTTGAAATTATGAGTTGTGCCGCTCTGAGGAGCTTTTTAAGAACAGTTTCACACGTTCTTAGAGTTGAAGCTAAAAAGTTAAGAAAGACTTAGATTTATTAGTTAAAACAAGATGAGAGTTATTCTTATCTTGTAAAATCGGTCGTTGTTGACATTGTGGCAAGAACTCTCATGACATCTACTAATCAAGAGCCTATGACTCAATATTCTGAGTCAGCTCTTGGTTACTCTGTTTCAGGTCTCGTTTTTAGTGCCTGGTGGAGGGCTTTTCATAAAAAGATAGTGAATTGAAACGTTTAGGATTAAAAAAACAACGATACGGAGTAATTGATTTCTATGACATTAATTAAAGGCATAGAAGTAGTTTTGATAGATAAAACAGAAAATGGAGTGGATGAATTTAATCATCCTATTTTTTTGTTGATAAAGAAATAGTCGTAAAAATGTGATAGTAGCACCTGTTAAAACTGAAGATGTCACAAATGTAGTTAATTTAACTGGTAAAAAGGCTGAATATCAACTGGGAATACCTAAAGGTGATAAAAAAATACTTGGGAAAAATAGAGAAGTTGTATTTTTCGGAAGAAAATGGCGAACTATAGGTATTCCGCAAGAAGGTATTGAATCAATGATTCCATTAAGCTGGAATAGAAAGATTATGGTTGAAAAAATATGAGTAAAAAAATTTTGAATTAAACTATAACGGCGTGGCAGAACTAATGAAAAAGCCCTGAAATGATTGAAGTACTTAGAGATAAGGCTAGAGGTATTCAGGAAGCTGCAGGAGATGGTTATGAAATTAGTTCATTCGTAGGTAAGAATAGGGCGAATGTTAGTGTTAAAACTAAAAACACGTAAGGCTATTAGAGACAACAACAAAAATAACACTTTATTAAAGGCAATGAGATAATGATTGAACTTATTGTCAAAGAATATCTATCAAAAACGCTTAATATACCAATTGTTTTTTTGAACATCAGAAAAAAATTTACCTAAACAATTCATAGTAATTCAAAAAAACAAGCGGAAGTAGAGAAAACTTTTTAAATTCATCAACAATAGCAATTCAAAGTTATGGAGCTTCTATGTTTGAAGCTGCTAAATTAAACGAAAAAAATTAAAAAAATCTAATGTATGACTTGATAACCGTGTCTGAGGTTTCAAAAGTTAGTTTAAATAGTGATTATAATTATACTGATTTAGAGACTAAAGAATACCGATATCAAGCTGTATTCGATATTCATTATTATTAAAAAGGAGATTAAAAAATGGCAAATGTAAGCAATGTAACATCAGCGAAACCGAAAAATAGGTGGAGTTATTTATTCAGCACCATTAGGAAACGGCTCTTCCTACTGATGCAACTACAGGACTAAATGCTGCTTTTAAAGCATTAGGATATATTTCAGAAGATGGGCTAACTAACGAAAACACGGCTAGTACTGAGAATGTAAAAGCGTGGGGCGGAGATATCGTTGATACTGTACAAACTGAAAAAAACAGATAAATTTTCTTATACTTTAATTGAATCATTAAATATTGACGTTTTAAAAAGAAATTTACGGAAAAGATAACGTAAGTGGAGATGTTGAAACAGGTATTACAATTAAAGCGAATACTAAGGAATTATCACAACATGCAGTCGTTATTGAGATGGTTCTAAAAGGCGACATATTAAAACGTATTGTAATTCCTAATGGAAAAAAATTAGTGAAGTAGGAGAAATTAAATATGCTGACTCTGAAATGGTTGGGTTCGAAACTACTCTAAATGCATTCCCAGATACTGATGGAAATACTCACTACGAATATATTAAAAAATAAAGATAGGAGATAAGTAGGATGAAAAAAATTAACAGGTGTAACTAAAAACAGGATTCGCATATTCTATTTCAGAAAAAAATGTAAGAAACTATGAATTAGTAGAAGCGTTAGGAGAATTAGATACTAATCCTCTTGCTTTACCAAGAGTGATGAATCTTTTATTAGGCAAAAGAAGGAACAAAAAAATTAAAAAGATCATGTTAGAGATAAAGATGGGATTGTAGACACTGAAAAAAATAACAGCAGAACTTGAAGATATCTTTAAAGCTCAAGAACGATTAAAAAAATAGTAATCCTTGCTAGTATGTTGAATACTGATGAAGATGCTGTTATTTGTGACTTAGCTGAAACTTATCGGATCTATAATTACAAAGATATGCCACCAGAAACGGTGGCTATTTTTTGTAATGGCTTAAGAGATGATTCTAGAATTAAGATGAAAATGTCAGGTCAAAAAGTTAAGTTAGATACTATGCTACTAGCCTCAACTGTGGATAGATTAAGTTTATTAGTTTGGGCTAAAAACAAAAAGATGGTCAAAAGGGCAGAAATAAACCTAAGTCACTTGTAGATGGTATCAATAAACCTGTTAAAGTTAAAGAGGAATTAGCATTCACAACTGGTGAGGAGTTTGAAAAAAATAAGAAATAGAATATTGAAGGAAGGAGGATAATATGGCAACAAATTTAGGTAAAGCATATGTACAAATTATGCCTTCCGCAAAAAGGGATATCAGGGATGATATCAAAAAGAACTAGACGGAGAAGTCTCAAGTGCTGGAAAGAGTGCTGGGAGTACTCTAGTTTCAACAATTAAAAAAACGCAGTAATTGCAGCTGGGATAGGTAAGTTATTTGCAGCTTCACTTACTGAAGGTGGGAAACTTCAACAGTCTCTAGGTGGAGTTGAAACATTATTTAAAAAAATAATGCTGATAAGGTTAAGCAGTATGCTAATGAAGCTTATAAGACTACAGGACTATCAGCAAACGCCTATATGGAAACTGTAACCGGATTTAGTGCTAGTTTAATTAAGTCATTAGGTGGTGACACTGCGAAGGCTGCAAAAAGTAGCAAATACAGCAATGGTTGATATGGCGGATAACTCTAATAAGATGGGAACATCAATGGAGCTTATCCAGAATGCATATCAAGGGTTCGCAAAACAAAAACTATACAATGCTGGATAACCTGAAATTAGGTTACGGGGAACTAAGCAAGAAATGCAACGTCTGTTAGCTGATGCACAGAAATTAACAGGTGTTAAGTATGACATTAACAACCTATCAGATGTGTATGAAGCAATTCACGTAATTCAAGGCGAATTAGGAATTACAGGAACAACAGCAAAAGAAGCAGCTACAACATTACAAGGTTCATTTGCTTCTATGAAAGCAGCATTTTTAAACTTGATAGGTAATCTATCTCTAGGTCAAGATATTAAACCAGCTCTACAACAATTAGCTAGTACAACAATGACTTTCCTTGTAGGTAACTTTCTACCAATGGTAGGAAATATTTTAAAAGGATTACCATCTCTTGTGATAGGTGCATTCTCTGGACTAGCTGAGCAATTAAGAGGTGTGTTTGGAGATGAAGTAGTAAACAAAATTCAAGGATATTTAACTAAGGTTTCTGGAGCTGTAGAGTCATTCATTAATGTGTTGACAGGGTCAATTTCTAAAACAAGAAGGGATAGACTTGATAAAAAGCATTAGGTATTAATGAAAGAACTGCTGATTCAATTGTTAGCATTGCTGATAATATCCGAACTGCTTTTAAAAAATGTTTGGGAAGCAATAAAAAAATATAGTAGCAATTGTTGGAGATTTTTATCGGAGATCTATTAGGAATTAACACTGTTGAAAGTGGTGTTAGTGGTGTAGCTTTTAGCATTTGAATTTTTAAGTAACGTATTAAAAAGTAATATCACAATGGATAAAAAGTTTCACTTCATATTTAAGAGAAAAATCAGGTAGCACTTGCCTTAGTGAAAGTCGCACTAGGTTATATTGTTGGTAAGTTTATAGCACTGAAGATACTCGGACCTATTGTTGCTTTTAATTAACGGGTTCAAAACTGCTATTATGGCAGCAAAAACAGCAATGGCAATTTTTAACGCTGTAATGATTTTTAAGCCCTATGACTGCACTTATTGTAGGAATAACGGCAGTGGTAGCTGCATTAACTTGGTTCTTTACACAAACTGAAACAGGTAAACAAATTTGGCAAGGTTTTGTCAACTTTATAAAACAAGCTTGGCAAGGTGTAGTAGAATTCTTTAGTAGTATATGGAGCGGTATTTCAACAGGAGCAACAACCTTATGGTCAGGGGTTCAGACTGTTTGGGGGTGCTGCTAGAAAAAAATAAAAAGATCTATGGCAAGGTGTAACTGAATATTTCTAGTTTATGGTCTGGAATTCAAGAAACAACAAGCACAGCGTGGACTTTTATCACAAGTTCAATAATGGCTATAGTCCAACCGTTTATACAAGGCTTTACTAACGCTTGGAATATTTTAAGAAATGGAGTTACATCTGTTTGGGATGGCGTTAAAACGACTATTCAAGGTGTTTGGGAATTTATTAAATCTATTGTAATGGGAGCTGTATTAATCATTCTTGATTTTGTAACTGGTAATTTTGGGAAACTTCAAGAAGATTTAAAACTTATTTGGGATGGTATTAAAACAGCTATTCAGAAAGTTTGGGAAGGTATCAAAACAGTAGTATCAACAATAGTCAGTACGCTTATAGCATTATTAATAAATGCTTGGGAAAGTTTTAAAAATGGAATGATTGCTCTTTGGAGCTTTCTACAAACAACAGCTTCAACTATTTGGAATGGTTTAAAAACAGCTGTGGTAACAATAGTAACTGGATTAATTAATGGACTAAGAGCTTTATGGGAAGGATTTAAAAATTTCTTCTCATCTCTAATAAATGGAGTAAGAAATACAGCTGTCAACACTTGGAACAGTATTAGGTCAAGTGTTGTAAGCATAATAAGTGGATTAGTGGGTGCTGCACAGAATGCTTGGTACTCATTCAGAAACGGAGTTTCCAACTTAGTAAGTAGCGTTTCTAACATATTCTACTCATTAAGAAATATCAACTTATGGAATGCAGGTAGTGCTATTATTAATGGATTCCTTAATGGGCTAAGGTCAGCTTGGGGAAGCGTTAGAAGTTTTGTAAGCGGAATAGCTGATTGGATTCGAGATAACAAAGGTCCGATTGAGTACGACAGAAAACTACTAATACCTGCTGGTAATGCAATTATGGAAAGTTTAGACAAAGGACTTTCAGATAAGTTTGAAACTGTAAAGAATACTGTTAGTGGAATGGCTAAAGATATTAATAAAGCTTTTACAAAATGATATTTCAGATTTTGAAATAGGAGCTAGCATATCTAAAAAATTTAAAAATTGAAGATATGAGTACAGCTGACTTTTCTTTAGAAGATAAGGATAGTAACGTGATTAAAGCGTTAGAAGTTGTACAAGACTTATTAAAAGATATTTCTAATAAAGATATTAACACTTATTTAGACGGTGAAATTTTAGCTAAAAACTCATATGATAGACAAAATGACATTTGTTAGAAGGGAGGGCATTTAACAATGATTAAGATTAATGATGTGATTTTACCTCCTAAAGACTATGTGTTAGTTGACGGTGAGAGATTCAAGTGGCAAAAAAACGTATATCAGAAGAAAATAAAAATATATGGCATTAACGGAACTTATATACTTCATGATGAAGCTTTTTGAAAGTCAAGAACGTACTTTGAAAAATCTCTGCTGTTAATTTTTGCTAAAGTAATAGAGTTAAGTAATCTATTAAAAAGATTTTGATAATACAATAGAGTTTGATTATTTAAAAATCATCTAAATATTATGCTGATTTAGTTGATATTACGTTCAATAAGCAAGGTAATTCAAGGTGGTTAGTTAGTGTTAAGTTGATGTTTGACCCGTTTAGATATACTAACGAAAGTACTGAAATAAGACTTACAGCTAAAGGCACTATTAATAATATCGGAAATGTATTTTCGGAACCGATAATCGAAATAGAAGGAAGTGGAGAAGTGAGTTTGGCAATAGGTAGTCAAATTATGTTCTTAACTTTGGATAGTAAAGCGATTATAGATTGCAGACACAGAAGACAAAAACATATACGATAAAAAAATAACGTTTTAAAAAAATTCAATCCGTAAAAAAAGGCGGTTTCTTTTGAAATACCACCGATTACAAGGAGTCGTAACTACTGGGAATGTTACAAGTATTAAAATAAAAAGGCAATTGGAGGTGGCGTGTATGATCTATTTAAAAAGAGGAAAAAAATCCTCTTAATTTTTTTCTTATAATGATGAAATAGAACACGAAGGAAACAGTAAATATCAATTAAGTTTCAAATTTCCAACAAATAATCCATTGTGGGAAGAGTTAGTAGAAGAGACACTTTTTACTAGCTGACGACTTACACGGGGAACAGGAATTCATCATATTTGAAGTAGAAAAAAACATCACGCTTATATTACTGTCTATGCCAACCAAGTAGCTACATTATTAAATAATTATTCTATCACCGAAATAAGTGTTAATAACGCTAGTGGAGATAGAGTGATGAGAAGCCTTACAAGTAGTATTATTCGTAACCATAAATTTACGTTCTCTTCTGATATAGCTAGCACACACAGTTTCAACTTAAAAAAATGTGACAGTAGCAAATGCTTTATTTAGAGATAAACATTCTATAATAGGTCAATGGGGTGGAGATTTAATCAGAGATAAGTATGATATTAGATTATTGAGTAATGGTGGAAGTACCAAAGAAGCTTTATTTATGTACAAAAAAATCTAAAAATCATACCAACAGAAAAAAATCTATAAAAGATTTAAGAACAAGAATCCACTTTTACAAAAACTATTAACTCACAAAAAAAGAAGGTGAGAAAGATAAAGTAATAGCTGTTACTGTTGATAGCCCTTTGATTAATAAATATAAAAAAACATTTACGAGGGAATTTAGATGTAAGTGATCAAGATGTTATTGATGAAATAACGTTACGAAAATACGGTGAAAAATTACTCAAAACTACATTGTGCGATGTAATTGAAGAAAGTATAGAAATTGATGTTGTGGGTAGACCGGATGTACCTGTTGGGATATTTGACACAGTTACAATATTCCATGAGAAATTTAATCTTGATGTTAAGAAGAAAAATCACAAAAATATACTTATTCACCTATGGGGCGTAAGTTAAAAACTATTGGTTTTGGTAAGATTCAATCCAATTTAGGAACTACACTAGCTAGCATGATTGATAATGCGGTAACTGAACAAGTAGAGAGTAAATTAGATGTTTTTAAAAATTCAGAAAAAAATTTAGATCAGTTATTAAAAATTCGATAAGAAAAAGTATTGAAGATAAACTAGTCGAGCTAGAAGAAAAAAATCAAAAAAGTGCAGTTGAAGTTAAAAAAAGCACTATTCGAAGCTGACGGAGAAATTCCAGAGATAGTTAAGACTAGAATTTTGATGCAGTTGAAGGAATATCGCTAGACTAAAAAAACGATAATCACAGAAGCTGAAATGATTAAGGCTATTCAAGCACAATTAAATTTTGCAGAGATAAAAAAATGCAATGATTGACAAAGCGTTTATCAAAAACATTGGTTTCCGATGAAAATTTCAGACAACAATTCGAAGCTGGAGAAGTTAATACACAAAACATTTTTACAAAAATGCGTGATGCTATTCAATCTAGTATTAGAAAAGATTTCATAACTAAAGAAGAAACTAAGAGATTAATCAACGATTTAACGATTAGTGCTGACGGTATTCGTCAGATAGCTAACGAAGAAAGCGTAAAAACATACGAAAGCAAGAAAACTGAATTAAGAGGTTCAGACGGAAAAAAATGCGTATGTATTTAAAAAGTATTCGAACTTTGCCGACGGTCGAAACATGAATGACGACCCTAATTCCCAATATATAGGGATTTATACAGGTAGTAAATCAACAGCACCGTCCGACCCAACTGAATATAGTTGGACTAAGGTGAAATTTGAAGGAAAAACTGTATAAAGGTTATGCCAACAGCACAAACGGGTTAGATTTTACCTTTGTTGAACCGGACGACAATTCGTATTTACTAGCAAAAAAACAGACCTCGTGTAAATATAACTAATGACGATGATATTAGTGATATTTGGCAAGCGAACATGTTTCTCTTTGAAACCCAACACTAAATACACCCTTACAGCACGTGCAAAAGGTAACAATAATAAATTATGGGCTTATTTCAGAAATAACAAAACTTCACAAGAGTATTCTTGGGGACAATTGAGTTCGGGAACACATTACAAACTAAGAATATAGTATTTACAACAGGCAGCGATGTAGATGATGTGTTATTTAAGTTCATATTAGTTCCAGAGGATGAAAATTGGACGGGCGTTCAGGTCGATTGGTATACAATTCACGAAAGCGAAAGGGTTTATACAGATTATCCAACCAACGAACCGGCACAGTATCACAAGTATAGATATTTTGGCTATGTTTTTAAAAATGGAACACCAACAGCTGGTGACTTTGATTGGTTCGATATCCAACAAAAATCAATCACGGGTGACAAATACACACATCTGGTATATTCGGATAATGCTGACGGTAGCAATTTCGGGCGTGAACCGAAAGCTTATATGGGAATAGCAAGAACTACATCACCGGTTACACCGACCGACAAAAAGGCATTTAAATGGGTTAGGTTGAAGGGTGATGACGGTAAATCAGCTCCGAACTTTAATCTATTACTAAATACTGAGATTAAGTCTAGTAGCTCTTATACATTGAACGGAGCGACACCTACTATTAATCAAAATGACTTTAATGGTCGCAACTCTGTAGAGATTAACAACAGAGGGCTAACAGGTAACGCCTGGAAAGGTATTTCGTTTAGAAGTTCTAAAAAAGAATTTAAACGTGGCGAAACTATTGTAATCAGATTACCAATTTACATTTACAGTGATGTTAATGTAGATAATGGAATTACGTTGGCTTTGAAATCACACGTAGGTAACAAGACACTAACAGGGTTTAATCTTGATAACGGAACCGCTAGAGATACATGGGTTATTAAAGAAATTCAGTACACAGTTCAACAAGATTTTACATCACCGGCGGACAATCTATTCTATATTTTCTCAACGAAGAACGGACATTTTAAAATAGCTGAACCTTACATGTCGGTAGGTGGAGACATGCCGACCAACTGGATACCGAGCCTTGAAGACTTAAAAGCTCATTCATTAACAGCTAACGTAAGAGTTGCCGGAACTTATGAAGGTAAGAAAACTAACGACGTTAAGTTCTTTGTAGACGTTTATTACGACGGCGTTAAAGTAACTAACGGTTTCAACCTTACAGCTAGAGTTTGGGGCGGTGGTCTTAATAAGACGCAAGAAAACGCAACATATAATAACGATGGAGAGCTTACTAACGTTTACTATTCAAACGGAGAAAAAGACGGAACAACAATTAATATTAAATTAGATGTTGAATATCAGTTCTTGAAAAACTACATGTTTTGCAAGACTTGATAACCTCCCTGATACTGAACTTGTAAAAAGAGATCACTAATAAATACAAAAACGTTTGATACGACATTAGAACAGTTTAAATCTCAAATAGGTGAACTGAATGATAAACAATTTAAGGTTGCTATTCGAGGTAAATCGCTTCTGAATGTTGCTGAAAAAGAAAAACCGGTAATAATATAACCTATACGACTTTAGAACCTATGAAACCTAACACTACTTACACCTTAGTAGCTGACATTAGATATTTCCCAAGCAATCAAGAGTTAAGAGTATTTAACGGTGAAAGAAAGCGACTTGTTGCCGGTATTAATATGTTTACCTTTACAGTACCAACAGAAACAAGAACTATTAATCTAACGCCGTTAGGAAATGAAACAGAAGTTAAAAATGTGGAAGTTTGGGAAGGGAATTACAACGAAGGGTTGGAGAAAAACTCCTTTGATGCTGTAGTCGGTGGAATTAATAAACTTGTTACTCTTAAATCACTGAATGAATTCAAAGAAGGTCGATATTACAAAAATAATGTTTGACACAACAACACCAAATAACAGTGCAATGTCTATTGACTTTAGTGAATATGTGCTTGCAAGCAGTGATGGTAAGCCTATTCCTAACACAAACTTTTAAAGCCTATGACAGCTATAGATAACGTATTATTTGCAAGAGTTGTTAACAAAAACGAACGACAATAAAGACGTTGTGTATATAGAATTCTCAGGAGATTTTGACAAATCACAAATTACCAATGTTAGATTTTACGAAATTAATTTAGGGATTAGATATACGAAACGAGATGAAATTAGATATCACTCTATGATTAATCAGTCAAAAACGAAGTAAATTACTTTGAAATTATAAAAACTTTATCTACTATTACATGACAAAAGGCACAGACTGAAGCATCCATTAAATTACTAGAGATAAAATAGAGAATGTTACATTGACTGAAAACTTTGAACCACTTAACTCAAAATGCTAGAGCTTTTAAGATTAGTGAATGAGATTATACTAAATACTTCAATTTGAAGATGAGAGTTTAGATTTTATGAAGGAAAAGCTCGAAATGCAAAAAGAGTTATGTTGAATATCTTGGGACAGCTAAAGGACTAGGAGAATTTGGGAGTATAAGATATTATAAAATCTGATGTATAAACTCGAGATGATATTATCTGGGATGAACTATAATACAAGCAAATGGGAGAGTAGGTTGGTTTGAGGAAACAGAAGAGTGACTTAAACTTGAAATGACTGTTGTTAGCATTCAATTATATCTCACGATGATAGATCAAATGAATTAAAGAAACACGATAGTATCTTATGTTGATTTTGAAACACGAGAAATAGCAGAAATTAAGGGCGCGATGTATTCGAAGAGGAGTACGAAGAAGTAAACAGTTAATTTACAAGGTCTAGACGTTAATGGAAGAGTTCACGGGCTTACACTTGAAAGTTTAGAAACGGATATTAATCTATGCTACATCTTAAGGAGGAACTAAAAATGATGCCAATAGAAATTAGAATTTCAAAAGTGAAAGGATATATCTAAAATTACTGAAATTATCAGCTAGAGATTATGAGTTTAGAAGCTTTTGAGTATACTGGAATATTAGCGAGATATTTAATCGAATGGCAAAAAGAGAATTGATCGAATCAAACGATGAATTACAAAAAGTATCACAAAGACTGAACGAACAAACTATCAAACAGAAAAACGAAAACAATGAACAAAAAATTAAAGATATAAGGGCGGTTATTACACTGCTCTTTTTAAGGAGGTGCAAAAATTGCACATAACATTAGCTGAACTTGCTAATCAATATTATGAATTATTTAACGATATATATATTCACGCTTTAGCTGGGATTATAGTATTTGACATTATTACAGGACTTAGCTAAAGCGTGGGTAACAAAAGACGGTTAATTCCACAATAGGAAGACGTGGGTTAATCGAGCATCTGATAGTATTAGTTTTAGTTGTAACAGTTTATCCCTATCTAATCTATATAGGCTTTGAAGAAGTAGCAACAGCTTTTATATTCTTCTTCATAGCAACTTATGGAGTATCACTTATTGAGAACTTAGCAGCAATAGGTGTGCCATTTCCAAAAAGGGATAAAAGAAGAGGCTAGAGAAACTAAGAGATGCATTAAATGAAAAAGGAGTGATTCTATCTTGGAAAAAAATAATTAGATTAAGTATAGAAAAACACAACAAAAAAATAAGACAAGTTGAAGATAGTTTTTTTGTGAGCTGTATTCACATGATAAGAATAACGGAGCCTTTTGAGTTTGAAATTTCAAAGGAACATTAACTAATGAGAACGTAGTAGCACTATTTAAATTCTTGAGAAGTGGAAGCTACTGGAAAAACTAACGGAACTGTAGAAGATAATAAAATCAAATTTAACTTTGACACTAGTTTAATCACTCAAAATGAAGAGGTTGTTTGTTACATCTACCTTGATAAAGAAGAACGTAACAGCGACATTTTCAGATTTAAATTCAAAAGTAAATTTATCTGAAATAGATAAAAGCTAGTCAATTCCCTGTAAAAGAACGCTTTTTGCTAATAGCATGATTGTTGATAGAGTAGATGTGCTTACTAAAGAAGACTTTGACAAAGCTATTAAGGAGATTGAAAAAGGTAGTAAAATTCTTAACAGAGGATAAAGCTAATGAGAGATATGCACTAAAAAGGGATATCCCTAACGTATCTAATTTTAGTATCAAGTACTCAATTATCAGATTATGCTTTATGAACTGATATTCCGAATAGTGAAACTATTGTAAATAAGGCTGTAGAAGAAGTTGAGAAAAAGGGCTATTTAACTGAACATCAATCGCTTAATGGTTACGTTACAGAAACCCAGTTGACTGAAAAAAAGGTTATTTGACTAAGCACCAGGATATTAGTGGGTTAGCTACTAAAAAAATCCGTTGAAGATGTTGAGAAAAAGGTAACACAATTAGAAGCTAGACCAAGTTACGATGATTCTGAAATTAAGCGAAAACTTAAAGAACTTGAAGATAGACCGGTTACAGCTAACATCGATACTAGTAATTTTGTGACAAACGCACAATTAGAAGATAAGCATTATTTAACAGAACATCAATCACTTAAAAGATTATGTTACAAAAAAACGAATTAAAAGAAGAAGTCAAAGTAATAAGTGGTAGTCAACCAACAGTTGACACTTCGAACTTAGTTACTAAAGAACAACTTAGAAAAAGCTTTTTTAGATGATGAAGAACATGAGATATATGCTAAAAACGGACTTACCTCAACCTTACAACGACACTGATATTAAGAGTAGGTTATCAACTCTTGAAAATAAACCAAGCGGAAGCAGTTCAGAATTAAGAGGTCACGGCTTCCCGACAAGTAAAGACGCACCCTGTTGGCACAACTTACATCGATGAAGATGTTACTAATGGAGCGTTAAAATGGATAAAAACTAAAAACGGGTTGGAAAGTGATTGACGGTGATACGGGCTGGGTTGATATAGTTACAAGCTATATGTTTACAGGTTCAAAAATTCAATTAAGACGTATCAACAACATAGTTCATGTAAAAGTAACAAACGGAACAACTGAAGGCTTAATAAGATTTAATAATCTGTATGGCGCAAACACAACTACACGTTATTTAAAAGTATTTAACGGAATGGCTTCGTTCGGTTGGAGACCAACAACACCACAAGTACAAATTATCTTTCCAGAAGTAACACAAGGTGGCGACGATTATACATATAACACATCAACACCACAACAGTATATAAGGTTTAGAACAGACATCACTGGATTAAAAATTGAATTGTTTCTTGAAGAATTTGCTGTAACTAACAATGGTTTAGGAGTTTACATTAATTCATTCAGTTACTTAACTGATGATGATTGGGCAATTTTCATAACAACTATATCATAGAAAGGAGGTGAGATTATGATAAATTGGAAAGTGAGATTTAAGAACAAACGCTTTGTAATAGCATTTATAGCTGGTCTATTGCTATTAGTAAAAGCAAGTTTCTGTATTGTTTGGATATAATCTAAATACAGAATTATTTAATACAAATATCAACAATGTTGTTGATGCTGTATTTTTACTATTAGGGTTGTTAGGTATTGTTAACGATCCTACAACACAAGGCTTCAGTGATAGTGAACAAGCTATGACTTACGAACAACCAAAACAAGACTAGTAAATAGTCCTTTTATTTTATTCAAAATACAGGAGGAAAAAGAATAATGGTTAGAACAACAGATTTAGTAAACGAAGCAAGACGTATAGCAAATTTAGGTATCGGAGTAGACCAAGACGGAGCATATGGTACTCAATGTGTAGACTTACCTAATTATTTAAGTTCATATTTCTTTGGTAAAAACATTATGGGGAAACGCAATAGACTTGCTTAACAGTGCAGCAGCATTAGGATATAGAGTTGAGTATAACGTTGTAGGGGATCTTAACAGTAGACCAAAAGCTGGAGCAGTATTTGTGATGGACACAACATATACAGCAGGACATTCATATGGACATACAGGGCTTGTAATTGAAGATTCAGACGGTTATTCAATGAAAACTATTGAACAAAATGTTGATGGCAACTGGGATAGCTTATATGTTGGAGGGCCTGCTAGATATATATCAAGAGATTTTGAAGGTATTGTAGGATGGTTCTATTATCCGGTAGACGATACACCAGCTAGTAACCCAGTTACTACAGACTTACAGTCTCTAGATAGACCAAGAGCATTTACTGTTAAAGTACCAAATTTAAATGTTCGCTCAGCTCCATCATTAGATGCTGAAGTTGTAGCAAGCTATGATGAGAATGAGGAGTTTAATTATACTGAATATTGTTATGCTAATGGTTATGAGTGGTTATCTTACATCTCTAACAGTGGAGAACGTAGATATGTAGCGAGCATGGAATTAGCATCAGGTACAGACTACGGAACGTGGAGATATTTGTAATTAAATATAATAAGTGGTAAAAATATTTATAGATGAATATTTTTTTCATACTTTATTCCCTAAGCATGGCTTAATAGCTGGGCTTCTTTTTTTATGTCAAATTTCCTTTTCTATAGAAATTTTTTTAAAATTTCCGTTAATAATTTTTAATTTATCTATTGACAATATACACAATATTGTGTATACTATAATTGTAAGATAAATCAAAGGAGAAATAAAATGAAAAAAAGAAATAGAAGAACTGCTTAAATCAGACCTTACCAGCTATAAGATCGCAAAAGAAACCGGAATAACAGTTCAACAGATAGATAGATATAGAAAAAAATAATAAAGTTGGGAATATAACACTAGATAATGCACTTAAATTATATAATTACAAGGAGAGATTAGAAATGAAAAAAATTATGATAAAAATGATGTTAGTAGTAAAAAGAATTAGTTTTTAGAAGATGGAGCTTTTATATCATACTGGAAAGAGGATAGTAACAATGATATCTCTACAGTTTATTCAGTAGATGAGCTAAAAGCTCATTTAGGAAATTTAAATGATGAAGATTTTGAAAATATAGTAATTCAAGTGAATTTTGATAATCAAGAAAAAGATTACCAAATTACATTAAATGATTTTGATGCTGTGCATAACAAAAAATGAGTTTATCCTGGATTTACTACACAACACAAGATAAAAAAATTTAAGCCCTCAATAAATAGGGGGCTTTTTTTCTGTAGGGAAAAAAATAGGGAAAAAAACCTTCTTAATGGTTAGAAAAATCGATTAATTTCTGTATATTTTTCTAATATATTGAAAAATCTGTTAAAATATGCTCAAACTAGTATATTTTTTTATGCTTTTTTTAGGCTTTTTCACTTTATCAATTTTTCTTTTACATGATATAATTACATAGTTAAGTTTATATAGGAGGATTGTATGTTTCAGGCTTTATATAGAAAAATATCGACCACAAACATTTAAAGATATTGTAGGTCAAAAATCATATAGTTTCAGTACTAAAAAATGCAATTGAAAAAGAATCAAATTAGCCATGCGTACTTGTTTTATGGACCGAGAGGGACTGGTAAAACTTCGATTGCTAAAATATTTGCTAATGAAGTGAATAAAAATGAAGTCTATCAAAAAGAAAATGTAGATATAATAGAAATTGATGCTGCAAGTAATAATGGTGTTGATGAAGTTCGTGATATAAAAGAAGCAATCAAATTTTTACCAAGTGAAGGGATGTATAAAGTTTATATAATTGATGAAGTTCATATGCTTACCACAGCAGCCTTTAATGCACTGCTTAAAACTTTAGAAGAACCTCCAGCACATGTTATTTTTATTTTAGCTACTACTGAGATTCATAAAATACCAGCAACAATATTATCAAGATGCCAAAGATTTGAGTTTAAAAATTTATCAGTTGAACAATTAGAGGATAGATTAAAATATATCTCAGAAAATGAACGTCTAGATATTGAAGATGATGCAATAAAGAAAATTGCAACCTTAGCTAAAGGTGGTTTGAGAGATGCAATAAGCATACTTGATCAAGTATCTAATTATTCTGAAAAAAATCACTTTAGAAAAATATTTTAGAAGTAACATCATCTATTAGTGAAGACAGTATCTTAGAGTTTTATAAATATTTATTACAGGAGATGTGACAAAAATCACTACTTATGTATAATGATTTTGTCGCACAAGCTAAAGATACTAAACTTTCTACTTAATGATTTAATAAATATTACAAGGGATATAGTAGTTTATAAAAAAATTTAAATAACACAAATTATACAAATTATAATGTGAAAAATAATTGAGGATGTTGTAAAAAGATGTTCCGTTTGATTATTTTTTTATAAAATAATTGAATATTTATCACAAACAGAACAATATATAAGATTTTTCAACTGAATATATGAGTTATATGCAAATATGTATAGTTAAAATATGTTCAAAAAGCTAACTATAGCAATACTAAAGTAGATGTTGTATCAAATGATGGGTAGTAACATTGTTGTTAATACACAAATACAAGAACTAGAAAGTAGAATTATATTGTTGGAAAAATTACTACAGATGAAAAAAATCAAAAAAAGTAGATTTAAATAATAAGATAGATAATTCAAGTACTACTAAAGATTCATATTTATCTAATAATGTTGAAATAAAAGAGGTTATTATAAAAGATAAAAAGTAAAAATAGTGGAATTAATTAATAGTTCTAATGATAATTTTACTAATTATGCTTCAAATGTATTTGGTAGAATTATTAATGATAGTTTTCTCTACGGATAACAATGAAATGTATGCTATGGGAGAGATATTTAAATCTTGTAAGTTAGTAGCTTCTTCGAAAAATAGCAGGGTTACTTGTATTTAATGAAGCTGAAAGTATGATGAAAAATGGCTCCAAATTCTAAATATAAAGAAAATATTTAGAGGAATTATTTAGAAGATATATTGGAGTAGATTATGCTATATATACTTTACAAGATCATCAATATAACACTCTACTAGATGAAATTAAAAAAACATTTCACCCTAAGAAAGATAGTTTAGTTGAAATTAAAGAAGAACAAGAAGAGAAAGAAGACTCAAAAAAATAATTCGAAAAATTGAACAATTATTTTCAGATATTATAGTTGAAAAAAATAGAACTGAAATAAAAATGAAAGATATTGAAAAATTATTGACAATTTAATGGGTTTTTTTAAATAGAATTATAATATAACAAGATATTTAGGAGGAAATGATATGCGTGGAATGGGAAATATGCAACAAATGATGAAAAAAATGCAAAAAAATGCAAAAAGGATATGTTAGCAGCCCAAGAAGGATTAAAAGATCAAACAGTTGAAGGTACAGTTTCTGGAGGAATGGTTACTGCAATAGCTAATGGAGATGGGAAAAAAATTTTTAGATATTAAAAATTAAAGAAGAGGTAGTTGATCCAGAAGATATCGAAATGTTACAAGATATGGTTTTAACAGCAGTAAATGACGCATTAGAAAAATCTACTCAACTTAAAGAAGAAACTTTAGGTAAATTTACAAATGGATTAAATATTCCGGGACTATAAAGATGCAATATCCAAAACCAATATTAGACTTGATAGATAGTTATTCACTTTTACCTGGAATAGGGAGAAAAACAGCCATTCGTCTTGCGTTTCATACGTTAAAGATGAATGATAATGATATAAATAATTTTGCTAAATCTTTAGTGGAATTAAAAGAAAAACTTACAAATTGTGAAGTTTGTCATAGATTATCTGAAACGTCTGTATGTGATATTTGTACAGATAATTCACGTGATAAATCAACAATATGTGTTGTGGCTAACGACAATGATTTAGTTGCTATGGAAAATATGCAACAGTATAGAGGAGTCTACCACGTTTTAGATGGTTTGATATCCCCTATGGATGGTATCGGTCCATTAGACATTAATATTAAATCATTGTTTGAAAGAGCTCAAGATCCAATTGTTAAAGAAATAATTCTTGCAACAAATTCATCTCCTGAAGGAGAAGGGACAGCAAGCTTTATTTCAAAATATTTGAAGAATACGGATATAAAAGTAACTAGAATTGCTCAAGGTATATCATTTGGAAGTGATATAGAATATGTAGATGAGGTAACGTTATCTAGAGCAATTTCTGGTCGAATAGAAATATAATTTTAGGAGGGCATAAATATGTCACAAAAATCAGTAAATGCAATTAAAGTTTTGGGTGTAGATGCTATTAACAAAGCAAAATCAGGGCATCCTGGGGTAGTAATGGGAGCTGCGCCTATGGCTTACTCACTATTTGCCAATCATTTAAGAGTAAATCCAAAAAAAGAAAATTGGATTAACAGAGATAGATTTGTTTTATCTGCTGGTCATGGTTCAATGTTACTATATTCATTATTACATCTTTCTGGATTTGAAGATGTTTCATTAGAAGAAATTAAAAACTTCCGTCAATGGGGATCAAAAACTCCAGGGCACCCAGAATTTGGACACACAAAAGGTGTAGATGCGACTACAGGTCCATTAGGTCAAGGAGTATCAACAGCTGTAGGTATGGCTTTAGCTGAAAGATATTTAGCAGCTAAGTATAATAAAGAAGGATATAATTTATTTGATCACTACACATATGTAATTTGTGGTGATGGTGATATTATGGAGGGTGTTGCATCTGAAACAGCAAGTTTTGCAGCAATTCAAAAATTAAATAAATTAGTAGTACTATATGACTCAAATGATATTTGTTTAGATGGTGAAACAAAAGATGCATTTCTCTGAAAGTGTTCGTGCAAGATATGAAGCTTATGGTTGGAACACAATTTTAGTAGAAGAAGGATCAAATGTAGACTGCTATTAGTAAAGCCTATTGAAGAAGCAAAAGAAATCTGATAAACCAACTCTTATTGAAGTTAAAACTATTATAGGTGCGGGTTCACCTAATAAACAAGGAACAAATGGAGTTCATGGTGCTCCATTAGGAGAAGAAGAAACTGCATTATTTAGAAAAGAAATTGGTTGGGAATATGATCCATTTGAAATTCCAACTGAAGTATATGCAGACTTTAAAGAAAAAGTTGCTGATCGTGGAGAAGCTGCTTATAAATCATGGGAAAAATTATATGATGACTATAAAGCTAAATATCCAGAATTAGCATCTGAATTAGAAGAAGTATTATCAAGAAAAGATATTGAGCGCTTATCTAAAGAAAGCTTTGGATTCAAGAATGTTGGAGAAGCTCAAGCGACACGTAATTCATCACAAGATGCAATTAATAGCATAGCTGCAGTTTTACCTACATTCTTTGGAGGATCAGCAGACCTTTCTCACTCAAATATGACATTTATAAAAGGAGAAGGTCTTCAAAATAATGAAAATAGAGTAGCACGAAATGTACAATTTGGTGTACGTGAGTTCGGTATGGCAACTATCCTAAACGGATTAATGTTACACGGTGGAGTTCGTGTATTTGGAGGTACATTCTTTGTATTCTCTGATTACCTAAAAGCTGCACTAAGACTATCAGCTTTACAAAATCTTCCTGTAACATATGTGTTTACTCATGATAGTATAGCAGTAGGGGAAGATGGTCCTACACATGAACCAATCGAACACCTAGCTTCATTAAGAACAATTCCAAATACTTATGTATTTAGACCAGCAGATGCAACTGAAGCACAAGCTGCATGGTATTTATCACAAAAAGTTAATAATAAACCAACTTCATTAGTATTAACTCGTCAAAATCTTCCAGTTTTAGAAAATACTTCATTTGAAAAAGTATCTAAAGGTGCATATGTTGTTTATGAAACATCTTCAGATTTTGATACAATTTTAATAGCTACAGGATCAGAAGTTGCATTAGCAGTCGATGTAGCTCGTGAACTAGAAAAAGAAGGTTCTAAAGTACGTGTAGTAAGTATGCCATCTGTAGAATTATTTGAAGAACAATCTAAAGAATATAAAGAAGAATTATTACCACGTAGTGTCCGTAGACGTGTATCTTTAGAAATGGGTAATACAGCTTTATGGTACAAATATGTTGGATTAGACGGATTAGCTATAGGGATCGACAATTTTGGTGCTTCTGCTCCAGCAAATAAAGTAATTGAAGAATATGGATTTACTGTATCAAAAGTAGTAGAGAGAATAAAAAATGAGCTATAAAGAAATTGCACCTGGAGACATAATCAAGGTTAAAGTTACTGCTGTAAAACCATATGGAGCATTTATTGAAACAAGAGATGGGTCAGGTTGGATTAATTCATATTTCTGAGATAACAAATTGTTTCATTTTTGATATTAGCAGTTATATTAAACAAGATGAAATTTTAGAAGTTAAAGTATTATCAATTAAAGATAACAAAATAAATGCTACTCTAAATTTCAAACAAAAAAATCATCAAATAAAAAAAGAAATAAATAGTCTAGATACTCTTAATTTCGTATATGGATTTGATACAATAAAGAGAAATATGAAGTTTTGGCAGAAAAAAAGCAATGATTGAAATGAGAAATTCAAAAATAAATCTATTGACAAATGTTTTGTAAACGTATATAATTAACCTACATATCATTGAAGTGTAGGAATTGAAAAGTAAATAAATATTATTATTAGAGAGAATCTAGTGGTGAAAAAGGATTCATAATATTACTTTTATGCTACCTATCTATAACTTCATCGGCAGCTAAGCCGTTATAAACACTAATGAGGAGTACAAAAAAATACTTGAATTAGGGTGGTAACACGATTAAGGTCGTCCCTTGTGTAATTAAATTACACAGGGGACTTTTTATTTTTATTGAATTAAAAGGAGAAAAAAAATGAAACAATTAACATCAACAGAAATAAGAAGAATGTTTTTAGACTTTTTTTGTAGAAAAAGGACATAAAATAGAGCCTAGTGCTTCACTAGTTCCAATTGATGATCCCTACATTATTATGGATTAACTCTGGTGTAGCAACTTTAAAGAAATATTTTGATGGACGTGAGATTCCTGAAAATCCTAGAATTACAAACTCACAAAAATCAATACGTACTAATGATATTGAGAATGTAGGTAAAACAGCTCGTCACCATACTTTTTTTGAAATGTTAGGAAACTTTTCAATTGGGAGATTACTTTAAACCTGAAGCAGTTGCTTGGGCTTGGGAATTTTTAACATCTGAAAAATGGTTAGGTTTAGAGAAAGAAAAATTATCAGTTACTATACACCCTGAAGATACTGAGGCTTACGATATTTGGCACAATCAAATTGGATTACCCGAAGAAAGAATTATTCGTATTGAAGGCAACTTCTGGGATATAGGAGAAGGACCATCAGGGCCTAATACTGAGATTTTCTATGACCGTGGTGAAGAAACAGATACAAAATCACCAAAAGAAGAGATGTATCCAGGTGGTGAAAACGAAAGATATCTAGAAGTTTGGAATGTAGTATTTAGTCAATATAACCATAATGCTGATGGTACTTATACAGAACTTCCTGCCAAAAATATTGATACAGGTATGGGACTTGAAAGAATAGCTTCTGTATTACAGGATGTTCCAACAAACTTTGATACTGATTTATTTATGCCTATAATAAATGAAATTGAAAAATTATCTGGGAAAAAATATGGTGTTAATAACGAAACAGGATGAAGCATTTAAAGTTATTGCTGACCACATCCGAACAGTTGTATTTGCTATTGCTGATGGAGCACTTCCATCTAATGAAGGTAGAGGATATATTCTAAGAAGATTACTTCGTAGAGCTGTTAGATATGCAAAAGTTTTAGAATTAAATAATTCATTTATGTATAAACTAACTGATGTAGTTGCAGAAATAATGAATGATTATTATCCAAATGTAAAAGAATCAGCTGATTTTGTTAAAGATGTAATTCTAAAAGAAGAAGATAGATTCCATGAAACTCTTAATGAGGGAGAAGCTATTTTAAATGGTATTGTTAGTGAAGTTAAAGATACTACAAAAAAATCATTTCAGGTAAAGATGCATTTAAGTTATATGATACTTTTGGTTTCCCAATTGAATTAACAGAAGAATACGCTGAAGAATATGGTTTAAAAGTTGATATTGATGGATTTAATGAAGAAATGGAAAAACAAAAAGAACGTGCAAGATCATCAAGACAAGATGATTCATCAATGCAAGTTCAATCAGATTTATATAGCAGAATTATCGGAAATAGTGAATTTATAGGATATACTCAATTTGAAGTATCTTCTAAGCTATTAGCTATAGTTGATAAAGAAGATAATTTATTAGATAAATACTCTGACGAAGAAGTTGTAAAAGTTGTATTTGAAAAAACACCATTTTATGCAGAGAGTGGGGGTCAAATTGCGGACCATGGTGAAATCTTAGCTAATGGATTTAAAGCCAAAGTACTTGATGTTAAAAAACTACCTGATAAACGTCACATTCACTTTGTGAAAGTACTAGAAGGTGAATTTGAAGTTGGAAATGAATATGAACTAATTGTAAGCAGAGACTTTAGATTGAATGTTGAGAAAAACCATACAGCTACCCACTTATTAAATGAAGCACTACGTCATGAAGTAGGTTCACATATAAAACAAGCTGGATCTCTTGTAACTGATGAAAAACTAAGATTTGACATTACTCATTTTGCACCTTTAACAAAAGAAGAAATTGAAAAAGTAGAGCAAGAAGTTAATAAACAAATCTGGAATGCGTTAGAAATTAAAACTGAAGAAATGCCAATTGCCGAAGCAAGAAAATTAGGAGCTCAAGCATTGTTCGGCGAAAAATATGGAGATATTGTTCGAGTAGTTTCGATTGGTGATTACTCAATAGAACTGTGTGGTGGTACACATAATTCAAACAGTAGTGAAGTAGGAATTTTCAAAGTTATTTCTGAAACTGGGGTTGCTGCAGGAGTTCGTAGAATAGAAGCACTAACAGGAAGAGCCGCATATGAGTATTTAAGACAACAAGAAGAGACTCTTCGTACTGTTGAAAAATTAACAAAAAGCTAATGCTTCAAATGTTGTAGAAAAAGTAACTAATTTACAAACTGAAATTAAAAAAACTTTCTAAAGAAAAAGAAAGTTTACAACAAAAAATTGCTAATGCAGAGTTAAATAATTTAGTAAATAATATTAAAGAAGTTAATGGTATAAACGTACTTACAAGTTTAGTTGAATCTGAAAAATATGAATCATTTAAAAACAACTTGTAGATAATGCAAAATCTAAATTAGAAAAACTATATTATAGCATTTTGCTTCAATAAATGATGATAAAGTTAACTTTGTAGTTGCAGTGGATAAAGCTATTACAGATAAATATAATGCTGGAAAAACTTGTAAATATTTTTAGCAACTGTCTGTGAAGGTCGAGGCGGTGGACGTCCAGATATGGCACAGGCTGGTGCTAAGAATAAAGACAATATAGACAAAGCATTTGAAGAATTAATAGCTAATATTTAATATTATATTTGCCTTTACTTTACCTTAAGAACAAGGGTGCTATAGTTTTTTTAATTATAGTACCCCTTGTTCATTTTTTTATAATATAAATAAATATGTTATTTTACTCCCTTTTTAATGAAAAATATGGTATAATGGTGTAGATTATTATGGATATAATAATCTTTATAGTAATTGATTTAATATTAAATTATTATAGTATAGATTATTTAAGATAAATTAGGAGGATTTCTTAATATGGAAAAACAAAAAAATTAGGAAAAGTAGAAATTAATCCAAGTGCCTTTAACGGTTATTGCAAATATTGCAGCAAGTGAAGTTGAAGGTGTATCAAAAATTATTAGGAAAAAAAGTATACTCTAAAGGAGTAGAACTAGAATTCGTAGGGTGATGAATTACTTATCGATGTATACTGTAATTTAAAAATCAGGATATTCAATCGCTAAAACTGCAAGAAAAAAATTCAAGAAAAATGTGAAAAAAATTCTATTTTTTTAATATGACAGAAATCAATACTAAAACTGTTAATGTGAATATTATAGGAATTGATTTTTTTAATTAGGAGATACTAATGAAAAAGTAGACATGAATTAAGAGAATCAGTATTTAAAAATTTTATTTCAGGTAGAAAAATACAGATTTAGATTATAGAGAATTATTAGAGTTTGAAGTGGATGATGTTTCAGGTAGTGAATATGTAACTAGAACTTTAGATGATATTTTTTTGAGAAAAAAAGAACAAATTGATGAAATAATAACTAATAACTTAAAAAGGTTGGAAGTTAGAACGTTTATCTAAAAATGGATAGACAAATCTTTAAGAATATCTACGTATGAAATTTTATTTACAGATATTCCATATAAAGTTTCTATAAATGAAGCTGTAGAACTTTCAAAAAAATATAGTGAAAAAGATGATAGCTATAAATTTATCAATGGAGTATTAAAAGGTATAGTTGAAACTTCAACTAAATAAGAGGTAAATATTATTGGAAGAAAAGAGCATATTTAACTGTTACGGCATTAAATAAATATATTGAGAAAAAAAGTTTATTTTAGACCCTTATCTAGGTGAAATATATATAAAGGGTGAGATATCAAATTTTAAACTACACAATAATAATAATATTTATTTTTTTCTATTAAAGATGAAAAATACAAGAATAAATGCCGTTTGGTTCGGTGCTAAGAGTCGTGAGTTTAAAGACGGTGATACAGTTTTAATTAAGTCTAAAATAAACTTTTACTTTTCCAAGAGGTGAACATAACCTAATAGTTATCGATATGAAAAAAGATCGTATTGGTGAACTATATCAGAAAGTTTTTAGAATTAAAAGAAAAGCTTGAAAAAGAAGGATTATTCTCGTCAGAGTTTAAAAAGGATATTCCAAAATTTAGTCAAAAAATTGCTTTAATAACAGCAAAAACAGGTGCTGCTATACAAGATATGACTAGAACAATACAAAGAAGATTTCCAATTGCTAAAATTAATGTTTATTCAACATTTAGTTCAAGGAGAAAATCTCAGTTGAAGATATTGTAAAAAATATTATTCTTGCTGATAGTGAAGATAATGATGTAATTATATTAGGACGTGGTGGAGGATCGATTGAAGATTTGTGGAGTTTTAATACTGAAGAAGTTGTTCGAGCAATCTTTAATTGTAAAACTCCTATTGTAACAGGAATTGGCCATGAGACAGATACAACGTTATCAGATTTTGTGTCAGATGTTAGGGCATCAACGCCGACTGCAGCTGCAGAATTAGTAACCCCAAATATAATAGATATAAAAAAATAGATTATCTTTTAATAGTGATAAATTAAATAGAAGAATGTCTTATATATTAGAAGAATATAGAACTAGGATAGCAAATAGTAATTCAAATCCTTACTTTTAGAAATTACACAAATATTTATAATATTTATAAAGAAAAAAAGTTTGTTTGTTAGAGAAAGAATTATCCAAAGGGTTTAAATAACTTACTTAAGGATAAAGAAATCTGAATTAACTATTTCTAAAGAAATATTCCAAAAAGATAGATGTTATAGGTCCATATAAAGAATATTTCATTAAAAAAAGTTGATAGCCTTGAGGCGAATTCTCCTATTAATATATTAAAAAAAGGATACTCAATTACATATTTAAATGATAATAAAAATTACATCAGTAAAAAAAGTGTTAATAAAAAAATGATAATATATCTGTAAGGCTTTCAGATGGTTTATTAGAATGTAATGTAATTGATACAATAGAAGAAGGAGTAGAGTAATGGCTAAAGAAAAGTTTTTGAGTCGAATTTAATTAATCTTGAAAAAAATTGTTTCTGAATTAGAATCAGGACAACTCTCATTAGAGGAATCGTTAGAAAAAAATATAAAAAAAGGTATAGACCTAGTAAAAAAATGTAATACAATTATAGAAAATGCAGAAAAAGAAGTTCAAAGACTAACTGAGGATATTAAAACAAATGAATAGTTTCGAGCAATTTATAAATGAAAAATAGAAATTCTTTAAATATTTATGCAAAAGAATATATTGAAAAACCTAGAAATTCCTGAATTATTAAAGGAATCAATTATTTATTCGTTGGTTAATGATGGGAAAAAAATAAGACCATTATCGTTTTTTTATATTTATTAAAAATTTTTATAAAATAGATTATAAAGAATATTTTGATGTTGCATTAGCAATAGAATTAGTACATACTTACTCATTGGTTCATGATGATTTACCTGAAATGGATAATGACGATTATCGCTGGGGAAAACCAACTAATCACCGAGTATATGGACAAGATATTGCAGTTCTAACTGGTGATTCAATGCTAACATTAGCATTTGAAGTGTTAAGTAAATGCAAATATAAATGATACTCTTAAAGTTAATCTTATCCAACAATTTGCTAATTATTCTGGAGCAATGGGAATGATTGCTGGTCAAGTGTACGATGTTAAGCAAAAAAACTATCAAGTTGATGCTAATTATCTAAAATTGATGCATAGTTTAAAAACAGGTAGACTAATAGAATTACCGCTTGATTTTGCTTGTAAAATAGCTCGAAAAGAATCGGATTTAGATTATATAAGAAGTTTTGGTAAAGAGCTAGGTATAGCGTATCAAATAAAAGATGATATTTTAGATTATTATGGTGAATTTGAAAAAAATAGGTAAATTACCAAGTGATGAAGATATGATTACTTATCTTAGTTTTTTTATGGAATAGATGAATGTAAAGAGTTACTAGAAAAACACACAACAAATGCAATAGAAATTTCAAGAAAATTAGAAAAATAATTTATTGGAAGACTTTGCTAATTATTTATTGAAAAGAGATAAATAAAAATAACCACGGTAGTTTAGGGGTAAACTTCCGTGGTTTTATACAGTAAATATTAACGTAGGGTGGGCACTGGAATTTCTATGTACTATGTTAATATATAATTCTAATCATATAAATTGTAGTTACTGGCACAAACATGAGGATTACTGTTAATTGTAAAACTAAAAAGTAGTTTGTTAAACAATATATATAATTAAGACTGTATGTTATTAATCATAATGATTAAATATGTAGTATTTAACTCTATAGTAAGAGTTTTAAATAATTCCAGGTTATAAGCCCAAATAAAGTCAAACAACTTTACATAAATATTATACTAAAAAAATCATGAAATTTAAAGTATTTGTGTAAAAATAATAAAAAGTTTTTTTATTTGATTAAGATGTAAATCTAAATTAAATTAATGTATAATAAAAAAATTAACGAAAGTAAAAAAATAATTAAGGTGGAAGTTATGAAAAATATTGGTAGCTGTAAATGAATTTAAAGGTTCATTGACCTCAAGGGAAATAGCAGATTTAATTTCAAAAATTAGCTAATAGAAAGGTATAAAAAAATATTGAAATAGTACCAGAAGTAATTGCGGATGGCGGAGACGGTTTTTTTAGATATTTTTTTAATAATTTTTTTCTAAAAAAAGAAGTACTAGTCACTAATGCTATGGGTGAGAAAAATTAAAGCTAGTTATTTAGTTGATTATGATAATAAGAAAGCGGTTATAGAAGTAGCAGAAATAATTGGTCTAAAAAAAGTAAGTGAAAAAAATCCATACCTAGCAAGTACTTATGGTTTAGGAGAAGTAATAAAATCATTACTCCAGGAAAAATATTAGAGATTTTATTATAGGTCTTGGAGGAAGTGCAACTAATGATTGTGGCATTGGCATGCTAAGTGCTTTAGGGTATAAATTCTATGATAAAAAAATAATAATGAATGTATACACGGTATAAAATGCTTTAAGTAAAATAAATAGGATTGATGACTCTTATTTAAATGAAAATCTAAAAAAATGCTAAGTTTACACTCATCAGTGATGTTGAAAAACATTCTATGTGGTCAAGAAGGAGCTACATATGTCTTTTTCTAAACAAAAAAAGGTTTAAAGGAAGAAAAATTTTTCAGATTGTAGATGATTATGTTAATAAATTTACAAGAATAGTGTATAATAAGTACAATACAAATTATTCAAATATTTTTAGGTAGTGGTGCTGCAGGTGGTTTAGCTTATGGTTTTCTAACTTTTTACAAACTCTGAAATAAAAAAAGGTTCTGATTTTATGATAGAATACCTTGAAAATAGAAGAGAAAAAAATAAAAAGAGGTAGAAATAGTAATTACTGGAGAAGGTAAATTAGATTTGCAGAGCTTTATGGGGAAAAGCACCCAATTGAGATAGCTAGAGTAGCAAAAAAATATAAAAAGAATCAGTTATATTTTTTTAGCTGGAACTATTGTCAGATAAAGAGATAGACACACTAAACGCTAATACTAAGAGTATTATAGACGCTTCATTTTTCTATATTTGAGAGGAATTTCAACTCTAGATGAAGCTATGAATAAGAAAAATTGCAATTTCAAACTTAGAAAATACTGTGTCTCAAGTTTTTTTAATTTATTGGAGATTTTTAAAGAATGAATAATAATAATATTTTTGAAAGGGAATATTTTGTATAATAATTGCTGGATTTGGATTTGCATTAATGTCTTTATTTGTTAAACTGTCTGGAGATTTACCATCCATGCAAAAAGGTTTTTTTAGAAATATAATAGCTGTATTTATATCTTCGATACCACTTATTAAACATTGGAAAGTTATAAATATTCCCAAGAAATAATACTGGATGGTTAGTACTAATTTCAAGAAGTGTGTTTGGAACTATAGGATTGGTTTTGAATTTTTACGCTATTTCACATATAAGCTTAGCTGATTCTTCGATTATTCAAAAACTGTCTCCTTTTATTATTATAATATTATCATACATATTTTTTTAAAGAAGAAATGACTAGATTTCAAGTTTTCTCAATAATTATTGCTTTTATTGGGATTATATTAATAATTAAACCAAGTGGTAATGATATTATTAGTATGGGAGCGTTAGCTGCATTATTAGGTGCTTTATGTGCGGGTATTGCATATACTTGTGTAAGATACTTTAGGAACACATAATATATCAGGGTGAGTTTATAATATTTTTTTCTTTTCTAGTTTATCGTCATTAATGTTATTACCATATCTAATTTTTGATTATAGATCGATGACATTATATCAATTATCAATGTTATTATTAGCAGGTATTAGTGCTACAATAGGTCAGTATGGTGTAACATTTGCGTATAAATTTGCTGCAGCGAAAAAAATATTTCAGTATTTTGATTATTCGCAAGTATTATTTTTCTGGAATTTTTGGATATATGTTTTTTTGGAGAGTTTCCAGATTTTCAAAGTTTAATAGGTTATATAATTGTAATATCAGTAGGTATAGTTTTAGTATTAAGATCTAAAAGTAAGGAGGTAATATGAAGAAAAAAATATATAATTATCTTAATAAGTATACTGGGAATAATTACTTTTTGTTTTGGAATAAAAAAAGTATAAATGAATTTTCCGTGAGTAGTAACAAAATAGAAGAAAAAAATAAAAAAATTCTATAAAAATCGAGAGATGGAATAGTGGGAGTTAAACAACCGTTTTCCTTTTCTTAAAAAAATAGTAAAGAAGTTGAAAAATAACCTACTAGAAAAATGCTAAAATATAGCATAGAAGATCAATTTATCCTTCTACAAAAAGATAAACTTACCAGTGGCAGAACAAAAAAACTTTTTGCTAATAATAAAGATTCAAAACAATATATACTAGGTTATTTAGCAGGAAAGAAATCAAAAACCTTTATGAGGAAGGAGAAACTGTTGAGTTAAATAGAAAATATCCTTATTATGTTCAGTGGGATAGAAGATGGAGCTATAATAAACTTGGAGACATAAATATAGCAATTGGGGGCTGTGGTCCTGCTACAGTATCTATGGCTATAAGTGGTTTATTAAATGATAATACTATAACTCCAGATAAAATTGCAAAAAAATTGCTGATGAAAATGGATATTTTACAGATGATGGAATAAAATGGAGTTTCTTCGATTTTATAACAAAAAAAGTATAATTTGCAGACGAAAAAAATGTTTCAATAAGTCAAAAAGTCAATAGATGATGTTTTTACAAAAAAATAATCCTATTATAACTTCAGTAAAACCTGGTAAATTTACAACAGTAGGTCACATTGTACTAATTGTAGGGAAAAGATAATGACGGTAAATTATATTATAAATGATCCAAATAGCTATGGGAGAACATTAAAAAAATGGAGTTATGATGAGTTGAAAACAGAAATTAAGTCTATGTGGGAAGTATCAAAAATAAGTTTATTATTACAAGCAAAACAAACGAATTATATAGTTTTTAATAATTATATAATTTGTTTATTTTTTTGTCAGTAAAAAAACTGAAATAATTATAGATACTAATAAATGAAAATAGACCAATAATTTGCTTAATACTTAGAAAAAAATATTATAATAAAATGGTATGTTAAAGGCTTAATAAAGCGATATTTAAATAATATTTAAATAGAAAAACCTTAAATAAAAAAATTATAAGATGGAGGAATAATAATGTCTGTTCTAGATATAAAAAATTTAGAAGTATCGATAAATGATAAGAAAATATTAAAAGGTCTTAATTTAGAAATAAAATCTGGGGAAATTCATGCAGTAATGGGACCTAATGGAGCAGGAAAATCTACATTAGCGTCAGCTATTATGGGACATCCCTAAATATGAAGTTGATGGAGGTAGTATTTTACTTGATAATGAGGAAGTACTAGATATGGAGGTAGATGAGAGAGCTAGAGCTGGATTATTCTTAGCTATGCAATATCCTTCAGAAGTTCCTGGAGTACCAACATCTGAATTTATTAAATCAGCTATAAATGCAGGTAGAGAAGAAAGTATTCCACTTATGCAGTATATCAAAAAACTTGATAAAACTATGAACTTTTTAGAGATGGATTTAAAAATGTCTCAACGTTATGTGAATGATGGATTCTCAGGTGGTGAGAAAAAACGTAATGAAATATTACAAATGATGATGTTAGAACCAAAATTTGCTATTCTTGACGAGATTGACTCTGGATTAGATATAGATGCATTAAAGATTGTATCAAAAGGAGTTAATAAAATGCGTGGAGAAGATTTTGGTTGTTTAATTATTACTCACTATCAACGTTTACTAGATTACATTGAACCAGATTTTGTTCATGTGTTAATGGATGGGAAAAATAGTTAAAACAGGAGGGACCAGAATTAGCACTTCGCTTTAGAAAAAGAAGGATATGATTGGTTAAAAGAAGAGGTTTAATATGGAAAATAATAAATTAAAACTTAGTATAAAAACATTACAGAATATTTTTTCTGATACTAATGAACCTGAGTGGTATTTAAATACAAGAAAATTGGCTTTATACAAAGAGTTATACTTTTACCTTTTCCTAAATTAGAATCAATGAATTTAGAAAATTGGAATCTTTTTAATGTTGATTTTAGTAAATTGCGTATTATAGAAAAATACCATTAATATTGAAGAAAGTATTAGAAAAAAATATAATGTAAATAGGGATGATTTTGTAGTTATTCAAAAAAATAACACTTTGGTTTATGTGAATATACCGGAAAAAAATATAATAATAAGGTAAATAAATAAAAAAATATTTTCTGCTATGAATGATGATCATATTAAAGATAGTTTTATGAGTGTTGTAGATTATGCAGAAAGTAAAGTAACGTCAGTACATTATACATTATTAAACGCAGGATTATATGTAGATGTAGTTGATAATTCAGAAATTGATGAACCTTTACAATATATAGTTATTTCAGATGGTGAACAAAGTTTGTTTAATCATGTTACGTTACAAGTCGGAAAGAATGCTAAATTCAACTTTATTGAAAATTATATAAATAATATTGATAAGGATAGTGAACCATTCAATATCGTTACAGAAGTAGTAGCTCATGATGGAGCAAAGATAAATTATAGTTCAATAACTAATCAGCCTGGAGCAAAGAGAGGAACTATTTTAAGACGTGGTTTAACATATAGAGATGCATTAATTAACTGGAATGTTGCAGCAATGGATGAGGCTAATGTGTATCATGATAATACAACACATATTCTAGGTGATGGTTCAGAAGCAAATCTGAAAATTGTTACATTAGGTGTTAAAGAACAGAAAGACATATTTTAATAGTGAAGTTGTAAATCAAGGATTAAATTCAAAAGGAGATATTCTTCAACATGGTGTTCTTCTTGATAGATCACATATAGTATTTAACGGTGTTGGCTTTTATTGTAAAAGGTGCAACTGGATCTAATGCTTATCAAAGTTCTAGAATGCTAACTTTATCTTCAGATGCTAAAGCTGATGCAAATCCAATGTTATTAATTGATGAAAATGACGTTATGGCAGGACATGGGGCTTCATTTAGGACGTATCGATGAAGAACAATTATATTATTTACAGAGTAGAGGATTGACTAGAAAAGAGTCAAGTAGATTACTTGTTCATGGATTCTTATCACCTGTAATTACTGAATTAACAGTTGATAAAAATTAAAAGACTTAGTAACGATTCTTATTGATGAGAAAATAAATAATAATGAGAGTGAATAAAAAAATGAAAGATTTAAGTATTTATAGAGAGGATTTTCCAATACTAAAAAAAGAAAAAAATCAAAAAAATAATGATTTAATATTTTTTTGATAATGGAGCAACAACTCAAAAAGCCTATTCAAGTAATTGATGCAATAAGTGATTATTATAAAAAATTATAATTCTAATATACATAGATCTGTTTACACTCTTGGAGATGAGTCAGAAAAGATATATGAAGAGTCAAAAACATTTAGTTAAAGAATTCATAAATGCTAATAGTCATGAAGAAATTATTTATACTAGCGGAACTACGGAAAGTATGAATTTTATAGCAAGAATAATTGAGCAAGATGTTGAAAGATGGAGATGAAATTATTCTTACATACATGGAACATCATGCAAATCTTGTACCATGGCAACAATTAGCGATTAGAAAAAAATTTAACTTTAAGATTTTTTTAGATTTAGATGAGTTAGGAAGAATTAATATTAACCAATTAAAAGAGTTGATAAACGATAAAACTAAAATAGTTTCTATTTGTCATGCATCTAACGTATTAGGAAATATTAATCCAGTATATGAAATAGGTAGTTTATTAAAAGATAAAGATATATATTTTGTAGTTGACGCTGCACAATCAGTTCCTCATATGAAAATTGATGTAGACAAAATGAATTGTGACTTCCTTGCATTTAGTGCACATAAAATGTGTGGACCGACTGGAATAGGTGTCTTATATGGGAAAAAGAATCTATTAGAAAAATTTGATCCAGTAGAATTTGGAGGAGGAATGATAGGCGTTGTTGAAGAAAAATCATCGACATGGGCAATTCTTCCAGATAAATTTGAAGCAGGTACTCCTTTGTTGGCTGAAGCAGCAGGACTAGGAGCAACGATAAAATACTTAGAAGAAATAGGTTTAGAAAATATCGAGAGTTATACTAAAGAATTAACTAAGTATTTATATGATGAGTTATCTAAAATAAGTAATATTAAAATATATGGAACAAATGAGATCAGTGATAGAGTATCATTAGTATCTTTTCAATTTAGAAGGAGTTCATCCACATGATTTAACTAGTTTTTTAGATGAAAAAGGAATCTGTATAAGAGCTGGTCATCAGTGTACTCAGCCATTGCTTGGAAAGTTAGGCACATATTCAGTAGCAAGAGCTAGTCTATATTTTTATAACACAAAAGAAGAAATAGACTTCTTTATTCAAGTGTTAAAAAGAAACAAAGGAATTTTTTTGAAAATGAGTTTTAATGGATTAAAAAGATTTATATAAACAAGTTATTTTTAGATCACAGCAAATATCCCACGTAATAATGGTGAAGTTGTTGATGGATACAAATTAGAAATGTTAAATCCTTCATGTGGTGATAAAATTACTGTTAGTATGGATATTGAAGATAATATAATAAAAAGATATTAAATTTGTTGGGAACAGGATGTTCTATTTCATTAGCATCTGCTTCTATGTTAACTGAGGAACTAAAAAGGATTATCTGTTTCAGAAGCAAATTTAAAAAAATTAAAGATTTCCTTAATATGATAATGGGAAATGAATTTTAACGAAGATAATTTAGAAGACAGTCTAGCACTTCAAAATATATCTCAACTACCAGCAAGGGTAAAATGTGCTACACTTGCATGGAAAATAACTGAAAAAATATTAGAAGAAAACAATAAATAGAAGAAGGAGTGATAGTGTTGAATAAAAACGAAGAAATGTTTACCGAGTATCAGTATGGGTTCTCAGATAAAGATGTATCTATTTTTAAAACTGAAAAAGGACTAACTAAAGAAATAGTTGAAACTATCTCCAAAAGAAAAGAAGAGCCACAATGGATGTTGGATTTTCGCTTAAATGCATTAAAAGAGTTTTATAGAATGCCAATGCCTACATGGGGTGGAGATTTATCAGAAATTGATTTTGAAGACTTAACATACTATGTAAAACCATCAGAAAAGACGGAACGTTCATGGGATGAGGTTCCTACTGAAATAAAAAATACATTTGAAAAATTAGGTATTCCTGAAGCTGAGCAAAAATATCTTGCTGGGGTTTCTGCTCAGTATGAATCTGAAGTTGTTTATCATAACATGCATAAGCAGTTTGAAGAACAAGGAATTATATTTGAGGATACCGATACAGCTTTAAAAAAACCATGAAGAAATTTTTAAAAAATATTTTTCTAAAGCAGTCGACTTTAATGATAATAAATTTGCTGCATTAAACTCAGCGGTATGGTCAGGTGGTTCATTTATATACTGCCCTGAAAATGTCTCTATTGAAGCACCCGCTTCAAGCATATTTTAGAATTAATAGTGAAAAAATGGGGCAATTTGAGCGTACACTTATCATTATTGAAAAGAATTCTTCTTTACATTATGTTGAAGGATGTACAGCTCCTACATATTCTGCAAGTTCCCTTCATGCAGCAGTAGTTGAAATTTTTATTAAAGAAAACGCAAGATTTAGATATACGACGATTCAAAACTGGTCAACTAATGTATACAACTTAGTAACAAAACGTGCAATAGTTGAAAAAAATGGTACTATGGAATGGGTTGATGGAAATCTAGGTTCTAAACTTACTATGAAGTATCCAGCATGTGTATTAGTAGGTGAAGGAGCTAGTGGTAGCACGTTATCTATTGCAATGGCAAGTGAAGGTCAAGTACTGGATGCTGGTTCTAAAATGATTCATTTAGCTCCTCGTACATCATCAACTGTAGTTTCAAAATCAATGTCAAGACGCGGAGGAAAAGTTAACTATAGAGGTTGGATTAACTTTTGGAAAAAATTCAGAAGGTTCTCGTTCGAATATCGAATGTGATACACTAATTTTAGATGAATATTCAACTTCAGATACTATTCCATACAACATTATTAAAAATTCTGATGTTTCTTTAGAACATGAAGCTAAAGTATCTAAAGTTTCTGAAGAGCAATTATTCTATCTTATGAGTCGTGGTTTAGATGAAGGTCAAGCTACAGAAATGATAGTAATGGGATTCATTGAACCATTTACGAAAAAGAATTACCGATGGAATATGCTGTAGAATTAAATAGATTAATTTCATTTGAAATGGAAGGATCAATTGGGTAAAAAAATAAGAGCTTTTTATAAGCTCTTATTTTTTTATGTAATTCGTTTTCATTACTCTATAGAAATTTTCAATAAAAATATGATAATATAGTATGTAATAAATATTGAAGAGGTACATTATGAAAAGAAGAAGAGATTATAAAGAGAATTTTTGGAAGTAACAATCAAAAATAGTAATTCTAATAATCAACAGTATAATGAAAAATTATGAAAAACTACAATAATGGAAAATTCATATGAAGATAATCAGAATTATGGCAATTATAATAATGGAAATCCATATGAAAAATAATCAGAATTATGGTAATTATAACAATGATAATTCATATGTAAATAACCAAAATTATAGTGATAATTCATACAACAACTATGATAACTATAATACTCAACAGTATAATAACTATGGAAATAATGAGTACTCTAATTATGAGAATAACAACTCATACAATAATTATGAAAAATTATAATTATGATCCTAACTTATCGGATGAATATTATGATGATACGCAAAATGAGTTTTATGAAGAAGAACCTGAAGAACAGAAACCAAAGAAAAAAATCTATTTCTAATTTCATTTCTAAGTGCACTTGCTATTTTACTAGTTGCTGGAGGAGCTTATTTTGGTTATACAAAAATTTATAAAAAGAATCTAAACAAACTGTCGATTTAAGTCAATATGAAATAGAGTTTTCTCCGTATGGAGAAGATGGTGAAGGAAAACCTTCTGCTGATATTAAAAAAATTCCAAGTGTTGAAACAAACGATGCATCAGTTAAAGATTTCTTGCAAGATCCAGCAATTACTTATAATAAAAAAATAATAACTTAAGAAATGGGGACAAAGTTGAAGTTAGCATTACCTTAAGTAAAGCAACTGCTAATTCAAAAAAATTAGAATTAGTAGGGGAATTTAAACGAAGTTATACAGTAAAAGGATTAACTCAGAAACAGAAAGATAAATACAGTAGTTAAAGAAGAAAATAATAAGAGCAGTAGTACTAGTACAAATACATTTAGAGAAAATAGCTCTGTAGATACTAAAAAGCTTTCTGAATCTGATTTGGAAACTTGGGCTAAAACAATTTATATTAAAGATAATAATAGGAATTCGACTAGATCAGATTACTCTGCGGATGTATGGCTGGGTAACGATAACCTTGCATATGTAAATGTAAAACGTGGGGATAATACAGTTGCAAAATATCGTGTAAATAGTCGAGGCCAATTAGAGCAAAATTCTAGTGGTTCTAGTTGGAGTGTTGTAAGTAGTGTATATACAGAGTAATTTAAATATTTTCTTATAGTTAAATAATAAAAAAACTAATAATAGGCAATGTATGGGCATTCAATTATTAGTTTTTTTATTAATTTTTTTATAAAAAAACTTTAAATAACTCTTGTAATTAAATAAAAAAATAATGAGATAATATAATATATAATGTAAAAATAGTAAGAGGAGACATACACATATGACAAAGATACTAGCTATTAACTCAGGGAGTTCATCTTTAAAATTCCAATTATTTGAAATGCCTGAAGAAAAAGTTATTACAAAAGGATTAGTAGAAAGAATAGGAATTGAAAATAGTGTGTTCACTATTGAATTTAATGGTGAAAAAAATAAAGAAACTGTAGATATTCCTAACCATGATGTAGCAATTGAAATGTTATTATCAAAATTAACATCATTGGGAATTGTTTCAGATGTAAAAGAAATTGAAGGAGTAGGACACCGTGTTGTTCATGGTGGAGAGTTTTATGATGCATCAGTTTTAGTAACAGATGAAGAGTTAGCAAAAGTTGACTCTATTGAAGACTTAGCACCATTACATAACCCTGCTAACATTAAAGGTGTTCGTTCATTCCAAAAAGAATTACCTGGGGTACCTAACGTACTAACATTCGATACTGCCTTCCATCAAAGTATGCCAAAATCAACTTATATGTATGCAGTACCAAGAGAATTCTATGAAAAATATGGAGTTCGTAAATATGGTGCACACGGAACAAGTCACAGATATATTGGTGAAAAAGTTGCTGAAGTATTAGGTAAAGATCCAAAAGAATTAAAAACTATTTCATGTCACATTGGAAATGGTGCCTCAGTTTGTGCCATTAAAAATGGTAAATCATTTGATACTTCAATGGGATTCACTCCATTATCAGGTTTAGTAATGGGAACTAGAACAGGGGATATTGATCCAGCTACAATCCCTTATATTGCTGAAAAAACTGGTTTAACTCTAAACGAAATTTTACGTATCTTTAACTTCGAATCAGGATTAAAAGGGGTATCTGGTATTTCTTCTGATTTACGTGATGTTGAGGGCGCAAGATTCACAGACCCACACGCAGCAGAAGCTATCGATGTTTATATTAATAGAATTAAACAGTATGTAGGAGCTTATGCGGCTGCAATGAACGGAGTAGATGCTATTGTATTTACTGCAGGTGTTGGTGAAAACGCAACTTGGGTACGTGAAGAAGTATTAGAAGGAGTTTCATTCTTAGGTGTAGAAATTGATAAAGAGAAAAACAATGTTCGTGGAAAACTAACAGAAATCTCAACTCCAAATTCAAAAGTAAAAGCATTTGTAATTCCAACAGATGAGGAAGTTATGATTGCTAGAGATACTTATAACTTATCTAAATAATTTTAAAAAAATACAAGCTGGGGATTAATTCTCCAGCTTTTCTATTTAGAAAGGATTATATGGAAACAAAAAGCTTTTAAAGAAAAAAATTTGGAACAGCAATCGAAGTGCTAGAAATAATAAATAAAGCAGGATTTGAATCATACTTTGTAGGTGGTTGTGTAAGAGACTATATATTAAATAAAAAAATTTTTTTCAGATATAGATATTACAACAAATGCATTACCAGAGGAAATAAAAGAAATTTTTTTCAAAAAAACAATTGATACAGGGATTCAACATGGTACGGTTACTGTTTTATACAAAAAAACAATTCATATGAAATAACGACGTTTAGAACAGAAGACAACTATAGTAACCACAGATCACCTGATAAAGTTGAATTTGTAAATAACTTAAAAAGATGATTTAGATAGAAGAGACTTTACTATTAATGCCATGGCCCTTGATATAAAAAGGTTACATTTATGACTTTCATTCAGGAGTTAATGATATAACAAATAAAAATTATAAAAACTGTAAATAATCCTAATGAACGATTTTTTTGAAGATGCACTTAGGATGATAAGAGCATTTCGCTTTTTCTTCTAAAATTAGGGTTTAGTATTGAAAAATAACACATTTAATGCTATTTGTAAAAAAATTCAAAAATTAATAGAGTATGTATCGATTGAAAGAATTATTACAGAGTTTAAAAAAAGCTATTTGAAGGAATGGGTAATAAAAAAAGTTTTTGAATTACTATTGAAAAAGTGGGATAAACATTTATATTCCTTTTTTTAAATATGTAAAAAAATATAATGATTTTTCTAAGTATACATTTTGTCAGATTATGTATTACCTAATGTTTTTTTAATAAAAATACCAATTTCTGAATTGAAAAAAATTAAAAATTATCTAATAAAGAAGTTTCAAAAAGTTAAAGAATATGACTTAATATACAGTAATTTCAACTTAAATATACCAATAGAAAAAAATTCTTTATCAATATAGTTTAGAAGACGTATTATTTATTTCAAGATTATTTAATTTTATGGAAGACAGGAAGATTTTGAATACAAAGCTAAATATAAGAAGTTTTAATGATGTAAATATTACTTCAAAAGAGATTATTGAATTAGTCAATAAGACACCTGGTCCATGGATAAAAAGATATAATAAAAATTGAAAAACAATATTTTATTAGGTAGACTAAAAAAATGATAATAAAGAAATCATTAAATTTATTAAAGAATTAAATTAATATTAGTATTTTATAGAAAGTGAGGTGAGAGAATTTGAAAAAAATAAACCTTTTTGTGTAGTTGATATCGAGTTAACTGAAGATAAAGAAATTATACAATTTTCTGCAACAAAAATTATCAATTGATTTTTAAAAAAAGATTTCAAGTATAGATTATTACGTTAAACCCTAAAAAAAGAAATATCTAGTTTTGTTTCAGAATTTACAGGAATAACACCAGAAAATGCTTGAAGATAAACCACTCTTTAAAGAAATTGCTTATGATATATATGAGTATATAAAAGATTGTACATTGGTTTGTCATGGGATTGCAGTCTGATTATCTAGTAATAAAAAAAGAACTTTATGAAGGTGGGTATAAAAATATTTACCCTTATAGAACAGTTGATACAGTTGAACTTGCTAGGATTTTATTTCCAACTCAAAAGAGTTACAGATTGGTAGATTTGTCTAATTCTTTAAAACCTCTATTCTGGTACAGGGTATCATAATGCACTGATAGATGTTGAAGTTACAGTTAACTTGCTAAAAAAATTGCTGAAAAAAATACAAAATATAGATGAGAGTAACTATTTGAAAAGTTAAAGAGATTTTAAAAAAAGAAAAGAAACGGGATATTTTTGAATTCTTTAGTTTATGTAGGAAAAGATAAGTTTGAGGATTCAGAGGATAATTATATTATATTTGATGGAATAAAATTCAAAAAAATTTAGAGATAGTAATCTAAAACCTATAGAAAAAGGTAATATTTTATTCTCATGTATTGATGAATATGATTATATAAATATTAATAATATAGATAATTATGAAGTTCTTAAGCAAAAAAACGAATATGTCCCACTAAATATATTTTCTATGTTCTCGAAACATAGAAATTCAAATTTAGATAATTTGTTAATTAAAACTGTATATTTGGGTGTTAGAAACTGAATCTGGAGATTTATCAGAATTAAATCTATTATCTTCTGAACTAAAAATTTATTAGAAAGACATTAAAGAAATCTGATAAATATTAGTTCTAAATCATACTATTTTTGAGAAAAAAATATATTGCATCTAAGTCTAAAGAGAATATAGTAACAAATCATAAAAAAATATAGAGTTTCTCTTTAGTAAAGATTATTTTAATAAATATAAACTTATTTTTTTGATGATAAGAAGATTCTTGGAAGGGAATTAAATATACTTAATGTAGAATATTATCATTATAGACAAGTAATTACAGAGTTGAATATTGTTATTTCTCAAAAATCCTGCATTAAAATACTTAAGAGAAATTCAAAAATAATTTAAATAGCTTAGTAAAATTTCTTCATGAAATGTATATTTCTGAAAGTTTATATTTATATAATGATAGCTTAGATTTTTATTGTTCAAGATATAGATGAAATTATTAAGGTAGTAAAAAAATATTCAAAAAAATTCCGATAACAAAAAGTATTTTTTTAAATAACCTTAAAAAAACATTAACTAATGAAAAAAATAGTTATAAATTCGAAATTATTGATCAAGAAAAATAGTCTATTTTTAAAAAGTTATAAATGAAAAAGAATGTAAAGAATATAATTAATACTATCCATACTAGAGATACTAAATATTTAAGAAAAAAACTAAATTATCAATTTGTTATTTAGATAATTTAAATGAAATAAATACTGCTAAAAACATTAGGGAAAAATTTTATATGTATTTAAGAGTGATAAATATAGAGACTTATTTTTTTAGCAGAAGAGAAAAAAATCGAATGTTAAATATGTGAATTTCACATCAACAGATTCATTTAGTGAATTATTTACTGATGTTAACAAAAAAATATAAAAACCAAGTTATATATGTTTTGCTACCAAAGATATATTATATTATAAGTATTATTTAAACAAAAATCTTTTGATAATATAATTGTGCTAAATAATGCAGAACTATAATTATTTAAATACTTATAAATTATTTTGTGACGAATATTTTAAAAATATAAGATTTTTATGGTATAATTTTAATAGTTTTTTTATATTATGATTATACTGAATAATAAAGAATAATCAAGGAGGAGTTTTAGTTTGAATATTAATAATTTAAAAGAACAACTAGGAAAAACAGTTACTCTTGGTGCATGGATTGCAAACAAGAGAAGTAGTGGGAAAATAGCATTTTTCCAATTACGTTATGGAACAGGTTTTATACAAGCTGTTGCATTAAAAGAATCTTTAGGGGAAGAACGTTATCAACAACTACGTCATTTACCTCAAGAGTCATCAATTAAGGTGACAGGATTAGTAAAAGAAAATGATCGTGAGTTATCAGGAATTGAATTAGAGATTCAAGATTTTGAAGTAGTTTCTGAAGCTATTGACTATCCAATAACTCCAAAAGAACATGGGGTTGAATTTTTAGCTGATAATCGTCATATTTGGATTCGATCAAAAAAACAACATGCAATTTTAACTATTCGTAATCAAATAATTAAATCAACGTATGACTTTTTTGAAAAAGAAGGATTTATTAAAACTGATCCACCAATTTTAACATCATCTGCTCCAGAAGGGACAACAGAATTATTTAATACTAAATATTTCGATGAAGAGGCTTATTTATCTCAATCTGGGCAATTATATCTAGAAGCTACAGTAATGTCATTTGGGAAAGTATTCTCGTTTGGTCCGACATTTAGAGCTGAGAAGTCTAAAACTCGTCGTCACCTTATTGAGTTCTGGATGATTGAAGCGGAAATGGCATTCTGTAACCATGACGAAAGCTTAGCAATTCAAGAAGCATATGTTAACTACCTACTAACAGAAGTTATTGAAAAATGCCAAGAACAACTAAAAATCTTAGGGCGTGATTTAGAATCTCTTAATGCTGCTCGTGGAGAGTTTCCTCGAATTAAATACAAAGGATGCTATTCAACTATTAAAAGACAATGGATTCGATGATATTGAATATGGTGATGATTTTGGATCACCACACGAAACATTTATAGCTAATAGCTATAATAAGCCAGTATTTATTACTCACTGGCCATTGGATATTAAGCCTTTCTACATGATTGAAGACCCTAATGAACCAGGCGTAGTGTTATGTGCTGATTTAATTGCACCAGAAGGATATGGTGAAATTATTGGTGGTTCTCAACGTATTGATGACTATGATACATTACTTGAAAATATTAAAAAACATGATTTAAATCTTGATGCATATGGATGGTATCTAGATTTAAGAAAATATGGTTCTGTTGAACACTCAGGATTTTGGATTAGGGATTAGAAAGAACAGTAGCTTGGATTACAGGAAATGGACATGTTCGTGAAACTGTTCCATTCCCAAGATTATTAAACAGATTAACGCCATAGGAGCTTAAAAATGATCAATATCAATACAAATGGATTATTAATTGATACTGATTTTCTAATGAATTATAAAAAAGCATAACTTATCTGGAGAAGAGGCTTTGTTTCTTCTTCAGATAAATTATTTAACAGAACAAGGGAAAAACTCTTCTCTGTAAACTCGTTTTCTGCAGCATTAGATATGACAGAAAATGAGGTTTTTTTGATAAGTTAAATATTTTATTAAGAAAAGAAGTAATTAAATTAAGTAAAGATAACAGAATTTACTTTACAATTTTTCTCAAATGAAGAATATTATTCACTTAGAGAATTGTTAAAATTAGTAGAGAGAGTTTCTTCTAAAGTTATGACATCTAAGGGAGATAGATATTGTAACTTCGTGGTTTGATAAAGAAAGTATACAAAAGCAGAAATAGATGAAGCATTAAGCATTTCTACTAATATTAATTATGTTAATGGTATATTAAATAATAAAAGTATAAAAAGAACAAAAATATAAATTATGAAAGTGATGATAATTTAGGATATGACTGGTTTGGTAGATAAAGATTTACAAAAATAAAGTTAAATTAATTACACAATATCTTGATAAAAACTTCCCTAATGTAGATTGTGAACTTGATTTTTTTCAAATAATCTTGAATTAATTATTGCGGTTTTATTATCAGCTCAATGTAAAGATGAGTATGTCAATAGAGCTACAAAAAAATTATTTGAAAAAAATATAAAACTATTGATGATTATGCTGATGCAAAAGTTGAAGATATTGAAAAATTAATAAAAACATTAGGGTTATATAAGGCAAAATCAAAGAATATTGTTGGTATGGCAAATATGCTAAGAGATGTGTATGATTATAAAATACCTACTACTCGTGAGGAACTTATAAAGCTACCTGGGGTAGGGAGGAAGACAGCAAACGTTGTATTATCAGTTGGTTTTAATATACCGGCAATAGCAGTAGATACTCATGTAGAAAGAGTAGCTAAAATGTTTGGTTTGGCAGATAAAAATGATAATCCGCTTCAGGTTGAGAAAAAATTAATGGAATTATTTCCAATGAAAGACTGGGGAAAAATACATCATCAGTTAATTCATCTAGGACGTTACAAACTTCCTGCGAGGGGAGAAAAAAATTTAGATGCTGAATTAGAAAAACTACTGGTAAATAATTAGAGGAGAATTATATGTTATTTATATTTATAACTGCATGTTTTTTTTAATTTTATTGGATCAACTTAGTAAAAAAATTTTTATAGTGAATCATTTTACGTTAGGAGAAAGTAAAGAAATACTTTCAAATTTTTTTTAATATTACATCTCATCGTAATAGAGGAGCAGCATGGGGAATTTTACAAGATAGTAGATTGTTCTTTATTGTAGTAACTTTAATTTTTTTATGACTATCTTTATCTTATTATTTATTTAAACATAAAAGGGAAAATTAACTAATTTGTTGATAAAATTTACTTTTTCACTAATTTATGCAGGAGCTATAGGTAATTTTATCGACCGTTTAACACGTCATGAGGTTGTTGATTTTCTAGATTTTTAGAATTTTTGGATATGACTTTCCTATCTTTAATTTAGCAGATTGTTTTTATTTGTGTAGGTGTTTTTTTCCTAATGTTAAAAAAATTTATAATGAAGAAGATAAAAATGTATAACAGGAATAACTTAAAAATGAGTTATTCCTTTTTTTCTTGTAATCTTATATAATAATAAAGTATAGTTCTCTAGTTTCTAAAGGAGTAAAAAAATTATGTATTATCATATTTATAAAAAGTGAAATAGGTAAAAATATATTTAGTTTCAAAATGGTCACGCTTTATGTGGATGCTATTTAGAAAAATCAAAAAAATTTCCCAAAAAGAAATATTAAATTACCAAAAAGATGATTCATTAAAAAAATATTTATTGAAGCAACGAATTGGTTAGAAAAGGTATTTTAAAGGAGAAAATGTAGAAAAATAATGAGATATTATTAGAAGTGAATGGAACAGATTTTAGAAGAAATGTTTGGAATATTATAAAAGGTATTCCTTATGCAAATACAGTTACATATAAACAAACTAGCAGATACTATTATTAAAAAAATAATAAATTAAAAATCTATGTCATACCAAGCTGTAGGTAGTGCTGTAGGTTATAATCCATTGTTAATTTTCATTCCATGTCACAGAGTAATAAGAAGTGATGGAGATATAGAAAGGATATTCTGCTGGGAAATGAAATTAAAAAAGTTCTTATTAAACTTAGAGTGTGATAATAATAAGATATTATTATAATGAAGATATTATTATAATGGCGGTATATAGAAGAAATTTCAAAAATTATGGTATAATAATAAGGATTAAATTGTTTATAGGAGAAACAAATGAGTAAGAAGAAAAAATAGTTTTTATGGGAACACCAAAAATTTGCAGTTCCTATTTTAGAGATGTTAATAGAAAAATTATGGTGTTGATTTAGTAATTACTCAACCTGATAAAAAAAGTTGGTAGAAAAAAATATTAACACCACCACCAGTCAAAGAAGTTGCTGTAGCTCATGATATAAGAGTTCTACAACCAGAAAAGATTTCTAAAGATGAAGATACATTAAATGAATTGAAGCAATTAAACCCTGATATTATTATTACAGCGGCCTATGGACAGTTAGTTCCTGAAAGTATCTTAGAAATTCCAAAGTATAAATGTATTAAATGTTCATGGTTCATTGCTACCAAAATTACGAGGAGGAGCACCTATACAGTATTCAATTATTGAAGATCATAAGAAAACTGGAATTACGATAATGTATATGGTAAAAAAACTTGATGCAGGTGATATGATATCGAAGGTTGAAGTAGATATATTAGATAGTGACAACTACGAAACATTTACATGATAAGTTGTCTATCGCAGGACGAGATTTATTGAATGAAACACTACCTAATATTTTCTCAGGTAATATTTTCACCCGAAAAACAGGATGATAATGAAGCTACGTTTGCTAGTAACATATTACGTGAAGATGAAAAGATTGATTGGAGCTGTACAGCAAGAGAAATATTTAATAAGATTCGTGCTCTTGATCCAATGCCAGGGTGCATTTACGCACTTTAGATAATAATATATTAAAAATATGGAGTAGCGAAGAAACTTTATTAAATGAAGAAATACCATTTGAAGCTGTTGGTACAATAATCAAACAGGATAAAAAATATATTTATGTCCTATGTGGTAATAACACGGTTCTAAAAAAATTAAAGAATTGCAAGTATCTGGAAAAAAACGTATGCCAGTAACTAACTTTTTATCAAATAAAAAAAGAATTATGTGGGTATAACATTAGGAGAAATTAATGAGTAATATAAATGCCAGAAAAAGTTGCGTATGATACGTTATATGAGATATTTTATAATGAGGCATATAGTAATATTACACTTAATAAATTTTTTTAAACAAAAATAGAATTGAAGAGCAAAACAAAAGATTTATTAGTGAAATAGTTTATGGTACATTAAAGAATAAATTATTTTTTTAGAACATATTTTAAAAAACATATAGCAAAGGAAGAGTAAAGCCTAAGGTAAAAAGTAATATTATTAATGAGTATTTACCAAATTAAATTTATGGATAAGACTCCTAATTTTGCTGTAATTAATGAAGCGGTAAAACTATCAAAAAAATTGCTGGTAATATTACAGGAAAATTTGTTAATGGAATATTGAGAAATATTGAAAGAAATATTAATGATTTAGCATTAAAGTACAAAAAAATAATGAAGAACAATTTTGCGTTGAAAAATAGTTGTCCATTTGAGTTATATAAAAATTTTTAGTAGATCAATATGGAAATAATAAAGCAAAAGCTATTATTGAATCTTTTAATAATAAAAGTGAAAAATAGTATTAGATATAATCCCATTAAAGTAACTAAGAAGGAATTACTAGACATCCTTGGTAACGAAGCTAAAGAAAGTACTATTTGTGAAGATAGTATAATTATAGATAAATTAGACATTAACAGTAAATATTTTTAAAGAAGGATATTATATTATACAAGATGAGGCCAGTGCCTTAGTAGCTTGCTCAATTGGTGAAAAATATTGAAGAAAAAAATATAAGATACTTGATACATGTGCTGCACCTGGAGGAAAAAGTTTACATATTGCAAGTAAATATTTAAATTCTACTTTAATTTCATGTGATAAATATATACATAAACTAGCTTTTAATTAAAGATAATATTACAAGACTTGGTATTACCAATATAGATGTAAAAGAACAAGACGCAACCAGCATGAATAGTAATTTTATTAATAATTTTGATATAGTAGTTTGTGATGTACCATGTTCGGGTATTGGTGTTATTAAAAACAAACCAGAAATAAAGTATAAAATTACTAATAAATATATAGAGGATATCTCTAAATTACAATATCAAATATTAGAAAATAGTAAAAAAACTATGTAAAAAGGTGGAATACTTATGTATTCTACTTGTACTATAGATAAGAGAAAAATATTGAAAAATATAGAACGCTTTTTTTGAAAGAAAAATAAAAAAATTTTTGTATTAGATAAAAATTAATCTAATAAATAGTGACGTAAAAAGTAAAATGACAATGGCGTATTAGAAATATTGCCTGATGATTATAATTGTGATGGTTTTTTTCATTGCAAAACTTAGAAAAACTGGAGGAAAAAAATGTTAATATCAGATTTTTAAAGGTTATAAGAAGTCTAGATGGCTAAAAAGATTTTTGAAAAATGTCTATATATTCTATAAGATTAGATCAACTTGAAGAATATATGATAAGCATTGGAGAGAAGAAATTTAGGGCAAAACAAATATTTGATTGGCTATATAAAAAGAGAGTTACTGATTTCTCAGAAATGAAAAACATACCAAAATCATTACAAGAAAAACTAAAAGATGAGTTTGAAATAACAACCCTAAATACTATAATAAAACAAGAATCAGCTGATGGTACTATGAAGTTCCTATTTGAGCTACAAGATAAGTTCACAATAGAAAGTGTTTTAATGAGAAATAAATACGGTAATTCTTTATGTGTAACAACACAGGTAGGTTGTCGTATAGGGTGTACATTTTGTGCATCAACACTTGGAGGACTTAAAAGAAACTTAGAGGCTGGAGAAATTGTATCTCAAGTTCTTAAAGTTCAACAAGAATTAGATAAAAAAGGTGAGCGTATTTCAAGTATTGTAATAATGGGAATTGGTGAACCATTTGAAAACTATGATGAAATGATGGATTTCATCAAAATAGTTAATAGTGATGAAAGCTTTAATATTGGTGCAAGACATATTACAGTATCTACATCAGGAATTGTTCCTAGAATTTATGATTTTGCAAATGAGAATATTCAAATTAATTTTGCTGTTTCTTTACACGCACCTACTAATGAATTACGAAGTAAAATAATGCCGGTTAATAGAGCATATAATATAGATAAATTAATGGAAGCATTAAGGTATTATCAAAAAAACAACAAATAGACGTATTACTTTTTGAATATGGTTTAATGGGGAAAGTAAATGATCAAAAAAAGAACATGCTGAAAAAAATTATCTGAAATTATTAAAGGGATAAATTGTCATGTTAACTTAATTCCTATTAACTATGTACCAGAAAGAAACTATGTAAGAACAAGCAAAAATGATATTTTCGCTTTTGAAAAAATTCTTAAAAAGAATAAAGTTAATGTAACTATAAGAAGAACACAAGGTGATGATATTGACGCTGCGTGTGGACAATTAAGAGCAAAAAGAACGTAAAGACGAGGTAAAAGGAGGAATTCCAGATGCCACTAGTATATTCGTATAATAGTAATAAAGGTAGAAAAAATAAAAATGAAGATGCGGTAAGTGTCGTAAAAAATAAACAAGCTGAAGCTTTAGCTATAATATGTGATGGAGTTGGAAGTCACAGTAATGCTGCATATTCAAGTAATTATATAGTATCTACTTTAGAAAAAAAGAGTGGAAAGATATAACTTTTTGCTAATTTTAATAATATGAAAAAAATTGGCTGTATGATAAGATTGAAAAAAATTAAATAAAGAGTTATTTGAAAAAAATCACAATCAAGCAATAAAAAAATGGGTACAACTATCGTTGTTTTAGCAACATTTGGTGATAAATTTGTTGTCTATAATATAGGTGATAGTCGTGCGTATGGAATAACTAATGATGGTGATATGAAAGTTATTACTGTAGAAGATTCTTTTGTTGGTGCGTTAATAAGTGCAGGAGCTATAACTGAAGATGAAGCTAAAACTCATCCAGAAAAACATGTACTTACTCAAGCACTTGCAACGAAAGAAAAAATTAATTTACATACATTTATAGATGAATTAGAAAGTTATGATTATTTTATAATTTGTTCAGATGGATTAACGAACATGATTGAAAAAGAAGAGATAAAAGATATTATACGTAATGAAGAATTATCTGTTGCTGTTGAAAAGTTAATTGATCTAAGTGTAGAACGTGGAGGAATTGATAATATTTCCGTTGCGATCTTAAATAATTTAAGGGGTGATAGTAATGATAGACAAAATGATATGTAACAGATATAAAATTATAGATCATCTAGGTACAGGAGGAATGGCCACAGTTTGGCTAGGTTATGATACTATCCTAGATAGAAATGTTGCTATAAAAACTTTCAAGATTGATGCAAATGATGAGGATGCGGTAAAAAGATTTAATAGGGAAGCTAAAGCAGTGACAAGCTTATCACATCCTAATATAGTATCGATATATGATGTTGAAAATGAAGGAGATTTCTATTATTTAATTCTTGAATATGTTGAGGGAATGACACTTAAGGATTATATGATGAAAAATCCTAAAATGCCAATTGAAACTATAGTACATATATCTAAACAAATTGCAGACGGATTATGTCACGCTCACCAAAACGGGATTATTCATAGAGATATAAAGCCACAGAATATATTAATGAATGAAAATCTTACATGTAAAATTACAGATTTTGGAATAGCAAGAGCTTATGGAGATACTACTCTTACTCAAACTAATCAAATGCTAGGAACAGTTTATTATTTATCACCTGAGCAAGCTAGAGGGAATGTAGCAACAGCACAAAGTGATATTTATTCTTTAGGAATTCTAATATTTGAAATGATTACAGGGCAAATTCCATTTAAAGGAGAATCAGCAGTAGCAATTGCATTAAAACATCTTCAAGAAGAGTTACCTGATATTGATAAATTTAGAGAAAATGTTCCACAAAGTGTAAAAAAATATTGTTCTTAAGGCAACAATGAAAAATCCAAATGAGAGATACATTAGTTCTAAAGAATTAGCTGAAGATTTAGAGACAGTATTAAATCCGGAAAGATTATACGAAAATAAATATACTGGCTTTTAGAATACCAGAAGAAAAATGCAAGTGCTGCATATAATCAAACTCAATATATAGATACTCGTAATATTGAACCATATTATGAGCCTAATTATTCAGAAACTGGTCAGTATAATAACTATCCTGATGAGAATTATAGAAACAATAATAATTATAATAATAATATCCCTAATAACAATAATAATAGTGGAAAAAAATCAAAAAAATAGCTATAGTAATTTAGGGAATAAAGAGAAAAAAACAACCATCTAAAGTAAAACATGTTATTTTAGCGTTGTTAGCTATTATATTTATTGTAGTTGGAGCTTTCTTTGCATATAACTATATTGTAGGTGCTGATAGTGTTTCTGCGCCTGAAGTTCGTAATAAAACATTAGAAGAAGCTAAAGTAACAATTGTTAAAGCAGGATTAGAAGTAGGAGATGTCACTGAAGTAGCTAGTGATGATGTAAAAGAAAATACTGTTATCGATAGTGATCCTAAAGCAGGTAAGAAGGTTAGAAAAGGTTCTAAAGTGGACCTAAGGGTTTCTTCAGGTAAGAAAACAGTAGATATGCCAAACTATGTTGGATTAGATGAAGATACTGCTAAAAGAAATGCATCAAAATTAGGATTTAAAAATGTTACTGTTGAGAAAGTAGAGAGTAATAATTATGAAAGTGGTAAGGTAGTAGCCCAAAACATTTCTGCTGGTTCAGAAATTGTACCAAATGAAAAAGAACTTATTTTACAAGTCTCATCTGGTAAGAAAAAAGTTACTATGCCTAACTTGGTTAATCAATCTAGTCAAGTAGCTCAAAGTACAATAGCATCATATGGCTTTAGAAATGTAACTTATAAAGAAGAGTACTCAGATAAAGAGGCTGGAACAGTAATATCTCAAAGTATTAGAAGCGGTGCAAGTATTGTTCCAGGGGAAGAAAGTTTAGAAATTGTAATTTCTAAAGGTAAGAAACCATCAATTAATACTAATTCTAATGATAAAGATGATTCATCTAATAACAAGAATACAAATAATTCTACTAGTGATAAAAAAATAGTACTACTAATAATAATTCAAATAGCAATAACAACAGTAGTAATAGTAATAGTAACAATAATTCAAATAATAAAAAAATAACAAAGATTAATAATAGTGGAGTAGGGTTATATTATCCTACTCCATAAATTATAAAAAAATTTAACGTGGTAATTATATATGAATATGACATTAAAAAAAGAAATTAGAGTTTTTACCGGATAGCCCGGGCTGCTATATTTATAGAGATAATATAGGTGAAATTATTTATGTAGGTAAAAGCAAAAAAATTTAAAAAAATAGAGTTAAAAGTTATTTTACAGGAACTCATAATAAAAAAACTCAAGTATTGGTATCTAAAATCGAGGACTTAGAGTATATAATAGTTAACTCTGAAAAAGGAAGCATTAATTCTAGAAAAACAATTTAATAAAAAAATATAGACCGTATTTTAACATTAGATTAAAGGATGATAAGAGTTATCCATATTTAATGATTACTAAGGAAGAAAAATCCTAGACTTCTTATGACTAGAAAAATACAAAAAAAGTAATAAGAATATTTATTTTTGGGGCCATATGTTGATATAAAAATCAGCGAATGAAGTGAAAAAAATTTTAGATAAAGTATACCCTTTACGTCGCTGTAACCCTATTGAAAAAAGACCATGTATGTATTATCAAATAGGTGAATGTATAGGTCCTTGTGCAAGAAAAAGTATCTCAGGAAGAGTATCGTGAAAGAATAAATAAGATTAAATCTTTTTTAAGCGGTGATACTTCTGAAATTCTTGAAGATCTAAATAAAAAAATGAAAGAACATATTCAGAATCTTGAATTTGAAGCGGCACAACAAATACATAGTTATATAAAAATCTATAGAAATTTCTATTCAAAAACAAGTTATTGCCGATAGTAAAAAAACATAGATAGAGACTATATAGGATTCAGCTATAATAAAGAATATATATGTATTCAAATTTTCTTATCACGTATGGGGAATATTATTGAAAGGAAAGTAGAGTATTTTAACTTATATGATACTCCTGAACAAATACTATATTCGTATCTAATTCAATATTATACATTAAATAAATTACCTAAAAGAGATATATGTTGATGGTTTAGATATAGATTTATTAAATGAGATTTTTTTCTTCAAAAAGTACTTTCTCCGAAGCGTGGAAATCATAAAAAAATACTAGATACGGTTGTAGAAAAATGCAAATTACTTTTTTTAAATAATAATTTAGAAGTAGAAGAATTAAAAATCTAGGAAATTGCAAGTTACACTTAATAACATTGCAGAGAAATTAGGAGTTAAATCAATAAATAGTATAGATGCATTTGATAACTCCAATATTATGGGAGTGGATGCTGTTTCTGTTAAGGTTAATTTTACAAATGGTAAGAAAAAAATACGTATAATTATAGAAAAATTTAAAAATAAAAAGAAACTGTTGGTATTAATGATATAGAGACTATGAAAGAAGTTCTTTATAGGAATTATAAAAAGTAAGAAAAACAAATACTGAATTAATCATAGTAGATGGCGGTAAAAAAATCATCTAAATGCCGCTATAGAAATTGTACACGAGAAACTTGGGTTAAATCATATTAAAAATCATTGGATTAGCCAAAAAAATGATAAACATATTACAGAATATATTATAACTGATGATTATGAGATAATAGAATTTCCAAAAAAACCTCAGCTGAATATTTGTTTTTAAAAACAAATACAAGATGAAGTACATAGATTTGCAATAACATATCATAGAGCGACTAAAAACAAAAAAATATGTTTAATTCTAGCTTAGATAGTATAGAAGGTATTGGTAAGGTAAGAAAGAATATATTATTAAAAATCATTCGCGTCTATTGAAGAGATTAAAAATGCACCAGAAGAAAAAAATTAATAGCTTTAGGAATTCCTAAAAAAATACTATAATTAAATTAAAAAAATGAATTATAAAAATTAAGTTATCCATATTCACAAAGAAAAATAATACGGATAACTTAATTTTTTTGTAATAATCTATAGTAATATCATAAAAAAATATGGTATAATAACTTAAAAAGATTATAAAAAAAGTCGAGGAGGCAACTATGAAATTTTTTTATCGTTTAGTTATAACAATGAAGAACTATATGGAGTAAAAAGTAAAACGTGAAGAAAGTGCATGGAATTTAATTAAAGTATTAGAAGATTTTGATAATGAAAAATGTTATCCCTAAAACATTAAGAGAAGCTATTGAAGTATATGGAGTTTCTTTTATTGAAAAAAATTAGAAAAAGTTTTAAAAAGTTGTAGAAGAAAGTGGAAATGCTGATAAATATAAAGTTTCATTTGATGAAATTATATGGCGTTCACCTATAACAAGAACACCTAAAAATGTACTTTGTGTTGGACATAATTATGAGGCACATGTTAATGAATTAGGAGATGAGTTGGCAAAAACTCCTAAAGATGTACTTATTTTTACAAAATCAACAACAGCACTAGCTGGTAATAATGAAGTAGTTCCATCTCATAAATCAATAACAGATAGTTTAGATTTTGGTGGGGAGCTAGCTGTTGTTATTGCTAAACCAGGTAAAAATATTCTTAAACCACTTGTATTAGATTATATTTTTGGTTATACAATTATGAATGATATTACAGCTACTGATCTTCAGTACAAACATGGACAATTTTTCTTAGGAAAATCATTAGAAAAATCAGCAGTTGTTGGTCCATATTTAGTTACTAAAGATGAAGTAAGTTCTCCTGAATCTATGAGTATTGTTACAAAAGTAAACGGAGAAATTAGACAAAATGCAATGACTTCTGAAATGTTATTTAGAGTAGATGATGTATTATCAGAGATTAGTAAAATAGTTCCATTAGAAGCAGGTGATATTATTGCTACAGGAACACCAGCAGGAGTTGGTTCTGCACAAAATCCTCCTAAGTTTTTAAAACAAGGAGATGAAATTAAAATAACAGTTGAAGGAATAGGGACTTTAACTACAGTTATTGGCGAATAGAAGAAAGGATAAATCATGGCTAAAAAAGCAAAAGACAAACAAGTTACACATATAGAAAAAGAAGATTTAAAAGCACGTCAGGCTGCAATTAATGAAGCAATTAAAGTTATAGAAAAAGAATATGGTAAAGGTGCTATAATGGATATTTCTTCAGAAAATCCAATTAAAGTAGAGGCAGTTTCTTCTGGTTCTCTAGCTATAGACTCAGCACTAGGAATAGGTGGATATCCAAAAGGAAGAATAGTGGAAGTCTATGGACCAGAGTCTTCTGGGAAAACAACTATAGCTCTACATGCTATCGCAGAAGTTCAAAAAACTGGAGGAATTGCAGCATTTATCGATGCAGAGAATGCACTCGATATTGAATATGCTAAAGCTTTAGGTGTTGATTTCACACCAGGTAAATTCTTCTTATCTCAACCCGATAGTGGTGAGCAAGCATTAGATATTGCTGAAAAATTAATTTTATCAGGTGCAATTGATATTATAGTTATCGACTCAGTAGCTGCATTAGTACCAAAAGCAGAAATTGATGGTGTCATGGGAGCAAATCATATTGGTTTACAAGCTCGTCTTATGTCACAAGCATTAAGAAAATTAACTGGACAAATAAACAAAGCTAATACAATTGCTTTATTTATAAATCAACTACGTGAAAAAGTTGGAGTAATGTTTGGGAGCCCTGAAGTTACAACTGGAGGACGTGCATTAAAATTCTACTCAACAGTAAGAATTGATGTTCGTAAAGGAGAAGCAATAAAAGGTGCTGACAGTGAGATATTAGGAAATAGAACAAAAATTAAGATAGTTAAAAATAAAGTTGCTCCTCCATTTAAAATTGCAGAAGTTGATATTATGTTTGGAGAAGGAATATCAAAAATTGGTGAAACACTTGACTTTGCTGTGGATTTAGATATTATTAACAAATCTGGATCATGGTTCTCATACAACGGAGAAAGACTAGGTCAAGGTAGAGAAAATGTAAAAAAAGTATTTGAAGAAAAATGAAGAGTTATATAATGAAATTTATGATTTAGTAAGGGCAGAAATATTGAATAAAAACGGGTAATAAAGAAACTTCAACTGAAGATGTTGAAGCTGATGAACTAGATTTAGGGATTGAAAAATTTAGGTGAGGTAGAATAATAGATATATGAATAAAAGATTATTTAAAAATAGTATTATGGTTGATGATATTTGCAATATTGGCTAGTGGATTTATTTCTGCAATTGCGATATTTCTATAATACAATAAGGTTAAAGATAAGAACTCAGAGCTATTCTGAGTTTTTTTATTTTGAAAAATATGATAGAATATAATTATAAAAAAACTAGGAGAAATACAGTGAATTTAGTACAAAAATATGAATGAAAAATCAATTAAAGGCTATACTAAAAAAACTGAGGGTGCTGTTATGGTAATAGCAGGAGCTGGAAGTGGAAAAAAACTCGTGTTCTGACAAATAGGATAGCATACTTAATTTCTGAAAAAAATGTTTTAGAAAGTAATATCTTAGCAATTACATTTACCAATAAAGCAGCAAAAAGAAATGAAAGAGAGAATTTATAGTCTTGTTGGAGAAACCTCAAAGTATATTTGGATTAATACTTTCCATTCAATGTGTGTAAGAATTTTTAAGACAAAATATAGAATTACTTGGATACAATAAAAAAATTTCACAATATTAGATGTAAGTGAGCAAAAAAATCAATTATTAAAAAAATATACTAAAAAGAGTTAAATCTATCAGAAGATTCTTATCAACCCAATAACATATTAAAAAAATCATATCAAAAAGCTAAAAAAATAATATGACAAGTGTTAGCGATATGCGCAGTCAGTCTAGATTTGGTTTTATGAAAAAAATGTAGCTGAAATTTATGGACATTATCAAAACTATTTAAAGAAAAAAATAGTGTATTAGATTTTTGATGATTTAATGCTAAAAAAACAATAGTCCTTTTTGAAAAAACATCCTGAAGTACTAAGTATTTATCAAAAATAAATTCCAGTATATTCATGTTGATGAGTATCAGGACACTAATGTTATACAATATAAACTTATAAAAAAATGTTATCGGCAGTACACAAAAAAATGTTTGTGTAGTTGGTGATGATGATCAAAAGTATTTATAGCTGGCGTGGAGCTTGTAGCGATAATATTATAAACTTTGAAAAAGATTATGATAATGTTGAATTAATATTCTTAGATCAAAAATTATCGTTCTAATTCAACTATTTTTAGATGCCGCTAATGCAGTGATAAAAAAATAATACTGAAAGAAAAGAAAAAGCATTGTGGTCTGAGAATAAAAAGTAATAGAAAAAAATATCTATTTATGGTGCCTTAAATGATAAAGATGAAACAGATGATATAGCTAGAAAAATATTAGAATTAAATAAAGAAGGCATAAAATTTAGAGACATGGCAATTTTATATCGAACTAACTTTTTATCGCGTTCAATGGAGAATTCATGTTTATCGTTCGGTATACCATATAAAGCTTTATAGGATCATTAAAAATTCTTACAACGTCAAGAAGTACGTGACTTATTAGCGTATTTAAATGTTATAGTAAATAGAGCTGATGAATTTAGTTTAAGAAGAATAATTAATGTTCCTAAAAGAGGAATTGGGGCAACCTCAATGGAAAAAATAGATAAGTATGCTAATGAATATGGACTTTCATTATTTGAAGCTCTAGAAAAATATTGATATGATTGGAGTTTCTAAAAAGATAACTACTAATGTTCATTTATTAACTAACTTAATAAAAAAATACTCTAATACTGAAAAATTATTCAATTGATGAACTTATTATTGGAATTTATAAGGATTCAGGTTATGAAAAATATGCTTAAAGAATCATCGGATCCTTATGCAGAAAGTAGAATTGAAAATATATCAGAGTTAGTTTCATCTGCGAAGCAGTTTTCAAGTATGAATGATAGCTTAATAGATTTTATATCAGAAATGTCACTGACTTCTGATGCTGATGATGAAAATATTGAGGATGCTGTAGTTTTATCAACTATACATGCAGCTAAAGGACTTGAATATGATGTAGTATTTATAATGGGACTTGAAGAAAGTTTATTCCCTTCTATAAGAGATGCAGATAGTAGTGAAGATGAAAGGAATAAAATGGAGGAAGAACGTCGATTAGCATATGTTGCAATAACAAGAGCTAAGGAAAGATTATTTATGTCTTTTGCAAACAGACGTATGCAATTTGGTTCAATAAAAATGAATAGGAAATCACGATTTATTGATGAAGTACCAAAGGAACTTACTCACTTTGAATCAGCTTTTGGCTCAACACCATCAGATAAAAAAGATTCAAATATTGAACAAGCAAATAAATTCATAAGTAATCTTAGTCCAAAAATTAATATTACAAAAAAAGCTAAACTATCAAATGACATGAACTATAGTACTGGTGATATAGTATTACATAAGAAATTTGGTGAAGGAAAAAGTATTAGACATAAAAACTGATAGTGTAAAAAGTAGAATTTGATGAAGTTGGTGTTAAGATACTTCTTATAGAATATGCTAATTTGACTAGAAAGGACTAGTACTTAAATGAAAGAAATAAAAAGAAGAGATTTATAAACTAGTAAAAATTATTAAATAAGTATTCTTATGATTATTACGTTGAGGATAATCCTCAAATAAGTGATACTGAATATGATACACTTTATAAGCAACTCGAAAAACTAGAGAAAGAATATCCAGAGTTAATTCAAGAGAATTCACCTACACAAAGAGTAGGAGATGTTGTGTTATCAGAATTTGAGAAGGTCACACACAAAGTCCCTATGTTAAGCTTTATCAAATACTTTCTCACTGAAGATTTAAGGGACTTTGATAATCGAATAAAAAAAGTAGTAGCAGATAGAGAAATAGAATATATTTGTGAATTAAAAATTGATGGTCTTGCAATTTCAATAAATTATGAAGATGGAAAATTAATAAGTGCAGCAACTCGTGGTGATGGTACAGTTGGTGAAGAAGTTACCGAAAAATATTAAGACTATATTTTCTATCCCAAAAAGTATTAAAAGACAATAAAACTTTTTGAAGTTAGAGGCGAGGTATATTTACCTAAGAAATCATTTAATCTTTTAAATGAAGAACGTAAAGAGAATAATGAAGTATTATTTGCAAATCCAAGAAATGCAGCAGCAGGTTCATTAAGGCAGTTAGATTCTAAAATTACTGCCCAAAAGACGATTATCAGCCTTTATATATTCAGTAGTAGGAGATAATACTATTGAATCACAATTAAAAAGCATTGAAAACCGCTGAAGAATACGAATTGCCTGTAAATAATAATTATAAGCTTTGTAAAAAAATATTGATGAAGTAATAAATTATATAGAATATTGGGATTTAAATAGAAAAAAATTTACCTTATGAAATTGATGGTATTGTAATAAAAAGTAAATTCATACAATCTTCAAGAAGAGATTGGTTATACTCAAAAAAGTCCTAGATGGGCAACTGCATATAAGTTTCCAGAAGAAGAATTAGCTACAAAGTTATTAGATGTAGAACTAAGCGTGGGACGTACTGGAATTGTTACACCTGTAGCACAACTAGATCCTATTGTAATTTCTGGCTCTACTGTATCTAAAGCATCATTGCATAATAAAGATGTAATAGATGAACTAGATATTCATATTGGAGATATGGTAATAGTAAAAAAAGCAGGGGAAATAATTCCAAAGGTTGTTAGAGTATTAAAAGAATTAAGATTAGAAAATTCAGAGAAATATATAATGCCTAATCGATGCCCTTCTTGTAATAGTGAACTTGTCTCAAAGAAAGATGATCCATTTATTAGGTGTGTTAATCCTGAATGTCCTGAACAAAATATAAGAAAGATTATCCACTTTGCATCGAGAGATGCTTTAAATATTGAAGGATTGGGTGATAAAGTAGTAGCTACTCTTTATGAGCAAGGTATTATTTCTCATACAATAGATTTATTTTCTTTAGAGAGAAAAAAATTAATTGATTTGGACAGAATGGGAGAAAAAAATCTGTAGATAATCTATTAACAGCAATTGAGAACTCTAAGAATAGTTCTTTAGATAAGGTTATTTATGCACTAGGCATTTTAAATGTTGGGAAAAAGGCTGCTAAAATACTTGCTGAAAAGTATTTAAACTTAACAACTTTAATGACGGCTACTGTTGATGAATTAATTAATTTACCAGATATTGGTTTAATTACAGCAGAATCAGTTATTGACTTCCTGTCTAATGAAATAAATATTAAATTTATAAATGATTTAATTTCAATAGGAATGAATCCTCATTATGAAGTTCAAAAAATTGAAGATGATAATATATTTAGTGGTAAAACAATTGTTTTAACAGGAAAATTGGTTGAATTAACACGAAATGAAGCAAAAGAGTATCTGGAAAAATTAGGAGCAAAAGTAACAGGAAGTGTAACAACAAAAACTGATCTAGTTTTAGCAGGGGAAAAGGCAGGTTCAAAATTAGCAAAGGCAGAACAATTAGGTATTCAAGTAATAAGTGAAGAAGAGTTTATTTCTATGTTAGAGAGAAGAAAGTAAATGGATAATAAATTACCGTATAAAGTCTTTTGGTTTGGTAATAGCATTTGTTTCAATAATTACTTTTTTTTATAATGAATTATAATGCTGTTCCAGTATCATTTATATTTTTTTCACATTAAAACTCCCATTAACACTAGTATTTTTTTACATGTTTCTTTTTTTGGGAGCAATTATAGCAAGTATTTTTTTGGTACCAAAGATATAAAAACATTAGAGAGAAAAATATGAAAGAACATCTAAATTATTATTTAGTAAAGAAAAAAATTAGAAGATGAATAGTTATTTAATTATAATGATAGATTAGGAGAATAGAGGCGAAAAAAATGGGACTTAAATATAATTGGAATTATCCCCAATATGATGAAACTTTTTTTGAATGATTTAAAAAGAATATAATATATCGGAAAAATATTGCTAAAAATACTAGATTCTAGAGGTATTAATAAAATTGAAGAAGTAAAGAAATATTTTTTTCTGATGATTATGAGGAAGGTTATGATCCTTTTTAATGCATGATATGAAACGAGCAGTTGAAAGAATAAATAATGCTATAGAAAATGAGGAAAAAATCCTTGTTTATGGTGATTATGATGCTGATGGAATTACTTCTACTGTTCTACTAGTAGAAACTTTAGTTTCGCTAGGAGCTGATGTATCTTCATATATTCCAAATCGTTTTGAAGAAGGGTATGGTCCTAATAAAGATGCTTTTTCTAAAATAATTAAATCAGGAATTAGTCTTATAATTACTGTGGATAATGGTATAGCAGGAGTGGATGAAGTAGAATTAGCAAATAGCCTTGGTTGTGATGTTATTATTACTGATCACCATAAAATTCAAGATGAAATTCCAAAAGCATATGCAGTTATTCATCCAGAGCATCCAGAGGGGCGATATCCATTTGGTAAATTAGCTGGAGTAGGTGTGGCTTTTAAATTGGCACATGCATTATTAGAAATATATCCAGATTTTTTACTAGATTTAGTAGCTATTGGAACAGTTGCAGATATGGTTTCTCTAACAGATGAAAATAGAATATTTGTAAAGCAAGGAATAGAGTTACTAAATGAAGATACACGTATTGGAATTAAAATGTTATTAGAATTATCTAATATTACAACCAATATTGATGAACAAACTATCGGATTTTTATATTGCACCTAAGCTGAACTCAATAGGAAGAATGGATAGCGCAAAGGTAGGATTGTCATTTTTAATGGCAGAAGATATTTCTGTTGCTAAATCTTTAGCAGAACAAATCGAAGAGTATAATGTTCAAAGAAAAGAGGTAACGGAAAAATATTGTTAAGGATGTTATTGAAACAATAGAAAACAACGATATAAAAAAATAAGAGTGTAATAATGGTCTCTGGAGATTATCATGAAGGAGTACTAGGTATTGTTGCTTCTAATATTGTTGAGCAATATCAAAGACCTGTACTTATTATGAATAATAAAGAAGGGATTTTAAAAAGGCTCAGCAAGAAGTGTATTTGATTTTAATATATACACTGCAATTAATAAAATAGGAGATAAATTTATTGCTTATGGTGGACATACACTTGCAGCTGGATTTTTCTTTTGATGAGCAGAATTTTTAAAGAAATAGAAAAAGCATTATGTGATGAGTTTGATGAGTATAAGAATAATAATGAACTAAAATCAACCAAAAAAACATAGATATAGTGAGTAGCTTAGAAGAAGTAAGTTATCAATTTTTTTAAATTCATTGGAAGTATTAAAAACCGTTTGGAATGGATTTTTGAGAAACCAAATATATTATTAGAAAATGCCAATGTTATAGAAAAAGTCAATTTTGGTGCGGATAAACAGTATTTACGTCTAACAATTGCAGACGAAGTAGGAAATTTAGAATGTATTAGTTTTAAGGATAATGTAATATTTAATGATGTAAAAGTTAATGATACCATTGATTTACTATGTACTTTTAGATAAAAAAACTATTTTAATGGTAGAACAAAGTTACAAGCACATATTATTGATATGCAAATTAAAGAGTTCCTTTTTGAGGATTTAAGATATACTAACTTTGATGAAACGACAATTAGTATAGATTCATTAAAATTATCTAAAGATATTGATAATAAACAAAGTAATTATTATTGTTATAAAGATTTAGATAATATCGATACAGAATATTCTAATATTTACCTTTTTAGATATCCCACATTCACTAGAAGATATTAACAAAATTTTAGAATTAAAAACCTAAAAAAATATACTTGATTTGTAATGATAAACAAATTATGTCAGAAGTTTATAAAATTGATAAATCAAGATTAGTGAAGCTGTTTAATATTGTGTTAAATGCACCAAATAAACGAGTAAATATTACTCAACAATTAGATTATTTACTAAGTTTACTTAAGACAAATATTAATAGTTTAAAGATTATGATTCAAATTTTTTTCAAGAATTGAATCTTGTAAAAAGTTGAAAAATAATATAATAATATTAAATCCTAATTACGAAACCGTAGATCTTAGAAAAATCATCAATGTATGTAAAAAATGGAAAATATTTTTTTGAAGTTGAAAAATACTTTTAAAAAGATAGTATTATTAATATAAATAAAAAAAGTTTGAAAAAAATAGTTATTAATGATAAGAAAAAAAGGATTAACTAAAAATATTTTTTTAGTTAATCCTTTTTATAATATTACATAATATATTTCATAGATAATATAAACAGTAAATATTATTAATAAAAAGTTAGTAAATATTCTTAAATTATTTTTTTAAGAAAAAGTGACAAAAAAAGTTAATAAACAAAACACCAATTATAGCGCCTAATGTATTAGTAATTAAATCTGTTATATCAGGAAAACCAATTTTAAATACATATTGAGTACTTTCATAAATAAAACTTAACAAGAATCCTAAAATTATAGCTCTAATACCTGAGCGATTTTGGATTTAAAACCTTAATATATATACTAAATGGAATGAAAAATACTATATTTAAAAAGTACTTCCATTGGATCGAAAATTACCATTTCTAAATGGAACTAGATTAATAGATCTCCATGTAACACCTGGATGAAGTAATAGTTTTGGATTATTTAACCAACTAAGATTACTACTTTTTAATAAAGACCAGTCCATTTTTTTGCAACTATTACCCAAGTTAATATAAAAAGATATATAAAGAATAAGGATAAAGATAATTTCTTACTGTTTAAAAAAATGCTTTCATAATATCTTTCCTTTCTAATTTACATTATATTGTTCGATTTTAGCATAAAAAGACTAAAAACCAACTTAAATTATATTTTTTTAATATATTAAATAATTAATATTAATTAATAACTGACTATGTTATAATTACTATATTAATATATATTTTAGGAGTTTTTCAAGTAATGTATAGATTTAAAAAAATACTAACTTTAAGTATATTTACTATATTTTTTTAATTTTTTTATATCCGGGTGTGGCAATTCTAAAAAAATTTACTTCTTGGTGAATGGAACGCAGAAAAAGATGTTGATATAAATGATATTGTAAAAATTTGATAATGATAAAATGACAGTAAATGGAAAAGAATATAATTTTTAATATAAAAATCAATTGAGAAAAAGGATGATGCTATTTACTATAAAAATTGAAAAAAAGATGGTGAGTTATTTACAGTTTTATTCTTATTTAAGGAAGATAGGAATATTGCCTATATGCTTCAGCCTTATACATCAGATAATTTAACAGAAGGTAAAGTAATTTATAATATGCGTAAAGTTAGTAATAAAAAAACTAATTATATTATGTATAAACTATCTCATGTTAAAGTAAAGATTATTATAGTTTTATTAGATATAACGGATAACTTACACTTAATATGATATAATAAAAAAATAAAAAAATTCTAGGAGAAAAAAATTGATGAATAAATATAAAAAAATAATATCTTATATTTTTATTAACAGTCTTTTTAATTTCTTTATCAGCATGTAGTAAGTCTACAAATTTAATTGAAGGAGAATGGAAAGCACAAACAGGTGCAATGAAAAAATGAAATTGTAAAAATTCAATAATGATAAAGTAACAGTAAATGGTAAAGAATACGACTACAAGCTAAAAATCTAAAGAGAATAAAGGAGATCTAATATACTATAAAATTGAACAAAATGGAGAATCGTATACTATTATTTTTTTCCAGATAAAGATAAAAAAATATAGCAATAATGATTCAACCTTATTCTCAGAATGATGACTTATATGGTAAGGTACTTTATGCAATGAATAAGAAAGATCAACCTAATTATAAAGAATATGTTAAAAAAATATTAGCTAATAACTAATTAAGAATAAGATTTTTTTAAATCGTCTATAAAAAGTAAAAATATTATGACTTTTATTCTAAAAATCGATTTAAATTTTCTTATTCTTTTTTTGTTTCATAATCTATACTTATATGGTATAATAACTACGTTAAGAAAACTTTTAGGAGATTAATAAATAGATGAATTTAGAAAAATATATTTCAATTGTGGAAGATTGGCCAAAAGAAGGTATTAGCTTTAAAGATATTACTACATTAATGGCAGATGGAGAAGCGTATAAATATGCAACTGATCAAATAGTGAGTTATGCTAAAGAAAGAAAAGTTGATGTTGTAGTAGGTCCTGAAGCTCGTGGATTTATTATAGGTTGTCCTGTGTCTTATTCACTAGGTATAGGCTTTGTTCCTGTAAGAAAACCAAATAAATTACCTCGTGAAGTTATTAGCTATCAATATGACTTAGAATATGGTAGTAACACTTTAACAATGCATAAAGATGCTATTAAACCAGGTCAACGAGTATTAATTACCGATGATTTATTAGCAACTGGTGGAACAATTGAGGCAACTATAAAATTAGTAGAAGAATTAGGAGGAATTGTAGTAGGTATAGCGTTCTTAATCGAATTAGATGGACTAAATGGTATGGACAAACTACAAGGTTATGACGTTCTTACATTATTAAAAATGTAATCTACTATATCAAATAATATATGACATTTGAACTATTAGAAAAGAAATATCTAAAAAATATAAATACTGATGCTTATTTATATGAGCACGAAAAAAACACAAGCTAAACTTGTATTTCTGAAAAAAACGATGATATAAATAAAAAGTTTTAGCATAAGTTTTAAAACTGTTCCTTACAGTGATAATGGTATTTTTCATATTTTAGAGCATTCTGTTTTTATGTGGTTCAGCGAAATATCCTGTAAAAGAACCTTTTGTAGAATTACTTAAAGGTTCTTTTAATACATTTTTAAATGCTATGACATTTCCTGATAAGACCATGTATCCAGTATCTTCTAAAAAATGAAAAAGATTTAGAAATTTTAATGGATATATACTTAGATGCAGTATTCAATCCGAATTTAAAAAATAATCCGAATATTTTGGCACAAGAAGGTTGGCATTATCATCTAGAAGATAAAAAAGATGAACTTATTTATAAAGGTGTTGTTTATAACGAAATGAAAGGTGCTTACTCTTCTGTAGATGAAGTATTAGATCAGTATGTAACTGAACATTTATTTAGTGATACTTCTATAAATATTCATATGGAGGGAAGCCAGAAGCCATCCCATCTATTACTCAGGAAGAGTTTCTAAGTACATATGATTATAACTACCATCCAAGTAATAGTTATATTGTTCTATATGGGGATATTAATGTAGAACAATATCTTAATCATATTGATAGTTACTTGAATAATTATGAATACAGAGACTATTCTAGTTACAAACTTAGTAGACAAAATACTTTTACAGATGAAATAAAAAAAGACATGAATACTTCAATGAAGATGTAAAAAGATAAAAGCTTATGTAGCATATAATTATATACTTGGAGATAGTAATAAATTCAGTGAAATCGAAAAATATCGATATAATTGATGATATTTTATTGGGAAGTAGTAATACTGAATTTAGAAAGTACTTTATAGATAATGGTATTTGTGAAGATGTCTATAGTTACTTACAAAAAAAGATAGAAAAGAAACTGTTTATTCTATTATCTTCAAATATGTTAATGACGATAAACTAGCGGAATTAGATACAATATACAAAAATTTACTTGCTAAAAATTATAAATAATGGATTTGATTATGAACAAGTTCAAGCATCTATTAACAAAAAAAGAATTTCAGTATAAAAAGAAGAAGTAAATAAAAACATCATCACCAAAAGGGGTATCTTATGCTATAAGATTATTACGCACATGGTTGTATGATGATAGTGATATCTTTAATGCACTTTGATTTAGATAGTATGATTGATAGTTTACAACAAAATTGTGATAGAAAAAAATTATGAGAATTTAGCTAAACAGTTTATCTTAGACAATAATAAACATGCAATAATTCACTTAATACCTACAACTGTTAAAGAAAAATAGAGAAAAAGACTTGGTAGAATATAAAAAAATTCATTATCAAATGATCAAATTGAGAGAATTATAGAAGATACTAAAAAAATTGCAAGAATGGCAAAAATACTCCTGATAAAAAAGGAGGATTTAAATAGAATTAAATGTGTAGAAGCAAGTGACGTTGTATTGAAAAAAATCCATTTGCTGAAACTTCATTTGAGAAAGTAGAAGATATTAATTTTGCACACTTTAATACTGTAACAAATGGTATTTCATATTCTAAATTCTTGTTTGATATTACGGATTTCACTATTGAACAAATCCAATATTCTTCTCTATTAACTTATTTATTATTTAATTTTAATACTAAAAAAATAAAAACCGAAGCAGAAATTATTAAGGATATAGGATTTAATCTGGGAGGTCTAAGCTCATATATTGATGTAATAAGAAAGTATCAAAGCGAAGAATGTGAAGTTAAGTTTATTATAACTGCTAAAAAAACTTAGTCGAAAAAGGTTAAAGAACTAGCAAGTATTTTAGAGGAAACAACACTAAATGTTGATTTCAGTGATAAAGATGCATTATATAATGTCCTTTTAGAAATTAAGTTAATGTTAGAAAGTAAATTTAAAAAAATGCTGGACATGCATTTGTTGCAAGAAGAATTAGCAGCTATTTCAATCCTCAAAGTAAATTAGCTTCATATCATAGTGAATATGAGTTCTACTTGTTTATATTAGACCTATTAAATAATTTCGAAACAAAAATCTAGTGAAATTATTAATCAATTAAATACAGTTTCAAATTTAATATTTAGTAGTTCTAGAGTATTAATTAATTTTGTAGGCAGTGAAGAAGAATATTCAAATTATAAAAAGGACATATCAGCTTATACGGACAAGTTATATAATGATACTGAAAAGCAAGATGGGTTTACACTAAATTTTGAAACTCCAGGATATTCAGAAGGATTTTATTTTGATTCTCTAGTACAGTATGTAGGATTAGGTTACAACATCGATAATTACTCTGGTAGTCATCTTGTTTTAAGACATATTTTAAGTTTAGATTATTTATGGAATAATATCCGAGTGAAAAATGGTGCATACGGAGCAGGAGCCATATTTAACGCATTTGGTGACTTTAATTTATGGTCTTATCGTGATCCAAATTTAAAAGAAACAATTGATATTTATTACAATATAGATAAATATGTTAAGAATTTTACTTCTGATAATAAAGAAATGAATAAGTATATTATTGGTACATTAAATACATTAGATGTAATCATGTCTCCAAGTGCGTTAGCAACATACTCTTTAAATTTATATCTTACTAATTCACCATTAGATAAATATGATGAAATTGTTGAAGAAATAAAAAAATACAAATGTTGATGATGTTAATAAACTTTCAAGTAACTTTATTAATATGAAAGATAAAGCATATGTATGTGTGCTTGGATCAAAAAGAAAAAATTATTATCTAATTCAGATTTATTTAGCAAAAACAATAGAAATTAAGTAGAAAGGGATATAAATGAGAGTTCGTAATAGAGCAGATGCTAGAGAGCGTCTTGAAAAATAGTTCGGTTGTTTTTTTACAACCTAAGGATAATAAAGGTAAGTGGAGAGAAATATTTGGAAATAATAATCCAATACATTTAGAAATTGGTAGTGGTAAAGGAAAATTTATTCATACTCTTGCAGAAAAGAATCCTAATATAAATTTTATAGCTATGGAAGCACAACCTACAGTTCTAACATTTCTATTAGATAAAGTAGAAGAAACACATAGAGAGAATTTAAAAACTAATTTCTGGAAATGCTGAAGACTTATTAGAGTATTTTTGCAGATGAAGAAGTTGATCAACTTTACTTAAACTTCTCAGATCCATGGCCTAAGACTAGACATGAAAAACGTCGTTTAACTTATCATACTTTCTTAAGTCGCTATGAAGCAATCTTAAATGGTGATAAAAAGATAGTTCAAAAAACGGATAACCAAGGATTATTTGAATATAGCTTGATGAGTTATGCAAAAGTATGGATATATATTTAATAAATTATCATTAGATTTAACTAATAGTGTTTATGAAGAAGATAATATTCATACTGAATATGAAGATAAATTCATTAAAAAAAGGTAATAGAATATATATGGTAGAGGCTATAAAAAGTTAAATAGAATATTCGGTTTACATAAATATAATTATGTAAACTAAATAAGATTTATATTATTTTTTTATATAGAATGGCCAATATATCTTGATTTTAAAAAAATTTAATTATAATAATATTAGTATAAATTAAAGGAGAAATAGAAATAATGATATCAGTTAATGATTTTAAAACTGGAGTAACTATCGAAGTTGATGGTAATATTTGGAAAGTAATGGAATTCCAACATGTTAAACCTGGTAAAGGAGCTGCATTTGTTCGTTCTAAATTAAGAAACATGCGTACAGGTGCTGTTAACGATAAAACATTTAGAGCTGGTGAAAAAGTAGCTAAAGCTCAAATTAATAACCAAAAAATGTCATATCTATATTCTACAGGTGATGCATATGTATTCATGGATAATGCTACTTATGAACAAATCGAAGTTCCTGAAGCACAATTAGAACATGAATTAAACTTCTTAAAAGAGAATATGGAAGTATCTATTTTAATGTTTGGTGATGAAATTTTAGGTATTGATTTACCTACAACTGTAGAATTAGAAGTTACTGAAACTGAACCTGGAGTAAAAGGTGATACTGCTCAAGGTGCCACAAAAGCAGCTACAGTAGAAACAGGTTATACTCTACAAGTCCCTCTATTTGTTAAAGAAGGTGATGTATTAGTTATTAATACATCTGAAGGTACATACGTATCTAGAGCATAGTATATAATATTTGAACTCTCTATTTCGGTGGAGAGTTCTTTTTACCTAAAAAATAAGCTAAAAATCTTTACTTATACGTTTAAATGATGTTATAATTGCCTAATGTATTTTTTTGAAGGAGATTATAATGAAATTTGAAAAAAAGTATTAATTAGTATAGGTCTAATTTTTTTATATTATAATTGCTAGTATGCTCGGTATTTATTCATATAAATTATTATTAGTTTTTTTTGGTATAAGTACTTTAATATTTTTTTAATAACTAAACTAAATTTTTGAACCTTTTTATCCATATTAATAGTTGCAATTGTTCTAGGGTTATTTTTTTAGGATTATCTCCTAATGTACTGATAGATTCTATAGAGAAGGGTACAGGTTCTCTTCTAGGTCATTTATCATTGATTTTAGGTTTAGGAGCTATGTTTGGAAAAGTTTTAGAAGAATTAGGAGCTGTTGAAATAACTGCAAAAAAAATGATAAGTGTATTTGGAATTAAGAGAATTCAACTGGGCTTACTAATAGCAGGAATGTGTATAAGTTTCTCATTATTTTTTTGATGTAGCGTTTATATTAGTTATACCAATAATATTAGCTGTAGCTAAAGAGCTTAAATTAGAAAAAAATATATCTTGCTTTACCTGCTAGTATAGGTATTTTAACTATACACGCATTATTTCCACCGCATCCAAGTCCAAGTATAATAACAAAAACATTTAATCTTAATATGGCGGAAGTATTTTTCTATGGTTTAATTGTTGCTATACCAACAGCTTTAATAGGTGGTTTACTACTTACAAATTCTAATATTATAAAAAAACAAATGGAATTAATAGGGATTTACAAAAATAAAGCTAGTATTTTTTTGAAATTAATAATAAATCTATGAGTTCAACTTTTGCTATTATATTGATGCTACTCCCAGTATTACTAATAACTATACCTACTATAATTTTGGGGGTAACTAACCTACCTGAATTAATTAAATCAACACTGATTATAATTAGTAATCCAGTAGCGGCTCTACTTATAAGCTTACTTATAGCAATTGTAAAATTAATGACATCTAAAAAACTAAGAATTACTAGTATAGTGCCTTTGTTAAGCGAATCTATAAAAACAATTGCTGTTGTACTATTAATTAACGGTGCTGCTGGTGGCTTAAAACAAGTGCTTGTTGATTCAAAAGTTACTGATGAGATAGTTAGACTTACAAATGGATTACATTTATCCCCTATTGTAATAAGTTTTTTTGTAGCAGCGATATTAAGAATTTCCTTAGGAAGTGCAACTATTGCAGCTATAACAACTCTAGCTATAGTTGAACCACTTGTGCCAAATATAACATATTCAGCAGTATTTATTATGTTAAGTATTGCATCAGGAAGTATGTTTTGTTCACATGTAAATGATCCAGGATTTTGGTTATTTAAACAATATTTAAATTTAGATTTTAAAACAACCTTTAAAACTTGGACTTTAGGTACCACAATATCTTCATTAATAGCGTTTATTATAATATTAATAATTACTTCGCTTACATAAATTAATTTTTAAATAATATCTATTTTTTTACTTGCTATTTATGTAAAGGTATGTTATATTATATCTTGTGTATGTAGTAAATGTTATGAATAAACTATTTCCAAAAAGGAGGATTAATTCATGGCAAAAGTTTGTTACGTAACTGGACGTAAAGCTCGTTCAGGAAATACTCGTTCACACGCGATGAACGCATCAAAAAGAAAATTCAAAGCTAATCTACAAAAAGTAACAATTTTAGTAGATGGACAACCTAAAAAAGTTTGGGTTTCTGCTAGAGCTTTAAAATCTGGAAAAGTTGAGCGTGTATAATAAATAACGATAAACTTTAAGCTATCTAAGGAAACTTAGATAGCTTTTTTTACATTTTTAATAAAAATAAGTTAAAAAAATATAAAAAAACCAAAAAAATAGCCATTTAAATCGATTCTAAGCGTTCTATATTGTTTTTTTGGATAAATAGCACTAAAAAAATTTTTAGAAGGCTTATACGACGTTTTACGAGGTCCAAAAATCAAGTGCTAACTTAAAAATATACGTAATATTAGAAAAAAAGGTCTAATATATAATTAATAGATAAAGTAAAAAGTTATATTTTTGAAGTTTTATTTTAAAAAAATATTAAATTAAAAAAGGGGCAAGATTGATATGTACCCCTTTTACTGGACAAACCGGTGAAAGGGGTATTATTATGCATTATAGCTTTGAATTTAAATTAGAATGTATAGAAATGTATGAGAGAGGAGAATTTCCAGATACGCCTGATGGTGTATCTACAAAGAGATTCAGAGATAATATAAGACAATGGAAAAGAATGGTTGATTCATCAGGAATTGACTCTTTACACCATAAACCACAAAATAGAAAATGGAAACCAGAAGAGAAATTAGAATTAATTGTTAAAGTCTTAGCTGGTGAATCATGTACTTTTGTTGCGTTAAGCAACGGAATTCAACCTGGAATGTTGTATCAATGGGTTAACAAATATAAAACTTTAGGTTATAATGGACTCGAAGAATCTAAGAAAGGTCGACCTCCTAAGGATAAAAATATGAAAAAAAATAATAAAACACATGCACCAAAACTTAATGAAACTGAATATGAAGAGCTTATAAGATTACGAGCTGAAAACGAACATATTAAAACGGAAATAGAAGTAATAAAAAAATCTATTGCCTTGAGAAGAGAAAAATGGGCTGCGCAACTCGAGGCGAAAAAGCAGCGATCATCAAAGAACTTGTAGATAAAAAATATAAACTAAAGTATCTTTTAAAAGCAGTAGGAATGGCTAGATCAACATATTATTATGAGTTGAATAAAGTAGATGTAATAGCTATTCGCAATAAACCAATACTAAAAGAAATTAAAACGATTTTCGCTGAGAACAAGGGAATATACGGAGTTCGTAGAGTTTATAATGAATTAATTAATAGAGGTTTTTAAAAATAAATCATAAACGTGTTCAACGACTTATGAACAAGGCTGGATTAAAAAGGAAAATGTCCTAAAGAAAAAAATATCATTCTTATAAAGGAACTGTTGGAAAAGTCGCTGATAATATAATAAATCGAGATTTCAGTACAACAGCACCATTACAAAAAGTGGACTACAGACGTATCTCAATTTAAATTTTCATGGGGAAAGTGTTATTTTTCTCCAATATTAGATATGAATACAAATGAAATAATATCATATGATTTATCTTTACATCCTAATTTAGATCAGATAAAAAGGATGTTAGAGAAAGCATTTAATAAATTTCCTAAAAACAGAAGGGACTAATCTTACATTCAGATCAAGGGATGGCAATATCAACATTTCTATTATAGAAATGAGTTGAAAAAAACATGGAATCATTCAGTCAATGTCTAGAAAAGGAAACTGTTATGATAATAGTATAATGGAGACTTTCTTTGGAAGAATGAAAACTGAACTGTATTATAGCTGTGAAAAAGATTATTTATCATTTGAAAGTTTTAATGAAGCAGTAGAGGAATATATAGATTATTACAATAATAAAAAGGATTCAATCAAAAACAAAATGGATGCCTCCTGTAAATTACAGGATAACATCCATAAGTTTAAACTAAATAAATATGTGTCCAGAATTTTGGGTACACATCAGATATTAAACAATGTAATTAATTATTCAAATAGAGTATGAAGTTAAAAAAATTGTTTTGAATATAAATTAATAATAATTGATTAAATATAGGAACTAGAGTAATCAAAAAAATGTTATATAAAAACAAAGAATATATAAATGTAGTTTTTTTAATAAGTAATTGATAATTAAATTGTTAAAGTATATAATTTTTTTAGAAATTAATAATATAATTAGAGATAGAAATAATATAAATGTATTTCTAAATTAATATTAGTTTAAATAGGTAGTATACAAAGTATTGATTATGATTATGAAATATGGTATAATATATTTGTTCGTATAATACATATTATATGTATAAATAAATAATAGAAGGAGAATGCAGTAATACCAATGAATCAGCGTGATTATTATAAAAAATAAAAATAAATAAAAATACTTCCCGAGTTTCCAGATTATATAGATGACTTTGTTGATACATATTATGATACTTTATCTCCACTTACATTATATAGATACTTAGAAACTTACAAAAACTTTCTTTCATGGACTATTCGTGAAACTATTTCATCTGCGGATAATATTAAAGATGTTGAATTAAGTGTCCTTGAAAAATATATCTAAAAAAAGAAATGGAAAGTTATTTTTAAAAAGCTTAGCACGTGAGCAAGTTAATGGTAAATATAGATCACAAACTACAGTTAATAATTATAAGGCTGCTATGAGATCCTTATATAAGTTTTTAACTGTAACTAGTGAAACTGAACAAGGACGAGCATATTTTTGAACGAAATGTAATGTTAAAAAAATACCTATTACGCGTGTAAAAAGAAACTTTATCCTCAAGATCAAAAAAATATCTGAAAAAGATATTTCTTGATTCTCAAGATGAAGAATTTCTTAATTTTTGTTGAAAAACGAATATGAACAAACTCTTTCAAAAACATGCAAAAAGTTTCTTTTTTTACGAGATAAAAAAAGCGTGATTTAGCTATACTTACTTTATTTCTTAAAAAGTGGAATTCGTGTTAATGAACTAGCTAATTTAAAAAGTTAAAGATGTAGATTTTTCTTAATAGTGAAATAAATGTTATTCGTAAAGGAAATAAAACAGATACAGTAATAATTACCCAATCAGCATTAGATAAACTTAATGACTACCTTTCTTCATTAGGAATTAAATTAGAACGTGAAGATTATGTTTTTTTATCAATAAAAAAACAAAAAAAGGACTATCAATAAGAGCAATACAAAAAAACTTGTAATGAAATATACAGATGCATTTAATGTACCTATGTCCCTCACAAACTTCGTCATAGTTATGGAACAAAACTAGCACTCAAAAACTAACGGAAATATTCCAATTATTATGACTCAGATGGGACACTCTAACAGTGATACTTCAATGCTCTATATTAATGAATCTAAGAAAAATTATTAAACAATCTATAGATAAATTAGACGATTAAAGACTATAGTTTACATAAAATTATTTATGTAAACTATAGTCTTTTCTATTTTGTTTATGAGTTCTGTTTTTCCATTAGTATAAGATTCTCTGTCATATTTATACTTAATTTCAAGTTTTAGCTTTTAATTTCTCATACGTTCTAGCTACTTCGGGATTTTTTTAATAATATCTCCTTAAACTTTACTTCATCAATATCCCCTTTTTTTCTTATGTGCAGATGAAATACTTTTTGTTAGAAAACCGTTCGGACCATATCCTTTAACCAAAAAAATGCTCTATTATCCTCTTTCCAGCGTAATTCCCATTCTTTTGAGAGAATAGTTATTATATTATCAAAACTATTATTATCATTGGTTTCTATTATTATATCAATAATATTTTTTTGAATATATATTTGGTATTGCTGTACTTCCAATATGGTATACTTTTATTGAGAAAATCTTTCAAAACATATAATAACTGACCTTTTTTTCTTCTTCATACCAAGTTATCCATTCTCTATTAAATGGTACAAGTTCTATAGGATATTTCTTTTTGAATTGTTTATTTTTTTAAATATATTTATTTCCATAATTTCTCCTTAATATAAAAAAATGCTAGGATAGGAACCCTACCGCTAGCATTATTTAAATACATGAATAGAATTCTTAAAAATACTCTATTCCTGATAAAATTGTCAATATTACTGATATCCATAATATTATATAATCCAATTCAAAATTCCATGTGTTAAATATCGGATTACCTAATAAAATTAATACTATTGCAACAAGCTGGCTAATAGTTTTTAATTTTCCTAGCATACCAGCTGGGATTACTTCTCCCTTCTCTACTGCTAGTAATCGTAGTCCAGTAACTGCAAATTCACGAGCTATAACAACTACAACCATCCAACTATGCATAAGCCCAAGTTCAACCATTACAATAAAAGCACTACCTACAAGAAGCTTATCTGCTAAAGGATCTAGGAATTTTCCCATATTTGTAATTAAGTTATACTTTCTAGCTAAGTAACCATCAATAAAATCTGTAATTGCAGCAACAATAAATATTAACGCAGCAATAAAAATATTTAGTTTAACAGGTCTTCCATTTATAATAGATACAGTACTATCTCCCATATTAAAAAGGAGACAGAATATAAATACTGGAATTAGAATTGTTCTGAATAAAGTAATTCTATTTGGTAAATTCATTGAAACTAATACCCTTCTATAACAATTTTTTTATTTCTATTTAATTATATCACAAAAGTAAATTTGTGAACAATAGTAATTAATATTTAAAAAAACATAAAAAAAGAGAAAAATAAAAAAATATTTTTCTCTTTTTAAAAGTAAGTTATAAAAAAATTAATAATTTAATTATCTATGTTTATTATCTACTTCTAGTTGTTCTTCTAGTTGTTGTTGATTGACTTCTAGTTGTAGCTTGTTGTTGATTAGACTGATAAGTTTGAGGTTGTACTTCTTGAGTATAGTTATAGTTTTGGCTTTGTTGAATTACTGGTTGTGAGACAACATTATTATTTAATGCAGTATCAATTCCTACTATGATTTCATTTGATTGTTCTTCATTTTCATATATATCTATAGCATTTTTTTGTTACAAAAGATTTTTAATTCTTCTAATTTATTTTTTTGAAGATTCTACTTTTTTTGAGCATCTGATAAAGCTTGGCTATCTAATGTATTCTCTTTTATTGTATTCTTAATTGAACTTTTTAGCTCTTCTTTCATTTGAGATATAGTATCATTATATTTTGAGCTTATTTCATCATCTTTTTGAATCTAATATTTCATTTTTTTATCATTAATCAATTTTTTTAAAGATCTCAAACTTTTTATTAAGATCATTTTCATTTTTGAAGCTTGTTGAACTATTAGTAATTAATGTTATTTTGCTATTTTTTTAGTATTATCTACAGGAGAATTATTAATTTCTATTTTTTTGATTACTGTAGCTCTTTTTGCTTATGATAAGCATAAGTAGATAATCCTGTAACTATTAATAACATTATTACATTCAATACTATAATAATTTTTGTTATTTTTTTCAATATCATTTACCTCTCTATTAATATAAAAATATTTACTGTGTAGGTGAATAAAAATTTTTAGATAGATATTTTTATTCATAGTTTTCTGCAAATTCTTTTTTTCTAAAAAAATACCTTTCTAGGCTTACTACCATCTACAGGTCCGATATAACCATCTTCTTCTAGCATATCAATTATTCTTGCTGCTCTATTATACCCTATTTTGAATCGTCTTTGCAATAATGAAGCAGAAGCTTTTTGAGTTTTTGCAATAAATAAAAGTACTTCCTTATATAAAGGATCAGCTTCATCTGCTGAAGAGCCACCACTTTGTGAGCTAACCTCACTAGGTGTCATATTGGGATCATATTGAGCTTCTGATTGACTTTTTACAAAATCAACTACTTTTTCTACCTCATCATCTGATAAGAAAGCACCTTGAATTCTGACAGGTTTACTTGAATCAGCAGATAAGTATAACATATCCCCTTTTCCTAATAGTGTTTCCGCTCCAGACTTATCTAATATAGTTCTTGAATCGACACTAGAACTTACAGCAAATGCTATTCTAGAAGGAATATTAGTTTTTATCACACCAGTGATAACATCAACAGAAGGTCGTTGTGTTGCTATAATCATATGTATTCCTGCTGCACGAGCTTTTTGGGCAATACGTGCTATAGATTCTTCTACTTCTTTAGATGATACCATCATAAGGTCAGCTAATTCATCAATAATTACAACTATATAAGGCAATTCTTTGTAATCAGGATCTTTTTCTGCTATTTTATTATACCCTTCAATATTTCTTACTCTAGTTCGAGCAAATTCTCTATAACGACTTTCCATCTCTAATACTACTTTATGAAGAACATCTGCAGCTTTTAGAGGATCTGTTACAACAGAAGTTAGTAAGTGAGGAATTCCATCATAGATAGAAAGTTCTACCATTTTAGGGTCAATCATTATAAGTTTTACTTTATCAGGTTTATTTTTTAATAAAATACTTGTAATAATTGTATTTACACAAACAGACTTCCCACTACCTGTTGAACCAGCAATAAGTAAATGTGGAGTCTTATCAATTCTTGTAAACATAGCTTCACCAGATACATCTTTACCTAAGGCAACAGATAATGGAGAATTATCTTTATCATTTACAAATACTTCTTTCATTGTAACTAATTCATTTACTGTATTTGGTATTTCGATACCAATTAATGATTTTCCAGGTATTGGTGCTTCTATTCTTACATCTTTTGCTGCAAGGTTTAAAGCTATATCATTACTTAAATTAACAATTTTACTGACTTTTTGTTCCTGGAGTTGGTAAAATTTGGAATTGTGTAATTGAAGGACCTACAATAGCTTTAACTATTTTTACTTCAATACCAAAATTGTTAAATGTACTTTGTAATATTTTAGATTTTTCTACAATGTCCCCTTTAGTAACAGTTTGTTTTTTTGTTGGATTATTAAGTAAAGTTATTGGAGGCAGAACGTAGTTATCATACGATTCTTCATTTACTTCAATTTTATCAATTTCTTGAGTAGGCTCCTCTTTTACCTCTTCTATAATTCTTCTCTTAGTAGGACGTGAAGGTACTATTTCATCAGTATTTTTCCTCTTCGGGAAACTCTCTAATATCAACTACTAATTCTTTATCTTTAATGTCATTATATCTTTTGCTCATTAGAATTTTCATTATTTAATTCTTCAGTATTATTTATTTCAAATTCAGAAGCTTCAATACTACTTTCTTTTTTTCTTCAACATATGTATCACGTTCAAAAAGCATTAGATACATAATATTTAATCTTAAGTACAAAAACTTCTATAGTTAATATTTAAGTATAGAACAATTATTGTAATAATTGCTGAAATAACAATAAGTAGTGAACCATAGTAAGAAAGTAAGTAAATTAGAAGTTTAACAGGATAGTATGAAATTATCCCACCACCATATAAAGAAATTTTGTTATTATAAATATCACTAAATGAAATATAGTTAGTATCTTTATTACCTATTAAAAACTAGCTGAAATAAGAAATCTATTAAAAATAAATACACTGGCAACTAATATTGGAGATTTTTAATTTTTTTATCTAAAAATATAATATATAGGTATTGCAATAATAATTAAATAAAAAAATATAGCTAAAACTTCCAAATAAATATTTAAAGAAAGAATCAAAAAAATCTACCGATTATTCCCATTTGTAAAACAGATAGTATTACAATAAGTATAGAAATAACAAAGTATAAAGACCTATACGCTTCTTTAGATAAAGTAGGTATATTATTTTTTTCTTATTTGTCTTTTTGTATTTTTTTCTTAGTACTCTTTGTTTTTTTGTTTTATTACTCAATATTCTCTCCTTTCTCTTTCCCATTCTCAATAAATATCGCCTCTGTTGGACAATTTTCATATGCTTCTATCACAAGACTTTTTGAATGATTCAGGAATTTCCTTTTTTTAAATTGATTATTATCTATATGGCAAAATGCTATGCCATCTTCATCATAGTCATATACATCTGGACATATGGCGTTGCAGTTACCACATGCGATACAATTTTCTCTTATTATTTTAGTCTTCATTATCTTGTTCTCTTAAATAATTTGAAAATTTCTTTAATGACTCGCTTCTATGACTAATTGAGTTTTTTTCTTCACTAGTAATTTCTGCAAAAGTCTTATCTAATTCTGGTATATAAAAAATGGGATCATAACCGAATCCATTATTCCCTCTTTTTTCAAAAATAATTTCACCATGACACTCACCTCGAAATGTTTTTTCAACTCCATCAGGTGTAACATAAGCAATGACAGAAACAAATGTTGCCTTAGAATAATTACCATCTAATTCAAAAAGAACTTTTTCAATATTTTTTTCATCAGTTTGTTCTTTAGAATATCTAGCTGAAAAAACACCAGGTCTACCATCTAATAAATCAATAGCTAATCCACTATCATCAGCAATAGCAGTTTTTCCTGCAAACTTCGCTATTGTTCTGGCTTTAATTAGTGCATTTTCTTCAAATGTGCTTCCATTTTCTTCTATTTCATCAGTAAAACCTATTTCATTTTAAAGTTAAAAATATTATAATTATTTAAAAATACTCTTAATTTCTTCAACTTTATGTAAGTTATTTGACGCTAATATTAATTCTTTCATAACAATATCTCCTATACTTCAACAATTTCAGATTTTTATATTCTGTTTTAACCATTTTGAAGCTATATTATCAAAAATTTTTCACTTTTTTTGCTGATATGAAAAAAATTTGTGTTCAGTTTTATTAACTTTACTTTGATGTAATTTAGAGTACCCTAATACAGTACTTACTTCACGAGCGGCTTCTCGCCCAGATGAAATAACTTTAATTCGATTACCATAAAAATTCTTCAATATTCTTTTTTTAACATAGGATAATGTGTACAACCTAATACAACAGTATCCATTCCTAAATCTATAGTGTCATTCAATGTTTCTTTTTATAATATTATCAGCTTCTTCTTTATTTAAATACCCTTCAGATTCGATAAATGGTACAAAGCTAGGACAGGCTTTATCATATACTACTATATCAGAATTAATATTTTGTATTTCAATATCATAAACTTCTGATGTAGTAGTAAATTTAGTACCAAGAACCAATACTTTGTTATTTTCAGTTGCCTGAATAGCGCGACGAGCTCCAGGTTGAACAACACCAATTATTGGTAAATTATATTTTTCTTGAAGATATTCAAGCGCAGCAGCTGTAGCTGTATTACATGCAAGGATTATCATTTTAACACCTTGATTAATAAGGTACTTAATTGCTTTTTCCGTATTAATAATTATTTCATCTTTCTTTTTGTCACCATATGGACAATTTTTCACATCTCCAAAATAGTAAATAGTTTCATTAGGTAGTTGTCGCATTATTTCTCTTGCAACTGTTAGGCCTCCTACTCCACTATCAAAAACGCCTATTGCATTATTCATTAAAATCCTCTTTCTTATTAGAACCTAATAATTCTTCTAGTTCTAGTATTTTTTTATATGATTTAGCTACAATTCCCACATACTCCTTTAAAAAGTATATTAAAGAATGAAAATAATTTAACCAAATCAGAATCGTTTATATCTATGTTTTGTAAAAAAATTCGATATTATGTATACTTAGATAATAAATTAATTTAACAAGATTATTATTTATTCCATAAATAGATTCATCAATGTTAAATCTATCAACAAAAGCTATTTTTTTCAGAAAGCTATACCCAACATAATCATAATCTGTTTTCTGATATTTAAATAAAAAAACCTTGATTTTTTTAAAAATATATAATAAAAAAATAGCTGCACACTAGTTTTTCAGAGGTTCCTTCCTCAACTAAGTCTAGTGATCTTTTTAAAAAGTCTATACGATACTGGTGCGTTAAAAAGCAATATAATTAACAAATTCCAATAAGTTTGATATGTAACTATTTTTTTAGCACATCATAGACAATATTACTATAAGGATTTTTCAATTTCAAGGTTAGTAATTTTATTCATACCGTTGGTAGGAAAAATAGTTTATTGAAACCTCATAAGGTGAACTAACTTTTTAACTTTTTTTACTTTTATAAACATTCTCATAAAAAGAAGCTTTCAATATTACCTTGCTCAGTTAAAATATGTAATATCTCATGATAATCCTTATATCTTATTTTTTTATAATAATACCTTTTATAAAAATTTCTGTTATTCAAAAAAACATCATCTCTATAACCTAAATCTCGTATTTGATTAGGTTTTGATCTCCAATTATCTATAACTTTTACCCATAATTCAAGAAAAACTTTCTCTCCAAGAAGTACTTCTATATCTCTTCTAGCTCGAGAGCCGATTTCCTTAATCATTTTACCTTGTTTACCAATAATCATACCTTTTTGAGATTTTCTCTCCACAACTATGGTAGCAATAATGTTCTTTTTCTTACCCTCTTGTTTTTCAATTCTATCAATAACAACTGCAATAGAATGAGGAATTTCTTGATCCGTTAATTGTAATACTTTTTCTCTTATAAACTCCGAAATTACAAAGTATTCTGGAGAATCTGTAATTACATCATCTGGATACATTTTAAAAGCTAGGTTGTAAGTATTTTTTTTGTAGTACTTAGTAGATTATCAACATTAATTGATTTTAGAGCTGAAATAGGAACTATTTCAACAAAAATCATATAATTCATTATAAAATGTAATAATTTCTAATAATTTTTTTCTGGAGTTATTAAATCAATTTTATTAATTAATAAAAAAAGTAGGAACTTTAAGTTCTTTTTACAATATTGATTAAATGTTGATCCCCAGGACCAAATTTTTTTCACTAGCATTAATAATTAAATATACAATTTCTGATTCTTGAATAGCACTACTTGCTAATTTCATCATATAATCACCTAATTTATGTTTAGGGTTTATGAATACCAGGAGTATCTATAAATACTATTTGTGAATCAGAATCTGTGTAAACACCATTTATTATATTTCTAGTTGTTTGGGGTTTATCAGACATAATTGCAATTTTTTTGCTTAAGAATGTTATTTAATAATGTTGATTTTTCCAGCATTCGGACGTCCAATAATAGTAACAAAACCTGTTTTTATTTGTTCATCAAACATAATTATCTCCTTAATCCAAATTCTTCTAGAATTTTATCTTGTTTTTCAAACATTTCTTTCTCATCCTCTGGTGTCATATGGTCATAACCTAATAGATGTAGAAAGCCATGAACGGCTAAAAATCCAATTTCTCTATCGAAACTGTGATTATAGTCTTCAGCTTGTTCCTTAGCTATATCTACACAGATTATAACATCACCAATTGAATTAATTTCGTCTTCTAAACCGATAATACTAATTTCAGATTCAACCTCATCGTTAAGGGCAAATGAAATTACATCGGTTGGAACATCTTTACCACGGTAATCTCTATTTATTTCTTGAATTTCTTCTTTATTCACAAATGATAAAGACATTTCAGTAATATCTGTATTTACATTTTCATGTTTTGCTGCAGATTCTAACAGTTTCAATAACATATTTTTTGTACTGTCTTGTACTAAATTATCATCGTCAATAATGTCTACAAAAAGTCATAACTTTCTCCTTTAATTTTTTTTAAAGATGTTAAGGGATAGTTTAAAGATAATAAATATAAATTAATCTATAAACTCTCCCCTATTAATTAATTTAATGAACTAAAATTTTTGTTGTCTTAATGCTTCATAAATTATCAATGCAGCAGTATTAGAAAGATTCAATGAACGAACTTTATCAGACATAGGTATTCTTAAACATTGATTGTTGTACTTTTCTCTGAATTGTTTAGGTAAACCTTTAGTTTCACGTCCAAAAAAATGAAATAAATTTCTTCATCATTTTTTTATTTGAAAAAAATCAAAAATCTGAATAGTTTGTTTCACCAAATTTTGTAATTAAGTAATAATGTTTATCTTCAGTATTTTCTAAAAAAATTCTTCAAAAACTATCCCAAACAACTAAATCAAGATCTTTCCAATAGTCTAGACCGGCTCTTTTAACTTGCTTATCATTAATTGAGAACCCCAATGGTCTTATAAGATGTAATCTTGTGTTTGTACCAACACAAGTTCGTGCAATATTACCAGTATTTGCAGGGATTTCAGGTTGATATAAAACTATATTATTCATATTAATTAGAATGGAAGTTTGCCACCAAACATTCTTCCAAGTCCCTTTCTCTTAGATTTATCATTCATTAAACCACCGAACTGTTTCATCATTTTACGCATTTCTTCAAATTGTTTAATAAGTTTGTGAACTTCACTTATTGGACGTCCACTACCTTGAGCAATACGTTTACGACGTGGAACATTAATGATATCAGGATTTTGTCTTTCTTCAATTGTCATTGATTTTATAATAGCTTCAATATATACGAATTGCTTTTCATCAACAGCATCAAGATTCATATTTTTCATTTTTCCCATACCTGGAATCATACCCAAGATATCTTTAATACTACCTAATTTTTTTACTTGTTCTAATTGTGATAAGAAGTCTTCAAAAGTAAAACTTTGTGTTAGGATTTTCTCTTGCATTTTTTTTGCTTCATCTTCATCAATTGAAGCTTGAGCTTTTTCTATTAGCGTAAGCACATCTCCCATTCCAAGAATTCTAGATGCCATACGTTCTGGGTGGAATAATTCTAAATCATTCATTTTTTCACCCATACCTACTAATTTAATTGGTTTTCCAGTTATAGATTTTATTGATAATGCAGCCCCACCACGAGTATCACCATCTAATTTAGTTAATACTAAACCAGTGATGTCTAATTGTTCATCAAAAGATGTGGCTATATTTACAGCTTCTTGACCTATCATTGCATCAACTACAAGTAAAATCTCATCAGGATTTGATACTGATTTTATATCTTTAAGCTCATCCATAAGTAGCTCATCAATATGTAAACGACCCGCTGTATCAATAATTACATAATTATAATAGTTTTCTTTAGCAAATTCTAAACCTTCTTTTACGATATCAGCAGGATCTTTATCGACAAAGAAAACTTCAATGTCCAATTGTTTTCCTAAAGTTTTTAACTGCTGAACTGCTGCTGGACGATATACGTCTGCTGCAATAAGAAGCGGTTTTTTCTTCATTGTTTTTTTAGCTTTTAAAGCAAGCTTACCAGCTGTAGTAGTTTTACCTGCCCCTTGCAATCCAACCATCATTACTGTTGTAATTTTTCCGCCTTGATTTAGTTCTACGTTTGTACCACCTAATAGTTCAACTAATTCTTCATTAACAATTTTTACAATTTGTTGTGCAGGGGTAAGAGATTTCATTACCTCTGTTCCAACAGCACGCTCACTAATTTTTTTTACAAATTCTTTAACAACTTTAAAGTTAACATCGGCTTCTAAAAGTGCCAGACGAACTTCTCTCATCATTTCTTTTACATCAGATTCAGATACTTTACCTTTACCTGTTAGCTTTGCAATTGTATTTTGTAATCTTTCTGATAAATTTTCAAATGCCATACAACACTCTCCTAATTTTCTAGTTTTATTAATTGATCGACGTAAGAAAGTATTCCTTCGTCACTAGTACTTTTTCTTAACTCATTTAACAAGAATAATCTCTCATTATTCAATTTTATTAAGTTTAATTTCTCTTCATACTGCTCTAATTCAGTAATTGTTCTTTTTTTATATTATTAGAAACAGCTTGTTTTGAAATATCAAAAATTCTCTGAAATTTCTGTTAGCGAAAAAAATCATTGAAATAATAATCATTTTAGATATTGTTTTTGTTTTTCACTTAATAATTCAGAATAAAAAAATCGTAGAGTTGTGAAATTTTAATAACTTGTTCTATTTCCACAATTTTTCCTCCAATTTAAAAATATAAATCTACATCCTTATATTATACGATAAAACCTTACTTTTTCAATCTTTTTGCCCCTTAATATGTCCGGTTTAATAGCTTTACAGAAGAAATTAGTAAGTAAAAAAAGATAAATTATTTGTTAATTATAATTTATCTTTTTCTCGTAATTTTTTTAAATATAATCTAATGCAGAATTGTCAATTGAAATAGAAATTTTTTTCAGTTGTAAAACTCTCTGAAAAGTAGTTATTTATATATTTTAATAATAAGTGTAGTTTGTTATATTCAGTATCTTGGTATTTAATGATAATGTTAAATTTATATTCGTTGTTGACTTTATAAAACATACTTTTTATTTGGACCTAAAAATATCTAATGTATTCTGTTTTTCATTTAAGAAATTATAAATAGTTTTTGCAGCAAATTCTGTTTTTTTGTTCATTGTTCCCTTTTTATAGTAATGAAGGATATCTTACAAAAAGGTGGATAATCTAATAATCTTCTACGATTCAATTCATATTTATAAAAAAATTTACATAATCGTGATTAATTGAATAATCTATAATATTACTTTCGATATTAGTTTGGAATATTACCTCACCAGTTTTATTACTTCGTCCTGCCCTTCCAGCTGTTTGAACTAATAATTGGAATAGTTTTTCATTTGCTTTAAAACTAGGTATTGAAATTAGACTATCTATTGATAGCACACCAACAAGTGTAATATTTGGAAAAATCAAGACCTTTTTGAAATCATTTGTGTACCTAAAAGTATATCTGATTTTTTTTATTTTTTTAAAAATTAGTTAATAATTTTTTTCGTATGCTCCCTTTTTTTGTTAGTTGTATCGGAATCCATTCGTGTAATACGTATTCCAGGAATATGCTCCAAAAGGTATTCTTCAACACGTTGTATTCCATAATTACCAGAAACTAATTCAGGCTTATTGCAGCATTTCTTTTATATTAGAAACGTATTTTTTTGTAACCACATAAGTGACAACGTAGAGAATTATCATGTTTGTGATAGTTTAAACTAATATCACAATTTTTCACATTTATATATATGACCACAAGAAAAAAACATCTTATAAAATTAGTATAACCTCTCTTATTCATCAGTAGAAGTACCTGTTCATTTCTTGAAACCTTCTCTTCTATTTTATTTAATAATTCATTTGAAATAACTTGGTTTTTTTATCATCTACATGTGAAATAGAAATTTTAGGTAAATTATTGTTATATCTTTGTGTTAAAGTTAGCAAATTATTGCTATTATTATTTTTAAAAATAATAATATAAATCTATAGTAGGCGTTGCACTAGCATAAAGAACAGTACATTTATTATATATACCACGTTTTTTTGGCGATATCTTTTGTGTCGTAACGTGGAGATTCTGTTTGTTTATAACTATTCTCATGTTCTTCATCAATAATAATTAACCCTAAGTTTTTCAAAAAGGAGCAAAAAAACTGCAGATCTAGTACCTAAACAAATATTAACTTTACCATCTTTTAATTTTTTTCCATTCATGATACTTATCTTTAGGAGATAATCTAGAATGAATTACTGATATATTATTACCAAAAAAATATTTCTAAATTTTTTTCAATTTGAGGAGTAAGAATTATTTCAGGAACAAGGACTATTGAATTTTTTTATTTGATTTTTAAAGCCTCTTCTACAAGTCTTATATATATTTCTGTTTTTTTCCTGAACCTGTAACACCGTGTAGTAAATATTCATTAAAAATTATTTTTTTGCTAAAAGTCTTTTTAAAAATATGATTAAGAACTCCTTGTTGCTTTTCATTTAGTTGTACATTGTTTGATAAGATTTTATTATCATAATTAGTTTCAATTTCTTCTTCTAAATAGTTTAATTGAATTATTCTCTATGAGTTTTTTTACAACACTATCCCCAATAGATAATACTTCTTTAACTAAAGATTTCTTAATTTTTTTATTCTTTTTACTAAATAATTAATTAAAGTTGTTTTGTTTTTTTAGTGAAATTTCTTTTTCTTTATAGTCATTCAAGATGATATATGTTTCGGTATCTGCTTTTTATTTCTTTATTTTTTTACTAATGAGTTTTTATAGCCTTTAATGAAATTAATTGGCCTATTTGTTCTTTAGTGAATATTTTTTTCAAAATTTTTTTCTTTTCAATTAGTTTATTGTTATTAAAATACTTAGCATAATCAATTAATAATGTTGTATTTGGATCTAATAATTCATAATACTCAATATACTTATTTTTTTAAATATTGTTGGAATAATTGTTTCTATAGCTTGTATTCTTGTACAAAAATAATTCCTCTGACATTACTTTGGAAAGTAAAAATCATTTCTTTAGTAAGAACAGGGAAATCATCTTTTACTTTTTTATATATTTAAAATTAGAAATATCTGTTTTTCCTTCATATGTTTTCAAAAGTATCAATTACATAGCCTTGTACAATTCTCATACCAAATGGTACTTCTACCCTAAAACCTATAATATTTTTTTATTTTTTTAATTCATTTGGAATTTTATAATAGAAACTTTCTATTAACGTTATAGTTACTTATATCAGTAATTACTTCTGCAAACATTTATTTCTCCCTCCTTTCTAAGAAACATAAACTAAGAGTGGGATAAATCAGATTGATTTTACCACTCCTAAAATTTTATCAAGTATCTTTATTAATTATATAATTGTATTTAATATTTCTTTAGCAATAGATTCTTTACTACTTTTTTTCAATTTTTTTCTTACATTCTTATTTTTTTATCAATAATATAAACCTCGTTATCATCACTACCAAAGCCTATATCATTCTTCGAAATGTCATTAGCTACAATGTAGTCAAGATGTTTCTTTTCAATCTTTTTCCATAGCATATTCTAATAATGAATTTGTTTCTGCAGCAAAGCCAATAACTATTTGATTATCTCTTTTATTTTTCACCTACGTACTTTTAATATATCCGGTGTGCGTTTAAGTTTAATAGATAAATCACCATCTTGTTTCTTTACTTTTTTATCGAATACTTCAATTGGTGTGTAGTCTGAAACTGCGGCTGCTTTAATAATAATATCACAATCTAAAAAATTATTTTTTACTACATTGTACATATCTTGAGTACTTACTATTTTCTCAACAACTATATTTGGGTGTTGAGGTTTTGTATCTACTCCAGTTACTAGTATTACTTTCGCGCCTCTTTTAGCACATTCATTTGCAAGTGCAATTCCCATCTTACCACTAGAAGGGTTCGTAAAACATCTGAATGGATCAATGAACTCTTTTGTGGGTCCAGCTGTTATTAATACTGTTTTTATTTAGAAAGCTCATTATTGCTTTTGAATAGAACGCTACTAATAATAGTATCTGTAGAAGGAAATTTTCCTTTTCCTACATCACCACATGCTAATAATCCTGATGCTGGTTCTATTAGATTAAATCCTAATCTTGAAAGTTTTTTTAAATATTTTCTTGTATTATAGGATTTTCATACATAGCAGTATTCATTGCAGGGAAAAAAATAAAAAAACTTTATTAAAGTTTTCTAACTGCTAACATTAAAGATGAGGCTAAATCATCAGCCAGACCATTTGCAAATTTTTGAAATTAAGTTAGCAGTTGCAGGTGCTACAATAATTTTATCAGCCCATTTTCCTAAATCAATATGTTGTATTTCTTCTTCATTAAGTTTCAGTAAATGTATCTGTATAAACTTTATTTTTTTAGTTAATGTTTGAAATGGAAGTTCCGTAACGAATTGTTTGGCATTATTTGTTAATATTACTTTAACATTATGTCCTTGTTTTTACTAATTGACTAGTAAGATCAATAGCTTTATATGCTGCAATTCCTCCTGAAACTATTTGTAATATATTCATTATAAGCTCCTTTTTTTTTATAGGTTTAGACATGAAATTAGAAAAAAACATCATTATTTTTTTCCACCAGGTCCAAATACAGCGATCTCTAATTTTTGATAAACGTTTTAATATATCAACATTAGTTACTTGAACAGGTTTTATCTTCTCTTGAAGAATTTTTTTAAAGAGCCTCTACTTTTAATTTTTTTAAATTTTGGTTTTCTATTTCTAATTCTTTTTAGTTTTAGTTAATAATTTATCTAACTTTCATATAGTCTTCAATAATTAAATCTAAATAATCATTAACATCATCTTCACTATATCCTTTTTGTTCTACTTTTTTTAAATTCTTTTTTTCATAAATATTTTTTTGCTGTTAAATTTAATTCTATACTCATTTTATTACTCCTTTTTATTCAAATTCTGAAAAAAATATGCAATACAACTTACTAAATAAAGAGGTGCAGTTTCTGCTCTCAAAAATCCTCTTACCTAAAGCTTACCATTTTAAATTCAGATTTAGTTAAAAATACTAATCTCATTTTCTGATATTCCGCCTTCGCTTCCGAAAAACTGCTATAATTGATTTATTATTTAAATCATCTTTTTAATAAAAGCTTTTAAATTTTCATTATTTTTTTATTTATGTGATTCTTTTTCATAAGCTACAACTTTATAATCCATATTAGTTGTAGTATTGATTAATTCCTGTAAACTATTAACATAACTCAGTGTAGGAATTATATTACGTTTAGATTGCTCAGCAGCTTCTTTTTAAGATCTTATCCCATCTTTTTTTAATTTTGAATTTATTTTATCAGACTTAATTTTTTTGCGATATTTCGTTCTAGAGTTAAAAAGAATAATATTAAAAAAACACCAAGTTCTGTTAGCTTTTTGAAGAAGGTATTCTATTTTATCATTCTTTAGTGGTGGAATCGCTACAGTTATTTTTAGTTTTAAGCTCATTAGATTCTTCAACTTTCTCAAATGGTTCAACAATTACTCTATCGATATTGTTGTCGATAATATTGCATATATATTTTTATCTCATCGTTAAATACGATAAATACCTTATCATTTATATTTTTTTCTCATTACTCTCACAATATGATTGCTGTCTTCTTTAGATAGTTCATACTCTGAGTTTAAATTAAAATTCTTATTTACAAAAATACTGTTGCATAAGCACTCCTATATCTTTATCTTTATATATAATTTTTACATTAGAATTTATATTAATGCAATAGCTACTCCAATCTCATTTATTAAATAATTATTAAGTAAAACAACAGTACATTGTTTTTAATTTAAAATTCAAATGCTATAACGTATAATAATACCCCTCTTACTGGTTTGTTCAGTAAAAGGGGTACATATCAGATTTTAATTAATCTCTTTTTTATTAACTTCCAGAAGGGATATATCCTTCGATATGTTTTTTAGCTAACTCTTCATGTTCAGCATATGTTTTTGAGAAATATCCTTTGCCATCTTTTGTAGCATGTAAGAAATATAAATAATCTGTTTTTTCAGCATTATTTAGTGCTTCAAATGAAATAGTACTAGTCGAAGCTATTGGACCAGGAGGTAAACCTACAGTTGTATATGTGTTATACGGTGAATCTTCTGTTAGTTCTTTTTGAGTAGGAGCTCCAGTCAATTTATCTGCTGCATAGTTTGCAGAAGGGTCTGTTTGTAGTTTCATACCTTTTGCAAGTCTATTTAAAGAATACACTAGCAATTAGTTTATTTTCATCTGTTTTTGTAGATTCTTTTTCTAGAATACTAGCCATTGTGATATATTTGTGAATTGAAATTTGAGTTTTTTTACCATTTATATTCCAATTTTTATTTGTATTTTTATACAATGGAACAATTTTATCATTTGCTGCTTGAACCATTTTTGTTATTAGGCTTTCTACAGTCTCGTTATCATCTATGTTATAAACTGCAGGATATAAATAACCTTCTAGTGCATATTTAATATTTTTTTACCATAAACTTCATCAGTAATTAATTCAGGGAAATTGTTCTTGTAATTTCTTAATAAAAATCAGAATCATTAACCTTTTCTAAAAAAATTCTTCAGAACTTAGTTTTTGTATTCTCAAGATTTTTTTAGATATTTTTAAGGATACTATCACCTTCTATAACTGAAAAATGTCTTTCCAGTTCTTGCATTTATCTTTTTGAAGTTAATTCTTTCAATTATTTGTGCAAGACTCATACTTGGTTTCAAAGTTGAAGTTTCCAATATAAAATCCAGAATTTGAATTTCATTCTTGTGTAAATTTTAAATACAGTTTCATTTTTTTATTAGCCCTTTACTTTTTTTAGTTCTTGAGCTATTTTTGCACTTCCATAATTTTCTTTTTACTTCTATTCTTACATCATTATTATTATTTTTTTATCAACAGGAGTTGTCATGTAATAGAAAAAAACGATAATGCAGCTATAGCAATAGCTAGTATTACAGTGAAAATAATAGGTAAAATTGAAGTTTTTTTCTTTTTATTTTTGTCTTAGTTCTTCTCTACGCTTTAATTTTTTTCTTCGTTCATTCTTTACTCGCTTTCGTCATAATAAAAAGTATCAAGTACTTCTGAAATCATATCATACTCTTCGTCAGTTTCTACAGGTTCGAATCTAATTCTCTCGTCATCTTCTTCTACACATACCATAGGGAAGATACTTATTTCATCTTCGTCAATTGTTTCTTCTTCAGCAAAAATATAATATAAATTATTATTTGTTGGATTAGTGAATTCTAATATTTTACGATACTCTTTTTCTTCTCCTTCTAAAGTGCTTAGAGTATAAATCTCTTCAGTATTATCTATACTAATTTTTTTAAAATCTTTTTTTCTTCCATTTTTTTATCCTCCGTAGAATATTTATTTTAATTTAATTTAATTTGTCTAAATAAGTTTGTAATATTAAAACGGCAGCCATTTTATCTATTACATTTTTTCTTTTTTTTCTAGAGACATTAGCTTCAAGAAGTACTCGCTCTGCCCCCATAGTTGTAAGTCTTTCATCTTGTAGGATGATTTCAACTGACTTAATTTTTTTCTTAAGAACTTCAACAAAAATATAAAAGTAGCTTCACCTCTAAAACCAATACTATTGTCCATATTTTTTTGGGTAAACCGACAATAATTTTTTTCCTACATTATGTTCATTTACCAGCTCTTTAATTCTCTTTATTTTGAAATCCTTTATTTGCTCATTAATATTTATTGTTTCGATTCCTTGGGCTGTTAAACCTAATAGATCACTTACTGCAACTCCAATAGTTTTAGATCCATAATCCAAGCCCATTATTCTTTTTTCTAACATTTAAGACTCCTGTATAAAAAAAGTACAATAGAAATTCTAATATATCATCCATTTCTATTAATCTAATTTGTTCTCTGGCATGATTATCACGAGGAATATAAATTGGATCAGCTGTTTTTATATATCCCATAAGTTGATTAATAGGGTCATATCCACGTTGTTTTATTGTAGCTACAACATTTTTTTAATATATTATGAATATCATTTTTGTCATAAAAAATTACTATCAAACAATCTAGTTTCATCAAAATTTGTCATAATTATTACCTCCAATTATGCTAATTCAATTAAAAATTCCTACAGCATTTTCTCCCAGTATGTGTTGAAATAATAGGTGTTGTAACAAAAAAATATCTTTGTCTTCAACATAGTAGTTAAAATTATCTTTTTATCTCATGTCTTATTAAATTGATATATTCATCAGAAATTGCATGTGGTAATGAAATTTTTTTAATTTCACGATCACCAATAACATCCTTCATGTGATTAATTAACGAATGTACTAGTTTTCTTCTTACCTCTTACTTTATCAATAGCAATCAGTTCAGTTTCTTTTAATTGAGTTAAAACTTTAATATTTAACAAATTACCAATAAGAGCTGAGGCTTTACTTAAACGACCACCCTTAACTAAATTATCAAGGTTGTCTATTGTTACAAAAAGTATATATTTTTATTGCTTGCTCTCTTAAGTTATCTGCAACTACATCTAAAGAAATATCATTATTTATTTGTTCAATTGCAGATTCTAATAAGTATACCATACCTCTAGTAGTTGTTTTAGTGTCTACAACATATATATTATTAAAATCTGAACTTGCTGCAAGTACTGAATTATATGTACCACTTAAAGCTGAAGATATAGTTAAAACTAAAATTTTATACCCTTCTTTTGTCCATCTTTTCAAATGCTTCTATATATTTTCCAATAGCAGGTTGGCTTGTAGAAAATTCCTTTGCAGTTCTCATTCTAATTATATATTCTTCATTTCCTATTGTTCTATAATCGTACTCTTCACCGTCAATATTTATTGTAAGTGGCATAACCTCAAGATTGTATTTCTCAATTTCATCTAAGGTTAAATCACTTGAAGAGTCAATGATAATTTTAACCTTTTCCATTTTTAATCCCCTTTTCGTCTTTTATAGTGCATAAAAACATAATTATGCTCATTATTTTCATCTTTTGTAAATTCTTGGCGAGCTATTAATTCCCAATCTTCTTCTGAAAAATCAGGGAATTTTGTATCAGCTTCTACTATCGTATCAACTTCAGTAATAAACATTTCGTCGCATCGATTTAGGTACTGATTGTAAATTGTTCCTCCACCAAATATGAATACTTTTTCTGTTTCTGTATTTTCAAAAACACTATCATCACTATATATCTCTACATTGTTATAGTCTTTAGTATATTGTTTTACAGAATCAACATTTCTTGTTAGTACCCTATTAATTCTATTAGGAAGTGGTCGTCCAATGCTTTCTAATGTTTTTCTACCCATTATTATAGTTTGTCCCGTAGTAAGTTCTTTTACACGTAACATATCATTTTTTAAACGCCAAGGAATTGTATTCTCATTTCCTATAGATTTGTTCTTATCATAAGCTACTATTAATGATAACATAGTTGTACCTCCTAAACTGCAATAGGTGCCTTAATAAACGGATGCGATTCATAGTTTACAAGTTCTACATCCGAAATTTTCAAGTCAAAAATACTTTGAAACTCATTAATTTTTAAAGATGGTAAATCATAAGGTGTTCTAGAAATTTGTTCATTTACTTGATCAAAGTGATTGTTATAAATATGTGCATCACCTAAAGTGTGAACAAACTCACCTACTTCTAGATTACATTCTTTTGCTATTAAAATAGTTAGTAATGAATATGAAGCTATATTAAAAGGTACACCTAGGAAAACATCTCCGCTACGTTGATATAATTGACAACTTAACTTACCATCACTAACATAAAACTGGAATAGAGAATGACAAGGAGGTAAAGCCATTGTGTCAACCTCAGCTGGATTCCAAGAAGAAACTATTAATCTTCGTGAAGATGGATTTTCTTTAATTTGTTCAATTACATTTTTTTCAATTGATCAACACCGTTGAAATTTCTCCATTGTTTACCATAAACATTTCCTAAATCACCATATTTATTTGAGAATTCATCATCAGTTAATATTTTTTCTTTGAAAAAAATTTCATTTGTTCTTTATACTCTTTAGCAAAATCCTCATCAACTAATGTTCTATGTCCAAAATCTGTCATGTCAGGTCCATTATATTCATCGCTTTCAACCCATTTTTTTAAATGCCCATTCATTCCAGATATTATTATTATTTTGTAATAAGAATCTAATATTTGTATCACCTTTTATAAACCAAAGTAATTCTGACCAAACTAGATTGAAATTTACTTTTTTTGTTGTTAATAATGGGAATCCATTATTAAGGTCGAACTTCATTTGGTAACCAAATATACTTTTTTTGTTCCAACGCCAGTTCTATCCTCTTTCTCTATTCCATTATCTAAAAATATATTTACATAAACCTAAGTATTCTTTGTCTGCCACTTTATTTCTCCATTATGCTTTGTAATTATTTTCTTTCAAATATTTAATTAACTCTTTAATTTTTTTTCTAAAGAATTTTTTTCCGAAATGATGTTCAATACCTTCTACTTCCTCATAAATTTTATCTTCTTGAACCCCAATAATTCTTAAAAAAATCTTCTAATAATTCATGTCGAGTAAGAGCGTATTCTCCCATTTTTTTCTTCCGTTTTTCTGTAAGAGCAATGCCTCTATATTTTTTTCATAAACTATATAGCCTTCGACATCAAGCTTCTTTAGCATTTTTTTGTAACAGTAGAAGGATATACCTCTAATTTTTCTGCAATATCTGCACTTCGTGCATATCCTTTATTCTTAACCAAAGAATATATTACTTCTATATAGTCTTCCATAGTTGGAGTTGTTTTTTTGTCATATATTACCTCCTTATAAAATTACAAATGGTGTTTTTTTCAACTTTTTGATTGCTCAACTACTATATTGAGTTCTCTAATGTAGTCTTGTAGTAATTCTTTAACAAGATGTTCTGAAAAATGACCGATATCAATAATATTCTTTTTCATTTCTATAGCATCTAATGCAGCATGATAACCAACATCTCCTGTTAAATAAATATCGACATCAGGAATTGAATAGATAAAATCTGCCCCACTTCCTCCAAGAATAGCAACTGAATGAATTTTTTTATTATTTCCTATAACTGCTGAGACAGTTTCAAGTTTAAATTGGTCCTTTAAATATTTTATAAATTCTTCTAAATCCATCTCTTTAGATAATTTTTCCAAATCTTCCTAGACCAGAATTATGATCTAGTTCATGTTCAAACAATACATTAATTTCTTCTAATTTCAACTTCTTAGCTAAGAAATCATTAAGCCCTAATGAAGCGGAATCAAGATTAGTATGAAATGATATAACAGAAATATTATTTTTGAATTAAGTTTCTTATTATATTAGATTTAAAATCATCTGTAAAGTTTAATGATTTTAATGGTTTAAAAAAATCAAAGGATGATGCGATACAATTAGATTTATACCATTTTTTTATTGCTTCATCTACTACATCGGTAGTAACATCTAAACAAACTAAGACTTTATTAACTTCATCATTATAGTTACCTAACATTAATCCAACATTATCCCATTTTTTTCTGCCAATTTAATATCGGCAAGACGGTTTAAATGATCAAAAAAACATTCTTTACTTTTTACCACATCCAGCCCTCCTTTAATATTTATTATCATTTAATTATATCATTTTAAAAAAATTGCCATAATGACACTTATTTGTAATGAAATTAACATATAGTAATAATTTATTGAAATATCGTATTTTTTTGCATTTTGATTATCGTTTTAATAATTTCAATACTCTAGACATTTTGATTATTATATATTATTATAATTATAATTATAAAGTATTTTTTTAGGAGTTATTTATGCAAGTTGTAGAGGGGTATTTAAATAAGGTTATTTTTTTCATAATGAAGAAAAATAATTACTATATTTTATCAATATTTTTTTAAATGATAATTATGACTTTATTGAAGGTGATTATCTTAGTGTTGTTGGTACATTTGATGATATTGAATTTATAGAAGATGAACTTTATATGTTTAAAGGGCAAATTGTTAACCATAGAAAATATGGAGTTCAACTATCCGCGATAATAGTTGAACCGGTAATACAAAAAGATAAAGAAGCTATTGTTTCATATTTATCTAGCTCTATTTTTTTCAAGGGATAGGTAGAAAAAAACAGCTGAGCATATAGTTGAAAGCTTAGGAGTTGATGCTCTTGATAAGATATATGAGGATAAAGAATCACTTTATAGTTTAAAAGGTATTACAAAACAACGAAAAGATACAATCTACTCTACAATTATTTCTAATAAACAAACACAAGATATTATATTAAAGTTAAATGAATATAATTTAAGTAATAATTTAATATTAAAAATTTATAATTTTTTTATAAGCATAATACCTTAAAAAAACAATTTCAGAAAAATCCATATACATTAGTTAGAGATATAAAAAGGAATTAGTTTTTAAAAACTGTAGATAAAATAGCTGAACTGAATAATATAGATCCTAATAATCGTAATAGAATCATTTATGGCTTTATATATACCATAAGTACATTTTTGTTTTTTTCAACTGGTAATACATATATTAAAAAAATACTTTACTTTATAATACATTTAACGTATTATATGCATCCAGAAAAAGTTGCTATAGAAAAAGATGATATATTAATTGCTTTAAATTATTGTTTGGAAGTTGGAAAAATTAATTGAAATAGAAGATAAAGTATTCTTACCAGAAATTTATTATTCAGAGTATTTTATTTACAACGATATAAAAAAATCGTTTATCTAAGCCAAATAATCTTGAAATAAGTGATAAATTACTTAATAAATTCATTAAAGAAGTTGAAGATGATCTTAATATAGAATATGACATTGTTCAAATAGAAGCAATAAAAAAATTCTGTTTTTAAACAATTTTTTTCAATTCTAACAGGTGGCCCAGGAACAGGTAAAACTACAATTATATTAGCTGTTATAAAAAAATTTTTCAAAAAAATTAAAAAAATTATAGTTTAGTTGAATTACAAGACGAAAAACAAGAATATCTTAACATTATGTGCTCCTACAGGTAAAGCAGCAAAGAGAATGACAGAAAGTACAGGTTTCTTTGCTTCTACAATCCATAAAGCTATAGGTTGGACAACTGAGGATGAAAACATGGAAGAGTTTGTTAGTGACAAAAAAATTAAATCTGAACTGGTAATTATAGATGAAGCTAGTATGATTGACGTATTTCTCATGCACAATTTATTAAAAAAATAATTGATTCTAACTCTAAGATAATACTTGTAGGTGATAATGATCAGTTACCTTCTATTGCTCCAGGAAATGTACTTAATGATTTAATTAACTCTAATGAAATTTCAACAGTAAAATTAAATAGAATTTTTTTAGGCAAAGTGAACATTCAAGTATAATAAATATTTCGCATTCAATTAAAAAAATAATATTCCGTTTGATGTACTTGAAAAATTTTTGATGATAAAGAATTCTTGTTAGCTTCAAAAAAATGATTTATTAAAAAGTTATAACAACTACATATAGTAAATTACTAGAAATTTCAGATAAAGAAAAAAATTCAAATATTAGCTCCTATCTATAAAAGGTATTTGTGGTATAAATGAAATTAATAAAAACTATTCAAGATCTTTTTCAATAAAAAAATGAATTATTAATAGAATATGGAGAATTAATTTATAAAGCAGAAGATAGAGTTATGCAACTTGTAAATAGACCGGAAGATAATATATTTAATGGTGATATAGGATATATATATGATATTTACAAAGAAAATGGAAAATATAAAAATAATTATTGACTATGATAACAACCTTGTAACTTATGAGAAGCAAGATTTAAATCAAATAACACTCTCTTATGCCTGCTCTATTCATAAGGCCCAAGGTTCAGAATTTGATAATATTATAATTCCATTTATAGATAATTATAATTTTATGTTAAATAAAAAAATCTTACTTATACTGCAGTTACTCGAGCCAAAAAAATAAACTGATTTTTATGTGGAAATCCTAATGTGTTCTATAAATCAATAGAACCAAATAATACTGTAACAAGACAAACAGCTTTGTGCTGGTTTTTTTCACAACGAATAACAATTTAGATAAAACAGAAATTATCCTTGAAGAAGATTATATTTTAAATTATCAAAAATATTAACAATATAGATCCTATGATTGGTATGGATGACATTAAACCTTCAGACTTCTTATAAAAAAACTTGGAAATTTTATTTTCCAAGTTTTTTTCTTATATATTAGATAATTCACGAGCTAATCTATCTATATCATTAATGTGTAAGAATACAGAATTTATTGAAGAACCATTTTTTTAGTTGATAGAGATTTATCTACAACAGTTATTACTTCAGGTATTAATTTTTTTCTATTGATGTTAATCTATTATTTAAATCTTTAAGTTTATCATAATCTGTATTATTGTTAGATAATGACTTTAGAAAAATTAATTTCATTTTAAAAACACGCTGTTTTAATTCCGAGAATTTATTTGCCTTTTTCCCTAAATCTCTCCCTTTAGTTAAATCAGTTTCAATAGAACCAACTAGCTCATCCATAGTAATTACGTCTTTTGAAAAAAATCTTTAATTTTACTTTTTAATAAAAATCATTAGAGTATTTCTTATCAGTGATATTATAACTTAGTTCATCAATATTATTAGTCTTAAATGTTAATGTGTTATTGTTCTTAGTTAAAAATCTCTATTGTTAAATCTTTATTATCAAATTTTTTTCAGATATAAGATTATTATAAGATAATTGTTCCCCTTTAAATGAATTAATTTTTAATGATTTTTAAAATTGATTTAAAAATCTTCTTCATTAATAACTTCATCCTTAGTTGTAATAATTAATTTATTATTTTTTTGGTATCAAATTCAGTTTTTTTCAAGCTGGTTAATCTGTACTGAATTAGTTAAGTTTTTGAAGTTGATCATTTGTATAAGACTTATTAGAACTACAACCTTGCAAAAAAAGCAAGGTTGTAATTAAAATAATATTTTTCATGAATTAATATATATTAAAAATAATTCTGGAGCTGAAATGATATTTAAATTCTCGTCAATTTCAAATACTAAAAGGCGTACCTGTTGGTAAATTTAAATCAAGAATTTTTTTCATCAGAAATATTTAATAAATATTTAATTAATGCTCTTAAACTATTTCCATGGGCAGAAATAAGAACATTTTTACCAGCTTTTAATTTGTTTAGAAATATCACTTTCCCAGTATGGAAGTACACGATCAATTGTAAGTTTTAAACTCTCTCCAGTTGGAATTTCATTTTCTGGTATTTCTTTGTATCTATCAATATTACCTGGATACATAGGACTATCTTTCTCAACTTGAGGAGGAGCTACATCAAAACTTCTTCTCCAAATATGAACTTGTTCATCTCCATATTTTTGAGCAGTTTCAGCTTTGTTTAATCCTTGAAGTGCTCCATAGTGTCTTTCATTAAGTCTCCAGCTTTTGTATACTGGAATCCATAATAAATCTAATTCTTCTAAGAATAAGTTTAATGTTTTAATTGCACGTTTTTGATATGAAGTATAAGCAACATCAAAAGTTAATCCTAATTCTTTAAGACTTTGACCACCTTTAATTGCTTCTTGTCTACCTTTATCTGTGATATCTACATCAACCCATCCTGTAAATCTGTTTTCAAGATTCCATTGACTTTCACCATGTCTAGTTAATACTAATTTCATTAAGAAATCCTCCTAGTGTTATAATTATACAGTTAATTATACAATACTTTTTGAAATTAGTACATACTTTTTATATTAAAAAAATATGATAACAATAAATTGTTATTATTAAACAGTTTTTGTAATAATAAACCGTTGATACAATCTTCTTAATATTTTTATTAATATACTTTACGATTAACTTTATTTTTTTCTTTATGATTTTAACTTTGTTTGTTTCGAAGAAAGTAAAAACTTTCGCTAAAATTACTAATACTATTAACCAATATATAAACATAATAATACCTTCTTTCTTTTTTTATACGTAAAACTTAATTTCATTTCGTATATATATATTAACATACGGAAAACCGAAAAATCAAGTAAAAAAATTCATATTTCTTAATTTTTTTATTAAATTAAATATACTCTTGATTTTTTTTAATACGGATTACTTTATAATAATATATAGAATAAACAAAGGATAGGATTGCATTTTATGACTACAACATTTAGTATTAGATTTAAACAATGTTTAAAAAGAAAAGAATATTAAACAAGCAGAACTTGCTCGTTCAACAAAAATCACACCATCTTCTATTAGTGATTGGTCTAAAGGTAAATACGTACCTAAACGTGATAAATTATTAGCTATTGCTGAATTTCTAGAAGTTAATCCAGACTGGCTAGTTGGCGAAAGTGATAATATGGAAATTACTCCCCTCCCTACTTCAACTAATAATCATATTAATGAAGATACAGAAGAATTAATAGATAATATTTCTAAACTTCCTATACTTGGTACAATTTGTGCTGGTGATGGTGTCTATATTGAAGAAGAGTATGATGAACATATATTCATTGATCAAGGTATGCGTGCGGATTTTGCTTTGCGTGTTAAAGGTGATAGTATGATTGAAGCTGGTATCTTTGATGGTGATTTGGTATTTATTCGTCAACAAAGTTCAGTACGTAATGGTAAAATTGCTGCTGTACGTCTTACTGAGTGGAATGAGGCATCTTTAAAGAAAATATTTGTAAAAAATGATAATGTGATTTTATATCCGTGTAATCCAGAGTTTGAACCTATTGTAACTAGAAATGTTGAGATAATTGGTGAATGTGTGGGAGTCTATAGAGAGTTATAACAAGAATAAAACTGTAATAGTAAAAGAAAGAAGATAAGCTTAACCTATCTTCTTTCTTTTTATTTATCATATATTAATTTAGCTATTCGATCCCTATCGTTTATATCTTTATAAACAGTTGTTATAAAATTATTATTTTTTTACCTAATTCGAAAAATTTTTTTCTTTTTTTGATCATAACCAATTTCAAAAAAATATTACTCCATCTTTTGATAAATAATGAACAGCATTTTCAATAATTTTTTTCTATAAAAAAATATTCCATCTTCTTCTGCAAATAACGCTAAGTGTGGATCATAGTTTAAAAACACTATCCTTAATTGTTATTTTATCTTTGTAACTAATATAAAGGTGGATTAGATATTATTAAATCAAATTTTTCCAGAAATATTATCAAATAAATCAGATTTAATAAAAAGTAATGTTTGCATTATTATTATTTGCATTCTCTATAGCTATAGATAAAGCTTTTTCACTTATATCACTAGCTACTATTTCAGTATATTTTTTTCAACAATTTCTTTCTTAAGTGTTATAGCGATTATGCCACTACCTGTACATAAATCTAATATTCTAAAAAGAATCTTTTTTTGATTTTTTTATATACTCTAAAAACCTTATATATTAATTCTTCAGTCTCTATTCGTGGAGACAAAAACATCTCTAGTTACTTTAAATTTTCTATCATAAAAAAATAATCAAAAACCCACTAAATGACTTAATGGTGTATCTTCATTTATATTTTTTTATTTATTAGATCAAAATATCTATTTTCTTGTTCAACTGATAACTCTTCTGATAACTTATTGGAAAATTGTTCCGATGTTTCATCAAGCATGTACATTAATAAAAATTTAGCTAAAGATTCTTCTTTATCTTGCCTTCTTAAAAGAAGACAAGCTTTTAATATAGCCTGTCTTCTATTCATTATAGTTCTTCACCTTTATTAAGTTCCGCCATTTTTTCTGCTTGCTCAGCAATACGTAATGCTTCTAGAACTTCATCAAGTTTCCCTTCCATAATTTGATCAAGTTTTTGAATAGTTAATCCTATTCTGTGATCAGTTACACGGTTTTGAGGATAGTTATAAGTTCTAATACGTTCTGAACGATCTCCAGTACCAACTTTAGATTTACGTTCTGCATCAAATTTAGCTTGTTCTTCTTGTTGATATTTGTCATAAACACGAGCACGAAGAACTTTCATAGCTTTTTCTTTATTTTTAATTTGAGAACGTTCATCTTGCATAGATACAACTACTCCTGTAGGAATATGTGTTAAACGAACAGCTGACATTGTTGTATTTACTGATTGTCCTCCTGCTCCACTAGAAGCAAATGTATCTACACGGATATCATTTTCATTAATTTCTATTTCAACTTCTTCAGCTTCTGGAAGAACTACCACTGTAGCTGTAGAAGTATGGATACGTCCACTTGATTCTGTTGTTGGTACACGTTGGACACGGTGAGCTCCACTTTCAAACTTCATTTTAGAATATACATCTTCACCTGAAATTATAAAAATTGCCTCTTTAATACCACCTATCCCAGTTTCTGAGCGTTCTAGTACATCAACTTTCCAACCTTGTGATTCTGCAAAACGAGTGTACATTCTTAATAAATCACCAGCAAATAGTTGAGCTTCATCTCCACCAGCTGCACCACGAACCTCAACAACAACGTTTTTACCATCATTTGGATCCTTAGGTAATAATAGTATTTTTAATTCTTCTTCCATAGGTGCAAGAGTTGGTTCTAATTCTTTTATCTCCTCTTGCATCATTTCTTTCATTTCCTTATCATCTTCAATTTCAAGAAGTTCTTTTGTATCATTTATTTGTTGAACAATATCCTTATACTCTCTAAAAACTGATACAGTTTTTTCAATTGAACGTTGTTCTTTAGAGTATTCCATAAGTTTTTTTGTATCACTTACAACATCTGGATCACTTAATAATTCATTTAACTTTTCGTAGCGTTCTTCAACTACTTCAAGTTGTCCTAAAATTTCCATTATATCCTCCTACTTTTATCTTTCTATTTCGTGACAATGACGACATCTAGCTTCATATGATTCGCTTGCTCCTATTACTACAACAGGATCATCATATTTTGCTGGTTTTCCATTTATTAATCTTTGACTTCTACTTGCTTCTTTTCCACATTTATTACATACTGCATGTAATTTAGTTACCATTTCACTAATAGCCATAATTTCTGGCATTGGATGAAATGGTTCTGCTTTAAAATCCATATCTAAACCTGCAACTATAACTCTTATTCCGTCATCAGCTAATTTATTAATAATTTTTTTACTATATCATTATCAAAAAAATTGTATCTCATCAATTCCTATAATATCATATTTTGTATCTTTAACAAAGTTTAAAAATATCAGATGACTTTTCTATACTTATTGAATCATAGCTATTACCATTATGTGTAGAAACTCGGTTTTCATCATATCTATTATCAATACTTGGTTTAAATAATAATACTTTTTGTTTAGCAATAACGCCTCGTTTTATTCTTCTTAATAATTCTTCGGATTTTCCTGAAAACATACTACCACATATGCATTCAATCCAACCAAACTTTCTATTTTCTACCATTTTCTAATCTCCTAAAGTACAATACTAAATTTTAAAATTTTTAGTATACATAGAATAAAAACAGACAATCCAAATAGATATGCCTGTTTTTGTTTTTTACTTGATACCGTATTTTTTGTTGAAACGTTCGATACGACCATCTGCTTGAGCAAAACGTTGACGTCCTGTGTAGAATGGGTGTGTGTCTGAACTGATTTCAACTTTTAATAATGGGTATGTATTTCCGTCTTCCCACTCGATAGTTTCTTTAGATGGTTTAGTAGAACCACTTAAGAATTTGAAACCACTAGTAGTGTCCATAAATACAACTTTACGGTAATCTGGATGAATTCCTTCTCTCATTATTATCGTCTCCTTCTGCCCTGAACGCTTTTTAATACGAACAGAGTTATTTTTAAGTGATTTAATCACATACCTTATTATTATAAATAATTATAAAGAAAAAAATCAAGTACTTTTATTAATAAATGTAAACTTTTTTTGTTGACAGTTAAATATAATTATTAGCTTTGTAGAATTACTATAAGTAACACCTATTATGTTATTTTATATAATCTGTTGCAACATCTTCTCCAAACCATTTGTTTGATATTTCTTGAAATTTACCTTCTTTATAAAGTTCTTTAAATGCCTCATTAACTTTCTTTACTAATGTTGTGTCTGCTTTTCTAGCGCCTACAGCAAATGAATCGCCTTCAAACCCAGCATTAATTATATTATAATCTTGTAGTTTATTTTGTTGTTTTAAATAATAATTAGCATATACCCTATCTATAAGTAATGCATCTATTCTATCATTTTCTAAATCTATTAGAGCTTCATTAAAAGCTTTCATACTGTGTTGCGTCATTATTTTTTTAACAATACTTTTTTTAAAAATTTCTGAATTACTATTAAATGAATCATAGCCAGAAGAACCATTTTGAGCCCCTAAAACTTTATCTTTTTAGCTGCTCTTTATTTACTATATTTTTTTGATTTTTTTGTTACAATAACTTGTTCATTAATCATATATTCATCAGAGAATAAAACGGTTTTTCTCTCTCTGAAGTTTTTAGAGTATCCATTCCAAATTAAATCTATATTACCATTTTTTTAATTCGGTTTCTTTTAAATCCCAATTTATTGCTTGCCATTGAACTTTTATATTATATTTTTTTAAAAAAACTTCATTAGCAAGATCAATATCAAAACCAATATTTTTTTCCAGATTTATCTTGAAATCCCATTGGTACAAATGTATTATCAAAACCTATAACAATTGTTTTCTGATTTTTCAAAAATCATTCCAATTATCTTTTTGAGGTTTATCTTTCCCACCAGAAGCACAACCAGTTAGTATCAATAGAAAACTTAGTAATGTAATAATTAATTTCGATATTTTTCATGATGCTTCTCCTTTATTTCGGTTCGACTTTCAAAAATATCATCTGCAATATTTTCAGCAAACTGTAAATCATGTGTTACTACAATTTGAGTAATACCAAGTTTTTTATTTTGTAATATTAGCTTTTCCACTTCCAAACGAAGTTCAGGATCTAAAGCACTTGTTGGCTCATCATAACCAATTATCTTAGGTTCAATCATCATTGCACGTGCTAAGGCAACCCTTTGCTTCTGACCTCCAGAAAGAGAATTTGGATAACTATTATAGTGATTTTCTAATCCTAATTGTTCTAATAATTTGATAGACTTTGCTTCTGCTTCATCTTTTTTTATTCCCATAGTTTGTATAGGAGATATAACTAAATTTTCTAACACAGTCATATGAGGGAATAATTGAAAGTCTTGAAATACGAAACCAAGAAGATTTCTTTTTTCTAACTCGTTTAAAGGAAGATTTTCTCCATTAAATATTATCTCTCCAGAGTCTATTGACTCTAACCCTGCTAACATACGAAGCAATGTAGTTTTACCACCACCAGAAGGTCCTACTATTGCTAGAATTTTTATTTTTCCTCTACTTTTTAAATTAAAGTTTGATAAAAATCTCTTTATCTTTAAATTTTTTTACTGATATTTTTTTTAACTCTAACATAGTTCTTACCTCCTATCGTAATTATAACGTTTTTCTACGCGTTTAGAAACAACTGTTACAATACCAATTAAAATTAAATATATCATACCTGCGACAAACATTGGAAGTAAGCTAGCATCTCTATTTGCTGCAGTTCTACTAGCTAATATTAAATCACTGATACCTAAAGCATAAACTAACGATGTATCTTTTACTAAACTCATTATTTCATTAAATACACTAGGTAAAACTATTTTTTTATTACTTGTGGTAATATTATAAAGCGTATAGTTTGAAATTGATTGAATTTTAATACTTTTGCTGCCTCATATTGACCTTTAGGAATAGAATTTATTCCACCTCTAAATATTTCAGCAAAATATGCAGCATAATTTAATGTAAAAGCAATTATTGCAGCAGGTAATCTATCAAAACGAACTCCTACAGTTGGTAAAAACATAATAAATAAAAAAATTAATTGTAGAAGTAAGGGTGTGCCCCTCATTATCCATATATATATATTTATAAAGTAATTTAAAAATTGTTATGTTAAATCGCATAATAAATGCAATTATAATACCAAGAGGAATAGATAATATTAAAACAAGAAAAAAATACTTCTAATGTTATTAAAGTACCGTTTAATAAACTTGGCAATATTTCTATTAAATATTCCATAAAATCCTCCTTTTTTTAGTTAATATGTATTTTTTTGTAATTTTACCATTGTTTCATAATATTTTCAATACTTTTCAAGTAGTATTAAAAATTTAGATAAAAAAACGCTTTTTAAAAAGCGTTCTTTATTATTTATTTAATTTAGAATCGTGGAATTTTTTCATAATTCCTTCTTTAGATAATAAACTTCTAACTGTGTCAGAAGGTTGTGCTCCATTACCTAACCATTTTAATGCTAATTCTTCATCGATTTTAACTTCAGCTGGATCTTTTACAGCGTTGTAAGTACCGATAGTTTCGATAGAACGTCCATCACGTGGAGATCTTGAATCAGCAACAACGATACGGTAGAAAGGTGATTTTTTAGCACCTAATCTTTTTAAACGGATTTTTACTGCCATTTTGTTTGTACTCCTTATGTTTCAACTTTTTATTTTAATTTATTGTGTGTGTGTTTATGAAGTGTTTAATGAAAAAAGTTGAATCTATAACGCTAAGTTTTTCTAAGCTAGATATTATTCTATCATTAATAAAAGAGTATGTCAATACTTTTTAACTAAAAAAATGTCAACTTTTTTTGTTGACACTTATAATAACTAATATATAGTCTTTTATAAAGAATGTAAAGAAATAATATTTATAAAAATTATACTTAGTATAATAGCTAGTTTTTAATATTTAATAACTAAAAATAGATGGATATATAATCCACCTATTTTCTATTTTTTTAATCTTCTAATACCTTTTTCAATTTCATTTAATACTTGTTCTTTTTCCAAGTTTTGTAACTGAAGAGAACGGTATTATAGCCATATTATTTGTTAAGTCTAGTTCTTTTTTTAATTTTAGATAAATTTCTAGATAGTTCATTTTTTTAGATATTTTGTCAATTTTCGTTAATACTACTACAAACGGGATTTCATAATAATTTAAAAAAATTCATTCATTTCTATATCATCTTGTGAAGGTTTATGTCTACTGTCTATTAGGGTGTAAAACAAAAACCAAGATTTTGACTATTCGTAAAGTACTCTACTATCATATCATATAGTTTTTTTCTTTTTCTGATTTAGATAACTTAGCATAACCATATCCAGGCACATCAACTAATACCAGTTTATCATCAATATCGAAGAAATTTAGTGTTCTTGTCTTACCTGGTTTAGAAGAAACACGTGCATAATTTTTTCTCTCTAAAATTGTATTAATGAAAGATGATTTCCCAACATTCGATCGACCACACATAGCTACTTCTGGTTTTTTATGTTCTGGATATTGTTTTTTTGATACTGCACTAATTAATAAATCAACATTATGTGTATTTAATTTTCTCATTTTTATTCTCCAAATACTATATTAAATACTTCTTGTATATTGTTTACAGAATGTATTGTAAGTTTATCTATTATTTCTTTAGGAATGTCTATTAAATCTTTTTTTTATTTTTTTGCAGGAATAATTATTGTATTAATATTCATTTTTTCTGAACTCAGAATTTTTTCTTTAACACCACCTATTGGTAATACTTTACCATGTAGTGTCATTTCTCCAGTCATTGCAATATTATTATCGACTGCTTTGTTAGTTAATGCAGAATAAACAGATGTTGTAATTGTTATTCCTGCTGAAGGTCCATCTTTTGGAACTGCACCTTCAGGAACATGAAGATGAATATCTATCTCAGAGAAATTAATATTTTCAATACCTAATTCTTTCGAATTAGAACGTAAGTATGAAATTGCCATCTGAGCTGATTCTTTCATAACATCCCCCAATTTTCCAGTTAAGATTATTTTACCAGAACCTTTAGAAATACTTGTTTCAATCTCTAATGTATCTCCACCTACAGAAGTATAAGCTAGACCATTTACTAGCCCTACTTCTGGTTTTGCATTTTTATCTTTTAAGCTATATTTTTCTGGTCCACAGTACTCTTCTAGGTTATTTATTCCAACTTTTACTATTTCAGAACCTTTTAGAATTTTCAAGGCAGCTTTTCTACATATTGATCCAATAACTCGCTCTAAGTTTCCTAACTCCTGCTTCATAAGTATAACAATTTATAATTTTATTAATAGCTTGTTTTTGAAAAAAAGTTATTTGTTTTGAGTTTAAACCATTTTCTTTTAATTTGTCTTGGAATTAAATATTTTACCGCAATATTCTCTTTTTTTCTTTTTACAGTGTAAGACTCTAATTCTATTACTTCCATACGATCTCTTAAAGGTGCTGGAATTAAAGATAAATTATTTGCAGTTGCAATGAATAAAACTTTAGATAAGTCAAATGGAATATCAAGATAATGATCAACAAATTCGTTATTTTGAGCTGGATCAATAACTTCAAGCATTGCAGATGATGGATCACCTTTAATATCAGAAGTCATTTTATCAATTTCATCTAACAAAATAACAGGATTTTTTGTTTTTACTTTCTTTAAAGATTGAATAAGTTTTCCAGGTAAAGCTCCTAAATATGTTCTTCTATGCCCTCTAATTTCTGCTTCATCTCTAACTCCTCCAAGTGAAATACGTACAAAGCTTCGTCCCATAGATTTAGCAATTGATTTCGCTAGTGAACTTTTACCTACGCCAGGAGGTCCTGATAAACAAAGAATTGGTGATTTCATATCATCTCGAAGTTTTTTAACTGCAAGAAATTCAAGTATTCTTTCTTTAATTTTTCAAGTCCATAATGATCATCATTTAATATTTTTTCAGCATTTACTATATCTATCTCATCTTCAGTTAATGAATTCCAAGGTAAGGCAATTACAGTATCGATATATGTCCTAATAATTGAATGCTCAGGACTCATTACTGGTGTTTTTTCTAAACGATCAACTTCTTTAAGTAAAAGATTTTTATCATTTTCTGAAAGATTAATTTTTAAAGATTTCTTGACGAAGTGACTCTATATCATCTTCCTCTGGAGAAATTTGTTTTAATTCGTCTTGAACAACTTTCATTTGCTCACGTAAAAAAATACTCTTTTTGTTGCGTATCTATATTAGTTCTTACTTTATCATCAATTTCTCTTTTGAATTCATGACCTAATAAGTAGTAACTAATACTCTTTATCTATAAAAACTTGCTTTTTTTCTCTAAATCTAATATAAATAAGACACGTTTTTCTAAGTGTTCTATCCATTGGAAAATACTTAATATTTTTTTATTAATAAATTTTTTTCTAAATCATCTGTTTTTAAAAATAATCAATGTCAAAACTTTCTTTACTTAAATAGGTTTTAAACTTATTTTTCTAATTCTTTTTAAAACAGCTTTTTTTATCAAATCCATTATCTATTGTTTCTTTAATATTAATATCTAAATATTCTACTTGATTATCATTGTAAACACCACTTCTAACCTCTGCTACTCCATAACAATGATATTCATATTTGTCATTTTTTTATCTATTGTCAACTGACCATAAGTACCGAAGAATACATTGAATCCATCAGTATCAAACATATCATCTTCAGAAAATTCTTCATCATAAGTATCAATAGGTTTTCTTTTTGTTAGTTATAAAAAAACCGATATTTTATCTTTTTTTAATTTTTTTATAGTTTTTTTAAAAAAACTTTTTTTGTCCGTTACTTCAATTGTATATGTATTAGTTGGAAAGAATATTTCTCTATTTTTCTAATAAGTAATATTTTTGTCAAAACGAACTCCTCTCTACCCTAGTTTATTTTAATAGTGGTTTAGTTTTTATTTAATACATTTTTCACGTGTTATTGTACATGTTTTAATGTTTTCTTTACTTGGTATATCGTACATTACATCTAAAAGTAATTCTTCAATAATAGAACGTAATCCACGAGCTCCAGTTTTTCGTTTAATAGATTCTCGAGCAATCTCTACTAAAGCATCTTTCTCAAATATTAAGTCTACATTATCAAGACTGAATAAGTACTGATATTGTTTAATTACCGAGTTCTTAGGCTCTGTTAAAACTCTAACTAAGTCATTTTCATTAAGCTCTTCTAAATAACAAATTACAGGAATACGACCAATAAATTCTGGAATAATTCCAAATTTTACTAAATCTTCGTGTTTAACTTTCGAAATTATCGCATCGGTATCATTTAATTCATCACTTTTAGAAAAACCAATAACTTTTTCTCCTAAACGACGTTTTATGATTTCTTCAATACCTGAAAAAGCTCCACCAATTATAAATAGAATATCTTTAGTATTGATTTTTATCATTTCTTCACCAGGGTGTTTTCTTCCACCTTGAGGGGGAACACTTGCTATTGTACCTTCGAGTATTTTAAGAAGTGCTTGTTGCACACCTTCACCAGAAACATCACGTGTAATAGATACATTCTCACCTTTCTTTTGCGATTTTATCTATTTCATCAATATAAATTATTCCTTTTTCTGCTTTTTTTCAATATCATAATTTGCATTTTTGAATTAGACGTAATAAAAATATTTTTCAACATCTTCTCCTACATAACCTGCTTCGGTTAATGTAGTAGCATCAGAAATAGCAAACGGTACATCTAACATTTTTTTGCTAATGTTTGTGCAATTAGTGTTTTACCTGATCCAGTACTACCGATTAATGCAATATTACTTTTTTGTAAATCAATATTTTTCATTGCTTTTGTTTTTGCTTTAATACGTTTATAATGATTATAAACAGCTACAGCTACTGATTTTTTAGCTTTATCTTGACTTATAACATACTCATTTAAGTGTGTCATAATCTCATGTGGTTTTAATAAGTTAAAAATCTGGTTCATTTGTAGCATTTCTATACTCTAATTCTTCTTCAATAATATCTGAACATAACTCTACACATTCATCACAAATAAATACATCATTACCAGCAATCATTTTAAAAATTTCATTAGAGTTTTTTTCCACAGAAAAGAGCATCTAATATCTTTTTTTATCATTAACCATAATTGTGCCTCTCATCCTTTTTTTCAATTATATTAATATTGTAAATTTTAGTAAATCTCCAAAAAAATCATATCATCATATTATATCATATTTACATTTAATTTTTCTAGTAGATAAGTTTAAAAAAACCTTATAATAAAGGAATTCTTAAACGATGATATTTTTTTATTTTTTTAAAAAAACTGAGATATAAAAATTTAAATTAAAACTTTATGTCTCAGTTAACGTTATTATTTATTATTATTAATTTTTTTCTAAACATTTGAATATATAATCCTACATATAGCAAAAATTCCAATAATTATAAGATATATTGTAGAAATTATACTACCTTCTATACCGAAACTCCCACCAGTTAACAAGATATTTTCTGAATTAAATGTTAAGTTAAAAAAATAGTGTTAGAGATTTTAATACCACTAACATAACCACCCATAAAAAAACTCCTAAAATGATATTCCAAGCACCATGAAGTGCTCCTACTATCCAAAATATTATCTGTATACCAAAAAAATCAATGAAAGTACAACACCAAATATATAAATATTAACTGATGAAATATATGATACAGATGGATTTTTTTCATATGAAATATAAGGAAAAAAACAATGAATTTATATATACCCCCACCATTTACCTTTTTGAAGCGGTAATTCTATTCATTAAATAACCTCTAAAAATTAATTCTTCGATAAAATCCTTGAATACCGAATAAAAAAATACAACTATAATCATTTTATAATTACTATCTTTTAATAAATTAAAAATTTATATTTGTTAATAAAAACATAATTCCAACAATTAAAAATCAAAGAAAAACATAGCAAAAAAAATAAAACCAGTTATTACACTTTTTACTATTTTACTTTCTTTGAAACCAAGAGTTTTTAAGTGAATTATTTTTCGAAGTATCTTACAAATAAAATGATAAATATTAAACTTGCAATATATGATGTTAAGTACGCTATAAGTTTATTTTTGAATATGTGGATTTAATATAAAATCAAAAAGTAATGCCTTGGATAAATGATGCAATAATACAAACAATAAAATGCATACCACCAGGTAATTACATTACTTTTTCTTCAGTAATTCTAAACTATTCATAATCCCTCCATAAATTATAATATAATTAATTCTATTTCAAAAATCAATATATTGTCAAACCAAGAATTAATTTTTTTATACTTTTTAAGCCTATTAATTTAATGATATAATTATTTTATAAACCTTAGGAGGTAACTCATGACATTTTTTTCAAAGCTTGGTGAAAATATAATTCTACCACAAGACGTTTTAATACAATCAAAAGAAACTGCTGGAGTCTCAGGTGCAATAAATGCGACGATTGGAATAGCTACAAAAAATAAAAAAGCCTTATTTCTACCATCAATAGATAAAGTGATAAAGGATATTAATAATTCAGAATATCTACCCTACTCACCTACACCTGGATTGCCAGAAATGAGAAATTTATGGAAAGAAAAAATAATTAGTGATAATCCTAAAATTAATAAAGAGCATCTAAGTCTTCCAATGGTTACAACTGGTATAACACAAGGTATAGATATTGCAGCGAATTTATTTAGTTGTGAAGGTGATGCATTATTATTACCAAGTTTATTTTTGGCAAAATTACGCACAAATCTATTCTATAAAAATTAGGAAATAAAGTTTATACATATAATCAATTTAATGAGAATAATACCTATTATTTAGAGAACTTCAAAGAAGTTCTTTATAGTATAAAAGAAAGTAAAATATCATTAATTCTAAATTTCCTAATAATCCAACAGGTTATACACCATCAACAGAAGAACTAGATGAATTAACTATAATTATTGATAGATTTGCTAAAGAGAACCCGGAAAAACAAGTCATTATTATATGTGACGATGCTTATTTTGGACTTTTCTTTGAGGAAAAACCACAAAACTCCTTCTCTAAGTTCTATTTACAAATTGGAAACTAATTCAAATTGTCTTATTGTAAAACTAGATGGTATAACAAAAGAGTATTATGGCTGGGGTCTTCGAATTGGTTTCATTACCTACTATACTGGAAATGATAATTTACGTGAGCATCTTCTAGAAAAAACTCAAGGTTATTTAAGAAGTACAACATCTTCACCATGTAATTTATCACAACAAATAGCAATACGTTTATTAAAAGATAAAGATACGTATATCGAGAAAAAGGACAATGATAAAATTATTCACGAAAGATATATAATATTAAAAAAATCACTTGATGATTATAAATTAAGCGATAGTGTAACTGTCTTACCTTTTTAATTCAGGGATACTTCTTTACAATAAAAAAATGCCATCAAAAATTAATGCGCATGATTTTTAGATTGAAATTTTTTTACATGATTATAAATATGGTGTTTATTCTATGGATAATGAAACATATTAGAATTGCATTCTCATGTTTAGATAAAAGAATTAATACCAGATTTAGTAAAAAAACTTTAAACTTTGCTTAAATGAATTTTTAAAAACAAAAAGGAAATTACACTTTTACGTAATTTCCTTTTTTTATTATTTGATATTTTTTTCTTTAATAATTCAACCATATGAGAATTTGCATTTAACTCAATTTCATTATTTAACTCAATAAAATCATAATTACCATACTTATTATCTAATGCAGCTTTTAATTAAATAATCAGTAACATTAGGATTTTTAGGTAGTATAGGACCATGTAAGTAAGTACCTATTAAATTATTGTATAAAAATACCTTCTTTTTTTATCCTCATCATTATTACCATATCCTACTATAACATTTCCTAATGTTTCATAGTTATGATATGTTCTTCCTCCATGATTTTCAAAAACCGACAATATTACCAAATCTATCAGATTCTACTAAAAATATTTCCGATTAATCTAGGTGCATCTTTTATTGATTCTGTGTAAAAAAATCAAGTATATTTAAACCAGGTAATTTATCTCCGTCTACAGTTTTATAGTATTCTCCTAAAAATTGATATCCTCCACAAATTGTTAGTGCTGGTATACCATCCTCTATCGCTGATTTAAATTCATTTTTTATCTTGCTGAATTGTTCAGTTGCTATACATTGTTCTCTATCAGATCCTCCTCCAATAAAAAACATATCGCAATCAGACAGTTTAATACCATCAGTAGAAGTAATATTTTTCAACTTTTAAGTCTATTCCGCGCCATTCACATCTTTTCTTCAACGCTATTACATTACCTATATCACCATATAGATTTAATTTATCTGGCATAAAATGATATAATTTTAATTCCATATTAATTATTCTCCAATTCCTTTTGAGTTGCAATTAAAGCGGTATAATTAGGTATAACTAATGCATACTTTTCTTGGTAATTTTTCAGTTGCTTAACAGCATCCTTTATTTCTTTTCTAACAACAACATTAGCATTAACATCACTGTATTTTATTCGTAAGGCTAATTCCTCAGCTCTTTTTCCTGAACAAATAATATTTTTTATGTTCTGATTTTTCATTATATTAAAATCAGTATCCCATATCCATGATATATCAATTCCATCAGCCCCATTATCATTTAAAACCAATAAATAATTTATTTGTTCTTTAATTGGGTTTCCAATAGCTAAAGAAGCATTTAAACCTGCAGGATTTTTAGCAAGGTTAAGCAGTGCCATTGAACTTTCAGATATCCTTATACTTTGCATTCGACCGTTTTTCGGAGTATAGCTGCCCAGTCCATTTTTAATTAAATCATTGTCTAGATTTAACTCCTTAAGTAATGAATATGCTGCTAAAAGATTATATATATTATAATCCCCTGCTAGTCTTGTACTAAAACTATCTTCGTTATTTATTGAAAGCTCTATAAATGGTTCGACTTTTGCTTTAGTAACAGTATACTTAGTTTCTTGATGCTTAAAATCACAATTTTCACAATGATAGTATCCTAATTGACTATAATGAACATGGTCATAAGTCAATTCAGTTCCACAACTAGGGCAGAATTTTGACTCGGAAATTCCATAATCTGTAAAACTATAGGCATCTTTATCTATACCAAAAATAAATATTATTATTGCCATATTTAGAAAGTCTTGTAACAAAAGGATCATCACTATTAAGAATTAGTTGAATGTTTTTACCTTCTAGTTGTTCTCCTATTGTTGCAATTAAAGTATCAATTTCTCCAAAACGATCTATTTGGTCTCTAAAAAAATTATTAATAACAAACTTCGTAGGAGTAATGTATTGCATTACTTTTTTTATTGATCCCTCATCTATTTCAATAACAGCTAATTTAGTATCATTTTTTTGATTGGATTGCAAAAGTAGATATTATACCATCTAACATATTTGCTCCTTCAAAAATTATTTATAAAATTAATACCTGCCTCTTTTAAAAGTATGACCAATTAAATTTGATGTAGTTGTTTTTACCATTTGTACCAGTAACAAAAACAATTTCATCATATTGTTTTAGACAGTTTAATCAATATGTCCTTATCAAGTTTTCTTAGAACTTTACCAGGTAAGTCAGTTCCTTTTTTTCCTATTAATTTACTTGTATTTCTAGTTAATTTTTGCTAAATTTTTTTATAAAATGATAGCATAATTTCTCCTTCTTATTAAAAAAATTAAAGGCTATTTTTGTGTAGTGTCAAATTTATAACCTATTCCCCAAACTGTGATAATCATCTTAGCCACTTTAGGCGAAATCTTATCAATTTTCTTTCTTACTCTTTTTATGTGAGTATCTACTGTTCTTAAATCTGTGTAAAAGTCATAATCCCATACAGCTCTAAGTATTTCAGTTCTTTTAAATGCTTTATCTGGTGATTTAGCTAAAAACAGAAGTAAATCAAACTCTTTTGGAGTAAGAAATATTTCAGAATCTTCTACAATAACTTTATGTGCATTAACATCAATTATTAGACCAGGGAATACTAGCACATCTTTTGTATATAATTCGGGTGTATAGAAGACGCTTCTTTTTGTTCTTTGTAAAATAGCATTTACTCTAAGCATTAGTTCTCGAGGACTGAATGGTTTAATTACGTAATCATCAGCACCTAATTCAAATCCTTCTACTCTACTTTGTTCATCAGCTTGAGCAGACATAATTATAACAGGAGTTGCTTTTGTTTTTCTTAATTCAGCTAATATTGTTTTTCCATTTAACATCGGTAAATGAACATCCAGAAGAACACAAGAATAATCCATATATTTTAATCTTTCTAAACCATCTTGCCCGTTAGTAGCTTCATCAACTATATATCCTTCTTTTTCAAGATACATTATCAATAATTTCCTAATTCTTTCTTCATCGTCAATAACTAAAACTCTTTCCGCCATCTTACATCACTTCCTATTTTCTATTTTTCTCCATTATTCGCTTTATTAATTAATCTTTTAACTTCATGAATTGTTAAAACTCGATATTCACCCTTTTTAAGACCTTCCAATGTTAAATCTTCTATTGCTTCACGTTTTAATTTTAAAAACTTCATAACCTAGTGTTTCAAACATACGACGAATCTGTCTATTTTTTTACCTTCATGAATTGTTAATCTAACTAAAAGTATTTGAACTTTTATTTTTTTATTTTTTTACAATATTAACTTCAGCAGGTGCAGTTTTATAATTATCAATTCTAACACCTGAGCGTAAAAATTTTTTTAAATGTCTATCATCTAGTTTTCCACTAATTTTTGCTACATATGTCTTTTTAATTTTATGTCTTGGATGTGTTATAAGATTTATAAATTCACCATCGTTCGACATAATCAATGCTCCTGATGTATCGTAATCAAGACGACCTACAGGAACAACTCTTTCATTAACTGATTCAAAAAAGTCTTTTACACAAGTTCTATCTTTTTCATCTGACATAGATGTAATTACTTTTTCAGGTTTGTAGAATAGATAATATCTTTTTATTTTTCTTTTTAATAACCTTACCCCTTCTACAATTATAATATCGCTAGGCTCTGCTTTTACACCTAGCTGATTAACTACGGTACCATTAACTGTTACTTTTCCATCAAGTATTAACTGCTCTGCTTTTCTCCTTGATGTATAACCTGAAGCAGCAATTAATTTTTGCAATCTTTCAGCCATTATTTCCTCCTAATTTTCTAAAAAGTTATTTAACTCATTATTATCTAGTACGTTAGATTTAGGGAGCTTATCTAAGCTTTCTAAACCAAAAACATCTAAAAATAAATCAGTTGTTTCATACAATTTAGGTTTACCTATAGTATCTAATGTTTTATTCGAAACTATAAGTTCCTTAGCGACCAATGAGTGAATTATTGAATCACTACTAACGCCTCTTATTTTATCTATTTGCACTTTAGTAATAGGTTGATTATACGCTATTATTGCTAAGGTTTCAATAGATGCTTTTAGATAACTTAACGAGATTTTTTTGAAGATATAACATGTTTGATTTTATCATATGCTTTATCTTCAACTAATAATTTATAAGTAGCACCAAAATTCTTAACAACTAAATAACTATCATTTTTATTATATTCTTCTGTAAAAAAATATTTAAAAATATTTTTCAGCTTCATGCGGCTCTAAATCCATAAAATTAGACACAAACTCAATACTAAGTCCCTCTTCACCTTTTATAAAAAAGTAAAAGCTTCTATCATTTTTGTTCCATCTAATAACATATTTATTTTTTTCCTCTACAATATATTCTAATGATAAATTTATCCTTGTTATTACTACAAAAAAATCTGTTGATCTTTAATCATTGTAAGAATACTTATAAATACAAGTATTAACTCATACTTTTCTGTATAACTATCTACTAATTCATTAAATAAGATTTTTTTATTATTTTTTTAAATTTTAAAAAAAGATCTTCTTTAATTTTTTTTCTAAAGATATTTCTCTTTTATAACTTATAATACTTTTGATCATTATTGTTATCAAAAGTTTTTTTAAAAATATTTTTCCATAGCATGAAGTAATTTATTTGAAGAGATATTTAAATTTCTCAAATCAACTTCTGTTTCAATATCAATACTTTCTTTTTTTCTAAATATTGGGCTCTACTTTGATGTAGAGCCTCTAATTTTTGACTTAATTCTTTATAGTTTTTTTATACTCAATTAATTGTTGAACTAGATCATCTTCTACTATATCTTGCTCATCGTCATTAAAAAAACAGGAAGTAAACTTTTTACTTTTAATATGAATTAATGTTGCTGCCATAACTATGTATTCTTCAGCATTTTTCCAATGAGAATTCATCATTATTATTTATATAATCTAAATAGCTTTCTGTTAATTTTTGCTATTGGTATATTATAAATGTCTATTTCCATTTTTTTCAATTAAATGAAGTAGTAAATCTAAAGGACCTTGAAAAAAACATCCAAATTGACATTATACATTACTAAAAATTTTCCTTTATTTCATTGCTTTTTCTAGGATGATTAGAAAACATCCTTTTTTTATTGCTTTTTGTTTTTTTCAAACTTTTTTTATATGATTTTTAAACTATGTATATTTTTTTTAAACCTAAAAATCTCTTGAACATCTTGAATTGGTACATTATCTTCTAACAAATGAACAGCTAAAGAATTTTCGAAAAATTCATTGTATTTAATTCTTTAGTTAACTCAAGTTCTTTTTGACGTTTTTTTAAATATTTTCCAATATCCTTGTCTACTTATTCCTTCACCATCATGGTTTAAGAATAATTTACTTTCTTCAGAAATAGGAACTTTATGTTTTTTTAATGCATCCAAATAATTGCGGATTGCTTCAATTGATTCTGTATTCAAAGCTACTGTTCTATAGCCATCCTGTTTTCTATACTTGATATAACCGATTTCTAGGTTAACATCTTTCATTTCTAAATTAATACATTCTGTAGGTTTAATCCCTATTGAGTATGACAATTCAAATATTGCTTTATCTCTAAAAATCATTTTAATGTAAGAGTATCAATATCTAATATTTGTGCAATCTCATCTCTAGTAAAAAAATAACTAAATCATGTTCAGCATCCTTTGTAATTTTAATATCAATCTGTGGTTTATCTTTAATAATATTTTTTTGTCAAAAAGATATTCACTATATACATGTACAGTTGATACTGTTCTAGCAAGTGTAGCTGCTGAATACTTATTGTCTCTTAAATATTCCATATAGTTATTAATACAAACCTCTGTTAACCATGAGCGAATATCATCGCAGTCATAGCCATTACTATCAAGATAAATAAATAATTTTCTCAAATCACGTTCATATGAATTTACTGTATTTGATGAAAAAAATGTTTTTTTATCAATTAGATAATTTTGAAAAATCTTTAAAAATCATTTTTTTGTTCATAAAAAATACCCCCTTTGTATTTTTACAAATACTATCCCCTTATTATAAATATTATACTTAAATTATATCATCTATGCTACTTTATGTAAATGTATTTGAATGATTTATACTCATTAATTTAATTATATTTTTCATAATAAAAAAATACTTTTAAAAAATAAGTTTTAGAAATAAATTATTTCTTAATCACTATTTTTTTAAAGTATAATACTATCTTTTTTTCTTCCAAATTTACTTTTTAATACTTCCTACAAAAAAATAAATTGATTATAATTATAATTATTGGTACTAAAAATAGCTTTTATGTGCGTAATATTTAGATGAAGCAGCACCTAAAAACCACTCCAAATAAAAAAATACTATCACGACTATTAAGTAAATGAAAAAAAGGATCTTTACTTTCTTTTTTTCTTTAAAAACATATATTTATATAGATGCTCAGTCATAGATCTTAAATTACCAGTACAAAAAAACACTAGCAAAAAAACTAAGTTATTTACTTTCCTAAATCCATCGAATTGAATAGCACAAATGAATGAAATTACAATAGGTCGAATATCTATACCAAAAAAATAGAATGTTCAATAAAAAAATAAATAATAAAGCCATAACTTGAGTAAATAATAACATATATATATGTTTAAATATTGATAATTGTTTGTATTTATTTTCTATAAATTTACTTACTAATACACCTAATATAAAAAGATAAAATTGGGACTAAATAATGCCAAACATCAGACAACTTTCCTTCAATTAAATCCACTCCCACAAATATTAAGTTTCCTGTCTGAGCATTTGCGAAAAATCCCCCGCAATTTACATAAGTATATGCATCGAAAAAAATCCACCTATTACAGTCAACAATAGACAAAAAAAGCTAATTGTTCATGAACCGGTAAGTTTTTTTGTTAATTAAAGTCTCTTTAAATTTCATAATAAAAAAATACTTATCCTCCAATCTTTCCTAATCAAATATTGTTTCCCAATCTTCTATATTGTTATAACAATCAAAAACACATTTTAATTTGATCAATTGTAGTTCTATTAGATGATAATTCAGGAAGGTTATCTAATGAGAAAAAAATTTTTGCATCTAATGTTTCTGTATTATCTTTAAAATAATGATCAATATATTCACATAACACAAATATTTTTCACCATTCCATATGGGAAATTAACATTATGATGTCTGTTATAATCGAAGACAGCTATTATCTTATTAGGATTTACAACTGCTCCTGCTTCTTCACTGGCTTCTTTAATTATATTTTCTCTAACACTACGGTTTACATCTTGGTAACCACCAGGTAATGCCCACTTCCCATCAATTTTTTCCTTAACTAATAATATCTCATTATCTCTTATTATAGCAGCTCTATTTTTCAACTTTTTGGTGTTTGGTATCCTATTTCACCAGCGAAATTAATTTTAACTTTTTCAGGAGAGATATTATATTTATAAGACAGCATCTCGCATGAAATTTCTCTTATTCTTTTAGATCTTTCTCTATCAAATTTATCTTTACTATAAGCTAATGAACATTGAGCTAAAAAAACTGTAATTCTTGCGCCCAGTTTTTTTCCAAACATTATCTTCATAAACTTTTACTACGTCTTCTATTTTTTTACAAATATAGCATCTTTTACATCAAGAAAAATCATAATCTGTTTGTAATAAAAAAATACATTAACAAGATTTTCACTTAAGTTATTTTTTTATCCGAAGTTAAATATAAAAGTATTTTGCTCTATATCTGTATTGTTTTCACAAAAATTCAAAGTTTATTCCATTACTTAAAAAAATATTTTTTTATGTCTTCTGTAACTCTGTATTCTAATGCAGAATCAATTAATAATTTTTTTGATACATAAATATAATTGCACCTCAATATTATCATTTAATTATATCACATCTAAAGAAATTTTTTTCTACTACATTCTTATAAATTACAAATAATTTTTAAAGAATATATAAATACATATTCCCTTTACAATAATTTGTATAAAAAAATATAATAAACTTCTTGTAAGAATTTCTTATTAGTTGTATAATTAAAGTTGTAAGTTATCTTAAAGGAGGGGTTATCATGAAATATATTATTTCTTTATTTTGGGCATTCATCTTCTCATTTATTGCAATATTTATTATTTCATCAATATTAGGAAGTAATGGACTATCAGGAGAAAATATGGTTCGTGACTGTTTTATTCTTTCTATAATATTTACAGCTTTTGTTGCTATATTAGAAGCAATCGGATTTGACAAAAAAAGCGCAGTGAAAATTAATAATAAATAGTTTATAGAAAGTAGGTATTGTAGTTATTTACACTATTACCTACTTTTTTTATAGGAGTGTTAAATAATGGATATAATGTTAGCTACAATGTGTTATATTGATAGTGGTGATAGCTTTCTTATGTTAAAACGTAATAAGAAAGAAAAATGATATACATGAAGGATTAACTATAAGTGTTGGAGGAAAAATTTGAACCTGGAGAAAGCCCTGAAGATTGCATAATCAGAGAGGTAAAAGAAGAAACAAATTTAGATATAATATCTCCAAAGTTAAGAGGTATTATTACTTTCCCTTCTTTTGATGGAGAAAAAGATTGGTATACATATGTTTTTACTGCTACAGAGTATACTGGAAGTATGATTGAAGACTGTAATGAGGGAGAATTAATCTGGGTGAAAAAAACAGAAATACAAAATATAAAAAAACCTGGGAAGGAGATTATATTTTTTTCTTGATTGGCTTGTAAAAAAATAAACCTTTTTTTCTCAGCAAAAATTTAATTATAAAAAAATAATAAATTTATCGATTATACCGTTACTTTTTTTATGAATAAAGGAGATAAGAATGAATATTCAATTAGATAAAGTTTTTTTGAAGAAAGTTATGTTATTAAAAAAATGAGAATAGTGCTGAAAAATATGGGAAGTGGTGATTTAGCTGTACTTTCAACACCTAGTTTAGTTGCATTTATGGAAAAATGCTGCGAAAAAAACTATTTAAATAAATTTTTACCTGAAAGAAATGGGAAGTGTTGGAAGTAATATAAATATTAATCATATTGCACCTACTCTTATTGGAAATTCTATTACAGTTAGAGGAAAAAAATTACTGAAGTAATAAAAAGAAAAAAATTATTAAGTTCTCAATAGAAGCATATGAAAAAGATAAAAAAATTGGCGATGCAGAACATACTCGTGTTATTATAAATAATACGAAATTTTTAGAAAAAAACTAAATAATTAATATCAAAAAAAGCTACAGGATTTACACTCTGTAGCTTTTTTTAGTTGTATTTATTAAATACTATTTAATTTTTGTACAAGTTACAATTAAAAATTCATTTGAAAAAAATTAATTCTAAGAAATATTCTTTTAGAACTTTTATATAAGTTCCTTTCATACCTAAAGATTTAGATTCTATAATACCAGCACTCTCAAGTTTTCTAAGTGCGTTAACTATAACAGAACGAGTAATACCTACTCTATCAGCTATTTTACTTGCTATAAGTAATCCTTCAGTACCATCTAATTCTCTAAAAATATGTTCAATAGCTTCTTTTTCAGAATATGAAAGTGAGTTTATAGCCATATTCACCATGTCTTTATCACGAGCAATATTTTTCTCTTTGTCTTGTTTCTCATGCATTATTTCTATACCAACAACTGTTGATGCGTACTCAGCTAATACTAAATCATCTTCATTAAAATCGCTATCCATTCTACCGATAACAAGAGTTCCTAAACGTTCTCCACCACCCCTTATCGGTAATACAACAGTATATGAATTCCCTTCAAAACGCTCTTCTTCTTCTTCTGGAAAAATTGAAAGAGGATTTTGAAATGGAATATTTACTTTTGTAGCATATACTTTTAATGTAGCATCTAAATAAGCTTTTGGTACTTTTCTATCTCGTATTATTTTTTCCATACGCTCATTAGAATAATCAATTATTGAATCATATCCAAGTATATTACCTTCAGTATCTAGGATATAAACAACAGAATCTAGAATTGGACTAAGTCTCATGGCCATTGACTCGAAGTCTACATTTTCATGTCTTCCTTCTTGTAATATTGTACTAATTTTTTTCTTGTTTTTTTGTAATAAACTTGCCATTTTTTTCTCCTTACAAAAAAATACTTCCTGAATCATTATAACACTTTTTTTCAGAAAAATTGTAAGACTTTTTTTATAAAAAAATTTTTTTAATCAATTTTGAAATTTTCTAAAAATTTCTAACGATCTATTAGCATATCTTTCATATTTTTTTCTTTTTTTATCTTTAATACGCTCAGGTAATGGCTTAATTATACCGAAAGTTTGCATTCATTGGTTGAAAATTCTTACTAGTATTATCGACTATGTAATTTGCCATTGCTCCAATCATAGTTTCTGTAGGGAAGATTATTTGTTTATCTTCTTGATTATACAATGCGTTTAATGCAGCTACTATACCTGAAGCAGCACTTTCTACATATCCCTCTACTCCAGTCATTTGTCCTGCAAAGTAAATATTTTTTTCTTCTTTTAATTTATATGTTTTTTCTAATAATTGTGGTGAATTTAAATAGGTATTTCTATGCATAACACCATATCTTACAATGTTCGCATTTTCTAATCCTGGTATCAAATTAATAATACGTTTTTGCTCTCCCCATTTTAGGTGTGTTTGGAATCCTACGATATTATATAGAGTACCTTCACTATTATCCTGTCTAAGTTGAACTACAGCATAAGGGCGTTTATCTGTTTTTGGATCTTCTAACCCAACAGGTTTCATAGGACCGAATAATAAAGTTTTTTCTCCTCGTTTAGCCATCTCTTCAAATGGCATACATCCCTTCAAAATAAATCTCTTTTTCAAACTCTTTTAATGGAGCTGCCTCTGCAGTAATTAATGCATTATAGAAATTAAAAAATTCATCTTTTGTCATAGGACAATTTAAATACGCGGCTTCTCCTTTATCATATCTTGATTTTAAGTATACTTTATTCATATCAATTGAATCTTTTTCTATAATAGGTGCAGCTGCATCATAAAAGTACAACCCTTCCTGCTTAGTATAAGTTCTTATATCTTGACTCAATGCATCAGAAGTTAAGGGGCCAGTTGCAACTACAACTGGAATATCACCTTTTTGGGAATCTGTGTTATTTCTTCTTCTATTACATTAATATTTGGATGATTCTTTATAGTTTCTGTAATCATCTCAGAAAACTTATCTCTATCAACTGCTAATGCCCCACCAGCAGGTACTTGTGTGGCATCTGCACATTTTATAATTAAAGAATCTAATCTTCTCATTTCCTCTTTTAAAAGGCCAACAGCATTTGTAATATTATTAGCACGTAATGAATTTGAACATACTAATTCTGCAAAATTTTGTGTCTTTATGAGCTGGAGTCATTTTTTTTGGTCGCATTTCATATAAATCAACATTAACTCCTCTTTTAGCTAATTGCCATGCTGCTTCACTTCCTGCTAGCCCAGCACCTATTACTATTACTTTTTTCCATTAAATCTCTCTCTTTCTTTATAATAAATCTGAAAAAAATCTTCTTTAACAACTTTATCTTCACTTATGTCTTTAGTTATTACTTGTCCATCTTTTTATCAAATAAATATGTTTTTAACTGATGCTAATGTTTCTTCAATTAACTCTGAATAATCATCTCGTGCTTCATATGATTTTATTTTTTCTAATCTTGGTCGAGTTTTTGGAGCTTTTGGAGTGAAAGATTGTACAACAATCTTCAAATGGTAAATTCGAGATTTCTAGTGTATCAATATCCTGAGCTATTTTTTTATTATATCTACCTTTATCCATAGTTAATAAAGGTCTTAAAACAGGTAGATTAGTTACCTCATTTATACAATTCATTGATTCTAAAGTTTGACTGGCAACTTGACCTAATGATTCTCCAGTTGCAATTGCTAAACACCCTTCTTTATAAGCCACTTCTTCAGCTATACGTAGCATAAATCTTCTAGTAGATGTCATAGTATAATTTGATGGTATTCTTTTTACAATTTCAGTTTGTAATTTTGTAAAATTAACAACATGAAGTTTAATTTTACCAACAACTTCACTAAGTTTAATTGTTAAATCAAATATTTTTTGAAGTGCTTCTTGTGATGTAAAAGGAGGAGATTGGAAATGAATCATTTCTACTTCAACACCTTTCACTTGTAAAGTATGAGCAGCAACTGGCGAATCTATTCCACCAGATAGTAATAACAACGCTTTTGATGATGTATTAACAGGGAAACCACCAACACCTTTAATAAAATCTGTGAAAATAAAGATTCCTTCACTTCTTACTTCGACATTTATAACGAAGTCTGGTTGTTTTACATTAACTTTTAAGTTCTTATAATTAATAAGGACATGACTACCAAAAAAATATTATTTAACTCGTTAGTATGAAATTCGAAGTTTTTATTTGGTCTTTTTTTGTCTGTATTTTTAAATGTATATTCCTTATCTAATTTAGTTTGTAATAAATTATCAATTACTTTTTTGGCATCCTCTACATCTAACTTAGCACGTAAAAACAGGTGAAAAAAATTATGTATTCCAGGGAACCTTTTTTTAATTTAGACATTATTTGTTCTACATTTTTTTGTTACTATCTAAATGTATATACATTCTGTCGCGTTTAGTTTGAATATGAAAACCTTCTAATCCTTTAAGATTATAACGTATATTCTTTGTAAGTTTTTTTAAAAAATTCATTTCTATTACCAGATTTTTAGTGTTAATTCACCGTATCTAATTATAATATGACTATATTCCACTTTCTATTACCTCTTTAAATTTTTTTATTGTATTCTTCTTTAAACACTTTTAACAAATGTCTTTATTTCCTCTAGTTTAGTTTTTATAAGAAAAAAACTAACTCGAATACTTCCTTCTATATTCTCTTTTGATAATCCTCTAGCATATAAAGCTTCATTCAGATGAAAAGTTTTTGATGAGCAAGCACTTGTTGTTGAGACCATTATTCCACGTTCATTAAGAGAATTTACAATAGCTTCTCCTTTTATCTTAGGTAGACTAATATTTATTATTGAATCTACATAATTATCATCTAATGGAGAATTAATAACAACGTGATTTATACTATCAAGTTCATTAATTATTAATTTTTTAAATTCCCTATGTTTCTTTAAAACATCAGGTGTTCTTTCATATGACAATCTAAGTGCTTTTGCTAAACTTACGGCACCTGCTACATTAACTGTTCCACTACGAAGACCATTTTCTTGACCTCCACCAAATGTAATATTATGAACTGTTCTTCTTGATTTAAGATAAAGAACTCCTACGCCCTTTATACCATGAAATTTATGAGCAGAAATAGAATAGCTATCAATATCAGATAAGTTAATTTCTTTTTTTAAAACACCTTGAACACCATCAACATGAAAATGAACTTTTGGATACTCTTTTAAAAGTTCAACTATTTCTTTAATTGGTTGAACTCCTCCATAAACATTATTTACGTGCATTACACTAAGTAAAATTGTTTCTTTCGTAAGGAGTGATTTTTAGATGATTTAAATCTATTAGACCATTACTATCTACATTAAGATAATCTAAAAATAAATCCCTCTTCTTTCTAGTTCTCTATATGTCTCTAAAAACAGAAGGATGTTCTATTTTTTTGAAACTATTATTCTATTACCAAAGTCTTTTTTTATGCTCCACTGAACCTATAATAGCTATATTATTACTTTCTGTTGCACATGAAGTAAAATATATTGTTTCTTTTTTTACTTTTAGTATGTCTGCTACTTGTTTACGTGCAGCATCTAATAATTTATTAGTTGTCTTTCCAAATTTATTAATACTAGCTGGATTCCCATAATAATTATCATTGACTTCAACAAAAGTTTCCAATACTTCTTTATAAGGTTTTGTTGTCGCACAATTATCTAAATATATCATTTTCAACACCTTCCCCAATTTTAATTTAAATTAAAATTTATTTTTTTACAAATCACTATAAAAGTATATAACAAATATTAGGTTTAATCAATAAAAACCAATCATAAACAAATATTCATAAGTTAATTAATTAATAAAAAATAACGACCATTAAAAAAGTCAAATTTAAATTATAACTTTTTAAAGGTCGTATCATTTTTAGTTTAATTAGTTGTTGTTTACAACATCTTTTAAAAATTTGATCCCATTTTGGTAAATATCTATCTACTCTTATGGCACGATCACTATCAGTTCCTAAAAATATTATGTGATGTAGAAGCTAAAAATTACTATTACTCCATCAACATAAAAATTCATAAGAAAAATATTGTTTTTTTATACCATTGTGTTTCTCAATCCATGTTTTTGATGAAAAATATCAGTATTTTTCGAAACGAATATTGCTTTTAATTGAATATTTAACATCAATATCAGCATAGTATAAGTCATAATCAATTAATGAATCAATATCGATTCCTAAACCATTTAGATAATATTTTTTTAGCTAAATTAAGCCAATCATATATGTATTTATTATCTAAATAACCAGCACTATTAAAAAAATTTTTTTTTCTAATTTAAACTTTATAGTCTTTTCGTACATATTATTTCTCCTTTTCTATCAAATCAGAAATGCGTTGCATCAATATTTCAGTAATTTCATCATGGCTTTTCCCTTCTTCTTTCAAAGCATACGCATCTATTTCATCACCGACTACTAATTTAATTCTAGAAAACAATCTAAAGTTTTTATTAGGGATTATTGCAAATGGAATTATCTTTGTTCTAGCTCTAGAAGCTATAAATGAAGCTCCATTATGTGATTCACCTAAATCTAAATCTTTAGAGTGTGATCGTGTTCCTTCTGGGAAAATTCCTACAATCTCTCCCTCTTTTAATAATTTAATACTTTGATTAATAGCAGTTCTGTCAAATGTCCCTCTTTTTAATTGGTATAGCACCTGTAGCTTTTTAAAGTTTGTTTTTATAAAAAAATATTTTAAATAACTCTTCTTTAGCCATAAAAACGTATTTCTTTATTAAAAAAATGCTGGGAACAATAATGGATCATGATTACTTAGATGATTCCCGGAAATAACAATACCTTTAGCATTTTCTATTTTTTTCCCCATTAACTATCGTAACTTTATAAAATAATCTATAAAAATAATTTTAACGAAGCTTTTACAAAATTATACATGTCTTTCTCCTATTTATTATAAATTTTCTTTAAATTTAATCAGTTCAATCATCTTTTCTACAACTTGATCAATCGTTAATTCTGTAGTATCAATTAAAATTGCAGAATCTACTTTAATTAAGGGTGCAATATCACGATTCTCATCTTGGTAGTCTCGTGCTTTTATTTCCTCTTTAACTTTTTCATAATTAACATCAGTTATCCCTTGTCGTTCAAAATCCAAAACTCGTCTACGAGCTCTTTCTTCTACTGAAGCAGTTAAAAAAATATTTTTTTACATCAGCATTTGGTAAGACAACAGATGCAATATCTCGACCATCCATTATTATGTTATTACTTTTTGCTAAATTTCTTTGTGTATCTATTAGAAACTCTCTTACTGCTGGAGATTTTGCAAATAAAGATGTAAATTTTGAAACCTCTGCAGTTCTTATTTTTTCGCTAACATCTTCTCCATTTATCAACACATATTGTTTTTTTATCAATAAATTTAACATCAAATTTAAGAGTAGATAAAAAAACTTTATTACTTTTTCTTCATTTAGTTCTTTTTAAATCATTATTTAAAAAAATTATAAGTTATTGCTCTGTACATAGCACCAGTATCAACGTAGTTATATCCTAGTTTTTTTCCGCAACCATTTTTTTGTTATCGTGCTTTTTCCTGAACCAGCAGGGGCCATCAACTGCTACTGATATATATTTCATAATTTACCTCTCAGACAAATTTTTTTTCATTATCAATTATAGCACAAAGTAGCCCTAAACACTAGTTTTAATAACAAAATATTTTATATTTACCCTAATTACGATTATATTTTTTTGCATTAAGTAACAAAAATCGTTATTTTAGCTTTAATCCTGCTAATTTAGCTAGTGCATTATTTTTCTAATTTTTTTCTTGTTTCATATTTTTTTCATATCAACTCTACTAGCTTTATCTTTTTTTATTATTTTTTTAATTTTTTTATCTAATTCTTTTTTTGTTTAATTGAGTTACCACATTGACATCTATATGTAGCATTTTCACCACTACCGAATAATGTCATTTTTTTATGACAATTTTCACATCTTAAATTAGTTAATCTACTTAATACTTTTTTTTATTTCTACATTTTTGGATTTGAACATTTTAATAATTTTTGTTCCCTTCTTATCTACTTCAAGCATAAAACTATCACATTCTTCACATTTTTTTGCCGCTTATATTATCATGTTTAAATTTATCTTCACTATTTTTTTATTTCATTAATACAATCATGTGTATACCTTTTTATATCATTTAAAAAACTTTTCTTTTGAAAGTTTATTCTTTGCTATACTATCTAACTGTTTTTTTCCCAAACTGCTGTTAATGATGGGCTCTTCAAATTTTTTTAGGAACTAAATTTAATAACTGTTTAGCCTTATTAGTAGTTTTAATCTTACCATTATCTAAAAATTAGATAATCATTACTAAACAATTTCTCTAGTATATCCGCTCTTGTAGCTACTGTACCGATACCATTTGTTTCTTTTAATATTTTTTTCTTTCTTTTTCATCTTCAACAAATTCAAATGGATTCTCCATCGCATATATTAAGCTTCCTTCAGTATAGTAACTAGGAGGTGTGGTTTGTTTTTTTATTATAGATAAGTGAGTCTAATTTGTATTCATTTTTTTATCTAAAGAAACATTTTTTTATTATTAAGATCTTCTTTACTTAATACTTTATATCCCTCTTCCAAAAACCTTAATCCCTTTTGCTATAAATTCTTTATTTTCTAATTTAAATAAATATGTTGTCTCAATATATCTATATTCCGGAAGAAGATTTTCTAAAAAAATCTTTTTGATACTAAATTATATATTTTGAACTCTAAATCCGATAAAGCCATATAGTTAGGCCTTTGTTCAGTAGGTATAATAGCATGGTGATCACTAACCTTAGAATTATTTATTATTCTTTTTAGTATTAAATTCTTTTTCTTTCAATAACTTAGCAGTTATATCTTTATAATCTCCACCAATAGCTGCAACCCTTTCAAATATTGTATTTTTTTCATATCTGAAGTTAAATATCTACTATCAGTTCTAGGATATGTTAGTACTTTATGCTTTTCATATAAACTTTGTACAATATTCAAAAGTTTGTTTTGGAGAAAGTCCAAATAACGCACTTGATAGTTGTTGAATATCAGTAAGATTAAATAAAGGTTTAGGAGCAGAAGATTTCGTCTTTGTAATGACATCACTTAACTTAATTATTTTTATCCTGATTTTTCTTTAATAAATCTCTCAGCTTTTTTTCTATACTATACTCACTATTATTACAGCTAAATTTGATATCTTTTACTTGTGCTTCAAAATTAAAGTAATCACGCGGTTTAAATTTTTTTATCTTCTCTTCTCTTTCCAAAACCATTTGTAACGTAGGAGTTTGGACACGACCACAATTTAATGAAGCATTGTATTTTTAATGTTAGAGCTCTAGAAGCATTAATTCCTACTAGCCAATCTGCATTTGCTCTAGCAACTCCTGAATGATATAAACCTAAATAATCATTTCCATTTTTCAAATTGTTAAAACCATTTTTTATAGCTTTATCTGTAACAGATGAAATCCAAAGACGTTTAACTTCCTTTTCACACCTAGCTTTTTTTAAAATATATCTAGCAACAAGCTCACCTTCTCTACCAGCATCAGTAGCAATAATTATCTCACTTTACATCTTTTTCTATTCAATGTATTTTCAACAATTTTATACTGTTTATATGTTTTTTTAATGACTTCTGTTTTTCATATACTTTGGTATCATTGGTAATTTTTTTCTAAACCCAACATTGTTAAACTCTTTATATTTATCTGGAGTTTGTAATGTAACTAAATGTCCTAAAGCCCATGTTACTATATATTTATCACCTTCAAGGCATCCATTCTTATTTTGTTTTGCACCCAAATTTCTCGCTATATCACGAGCTACTGATGGTTTTTTTCACATAGAACCACACTTTTTCATTTTTTTCCTCACTATGTTTATTATTTTTATATACTTAGGTATATTATAATAGAAAAATCAATAAAAATAACTAGTAGCAGTGTATAATCACTATCATCTATTATTTTATTTATTTGTAAATTTCTTTTTAAAAATATTATAATTTTTTTATAACAAACAAGGAGGAATATTCTAATGAAACTATACCTAGCTGGTGCATTATTTAATGAAGCTGAAATTGCTCAAAGATTAAAAAGAAGGAAAAATTATTAAATGAAAGATTTGGAGAAAAAAATTGTCTATATTTAATCCAATAGAACAACCATTTAACGAAGATAAACAAACCTTACCTACTCCACAAGATATTTTTTTAATGGTGATACAAACGCTGTAGAGAACTGTGATATTTTCTTAGCCGATGTTACCAATGAAGATAGTGGTGTTATGGTTGAATTAGGAATAGCGATTGCATTAAATAAAAAAATTATTGCAATAAATTCTGATATAAGATTAAAAATCTGCAAATAAATATGAAATTCCTAGTTACGCTATGAATCACTACGTACTTGGAGGTATACTAAAGCATGGTAAATTAGTTTATAGTTTTGAAGAAGCTTTTAGATGAATTAGAAAGTCTATTTTGTTTAAGTAAAAAAAGATATAGATAATAAAGAAATGAGATATGATTAATTCATATCTCATTTGCTTTTTATATTGGTTATTTCCATAAATCTTCAAGTAGGTGTGTTTGTGTTCTGTCAGGTCCAGTTGAGAATACAGAAATTTTAACTCCTACTAATTCTTCGATTTTTTCTAAGTATTTTCTTGCATTTTCAGGTAATTCTTCTAATGATGTTACTCCAGTTATATCTTCTTCAAATCCTGGTAATGTTTCATATATTGGTTTACAATCTTTAATAATATTTTCATTTGCTGGATATTCAGTCAAGATTTCACCTTTGTAATCATAAGATGTACAAATCTTGATTTCTTTAAGTCCTGTAAGTACATCTAAACAGTTTACTGATAAATTAGTTAATCCTGATACACGCGCAGAGTGACGCATTACAACAGTGTCAAACCAACCAATACGACGTGGGCGTTTTGTTACAGTACCATATTCATTTCCTACCTCACGAATAGTATCCCCTACCTCATCAAATAACTCAGTTGGGAATGGACCGTCACCTACACGAGATGTATAAGCTTTTGAAATACCTAAAACTTTAAGTCCTTTAGTCGGAACAAAACCATTACCTATTGTTACTCCTCCCGCACTTGGATTAGATGATGTTACATATGGATATGTCCCATGATCGATGTCTAACATAACACCTTGAGCACCTTCAAATAAAATATTTTTATTTTCTTTTTGTGCATCTTCTAACACTTTAGATGTATCAGTAACATATTGAGCTAATTTTTTACCATATTCAAAATATTCATTGAAAAATTTCTTCAACAGTAAATCCATCAACACCATAGATTTTTTCAAATACTTCATTTTTTTCTACTAAATTAAGTTCTAATTTCTTTTTAAATAATTCTTCATCTAATAAATCTGCTATACGAATACCACAACGTTTGTATTTATCTACATAACATGGACCAATACCTTTTTTTGTAGTACCTATTTTATTTTCACCACGACGCGCTTCTTCAACTTCATCTAATTTAAGGTGATATGGAAGTACTACATGAGCTCTATTAGATATACGTAACCCATTACAAGTTACTCCACTTTCTTTTAGTCTATCAATTTCTCCACAAATCCATTTAGGATCAACTACTAACCCATTTCCGATTACAGATAGTTTTTGATCATTAAAAATACCAGAAGGAATTAGTTGAAGTTTATATGTTTTTCCATCAAATTTAATTGTGTGACCTGCATTATTACCACCTTGATAACGAGCGATTACATCAGCACGTTCTGCTAGAAAATCAGTAATTTTACCTTTCCCTTCATCTCCCCATTGTGAACCTACTACTACGATTATTGACATTAATTACGCCTCCTGAAAGCAATTATTTTATCCATTAACTATTATACCATAAATCTACCTAATTGCGAACGCTTTTTTATAAATTATTAAAAAATTAGTCTAATATACAAACAATTAGAATATATATATTTATTTATCTTTATTATTATATCTATTAAATTAAATAAATTAAATATAATAAATTAATTTCATTATAAAATTAAAAGAAGTTAGAAATTATTCTAACTTCTTTTCAGGCTATTGACAAATAGGTCAACAGCCTTTTTTTAACTGAAAATAAAAACCCATAAAAATGGTATAATATAAGTATACAAAGGAGGTTTTAGTATGTTTAATAAAGTAGAAAAATATCAAAGATGAAATAATACTAATGACATTATCAGAAATAGTACCTAAAGATCATTTTTTTAAGAAAAAGTAGATAAAGCTATTGATTTTTAAATTTATTTACGATTTAACAGAAAAAATACTATAGCCATACAACAGGAAGAAATAGTCTAGATCCTGTTGTATTATTTAAACTGGTATTTTTTTAAAAAGACTTTTATGGAATAAAAATCTATGAGAGAAACAATAAAAAAGAATAGAAACTGACGCTGCTTTTTAGATGGTTTTTAGGAATACCATTCACAAAAACCAGTCCCACATTACTCTACATTCTCACAAAAATTATATTCGACGCTTTCAAGGAACAGATATATTCGAACAAATATTTATTAATATAGTAAATCAAGCAATAGAAAAAGAAACTAGTAGGCGGTAATGAGTTTTTTTACTGATTCAACACATATTAAAAGCCAACGCAAATAAAAAAAGAAATTCAAAGTTGAAGTAACTACAAAAAAATAAAAAGAAAAATTAGATTTAGAAAAAGAAATAAATGAAGAGAGAAACAAAAAAAGGAAAAAAAGCCTTTTTGAGTATAAAGAGGAACAAGTTGTAAAAAAAGCAGAAAATTAACACTACCGATCCGGATAGTGGATATTATCACAGAGACCATAAAGAAGAAGGTTTTATGTATTTAGACCATAGAACTGTTGATGGGAAAAAAACAATATAATTATAGACTGCCATATAACCCCAGGTAATATACATGATAGCGGTCCGTATATAGATAGATTAGATCAGATAGAAAAAAATCTTTGGATTAATACCAGGTAAAGTTGCGTTAGATAGCGGATATTATTCTCTAGACATACTAAAAACAGTTAGATAAAAAAATATATTTTCAGTAATAGGATATAGAAGATTCTCAAGATCAAAAGATAACAAATATTTTTAAATACTTACATGAAAAAAAGATATATATGTGGATAAACGAACAGGAGAAATATTTAGATACAGAAATATTGATAGAAATGGATATAAACAATATAAGAGTGATGATAAAAACGAAAAGAAAATAATAAGACGCCATATAAATGCGGATTATTATGATGAAAGCTAGGTTAAGACGTATATCAAAAAGAAGGAAAAACTATTGTATAAGAGAAGAAAAGAAACAATAGAACGTAGCTTTGCGGATTCTAAACAAAATCACGGATACAGGTATGCACGATATAGAGGAAAAGCCAAAAGTACAGTCGTACGCTTGGCTGTCTTGTTGCGTTCAAAATATGAAAACAATAGCATTAAGAGAGGTATAAACCCTCTTAATACTACTAAATACTATTGAATTTTTGCCTTTAGGCTTATTTTTTTTGAAAAAATACCATAACATCAATACTGGCTTGATATTTTGGTATTTTTTTGTCAACAATCTGAAAAGAAGTTAGAAATTATTCTAACTTCTTTTTACTATTAAAATATACCTAATATTGTTTCTGTTTCTTCATCAATATCTATATTTAAAGCACTTGGGTTTTTAGGTAGACCAGGCATAGTTAACACTTTATTTGCATAAGCTACGACAAATCCTGCACCACTTCTTAGTTTAACATCATTAATTGTAATCTTAAATCCTGTTGGTCTTCCTTTAATTTTTAGCATTATCAGTAAGTGAAACAGGAGTTTTACGCCATACAAACAGGTAAATTTTTAAATCCTAGTGATTCAATTCTTTCTATTTCTTTTAATACTTCATCAGAGTAGTTAACTCCATCAGCTCCATAAATTTCACAACATACTGTATTTATTTTATCAACAATTGACTCTTCATCTTTATATAGAAGTTGTAATTCTTTATCATTACCTTCAACTGCCTTAACTACTTTTTCAGCTAAGTCAATTCCACCTTGGCCACCTTTTTCCCAAACTTCAGTTCTAGAAAACTCAACACCTTGTTCATTAGCCCAATTTTTCTAAAGAAAAGGCTAGTTCTTTTTCAGTATCTGTAACAAATACATTTAGAGCAACTACAATTGGTAAATTGAATTTTCTAAGGTTTTCGATGTGTTTTTCTAGATTTTCTACACCTTTTGCTAAAGCTTCAAGATTTTCTTCCTTAAGATCTTTCTCTTCAATATCCCCATGTAATTTAAGTGCTTTAACTGTTGCTACAACAACTGCAGCCTTAGGTCTAAGTCCTGACTTTCTACATTTAATATTTAAGAATTTTTCTGCTCCTAAATCTGCACCAAATCCAGCTTCAGTAATTACATAATCCGCATATTTTAATGCTGTTTTTGTAGCTAAAATTGAATTACAACCATGTGCAATATTAGCAAAAGGTCCACCATGAATTATTGCAGGATTATTTTCCAATGTTTGAACAATATTTGGTTTAATTGCATCTTTTAATAAAGAAGTAATAACACCTTCTATTTTTAGATCTTTAACGTAAACAGGTTCCCCTTTTTTATTATACGCTACTAAAATATTTTTTAGTTTTTCTTTTAAATCACCTAAGCTCTCAGAAAGGCATAAAATCGCCATTATTTCACTTGCTACTGTGATATCAAAACCATCATTTCTTTCTAAATCTGTTCCTGCATTAATTTTAATATGTCTTAAATCACGTGCATTCATATCCATTACACGATTAAAGACAATTTTATCAATTTCTAATTCATTACCTTGGAATACATGATTATTAACTAAAACTGCAATCGCATTATGAGCAGTTGTGATTGCATGCATATCTCCAGTAAAATGTAGATTAATATCTTCCATTGGTACCACTTGCGCATAACCCACCACCAGCAGCTCCTCCTTTTCTTCCTAAACACAGGTCCTAAAGAAGGTTCACGAAGAGCAACACATGATTTTTTACCAATTCTATTTAGAGCATCAGATAATCCAATTGTAACAGTAGATTTTCCTTCACCACTAGAAGTTGGGTTAATTGATGTAACTAATACTAAGTTAGCATCTTCTCTAATATCTTTCTTAATATTTTTAGTTTGTATTTTAGCTTTGTGATTACCATATAAAATTAAGTCTTCACTATTTATTCCTAATTTTGCAGCAACATCCGCTATATGTTTTTTTCACATTCATTTGAAATTTGAAAGTCTGATTTCATTTCTTTACCTCACTTTTTTTGGGGGATTTTATATTTTATAAATTATTAATTATTAATCTTCTAAACCTGGAATACGTTTATAGATTTTATCAATATTTACTAGATGAACATTTAAATCAAAGCAACTATCTAAAAACTTCTTTAGAAACTACTTCTTTTTATTGTTTCATTTTTCTTCTAGTAAATCTCTAAATGGTATACCCTCAAACCATGATTTCATAGCTAATGGTTGAACCAAATCATAAGCTTCTTCTCTAGAAAAAAACCATATTTTTTTCTATTAAATTACTCATTGTTCTTTGAGCAAAAAAATAACTCCATTTGTTGCATATATTTTTTTATCATATTATCTGTAAATACTGTTAGATTTTTAACAACATTTGTGAATCGATTTAGCATATAATCTAACAATGTTGTTGCATCACTACTTAGTATACGTTCAGCACTAGAGTGAGAAATATCTCTTTCATGCCATAATGGAATATTTTCATACGCCGCAATCATATACCCACGCATAATTCTAGCACAACCTGCCATATTTTCGCTAGAAATTGGATTGCGTTTATGTGGCATAGCACTCGATCCTTTTTGATTTTTTGAGAAAAATTCTTCAGCTTCTCTAACTTCTGTACGTTGAAGATGCCTAATTTCAACCCCAATTTTCTCAATCGAACTAGCTATTAATGCAAGAGTAGAATAGTAATCAGCATGTCTATCTCTTTGTAGTGTTTGAGTAGAAATATTACTTGATTCGATTCCTAATTTTTTACAAACATAGTCTTGCACTTCTGGTGGAGTATTAGAAAACGTTCCAACAGCACCTGAAATTTTTCCAACTTCTATAATTTTTCTTACTTCTTTAAATCGTTTAATGTGACGATTAAACTCATCATAGTAAAGCGCAAATTTAAGTCCAAAACTACTAATATCAGCGTGGACACCATGAGTTCTTCCGATGCATGGAGTAAATTTAAATTCTAGTGCTTTCTCTTTTAGCACTTCTTGAAATTTAAGTAAATCAGCTAAAATAATATCATTAGCTTGTTTATATAAATATCCATACGCGGTATCTACAACATCAGTTGATGTAAGCCCATAATGAACCCATTTTTTTTCATCACCTAAATAACTAGAAACATTTCTTGTAAAGGCCACAATATCATGTTTAGTTTCTTTCTCTAATTCTAGAATACCAGGTAGATCAAATTTTGCATTAGCGAATAGCTTCTCTACATCTTCTTTTGGCACAACACCTAATGTACTCCATGCTTCTGTCGCATACAGTTCTACCTCTAAATAAGCCTTAAAATCGATTTTCATCACTGAAAATACTTCTCATAGGTTCTCTACTATATCTTTCTATCATTAAAATGTCTCCTAGATTTTATTATTTTCTAATCATTATCTTATTACTAAGATAATTTATTCTATAACGATAAATGTCCGATATCTGTTCGGAAAAATAAATCATCACATTCAATTTTTCCTATTTCATTATATACTTTTTCACGTGCTTCTTGCAAGTCTTTACCATTTGCACAAACAATTAAAACACGTCCTCCATTTACAGTTATATTACCATCTTTCTCTTTAGTTCCCATATGAAATATTGGTGTATTTACTTTTTCTAAACCTTTGATTATAGCACCTTTCTCACTTTTTTCTGGGTATCCTTTTGCCGCTAAATACTACTCCGATATAAGCATCGCTTTTCCACTTAAGATCTAAGTCTTTTCCATCAATAATATTATTTAGCGATATCATATAAACTACTATCTAGTTTTAATAATAATACTTCACATTCTGGATCACCAAATCGAACGTTAAATTCTATAGTTTTTACTCCATCACTACATTTCATTAATCCGGCATATAAAATACCATAAAATGGCATTCCTTCATTACTCATTGCATCAACCATAGGTTGCACTACTTTCTGTACACCTTCTTCTATATCTTCTTTTGTTATTTTTCTTAACGGACAATAAGCTCCCATGCCACCAGTATTTAAACCTTCATCATTGTCAAAAGCACGCTTATGATCTTGAGCTATTTCCATAGGATATACTTTTTTATCTGACACAAAGCACATTAATGAGAATTCTTCACCTTGTAAAAATTCTTCAATCACCACACTTGCTCCAGCTTTACTAAATTTTGCATTGCACATCATCTCTTTTAGCTCAAACTGTGCTTCTTCAATTGTCTCAGCAATAATAACACCTTTCCCTGCAGCCAAACCATCTGCTTTTAAAACAATAGGTGCTTTTTGATTAGACAAATACTCACTAGCTGTATCATAATCGCTAAAACTTTCATATTTTGCAGTAGGAATATTATATTTTTTCATCATCATCTTTGAAAATACTTTACTACCTTCTAATTGAGCGGCTTTTTTGTTTGGACCAAATGCTCTAATACCTTTTTCCTGCAATACGTCTACTAATCCATTTACTAATGGTACCTCTGGTCCAACAAAATACTAAGTCTATGTTATTATTTACACAATACTCTGGGATTTCTTCTTCGGAAATATTTAAACATGTTCCAAATTTGTTAACAGCTGGATTTACTCCAACCATATAGATTTCATGTCCTTCTTGTTTGAATTTATAGGCGATAGCGTGCTCTCTTCCACCAGCACCTACTACTAATACCTTAGCCATATTAGTGTTTAAAGTGACGAATTTTACTAAATACCATCGCCACACCTTTCTCATTACATGCATCAATACTCTCTTGGTCTCTTATTGAACCTCCAGGTTGTACGATTGCTGCAATGTTATAATCTGCTGCAAGATCAGCACTATCTCTCATTGGGAAGAATGCATCTGAAGCGAGAACTGCACCTTCAGCTTTTTTGCCAGCTTGTTCGAGAGCGATTTTACATGAGCCAACACGATTCATTTGTCCAGCACCAATTCCCAATGTTTGACCATCTTTAACTACGACTATTGCATTTGATTTAACATGTTTTACTACTTTTCAATCCAAATTCTAAATCTCTTTTTTGTTCAGGCGTAATTTTTTTCTCTGTAACATTTTCAAATTCATCCGCTAATTTATTATTAAAGTCTTGGACTAAATATACCACCACGGACACTCTTAATTTGTTTTTCATGATTATTATTTTTTTAGTACCTAATTTATATATACGTAAATTTTTTTCTTTTTTTAGTTAAAAATTTCTAAAAGCTTCTTCATCATAGTCATCCGCTAAAATTATTTCTAAGAATATACTATGCATTTTTTCAGCAGTTTGTTTATCTACTCTTCCATTAACAGCTACAATTCCTCCGAATATTGAAACAGGATCTGCTTCATATGCACGTGAATATGCTTCAAAAACAGTTTCACCTATTGCTACACCACATGGATTCATATGTTTTACAGCTACACAAGCAGTTTCATCAAATTCTGAAAGAATATCAAGAGCAGCAGATGCATCTTGGATATTATTGTATGACATTGCTTTCCCATGTAATTGAACAGCATTTTGAAGTGCATAACTTTCATTGTTGTCTTGAGTGTAGTGATATGCTTTTTGATGAGGATTTTCACCATAACGTAAAGTTTCTTCAAGTTTATACGATAATGTTAGTTTTTCAGGAACTAAGTTATCTACTTTATTGAAATAGTTTGCTATTGCTGCATCATAACTTGCTGTAGTATTAAATACTTTAATTGCTAATGATCTACGAGTTGATAATGTAATTCCACCATTTTTTAATTCTTCTAAAATTAAATCATAATCTTTTATATCAGTTACAACAGTTACATCATTAAAATTTTTTGCGGCACTACGTAACATACTAGGTCCACCGATATCTATATTTTTCAATAATTTCTTCTTCTGAAACTCCTTCTTTTTTTACAGTTTCTTCAAAATGGATAAAGGTTAACACATACTAAATCTATATATTCAATATTATTTTTCTTTTTACATGTTTGCTATGTAATTCATTACCACGTTTTGATAATAATCCACCATGAATTTTTAGGATGAAGTGTTTTTAACTCTTCCTTCCAAAAATTTCAGGAAAAGCTAGTAACATCTTCAATACTTATACAATTTACACCGTTATTTTTTAAATGTGTATATGTACCTCCCGTACTTATTATTTCAAAACCGAATTTCTCTAATCCTTTAGCAAATTCTACAATATTTGATTTATCACTTACACTTATTAATGCTCTTTTTCGTCATAGTGCCTCCTTAATTAGTTCTAAAATTACTTTTTGGATATAGTTCATGTTCTAAACCATGGATTCTATTTGTTACTGATTCTAATGTTTCATTTTCTTTAACTGTTAGAGATGTTTGTTCTATAACTTCTCCACCATCTAATTCTTCATTCACATAATGTATACTTATTCCAATTTCCTTATCACCCGCATTATATGCTTGAGCAATTGCATCTTTTCCTTTATATTTTTGGTAATAATGAAGGGTGAAGGTTTAGAATTGTTTTTCTTATAATTTTCTAGAAAAATATGGAGATATTATTCTCATATAACCAGCTAAAAAGATATAATCTAAATCTTTTACTTGTTCTATTATAGCTTTTTCATAATCTTCTTTAGAATTGTAATCACGAGCTGCAAATACAAATGTTTTAATACCACGATCTTCAGCTTTTTTAATAACTGCTGCTCCTGGTCTATCACAAACTAGTAACTCTATATCCATTATTTCTTTTAATCTTGAGTCATCAGCAATTCTTTCAAAATTACTTCCAGTTCCTGATGCAAATATAGCTACCTTTTTCTTCATACTATTTCTATTCCACTTTCATTAACAACTTCACCTAAAACAAAACCATTTTCTAGTAATGATAATGCTTTATCTACATCTTCTTTATTGACCACTAATGCCATTCCTACACCCATATTAAAGATATTATACATTTCTTCTTCGTCGATTCCACCTTTTTCTTGAAGATATCTAAATATTTCAGGAACTTTCATAAGAGTTTTTATTAATTTTCATACCTAAACCTTTTGCTAAACATCTAGGTAAGTTTTCATGGAATCCTCCTCCTGTAATATGAGCAATACCAGCTACTTTAACTTCTTTTAGTACTTTTAGCACTTCTTTAACATATATTTTTGTAGGAGTTAAAAGAGTTTCTCCGATAGTTGACTCTTCAAATTTTTCGTTTAAACTTATATTGTTATCTCTTAGAATTTTTCTAACAAGTGAAAATCCATTTGAATGAACACCACTTGAAGGCAACCCGATTACTACTTGTCCTGCTTTAGTATTTTCTGGAGATAATAGATCTTCTTTCTCAGCAGCACCTACACAAAATCCAGCTATATCATATTCCCCGTCTTCGTAGAAACCTGACATTTCAGCTGTTTCTCCACCTACAATTGCACAACCTGCTTGAACACAACCTTCTGCTACACCTTTCTACAATAGATTCTACTTGCTCTGGATAGTTCTTACCAACAGCTAAATAATCAAGGAAAAACAATGGTTGAGCACCCTGTGCTAGTATATCATTAGCACACATTGCAACAACATCTATACCAATAGTATTATGAATATCAAGTTCAAATGCTAGCTTAAGCTTTGTTCCAACACCATCAGTGCCACTTACTAGTACTGGATTTTTATAATTATATGCACTTAAATCAAAAGCACCACCAAAACCTCCTATTGCTGAAAGCATACCAAGGTTTTTAGTTCTTGCAACATGTTTTTTAATTAGTTCTACTGATTTATAACCAGCTTCTAAACTAACACCACTCTCTTCATATTTCTTACTCATTATTTGTTCCCCTTTCTTTCAAAAAGTTTTTTTGTAAATCAGTCATCGAATTTATATATGATTCTTCATAATCGTATAATCCAGCAACGTAATGCCCATTAAAGCAATCCATACATAGACCAGTATAAGGTCCTTCATAATTTAAACCTATAGATTCTATTAATCCATCTTCACTTAGAAAACCTAAAGAATCAGCCCCAATAATTTCACATATTTCGTCTTGTGTTTTATTTGCTGAAATCAATTCCTCTGTTGTTGAAATGTCAATTCCATAGAAACTTGGGAAAATTAACGGTGGTGCTGCAATTCTTACATGGACTTCTCTTGCCCCTGCTTCTTTTAATAATTGAACTATACGTTTACTTGTAGTTCCTCTTACAATAGAGTCATCAACAAGCACAATACTTTTCCCTCGTACTACACTTTTAACAGCTGATAACTTCATTCTAACACCTTGTTCTCTTAATTCTTGAGTAGGTTGAATAAATGTTCTAGCAACATACTGATTCTTAATAAGTCCCATTTCATAAGGTAATCCACTTGCTTCAGCGTATCCACTAGCAGCAGATAACGAAGAGTTTGGAACACCTATAACCATGTCTGCATCTGGGGTTGGTTGTTCTTTTGCAAGACGTCTACCTGTATTTTTTTCTTGCAGTGTGCACATTGACTCCTGCAATATCTGAGTCAGGTCTTGCAAAATATACATATTCCATTGCTGCAATCGCTACTGAGGTATCATCTGTATACTTTCTCTAGTCTAATTCCCATTATCATCAATAATAACTAATTCACCGGCCCCAACATTGCACACAAATTCTGCACCTACAACATCAATTGCGCATGTTTCACTAGCCGCAACATAAGCTCCATTTTTCATTTTTCCAATAGCTAATGGTCTTAAACTGTTAGGATCTACTGCACCATATAATCCATCTTTTGTAAGGATAAGAAAATGTAAAATCCACCTTTAATTTTGTTTAAACTCTCTTTAATTTGTTCTTTAAGAGTCTCTTTTGAACTTCTGCGAATTAGATGAATTAATACCTCAGTATCAGAAGATGAATGAAATATTGCTCCATCTTTTTCTAACTCTCTTCTTAATGTTTTAGCATTAATTAAATTCCCATTATGACAAAGTCCAATGCTCATATCATAAAAATGAAATAGAAATGGTTGTATATTTTGAATATTATTACTTCCAGATGTTGCATATCTTACATGCCCAATTGCACTTGGCCCAGTTAATCTTTCTAGTTTTTCTTTATTTTTAAAAACTTCAGATACTAAACCTAAATCTCTATGTCCATGTAAGATTTCTCTATCTGTTGCAACTATTCCTGCTCCTTCTTGTCCACGATGTTGTAAACTATGTAATCCGAAATAAGTAACATTACTTGCTTCTGGATGTCCCCATATTCCAAACACGCCACATTCTTCATTAAGCCCTCGCATCTTCTAATCTCCTTAAAACTTCTTCATAAGCTTCCATTACAGAACCTAAGTCTCTTCTGAATCTATCTTTATCCAGTTTTTCGTTTGTGTCTTTATCCCATAAACGACAAGTATCTGGAGAAATTTCATCAGCTAAAATAATTTTACCATTTTTTTATCTTTTTCCAAATTCTATTTTTAAAAATCAACTAAAAACTAGATTGGCTTCTAAATATAATTTTTTTGTAAAAAGTGAATTAATTTTTAGTGCTTGTTCTTTAATATTAGCAAGTTCATCTTCTGTAACTATTTCTAGTGCAACTGCATGATCATCATTTATTAAATGGATCATTTAGTTCGTCATTTTTATAACTCAACTCAAATACTGGTTTTTTTAAGTTTTTTTACCTTCTTCAAGTCCATATTTTTTTTGCCATTGAACCAGCTACAATATTTCTAACAATAACTTCTAACGGAATTATAGTGACATGTTTACAAATTTGATCAGTTTCATTAACTTTTTTTATGAAAGTGAGTTTCGACTCCTGATTTTTCAAGATATTCAAAGATAAGTGAAGTTATAGTATTATTAAACACACCTTTGCCTTCGAATTCTTCTTTCTTAACTCCATTAAATGCTGTAGCACTATTCTTATAATGTACATAAATTTCATCATTATTTTTCACATTCAAATAATTGTTTTGCTTTTTCCTTCATATAATAATTTTCATTTTTATTTTTTTCCCCTTTGAAATAATTCACACCATTTTTTTAAAGATATCTTGCTTAACTTTTTATTGTATTTGTTTTTGTATAAAGTATCCCCATATCTTTCACTATGACCCATTTTTCCTAATATTAATCCATCTTCACTTACTAATCCTTCAGCTGCTAATAATGAACCATTTGGATTGAATTTACCATTTAATGTAGCATTACCATTAAAATCACAGTACTGGAATGCTACCAAATGTTTAAATTTATCAATATTTAATCCTACTACTTTACCTTCACCATGACTGAATACTATCTCATGCTCATCACCGATATTAAAGTCCTGTAACCAAGGTGAATTTGTATTTGAGACTCTAGTAAAGGCAGTTGTTGAAATATGTTCGTAACTGTCATTTCTGTATAAAGTTAGATCCTCTTTATCTAATTCACGTACTTCTCCGTATGGAAGTAATCCTGATTTAAGTAAAGCTTGGAATCCATTACAGATACCTAGTATCAATTTTTTCTCAGCTAAATGTTGGTGTATAGCTTCTTTAACTTTTTTATTTTTTAGGAAGTTAACTATATATTTTGCACTACCATCAGGTTCATCACCACTTGAAAAACCACCTGGGAACATTATAATATGAGATTTTTTTAATTTCATTTACAAATTCATCAATTGATTCTTCTATATCATTTTCTCTAGTATTTCTTATAACTACTGTTGTTGGAGAAGCACCTGCATCTATAAATGCTTTTTTTCACTATCATATTCACAGTTTGTTCCTGGGAATACTGGAATTACTACTTTAACTTCTTCAATATATTCTGGATAGTATTTACGTTTCAATATTTTTCAGTATGTAAGTTTTCTACTGTACCTTTTTTTCTTCATTTTTGATAAATTGGATAAACTTTCATTCAATGTTGAAGTATATGCATCATAAATATCTTTATGCATAAATACTTCATTATTTATAATAATTCTACTACTTACTCTTCCAATTTCTTCAAATGGTAATTCTGAATTTGCTTCTACTACTATTGAAGCTGGATCAAAAATTAAGTATATTTTTCTTTATTAACCTCAAAACCTAAGTCATTACCTAATGACATTTTTAACTAATGAAGCGGCTAAACTACCTTCTTCTTGGACATAAGCAGATACAATTTTACCTTCTTTAATATATTTATGAACTAATTCATAGTTATCTACTGTGCTAGCAATATTTGGATAACCTTTTTCATCTTTAACAACTGGAATATAATATAGTTTGTTTCCGACAGTTTTTAATTCTGGAGTTATTACATCATTAATTTTTATTGGGGCACATGCAAATGAAATCAAAGTCTCTACTACATTTAAATCATTAAAAGTACCAGACATACTATCTTTTCCACCTATACTTGGACGTCCAATTTCTTGTTGAGCATAAATACTTCCTAGTAAACTTTGAGTAACTTTACCCCATTTAGTTTCATCTTTACCAAGTTTTTCGAAATACTCTTGGAATGAGAAATATAAGCTCTCTTTTGTCCCACCAACTGCATATACTTTTGCTACTGATTCTAGTACTGCATAAATCGATGATAAGAATGGTGAGTAATGAGATATTTTTGGTATAAATCCATATGTTAAGATAGTTGCAGTATCACTAGTCGAATGCAATGTAGGTAATGCTTGAACACTAGCTTGAACAGGTGTAAGTTTATGTTTTCCAGCAAAAGGCATTAGAACAGTTGAAACACCAATAGATGAATCAAATTTAGATGCTAAACCTTTTTGACAAGTTACATTTAACTCTCCTAATTCTGATAAAATGTTTTTACGATTAACTTCTTTATTTCTCGAATGGATTATTAGATTTATTATCAACTAATCTAGCTTTCGTATGTTGTCTTACACCACTTGTTTCTAAGAAATCAGCACTCATATCAACTACTTTTTCATCGTAGTAGTACATTTCTAATCTTCGTCTATCAGTTACAGTTGCCACATGAGCATATTCAATATTTTCTTTTTCACACTCTTTAACAAAAGTATCATAATCTTTTTTGTCTATAGCAACTGACATTCTTTCTTGTGATTCACTTGTTGCAAGTTCTGTAGCATTTAATCCATTATATTTTGTTAATACTTTATCTAGATGAATTTCAATTCCATCTGATAATTCACCAATAGATACACAAACACCACCAGCCCCAAAGTCATTACATTTTTTAATTAATTTTGTAACTTCAGGTTTTCTGAACAATCTTTGAAGTTTTCTTTCCTCTGGTGCATTACCTTTTTGTACTTGACTAGACATAGTCTCTAAAGAATCATTAGTATGCTCCACACTAGAACCACTAGCTCCTTGAATACCATCACGACCTGTTCTACCACCAATCATAACAACAATATCACCAGCAACTAAACGTTTCTCGCTTATAATCACCTTCTTTTACTGCTCCCTACAACTGCTCCAACTTCCATATGTTTTGCTACATAGCTATCATCATATATCTCTCTGACAAATGTTGTTGCAAGACCAATTTGATTTCCGTATGATGAATTTACCATGTGCAGTTCCTTTTGATATTTCAACTTGAGGTAGTTTATGTTTTAATGTATCTTCTCTTTTTTGTAGTATATTACCACTACCTGATATACGCATAGCTTGATAAACATAACTACGACCTGATAGCGGGTCTCTTATTGCTCCTCCTATACAAGTACTAGCACCCCCAAATGGTTCAATTTCACTCGGATGATTATGTGTTTCATTTTTAAACTGAATTAACCAACGTTCGTCTCTTCCTTTATTATTTATTGTAGTAAAGAATGAACATGCATTAATTTCTTCACTTACTTCTATATTTTGATCTTTTAAAATACCCACATGATATTTACCAATAATACTAGCCATATCCATTAAAGTAATAGGTTTATCATTTCTACCTAGTTCATCTCTAACTTTTAAGTAGTAATCATATGCATCCTGCATTTCTTTTCTAAATAGTTCAGATTCAATTTTTACATCATCTAGTACTGTCTCAAAAGTAGTATGTCTACAGTGGTCACTCCAGTAACAATCAAGAACATAAATTTCTGTTTCAGTTGGAATACGTCCCCTCTGTTCTAAAAATATTTTCTGAATAAACTCTAAATCCTCAATATTCATAGCTAAAGAAAACTCTTTTTTTAATTCTTCAAGCTGCTCTTTTGAATACTCTAGAAAACCTGTTAATTGTTTTAAAGGTTTAGGTTCAGTATTTAAAGTAAACTCAAGGACATTTAAATCTTTAACACGTGCTTCTATTGGGTTAACAAGATACTCCTCTATCATCTTCAATTGTTCATTATTTAACTTCTTATCAAAAATAACTAGCTTACCACTTCTAACAGTTGCTTCACTTTTTGAGTTCAACAACTTCAAACACTGAGTTGCGCTATCTGCTCTTTGATCGTATTGTGCAGGTAAAACTTCATATGCAAAGTACTTCCCATCCTCTAAATCAATACTTTCAAAAACATCATCAACAACAACTTCAGAAAATACAGAAGTTTTAGCTAGTTTATATGTTTCATCATCAATATTATATATATCGTAGATTACGTATACTTCAACTGAATCCAAACCTAAAGAATATTCAACATTTAGTGATTCTTTAAGTTGTAATTCTTCCTTATTATATCCTTCACGTTTCCTTACAAAAATTCTCTTGTTACTCATCATTACCTCCTAAAATAACATTTCCGTAAAAATTTATATGCCCAATCTTTCTATTTAGCCTTGGTTCTTTCTCGTACAGGTGTAAATATCCTTGTTTCTTAGTGATTAAATCTTTAAAATAATCTTCATCCTGACCAAGGATGTTATATAAAGTTGTTTCTCTATTTTCTATCTTTCCAACTCTTAATCCACAAATAGCTTCAATATGTGCTCTAAATTGACTTTTTGTTGCAGATTGCATAGTAATATGTCCTGAATTATGAACACGAGGGGCTATTTCGTTAAAGACAACTTCTCCATTACTAATAAAAAATTCAACAGTTAAAACACCATAATATTCAATGTTTTCAAGAATTCTTTTAGTATATTCTATTGCCAATTTTTTTCTTGATCACTTGTTGCAGTTGTTGGTACCTTTTGATCTATATAAGATATTATTTCTATGTTCATTTTCAACTACTGCTATTATTTGCACTTCATACTTATCTTTGGATGCTACAACAGAAATTTCTTTATCTAACGAAATAAACTCTTCTAATATTGTTTGAGATTCTATCTCCTCTTTTTTTAGATATTTTCTTTTGTCCTTTTCCATCATAACCAAATCTCAAAGTTTTCATTAAATAAGTCTGGTTTATATCAATATCTGTGTTATCTTCAACATGAATATAATTAACTGTTGGGATATCTAACTTTCTTGCAAATTCTTTTTCATAGTATCTATGTTGAGTAGTTCTTAAAACATCTGAACTCTGTACAAAATTATACTCTTTTTCGAGCTTAGCTAAACTATCAGCATCAATATTTTCAAACTCAAAAGTAATTACATCACTTATCTTGCATAACTCTTCTATCTTGTTATAGTCATCAAAGTTAGCTTCTATAAATTTATCGCTAAAAATTCTAGCACAGCAATCTGGGCTTGGATCTAAGATAGCTATTTTATATCCCATTTCTTTGGCACTCATGGCCAACATTCTACCTAACTGTCCACCACCAATTATTCCAATAGTTTGTCCTGGTAATATTGTTTTTATCATAATTTCATTTCTTCCAATACTATTCTTTCTTGTTCTCGTTTGAACTCTTCATACTTATTAGCATATTTTTCATCATTAATTCCTAAAATTGATAAAGCACTAATTGCTGCATTTTTTGCTCCAGCTACTCCTATTGCCATAGTTAAGACTGGAACCCCTGCTGGCATCTGTACTATAGAATATAATGAATCTACTCCACTTAAAACACTCGATTTAATAGGTACTCCTATAACTGGTAATGTAGTCATAGATGCTACCATTCCAGGAAGATGTGCTGCACCTCCAGCTGCTGCTATAATCAAACTGTAACCATTTTTTTTGGCATTTTTAGAAAAATCAACAAGTAAATCTGGTGTTCTATGTGCACTAACAACTTTCTTATCATAAGGTATTTCAAATTCATCTAATAATTTACAAGTTTCAACCATTGTTGTATAATCCGAATTTGAACCCATTATAACTGCTATTCTCATACATTAAGCTCCTTTTTTGTATTTAAAGTTCGTTTTTTAAAGCTTCATAAGGAAGAATTTAATTATAACGTCCGTTTATACTCCCATTATACTCCTTTGGTTTATATTTTTTTCAAGTATAAACACAAATAGAAATCGAATTTATTTATAAAATTACAGTAAATTTAAAATAAAAATCTTAACTATAAAAAAAGATAAAAATCATAAAAAAATATGATTTTTATCTTTTTAAATTTTATACCTCTTCTATTTTAGTTGCTATTATCGTACCTATAAGTGCAAAAATTGCTGATACATAAAATACATAAGATGTATTTAAATCCCAAATTGCTCCCATTATATATAACCCAACTGTCATACTTAGTTGAAAAACAAATTGCTGTATATAGATTTTTGCATATCTATAATTTTTTTCCTCTATTATATCTTTTTGTCCAATATCAATATAGAATGCAATATGAGCTGCAGCAAAAGGTCAATGCATGTAATGTTTGCATTAAAGTAAATACATATATATTATGAAATATTGCTAACATTAACCCATCTAACTATTGCAGCATACCCCTAGAAAAATACCAATAAATTAGTAGGTTTAATTTTACTAACTATTTTTTTTAGAAAAAAATAAAGAATAATATTTCTGCTATAACTGAAATATTTAATATTAAACCAGAAATCCATTTAGCTGAAATATTCATACTATCTAGGTAGATTGCATTATAATTATTATAAGCAGTATGAGATAATTGGTATATAAAATACTAACTAAAAATTAGTAAAAATGCATTTTTTTATCCTTTTAAAACCCAACTATATAACTTTTTCATTTCTTATGTGGTTTTAACTGATTCTTTTCCCTAATGTTTTTACTAAATTTGGTTGTGGTAAAAAAACATAAATATAGTATAAATAGTTACTAAAAAAATATAAGTATAAATAAAGTGAATCAGCTCCCTAAATATCCAACAATACCACCTACTATTATTCCTACTATTGTGAAAACTAAAGAGAACCATATGTTCTAGCCTTACCATAATCTACATTTTCTTCTTTTTAAAAAAATAATGATGCTAAACTTTCAATAAAAAGGTGCTACAGTATAGTATAGTAATCCAAACATAAAAAGTTATAATAGTTAATAGAAATTTTATCATTAGTAAAATCCATAACTAGTGGCTAATATTACACCACTAATTACTGCAATTTTTCAATGATAAAGTTCATACTAAATCTTTTTTTCAATAAATATGGACTCAAAAATATACCACTTAAAAATCTTGCCAGATACAACATTGAAAAAATATTGAACTTGCTTCTAGTACTGATAAAGTTTTTTTACTGATGTTAAGTACAAAAATCCAGAAGGGTAAAATATAGTCCATTAACAGCAAACTGCAAAAAAATAGTTTGTTGATAACCATGATTTTGATGACATATTTCCTCCTACATTCCACTACCATGCATCATTACTTGTATAAACATTACTAATCCATTCATACTAATATGAGCAATCATAGGTGTTACAATTCTATTTAGTAACTTTGTATAAATAACTGAAATACAAATGACATAGCAATATATATTAACATTAGCGGTGAAAAATCCATCATGTGGAATAGCAAATAAAAATTCCAGTTAATAATGCTGGGTACAAAGAATCTTATCCATTCTTTACTACCTATTAATATATCATAAAAATAACCAAAATACTGCTTTTCTAAAAGAATAATTCTTCCATTATCGGACCCTAATACAACAACATATAAAAATAAAAGATCGGGATATGAATTTACTATCTTTTACAACATTTGCAGTATTTTTGACTATTTAGGTTGAAAATGTAAAAAAACTGTGATAAATATTGTAGAAAAGCATTAATCACTGCTTGTAATATCATCATTGACTATAAAACCCTATTAGGCCAATAGCAAAAAAATTACAAAGAAAAACTATGTTTTCTATCCTTTCTATCTATATCATTTTTCACCTTTTCGTTGCATAAGCTAATCATAATAAATGTTGCTAGTAAAGCAATTATTACAATAGTAGTAATTCTTGAGCCAACACTTAATGTTCTTGGTAAAATCAGTGGCGCTATATAAACAGCAAAAAAAGTATACTAGACCACTTAATAATAAATAAACAATATTTCCTCTTTGTAACGAAATTCTCATAAGCCCTCCTCTTTAAATTTTAATATTTTAATTATATCATTATAACTTTACTAATACAATACATATATTAAATATAGCTTACCAATAAACCTTTTTCTTATTGAAATATCACTGAAATTCATCTTACATTTTTCTTAAAATTTTAAAATTAATTAAATTTTTTTCTTGAATGTTTTCACATAAAATGTTAGAATAAATATAAGAAAGCGAGTTGATGATGGTGAAAGTTCAACAAAAAAATCTTGGCATATTAATAGTTACAATTCAATATAAAAAGATGAGTTTTTACTAATCAGGGTGGAACCGCGGAGATTATTCGTCCCTAGATGTACTTCGGTATATCTAGGGACTATTTATTTTAAGGAGGAATTTAAACATGGAGAAGATTTTATCTTTGGCAAAAAATAGAGGATTTGTTTTTCAAGGATCAGAAATTTATGGTGGATTAGCAAACACTTGGGATTATGGTCCATTAGGAATCGAATTAAAAAATAATATTAAAAAAGCTTGGTGGAAAAAATTCATTCAAGAATCACCTTATAACGTAGGACTAGATGCTGCAATATTTATGAACCCACGTACATGGGAAGCATCTGGACACGTAGGTAACTTTAGTGATCCAATGCTAGACTGTAAAGTATGTAAATCACGTTTACGTGCTGATAAATTAATTGAAGAATACTACTTCAACGAAAAAAATGAAGATATTATTGTAGATGGTTTACCATTTGAAGAGCTAGAAGCTATTATCGAAAGAGAAAATATCAAATGTCCAGAGTGTGGAAGTCATGATTACACTAATATCCGTCAATTTAATCTTATGTTCAAAACAAACCAAGGTGTTGTTGAAAACTCAACAAGTGTTGTTTATCTAAGACCTGAAACAGCACAAGGTATTTTTCGTTAACTTTAAAAATGTTCAACGTAGTATGCGTAAAAAATTACCATTTGGTATTGGACAAATTGGTAAATCATTCCGTAATGAGATTACACCAGGTAACTTTATTTTCAGAACAAGAGAATTTGAACAAATGGAATTAGAGTTCTTCTGTGAACCTGGTACAGAATTAGAATGGCATAAAATATGGAAAGATAACTGCGAAAACTGGTTATTAAATTTAGGTATGACTAAAGAAAATATCCGTCTACGTGACCATGAAAAAGAAGAGTTATCTCACTATTCTAACGCTACAACTGATATCGAATTTAGATTCCCATTTGGTTGGGGTGAACTATGGGGGATTGCTTCAAGAACTGATTATGATTTAAAACAACATATGCAACACTCTGGTCAAGATTTAACATATCAAAACTCTACAAACAAATGAAAAATACATTCCATATTGTATCGAACCATCTGTAGGTGTTGACCGTGTTCTTCTAGCATTCTTATGTGATGCTTACAATGAAGAAGAAGTTGGTGAAGGAGATACTCGTACAGTATTAAAATTCCACCCAGCTATTGCTCCTTATAAAGCAGCAATACTACCACTTTCTAAAAAATTAAGTGAGCAAGCTACTAAAGTATATCAAGAACTAGTTCAAGACTTTATGGTAGATTTTGATGAAACTGGTTCTATCGGTAAACGTTATAGAAGACAAGATGAAGTTGGTACTCCTTTCTGTATTACTTATGATTTTGAATCAGAAAATGATGGTATGGTTACAGTTCGTGATAGAGATTCTATGGAACAAGTACGTATGCCTATTTCAGAACTTAAACAATATCTAACAGAAAAAACAAAATTCTAATATTAAAATACCGATAAGCATTAACTACTTATCGGTATTTTTGTATTTAATATTAAGTTTTATTTTACTAAATCACTTTGTAAGTAAGCATCTACCATACGGTGTGTAGCTTCTACTGAATCTATATGTGTTCTTTCATATGAATGACTAGACTCAATTCCTGCACCAAGAAGCGCGTGTTTAACTTCAGCTCCAGCACTCATAGCTGCAGAAGCATCACTACCATAATATGGATAAATATCTAATTTATAAGGGATTTCTTTTTCATTAGCTAATTTTACTAGATGTTGACGAAACTCATAATGGTATGGACCTGTTGCATCTTTAACGCAGATTGAAACAGTATATTCATCCGTTTGTTGATCGTCTCCCATTGCTCCCATATCAACAGCTAGATATTCAATTGTTTCTTCTGGAATACTAGAGTTAGCTCCATGCCCTACTTCTTCAAAACAACTGAACATAAAATGAGTAGTATATGGTAATTGAATATTTTCTTCTTTATATTTTCTTAATAAGTCTAATAAAATTGCCGCACTAACCTTATCATCTAAAAATCTACTTTTAATAAATCCTGTTTCAGTTATAATAGTTCTAGGATCAAAGCTTATAAAATCTCCAACATCAATTCCTAAAGCACGTGTTTCTTCTGCATTTGTAACTTTTTCATCTAATCTAACTTCCATATTATCTTCAGTACGTTCAACAGTTCCTGCATCTTTATAAACATGAGTACTAGTTTGATGAACTAAAATTGTTCCAGATACTTTTTTTCCATTACTTGCAATATGTACTTCACAGTTTTCCCCTTCTATCATATTCCATGGGAATCCACCTACTTTAGCTAGTTTTCAATCTTCCATCTTCTTTTAATTGCTCTAACCATTGCACCTAAAGTATCTACGTGCGCTGTAACGACACGATGCTTAGTATTATCCTTACCTTCAACAGTTATATTTACTCCACCTTTATTAGCTCTTACTGCTTTATATCCTAGTTTTTCAACCTCTTCTACTAAATAATCACCAACTTCTTTAGTATATCCAGTAGGAGAAACTATACTAGTTAATTTTTTTAAATAATTAATTGTCTCTTTCATAAAGAAACCCCCTTGAAAAGTATATTTATTAATTTTAAAAAAAGACTCATGCAAAGCATGAGTCTTAATATTGCGTAGTTATTATGCTTTGTTTCTTGAACCAAAAATATCAATTTTTGAATGAACCATAGCTTTAATTGCTTCATATCCAGGGTTTAATAATTTACGAGGGTCGAATCCTTTAGGTTTAAGATCTCCACCTTCTTCAATATATTTTCTTGTAGCTTCAGCAAATGCTAATTGACATTCAGTATTAACATTAACTTTAGATACTCCTAGAGAGATAGCTTTTTGGATTTGATCAGTTGGAATACCTGAACCACCGTGTAATACTAATGGAATACCACCAGTTACATTTTGAAATATTTTCTAATGTTTCAAAGCTTAATCCTGCCCAGTTTTCTGGGTATTTACCGTGAATGTTACCAATTCCAGCTGCAAGGAAGTCAATTCCTAATTCAGCCATTGTTTTACATTCTTGAGGATCAGCTAACTCACCACTACCGATTACTCCGTCTTCTTCTCCACCGATTGAACCTACTTCACACTCGATTGAGATTCCTTTTTCGTGAGCTAAAGCAATCATTTCTTTTGATTTTTCAATGTTTTCTTCAAATGGATAGTGAGATCCATCAAACATTACTGAACTAAATCCAGCTTCGATAGCTTTTTTAGTCCCTTCATAAGAACCGTGGTCTAAGTGTAGTGCTACAGGAACTGTGATTCCCATTTCTTCAACCATAGCTTTAACCATAGCAGCAACAGTTTTGAAGCCAGTCATATATTTAGCAGCCCCTTCACTTACTCCTAAGATTACTGGACTTTTTGCTTCTTCACAAGCTGCTAAAATAGCTTTTGTCCATTCTAAGTTGTTGATGTTGAAATGCCCTACTGCATATCCTTCTTTTCTTGCTTTTACAAGCATGTCTTTTGCTGGTACTAATACCATGTTATTGTCCTCCTTAAATAACTACTTACTATATATTATGATACTATATTTTTGAGAAAAAATAAACCTTTTTCTATAATATTTTTCAATTCAGTGTATTATTTATCTAATTTTGCCATAGTATCTACCATATATGAAGGTATTTCTGTCTCAAAATAAAGATGTTCCCCAGTAATAGGGTGATTGAATTCAATACTCTTAGAATGCAATGATTGCCCATTAGTATTTAGTGTTTTTCTTGGTCCATATACTGGATCACCAACTAATGGATGATTAATATATTTCATATGTACTCTAATTTGATGTGTTCTTCCTGTTTCTAATTCACATTCTATTAGAGTATATCTTTCAAATCTATCGATAACTTTAAAATGTGTAATAGATGGTTTTCCTTCATCAATTACTGCCATTTCTTTTCTTTCTTTTGGATTTCTTGCTATTGGAGCATCTATAGTTCCATAATCATGTTTTATACTACCATGAACTAAAGCATAGTATTTTCTCTTAACTTCTTTATTAGCAATCATTTCTGATAATTTCACATGAGCTTTATCATTTTTAGCGACTATTAATAATCCTGAAGTATCTTTATCGATCCTATGAACAATTCCAGGTCTAATAGTACCATTTATACTTGAAAGTTCACAATGATATAATAGAGCGTTTACCAATGTTCCATCTTTGTGACCAGCTGATGGATGCACAACCATACCTTTTGGTTTATTCACAATTAATAAATCATTATCTTCATAGACAATATCAACAGGTATATCTTGCTTAACAACATCTAATTCTTCAGGTTCTTTATAATCTATCGTAATAACATTTGATTCTTTTTAATTTATAATTAGTTTTTAACTGTATTTCCATCTACTTTTAATATAACCTTCTGATATTAAATTTTTGAATATTTGTTCTTGATAAATCAGAAAGCTCATTTTGTAAAAATTTATCGATTCTCTCACTTTTTGGTGAAGCATAAATAATTTCTTTCGTTTCCATTACTTCCTCCTTTGTTTTACTATATATATCTTATCTGAAATTTAGTTGAAAAAGTAAACTAATAAGCAAAAAAATAAGAGTATATCAATAAAATTCAAGTTAATTTTTATATGATAAACTCTTAGTTATTTTAGTATATTATTTTTTTTAGCTTGTTTTTCTAGCTTGTTGTTGAGCTTTTTGCATATTGCTCATTACTTGGTTAATTTTTCTTACGAGATGGTTTTTTTGTCCCCATTTGGCTCATCATACTCATTACCATTTCTTCATTAATTTGAGGATTTTTTTCCATATAGTTCATAAAATTACGTCTTGCAAGATAGAAACCCTCCTACAACACCAAGTAGTAAACATACTGCCCCTACTAAAAATCGTAATTGTTGTTGCACTCATAGTCTATTTTTCCTTTCTTCTTAGGAGTTATGTCTTCTCCATCTTCATTTATTACTTTTTGTATTTTCTAATATGTTTCTCATATTAGCTTTTAAAGTTTTGCAAATATAATTGTCTATATTTTGCTAATTCTTCAGATTCTTCTGAAGTTAATTCTCTTTCTTTTTTTAAAGCATTTAAAGAATTAATTTTTTTCAATAATTTCTGTCATTTCCATAATATTATACGCTCATTAATTCATCTTGTTTTTCTTTAGTTACTTTATCAATTTCAGCAACATATTTATCTGTAGCTTTTTGAATATCATCTGAATATCCTTTTAAGTCATCTTCAGTAATTTGAGACGCTTTTTCTAATTTTTTCATTGAATCCATAGCATCACGACGAACATTTCTTACAGCTACTTTTGCTCCTTCAGATTCTTTACCAACTAGCTTAGCTAATTCTTTTCTTCTTTCCTCTGTTAAAGCTGGGAAAACTATTCTAATTACAGTCCCATCATTGGCAGGGTTTAAACCTAAATCTGATGCTTGGATAGCTTTTTCTATATCACCTAAAAGTGTTTTTTCATAAGGTGAAATTACTAACATTTTAGGTTCTGGTACAGAAATTCCAGCAACTTGATTTATTGGAGTTGCAACTCCATAATAATCTACAGTTAATCTATCAAGAACAGATGCGCTTGCTTTACCAGCTCTGATTGAAGCTAATTCACGACGTAAATTAGCAATAGCTTTTTCCATTCTTTCATTTAAGTTATTCATTATTTGCTCAGGCATAATTCAATACTCCTAATTTATCTTTATTTACTCAATAATTGTTCCTAAATTATCTTCAGAAACAACTTTTACAATATTATCTGCATCATCTATAGAAAAGACAATAATTGGTAATTGATTATCCATACAGAATGTAATGGCTGTAGAGTCCATAATTGTTAATCCTTTATTCATTATATCCATATATGAAAGTTTATCGTATTTAGTTGCAGTTTTGTCTACTTTTGGATCTGCAGAATAAACACCATCTACACCATTTTTACCCATAAGGATAGCTTCAGCACCAATTTCTTTAGCTCTTAATGCTGCTGTAGTATCTGTAGAGAAATATGGATTCCCAATTCCTGCTGCAAAAATTACAACACGTCCTTTTTCTAAATGTCTAATTGCACGTCTTCTAATATATGGTTCTGCCATAGCCTTCATTTCTACTGAAGTTAGAACCCTAGTAGCTACATCCTTTTTGTTCTAATGAATCTTGTAGAGCTAATGAGTTCATAACTGTTGCTAACATACCCATAGAATCTGCAGTGGCACGTTCCATACCTAGCTCTTCACCTGTTTTACCACGCCAAATATTTCCACCACCGACAACTATTGCAACTTCCACACCTTGTTTAACAACTTTCTTAATTTGAGATGTTATTTTTGTAACAACCTCTGAATCAATTCCGAATCCTTTTCCACCCGCAAGTGCTTCTCCACTAAGTTTAAATAAAACTCTTTTATATTTAGTAGCCATTTTTATCCTCCTATAAAATACAGACATAATTGCTTTAACTACTTTCTTAAAAAAGGGGTGGGTCAAAAAATCCTGATTTCATTAAATCTAATTTTGTCGACTCACCCCCGCAAGGTTTACTAGTTTTTCAATTTTGAAAATCAATAAACTACTGCGTCTATTTACCTATAAATAAACATTTGATTTTTGGGAACCTCTGAGTAAGCCCCTTCTTTTCTATTATATTAGAAAAAAATTATTTACTAGAGTTAACTTGGCTCATTACTTCTTCAGCAAAGTTATCTTCTCTTTTCTCGATACCTTCACCAACTTCGTATCTTACGAATTTAGCAAGTTTTCCACCTTTTGATGCTACAAATTTTTCAACTGTTAAGCTATCATCTTTAACAAATTTTTGTTTTACAACTGTGATTTCTTCTAGGAATTTATTAATTCTACCAACGATCATTTTTTCAACGATATTAGCAGGTTTTCCTTCATTTAAAGCTTGCTCAGTTAATACTTTTTTCTCATGTTCAAGTACATCAGCTGGTACTTCACTTTCGTCTAAGTATCTAGGAGCTAAAGCTGCGATGTGCATTGCAACATCTTTAGCTGCTTGATCATCAGTGCTTCCTTCAACAAGAGTAAGAACTCCAATTCTTCCTCCCATATGAGAGTATGCCCCAAATGCATCTGCATCTGTTTTAGTAAAAACTTCAAATCTTCTTAATGAAAGTTTTTCACCGATTGTAGCAATACCTTCGTTGATTACTGCTTCAACAGTTCCACCTTCAGCTTGTACTTGAAGAGCTTCTTCTAAAGTTTTAGGTTCAGCTGCTAAAATTGCATTTGCAACATTTTTTACTAAAGCAACGAATTTCTCGTTTTTAGCAACGAAGTCAGTTTCTGAGTTGATTTCTAAGATAACAGCTTTGTTACCTTTAACCTCGATGTAAGAAAGACCTTCTGCAGCGATTCTATCAGCTTTTTTAGCTGCTTTCGCGATACCATTTTCTCTTAGGTAATCGATTGCTGCTTCGATATTCCCATCTGTTTGTGTTAGTGCTTTTTTACAGTCCATCATACCAGCACCAGTACGTTCTCTTAATTCTTTTACCAAACTAGCTGTAATTTGTGCCATTTTGATTTGCCTCCGTTATTATATTATTTTTTTGTTTAAAAATTATTCTTCTGTTGCTTCTACTTCTTCAACAACTTCTTCAGCTTCTTCGATGTTACCTTCGTTGTAAGCTACGAATGCATCTGCCATTTTAGATGTTAATAATTTAACTGCACGAATAGCATCATCGTTTGCAGGAATTACGTAATCAACATCATCTGGATCACAGTTAGTATCTACGATACCTACTACAGGAATTCCTAGTTTTTTAGCTTCTGCAATTGCGTTGTGTTCTTTTTTAGGATCAACTACAAAAATTGCATCAGGCATTCCTTTCATGTCTCTGATTCCACCTAAGAATTTGTTTAATTTATCGTATTCTTTTCTTAATTCAATAACTTCTTTTTTAGGAAGTACTTCGAATACTCCATCAGCTTCCATTTTTTCAATTTCAGCGATTCTATCAATACGACCTTTAATTGTTTTGTAGTTAGTTAAAGTTCCACCTAACCAACGGTGATTAATGTAGTATTGACCACTTCTTTCAGCTTCTTCTTTAATAGCATCTTGTGCTTGTTTTTTAGTACCTACGAATAACATTTTTCCGCCTTGATCAGCAACTGATTTTACGAATTCGTATGCTTCATCTACTTTCTTAACTGTTTTTTGTAAGTCGATAATGTAGATACCGTTTCTTTCTGTGAAGATGTATTTATCCATTTTAGGGTTCCATCTTCTTGTTTGGTGTCCAAAGTGTACACCAGCTTCTAATAATTGTTTCATTGAAATAACTGCCATAAGTTATTTTCCTCCTTGGTTTTTTCCTCCGACATTCTCTAAGACTACTGCAAACATAAATGCACCGAGCAGCTACTCAAATGTCGTGTGTTTTATTTTTTGTTGATTTTTACTCAACTTTATTAATTATAAAGCATTAACAAGTAAAAATCAAGAGTTTTATAGTGTTTTTACTAATAAAATATTGTATTGTTAAACTCTATTCTATAATTCTTCTAGAATATCTTATCTCATTAATCAAAAATTATTTCGATTAAGATATTGATTTTTTTAATTAGTTTTAGTATTATAATTTAGTAGACCGTAATTATTACGAAATAAAGGAGGATATTTTTTTATGAATAAACTATTCAAATTACTAGCAGTATTTACAGCTTTTGCCCTTGTATTAGTAGGCTGCTCAAGTAAATCTAATTCTAACAACTCATCTTCTGGGGAAAAGATAAAGATTGTAACATCAGTTAACTTTTACGCAGAAGTTGCAAAAAGTATCGCAGGAGATAAAGCAGAAGTTTCATCTATTATTAGTTCTTCTTCTGTAGATCCACACGACTTCGAACCTACAGCTCAAGATGCTAAAAAAAGTTTCTGACTCATCTGTTGCTATTTTAAATGGTGGTGGTTATGACTCTTGGTTTGAAAAACTTACTGATAATAATAAAAATATCACAAAGATTGATGGTGCTAAATTACTTAATTTAAAAGATGGTGATAATGAGCATATCTGGTATAACCCAGAAGTCATGTCTAAAGTAGCTGATGAGCTTACTAAAGTTCTTACTGAAAAAGATTCAGCAAATAAAGAGTTTTACGAAAAAAATAGAGATAGCTACAAAAAAAGAACTATCAAAAAGTAACTGATAAAAATTAAATCATTAAAAAGAAAAAAAGCAAATGGTAAACAAGTATTAACTACAGAGCCAGTATTTGAATATGCTGTTGATTCACTTGGCTTCAAAACATCAGATGAAGTAAAAAAATTGGCACAAGCTACTGAAGAAGGAAATGACCCTTCTCCTCAAGATTTAAAAAATATTCAAGAACAAATTAAATCTAAAAAAATCTCATTAATTATTAATAATGTTCAAACAACTAATAAAAACTGTTGAAGGTCTGATAACTCTTGCTGAAGAAAATAAAGTGCCTGTACTAAATGTTACTGAAACTCAGCCAGACGGGAAAAACTTATATTGAATGGATGTTAGATCAATATAACAAACTTGAAGAAATCTTAAATGGTGGTTCAGGAGAAAAAGCATATCACGTTGAAGGTGCTGAGGAAGAACATAGCCACTCACACGAAGGTCACTCTCACTCACATGAAGGACACGACCATAACGATAATGACAAAGATAAAAAGAAGATGAAAAAAATAGTCTTCACATCTAGTAAATATGTAGTATAATATAAAGAAGAGATTCTAAATCGTATCTCTTCTTTTTTTAGCTACATAAAAATGTTATTATATATAATTACTAATATAATATAGCAAATCTATAACATAGGAGTATTTATGACTAAACTAAACATAAAAAAATCTCTCATATCGTATTGAGAGAAAAATAATATTAAATAATATTTCCTTTAGTTGTAATTCTGGAGAAGTAATTGCAATAGTTGGAAAAAAATGGTGTTGGAAAAAAACAACATTACTTAATAATATATTAGAAAAATATAAATAAAACTGAAAAATATTCAACTTGATGAAAAAGCTAATTTTGGTTATGTTCCTCAGTTTCGCCAAATCGACGAAGAATTACCTTTATCAGTTGAAGATTTTGTTGCTCTTCCCTATCAAATAAGATAGTCCCTTGGCTTAATAAAAAAGAAAAACAAAGAATTCAGGAAGTACTAGAATTAACAAATTCATTAAAAACAAAAGAAAAAAATCCATTGGTACTTTATCTGGTGGAGAAAGACAGAGAGCATTTTTTTATCCCAAGCATTAGTAAATAAGCCAAATTTATTACTTTTTAGATGAGTTTACTTCAAATCTTGATAAAACAAGTGAAGTTGAATGCATGTCATTAGTTCGTGAAGTTACAAAAAGTGAAAATATTATTACTCTTTGTATAACTCATGAGCTTTCTTTAATAGATGAAAAATATGTCGATAAGATTCTGTACTTTAGAAAGACGATTGTTTTAAATTTATCAGTATTAACAGACTATAATAATGAAAAAGATAATCTAAAACTTTGTAAACATTATGTAGGAGATAACAGTTATGCTTAATTATGATTTTATGCAAAATGCATTTATAGCCGGAACAATAGTCTCTATTATGGCTGGCTATATAGGAGTATTTGTAATGGCAAGAAATATGTCATTTATTTCACACACACTATCGCACGTTGGTTTTGCTGGGGCTGCATTCGCAGTTTTCTTAGGAATAAATCCTATATATGGGCTACTTATTTTTACAATAACAATGTCATATTTAGTAGGTCACCTTAGTGTGAAAGCGTTCCGTAGAGAAGCAACTGTCAGTGTTATGTTAGGTATTTTCTTAGGCTTAGGTTTACTTTTCTTATCACTTACACCTAAGAGTACAAGCTATGTAAACAGTATTTTATTTGGTAGTGTAGTTTCTATAACAAGAGATGATGTTAAGTTAATATTCACTTTAGCTTTAACAGTTATAACTTTTACTTTCTATATTTTATAGAAAAATTAAATTTGATTCATTTGATTCAATTGGAGCTAAAGCACTAGGTTTAAATAGTAAATTAATATCTATATTCTTTCTTTAGTATCTATTGTCAGTTGCAACAAGTATTACAGTTCCTGTAGTTGGGGCATTACTTATGTTTGTTTTACTTACTGTTCCAGCAAGTGCGGCTAGATATTTAACTAATAAGGTTGGATATATGATAGCAATTTCTATTTCATTTGCACTTATTGGTACATGGGCAGGTATTGCATTATCTTATTATACCTCTCTACCCACTACATTCTTTATTGCCAGTATTGAAGGACTATTCTATTTTATCAGTTTAGGATATTTTAATCTTAAGAAATAAAAAAACAATCTTGAACAAAGTGTTCAAGATTGTTTTTATATTAATTTGCTTTTTTACAGAATTTCTTATTCTTTCATAAGCTCCAGGTTCAACTTTATCAAGAGCATTTCTAATAATTTCTAAAGTCTTATTATATCTATATTCTCTATAATACTGCTCAGCTACTGTTAACTGTTGATGGAACTCAATATTACCTTTTTCTATATCTATTTAGCATATCTTATTAATTTTTTTCAATTAACTCGATATCAGTAAGTATATTATTAACTTCTGACTCATAAATTTCTAAAGATTCCTCAGCCTCTGCTACTGATCGTTTAAGTAAATCAATATTTATTGGCTCTTTTTTTAAGTTCTTCTAAAAGCATATCTATAACTATCAGTTACATCTTTATATAAAAACTATAAATCTATCACTGAATCCTGGTACTCTAGAGTTATCAAGTTTTCTCTTAATAACTTCTTTTTCTTGATTGATATAAATCAATTTATCACGAGCAATACTTTCTTCTTCACGTAAGCTCTTCAAGTATCTAGAATAGTTAGTTTGATCTTCTTCAATTTTTTTCTAAATCTTCACTTAAATGCTGAACTTTTTTTCTTTTAAATCTTTATAATTTAATTTTTGGTTGGTTATTAATATAAACATCAATATCATGTTTTATATCTAATAGATTACTTAATTGATCGTAATATGCAGCGACCATCTCTTCATCTTTTTTTGATAAATTTGGTATCTATTTTTTTTATTTCTTGAATATTATTATATAAAGCTTCATTTAATTTGATCTTGTAAGTCTAATTTATTTGATACTTCTCTATAATTTTTCTTCAATATATTTTTTTATATTCTAGTTCTTTTTTTCAAATCACTAGATATTTCATCAAGAACATCGTAAATACCATCTAAGATACTTTCAATAGAATCAATATCTCCAACTTTAACTTTTTCACGAGCATCATTAAGTTGCCATATACTATTTTCAATTTTACCAGTTATATCTAAGTGAGATAATTTAAACCCTTTTTTCTCCATATCTTCAACTTTAAGTCTTAAAGTTTGAATTTGTGCTGGACAAGTTTTTTCAATTTCTTTTAGCAGTTCTGGTAATACTTCCATACGTTCTTTAAGATCGTAGATAGATTCTTTGATATCGTTAATTTTCTCTTGAGCTTCAATATACTTACCAGTTGAAGTAAGAACTTTAAACTCCTCTAATTGTGGAGCAAGATTTTTGATATTAGTCTCAAATTGCTCTGCAGCAGTACCATATTGATGTCTTTTAGCAAGTAACTCACGATTTAATTCTTTGTACTCTACAACTATTTCTTCGTAAGTTTCTTTATTGCTAGGTTCTACCTCTTTTAATTCTTTAATTTCTCTTCTGATGCTAGCAATTCTATCTTTTATTGAAGCGATCAACTCACCACTATTCATAATTACTTCATCTGCACGTTTAAAATTAAATTTATCTATATAACTTTCTGCATTATATAAATCACGATCTAGTTCTTCAATATCAATGCTTTGAATTTCATACCATTCGCTTTCCCATCTTGCATAAAGCTTTTCAGCTTTCCCAGCAATTTCTAAAGCCTTCACTTTTTTCAAATCATCAGATAGTGTTTCTCTTTCTAGTTCGTCTTTCATAACTAAAAGAGGGTATAAGTCTTGTTTTTTTCTGTTTCTTAAAATGAATAGTGCAACTATCCCACCAAGAATCAGAATACACACAAATAAAAAAATATATGTCATATATCTTCCCCTGAACTTTTTTTATTAAATTTTTTTTATCTTTATTAATACAATAAACCTAACAAAATTATACCATTTTTTTAATAGAAAAAAACAAAGTATTTCAAACATTTTTTTCAATTTTTTTCTATTTTTTTAGCTTATTTTTATAGTAATTTAGAGTTTATTGTTATCTCTTTTTTATTTTTTTCCATTTTTCATTACACTATAGTATTATATTCTTTTTTTACTTTTTGCTTTATTTTTTTATTAATATGGGAAAAATAGAATAAAAATATTTACGGAGGTACACTAATGAATATTTTTAGAAAAATAAGTCTTTATTTATAGAACAAGCTGCTTCATTAGTAGGTGGTGAAGAAAAATCTTGTTACTAACTTATCTAATCTATCTGCCTTATATAAAGAGTATTTACCGAATACAAACTGGGTTGGATTTTATCTAGTAGATAATAAAAACAATAACCTTGTACTTGGTCCATTTCAAGGTAAAGTTGCTTGCACTCGAATACCATTCAATAAAGGTGTCTGTGGTCATTGTTACACTACTGCACAAACAACTTACGTAGAAGATGTTCATAAATTCCCTGGCCATATAGCTTGTGATAGTGCAACAAATAGTGAACTTGTTATTCCAATTATCCAAGATTCTAAAGTCGTTGCACTTTTAGATATTGATTCTATTGAAATTTGACAGATTTACTAATGACGAAGTAAATGCTTTTAGTGAAGTAACAAAAAGTATTTTTAATAAAATAAAATTTTAGTAATGAATTAAGAGGTAAGCATATAACTTACCTCTTTTTTTTAGTCTATAATTCCTTTAAATTTAAGATAGTTTTCATAATCCATCTCTTTATTTATTGCACCTTCCGGAGTTAATTCAATAACTCTATTAGCTATTGTTTGAATAAACTCATAGTCGTGAGATGTAAAGAATACAGATCCTTTAAATGCGATAATACCTTCATTGACCGCAGTTATAGATTCTAAGTCAAGATGGTTTGTAGGCTCGTCTAATAAAAGGACATTAGCTTTTGATAACATCATTTTAGATAGCATACAACGCATTTTCTCTCCACCAGAAAGAACATGAGCACGTTTAAGAGCTTCTTCTCCAGAGAATAACATTCTACCTAAGAAAGAACGTAAATATGCTTCTGATTCTTCTTCAGGAGATGCATACTGTCTCAACCATTCAACTAAAGTAAGTTTTAATCCTTCAAAGTATTCAGTATTATCTTTAGGCATATAACTTCTAGATGTAGTTATACCCCATTTTACTGTTCCACTATCTGGTTCCATTTCACCAGCTAATATTTTTAATAAAGTAGTTTTAGCCACTTCATCACCTAGTAAAATTACTTTATCATTTGGGTTAACTGTAAAACTCACATTACTTAAAACTTCTTTACCTTCTACGACCTTAGTTAATCCTTCAACAATTAGAAGATCATTACCAATTTCACGATCTGGTGTGAAACGAACATATGGATAACGTCGGCTACTTGGTTTAATGTCATCAAGAGTAATTTTATCAAGCATTTTCTTTCTACTAGTTGCTTGTTTAGATTTAGATGCATTAGCAGAGAAACGAGCGATAAATTCTTGTAACTCTTTAATTTTTTCTTCTTTTTTCTTGTTAGAATCTTCAGCCATACGTCGAGCTAACTGACTTGATTGATACCAGAAATCATAGTTACCCTACATAAAGTTGAATTTTCCCAAAATCTAAATCACAAATATGTGTACATATATTATTTAAGAAATGACGATCGTGACTGACAACAATAACTGTATTCTCAAAGTTTATTAAAAACTCTTCTAACCATTTAATCGCACTAATATCAAGTCCGTTAGTAGGCTCATCTAGTAGCAATACGTCAGGATTTCCAAATAATGCTTGTGCTAGTAAAACTTTAACTTTTATCGCATTATCTAATTCTCCCATTAACATATCATGATATTCAACTGAAATACCTAAACCTTCTAATAGTTGAGCTGCATCACTTTCTGCACTCCATCCATCCATTTCTGCAAATTCACCTTCTAGTTCAGCAGCAAGGATACCATCCTCTTCAGTGAATGGATCTTTCATATAAATTTCATTTTTACGGTTCATAACATCCCATAAACGTTCATGTCCCATCATAACAACATCAATAACTCTATTTTCTTCATACGCGAAATGGTTTTGACGAAGTACTGCAAGTCTTTCACCTTTACCAAGTGATACATGCCCTTGTTGTGAATCTAATTCACCAGATAAAAGTTTTAAAAATGTTGTTTTCCCTGCACCATTAGCTCCAATTAGACCATAACAGTTTCCATTTGTAAACTTAATATTTACATCTTCAAATAACTTTCTATCTGCAAATCGTAAACCTAAATTTGTTACTTGTAACATTCTTCTCTCCTCTAAAAATTTATTACATAAAAGATAATGGAATACTTCAGTATAAAAAGCCTGAGATTTTTAAAAAAATCTCAAACTTTTTAAATTTTATTCCTCTTCTTTTTTTACTTACACTAGCAATTAAACTTTCAATGTGTAGTGCATATTCAGCAGTAGTATCATACTGAAAAAAATAAGTTCCGGAAATTTTTCTAATTTTAATTTTTTTGGCTACTTCCGATTTAACAAATCCTTTAATTTTCTTAAATGATTCTTTTTGTTCTTTCTTTTTCTTTCTCTCCACCTAAAAACAGTGTAAAATACTTTTGCTTGTGAGTAATCCCCTGTCAAAGCTACTTCTGTTACAGTAACAAATCCTAAATCATGATTTTTTACTTTAGTAGCTAGTACATATGTAATTTCTTTTTTGATTTGTTCTGATAGTCTATTAACTCTTAATTCTGACATAAAGTTTACCTCCTATTTTTTTACTTCTTCCATGATGTATACTTCGAAGACATCTCCTTCTTTAATATCATTGAAGTTTTCAACAGTCATACCACATTCATAACCACTTTGTACTTCTTTAACATCATCTTTAAATCTTCTTAATGTATCGATTTCACCTTCATAAATAACAACACTATCACGAATTACACGTACTTTTACCATCACGAGATACTTTACCTTCAGTAACGTATGCACCTGCAATTGTACCAATTTTTGAAACTTTGTATACTTGACGTACTTCAGCAAGACCAATTACTTTTTCTACAAATTCAGGGTCTAGTAAACCTGTCATAGCAGCTTCAATTTCTTCAATAACTTTATATATTATACTGTGTAGACGAATATCTACTTGTTCTGTTTGAGCCATTTGTTTAGCATTTCCATCTGGACGAACATTAAATCCAATTACTACTGCATTAGATGCTACAGCTAAAGTAATATCTGATTCGTTAATTGCTCCAACACCAGTGTGAATAATACGTACATTTAACACCTTCTACATCAATCTTAGCTAATGACATAGCTAATGCTTCTACAGATCCTTGAACATCGGCTTTAATAATAATGTTTAAATCTTTCATTTCACCTTGTTTCATTTGTTCAAATAAAGTATCTAAAGATACAGCAGAGCTTGCTTGACGAGTTGTTTCAATATATTGTTGTTGACGTTTTTCACCAATTTGACGAGCTGTTTTTTCATCACCAAATACTACGAATCTGTCTCCTGCATTAGGAACATCTTGTAACCCTGTAATCTCAACTGGTGTAGATGGTTTAGCTGCATTAATATTTTTATTACGATCGTTAATCATAGCACGTACACGTCCAAATGTATTACCTACAACTAATGGATCACCCACATTTAAAGTACCATTTTGTACTAATAATGTCGCAACTGCTCCACGTCCTTTATCAAGTTTTGCTTCAATTACTGTACCTAATGCTAAACGATTTGGATTAGCTTTAAGTTCTTGCATTTCTGTTACTAGAAGGATATTTTCTAATAATTCATCAATACCCTCACCTTTTAATGCTGAGATAGGTACGAAGATAGTATCTCCACCCCACTCTTCAGAAATTAAACCGTACTCTACTAATTCATTCATAACACGATCTGGATTAGCTTGAGGTTTATCCATTTTATTTACTGCAACGATAATTGGAACTTCTGCAGCTTTTGCGTGGTTGATTGCTTCAATTGTTTGAGGCATTACACCATCATCTGCAGCAACTACTAAAATAGTTACGTCAGTAATTTTTGCTCCACGAGCACGCATAGTAGTAAATGCAGCGTGTCCTGGTGTATCTAAGAATGTTATTTTTTTATCTTTAGCACGAACTTGATAAGCACCGATATGTTGAGTAATACCACCTGCTTCTCCTGCTGTAACACGTGTATTTCTAATTGTATCTAAAAGAGTTGTTTTACCATGGTCAACGTGACCCATTATAGTAACAATTGGAGCTCTTTCTTTAAGATCTTTATCTTGATCTTCAACCTCAAAGTATAAATCTAAATCTTCCTTATTGATTTCAACTTCTTCTTGAATTTCTTTTCCATAGTCCATGGCAATTAATTCTATTTGCTCTAAAGTAAGAGATTGATTAATATTTGCCATTATTTTTAATTCCATAAACAGCTTTTTAATTAATTCAGTAGAACTTACTGATAAAACTTCAGAAAGTTCACCAACAGTCATACCATCTTTAACTAAAATTGTATCTTCTGATATTGTTTCTTCTGTTGGAGCTTCAATAATAGCAGGTTGTTGTTTATGTGATTTTTTTATTTTTTTCTCTTTTTTTATTTTTTTCTTTTTTTAGCCTTTTTTTATTATCATTTTTTTGGCTGATTATTTTTCAGTTTTATTTTTTTGTATTATTTTCTTTTTGGTTGTTCTTTTTTTACTTTTTTTGAAGACACTATCAAGCTTTTGCTAACCCCTCTTCTGTTAACATTGACATATGATTGGATACTTCAATTTCTGCATCTTTTTAAAACTGAAATAATATCTTTTGACTGTTTACCAATTTCTTTAGCATATTCATACACTCTGACTTTTTTTCATTATTGTCTTCCTCCTTCTTCTAGTAATTGTTTAAATTTCTTTATAAATCCACTATCAGTTATTCCTACTGCAACACGATTATCTCTACCTATAGCAATACTAATATTTTCAATATTTGAAAACTCAATATGCTCTACTCCATAAAAATTAGACTTATCTTCTAATTTTTTTCTTTGTATTAACTCCGCAGTCCTCAGCAATAACTAATAATTTTATCTTCTTATTTTTTTAAATTTTTTTATTATTAAATCTTCACCTGTTATAAGTTTTCCCTGCTCGTTGCATTAAACCTAATAAATTATATACTTTAATCATTATTTTTTTGTGGTATAGACTTTCTATATATTAATCTTATAACTTCGTTATAGATTGGTTCCATAACTTCTGGAGAAGCACTGAAAAAAATTTTTTTCTAGTTGTTTCTTTTTCTTGAGCAGCCTTAACAACTTCTAAATCAGTAACAACATATGCTCCTCTACCAGCTTTTTTACCTGTAGGATCAACAGAAATTTCTCCTTCTTTATTTTTTACAATTCTCAATAAATCTTTTTTAGGGAACATCTCATTTGTTAAAATACATCTTCTTGTTGGTATTTTTCTTTTTTTCATATTAACACCTCACTATTCTGCAGCTTTTATATCGATTTTCCAACCTGTTAATTTTGCAGCTAGACGTACGTTTTGTCCTTTTTTACCAATTGCTAATGAAAGTTGATCATCCTTAACTTTTACATTAGCGATTTTTTCTTCTTCATCAATATTGATTTCTTCAACTTTTGCAGGTGCTAAAGCATTTGTAATAAATTTTACAGGGTCCGCATCCCATGTTATGATGTCAATTTTTTCACCATTCAGTTCAGATACAATACGGTTTACTCTATCACCTTTATTACCTACACAAGCTCCTACTGGATCAATATTTTTATCTTCAGAGTACACAGCTATTTTAGTTCTATCTCCTGCTTCTCTAGAGACGCTCTTGATTTCTACTACACCATTATAAATTTCTGGTACTTCAATCTCAAACAATCTTCTAATGAAATTCTGGATGTGATCTTGAAGCTAATACGTGTGGCTTTACTTCCACGACTTGGATTATCTACTTTTGCAATATAAACTTTAATTGGTGTTTGAGGAACATACTCTTCACCAGGAACGCGTTCATTTTCACCTAAAATAGCTTCTATTTTTCCCAAGTTTAACATATACATATCTTGTATCAATTCTATCAACTGTACCAGAAAGAATTTCTCCTTCATATTCGCTATATTCTTTAAATAGAATCTCTTTTTCTGCTTCACGTAATCTTTGAAGTAATGCTTGTTTTGCAGCTTGAGCACCTACACGACCAAAATCACTTGGAAGATCCTCTTCTTCATAAATATCTCCTACTTCATACGCAGGGATTTATTTTTTTAATGCATCTTCTAAAGCAAATTCAATTCTATCATCGTATACTTCTTCTACTACATCTTTTCTTATAATAAATTTATAATCACCTGTAGCTCTATTGAAATCAACCCTTACATTTTTAGCAGCATTAAAATTCTTTTTATATGCTGAAAGTAGTGCTAATTCAATAGCTTCTACTAGTATATCTTCTGCAATTCCTTTTTTTCTTGTTCAATTAATTTTATTGCTTTAAGCAAATCCTTGCTCATCTCTGTTATCTCCTTTTATTCTAAAAATTTTTACAGCTAATCTTATCTTAGCAATTTTTTTCATATTTAACTACTGATTTTTTTTAACTCTAGCTTTATCTTTTATATTCTATAGTTATTTCATCTCCATCAACAGATAGAATATCACCATAAAAATTCTTTTTTTGATTATCAATCTTTTTCATATGTTTTTTTATACACATGTTTACCAACAGAATTAGTAACTTCTTCTAAATCTCTAAGATCTCTTTCAATACCAGGTGATGAAACTTCAAGATAGTATTTATCACTTATGAAATCCTCTTTATCTAATTCTTCAGCTAGTTTTTTTCACTTAATAAAAACACAATCATCTAAGCTTAATCCACCATCTTTATCGAAATAAACACGTAAAAAATAATCACTACCTTCTTTTACGTACTCAACATCATAAAGTGAATAATTAGAGTCTTTAACTTGTTCTGTTGCTATTGATTTTACTTTTTCTACAATACTCATACAGCACCTCTATTTTTATTTTTTATTACAACATAAAAGAGCGGAGAACTTTTCAAAATTCACCACCCTTTCGGTAATTTATTTCAATGTAAATACATTATAACATACAAAAATAAAGAAATCAATTAATTACTCTTTATTAAGCACGAATAACTTCAATTTTGTATCCGTCTGGATCTTTTACAAAATAGTAACTTGGAGGGAATCCAGGTAATCCTTTTAGATCTGTTACATCATATCCAGCTTCAACGTGTTTTTTATGTAGTTCTTCTAAGTTTTCTACAGAAATAGCAATGTGTCCATAACCATCTCCTAACTCATAAGCACCATGATCATAGTTATAAGTAAGCTCAAGTTCATAATTTGAACCAGGTAATGTAAGATATACTAAAGTAAACTTATACTCTGGAAAATCTCTTTCTCTACTTACTTCAAAATCAAAAGCTGAAGTATAAAACTCTACAGATTTTTTTAAATCAGCTACTCTATAACATGTGTGTGCCATTGTTTGTGTCATAATAATCACCTCATAAATAATTTATTTCTTATAATATTGTCCAACCGAACCCTATAGCTCCAAGTCCTAAATGTGTTGAAATAACAGGACTTATAGCTTCAATTTCTATAGATATATCTGGATACTTCTCCTCTAGATACTCTACTATTTCTTGAGCCTTTTCAATAGCATCAACATGGAGAATACAAACATGAATATTTTCACCTTTGTGTTCTTGATAAAACTCATCAAACAGCTCATACATTCTTAATACAACTTTTTTATAAGTACGAATTTTTTGGAAAGGTACAATTATTTTATCTTCAAAATGTAGTAATGGTTTTACTTGTAGTAGACTCCCAACTAATGCTTGAGCACCACTTAAGCGTCCTCCACGTTGAAGATGTGATAAATCATCAGCCATAAAGTATGCTTTAGAAACTTTTTTCATTTCGTTTAAAGCGCTAATAATTTCTTTTGAATTTTTACCTTCTTTTATTAAGTTAGCTGCCTTGATAGCATACCAACCCTCTGGTTTACATGATACTTCTGAGTCGAAAGGATGAACATTTATTCCATCAACCATTAATCCTGCAACAGTATATGAAGAATATGCTCCACTAATTCCACTAGAAAGAGCAATAGCTATTACGTCTGTATAACCTTCCTCTTTTAATTTTTCTAAGCAAGCTACAACTTCTCCTATAGCAGGTTGTGAAGTAGTTGGAAATGAATTATTAGTATCTCTTAGATATTCATAATATTTATCATTAGTCATATCAATTACCTCTTTATAAGAATGATTATTGATAACTATATTTAAATAAACAGTTCTAATATCTAATTCTTTTTTTAATTCTTCAGATAAAAAAATGATGTAGAATCTATTAAAACAGCAATTTTTTTCCACTCTTTTTCCTACTATCTATATCTATGATAGTTTTTCCTTTCTTAGAATTTTTCTATATTATATAGTTCTAGCTCAACTTTAGTTTCTCTTCCCATTAGCTCAATCATAACATCAGCTTTGAAATTGTTAGTATCTATATCTACAACTTTACCATCCATATCAACAAAAGGACCTGAGATAACACGTACATGATCACCTAACTCAATATCAATATCAACAACACTTGATAATCCCATTTGTTGTAAAATAAAGTTAATTTCTTCAGGAAGTAGCGGACTTGGTTTTGAACCTCCACCATGTGAACCTACAAACCCTGTTACTCCTGGAGTATTACGTACTACGAACCAAGAATCATCAGTCATCACAAGTTCTACTAAAACATATCCAGGGAATGTTTTTCTATTTAACTTCTTTTTTCTTTCCTGTTGGAGTAATAATAGTCTCTTTTTCTTCTGGAACAACGATTCTAAAAATCTTATCTTCCATATTTAAAGACTCTACCCTTTTTTCTAAATTATCTTTTACTTTATTCTCATATCCTGAATAAGTATGTATTACATACCATTCTTTATTTACTGTATCGCTCATAATAACCTCTCTTATCTACTAAAACGTCTAATTCCAGCAGTTATACCTAAATCAACTGCATAACAGAATAACATTAGTATTCCAACTACAACAATTACAATAACTGTTTTTTTCTAACAAGTTCGTTAAAAGTTGGCCAACTTACTTTTCTCATTTCAGCAGCAACTTTACCTAGAAATTTGAACATTAACTGCACTCCTTTAATTTTTTTATCTCATTTTCATTTTATAAATTATACCATAGTCTAATTTATAAGTCTATAAATCTTAAAAATAAATGCACATACTTGTACAATATACTATTGTATCATTTATTTAATCACATTTCAATTATATATCTCTAAAAATTATGAGATAAAACCAAAACATCATTCTGATTTTATCTCATAGTTATTTTTATAATTTTAATGATTTTTATTTTGTTAAATCGTAAGTTGCTGTAAGAGTATTTCTCATCAACATTGTAATTGTTAAAGGTCCAACTCCTCCAGGTACTGGAGAAATATGAGCTACTCTATCCACGAATTTTTCTGTATTTACATCCCCTACTAGTTTTCCATCACTATAGTTATTACCTACATCAATAATAGTACATGTTTCTTTAACTTTTTCCTCACCTGTTAAGAAGTGTGCACTACCTACACAGCTAACTATTATATCAGCTTGTTCTAATAATTTTTCAAGATCTTTTGTACGAGAGTGAGCTGTTATTACCGTAGCATTATTTTGTAGTAGCAATGTAGAAATTGGTTTACCTACAATATTACTACGCCCAATAACTAAAGCCAGCTTCCCTGAAATATCTTCACCAGTAGATTTGATCATTTCTAATATTCCTAAAGGTGTACAAGGAATCAGTTTTGCTTCTCCAATAACTAATTTTCCAACATTGATAGGATGGAATCCATCAACATCTTTTTCTACAGATACTGCATTTAATACTTTTTCTGCATCTATATGTTTAGGTAATGGTAATTGTACCAAAATACCATGAACATTTTTATCATTATTTAACTTTTCAATTTCTTCTAATAAAGTTGCTCTGTAGTAATAAATTCATCTAGTTCTATCTTTTACAGAATTAATATTATTTTCTATACACGCCTTATGTTTTGAATTAACATAACTTCTTGACGCTTTATTATCACCTACTAAAACTACCGCTAAAGTTGGTGTTATTCCTTTTTCACGTAATTGAGATGCTTCGTTTTTTTAATCTCCTCACGTAATTTTTTTAGCTAATTGTGTTCCACTTATAATCCCCATTTATTTCTTTTGCTCCTAATTTTATCTTTGCTTTAGATTTATTCTCAGTTCCATTAAGTAATCTTTTAATATTAGATTTATGCATATATATTACAAAAAAATACACATTACAATCATTACCCATTTATCTATTCCTGATTCGAAAATTGATAAATAAACTATTGATGTTAAACATATTAAGATACTACCTAGTGAAACATAACCTGTTATAAACAAGGTACTGAAAAAGATAGCTACTAGTATTAGACTCAAAGTAGGATATAAAAATATAAATACCCCTGAACCAGTAGCTACTGCTTTTCCCACCTTTAAAATTTGCAAAGATAGGATAAACATGTCCTATCATTGCAAATGCTCCAAAAATCGAAAGATACTCAACTCTTCCTAAAACTAGAGACGGTAACATTGTTGCTATTATTCCTTTTGATATATCCAATACAAATACAATTACTCCTGCTTTTTTTACCAAGACATCTAAAAGTATTGGTTGTTCCAAGGTTTCCACTCCCCATAGTTCGGATATCAGTTTTATAAAATATCTTCCCTACTAATAATGCAGGAGAAATAGATCCTATGAGGTACGCTATTACAATAAACAATATAATTTGCATAACCATTTTTTTGTCCTACCTTATGATTGCTCCGTACTCATCAAGTGCTTTAAGTACTTTTTCATGAACCTTAGTTACTTCTTCATCAGTTAAAGTTTTTTGTTTATCACTATATGTAATTGTTAGTGCTATAGATTTTTTCCCAACTAATAGCTCAGGTCCAACATATAGGTCAAACAACTCAACTTTTAGTAATAAGCTTACTATTTATACTTTCAATCACATCATAAATATTTTGATATTCATCTTTTAAATCAACTAACATAGCAATGTCTCGTGTGATTTCTGGATATTTAGTAACTTCTTCATATTTAGGTTTAACTTTTGATTCAGAGATAACTTCGTCTAAGTTTATTTCAAATACATAAGTCTCATTTAAATCTTTATCTGATGCAACTACTGGATGAATTTCTCCAATAAATCCAATAAGTTTTTCCCCTAAATAAACTTCCGCTGTTCTACCTGGGATGCATACCATCAATTTTTGCTTTTTGTATGAAACTTTTTCATCTAATCCAAGTCTTTCAAAGATGACTTCTAAATAACCTTTTGCAGTATAAAAATCAATAACACTACTTTCTTTTAGCCACTTCAGTACTTTTTTCTTCACCTGTTAATGCGGCACTCAGATAAAGTGTCTCTTTTGGTTGAATATTATCATCACCACTACCAAAGAATACTCGTCCAATTTCTAACAGTTTTAAATCTTTTTGTTTTCTAGCTACATTATATTGTACTGTATTTAATAATCCTGGAATTAAACTCTGACGTAGTGTTGAGTGAGTTTCAGTCATTGGCATCATTAATCTTACTTTATGATGATTATCAAGTGTATATTGAGTTGATTCCTCATCTGAAACTAATGAATAGTTTATCGTGTCATTAAATCCTAACCCAACAAATACCTTTCTTAAATCACGAATAGCACGTTGAGAATATGTTAAACCACCTTTTGTAGTTTTAGAAAATTTTGGTAAAGTTGAGGCAAGGTTATCATAACCATAAATACGAATTACTTCTTCAACTAAATCTTGTTTAATTGATATATCAGGTCGACGTGTAGGAATTTTAACAGTTAATTCTTCACCGTCTGCTTTCACTGAAAAACTTAAACTTTCTAAAATAGAAGTTATTTCTTCAGTTGATAAGGTAATACCTAAATAATTATTAATATAGCCCGTACTAATAACTACTTCTTTTTGCTCTTCTTTATTTACAACACCTACTGATGCCTCGACAGTAGCATTAGGACATAATTCTAAAATTAATTCCACAGCTCTTTGTAAGGCAGCTTTTTGCATATTAGGATCTATTCCTTTTTCGAATCTTGCAGAAGAATCACTTCTTAAGCCGTGAGCAGCTGATGTACGACGTACACTAACAGGGTTAAAATATGCTGATTCTAAAATAATATTTTTAGTATTATTACCTACTTCAGTATTTTTACCACCCATTACTCCACCTAATGCAATTGGTTTTGTTCCATCAGTAATTACTAAGTCACTTTCTTGAAGTTTTCTTTCTTCCCCATCAAGAGTTTCTAATACTTCCCCATCTTTTGCATTTCTTACTACAATACTATTTCCAACTAAATCTTTATCAAATGCATGCATTGGTTGACCAAATTCAAGCAATACAAAATTTGTAATATCAACAATATTATTAATTGGACGAATACCTGAATTCATTAGACGTGATTGAAGCCATAATGGAGAATCTTTAACTTCAATATTTTTAACTACTTGTCCTAAATAGTTTTTACATGAATCACTTTCAACAACTACTTTTAGTTCAGTATCAGAATAATTTTCTTCAACTTCACTATCAGCAAAGGTAACTTTTTGATTATATAGAGCACCTAATTCATACGCTAAACCTCTCATGCTTAAAGCATCCGCTCTATTTGGAGTTATAGATAAATCTAGTATATAATCATTTAGACCTAATACTTCGACTGCATCTGCCCCAAGTTTTTGTTCACTTTCAAAAGACATAGATTCCATCTTGATAGTTTTTAGGAACTACACTTTGATTTAACCCTAGTTCTTTAAGTGAACATATCATACCTTGTGATTCTACACCACGTAGCTTAGCTTTCTTAATTTTAATTCCAGGTAATGTAGCTCCAACTTTTGCTACTATTACATATTGACCAGCATCAACATTAGGAGCTCCACATACTATTTGTAAATTATCTTCTTCTCCAACATTAACAGTACATACATTTAGTTTCTCAGCATCAGGGTGTTTTTCCTTAGTCTCAACATAACCTACTACCACATTAGAAATATTATCTGCTAAATATTCCACACCTTCTACTTCTATTCCACCACGAGTAATTTTCTCTGCTAAATCAGTAGCATTATCCTCTAAATTTGTATATTGTTTTAACCAATTATAACTTACTAACATTGTTACCTCCTATTAATCGTTTCTATCACTATTAAATTGTTGTAAGAATCTAACATCATTTGTATAGAAACTTCTTATATCGCTAATACCATATTTAAGCATTGCTACACGTTCTGGCCCCATTCCAAATGCAAATCCACTATATTCTTCAGGATCAAATCCTGCCATTTTTAGTACATTAGGGTGAACCATACCTGCACCTAAAATTTCTAACCATTTAATATTTTCTTCGTCATCTTCATTACCCCAAGAAACATCTACCTCCACTGATGGTTCAGTAAACGGGAAGAAACTTGGACGAAGACGAATTTTTTTATTCTCCAAATACAGCTTTAATAAAGTGCTCCAATGTCCCTTTTAAATCACTAAATGTTATATTTTTATCAACAACTAATCCCTTCAATTTGTGTAAATTGATGAGAGTGAGTTGCATCATCATTATCTCTACGGAATACTTTACCAGGGACAAATTATTTTTACTGGTCCTTCACCGTTAGCTTTTAACATTTCTCGAGCTTGAACAGGTGATGTTTGTGTTCTCATAAGTAATTCATTAGTGATATAGAAAAGAATCTTGCATATCACGAGCTGGATGATCCTTAGGTAAGTTTAACATTTCGAAGTTAAATTTATCTGTTTCAACTTCTGGTCCCTTCTGCTACAGAGTATCCCATTGAAATAAAAATCTCTTCAATTTCTTCTATAATTTTATTTAATGGATTTACCCCACCCAGGCTTACTTTTCTACTAGGTAATGTAACATCTATTTCTTCACTAGCTAATTTTCTTTCTAGTGCTGCTTTTGCTAGTTCCGCTCTTTTCTCCTCTAAGCTATCGTTAATAAATGTTTTTACCTCATTTACTAATTTACCAAAGCTAGGTCTTTCTTCAGGAGAAAGATCACGGGCAGTTTTCATAATATCAGTAAGTGCACCTTTTTTTTTCCTAAAAAAATTTTACTCTTAAATCATAAAAGCTCTTTTTCATCTTTTTACTTCTTTTTACTAATTTCAAGATATTCTTCTCTAATTTTTTTCTAAAGACATAAAATCCTCCTTAATTTATGTATTATAATATTCTCTTTGTGATTATAAGTACTTTTAATTATCCAAAATAAAAAGTCCCCTAAAGAACAATAAGTTCTTAGGGACGAATCAATCGTGGTACCACCCAGCTTCAAAGCATATGCTTCCTCAAAACAAAATAAACATTTTGTTAGTTTAATAACAGGGTACTACCCGATTGTACTCATATTACACTCATACAATTACTCATAAGCTGAAAATATATAGCTAGTTAGTACAACTCTCTCAGTCAAAAAGTTGCTCCCTGTTAAAAAAACCATCAATATACCGTCTTAGTCATCGTTTTTTTAAAAAAATTATATTTAAAATAATAATATAAAACACGCATAATGTCAACTATTATACGATATTTAATAATAAATTTAGCCTAAATAAAAATACACTCTCAATTACTTGAGAGTGTATTTTTATTATTTTGTATATTCTTCTACTAATTCAAGAACTTCTTCAGTTGTAGAGCACATAATTGCTTTGTCAACTAATTCTTTCATTTTTTCTAGTGATAAGTTTTTAATTTGGCTACGAGCTTGTAAAATTGAAGTAGCTGACATAGAAAACTCATCAAGTCCCATACCTAGTAACAGAGGAATTGCTAGTGTATCTCCAGCCATTTCTCCACACATACCTGTCCATTTACCTTCTTTGTGAGATGCTTCAATAACATTTTTCACAAGACGTAAAATTGCTGGATTATATGGTTGATATAGATAAGAAACTTTTTCACTCATACGGTCTGCTGCCATTGTATATTGAACAAGGTCATTAGTACCGATTGAGAAGAAATCAACTTCTTTTGCAAAAATATGTCAGCAATAACAGCAGTTGATGGAATCTCAACCATAATACCTAATTCGATATCATTACTTACTGCAACACCTTCTGCAACTAATTTTTCTTTTTCTTCTAAGAATAAAGCTTTTGCAGCTCTAAACTCTTGAATTGTTGCGATCATTGGGAACATAACACAAAGCTTACCATATACTGACGCACGTAATAATGCTCTAAGTTGTGTTCTAAATAAATCTTTTTCTTCTAAACATAAACGAATAGCTCTGAAATCCTAAGAATGGATTCATTTCTTTTGGTAAATCTAAAGTATGGAAGTTCTTTATCTCCACCAATATCTAAAGTACGAACAACAACAGGTTTATCACCCATTCCTTCTAAAACAGCTTTATAAGCCTCGAATTGTTCTTCTTCAGTTGGAAGTTGGTCACGTCCCATATATAAGAACTCTGTACGGTATAAACCAACAGCTTCCCCACCATTGTTATTTAACACCTTCTAAGTCAGCAGGTGTTCCAATATTTGCAGCTAAAATAACTTCATGACCATCAGCAGTTACAGATTTTTCTGATACTAGTTTAGCCCACTCTGCTTTTTGCGTTCTTCAAATTTAGCATGTTTTTCACGGTACTCTGCTGTTGTAGCCTCATCAGGGATTTACAAAAACAACACCATCTAATCCATCAAGAATTAAAACATCACCATTCTTAACTTCTTCAGTTATTGTACTTGTACCTACTACAGCAGGGATTTCTAAAGATCTTGCCATAATAGCTGAGTGAGATGTACGTCCACCGATATTAGTCGCAAAACCTTTAACAAATTGTTTATTAAGTTGAGCTGTATCTGATGGAGTTAAAGTCTTCAGCTATAATAATAACTTCCTCATCGATTAAACTTGGATTTGGTAAATCTACACCTAAAAGATGAGCTAAAATACGTTTAGAAACATCGCGAATATCAGCTGCACGTTCTTTCATATATTCGTTGTCCATAGCTTCAAACATAGAAACAAACATATCTGAAGTTTCTTTAAGTGCATACTCTGCATTAATAACTTTAGATTCTATATCTGTTTTTACAGTTCCCATAAACTCAGGATCTTCTAAAATTAGAAGATGTGCTTCAAAGATTGCTGCTTTATCAGCTCCCAAGATTTTCTAAAGCTTTTTCTTTAATAATAGTTAATTCTTTTTTAGAAACTTCAATAGCTTCTTCAAATCTTTTAACTTCTGCTTCTACATCTTGAATTTTTACTTCTTTAACTGATAAATCAGGTTCAACGAATTTATATGCTTTTGCAAAAGATATACCTTGAGATGCTGCTATACCTTTTAGTTGTAACATATTATACTAATCCTTCTTTCTTCATTGTTTCTTCTAATGCATTGATTGCTTCTTCTTCATCTGCACCATCAGTATAAATAGTGATTTCTGCATCTTTACCAACACCAAGACTCATTACACCCATAATAGATTTTAAGTTAACTTTACGTCCATTGTATTCTAATTCAATAGTAGATTGGAATTTAGAAGCAGCTTGTACTAAAAGTGTAGCTGGTCTAGCGTGAATTCCTGTCTCGTCGATTACTTTATATCCTCTTTGTAACATAGTTTATGTCTCCTTTTATTAAAAAAATATTTACATTCAAATAATAACATATGAAAGCAATATTTACAAGTATTTTCTATTTAACTAAAGGGTTAAACTTTTTACTTATTCTTTAATTAAGAAAAGCCGTTTCTTTAATACTATACTTGATTACAGTTAAATCTATTGAAAAATATCATGAAAAATACAAATTTAATGATAAAATAAAAGATTATGCAAGAAAAAGAAAAAGAAAGTTATTTTATTTTTCAAATAACTTTCTTTTTAATAATTAATGTCTATATTTTTATTAAAAAAATTGTTTAGTTTTTTTAGTTTTATATTGTAAACTTTCTCTATTTTACTATTTCTCCACCAGTTTTTTTATAATAGATTTAAATCTTTCATAATCTTCATGATTTCTATTAAATTCACGAGCATTTTTTTATTTATCTCTTTAAAATCTATTCCCTGATCTGTTGCTGCAAATACACATCCACAGTAACATTGTCTATAAATATTGTAATCATTACACATTTCTATAGAACGCTTATAACCATTATTCTTTTTAAAATCAGATGGTAAATAGTATATTGAGACCTGCTCTTGAAGAACATATCCTGCTTCATTTATAACTGTCGCATTTTTCTTTGGACTTAAAGTCAAAGTGCCGAAGCAAAATAATCGTAACCTAACTCTTGAGCTTTTAGTGCTGATGAGTCCAATCTCATCTCATAACAGATATGACATCTATCTCCACCTTCTCTATCTTCTTCATGACCTTTTACTGCACGAATAAATTTACTTGGAGCATATTCATCAGCTAAAAATTTTATCTTTTTCTCATTTCTTTTATTAAATTCTTCAACAAAATCTTTTTGTACAAGCATACGCTTTATATATTCTTCTTTTGGATGAATATTAGAATTTGAAAAAAATATTGTTATGTCACTAAATTCAGATAAGTATTCTAATACATAAGTACTGCATGGTGCACAGCATGAATGTATTAGAATTTTTAGGTCTAAAAATCTGTTTTTCCATTCTTTTATTAATTCTTTAAGTACATTATCATAATTAATTTTTTTGATTTTTTTATGTCTAGTATTTATAAATTGTTTACTATCAATCATTTACTTAAATTTCCTTCTACTACTCTAATTTATTTATAAAGTTTAATATAAAAATATAATATTTTACAACCATTTTACTATTGATTTATTTAATATCTTTTCAATTCTATTTACAAGTACAATAAAATGTATGTAACTAAGACACTTATCATACTAAATAATGATCCTATTAAATAATATTCTGCGAAAACTTTGATTTTCTGAAATCTTATTATATCTTGCAACAGACTTAGCTGTAAAAAATCAGACCTATTGCTGCAAATTGTCCCATCAAAACAAATATTCCCCATTATTAGTCTCTCTAAAATTCCAACTGCTGCTCCTGCTCCTTGAACTAATGTTTCATCATTTTGAGCAACTTGAAATCTACTGAAAAAAATGTTTTAAAATATTTCATTTACTGGTTTTCCTATAATACTAAAGAACAATAACAATCTAAGTATATTACTCATATTAGAATTAATAAAATACCTCCTTACTATCAATGTTAAAAAGAATAGATAGTAATAATTAATATGATTAATATAATATTCGATATAACAGTAATATACTTATTACCTAAAAATTTGAACATAGTCGCTATCTAAAAATATACCAAACTCCTAAAGACAATAAAATTATTATTAGAACATATATTTTTTTCTCCGGAATAAAAAAATAAACGCAACTATAAATATTAATAACTGAATTATTCGATTTAATGATAAACCGAAATTTTGTATCACCCATCACTTTACTCTTAGGTACATAATATTCGGAGAATACAATACCAAATAAAAAAATAAAGTTAACACTGGATTAGATAGAAAAAAACTCCGAAAAAGCCTAGATATAATTTATCCATAAGTACACCTCCTATATTGATTTTATGAGTAATTCATTAGCTTTTACTCTATTATTTAAATATATTTTTCAGACCACTAGCCTTTAATCTTTTGTTAAATGCACTTGGACTAATATTTAATCTATTTGCTACTATATTATTTGAGAAAAGTTTTCTATATAAATATTATCATCTAATAAAAACTTTTCAAAAATATCATATTGTAAATCAGTCCATTTTCGCTTTTAATAAAGTCACTAGATAATAACAATGAGTTTATATTATCCTCCAAATCTTTATCCTCTAGACATACACCTACTTTTTTTATAACCATAATAGTTTTTAGCGTGAACTGTATTTATAGCTTCTCTAGCCATCCAATAAGCTGGACCATCAGATTCTATACTTTGCTTTTTTTATTAATTTTTTTGTAAGTATGTCGCCTCTCCCTATACCAAACCTTATTTCGTATGGTAAAAAAACTCAATGAAATCTCATCGATTATTTGAAATATATGTTTATTAGGTAAAAAGTAAAAGCTTGAAATTCATCTCCTGTTGTTACAGTAAATGGAGAAACTAAATACTCTTTATACTTTTTATTAATAATCTTCATTAAATTTAATAATTTCACTTGAGCTTCTGCTCTATCTTTTATATTTTTTTGATGAAATAATATCACCTATTAATGCAATATACAAATATACCACCACCTTTATTTCTATTATAACGGAAATTTTATATTATTTCCACTATAAAGGAAATTATAAAAAGATTAAAAAAATAAACTTCATTATTTTTTTAATCTTTAGTATAAATTATTCTGCTTTATATTTCAATCCTAAATGCTGATAAGCTTTAGGGGTTGCTCTTCTTCCTCTAGGTGTTCGTTCTATAAATCCTTCTTTTACTAAGTACGGTTCATAAACATCTTCTATTGTAATACTTTCTTCTCCTATAGTAATAGCTATAGTTTCTAATCCAACAGCTCTTCCGTCATAACGTTTAATTAAACATTCAAGTATCTTATAGTCAATATTATCTAACCCTTTTGAGTCAACTTGCAATAAATCTAGTGAATCTTTTGCTAAACTTTGAGTAATAACACCATTGTTCTTAACTTGAGCAAAATCTCTAACTCTCTTAAGTAGTCTATTTGCTATACGTGGTGTTCCTCTAGAACGCATTGCTATTTCGTATGAACTCTCTGTATCTATTTCACAACCAAAAATATCAGCTGTTCTATTAATAATGTTTTGTAGCTCGGCTATATTATAAAACTCTAAGCGACAATGTACACCAAAACGATCTCGTAATGGAGCAGTTAGTGCACCTGCTCTTGTTGTTGCCCCTACAAGTGTAAAAGGAGGTAGTTCAATTCTTATACTACGAGATTCATCACCTTTACCGATAACTATATCAAGATAAAAATCTTCCATAGCTGAATAAAGTATCTCTTCTATAGACCTACTAATACGGTGTATTTCATCAATAAAAAGAACATCACCTGGTTCTAAACTTGTAAGAATTGCAGCAAGATCACCTGATTTTTCAATTGCAGGTCCTGAAGTATATTTAATTCCAACTTCCATCTCATTAGCAATAATAGTAGCTAATGTAGTTTTCCCTAAGCCGGGAGGACCATATAACAAGCAATGGTCTAATACTTCAGATCTTATTTTTGCTGCTTCTATAAAATACTTTTAAATTATTTTTAATTTGTTCTTGTCCAATATATTGACTTAACAATTTTGGTCTTAACGACTGTTCTTCTCTCTCTTCACCTTCATTTTGGTTAGCTGAGACCATTCTTTCGTCCATCATTTCCTCCTTCCTCAAGATATTAAATACTAATTAATAATTTTAATCCTTGTTTAACATAACTATCTACACCATCATAATCAAATGCAGATAATTTCTTCTCAATTTTTGTAAGTTCCTTCTTACTATAACCTAATGCCTCTAATGCTAATAATGCATCTTTTAGGTATTGGTTTGAGTTATTATTTGGTGTTGATGCTGTTGCAGCAAAATCAACCTTACCTTGTAAATCTAGAATAATCTGTTGAGCAGATTTTTTTCCAATTCCAGGGAACTTAGTTAGGTATACTGCATCTTGTTTTTCAATTGCAGAAATTATTTCTTCACTAGTTGCACCTGCCAATATAGCTAGTGCACTCTTAGGTCCAACACCTTTAACTTTTAATAATAATAAAAATACCTTTCTTTTGTTCCTTCGTAGAAAATCCATAAAGAGTATTTGAATCTTCACGTACTTGTTGGCTTATAAATATTTGTTTTTTTCTTCTTCTAATTGATATTCATATGGATTAGCTACTACTATTTCATAACCTATTCCATTATTATCCACTACTATATTTGTCGGATTAATTTCCGATATCTTTCCTTTTATATATGCATACATTAAAAATTCACACTCCTAATCAATTATATTATTATAGAATTAAATTATAAAAAAATCTCAAGCATTTTTGTTATAAACTTCATAAATATAAAAACAGTCCTAAACTTATAAAAAAATGAACCTAGCATTATCACTAGGTTCACTGTTTTTAAATTATTTTACTTTTGTCTAAATCAACATTCATAACTTTTTGCTGTTTCTTCAACTTTATTATATGCTGTTTGATCAACTTCTTCAAAACCAGTTATACTAAACATCTTAGTAAATAACTCTTTCATCTTCGGATCTTTTTCCATATCTAGTAAAGCTTGTTTTAATTTTTCTTGTAAATCTTTATCCATTTTACTAGATGCTGTTACCATAATACCAGGTATAGTATCACTACTTGCTAGTTTTTCTATATCTGTTAATGCCGCAGGAAAGTCTTTTGCGTATCTTTCTTCAACACCGTCAAAAGTAGCTATTACATCTACATCTTTATTTAGTAATAGTTGTAAACTCTTATCATGACCACCACTAAATTGATATGAGATATCTTTATCAAGATTAATACCAGCTTTAACTAACATAGCTCCTGGATAAATGTAACCTGAAGAAGATGAAGGATCAACGAATGCCACCTTTTTACCTTTAACATCTGCTAATGATTTAATACCAGAGTCTTTTCTTACGTATAACTCTGCAGTATAACCAGATTTCCCAGTTTTACCTTTTGATGTTAACAATGGTTGTGCATTACTTTGCTTTTGAGCAAGAACAGCAGAAAATGGAGGAATAATACCGAAGTCAACACTTCCACTTCCAATACCTTCAACAACACCGATATAGTTACTTGCCGTAAACGCCTCTACTTTTACACCCATTTTTTGGCTTAAGTAATCAGCGATAGGCTTAACGTCTTCAACTAGTTGTTCACTATTTTTCAGAGGAACAAATCCCATTTTAATTACTTTTTCCTCAGATTTTTTTTCTTCCTTTTTAGATGAACAACCAACTACAGAAAAAATAAATACACAGCTAATTAAAGCCAATAATAATTTTTTCATATTATTTCCTCCTAATTATTTATGAAATATATGTCACCTTTCTACATTTTATCATATTTTTAATATAGATATCTATAGTTTTTAATCGTATTCACTACTATTAACATAAAAAAGGCAAAAAAATACATCTAATTACTTTAGATGATTAAAATTGGAGGCGGCTACCGGATTTGAACCGGTGATCAAGGTTTTGCAGACCCGTGCCTTACCACTTGGCTAAGCCGCCTAATATATTTAATTTTAATGGGGCGGCTGAAGGGAATCGAACCCTCGAATGTCGGAACCACAATCCGATGCGTTAACCACTTCGCCACAACCGCCATATTTACAACAATACTAATTATACATTTTTATCCATATGATGTCAAGTTATTTTTTATATTTTTTCTCTTTACTATTTAGATAACTTATTTTTTCTCTAACTATTATTAATTCCTATTTAACAGAGTAAATACTATATTTATTTATACAATATTTTCATATAATACTACTTGACACACTATACTATGTATTGTATAGTATAGATGAAAGGAGTAAGAACACAATGGAAGCACAACTTAAAAGAGGTTTATTAGACATATGTGTACTTGCCACTTTAAGAAATTCTGAGTCATACGGATATAAAATAGTTAAAGATGTTTCTGAGATAATTCCTATTTCTGAATCGACACTCTACCCTATTCTTAAACGATTAGAAAGTAATAATTGTGTAACTACCTACTCAGTAGAATATAATGGGTAGATTAAGGAAAATACTATAAAATTACTGATATCGGTTTAGACAAAAATACAAGAATTTCTAAAAAGATTGGCATATCATCAGTAACGCTCATAAATATATTTTAGGAGATGAAAATTATGAACAAAAAAATAGTTTTAACAATATTTTTATATGAAAATTTAAAAAAATTATTTACCATACGAAGATATACAGAGAACCATAAACTTCTTTTAATGAAATTATAAATGATAAAAATTGAAGAAGGAATACCTGAAGAAGAAGCTGTTAGACAATTAGGTAGTATCTCATCAATTGTAGATCAAATTTTGGAAGAAAATAATATAAATAAACGAAAAAAACAAAAGTTAGTATGGCGTTTTTAAACCTAATGGAGTTATTCCAATCATAATACTAGTAATTTACTTTTCCCATTTTGGATTGCTTTTTCCAATTATTATTTTTTTTCATTAATAGTAGCTTTAGTATCAGGTTACTTTGGCCTTAACTATTATACCCCTATTTCATTATTTTTATTGGGCAGTAAAAGTTATCTGTCTCAACTTATTTAATACATACAATCTTACCACAGCTGAGTTTATATTTTCTATAGGTGGTGCTTTTCGTAAGTTTAGGTTTATCAATAATAATGATAATATTATTATTAAAATTTGTTAGCTATTGTTTTAATAATAAATGGAAAATTTAAAAGCTAGTTTAACAAAAATTATTTCAAAAAAAGAGATGTTAGTATATGAATAAACTAATTAAACTCTCAAGAAACTTTTATAATACTGGGAATAGCTTTTAATGATTGTTGCAGTTATAATGAACCATGGAAAGATACCTTTATTTCGCTAATCATTACGAAGAAAAAAACATTATGTTAAATTAGCTGATAATATCAAATCTATTAATATTGATACAGTTAATGTTGATGTTGTTGTAGAATCAAGTAATTCTAATAATATTGAAAGTAAGTTACTTTGATAGTAATATTTCACAATATAAAAATTACTGATAATGATGGTACTCTAGTTATTAAAGAACAAGATGACAATATTTCTAAAAACTTAATTTCAACTTTATAACTAAGAAAAAAAGATTTAATAATTAAAAGTACCCAAAAAAATTGAGTCCCTGAACTTGAATTAAGTAATAATGTTGGTAACGTGAAAATTATCTAATTTAAATTTAACTAATGCTACAAATCACATCTAATGTTGGTAATATTAAATTAGAAAAAAAGCTTAATATTACTAACTTATCTGTTGATAACTCTGCTGGTAATACAGTTATATCAGATATAAAATTCTGAAAGATGGAGAATTTAATATAAATAGCCAATCTGGTAATATAAACTTAACTAATTTAAATAACTTTTAATATAGCTAACATAAAAAAACGTCATTTGGAAGTACTTCATTAAATGACTCTTCATCTAATAAATTTAATATTGAAAGTTCTACAGGGAAATATTAATATTAATGACTTAAATAATAGTTCCGTTGAGTCAATTACTTGTAAAATAAGTACTGGTAATATTGATGCTAAAAAAATATAAATGCTAGTAAACTTATATCACTTGAAGCACGATTTGGAAATATTTATGCAGATATTTTCAGATAAAAGAAGATAACTACTCTAGTTCAGGTAATACATACTATTCTAAATCTGGATCTAAAAATTAATATTAATAAAAAAACAGAACACGGTGATAGTCGAACAAACTTTATAAATTAAAAAAACTTATAAAAAACCAAGCATATAAACTGTTTGGTTTTTTTATCATTTCAATCTCAAAAATTTTTACTATTAAAAAAATAGTTTCGATATAATCATATGTATAGTTGATTGACAATTTTACATAAATAAATTATTATATTTATGTATAAAAACATTTTGTATTATATAAATAAAAAAATATGGAGGATTCTAATGAAGAAATCTTTAAGAAAAAAATTCTTTTAATAATTTCTACTGTTGTATTATCAGTTGTTTTAGCTGCATGTGGATCTAAAAGGTGAATCTAATAATAATTCTAATAGTAAACTCTAATAGTGAAAGCACTGCATCTAAACCTCTTACATCTCAAGAGATTATTGATAAATATGCAGAGGTAACAAAAAAATATTAAAAAGTACAAAATTTGATCTTAAAATCAATATGGATGTTAAATCTGGTGATGAAAGTATGAAACTTAGTTTAGCAATGGATGGTGCTGTATCAACTGATCCAATCGCTATGCTTATGAACTATAAAGAAACAGCAGACGATGAATCTCGTGAAGCATCTTTATACGTAAAAGACGAAAATACTTTCTATGCTAAAAATGGTTCATCAGGAAAATGGCAAAAACAAAGTACAACTGATTCAATGAAAAAACAACTTGAATCTATGAAACAAATTGCCGCTACTGATAAATCTGTAGACTTTTATAAAAATAATGCTTCAGACTTTAAAGTTGAAGAACAAGGTGATAAATATGTATTAACATACACAGGTAATGATTCAAAATTCATCGACTTAATCAAACAAAATAGTGGTACAGCAGAAAATGCTAAAGGTTTTGATGATGTTGAATTCACTAAAATTTCTGTTAAGTTTTCAGTTAAAAAATCAAACTTTGAACCAGTTGATCTTTATATAACTGCTGATTTCCACCAAAAAGACAACAGCTCGAATACAGCAAAAATGGAAATGACAAATACATATTCTGAAATTAACTCAGTGAAAATCACTGCTCCACAAGGAATTGAATAAAATTTTTTTAACTCCAAGTAAATTATTACTTGGAGTTTTTTTATTTAATTATCTCTCAAAAAAAGTAATATTAGTTTCTTAATATAAATCTTGATCAATACCGATTAGCTATGCTAAAATATTAACAACGAGAGGATATCGTAGGACGACTGGTAACAGAGCGTTCAAAGGCACCAACTATTGGTGCGGGTGCGGTGCTGCCCTCAGCAGCATTATGCTGTAAAGAACCCTTACTGAAATTGATCCTCTTTTTTTATGCACTTTTTACATATAAGGTAAAAAGTTTTTTTTATCATCTGCAAATTTTATAATATTTATAATCTTCTTGACCTAAACTAATCTACTATGCTAATATAATAAATGAGAGGATACGGTAGGACGACTGGTAACAAGTGTTCAAAGGAAGTCACTTTGGTGGCTTCAGGTGCGGGACTGCCTTCAGTTTTAGACTGTAAAGACCCCATGTAACAAGAAGTCCTCTTTTTTTGTTTTTACTTCTGCTAATAGTCAGAAGTTTTTTTTATTTTCCCCTACTCTATATTTTAAAAAAGTTTTAGTAATTACTATTTATAAAAAAATTATCACTATTTTATGTACTCTTAACTAGAATAATATGTACTATTATAAAAATTATCTTGAAAAAGTTTTCTTTCTTACCAATATAATACTTCAGATGTTGTATTCATTCTTTTTTTATATTATAATATTTATATAAATATTAATATGGAGGTTTTATTATGTACAAATCACTTAGAAAAAAATTCTGTTAATAATATCCACAGTTATATTATCAGTAGTACTAGCTGCATGTAGTACAAAAATCACAAACTGAGTCTAAACAAGAGTCTCAACCCAAACCTTTAACATCTCAAGATGTTATTGAAAAAAATACTCTGAAGCTGTTAAGAAATGTAAAATAGTTTTAAATATGTATCAGAAATTCTCTTCTAATATGAATGACAAAAGATCCAGAAAATCATAAAAGCAGTTTAGGTCCTAGTGGTTTATCGAATCTAGAATCTTCAAAAAGAAGGTGTATTATCTTCAGTGGAGCCATTTCTCAATACTAACTAGCTAGAACAGTTATCACTTATGGGTACATAGTCTTAGTAATATCTAAATTATATAAATGAATCAAATGAACTGTATACATCAAAAGCTGGGTAATGATCCATGGCAAAAAAACTGATTCTACAAGAAACTCAAAGTGAAAAAAAGCTGATGTGTAAAAAAATTAATTTCTAACGATAAATATTTTAGAAGCTTTAAAAAAATGTTGCTGGTGATTTAAAAACTAGAAGAACAAGGTGATAAACTATATTTTATCTTATTCTGGAAATGATGCAAAAAAATTTATGGATCTACTTTTAAATGAATTTGATGATGATAAATCGATTAAACAAGCTATATTCCCAAACTAAACTGAAAAAAATGTAGACTTTTAAATTAATTATAAATAAATCTACTTTTTATACCGATTGAATTATCATTTAATTCTGAATACTGCTAAAGAATATAATGACGACTTTGTTACTAAAAAGTCGAGGCAAAACGTACATTTCTCAGAAATTAACACTGCAAAAGTTACAAAACCAGAAGGTATCAAATAATATTATAAAACTCCAAGTA